>OBBQ01000261.1_pt1 | contig 2265 bp, 1 predicted proteins | sample 1480811 | NCBI WGS metagenome assembly OBBQ01 (sample SAMN05301489, study PRJEB22388) | human gut metagenome | isolation source: Infant 2 DOL 11 gut | host: Homo sapiens | place: USA: Pittsburgh, Magee-Womens Hospital of UPMC | collected 2013/2014 | reverse complement strand
ACAGGTGGTTATCCATCAGAAGTTACAAGCGATGCAGATAAATTTGCTTGGGACTTATGGAGTTACCTATTAGCTAACGGATACAGCAAAGCAGCTGCTGCAGGTATCCTTGGAAATGTACAAGGAGAAGTTGGTCCAAGTATGAACCCAGATACCGAGCAAATAGGCGGTCCAGCTTACGGATGGGTTCAATGGGATGGTTCAGCGTATCCATTGGTAGGCGCCCCAACTTGGAATGGTCGAGAATATGTACAACGCTTAATCGCAGCTGCAGGTATCAAACAAGACTATAGGACGTCATTAGCCCAAGCTCAATTAATTAATTGGTGTATGTTCAATGGGCAATGGTTAGGACAAGTAAGTCCATTAACAGTTGATGAATTTAAAGTTGTCAGCTCGCCTAAAACAGCTGCTTATGCGTTTGAATTAAACTTTGAACGTCCAGCTGCAGCACATCCAGAAAGACAAACCTATGCACAAGTATGGTATGACAAATTCAAAGATTTGAAAGCTTCTACTGCAACAGGAAAAGCTGGCATAGAACATTTGGAGACCTTAATGGGCAAATGGCTTGGTAATGGGCAATGTTATGCCGTTCCAGCCGAATATTCTGGTTTTATGGGCGGCTGTGGTTTAGGTGCAGGAACAATTTATGGCTTTTCACATGTAATTGGTGATACATCATCTGCTGCAGATATTGGTGAAGCATATGATTGGAATGCGGTAGGTTGGCGAGTAATCCAAAATCCAACGTATCAAGATTTAGTAGTAGGAGCAATCGTCAATATTAGACGAGGTGGCCAATGGGGAACAGGTTGGACAGTAGACCCAACATATGGTCACACGGGCGTGATTTACGGCTTAAATAACGGACGTATCCAAACCATAGAACAGAACGCCGAGCAAGGGCAAATTGTCGCAAAATATGACCGATTATATTTTGCTAATTCTATTCAATCGATTGTTATTCCACCAAAATAACGAAAGGAGGATTTTTCAATGGTTAAATGGCAAGCAACGCTAAGTACAACCGAACCATACAATTACATTGGGATTCAGAATGTACGACAAGGAAATCGAAACACAGAAGTCTTAGAAGCCATACTAGTTGAAAATGCTTTGCCACTTGATTTAACAGGTTGCGAAGTTTTTTTTGAATCGGTTATTGATAAGAAATATCCAATTCAACGTTCAGCAGAAATTGTGAATGCCAAAAAAGGGATTATTCACTATACCTTTGACGAATATTCTATGCAGTCGTTACACAGACAAGAAGCATATTTCAGTATTCATAAAGGTGATAACCTGATTGGTGCAACGCAAAACTTTTCTTACTTTGTAGTGAATGCTGCTTCGAAAATAGAAGGTGAAATGGGTTCTTATTGGCAGTCCATTGAAGATTTAATCGCGGACATGACCGCTTTTATCAACGAAAATAAGGGCGATTTTACTGATTGGATGAATGCCAGAAAAGAAGAGTTCGAAGCATGGCGAGATGCGCAAAAAACAGATTTCACTTCATGGTTCGAATCAATCAAAGATATTTTAAAAACGATTGATCCTGGCGGTACGATGTTAGCCGAGCTAATGGATGCTCGTGTAGACATTCAAGGAGTGCGCCACAATTCAATTTCTGAACGTTTATTGGCAGATATGGAATATTTGTATCAGAAATTAGAGAAACGCTTATATACGTTAGAATATGGCGAAATAAGTGACTTAATTATTTTACAAGATGATGCTTTTTCGCTGAATCATGAAACAGAAATTGTTGGAAAAATTGATTATCCTGTGACCGATGGGGCATTGGTTATCGCAACAGTTGATGATACAAAACAGAACGCTTATGTGTTTGAAAAAGTGGGTGAAATAAGTGGTTAAAGCAAAACGCATGATGGAAACCGAAGAAAATGGTGTGGAACGTCAGTTTTATCCTATAACACATGTATCTGCTGTTCGAGGATTAGAAAAAATTATTGCGGGTCAATCAAAAGTATTATCTGTTAATGGATATACTGGGGCAGTAATTATCACTAAAGCAGATTTAGGCTTAGAAAATGCACTGACAGAACTTCCTTATGCGACAGAAGAAACAGACGGTATTATCACTTCTGAAATGTTTCAACGATTGTCAAATGGCGAGGGAGGCGTGTATATTCTTCCAATCGCTACCACAGACGAACTGGGCGGAATAAAGGTTGGCCAACTGTTAGAAATTGCAGAAGACGGCACGTTGTCTGCGGTAAAACAAACAGATCAAAATTT
>OBBQ01000202.1_pt1 | contig 6369 bp, 10 predicted proteins | sample 1480811 | NCBI WGS metagenome assembly OBBQ01 (sample SAMN05301489, study PRJEB22388) | human gut metagenome | isolation source: Infant 2 DOL 11 gut | host: Homo sapiens | place: USA: Pittsburgh, Magee-Womens Hospital of UPMC | collected 2013/2014 | reverse complement strand
TTATTTTCTAACTTTGTATTGGACTTTTTCTTTATGGAATTGGACAAGTAGCCCATGTTCATATCTTTTTTTCTTTTGATACAAGAAGTTTCCTCGACCAATTAGATAATCAAGAAAGCTCTTATTATCCCATTTTAAAGAAAAGAGCGTCCACACAAGGACGCCCACTCCTACTATAAGAATCAACCAAAAATTAGCAATAATTGTGGTAAAAAAATTGATTTTAGCGACAAATGAAATAATCGCGAATATCAATAAGAGAATAAGGATACCAATACCTACAAAAATTTGTTCCAATCGAATGCCGTTTGGCGCAAAAGGCAATGCTACCCCTTTGATACTGTAAATCTTGTGAGGTTGTTTAAATTCTCGTGTGTAATTATATTCCATCAAAATCGCCAACCTTTTATTGGGAAAATAAGGCCGGCATTTGGTTTGAAAATTAAGTCTTTCAACCAGGTACCAATTTTTTCAGCATCTTTTAAGATTAAAACCAACGCGATTAAAATTAAGATTAAGCAGACTGTCGCAATTCCTCGTGCGGCCCCTTGTGTTGCAACCGCTACAACTAAGGATACCAGTCCTAAAATCACCAATAATATAATCACCTGTGAGGAAATATTATTTGCTAAACCAGATAAATCAAACATATTCTTACACTCCATTCATTTTTTTAATAAAATAACTATCTTTTGTTGCTTCAATTTGTAATGAGAAGTTAGACGTTAACGGACTTTTCCCTTCATAACTGAATTGGTAGGTTCCTCGAACATCATAGACCCCTTGTCCTGTTTCTCTTAGACTTGTAATATCTACTTTTTCTAGCGTCGCATGTTCTAGTCCTTTTACATTGGCAATTAGTCCTAACTTTTCATCATTTTTTACATATAATTCAAAGAAACGATTGGTAAATTCCGTTAGTTTTTTTGTTTCTTCTTCATTTACTTCTTTTCCTTTAGGTATAAAACGTTGCTCGTCATAAGCAACTTTGTTACTCTCACTTGTCTTCGCTAAATTCATTAACGTTGGTCTATCAAGTAACTTCAGTTCATTTTCTGCATAACTAACAGGCAAAATCACTTGCACTTGGCGCCATTCTTTCCCTTCAGTAAAACGGACATCATAGTACAAGCTGTAAAGTGATTCTTTATAATCAACTGTTTCTAATCGAATAAAGCGTACATTTCGTGCAACGCGGTCATCATTTGTCTTATCAAGACCTAAATCTTCTGCACGCAATCCAGCAGCTAAATAAGGGGTTATTTGCGCTTCCCAGTACTCTTTTCCTTCTAATTTTGAGGACACTGTAAATAATCGATCCACAAGTTTCATTCCGTCATATTTCAATTGATCACTTGCAGCTACGCCTTTATTCACGCTTTCAATAATTTCCTCACGATTTACTTGCTTTTGCATCGCAAGCCTTGTAAGCGTGTTTAATCGTCCAAAACTCATTAATAAAAATAAGCTTATCAAGAAAAATAAAAGGAAAAACACCATTGAGTAAATACTTTTCGCCGAACGTGGCGAAAAACGAATGGTTCGAGAATTTTCTGGTTCTTTCTCTTTCTTCCTGAAGATTGCTCGGATTATTTGAACCAATGAAGAAACACGTGTTTCTTTCCTCACTTTTTCTTTCTGGGCTTGCTTCCCTGCTTGCGGATTGAATACAGCCTTTTTGTTACTCATCTTTTAAAATCCCGTAACGTTGAATTAACGATTGGGGGACTTTACTTTCTACGACAACCTCGTTTACCACCATGCCTGCACCTTCTAAAAAAGCTAATGCTTCTTTATAAGCGGTCTTAGACGTCTTGGTGGCCTTTTCTAATTCGTCGTAAAATATCCGAGCGCCGGTTTGATACTGCTTATTATGCACCCGCCATAAGATAAATAGCGCCGTTTGAATCGCTGGGCGTTCATACGCATAATTTTTAGCAATACGTTCCGTATTTTCTACGACTGTCTCCTTTTCATTCACATGATTTTCGTGCATTAATCTTCACTTCTTTCGTCGTTATTTTCAGCAATTAATTGCTGAATTTTTCTCGTATCTGTTCCTACGTATCTTCTTTTCGGTGTAACAAACGTTGGTACTTTTTCCAACGTATAGGTCTTTATATAGTGACGGTTTTTCGGTTGATTTAAATTGATAAATACAATGTTGTTTTCGCCCTGGTCCTCTTCGTAAACCATCGGATAGACCTTTTGACAATCAGCACACGTATCTTTGTAAAAAAATAAGACACGTGTTTCATTGTCTGCTAAAACTACGGCCGCTCGCTCCTTTTCCTGATTGAGCATTGCCTTTTCATTTTGTTTTACCATAAATAAAAAGAGGCTTATCCCCCCTAAAACAAGCATTAAACTAATAAGCGTTGTAATTCGTACTTTTTTACTGATTTTCCTCACCTAAATTCTCAATGGTTGTAAATTTCTTGCTTTCTTCATTGAAAGTTACCTTATAAATAAAATTTCCACGTTGCGCTTGGCTTCCTGCGATTCGAACTGAATATTCTAGCCGGACCAATGCTGTTTTTTCTTTTCCTGTATCTTTTTGTGTGGTTCGATAAATTTCAGGTGCCTTATCTAATTGAGAAACGGTCACAACACTAGGAACAACTTTATCTGCATCCCTTGGGAATATACCGGATAGCCCTTGCTCTGTCGCATAAACAGTTGCTTTTTCTTTTCTTTTAGCTACTGTTTGTTCTTTATTGCTAGTATCATAGTCAAACACAAGTGAAAATAAGGCATTCACTGCTTTTGTTAATGGCTCATTAACAGGATCTTCTTTTTCATCCAATAATTGTTCAATTTTTCTAGATAAATCATTCAGTTGTCCGTTTTTTTCTTCTAAAGTTTTCTTTAGGACTTGCTGCTCTTTCTCTTTTTGATTTTTTATTTGTGCATTTTCTTTTTTCTCATTGAAATAACCGCCTCCTAAAGTGGTCAGTAAAACAAGTAAAAGAACGATCACTAGTGGTTGTGCTTGCTTTAAACGCTCCCTCATTGCTACGCTCCCTTTCCTTGAATAAAATCAATTTGTTCAACCGTTGCTCTGTCTAATACTCGCCATGAACGCGTACCAGATCCTTGATTAATAACATTTGCTTCACTCACAAGAATACTGCCGTCAGAATTGACATACTCTACAACTGCCACATGCCCATAGGGCGGTGCAGAACCTCCTATGCCACCTTGCATACTAGCTGCCCAACCAACACTTGGTTTTCCTTTTATTACTGTGTACCCTTTCGCACGAGCAGAATTAGCCCAACCTGCGCCATTTCCGCCATCACCTGAAAACCATTCAATTGGTTTGCCTATTTGCGACATACGATTATAGGCGTACCACGTACATTGTCCAAAAGGATAGTTATTTCCAGCGTAATCATTCGAATCGATAGGCGGAAGTGTTAACTTTCCTTTATAAGCACTTGGTACTTCTAATGATGGGGCAGTATTTTGTCCTGTAACTTGATCGGATGTATCTGAAGTAACAACGCAATCAGAATTTTTACCAGATTTTTCGTTTGTAATTGGCGATTTTCCGGGAATATTTGGGACAAGTTCGCTCTTTTTAAACGGCGCGTTACCATATTTCTGTATTGCTTCTTGGTCCAACCATTGAAACTGTTTGCCTAAGCTGTTGTATGTGGCCTGTAACTTCATGAGGTAAGTAGGGTCTGTTGCCCATCCTCCTGAATAAATAGCTGATAAAGTACTTAATCCGTCAGTATTATTGATAGCACCTGTATACAGTGTCTGGTGTGCCATAAATTCTGCTTTTCCAACAATTCCAGCATTGTAGTCTTTAAACCAGGTATATGCCCCACCAGTGCCATCACCGACGTTTGACCCTGGCTTTGTACCAGAAATATCAACAGAATCTTGGCCGAATGTTGCTAAAGTTACAGGAAAATCTTCTTTTTTTGACGTTTTAACACCGCCCATATTGTGCGCCTGCCAAAATGACGTCCCCGATGGATTAGTAAAATTAAACCCATTTTCTACCATCGTTTGAGAAATACTAGCAGACGGTAAAAAGCCACCTGCTTTCCATGATAAAAGGTAAGCATCTTTATGGCTTTTTACAAACTGCTCGATCGATTTAGGTGTATCTGTCGCATCAGTTGGATTATTTATACTTGGCTGAATACAATCATTTTTTGAAGTATCTGACGTACTCGTTAATAATAAAAGAAAAAAAAGTAAGCCTCCAAAGACTAAAAATATAGGCAAGAAAAAAGAGAGAAGCCCAAAGATAATTCTTTTTTTATTCATGGTACGCTCCTATCTATACGCTAGCTTATACTTTAGCTTTGCGTTTTTTAAAGATGACAAACCCAGATACTACAGACAAGATACCGCCTACGGCAGATAAAAAGATATTCATTTCTTCACCTGTGTATGGTAAAACCTTCATTTTACCGTCCTTACCTTTTACTTCTACATTTCCGCTAGGCAATACTTTGTAACTCGATTGAATAGGTTTTAACCCTTCTGCTGTTTGTGTAAGTGGAACACCTTTTTCTACAGCTACAATGTTTTCTCCGTCTGTAGTTGTAATAGGTGTTGTTACACTTGGCACGTGTGTGATTTCTGCCAAATTACTTGTTTCAATAGGGACTGTTGGCTGTTGTGTACCATTTCCAGCGTGATTTAATTCCCCTGTTGGCGTTACAACAACGTCGATTGGCTTGCTTGGTTCTGCTGGTTGTACTGGTTTTTCAGGTTCTGTTGGTTTAGTTGGTGTCACAGGTTTTTCGGGTTCTGCTGGTTTGCTTGGTGTAACTGGTTTTTCAGGTTCTACTGGTTTACTTGGCTCCGTTGGTTGTTCTGGTTCACTTGGCTCTGTAGGAGTTGTCGGTTCTGTTGGTGTTGTCGGTTCCGTTGGCTCTACTGGTTTTTCAGGTTCTGTTGGTGTTGTCGGCTCTGTCGGTTCTGTGGGCTCCGTTGGTGTAATAGGTGGCTCTACAGGGTCTACAGGTGGCTCAATTGGCGGTGTTGGATCTGTTGGCTTTTCTGGTGTACTTGGTTCTGTTGGTACTTCAATGGGCGGTGTCGTAGTATCATCAGGGATAATTTCTTGTGCAAAAGCAGAAATTTCACTTCCCCCAAATAGTAGTGTGGCACTAAATAAACTAGCAAAAAGAATTTTTTTCATCATTATTTCCTCCATTTTAATTTTAATTTGTAAGTTCAAAATCTTCTTCTGTCGGTCGTTCCATTACGACCAGTTGTTCTTTTGTTTCTTCAGCTGTAAACGTAATTTTCTTTGTCGATTGCTCGTCTTTTTCGTTGATTAATACAACAATGAACGCTATCGTCCATTGTTTGTCTTTCTTCTTTACTTCCCAGGGAAACATACTTCTCGCTCGGCTTTTCTCCGATAAAAAATCAGATAAGGTTTCTTTTTTTACAAACTTTTTTAAAACTGCTTGTCTGGTTTTGGCATCTGTTTTTCCTGAATAGTAATTAGTTAGAAAGAATCGAGTAAATGTTTCTACTTTATTTTGCTCATTGACTTGTTCTGTTAAGGTATTGAGTTCTTTTTTCACCTCTAATTCTTTTTCTTGATAAGGTGTAGAATTGGTTTTCCCTAATAAAAAACCACTCATAAGTAGAATCAATCCAATAAGTGTGATAAGACTAACGGACAAAAAAACTTTTTTCTTCACTGGTTTTGTATCAATCGTTGCCTTCTTTTCTGTACTTTTTTTGTTACTTTTAGCTCGTTGCTTCTTTGGCAATGATTGATTAACTAACTGTAAGAAGTTTTTTACTTCTATTGGATCAAGCGTTGGATCATTTGTGACTGGTTCAAGTAATACGTCTAACATATCCTTTTGTTTGACCGGTAATAAAAGTTCCGCTTCTAAAATAGGTAGTTCTTGTTCTTTTCCTGTATATAAAAAATAGGCTATCGTGCCTCCTTGTTTTGTGACCAAAACTTCTTGATTGGCTTGTTCAAGTAACAAAAGACCTTGAACGAGCGAAAATCGTTGATGGACTGGTAAAGCTATTTTTTCTGCTTGTGTTGCTTCTAAATCAAAAGAGATATACATAAACTCACCCTTACATAGGTTCTAAAATTTCAGTGAATACCACTTTTAACGGGGTGTTCTTGGAAAATTTAATTCGATATTCTGTATCTTCCAACGATAAAATGTAATTTTCACTGTCTTCTTGATAATAGGTGTATTCATTTCCTTTAACATTGAAATGGTTCTGTATTGCTTTATGCTGTTTCATTTCAATTAATTTAGGTAACGTGGCTAGCTGATAACCTCCAACTATTCCTATCCCTAAAATAAAAAGTCCTGATAAAATAATCATTTTTTCCCTCCTATATTTTTGTGTCAG
>OBBQ01000159.1_pt1 | contig 17422 bp, 9 predicted proteins | sample 1480811 | NCBI WGS metagenome assembly OBBQ01 (sample SAMN05301489, study PRJEB22388) | human gut metagenome | isolation source: Infant 2 DOL 11 gut | host: Homo sapiens | place: USA: Pittsburgh, Magee-Womens Hospital of UPMC | collected 2013/2014 | reverse complement strand
CCGAACTCAGAAGTGAAACGCCGTAGCGCCGATGGTAGTGTGGGGTCTCCCCATGCGAGAGTAGGGAACTGCCAGGCATCAAATTAAGCGAAGAGCCCAGTCGGAAGACTGGGCCTTTTTGCGTTTCTATAAACTCTTCCTGTCGTCATATCTACAAGCCATCCCCCCACAGATACGGTAAACTAGCCTCGTTTTTGCATCAGGAAAGCAGCTATGAACCACTCCTTAAAACCCTGGAACACATTTGGCATTGATCATAATGCTCAGCACATTGTATGTGCCGAAGACGAACAACAATTACTCAATGCCTGGCAGCATGCAACCGCAGAAGGACAACCCGTTCTTATTCTGGGTGAAGGAAGTAATGTACTTTTTCTGGAGGACTATCGCGGCACGGTGATCATCAACCGGATCAAAGGTATCGAAATTCATGATGAACCTGATGCGTGGTATTTACATGTAGGAGCCGGAGAAAACTGGCATCGCCTGGTAAAATACACTTTGCAGGAAGGTATGCCTGGTCTGGAAAATCTGGCATTAATTCCTGGTTGTATCGGCTCATCACCTATCCAGAATATTGGTGCTTATGGCGTAGAATTACAGCGAGTTTGCGCTTATGTTGATTGTGTTGAACTGGCGACAGGCAAGCAAGTACGCTTAACTGCCAAAGAGTGCCGTTTTGGCTATCGAGACAGTATTTTTAAACATGAATACCAGGATCGCTTCGCCATTGTAGCCGTAGGTCTGCGTCTGCCAAAAGAGTGGCAACCTGTACTGACGTATGGTGACTTAACTCGCCTGGATCCTTCAACGGTAACGCCACAGCAAGTATTTGATGCGGTGTGTCATATGCGCACCACCAAACTCCCTGATCCAAAAGTGAACGGTAATGCGGGTAGTTTCTTCAAAAATCCTGTTGTTTCTGCCGAAACTGCTAACGCGTTGTTGGCACAATTTCCAACAGCCCCACATTACCCCCAGGTGGATGGTTCAGTAAAACTGGCTGCAGGTTGGCTTATTGATCAGTGCCAGCTTAAAGGGACGCAAATTGGTGGGGCTGCGGTACACCGTCAACAGGCGCTGGTTCTCATAAATGAGCACGATGCAAAAAGCGAAGATGTTGTACAGCTGGCGCATCATGTAAGACAAAAAGTGGGTGAAAAATTTAATGTCTGGCTTGAGCCTGAAGTCCGCTTTATTGGTGCATCAGGTGAAGTGAGCGCAGTGGAGACAATTTCATGAAGGATAACACCGTGCCACTGAAATTGATCGCCCTGTTAGCGAATGGCGAATTTCACTCTGGCGAGCAGTTGGGTGAAACGCTGGGAATGAGCCGGGCGGCTATTAATAAACACATTCAGACACTGCGTGACTGGGGCGTTGATGTATTTACTGTTCCGGGTAAAGGATACAGCTTGCCCGAGCCAATCCAGTTACTTAATGCCGAAAAGATATTGAGTCAGCTGGATGACGGCAGTGTAGCCGTGCTGCCAGTTATTGACTCCACGAATCAGTATCTCCTGGACCGCATCGGAGAGCTTAAATCTGGCGATGCCTGTGTTGCAGAATACCAGCATGCTGGCCGTGGTCGTCGTGGTCGGAAATGGTTTTCGCCTTTTGGCGCGAACTTATATTTGTCGATGTTCTGGCGTCTGGAACAGGGCCCGGCGGCGGCGATTGGTTTAAGTCTGGTTATCGGTATCGTGATGGCGGAAGTATTACGCAAGCTGGGTGCAGATAAAGTTCGTGTTAAATGGCCTAATGACCTCTATCTGCAGGATCGCAAGCTGGCAGGCATTCTTGTGGAGCTGACTGGCAAAACCGGCGATGCGGCGCAAATAGTCATTGGTGCAGGGATCAACATGGCAATGCGTCGTGTTGAAGAGAGTGTCGTTAATCAAGGGTGGATCACGCTGCAGGAAGCCGGGATCAATCTCGATCGTAATACTCTTGCGGCCATGCTGATACGTGAATTACGCGCGGCGCTGGAACTCTTCGAGCAAGAAGGATTGACACCTTATCTTTCGCGCTGGGAAAAGTTGGATAATTTTATTAATCGCCCAGTGAAACTTATCATTGGTGATAAAGAAATATTTGGCATTTCACGCGGAATAGACAAACAGGGTGCTTTATTACTTGAGCAGGATGGAATAATAAAACCCTGGATGGGCGGTGAAATATCCCTGCGTAGTGCAGAAAAATAAGAAAGGGGAGCATTAACTCCCCTTTAAATTATTTGCGTAGTCTGACCTCTTCTACTGCATGATTAGCACTTTTCGTCAGGATTAAACTGGCACGCTCGCGAGTAGGTAGAATATTTTGCTTTAAGTTCAGCCAGTTGATCTCTTTCCACAATGTCATGGCAGTCTTAATAGCTTCTTCTTTAGTTAATTTCGCGTAGTTATGAAAATAGGAATCCGGGTCTGTAAAAGCCCCTTCGCGGAATTTCAGAAAACGGTTGATATACCACGTCTGAAGTAAGTCTTCCGGTGCATCAACATATATCGAAAAATCGACAAAATCAGAAACAAATACATGATGTGGATCGTGTGGATAATCCATCCCGCTCTGTAAGACATTTAACCCTTCAAGAATTAAAATATCAGGCTGAACAACAGTTTTATCTCCATCCGGGATCACATCATAAATAAGATGCGAGTAAACAGGGGCTGTAACGTTTGGCACGCCGGATTTGAGATCGGAAACAAACTTCACCAGGCGATGCATATCATACGATTCCGGGAAGCCTTTCTTCTTCATCAGACCACGTTCTTTCAGAACCTGATTAGGGTGAAGGAAGCCATCTGTAGTGATCAGTTCAACACGACGATGTTCCGGCCAACGGCTTAATAGCGCCTGCAATACACGGGCGGTTGTACTTTTCCCCACCGCGACACTACCAGCAATACTGATAATGTAAGGAATGCGTTGCCCGTTGGTACCAAGAAACTGTTCCAGAACTGCCTGACGGCGCAGATTCGAGCTTATATAGAAGTTCAGCAAACGTGACAGAGGTAAATAGATCTCGGCAACTTCTTCTAACGAGAGATCTTCATTAATACCTTTGAGACGGGCGATCTCATCTTCCGATAACGTCATAGGTACGGAATCACGCAGAGCTGCCCACTGGTTGCGGTCAAACTGTAGGTAAGGCGTCATTAACGTTTGCTCTTTTATACTCATAAGCATGTTTCTGGCGGTCATAGCTCTATCGGCAAAGCGATATTTGCCATGGCGCGTCACAGTTCTGTTGAATGGGTTAATGGGCAGGAGGGTAACACCAGATGGGGAGGAATAATAAGAAAAAATCTCTCCCAGGAAGCTATCGTTGAAAAGCAATGTGACAGATATTCCATCTGATAAAAAGAATTATGGTTTAGCAGGAGCACATTGTTGAGCACAATGATGTTGAAAAAGTGTGCTAATCTGCCCTCCGTTCGGCTGTTTCTTCATCGTGTCGCATAAAATGTGACCAATAAAACAAATTATGCAATTTTTTAGTTGCATGAACTCGCATGTCTCCATAGAATGCGCGCTACTTGATGCCGACTTAGCTCAGTAGGTAGAGCAACTGACTTGTAATCAGTAGGTCACCAGTTCGATTCCGGTAGTCGGCACCATCAAGTCCGGTGGGGTTCCCGAGCGGCCAAAGGGAGCAGACTGTAAATCTGCCGTCACAGACTTCGAAGGTTCGAATCCTTCCCCCACCACCAATTTCGGCCACGCGATGGCGTAGCCCGAGACGATAAGTTCGCTTACCGGCTCGAATAAAGAGAGCTTCTCTCGATATTCAGTGCAGAATGAAAATCAGGTAGCCGAGTTCCAGGATGCGGGCATCGTATAATGGCTATTACCTCAGCCTTCCAAGCTGATGATGCGGGTTCGATTCCCGCTGCCCGCTCCAAGATGTGCTGATATAGCTCAGTTGGTAGAGCGCACCCTTGGTAAGGGTGAGGTCGGCAGTTCGAATCTGCCTATCAGCACCACTTCTTTTCTCCTCCCTGTTTTTTCCTTCTGTTTATTGCATTCAACAAGTCGGGCATGTTGCCTGGTTGATGTGGTGATATCACCGATTTATCCGTGTCTTAGAGGGACAATCGATGTCTAAAGAAAAGTTTGAACGTACAAAACCGCACGTTAACGTCGGTACTATCGGCCACGTTGACCATGGTAAAACAACGCTGACCGCTGCAATCACTACCGTACTGGCTAAAACCTACGGCGGTGCTGCTCGCGCATTCGACCAGATCGATAACGCGCCGGAAGAAAAAGCTCGTGGTATCACCATCAACACTTCTCACGTTGAATACGACACCCCGACCCGTCACTACGCGCACGTAGACTGCCCGGGGCACGCCGACTATGTTAAAAACATGATCACCGGTGCTGCTCAGATGGACGGCGCGATCCTGGTAGTTGCTGCGACTGACGGCCCGATGCCGCAGACTCGTGAGCACATCCTGCTGGGTCGTCAGGTAGGCGTTCCGTACATCATCGTGTTCCTGAACAAATGCGACATGGTTGATGACGAAGAGCTGCTGGAACTGGTTGAAATGGAAGTTCGTGAACTTCTGTCTCAGTACGACTTCCCGGGCGACGACACTCCGATCGTTCGTGGTTCTGCTCTGAAAGCGCTGGAAGGCGACGCAGAGTGGGAAGCGAAAATCCTGGAACTGGCTGGCTTCCTGGATTCTTACATTCCGGAACCAGAGCGTGCGATTGACAAGCCGTTCCTGCTGCCGATCGAAGACGTATTCTCCATCTCCGGTCGTGGTACCGTTGTTACCGGTCGTGTAGAACGCGGTATCATCAAAGTTGGTGAAGAAGTTGAAATCGTTGGTATCAAAGAGACTCAGAAGTCTACCTGTACTGGCGTTGAAATGTTCCGCAAACTGCTGGACGAAGGCCGTGCTGGTGAGAACGTAGGTGTTCTGCTGCGTGGTATCAAACGTGAAGAAATCGAACGTGGTCAGGTACTGGCTAAGCCGGGCACCATCAAGCCGCACACCAAGTTCGAATCTGAAGTGTACATTCTGTCCAAAGATGAAGGCGGTCGTCATACTCCGTTCTTCAAAGGCTACCGTCCGCAGTTCTACTTCCGTACTACTGACGTGACTGGTACCATCGAACTGCCGGAAGGCGTAGAGATGGTAATGCCGGGCGACAACATCAAAATGGTTGTTACCCTGATCCACCCGATCGCGATGGACGACGGTCTGCGTTTCGCAATCCGTGAAGGCGGCCGTACCGTTGGCGCGGGCGTTGTAGCAAAAGTTCTGAGCTAATTGCCGATAACATTTGACGCAATGCGCACTAAAAGGGCATCATTTGATGCCCTTTTTGCACGCTTTCGTACCAGAACCTGGCTCATCAGTGATTTTCTTTGTCATAATCATTGCTGAGACAGGCTCTGTTGAGGGCGTATAATCCGAAAAGCTAATACGCGTTTCGATTTGGTTTGCCTCGCGATCGCGGGGTGAAAATGTTTGTAGAATACTTCTGACAGGTTGGTTTATGAGTGCGAATACCGAAGCTCAAGGAAGCGGGCACGGCCTGGAAGCGATGAAGTGGGTCGTTGTGGTGGCATTGCTCCTGGTAGCGATTGTCGGCAACTACCTTTATCGCGACATTATGCTGCCGCTGCGTGCGCTGGCCGTAGTAATTCTGATTGCTGCAGCGGGTGGTGTCGCGCTGTTAACGACAAAAGGTAAAGCAACCGTTGCTTTTGCCCGTGAAGCGCGTACCGAAGTCCGTAAGGTCATTTGGCCGACTCGCCAGGAAACATTGCACACCACGCTGATTGTGGCTGCGGTTACCGCAGTAATGTCACTGATCCTGTGGGGACTGGATGGTATTCTGGTTCGCCTGGTATCCTTTATCACTGGCCTGAGGTTCTGAGATGTCTGAAGCTCCTAAAAAGCGCTGGTACGTCGTTCAGGCGTTTTCCGGTTTTGAAGGCCGCGTAGCAACGTCGCTGCGTGAGCATATCAAATTACACAACATGGAAGAGTTGTTTGGTGAAGTCATGGTACCAACCGAAGAAGTGGTTGAAATCCGTGGCGGTCAGCGTCGCAAAAGCGAACGTAAATTCTTCCCTGGCTACGTCCTCGTTCAGATGGTGATGAACGACGCGAGCTGGCACCTGGTGCGCAGCGTACCGCGTGTGATGGGCTTCATCGGCGGTACTTCCGATCGTCCTGCGCCAATCAGCGATAAAGAAGTCGATGCGATTATGAACCGCCTGCAGCAGGTTGGTGATAAGCCGCGTCCGAAAACGTTGTTTGAACCGGGTGAAATGGTCCGTGTTAATGATGGTCCGTTCGCTGACTTCAACGGCGTTGTTGAAGAAGTTGATTACGAGAAATCTCGTCTGAAAGTGTCTGTTTCTATCTTCGGTCGTGCGACCCCTGTAGAGCTGGACTTCAGCCAGGTTGAAAAAGCTTAACTCAGCGATCAAAAAAGCGGCGATTTAATCGTTGCACAAGGCGCGAGATTGGAATACAATTTCGCGCCTTTTGTTTTTATGGGCCTTGCCCGTAAAACGATTTTTTATATCACGGGGAGCCTCTCAGAGGCGTTATTACCCAACTTGAGGAATTTATAATGGCTAAGAAAGTACAAGCCTATGTCAAGCTGCAGGTTGCAGCTGGTATGGCTAACCCGAGTCCGCCAGTAGGTCCGGCTCTGGGTCAGCAGGGCGTAAACATCATGGAATTCTGCAAAGCGTTCAACGCAAAAACTGATTCCATCGAAAAAGGTCTGCCGATTCCGGTAGTAATCACTGTTTACGCTGACCGTTCTTTCACTTTCGTTACCAAGACTCCGCCGGCAGCAGTTCTGCTGAAAAAAGCGGCTGGTATCAAGTCTGGTTCCGGTAAGCCGAACAAAGACAAAGTGGGTAAAATTTCCCGCGCTCAGCTGCAGGAAATCGCGCAGACCAAAGCTGCCGACATGACTGGTGCCGACATTGAAGCGATGACTCGCTCCATCGAAGGTACTGCACGTTCCATGGGCCTGGTAGTGGAGGACTAAGAAATGGCTAAACTGACCAAGCGCATGCGTGTTATCCGCGAGAAAGTTGATGCAACCAAACAGTACGACATCAACGAAGCTATCGCTCTGCTGAAAGAACTGGCGACTGCTAAATTCGTAGAAAGCGTGGACGTAGCTGTTAACCTCGGCATCGACGCTCGTAAATCTGACCAGAACGTACGTGGTGCAACTGTACTGCCGCACGGTACTGGCCGTTCCGTTCGCGTAGCCGTATTTACCCAGGGTGCAAACGCTGAAGCTGCTAAAGCTGCAGGTGCTGAACTGGTAGGTATGGAAGATCTGGCTGACCAGATCAAGAAAGGCGAAATGAACTTTGACGTTGTTATTGCTTCTCCGGATGCAATGCGCGTTGTTGGCCAGCTGGGCCAGGTTCTGGGTCCGCGCGGCCTGATGCCAAACCCGAAAGTGGGTACTGTAACGCCGAACGTTGCTGAAGCGGTTAAAAACGCTAAAGCTGGCCAGGTTCGTTACCGTAACGACAAAAACGGCATCATCCACACCACCATCGGTAAAGTGGACTTTGACGCTGACAAACTGAAAGAAAACCTGGAAGCTCTGCTGGTTGCGCTGAAAAAAGCAAAACCGACTCAGGCGAAAGGCGTGTACATCAAGAAAGTTAGCATCTCTACCACCATGGGTGCAGGTGTTGCAGTTGACCAGGCTGGCCTGAGCGCTTCTGTAAACTAATGCCTTTACGTGGGCGGTGATTTTGTCTACAATCTTACCCCCACGTATGCTAACGAAAGTTAGCAGCTAAAAAGATTTGTTCGTTGGAGCCTGGCCTATCCAGGCCTCCGTCGAAGACCGCTGGAGTTTCGCAAGAAACTTAATCCCCTGCGTAGACGGTGACAGAACGCTAAGATTATTCTTTTATATTCTGGCTTGTTTCTGCTCACCGTAATTAAGACGCTCTCTCCGTTTGGAGGAGTGAAGTGAGTTCCAGAGATTTTCTCTGGCAAACATCCAGGAGCAAAGCTAATGGCTTTAAATCTTCAAGACAAACAAGCGATTGTTGCTGAAGTCAGCGAAGTAGCCAAAGGCGCGCTGTCTGCAGTAGTTGCGGATTCCCGTGGCGTAACTGTAGATAAAATGACTGAACTGCGTAAAGCAGGTCGCGAAGCTGGCGTATACATGCGTGTTGTTCGTAACACCCTGCTGCGCCGTGCTGTTGAAGGTACTCCGTTCGAGTGCCTGAAAGACGCGTTTGTTGGTCCGACCCTGATTGCATACTCTATGGAACACCCGGGCGCTGCTGCTCGTCTGTTCAAAGAGTTCGCGAAAGCGAATGCAAAATTTGAGGTCAAAGCCGCTGCCTTTGAAGGTGAGCTGATCCCGGCGTCTCAGATCGACCGCCTGGCAACTCTGCCGACCTACGAAGAAGCAATTGCACGCCTGATGGCAACCATGAAAGAAGCTTCGGCTGGCAAACTGGTTCGTACTCTGGCTGCTGTACGCGATGCGAAAGAAGCTGCTTAATCGCAGTTATCTTTTTAACGCATTCGCTTACGTATAAACTTATTCTGATATTCAGGAACAATTTAAATGTCTATCACTAAAGATCAAATCATTGAAGCAGTTGCAGCTATGTCTGTAATGGACGTTGTAGAACTGATCTCTGCAATGGAAGAAAAATTCGGTGTTTCCGCTGCTGCTGCTGTAGCTGTAGCTGCTGGCCCGGTTGAAGCTGCTGAAGAAAAAACTGAATTCGACGTAATTCTGAAAGCTGCTGGCGCTAACAAAGTTGCTGTTATCAAAGCAGTACGTGGCGCAACTGGCCTGGGTCTGAAAGAAGCTAAAGACCTGGTTGAATCTGCACCGGCTGCTCTGAAAGAAGGCGTGAGCAAAGACGACGCAGAAGCACTGAAAAAAGCTCTGGAAGAAGCTGGCGCTGAAGTTGAAGTTAAATAAGCCAACCCTTCCGGTTGCAGCCTGAGAAATCAGGCTGATGGCTGGTGACTTTTTAGTCACCAGCCTTTTTGCGCTGTAAGGCGCCAGTAGCGTTTCACACTGTTTGACTACTGCTGTGCCTTTCAATGCTTGTTTCTATCGACGACTTAATATACTGCGACAGGACGCCCGTTCTGTGTAAATCGCAATGAAATGGTTTAAGCGTGATAGCAACAGGCATTGCGGAAAGTGTTCCATTTTCCGGTCAACAAAATAGTGTTGCACAAACTGTCCGCTCAATGGACAGATGGGTCGACTTGTCAGCGAGCTGAGGAACCCTATGGTTTACTCCTATACCGAGAAAAAACGTATTCGTAAGGATTTTGGTAAACGTCCACAAGTTCTGGATGTACCTTATCTCCTTTCTATCCAGCTTGACTCGTTTCAGAAATTTATCGAGCAAGATCCTGAAGGGCAGTATGGTCTGGAAGCTGCTTTCCGTTCCGTATTCCCGATTCAGAGCTACAGCGGTAATTCCGAGCTGCAATACGTCAGCTACCGCCTTGGCGAACCGGTGTTTGACGTCCAGGAATGTCAAATCCGTGGCGTGACCTATTCCGCACCGCTGCGCGTTAAACTGCGTCTGGTGATCTATGAGCGCGAAGCGCCGGAAGGCACCGTAAAAGACATTAAAGAACAAGAAGTCTACATGGGCGAAATTCCGCTCATGACGGACAACGGTACCTTTGTTATCAACGGTACTGAGCGTGTTATCGTTTCCCAGCTGCACCGTAGTCCGGGGGTCTTTTTTGACTCCGACAAAGGTAAAACCCACTCTTCGGGTAAGGTGCTGTATAACGCGCGCATCATCCCTTACCGTGGTTCCTGGCTGGACTTCGAATTCGATCCGAAGGACAACCTGTTCGTACGTATCGACCGTCGCCGTAAACTACCTGCGACCATCATTCTGCGTGCCCTGAACTACACCACAGAGCAGATCCTCGACCTGTTCTTTGAAAAAGTTATCTTTGAAATCCGTGATAACAAGCTGCAGATGGAACTGGTGCCGGAACGCCTGCGTGGTGAAACCGCATCTTTTGACATCGAAGCTAACGGTAAAGTGTACGTAGAAAAAGGCCGCCGCATTACTGCGCGCCATATTCGCCAGCTGGAAAAAGACGACGTCAAGCTGATCGAAGTCCCGGTTGAGTACATCGCAGGTAAAGTGGTTGCTAAAGACTACATTGATGAGTCTACCGGCGAGCTGATCTGCGCAGCGAACATGGAGCTGAGCCTGGATCTGCTGGCTAAGCTGAGCCAGTCTGGTCATAAGCGTATCGAAACGCTGTTCACCAACGATCTGGATCACGGCCCATATATCTCTGAAACCTTACGTGTCGACCCAACTAACGACCGTCTGAGCGCACTGGTAGAAATCTACCGTATGATGCGCCCTGGCGAGCCGCCGACTCGTGAAGCTGCTGAAAGCCTGTTCGAGAACCTGTTCTTCTCCGAAGACCGCTATGACTTGTCTGCGGTTGGTCGTATGAAGTTCAACCGTTCTCTGCTGCGCGAAGAAATCGAAGGTTCCGGTATCCTGAGCAAAGACGACATCATTGATGTTATGAAAAAGCTCATCGATATCCGTAACGGTAAAGGCGAAGTCGATGATATCGACCACCTCGGCAACCGTCGTATCCGTTCTGTTGGCGAAATGGCGGAAAACCAGTTCCGCGTTGGCCTGGTACGTGTAGAGCGTGCGGTGAAAGAGCGTCTGTCTCTGGGCGATCTGGATACCCTGATGCCTCAGGATATGATCAACGCCAAGCCGATTTCCGCAGCAGTGAAAGAGTTCTTCGGTTCCAGCCAGCTGTCTCAGTTTATGGACCAGAACAACCCGCTGTCTGAGATTACGCACAAACGTCGTATCTCGGCACTTGGCCCAGGCGGTCTGACCCGTGAACGTGCAGGCTTCGAAGTTCGAGACGTACACCCGACTCACTACGGTCGCGTATGTCCAATCGAAACCCCTGAAGGTCCGAACATCGGTCTGATCAACTCCCTGTCCGTGTACGCACAGACTAACGAATACGGCTTCCTTGAGACTCCGTATCGTAAAGTGACCGACGGTGTTGTAACTGACGAAATTCACTATCTGTCTGCTATCGAAGAAGGCAACTACGTTATCGCCCAGGCGAACTCCAACCTGGATGAAGAAGGCCACTTCGTAGAAGACCTGGTAACTTGCCGTAGCAAAGGCGAATCCAGCTTGTTCAGCCGCGACCAGGTTGACTACATGGACGTATCCACCCAGCAGGTGGTATCCGTCGGTGCGTCCCTGATCCCGTTCCTGGAACACGATGACGCCAACCGTGCATTGATGGGTGCGAACATGCAACGTCAGGCCGTTCCGACTCTGCGTGCTGATAAGCCGCTGGTTGGTACGGGTATGGAACGTGCTGTTGCCGTTGACTCCGGTGTAACTGCGGTTGCTAAACGTGGTGGTGTCGTTCAGTACGTGGATGCTTCCCGTATCGTAATCAAAGTTAACGAAGACGAGATGTATCCGGGTGAAGCAGGTATCGACATCTACAACCTGACCAAATACACCCGTTCTAACCAGAACACCTGTATTAACCAGATGCCGTGTGTGTCTCTGGGTGAACCGGTTGAACGTGGCGACGTGCTGGCAGACGGTCCGTCCACCGACCTCGGTGAACTGGCGCTTGGTCAGAACATGCGCGTAGCGTTCATGCCGTGGAATGGTTACAACTTCGAAGACTCCATCCTCGTATCCGAGCGTGTTGTTCAGGAAGACCGTTTCACCACCATCCACATTCAGGAACTGGCGTGTGTGTCCCGTGACACCAAGCTGGGGCCAGAAGAGATCACCGCTGACATCCCGAACGTGGGTGAAGCTGCGCTCTCCAAACTGGATGAATCCGGTATCGTTTACATTGGTGCGGAAGTGACCGGTGGCGACATTCTGGTTGGTAAGGTAACGCCGAAAGGCGAAACTCAGCTGACCCCAGAAGAAAAACTGCTGCGTGCGATCTTCGGTGAGAAAGCGTCTGACGTTAAAGACTCTTCTCTGCGCGTACCAAACGGTGTATCCGGTACGGTTATCGACGTTCAGGTCTTTACTCGCGATGGCGTAGAAAAAGACAAACGTGCGCTGGAAATCGAAGAAATGCAGCTCAAACAGGCGAAGAAAGACCTGTCTGAAGAACTGCAGATCCTCGAAGCGGGTCTGTTCAGCCGTATCCGTGCTGTGCTGGTAGCCGGTGGCGTTGAAGCTGAGAAGCTCGACAAACTGCCGCGCGATCGCTGGCTGGAGCTGGGCCTGACCGACGAAGAGAAACAAAATCAGCTGGAACAGCTGGCTGAGCAGTATGACGAACTGAAACACGAGTTCGAGAAGAAACTCGAAGCGAAACGCCGCAAAATCACCCAGGGCGACGATCTGGCACCGGGCGTGCTGAAGATTGTTAAGGTATATCTGGCGGTTAAACGCCGTATCCAGCCTGGTGACAAGATGGCAGGCCGTCATGGTAACAAGGGTGTAATTTCTAAGATCAACCCGATCGAAGATATGCCTTACGATGAAAACGGTACTCCGGTAGACATCGTACTGAACCCGCTGGGCGTACCGTCTCGTATGAACATTGGTCAGATCCTCGAAACCCACCTGGGTATGGCTGCGAAAGGTATCGGCGACAAGATCAACGCCATGCTGAAACAGCAGCAAGAAGTCGCGAAACTGCGCGAATTCATCCAGCGTGCGTACGATCTGGGCGCTGACGTTCGTCAGAAAGTTGACCTGAGTACCTTCAGCGATGAAGAAGTTATGCGTCTGGCTGAAAACCTGCGCAAAGGTATGCCAATCGCAACGCCGGTCTTCGACGGTGCGAAAGAAGCAGAAATTAAAGAGCTGCTGAAACTTGGCGACCTGCCGACTTCTGGTCAGATCCGCCTGTACGACGGTCGCACTGGTGAACAGTTCGAGCGTCCGGTAACCGTTGGTTACATGTACATGCTGAAACTGAACCACCTGGTCGACGACAAGATGCACGCGCGTTCCACCGGTTCTTATAGCCTGGTTACTCAGCAGCCGCTGGGTGGTAAGGCACAGTTCGGTGGTCAGCGTTTCGGGGAGATGGAAGTGTGGGCGCTGGAAGCATATGGCGCAGCATACACCCTGCAGGAAATGCTCACCGTTAAGTCTGATGACGTGAACGGTCGTACTAAGATGTATAAAAACATCGTGGACGGCAACCATCAGATGGAGCCGGGCATGCCAGAATCCTTCAACGTATTGTTGAAAGAGATTCGTTCGCTGGGTATCAACATCGAACTGGAAGACGAGTAATTCTCGCTCAAACAGGTCACTGCTGTCGGGGTAAAACCCGGCAGCGGATTGTGCTAACTCCGACGGGAGCAAATCCGTGAAAGATTTATTAAAGTTTCTGAAAGCGCAGACTAAAACCGAAGAGTTTGATGCGATCAAAATTGCTCTGGCTTCGCCAGACATGATCCGTTCATGGTCTTTCGGTGAAGTTAAAAAGCCGGAAACCATCAACTACCGTACGTTCAAACCAGAACGTGACGGCCTTTTCTGCGCCCGTATCTTTGGGCCGGTAAAAGATTACGAGTGCCTGTGCGGTAAGTACAAGCGCCTGAAACACCGTGGCGTCATCTGTGAGAAGTGCGGCGTTGAAGTGACCCAGACTAAAGTACGCCGTGAGCGTATGGGCCACATCGAACTGGCTTCCCCGACTGCGCACATCTGGTTCCTGAAATCGCTGCCGTCCCGTATCGGCCTGCTGCTCGATATGCCGCTGCGCGATATCGAACGTGTACTGTACTTCGAATCCTATGTGGTTATCGAAGGTGGTATGACCAACCTGGAGCGTCAGCAGATCCTGACTGAAGAGCAGTATCTGGACGCGCTGGAAGAGTTCGGTGACGAATTCGACGCGAAGATGGGTGCGGAAGCAATCCAGGCCCTGCTGAAGAGCATGGATCTGGAGCAAGAGTGCGAACAGCTGCGTGAAGAGCTGAACGAAACCAACTCCGAAACCAAGCGTAAAAAGCTGACCAAGCGTATCAAACTGCTGGAAGCGTTCGTTCAGTCTGGTAACAAACCAGAGTGGATGATCCTGACCGTTCTGCCGGTACTGCCGCCAGATCTGCGTCCGCTGGTTCCGCTGGATGGTGGTCGTTTCGCGACTTCTGACCTGAACGATCTGTATCGTCGCGTCATTAACCGTAACAACCGTCTGAAACGACTGCTGGACCTGGCTGCGCCGGATATCATCGTACGTAACGAAAAACGTATGCTGCAGGAAGCGGTAGACGCCCTGCTGGATAACGGTCGTCGCGGTCGTGCAATCACCGGTTCTAACAAGCGTCCTCTGAAATCTTTGGCCGACATGATCAAAGGTAAACAGGGTCGTTTCCGTCAGAACCTGCTCGGTAAGCGTGTTGACTACTCCGGTCGTTCTGTAATCACCGTAGGTCCATACCTGCGTCTGCATCAGTGCGGTCTGCCGAAGAAAATGGCGCTGGAGCTGTTCAAACCGTTCATCTACGGCAAGCTGGAACTGCGTGGTCTTGCTACCACCATCAAAGCTGCGAAGAAAATGGTTGAGCGCGAAGAAGCTGTCGTTTGGGATATCCTGGACGAAGTTATCCGCGAACACCCGGTACTGCTGAACCGTGCACCGACTCTGCACCGTCTGGGTATCCAGGCATTTGAACCGGTACTGATCGAAGGTAAAGCTATCCAGCTGCACCCGCTGGTTTGTGCGGCATATAACGCCGACTTCGATGGTGACCAGATGGCCGTTCACGTACCGCTGACGCTGGAAGCCCAGCTCGAAGCGCGTGCGCTGATGATGTCTACCAACAACATCCTGTCCCCGGCGAACGGCGAACCAATCATCGTTCCGTCTCAGGACGTTGTACTGGGTCTGTACTACATGACCCGCGACTGTGTTAACGCCAAAGGCGAAGGCATGGTGCTGACTGGCCCGAAAGAAGCAGAACGTCTGTATCGCTCTGGTCTGGCTTCTCTGCATGCGCGCGTTAAAGTGCGTATCACCGAGTATGAAAAAGATGCTAACGGTGAATTAGTGGCGAAAACCAGCCTGAAAGACACGACTGTTGGCCGTGCCATTCTGTGGATGATTGTACCGAAAGGTCTGCCTTACACCATCGTCAACCAGGCGCTGGGTAAAAAAGCAATCTCCAAAATGCTGAACACCTGCTACCGCATTCTCGGTCTGAAACCGACCGTTATTTTTGCGGACCAGATCATGTATACCGGCTTTGCATATGCAGCGCGTTCTGGTGCATCTGTTGGTATCGATGACATGGTCATCCCGGAGAAGAAACACGAAATCATCTCCGAGGCAGAAGCAGAAGTTGCTGAAATTCAGGAGCAGTTCCAGTCTGGTCTGGTAACTGCGGGCGAACGCTACAACAAAGTTATCGATATCTGGGCTGCGGCGAACGATCGTGTATCCAAAGCGATGATGGATAACCTGCAAACTGAAACCGTTATTAACCGTGACGGTCAGGAAGAGAAGCAGGTTTCCTTCAACAGCATCTACATGATGGCCGACTCCGGTGCGCGTGGTTCTGCGGCACAGATTCGTCAGCTTGCTGGTATGCGTGGTCTGATGGCGAAGCCGGATGGCTCCATCATCGAAACACCAATCACCGCGAACTTCCGTGAAGGTCTGAACGTACTCCAGTACTTCATCTCCACCCACGGTGCTCGTAAAGGTCTGGCGGATACCGCACTGAAAACTGCGAACTCCGGTTACCTGACTCGTCGTCTGGTTGACGTGGCGCAGGACCTGGTGGTTACCGAAGACGATTGTGGTACCCATGAAGGTATCATGATGACTCCGGTTATCGAGGGTGGTGACGTTAAAGAGCCGCTGCGCGATCGCGTATTGGGTCGTGTAACTGCTGAAGACGTTCTGAAGCCGGGTACTGCTGATATCCTCGTTCCGCGCAACACGCTGCTGCACGAACAGTGGTGTGACCTGCTGGAAGAGAACTCTGTCGACGCGGTTAAAGTACGTTCTGTTGTATCTTGTGACACCGACTTTGGTGTATGTGCGCACTGCTACGGTCGTGACCTGGCGCGTGGCCACATCATCAACAAAGGTGAAGCAATCGGTGTTATCGCGGCACAGTCCATCGGTGAACCGGGTACACAGCTGACCATGCGTACGTTCCACATCGGTGGTGCGGCATCTCGTGCGGCTGCTGAATCCAGCATCCAGGTGAAAAACAAAGGTAGCATCAAGCTCAGCAACGTGAAGTCGGTTGTGAACTCCAGCGGTAAACTGGTTATCACTTCCCGTAACACCGAACTGAAACTGATCGACGAATTCGGTCGTACCAAAGAAAGCTACAAAGTACCTTACGGTGCGGTACTGGCGAAAGGCGATGGCGAACAGGTTGCTGGCGGCGAAACCGTTGCAAACTGGGACCCGCACACCATGCCGGTTATCACCGAAGTAAGCGGTTTTGTACGCTTTACTGACATGATCGACGGCCAGACCATTACTCGTCAGACCGACGAATTGACAGGTCTGTCTTCGCTGGTGGTTCTGGATTCTGCAGAACGTACCGCAGGTGGTAAAGATCTGCGTCCGGCACTGAAAATCGTTGATGCTCAGGGTAACGACGTTCTGATCCCGGGTACCGATATGCCTGCGCAGTACTTCCTGCCGGGTAAAGCGATTGTTCAGCTGGAAGATGGCGTACAGATCAGCTCTGGTGACACCCTGGCGCGTATTCCGCAGGAATCCGGCGGTACCAAGGACATCACCGGTGGTCTGCCGCGCGTTGCGGACCTGTTCGAAGCACGTCGTCCGAAAGAGCCGGCAATCCTGGCTGAAATCAGCGGTATCGTTTCCTTCGGTAAAGAAACCAAAGGTAAACGTCGTCTGGTTATCACCCCGGTAGACGGTAGCGATCCGTACGAAGAGATGATTCCGAAATGGCGTCAGCTCAACGTGTTCGAAGGTGAACGTGTAGAACGTGGTGACGTAATTTCCGACGGTCCGGAAGCGCCGCACGACATTCTGCGTCTGCGTGGTGTTCATGCTGTGACTCGTTACATCGTTAACGAAGTACAGGACGTATACCGTCTGCAGGGCGTTAAGATTAACGATAAACACATCGAAGTTATCGTTCGTCAGATGCTGCGTAAAGCTACCATCGTTAACGCGGGCAGCTCCGACTTCCTGGAAGGTGAACAGGTTGAATACTCTCGCGTCAAGATCGCAAACCGCGAACTGGAAGCGAACGGCAAAGTGGGTGCAACTTACTCCCGCGATCTGCTGGGTATCACCAAAGCGTCTCTGGCAACCGAGTCCTTCATCTCCGCGGCATCGTTCCAGGAGACCACTCGCGTGCTGACCGAAGCAGCCGTTGCGGGCAAACGCGACGAACTGCGCGG
>OBBQ01000144.1_pt1 | contig 23735 bp, 19 predicted proteins | sample 1480811 | NCBI WGS metagenome assembly OBBQ01 (sample SAMN05301489, study PRJEB22388) | human gut metagenome | isolation source: Infant 2 DOL 11 gut | host: Homo sapiens | place: USA: Pittsburgh, Magee-Womens Hospital of UPMC | collected 2013/2014 | reverse complement strand
AATTTTAATCAGCGAGTCAGCTTGGGAAGAAATGACCTGCTTATTCGCACCTTCCCTAACTTGCTTAATGGTCAGATTTTCAGATTAAATTAATCTCAACTGGAATCCACATCTCATCAGAGAGGGGGGCAGCATTAAATTCACAGGTGCTTCATCAACAATTCACAAGCATTTTTTGCACCAGACTTTTAAATTACTCCCGCTTCTCCATGGTTCGCTATGGCAAGCGATATGGTAGCGTTGTTCAACAGGATGATTTGTCTCAGCACTATATAAAGGAATGCTGGCGCTTATTTTCAATATCAATGCGAATGCATACTCCATTCCCTTGATAACTGTTATCAACTCTACACAGGACTAAGTATCTATATATGGATTAATTAAATGAAAAAGACAATCGTAGCTGTAATGGTCGCTGCATCTGCAGTGCTGAGTGCTCAGGCAATGGCAACCAACACCGCTCAGGTAACTGTACTGGGTGAAGTCTCTGATGCAGCTAACTCTTGCGTCGTGACTCCGACTGGTACCCTGAACAACGGTATCGTTCAGCTGATCACTGTGACCACTGCGGAAGCAAATGCTGAAGCTGCAGGTACTCTGTTCAAAACTCAGGACTTCGGTTTTAAAGTTACTGACTGCGCACAGGGCAGCGCTAACCCGGTTACCGGCCTGACTGTAAACGTTGCCGGTGTCACCTCCAGCGATAAAACCATCCTGGACAACACCGCAGCTGGCGGCGCTACCGGTATCGGTATCGGTATCCAGCGTCTCAGCGATTCACATCGCGTAGCCTTCGACGGTTCTGACACCATGACCGAAAGCTACTCTGCTACTACCGGTACTCAGCTGAAGTACACCACTGGTTATGTAAAAGTGAACTCTGCTACTCCGGTAACCGAAGGCCCGGTTAAAGGTGTTGCGACCTTTACTATCGATTACACCATCTAATTTTTCCCCAAAGGGCCCCGCTTCACGGCGGGCCCTTTTTTGCATTCAGAGAAAAAACATGTTCAGGACTTTATTAACTTTCACCGCTTCCTGTGCATTACTCCTCAGCAGTATTGCCCATGCCGGTATTGTAGTGGGATCCACCCGCTATCTGTATAAAGAAGGCGCACGTGAAATCACCGCGCAAATAGAAAATAAAGATGATATTCCCTATCTGATTAAATCCTGGGTTGAAGCGCCGGCAGGAAAAGCGCCCTCTTTTATGGCCACGCCGCCGCTGTTCCGCCTTGAAGGGAAACAACAGAATACGGTTCGTCTGTTTTCTAACGGAAACGTTAATGCGCCGACCGACCGGGAATCCATGTACTATTTTAATGTCATGGCGATTCCTCCGGCAGATGATGCCAAAGCGAATAACAACACCATTCAACTAGCAGTCCGTCACCGTATGCGTCTGGTCTATCGTCCTAAAGCACTTTTCGACCTCTCCCCTAATACGGAAGCGAAAAAGCTCGAATGGCGAAAGTCTGGCACTAAGCTGACGATCAAAAATCCAACGCCCTTTTTCTTCTATTTCCATAGCATCCAGATTGGCAGCAAAGAAGTGAAGCCGGAAGTCAACTCGGTCGCCCCGATGACGACTAAAGAAGTGACGTTAAAAGAAAATATTAATGCCTCCAGCATTACCTGGAAAGTTGTCAATGATTATGGCGGAGCTGGGTCGCTCTACTCCTCATCGCTGTAATAAGAAATTTATTTTATCATTATAGGGATGTGTCTATGCCAAATAAGAATAATGGATTATTCAAACTATCCACCATCTTCTTTGCAATGCTTCCGGCATTGCTTTCTGGTTTGAATAATAAAGCGCAAGCACGTGACTTTTTCGATCCCTCATTCATTAGCTCATTGAATGGTAGCGATCCATCAACCACTCCTGACTTATCCGTATTTCAGACCCAGAACGCGCAGGCGCCGGGGGATTATCGGGTCGATATCATGTTTAATGGCCGCTACCTGGATACCAGGACGATAAAGTTTGTCGCCAACAATCGCGCCAGCAGCGATAACCGCGAACCCGCTCTGGTTCCCTGCCTGAGTCTAAAAGCTCTCGCGGAATATGGCGTAAGGATAAAATCCTTTCCAGAGTTAGCCGAGGATCAAAACGGCTGTGCAAACTTTTCTGTCATTCCGGACACCAAAGCGGATTTTGACTTTACCGCCCAGCGCTTAAATATTTCTATTCCGCAGGCGGCCTTATCCACCACCGCGCAGGGATATATCCCACCGGATCAGTTTGATGATGGCATCAACGCCCTGCTGGTGAACTACCAGTTCAGCGGCTCGAACGACATGCAGGCCAATGATGAATACTACAGCTTGAACCTGCAGTCTGGCCTCAACGTTGGCCCATGGCGTATCCGCAACCTCAGCACATGGAATAAAAACAATAGCGATGCCGGGGACTGGGACTCCGCCTATCTCTATATGCAGCGAAGTATTCGCTCGATCAACAGTAACCTGGTGATGGGCGAAAGTTCATCGCTCTCAACCATCTTCGACAGCGTGCCGTTTACCGGTATTCAGCTGGCCACCGATACCACGATGTTGCCGGAAAGTATGCGCGGCTATGCGCCGATTATTCGCGGTATCGCCAAAACCAACGCCCGCGTCGTCATTAAACAGAACGGCTACCAGGTTTACCAGACCTACGTGGCACCCGGGGCATTTGAAATCACCGATATGTACCCGAGCGGCGGTAGCGGCGACCTTTACGTCAGCGTGGAAGAGTCCGACGGATCCAAGCAAGAATTTGTTGTGCCGTTCGCCACCCTACCGGTCATGGTGCGTGAAAATCAACTGGAGTATGAGATTACTTCCGGTAAATATCGTCCTTACGATGGTGGAGTCGATGAAACGCCATTTACTCAGGCCACCGCGACCTATGGCGTCTCCAGCAGCCTGACGCTTTATGGCGGTATGCAGGCGGCCTCGCGCTACCAGGCGCTGTCGACGGGCCTCGGCTATAACCTGGGCGAGCTTGGCGCCGCCTCGGCAGACGTCACCCAGGCATGGTCGAAAAAGAAAGACGATGAAAAGACCTCAGGACAGTCCTGGCGGGTCCGTTATGGTAAAAACATTGTCGAAACTGGCACCAATGTCACCATCGCGGGCTACCGCTATTCCACCCGCGGCTTTAATACCCTCTCGGAGGTGCTGGATAGCTACTCTAATGACGGTAATTATACCTCTCGCTCACTGCGCAATCGCACCAACCTGACGGTTAACCAAAGCCTGGGTAAAGGCCTCGGTAGCCTGTCGATAAGCGGGTTGATTGAAGATTACTGGGACGATAAGCGAACCAACAAGTCAATTAGCGTAGGTTACAACGGCGGTTTCCGTAATGTGAACTACTATCTGGGCTACAGCTATAACCGCTACACCTGGAGCGGAAATAACTCAGGTAAGGATGCCCAGGACGATCAGCGCATCACCCTGACGGTGACGCTACCGCTGAGCAACTGGCTGCCGGGTACCTATACCAGCTATCAATTAACCAACAGCAATCCGGGATCTACCGATCAGTCGGTCTCCATTGGTGGCGTCGGGCTAGATAACGACAGCCTGGAATGGAGCCTGCAGCAAGGGTACAGCAACCGGGAATATTACAGCGGCGATATGCGTGGGACCTATAACGGTGCCCGCGGCAGCCTTAATGCCGGCTATAGCTATGACAATAACAGCCAACGTATTGACTACGGCGCCAACGGCAGCATCGTCGCTCATGCCGATGGCATTACACTTGGCCAGGACATCACTGACGCCGCCGTGCTGGTTAAAGCGCCGGGCCTGGATAACGTCAAGTTGACCAACGATAACACCATCTCCACCGACTATCGCGGTTACGCTATCGTCCCGTACGTTACACCTTACCGTCGTACCGACATCACCCTTGACAGCACTTCACTGGGTGAAGATATGGAGCTTCCAGAAACTACGCAAAGCGTCGTGCCGACCCGTGGTGCCATCGTGCGTGCTAATTATGACGGCAATATCGGCCAGCGGGCCTTTGTGCATCTGAAAACCGCCAGCGGCCAGGACGTGCCTTATGGCGCAATGGTTCTGCTCGCCGGCGACAGCAAATCGCAGCCAAGTATCGTCAGCGACGCCGGGATGGTCTATATGTCCGGCCTGCAAGAGACCGGGATCCTTAACGTCCAGTGGGGCAAAAGCGCAGCGCAGCAATGTAACGCTTCATTTACTTTACCAGCCAGGGAAGGCAAAGCGTCTGGCATCAGTCAAATCGAAACGGTTTGTCGCTAATATTGACCAAGGAACAATAAAGAATGAGAAAAATACTTCTTTTTTTATCCCTACTATGCTGTTGTAGCGAGGTAATTGCCAAATGCGATTATTCTGGTTCCGCTGGACAAGCAATGTTTAACATAAGTCCTAAAATCGCAACAGACCCAACAATTCCGGTGGGTACAGTCCTCTATACTAAAAAAGTCGGTACCGGACATTATAAAACATTTGAGTGCAGCAAAATAATGGGAGACCAGTATATTGTTGAATCAACAGCACCGGAAGTTACCGGCGTCACGGGTATAAGGGGCAAACCAGTCTATGAAACCGGCATAGATGGAATTGGCTTTCAGTTTTCAGATCTTCTGAGCAGCAAAAATGGTTCTATTAATCCTGCTGTTGCTCAATCTACAATCGTACCTATTTTAGAATCGAATGAAGATTATAAATTTATGACGGTATGGTTAATTAAAACAAAGCAGGTCATCGATACATCCGGCACCAGTACAAACCCGGTATTTAAATTCTCAGCAGGTAACTTAAGCACCAACCCAAGGGCAGCTGACCGCCTTTTGTTAACAGCAACCCTGAAGTTCAAGACTATTTCATATAAAGATACCTCTTGCGATATTTCAGTATCAGGGCCTAGCCAAATCACCCTGAATAAAATTGAAAAAAACACATTAATGTCCATTTCTCGAGGAGGTACAACTCCATCACAAAAAACTATCAAAATGGATGTGACTTGCCCACAAGGTTCAGTTGGCAACAAGCTTTACTACTGGTTTAACCCTGTTAATGGCACCAGTTCTGCCGGGGATGGGATCATCGATAACATGATAACTGGAACCGAAGCCGCAAATAACGTTGGCGTTATCTTCAAAATTGACAACAAGCCTATAATATTTTACGACGCCGAAACTTATAGCTTCGCCAAGGCACAGGCATCACAAAACTTTACCTTCACCGCCGACTATTATCGCATGAGTGACAATAGCGCTGAAGTCTCTTCCGGTCATGTAAAAGCTATGCTTGAAGTTGTCATACAGGAAGAGTAAAAGTATAACCTCCATACCCCTACAAAAGGTGGATAATGATATCCACCTTTTTTATTTTTATGTCAACAACCAAAAAAATGTCATATATGAATGCAAGAATAAATCAATATATCTGCAGCACATCGATAATAGCTGCGTGCCACCACCTGCTGAATTAGTTACTGTTTTATGAACCTATAAATAGTTTAGATTTGATTCACTATTAACCTCTAATTTCATCAACAATTCATATTTAGTTGAGTTGATTCATACTACAGCAACGACTATCTTTTCTGCGGACCAAATTCTGGTCTGGAATGAATATATAATTTTAATTTTAGTTAAAGGACTAATCATGCACCAATTAACTGTATTTGAAATGGAAGAAATTTCTGGCGGTGCGCTGACCGATACTCTTACCGATATCGTCACCTGGGCCGCAAAAGAAGTTGGCGCTATCGCACTGGGCGCCTCTCTGGGCGCTATTTTTGGTACAGCGTACGCCGGACGTTGGGGTGGCGTAAGTGGCGGTATCTTCGGTATCGGCTCAATCGGCCAGGGTGTAGGGATGATCGCCGGGGTTATTCTCGGTGGCGTTTGCTTTGGTATTGCAGCGGGTATCGTTGGCTGGGATATGACTCTGGATTATGCTCAGGGCGTAATGGATGCTATTTATGACGGCACCCTGAACTTCTGGAGCAACTAAGTTTACGCGCCAATGATTAGCTCAACAGTTTGTTGACAAGCATTCATTAGTAATTAAGGCCTGACGTATCGGGCCTTTTCATTTTATAATTTAAGCGATAACTATGTTAAAAAAAATCTATCGCAAGGAAGCGATTGAGTATAAAAAGCATCACTGGAAAGGAAAGGCACTGCTGCTCGCAGGGCTTCCAGCATGGCTTGTTGCATTACTCTCTTTTGCTTTTCTTGCGATCCTGATAGCCACCACAGTATTTTGCTCCTTTACCCAGAGAATCGACGTTCAGGGAGAGGTCATTACTCTACCTCACTCTGTTAACGTTTATGCCCCGCAGCAAGGCTTTGTTATCTCCCAATATGTAAAAGTCGGCGATATTGTGACCAAAGGCCAGCCGTTATATGAGATCGACATTTCCCGGAACACCACAACGGGTAATGTTAGTGCGGTACAAATAGAGGTCATTAATGAAAAGATCGCAAATGCTGAAGATATCATTTCAAAACTGAATCATAATAAAGAAGAAACAACCATTTCTTTAGAGAAGCAGTTAAAAACAATCAATGATTCGTTAAAAGAAACTAATCGCATGTTGGCTAACGCCCAGGCTGGATTAAAGAAAATGCATGATAATCTATCCAGCTATGATAAGTATTTAAGTGACGGACTGATTACCAAAGACCAATATAACTATCAACACTCTTTGTATTTTCAACAACAAAGCACTTACCAGTCTCTGGTGAGTCAGAAAATGCAACTGGAATCGCAGGTCACTCAGCTCAATAGTGATAAAATTACAAAAATAGCTGATTTTGACAATCAAATCTCGTCACAAGAAAACCAGATTAATGATTATAAAAATCAACTGGTTGAATCAAACGCAAACGGTAACATTATTATTAAAGCAACGACTGAAGGCCGTATTGAATCATTGACCGTCACTAAAGGCCAAATGGTTGATAAAGGCAGCAGTCTAGCACAGATAAAACCTACCGGTGATATAGAGTATTATCTTATTTTATGGTTACCTAACAATAGTATACCTTATGTAAAACCTGGGGATGAAATTAACATTCGTTATGCTGCATTCCCATCAGATAAATTTGGTCAATTCCCGGGAAAAATACTTTCAATATCTTCTGTTCCCACATCTCGACAAGAAATGTCTGAGTATACCAATGTTACGAACGGCACAAACCAGCAGGAACTGGCGCTCTATAAGACCATTGTGAAAATTGAAAACAAAACCTTTGAATATAATGGTAAAACGCTTTCGCTTTCAAATGGCCTCAAGGCTCAAGCTGTTGTATTCCTGGAAGAGCGTCCGCTCTATATGTGGATGTTTACCCCTGTGTATAAGATAACTCAAAGCATTACTGGGCCGATCCATGACTAACGAACTTTTCAAAACTGTTGTTGCAAAGTTAAATTTTTCTCTTGTTAACAAAACGCCCGTTATTCTTCAGTCAGAATCATCAGAATGTGGAATTGCCTGTCTGGCAATGGTCTGTGGTTTTTATGGGTTGAATATCGATCTGTTTAATTTCCGTCAGCGGTTTGGTAGCCCCTCCCAGGGCTCCTCACTAATGTCTCTAAGCAAAACTGCAAAGCATGCCGGCTTAAAAAGCCGGGCGTTAGCTCTTGACCTTGATGAAATAAAGCAGCTTAAACTCCCCTGCATCATCCACTGGGGGATGAACCACTACGTTGTTCTTACAAAGGTAAGGAAAAACGGATTTGTTATTCACGATCCGGCGTTGGGTAAAAGAATCATTGGCATCAATGAGATGTCAAACAATTTTACCGGTGTAGCGCTTGAACTTTGGCCCGATCATAACTTCCAGCAAGAAGAAGCAAAATCCCGATTACGATTGCTGGATTTAATGCATAAAATTGTTGGTTTAAAATCAGCACTGATTAAGATCTTTGCTTACTCTGTAGTGGTAGAAGCTATCGGACTCCTGTTACCGATTGGTACACAGCTAGTCACTGACCATGTGATTATGGCTCACGACCAAAGCTTACTGTCTGTTATCTGTATCGGGTTGATATTTTTTACCCTATTCCGCACGTTTATTAGCATGCTACGTGCATGGACGTCGTTAACGTTAAATACCCTGACAAATATTCAGTGGAAAACGACGTTATTCGATCATCTGACAAGTTTGCCATTATCCTTTTTTGAGAAAAGGCATTTAGGTGATATTCAGTCTCGCTTCTCGTCTTTGGATACGATTCGCTCAATATTTACCAATAGTATCGTTACCGGCATCATCGACTCGATAATGACAATCGGTTTATTGGTGATGCTGACCTTATATGGTGGTTGGTTAGTCTGGGTCGTCATCGGCTTTACCATTTGCTATGCGATTATGCGCTTTGCTACCTATAGCTTTTATCGTCGCGTAACGGAAGAACAGGTCGTCAAAGGCGCACGTGCTAACTCCCACTTTATGGAGTCACTTTATGGCATTTCTACGATCAAAGCACTGAATTTAAAAGAACGTCGCTCACAGCATTGGCTGAATCTTAACGTTGACGCCAGCAATGCAGGTATAAAGCAAACTCGATTCGATATGATGTTTGGTGGCATTAATACCTTTATCACCTCAATCGATCAGGTAGTGGTACTGTGGTTGGGTGCCATTATGGTAATTGATAATGAGATGACGCTCGGTATGTTTATGGCATTTAACGCCTATCGGGGTCAGTTCTCTCAACGTGCATCGAATCTCATTGATTTGGTGATGCAACTTCGTATGCTCTCACTGCACAACGAACGTCTATCAGAAATAGCATTTAGTGAACCAGAAAAAGAACTTCCATCGCGGCGTGTTTTTACGGAAAACACTGGCGTAAAACTTGAAGTGAGAAATCTTAGTTATCAATACGATCCTTTTTCACAACCCATCTTTACAAATTTGAACATAACCGTTGCTCCTGGAGAATCAGTTGCGTTAATTGGCCCATCTGGCGTAGGGAAAACCACACTATTAAAAGTTATGTGCGGACTGCTCTCGCCGGATTCCGGCGAAATACTGGCGGATAATCTGGAGATTAAAAAGATTGGTTTGAATAACTATCGTCTTGGTATCGCCTGCGTACTCCAGGAAGACCGTCTCTTTTCCGGCTCCCTTATTGATAATATAAGTGGCTTCGATGATAGCGCCGATCTTGATTTTGTGATGGAGTGTGCCAGACGGTGCAACATTCATGATGAAATTATGAAGATGGCTATGGGATACGAAACCATTGTCGGCGAACTTGGGCTGGGTATTTCAGGTGGGCAAAAGCAGCGTATCCTGATCGCCCGCGCACTGTATCGCAAACCGAGTATTTTATTCATGGATGAGGCTACCAGCCATCTTGACCTCAGAAATGAGTCGGTTATCAATCAGTCTATTTCAGCGCTAAGTATCACCCGCATTATCGTCGCGCATCGACCATCGACCATTGCATCCGCCGATCGTGTTATCGATCTCTCACAATCGAAGTCGGTGACTACTGCTTAATAAAGGAGAAGAATATGCAAGGAACGTTTATAGGTTTTAATACCGCAGGAATTACCTTTGAAGAGCGATTTTTAGCGTTGCTGCTGAAAGTTAAGAAGGAAAATGGCTTTTGCGAGATTTACTATCTTCAGGCACCGGTGCTAGCTGATCTGCTCCTGATACTGCAGAGCAGAATGGCTGTGATTTTCCAGCGGCTTGAAAACCAGGGAGAGGCCTATAAAGATGAGCTTATCACGTATAATGAGGCACTTGTTGCCAATATTCCTCAGGTTGAGACGGCTGAAATACAGCAACCATCCCCTGAGCGGCGAATCATGTCCATTACGCTCAAACCTGGCGAAACACAGTCAACGTTAATTCTTGTATTTCAGGATGAACAAATTAGTACTTTATGTATTGACGATCTGCAAATCGAAGCATTAATTATCGGTATTCAACAAGCATTAAAAACAGTCGGCGACCAGGAACTGGTTCAGTATTTAAGTTCAAATATGGATTTTTTAATGTGCTATACCGTCGACTTAACCACTCAGCCCAATATCGATTACCAGCAGTATCCCCAGGAAGACTGGAAGCTAAACCTGTTTTCCCATTATCTGGGCGTGCTGTACTGCTGCGAGACAGACGAAGGCAAGAAAATTGTCTCCGGAGCGGTGGTCAAAACCAGCGCGCCGCATTTATCAGAACTGGAAAATAACGTTGTGACGCGGATTATCGAGAAAAGCCCCAAGCTCAAGGCGATGCACGCGGAGCTGGCGCCATGCCAGATCTTCAGTACTGTCATCCCTTCCCAGCCGGGAAGAATGCTCAGTCTGGAAGAGTGCCTGCGTCCTCTGCACGCCTTCTATCTGGAGAAGAAAGCGGAGCTTAACGCCTGATCCTCATCTAACGACCACGCCTCTCTCTGCGCTCGCAGAGAGAGGCGTCACGCATCAGTTCGGGCACTTATAAACCTGGCCGTTCATTTCGCTGTCGGTAGGTACAAAGCTCGACAACAGGTTTTGTGTCGGGCTGCTGACGCCGTAAATCACGTTGCCACCCATTGCTGCTGCCTGGTTACGCAAGGCGTTCGCCGCACCGCGCATGGAACCGCCCTCATCGCCATTCTGGCCGGAGAGCCAGTTGCTCTGTTTACCCGTCGCGGTCCCTAACAGCTGACATTCTGCGCCCGGCTTCTCCTGCACGAAACGCACATTCTGGCCGGCAGAGGTTAATTCATTGCTGGAACTGCAACCTGCCAACAGTAAGGCTGCGCCGACAATCCCTGCTAAATATTTTACCTGCATGTTATTCCCCATGATCGATGAGCTGGACGCACTGGCCCGGATGTAAATCTGTCATCCTTCAAACTGCGTCGGCATGAGCCGCGTTCATTCCCTCCCCGGCTGCGCTTACCAGGTCGCTACCGAAACGGAGGTGCTTGCCGCTCTGATGCAGCTTAAATGATTTTTATGTATAAGCCTTATACTAAAAAGCGCGCCAAAAGAAAAACCCCCAGCCATTGCTGGCCAGGGGTTTCTGCTTTTTTATGCCGTAGAGCGCACGATTACATCATGCCGCCCATACCGCCCATGCCGCCCATGCCGCCAGCAGCACCTAAGTCAGGCGCGTCGCCTTTCGGCAGGTCGGTCACCATGCACTCGGTGGTAATCATCAGGCCAGCCACGGAAGCCGCGTACTGCAGTGCAGAACGGGTGACTTTGGTTGGGTCCAGGATACCGAAGTCGATCATGTTGCCGTATTCTTCAGTTGCTGCGTTGTAACCGTAGTTACCGTCGCCTGCTTTCACGTTGTTTGCCACAACAGACGGCTCTTCACCGGCGTTGGAAACGATCTGACGCAGCGGCGCTTCCATTGCGCGCAGCGCAACTTTGATACCGACGTTCTGATCTTCGTTCTGACCGGTCAGGCCAGCGAGTTTCGCCGCAACGCGAACCAGCGCTACGCCGCCGCCAGCCACCACGCCTTCTTCAACCGCAGCACGGGTTGCGTGCAGGGCGTCGTCGACGCGTGCTTTTTTCTCTTTCATTTCAACTTCGGTAGCCGCACCGACTTTGATTACTGCCACGCCGCCAGCCAGTTTAGCGACACGTTCCTGCAGTTTTTCACGATCGTAGTCGGAGGTCGCTTCTTCGATCTGCTTACGGATCTGAGCTACGCGGCCCTGGATTGCGGATTCTTCGCCAACGCCATCGATGATGGTGGTGGTGTCTTTGTTGATAACCACGCGTTTCGCCTGGCCCAGGTCTTCCAGAGTCGCTTTTTCCAGCTCCATACCGATCTCTTCAGAGATAACGGTACCGCCAGTCAGAGTAGCGATGTCCTGCAGCATAGCTTTACGACGGTCGCCGAAGCCCGGTGCTTTCACCGCAGCCACTTTAACGATGCCGCGCATGGTGTTAACCACCAGGGTCGCCAGCGCTTCGCCTTCAACGTCTTCAGCGATGATGACCAGCGGTTTGCCAGCTTTCGCTACGGCTTCCAGAACCGGCAGCATTTCGCGGATGTTGGAGATTTTTTTGTCAGCCAGCAGGATGAACGGGCTTTCCAGCTCAACGGCACCGGTGTCCGGCTTGTTGATGAAGTACGGAGACAGGTAGCCGCGGTCGAACTGCATACCTTCAACTACGTCCAGTTCGTCTTCCAGACCGGTACCGTCTTCAACGGTGATCACGCCTTCTTTACCAACTTTATCCATCGCTTCCGCGATCAGTTTACCGACGGTTTCGTCGGAGTTAGCGGAGATGGTACCTACCTGAGCGATAGCTTTGGAGTCAGAGCACGGAACGGACAGCGCTTTCAGCTCTTCTACTGCAGCCAGTACCGCTTTGTCGATACCGCGTTTCAGATCCATCGGGTTCATGCCTGCTGCAACAGCTTTCAGGCCTTCGTTCACGATAGCCTGAGCGAGTACGGTTGCGGTGGTGGTACCGTCGCCTGCCGCGTCGTTCGCTTTAGAGGCAACTTCTTTCACCATCTGCGCGCCCATGTTTTCGAACTTGTCTTCCAGTTCGATTTCACGTGCAACGGAAACACCATCTTTGGTGATGGTCGGCGCGCCGAAGGATTTGTCCAGAACTACGTTACGGCCTTTCGGGCCCAGGGTCACTTTAACTGCATCTGCCAGTACGTTTACGCCGCGCAGCATTTTTACACGAGCGTCGTTACCGAATTTTACGTCTTTTGCTGCCATTTCTTTTATTCCTCAAATTCGTTCAGGGTCGTGCGAATTAAGCTTCAACAATTGCCAGGATGTCGCTTTCGGACATGATCAGTACTTCTTCGTTGTCGATCTTTTCAGTCTTCACGCCGTAGCCATCGTTGAAAATCACGATGTCACCAACTTTAACGTCCAGCGGCTGCACGGTCCCGTTTTCCAGGATGCGGCCTTTACCGACAGCGATGATTTCGCCACGAGTTGACTTAGCTGCTGCAGAACCGGTCAGAACGATGCCGCCCGCAGATTTGGTTTCAACTTCTTTACGTTTGACGATCACACGATCATGTAACGGACGAATACTCATTGATAGCTCTCCTTCGAGAAAGTCATTATCAGTTATGGGTGACGCCGGGCCGAACGCGGTTTACCGGCTAGTGCAGAGAGAGATGGGGATGGCCATTTCCGGCTTCAAGGGCAAAATTAAAAAAAATTTTTACCTTTGCGCTGGCGCACAAAAAGCGGCCATGTCAGGCAATCGGTCATAAGGAAAAGCGATTGTGATACTCTCTTTTTTTTCACTGGCGCAGGATTGAATCATGAGTGGTTTAAAACAGGAGTTAGGGCTGGGACAGGGAGTTGGGTTGCTTTCCATCTCATTGCTGGGTACCGGCGTCTTCGCCGTCCCGGCGCTGGCGGCGCTGGTCGCTGGCGATAACAGCCTGTGGGCATGGCCGCTGCTCATTCTCCTTGTTTTCCCGATTGCCATCGTCTTCGCCCTGCTCGGCCGCCATTTTCCCAGCGCGGGCGGCGTGGCCCACTTTGTCGATATGGCCTTTGGGCCACGTCTGGCCAGCGTCACCGGCTGGCTGTTTTTATCGGTTATCCCGGTCGGACTCCCCGCCGCCCTGCACATCGCCACCGGTTTTGGCCAGGCGCTGTTCGGCTGGCATGATGCGCAGCTGCTGCTGGCGGAGCTGGGCACCCTGGCCATCGTCTGGTGGGTCGGTTCGCGTGGCGCCAGCTCCAGCGCCAACCTGCAGACGTTGGTTGCCGTACTGATTGTGGCGCTGATCGTCGTAGTCTGGTGGCGCGGCGGGATAAGCCCGGCGCAGATCCCCTTCCCGGCCCCGGCGGAGATTGACCGCGGGCAGCTCTTTTTGGCGCTGTCGGTGATGTTCTGGTGCTTTGTCGGTCTGGAAGCCTTCGCGCATCTCGCCTCGGAGTTTAAACATCCCGAGCGTGATTTCCCCAGGGCGCTGATGATAGGCCTGCTGCTTGCCGGCTCGGTCTACTGGGCCTGCACCGTACTGGTGCTGCACTTCCACGCCTTTGGCGAGGAGATGGCGGCGGCGGCGTCATTACCGAATATCGTGGTCCGTCTGTTCGGCGTCGAAGCGCTGTGGGTAGCCTGCGTCATCGGCTATCTCGCCTGTTTCGCCAGCCTCAACATCTATATTCAAAGCTTTGCCCGCCTGGTCTGGTCGCAAGCGCAGCATAAGCCACACAGCTACCTCGCAAGGCTGTCGCCACGTCAGATCCCGCGCAACGCCCTCAACGCCGTGCTGGGATCCTGCGTAGTTAGCACCCTTGGCATCTATCTGCTCGATATCAATCTGGACGCGCTGATCGTTTACGCCAATGGCATTTTCATCATGATCTATCTGCTGTGCATGCTGGCGGGTTGTCGTTTGCTGCGCGGTCGCTATCGGCTATTGGCGGTGGTGGGTAGCATTCTCTGTCTGCTGCTGCTGGCGATGGTCGGCTGGAAAAGCCTGTACGCGCTGGTGATGCTGGCGGGGCTGTGGCTGTTTTTACCCAGGCGCAAGCTGGCGACGGGAAGCGTGTAGGCCTGCAAAGAAAGCGGCCCGGTCGCATCTGCTGACCGGGCCGGGGAATGTTAATCGCGGCGATCGTCCTTATGGTCCAGACGGTCGCGCTGCTCATCTTTGCGCTGGAATTCCCCTTCGAAGGTCTCTCCGCCGCCAGTACCGGCGCTAAAGCCGCCGCCCGGCATCCGGCTGAAGCGCAGGTGCGGCATCAGCTTCATCGTCAGATGCTTTTGCACCGGCGGCAGCAATAGCAGCAGGCCAAGGAAGTCGGTAAAGAACCCCGGGAGCAACAGCAGCAGACCAGCGATAATCAGCGATACGCTCTTGATCATCTCCGCCGCCGGGCTCTCGCCCGCGGCCATCTTCTGCTGCATCAGCAGGAAGTTTTTGAAGCCCTGGTTACGCACCAGCGACATCCCTACCACCGAGCTAAAGATCACCAGGATCAGGGTCATAAAGACGCCCAGCACGTGCGCAACCTGGATAAAGATCGATATCTCAATGTAAACGTAAAGAAAAAAGGCAATAAACGGAATCCAACGCACCGGCGTCTCCTTCATCAACGGGCGCTGCGTTCAGCGCCCGTAATCATCAATTTGCTGATCGCATCCCACTAACATGGGGATGCTGAGCGGCTTTTCAATCAGCGGAAAGGCTTATTTTTCTCAGGAATAAGAAAGCGGTGACCCATTTCACAGATTAATAAATCTTCTCATACCCGCAATGTAATAAGTGATCAAGCTTACTGATATTCGCTATCATCAGCATATGATCTTGGGCACCGGGCCGGTTAAGGAAATAATCGTCGGCCAGAAAATATACTGAATACTGGATATTCTGTGTGTTTGGTGAATTCATTGGCAGCTTGAAAAGAAGGTTCACATGTTAAACAACATTCGTATCGAAGAAGATCTGTTGGGCACCAGGGAAGTTCCCGCGGACGCTTACTACGGCGTTCATACTCTGCGAGCGATTGAAAACTTCTACATTAGCAACAGCAAAATCAGCGACATACCAGAATTCGTGCGCGGCATGGTCATGGTGAAGAAAGCCGCCGCGCTGGCGAACAAGGAGCTGCAGACCATTCCCAAAAGCGCGGCAAATGCGATTATCGCCGCCTGTGACGAAGTCCTGAATAACGGCAAATGCATGGACCAGTTCCCGGTCGATGTCTTCCAGGGCGGGGCCGGTACCTCCGTAAACATGAACACCAACGAAGTCCTGGCGAACATTGGCCTTGAGCTGATGGGCCACCAGAAAGGCGAATACCAGTACCTGAACCCAAACGATCACGTCAACAAATGCCAGTCCACCAACGATGCTTACCCCACCGGGTTCCGCATTGCGGTGTATGCTTCCATCCTTAAGTTAATCGATGCGATTAAACAGCTGGGCGAAGGCTTCCAGGCGAAAGCCGAGGAGTTCCAGGACATCCTCAAAATGGGCCGCACCCAGCTGCAGGACGCGGTGCCGATGACCCTCGGCCAGGAGTTCCATGCCTTCAATGTGCTGCTTAATGAAGAGACCAAAAGCATTTTGCGCACTGCGGAGCTGCTGCTGGAGGTGAACCTCGGCGCCACCGCCATTGGTACTCGCCTCAACACCCCGGACGGCTATCAACAGCTGGCGGTGCAGAAGCTGGCTGAAGTAAGCAACTTACCGGTCGTCCCGGCGGAAGATCTGATTGAAGCCACCTCGGACTGCGGGGCGTACGTTATGGTTCACAGCTCGCTGAAACGCCTGGCGGTGAAACTATCCAAGATCTGTAACGACCTGCGCCTGCTCTCTTCCGGTCCGCGCGCGGGCCTCAACGAAATCAACCTGCCTGAGCTGCAGGCTGGCTCTTCAATCATGCCGGCGAAGGTTAACCCGGTGGTGCCGGAGGTGGTCAACCAGGTCTGCTTCAAAGTTATCGGCAACGATACCACTGTGACCATGGCCTCCGAAGCCGGTCAGCTGCAGTTGAACGTGATGGAGCCGGTGATCGGCCAGGCGATGTTCGAGTCGATTCATATCCTGACCAACGCCTGCTACAACCTGCTGGAGAAATGCGTTAACGGCATCACCGCCAATAAAGCGGTATGTGAAGGCTACGTCTACAACTCCATCGGCATCGTTACCTACCTCAACCCGTTTATCGGCCACCACAATGGCGATATCGTCGGCAAGATCTGTGCCGAAACCGGCAAGAGCGTACGGGAAGTGGTGCTGGAGCGCGGACTGCTGACGGCGGCGGAGTTGGATGATATTTTCTCTGCGCAAAACCTGATGCATCCCGCTTATAAAGCAAAGCGTTATACCGATGAAAGCGAACAGTAATCTTTCAGGTTAGTCATTCAAAGGCATGTCAGCGATGACATGCCTTTTTTGCTTTTTGGTTTTACTAAAATACAACAATTCAATATCAACTTGTTAAAAAACAAGGAAGGCATATATGTTTGGTGCAGAACTGGTTATTGTCCTGCTGGCGATTTATCTCGGCGCCCGGCTTGGCGGCATCGGTATTGGCTTTGCCGGTGGCCTTGGCGTCCTTGTCCTGACGCTTATTTTTCAAATTAAACCGGGTGCGATCCCCTTCGACGTTATTGAAATCATTATGGCGGTGATTGCCGCTATCGCCGCCATGCAGGTCGCCGGCGGGATGGATTACCTGGTCAGCCTCGCCGAACGGATGCTGCGCCGCCACCCGAAGTACATTACCTTCCTTGCCCCGCTGGTGACCTGGTTTATGACCGTGCTCGCTGGCACCGGCCATACCGCCTTCTCCACGCTGCCGGTGATCACCGAAGTTGCCAAAGAGCAAGGCATTCGTCCGTCTCGTCCACTGTCGATTGCGGTGGTGGCCTCCCAGATAGCGATCACCGCCTCGCCCATTTCCGCCGCAGTGGTCTTTTTCGCTGGTATCCTTGAACCGCTGGGCGTTAGCTATTTGACGCTGCTGGCCATCTGTATTCCGGTCACGCTGCTGGCGGTGATGCTCACCGCTATCGTCTGCAACTTCCTCGGCTGCGAACTGAAAGACGATCCGGTTTACCAGGAGCGGCTGGCCAAGGGGGAAGTCAGACTGCGCGGCAGCCAGGTATTTGAGCTGCAGCCGCACGCCAAACGTTCCGTTCTGCTGTTTTTGATCGGCATCGTGGCGGTGATGTTCTACGCCACGGCCATCAGCGATACCGTCGGCCTGATTAAGAACCCGGTGCTGCCGCGTAACGAGGCGATCGTGGTATTTATGCTGACCATCGCCACCCTGATTAGCATCACCTGTAAAATCGACACCGGCGAAGTGCTCAACGCCAGCACCTTTAAGTCCGGGATGAGCGCCTGCGTCTGCGTCCTCGGCGTCGCCTGGCTGGGAGATACCTTCGTTAAAGCGCATATCAGCGACATCCAGGCCGTGGCCGGCGATCTGCTGCATAATTACCCATGGCTGCTGGCGGTGGTACTGTTTTTCGCCGCCACGCTGCTCTACTCGCAGGCAGCCACCACCAAGGCGTTGATGCCTGCCGCGCTGCTGCTGGGCGTCAGTCCGCTGACGGCTATCGCCTCGTTTGCCGCGGTCTCGGCGCTGTTCGTTCTACCGACCTACCCAACCCTGCTGGCGGCGGTAGAGATGGACGACACCGGCTCAACCCGCATTGGTAAATATGTCTTTAACCACGCCTTCCTGATCCCCGGCGTTATCGCTATCACGCTGTGCGTGATCCTCGGCTTTATCTTTGGCGGGATTATGCTGTAAATACCGCTGGCTGCGGGTCCACTACGGGCCCGCCTTCCGTTGCCCTCACTTTCCCCGCTCGTTACGCTAATATCCCCGCATCTTGCGTGTTATAGTGCCTCTTTTCGCTGATACGAGGTTCATGATGACTACGCCTGATGCTGTTGTTGTGCTCTGTACCGCGCCGGACGAAGCGACCGCCCAGGATCTGGCGGCAAAAGCGCTGGCGGAAAAGGTGGCAGCCTGCGCCACGCTGCTGCCGGGGGCCACCTCTCTGTATTACTGGGAAGGGAAACTCGAGCAGGAGTATGAAGTTCAGATGCTACTCAAAACTGACCTTGCCCATCAGCAGGCGCTGCTGGACTGCCTGAAGTCACACCACCCGTATCAAACCCCAGAACTGCTGGTTCTACCCGTCACGCATGGAGACAACGATTACCTCTCATGGCTTACCGCATCATTACGCTGATCCTGCTGCTGTACAGCACATCAGCCACCGCCGGGTTATTCGACGCGCCGGGGCGCTCGAACTTCGTGCCTGCTGATCAAGCTTTCGCCTTTGACTTTCAGCAGCAACAGCATGACGTCAACCTGAGCTGGCAAATCAAGGATGGTTATTATCTTTATCGTCAACAGTTTACCTTCAGCGCCGCCGGGGCGACGATCGACGAACCGGCGCTGCCGGCGGGAGAGTGGCATGAAGATGAGTTTTACGGCAAAAGCGAGATCTTTCGCCAACGCCTGACCGTGCCGGTGACGGTGAAGGAGGCGGACAAAGAGGCTACTCTCACCGTCACCTGGCAGGGCTGCGCCGATGCCGGATTCTGTTATCCGCCGGAGACTAAAGTGATCCCGCTGAGCGCCGTGCTGGCGGCCTCAAACGACGCTCAGCCAACCGCCGCCGCGCCCGTGTCGTCGCTGAACCATCGCCCGGCCTTCAATCCGCAGCTGCCGGTTGAACCGCGCCCGATGGAGGAGAACGCCGTGCCGCAGGCGCCTGCCATGGCGCCGCCAGCAGACGTCCCCGCTCGTCTGCCCTTCACCGCCCTGTGGGCGCTGCTGATTGGCATTGGTATCGCCTTCACCCCCTGCGTGCTGCCGATGTACCCGCTGATTTCGGGCATCGTGCTGGGCGGAAAACAGCGGCTTTCCACCGCGCGCGCCCTGCTGCTGGCCTTTATTTACGTCCAGGGGATGGCCCTGACCTATACCGCGCTGGGGCTGGTGGTAGCCGCCGCCGGGCTGCAGTTCCAGGCGGCCCTGCAGCACCCATATGTCCTGGTCGGCCTGTCGGCGGTGTTTATACTGCTGGCGCTCTCCATGTTCGGCCTGTTCACGCTGCAGCTGCCGTCGTCGCTGCAGACCCGGCTGACGCTGCTCAGCAATAAGCGCCAGGGCGGCTCGCCCGGCGGGGTCTTTGCGATGGGCGCTATTGCCGGGCTGATCTGCTCCCCCTGCACTACCGCGCCGCTAAGCGCCATTCTGTTGTATATCGCCCAGAGCGGTAATCTGTGGCTGGGCGGCGGCACGCTGTACCTTTACGCGCTGGGCATGGGTCTGCCGTTGATCCTTGTGACCGTGTTTGGCAATCGCCTGTTGCCGAAAAGCGGCCCGTGGATGAGCCATGTGAAAACCGCCTTCGGGTTTGTGATCCTTGCCCTGCCCGTCTTCCTGCTGGAACGCATACTCGGCGACCAGTGGGGGTTACGGCTGTGGTCAATGCTCGGTGTCGCCTTCTTCAGCTGGGCGTTTATCACCTCGCTGGGCGCTACCCGGCCGTGGATGCGGCTGGTACAGATCATTCTGCTTGCCGCCGCGCTGGTCAGCGCGCGGCCTCTGCAGGACTGGGCGTTTGGCGCCCCGGCGGTCGAGCAGCAGGCGCACCTGGCTTTCACCCGCGTCAGCTCGGTGGCCGAGCTTGACCAGGCGCTGGCGCAGGCGAAAGGTCAACCGGTGATGCTCGATCTTTACGCCGACTGGTGCGTGGCCTGCAAAGAGTTTGAAAAATACACCTTTAGTTCACCTGACGTGCAGCAGGCGCTGAAAGGCACCGTGTTATTACAGGTTGATGTGACGAAGAACAGCCCGCAAGACGTCGCGCTGCTGAAACACCTGCAGGTGCTGGGTCTGCCGACGATCCTGTTCTTTAACGCTGAGGGTCAGGAACAGTCTGAGCGGCGAGTCACCGGCTTTATGGATGCCGCGGCATTCAGCGCCCATTTGCGCGATTGGCAAGCGTGAGCGACACTTTAGGAGGAAAGATGGAGGAGAACACCGTGCTACGTGAAGACGTCCTGGCAGAAGCCATTAAGATTCTTGAAATTGAAGGTATCGCCAACACGTCGCTGGAGATGGTCGCTGAGCGCGTGTCCTGCCCGACGAGCGACCTGAAACGCTTCTGGCCTGACCGCGAAGCGCTGCTGTACGACGCGCTTCGCTATCTGAGCCAGCAGGTGGATGCCTGGCGTCGTCAGCTCCTGCTGGACGAGACCTTAAGCGCAGAGCAAAAGCTGCTGGCACGCTATGCCGCACTCACCACCTGCGTAAGCAACCAGCGGTACCCGGGCTGCCTGTTTATCGCCGCCTGCACCTTCTACCCGGATCCTCAGCACCCCATTCACCAGCTGGCGGAACAGCAGAAGCAGGCTTCGCTGGCCTACACTCACGAGCTGCTGACTCAGCTGGAGGTGGATGACCCGGAAATGGTCGCCAAGCAGATGGAGCTGATTGTCGAGGGCTGTCTGAGCCGTCTGCTGGTCAAACGTAGCCAGACGGATGTGGATACCGCCCGGCGGCTGGCTGAAGATATTCTACGCTTCGCCCAGTGCCGTATGGGCGGCGCCTTGACCTGATTCTGATATCCTAACCGCCACGTCGCGCCTATAATTTCCCCCTCACTGATTGCTGACAGGGATTGATATGCGCGCGTTCTTCTGGGCTGCCTGGCTGGGCCTCTGCTCTACGCCCCTGCTGGCGGCTCCCCTGCAAGGTTTTTCCTTTGCACAAAAAGACTGGGAGCTCGCCTGCGATAATACCGGCGCCTGCCGGGCGGCGGGTTACGGCGTCCGCATGGGTGAGGTCAGCGTGCTGTTGACCCGCAACGCGGGCAGCGAACAGCACCTCACCGCCACGGTAACCTTTGCGCAAATCGAGCACGATATCCCCGCCGACTCCACCGCCAGCCTGCTGATCGACGACCGGGATTTTGGCGCGCTGGACGCTCTCGACGACAGCCACTTTCGCCTCGACAGCGATCAGACCACCGCCCTGCTACAGGCGTTAACGAATCAGCGCAAAATCGAATTTACCCTTAACGGCCAGCACCTGCCGCTTTCCAGCGCCGGCAGCCGCGAGGTGCTGGGTAAAATGGATGCGTTTCAGCGACGCACCGGCACCGCCGATGCGCTGCTGGATAAAGGCGATGCCGGCGACGATGCCATTTTGCCAGCCACTCCCGCCCCGGAAATTATCGCCGCCCCGGTTCTCCATAACGCGCAGCCAGTGCCGTTGAGTATGCTTCAGCGCCAGAAACTGCTGCCCATCCTGACGCCGCTGCTGAACCAGCGCTGCGACGACTGGCAGAATCAGGCCATTCCGGCGGCAGATCGCCAGATCACGCTGACCGCGCTGGATAAAACCCATTCTCTGGCGCAGGCGCTCTGCTGGCGAGCGCCCTATAACGACGGTTACGCTCTGTGGCTGGTCGATAACGCCCAGTTGAGCAAACCGCGGCTGCTCACTACCGAGGCCTCCAGCTACGCCGACGGCGCTATCGTCTTTTTGCACAAAGAACGGGGCATGGCCGACTGCGTCACCGGCGAGACGCGCGTTTGGGATGGTAAAACCTTTACCCCCAGCCTGAAGTACAGCACCGGTATGTGTCGGGAAATCACCCCGGGTGGCACCTGGATGCTGCCGACCTTTGTCAGCCAGGTGATCCCCAGGCAGCAGAAAGAGGCGGATAACCTGGCTCTGCGCACGTTGTATAACACAGTGTTGAAAGCGCAAAAAAGCGATCCAGAATTGTCGCTGAATAAGATCGCCGAGCAGTTTCCGTTAACCGGCCATATTACCGACTTCACGCTCACTTACGCCGACGATACGCTGATCACGACCAGTAAACCGTCCCCGGATATCAGCGATGATGAGTGGCAGGCGTTTCTGCGCTCCTCGATTAGCGCGGATTCAGAAAACGGCAAAGTCAGCTTTACCCTTATCGACCTCGACGGCGACGGCAAACGCGACCTGATCATCGACAGCTACGTGGGCGGCACCGGGCTCTTCAGCTACACCGGGGTGCTCAAGCGAGGTGATGATGATTTTGCCGCCGTCAACGGCAGCGACAGTGATAATGGTGATGATTTCGATGCCGGGGTGCCCGGCGCCCTCTTTTCCATTAATGGCCGCGGGGCTAACCAGTGGAACCACTGGGTCAAAATCAACGGCCAGGTGTATGCCCTGTGGTACAACGGCCAGTTTGGCGAAGATAACCTCTACCTGCTACGCCCGTTCAGCACCACCAGCCAGACGCCCGCGGTGACGGTTCGCTATCGCTATACGCTGAACAGCATCCGCTCCCCGGAGAAAGACCAGCCGCTGACCCCCAGCCTGAGCGACGGCGATAAAGCGGACCTGCTGCGCTCGCTGGAGGTAATGCAGGGCAGCCTGCTGAAAGACAGACCCGCCAGCGACAACGACGCGCCGATCTGCCCCATCCCGCCGGGCACCTCCGCTGACGAGGCGGATAACTACTACAGCGGCGTCGCCGTTAACTATATCTATGAGACGGTGGCCTATATTCCGGTCTGGCTGAACGGGAAGTGTTATATCGGCACCATTTTCAGCCATCATGGCGCCTATCGCCACGGCGTGGATGCGGAAATTACCCTGAGCTCGCCGCGTGAGGACGAGGAGGTCATTGGCGATTATCTCATCTCCGGACTACGCCACGTTATCGCCATTACCAGCGGCTGGAAAACCCGCGAGGGCGATAACGGCATGCAGTGAAGTTAAGCCAAAACGCGCCTTTGAACGCAGAATTGCCGCAAAGATAAGCAATCGATAAGTAATTTAAGAAATTTGGTTGACGGGGTGGGCGGATTACGGTTTAATGCGCCCCGTTGCCCGGATAGCTCAGTCGGTAGAGCAGGGGATTGAAAATCCCCGTGTCCTTGGTTCGATTCCGAGTCCGGGCACCACTATTTAAAGAACCCGCCCAAAAGGCGGGTTTTTGCTTTTCTTCATCCGGACTCTTCATCGAACTCCGTTCGATTATTCGCCGCACAGCGGCTCACCCCTTCGGGGCCAGCGCGGCAAGCGCGCTGTTCAACGCCTGCGGCGTTAGTCCGAGTCCGGGCACCACTATTTAAAGAACCCGCCCAAAAGGCGGGTTTTTGCTTTTCTGCATCCGGACTCTTCATCGAACTCCGTTCTATCACCCGCTGCCCGGCGGCGCTGCGCTTGCGCGGGCCTACGCTGTTTGAATCAGCAGAGGACTCGTAGGCCGGATAAGGCATTTATGCCGCCAT
>OBBQ01000060.1_pt1 | contig 105961 bp, 83 predicted proteins | sample 1480811 | NCBI WGS metagenome assembly OBBQ01 (sample SAMN05301489, study PRJEB22388) | human gut metagenome | isolation source: Infant 2 DOL 11 gut | host: Homo sapiens | place: USA: Pittsburgh, Magee-Womens Hospital of UPMC | collected 2013/2014 | reverse complement strand
ACATTATGCGAAGCCAGGACTCACAACGTGCGAGGTAAGCGGCTCGTATCAGGCACCACCGTGACACGAGCCTGGCTGACCGGCTCAACCGGTCGAGCGGTCGGCGCCTGCGGGATCGTACCGGCTCGTCCCTCGCCTGGCCCGAACCCGCCTGCGCCTACAACGCGATCAGGAATCGCCGGATCAAACGCACCGTTCTCCACGTAGTTCATGCACGCATCAAAACTGATCAGCATCCGCGTGCCTTGCTGGCTGTTGCAGCGGCAACCGTACAAGCGCCCCGAACGATAACCCAGCTCCATTTTCAGCGCATTGCGCCGCACAAGCTCTTCGTCCCTGGACGACAGGCAGAACGGCTTGGGATACGTCACCGGCTTCGTCAACTCGTCGTAGATCGGCGCGGAGCTTGGCACGTCAGGCACCCGAGGCGTGCGCAGCTCAAGATACTCCTGAGCGGTCAGCACCGGCGCTACATCAGCCGCGGGAACGGCCTGCGGAGCCGATTGCAGCATGACCGCCTCAGCCCCTGCGGGCGGCTCGATAGACGCTTCATGCGCCGCGATACGACGCTCATAGACCCCGTAACCAAGGTAGCCCACCACCAGGACGACAACGACCAGCACGAACAGCGCCTTCGGCGGTTTGAACTTGAAATGGTGCTCAGCACCATCGGCCACGGACTTGTAGCAGCCGAAATACGTCTTATCGATAGTGATCCGCGTCGTTTCGCCATCGGGAAACACGTACTTCTTATTCACATCCATCTGAACTTTCTGGAACTCGAAACGCTTTACAACAGGTCCGCCGCCGCCTCGAAAATAATGGATATGACAGTTGCACAAGTCACGCATATGGTGATCGATCAGCGTTGGACTCTGCGTAATCGCATGCACCTCATGCCCTGAATGACGCATCGTCTCCAGGGCGCTGGCATACTCCGGCACTTTCGACCCCTGCGGCCGAGTTCGAAAGAACGTCTGCGCCTCATCGATCACGATGATGCTGTTCTGCGGCAACTTGAACCATTCCTGCGGATTATCGAACTCAATCCATTGCGCTTTGATCGCCGGATGATCCGGTTTGAACTCCCGGATATTGTGGTAATAAACGACCCTTCCCTCCTTTGCCGCCTTCGTATCCACTTCCTTGATCGTATTAAGTGTTTTGCTATTGCCCTGGAGGCCGGTACGCAATACGAACATGATTAATTACCCTTGACGCTACCGAGCTTGGTAATGCTACCGCTCGCCTTATCCATGCCAGAAATCACAGCGCGCGCAACAACCGCCGCAAAGACGATATTCAAAGCCACATCAACTTTGGCAAGCCCCAGGATCGCCGCATAGTCCGCACCGACGCTTCCAAACATGGAAACCGCATACGTCTTGACCTGACTAATCATCAGACTAATACCCGTATACGTGACCGCGCCAATACCCAGCGATATCAGCACTTTGGCCACCAGTGGACCAGCAATCGAACTCAAGAACGAAAACAGCGCAACAAACATTGGCATATCAAGACCCTCCCAAGGATCGACCGACATAAACCGCGAAGAACACCGAAGCCAGCCCGACAATAATCGGCGCTAACGAGGTTGCCATTTGACACTCCGGCTCCCAACTAAACGCCTGACTGGGCGCAAGGCGCAGGGAAATTACTTTCGGCGCTGGACACGTGGCCGGAAGCCAGCGACTGGCACTTGTACCATCACTGAACAACTTGCCCGTATCGATCGATGAACTCTTGAGCTTGTATTCATCTTTCAAGATTTCAGCCTGAATAGTGGCCTTGGCCTTGTCGTAATCCCACGCACAAGTTTGTTTCTTCTGCTGTTTGAGAATCGCGCACTGAATCGCGTCACCTTCACAAGAGAGGTCCGCATCGCAACTCTCACCCGTCACGCTCGACGGCTTGCAACTGGGGTCCTTGGCCGGGTCGCACTTACCCTCCTCCTCGCCCGGCTTATCACCACCACCAGTGCCGCCACCATCACCCGATCCGTCACCATTGCCGGAGCCATCGCCATTACCGGAGCCATCACCGCCACCGGTACCGTCGCCACCACCGGAGCCATCACCGCCGCCATTGTTGTTTCCACCACCGCTACCACCATCACTGCCGCCATCCCCGCCATCCCCGTCCCCAGGCTCTTTAGGCGGCATGACGCAGGTCGTTCCCGACCATTGGGCCGGAGGGATGCACCCATTCTCGTCAGGCTTGTCCGGCGGATCAGGCTGATCAGGCGGGTCCGGATTCGGGTCCGGGTCCGGGTTATTGCCGCCGCCCATCTCATCGGTCGGCGAACATTGAGACCCCGTATACGTACCAGTACCGGAGCAGAAGCCCTTTGTTGGATCAGAATTCAGCGGGCCGCAAGTGGCCGAACCAATAGCCACCTGACAACCATTCATACAAACGTTTTCAACCGAGCCAAGACCGCCGAGATCGGGACGCATCAAAGTGAATGAAGCGGGCTGCCCTGCTTTATCGCGGCAAGGATCAGGCGGTGGCGGTTCATCACAACGCCCCGTTTGACTGTTATAGATAAAACCCGAAGGGCAACTATCACCCTTGCGCTGAACAGAGATAGTCCAATCAGGATCAATGCGATTCCCATTGTAATAACGCCAAACATTACAACGAAAACCCTCAGCCGAAACCGGAAAACGGTCTTTGATTTCAAACGTAACAGCCGGATATTGTTTTTTATAAATTTCCAATCCCGCCTGACAAGCCGCATCAGGACTTGAGAATGACCCCGGAGCCGTCGGCCCGTTCAGAATCCAATAATAATTCTGAGCCATCGCAGAGAACGGAAATAGCGTCAAAAGAATAAATGCCGGTGCAAGCTTCATAGGCCACCTACAGGCGTGCAAAGAACAACGCCCACATCGCGGCAGCGCTGACAATCAAGACATAAGTATTGGGATCAATCGACATTGGACACTCCAAAAGAAAAGCCCCGCATGGCGGGGCTTCGCTACTTACATGCCCCGAGGCAAGTTAGAGAGCGCGGCGGATGTATTTGAACGCCGCAATGGCGATGATCACGCCCAGGACGGTTCCGCCAATGGCGACACCATCTGCCTGCGCCTCGGTCAACGCAGTAGTGGCAGCAGCCGGAACTTCAGCCATCGCCTGGCCAGCCAGCAGGCCGACCGAGCCCAGAACGACGCCACCACGAACGAACATCTTTTTCAACTTTTGCATCTTCGATACTCCAGAGTTATTTAAGTGCTTTACGCACCGCGAGAATCCCGAAGATCACGGCGAACAGAACAATCGTCTGGTCTAACAACTGGTCGCGATCCTCGGAACTTAGCCCCGTCGGGGCTAATTCTTCGCGCGCAACAGTTACCAAGGTGCCCGAACACGTTATTGCTCCGCTCGATTGCGCCCAGGTGCCGTTACACGCAATAAAGTTCATTTCACGAAGCCGACTGAGTGGCAGTTTTCGGCAGCGGCTTCACGCCGCAAATACGGTTGCGCTGCATGTTCCGGGGGTCCGGCTCGAACTCGAAGTTCACCGACGACAGCGGCTCAACGCGCTGGAACTGGCTCACCGCTTCCGGCGCGATCGGCAGGTTTTGCGGTTCCAGGCCGAGGGCAAATTTGCGGTCAGGCCGGGTCGATTGCGTGGCATCGACGGCGAAGTGCACGACCGCGATGTCGTACGCATTGCCGGTCTTTTTCGAGGTGCCGGCGTCACGAGTCAGGCCGAGATAGACGAAGGGCATTAGGGTTTCCTCTTGCGGATATACGGGCGATTTGTACGCCCTGGACTGTGCTGAGGGATTGCGCCCAGCAGCGGGTTTCTACGGGCCGTAACGAACGCACGGCGCACGCGTTGCGAGTCAGTACGAGTCGCGGATTCGGTGGCCAGCACGTGGCGCATAAGCCGGCTCAGCAGCTCAGGCGAGTCGATACCGGCATCGAGCAGTTCCAGCTCCAGGGAGGACCGGAGCGACAGGTACGACTGGCGGCTGATCTCGATAGCCATCACGGCCACCCGAACACGTCACCCAGGAACGGCGTGCCCTTTTCGTTCGAGATCGTGGACCAGACGCGCTCAGGCTTGCCGCCCTGCTCTTTGTGCTGCTCCAGGGCCTGGAGCGTGGCCGCAACTTGCTGTTGCAACACGGACTGATTCACCGCCGCCCTCACCTGCTGGCGAAGCTGGATCGACCGGTACTGGCTGGCCGACAGGCCGTCGCCCTGGAAGCTGATCGTCCTCATGAGCGAGCCCACACGCCAAGGGCATGAACCAGGGTGACGGCACCGGCGAGCAGCGCGAGGGACTGTAGAGTCGGAGCGAGCATCTCAGGCCACCAACCGCAGGTGACGCGGCACGTCCGGACGCCGGTAGAAGCTCGGCGCGGGCACGTCGAAGGTGCGGGAGACTTCGCGCACGTTGTGGATGAAGAACATGTGCCGCGACGCGTCGAAAGGCAGCTTGATGTCGAAGCCGATAGCCCGAAGACGGGCGCGATGGGTCTGTACAGCAGACTTGTTGAAATCGAATGTCTTGCCGTTCATCCATTCCATTGCATAGGTTGCAGTACGAGTGGATGCCTGCATGGAGTTGCAGACGCCTACGCGCATCAGTTCTTCAGAAATGCTGGCAATGTCATGTGCGGTCAGGGTCATTTTGTCACCCACCTTCAAAAATTCGCCCAGGTGATCCCAGATGCGCTGTTCATCGAACAGGCCCCAATGGCAGAGGCAGTCCCTCTTCAGCAGCTCGCTCTTGAGCTTGATTTCAGCGCGGACAACTCCGACTTCCACGCACCAGTCGCGCACCTGGCTAACGTAGCGGTACTCCTCAGACTCAACGCCGTAGCGCCGTAGAACCTTCGGCAGCAAGTGACGGGTCAGTTCCAGACCCTTGTTGTAGTAACCCGGATACACCAGGCGACCGGCCTTCTCTCCCCCGCTGGGCGTCCACACAACGGTGCCGCCGTCCGGGTACAGGTAGCCGATGGAGTTCCGAAAGCGCTGGCTCGACAGAGCCCGCAGATATGCCGACTCGTTGCCCTTCCCTACGAAGAGATTCCGGGTCGCATCGATCCGAGTGAAAGTGAACCCGTCCACCACCGCCGAACCGTCCTGCAGACGATCAAGCCGGGTGCAGCGGGTGAGCGGCGGAAGACCGATTTCCGGCGCGGTCAAGATCGAATTGATGACGGCCATGTTGTCCGCGAGCGTGGTCAGGCCGTAGAGGTTGTCCAGGCGGTTGACGCGGCTCGCATTGCCATCGACGTACACCCGGCGCCCTGCCACCTGAATGCGAAACTTCGTGCTGTAGCTACCCTCGGCATGGAAGGGCGGGCACGACTGGCTCAGCACCTCATTGGTCTCTGAGTCGACGTTCAGTCGAATGACCTTGCCCACCTGGGGAATGTCGAACGGGAAATCCTGATAGCCGGATATCCAGTCGTAGAACATCGGTGAACGCGGATCAGTCGAAGGCGACATTGATTTCCCTGTCGAAACTGAGTTTCTAAGAAATTAGATTCGAGCGGAAAATTAGATTCTTAGATTCTCAATGTCAAGGGTCTTAGAAAATCAGGCTAGGATAGGCCCCGCCAAACAGTTGACGGACATAGGAACGAGATGCCCACAAAGCACATCGACGACGCGACATGGCGAAAGGTCGAGAAAGAGACCGTCAAAGCCGTGATCCACTTGCAAGCATCGGTAAAGGACACCGAGGTCCTACGCTGGCTGATACTGAAGGGTCTCGAAGAAATGACCCCGGAAGACCTTGAGCGCTTCCACAAAAAAAGGGACTAGCCACGCGGCGAAGACGAGGCCGCATGCGAAGTCAAAAGCGACTGCGCGCATGGGGTCACCCCGGAGTTCCGGGGTAAAGTGGGGGTGTTACAGCACCCCCACCCCTTCCGGCGTCATTCCCGTGACGCATCACGCGAATTCAGCACAGTCAAAAGCATGTCTCCGACGTCCAGGGTTGCACCCTGGACGCAAGCAAGATCGTAGGGCGCTGCCCTACAACCCGCTCTTGCCGCCGAGGGCTCAGGAGGCAGGGACGGAAGAGCTGTCCCTCCCTCCCGAACTGAGGCTGTTGGCCGAGGTGGGTTCAAGGGTTCGCTCCGCCCGGGACTCCGTTTGTCACCGCAAGCGCTGACAAGCCGGGGTCGCGGCCCTTGACCTGCCGGGGCTTACGAGGGGCTGGAGGATCCAAAAAGCGGGGCGACGTTATTTATCGTGACGCGCCGCGGTACGTCACATTAAATACCGACGAACGGTCGCTATTTGTCGTGATTCGTCACACTAATTCCTGTATTTATCGTGACGCGTCACGTATAATTATCCCATGCCCAGCCAGCATGGAGATGCCGCAATGATCGACCCAACCGACAAGCAAACCCAGCCCCTTCCCTTCGAGCAGCCGAAGCGCGGGCGCGGCCGGCCTGCAACCGGCAAAGCCCTGTCGGACGCAGAGCGGGCGCGGCGCTACCGGGCGAACAAGAAAAAGCGTGACGATCAGACGTCACGAAAAGATGTCCCATCGATCCCCGCCGATGGCGTAAAGGAAATCCTCGACGGATGGCAGCGCACCCAAGACGAGCTCGACCAGGCGCTGCAACGAATTGCCGAGCTGGAAGCAGAATTAGCGTCACGCATCACGGAAAACAGAGATACCGTGACGGATCACGAAAAATGGGTGGTTGAATTCAAGCTGAAGAACTCAAGGACCTGGAAGCCAACAGGATCCGAGCCAATGGCAAAAAAGGACGCCATTGAAGTCGCCCAAAAGAGCGCAGAGAGAACAAAGGCGCTGTCGAGCTTCAGGGCTAGACCCTTGACCGAAGAGCCTGTTGTCTTCGGACAAAGCCGCAAATAACGGGTCGCATCGCATAATGGGGATTACGTGTAAATGCTTGACCGGACTGAAATTTTCCGGTCTGCGCATTCTCCCTTCGGTCGGGCCTGGCCTAACGTAATCCCGTCCACATTATGCGAAGCCAGGACTCACAACGTGCGAGGTAAGCGGCTCGTATCAGGCACCACCGTGACACGAGCCTGGCTGACCGGCTCAACCGGTCGAGCGGTCGGCGCCTGCGGGATCGTACCGGCTCGTCCCTCGCCTGGCCCGAACCCGCCTGCGCCTACAACGCGATCAGGAATCGCCGGATCAAACGCACCGTTCTCCACGTAGTTCATGCACGCATCAAAACTGATCAGCATCCGCGTGCCTTGCTGGCTGTTGCAGCGGCAACCGTACAAGCGCCCCGAACGATAACCCAGCTCCATTTTCAGCGCATTGCGCCGCACAAGCTCTTCGTCCCTGGACGACAGGCAGAACGGCTTGGGATACGTCACCGGCTTCGTCAACTCGTCGTAGATCGGCGCGGAGCTTGGCACGTCAGGCACCCGAGGCGTGCGCAGCTCAAGATACTCCTGAGCGGTCAGCACCGGCGCTACATCAGCCGCGGGAACGGCCTGCGGAGCCGATTGCAGCATGACCGCCTCAGCCCCTGCGGGCGGCTCGATAGACGCTTCATGCGCCGCGATACGACGCTCATAGACCCCGTAACCAAGGTAGCCCACCACCAGGACGACAACGACCAGCACGAACAGCGCCTTCGGCGGTTTGAACTTGAAATGGTGCTCAGCACCATCGGCCACGGACTTGTAGCAGCCGAAATACGTCTTATCGATAGTGATCCGCGTCGTTTCGCCATCGGGAAACACGTACTTCTTATTCACATCCATCTGAACTTTCTGGAACTCGAAACGCTTTACAACAGGTCCGCCGCCGCCTCGAAAATAATGGATATGACAGTTGCACAAGTCACGCATATGGTGATCGATCAGCGTTGGACTCTGCGTAATCGCATGCACCTCATGCCCTGAATGACGCATCGTCTCCAGGGCGCTGGCATACTCCGGCACTTTCGACCCCTGCGGCCGAGTTCGAAAGAACGTCTGCGCCTCATCGATCACGATGATGCTGTTCTGCGGCAACTTGAACCATTCCTGCGGATTATCGAACTCAATCCATTGCGCTTTGATCGCCGGATGATCCGGTTTGAACTCCCGGATATTGTGGTAATAAACGACCCTTCCCTCCTTTGCCGCCTTCGTATCCACTTCCTTGATCGTATTAAGTGTTTTGCTATTGCCCTGGAGGCCGGTACGCAATACGAACATGATTAATTACCCTTGACGCTACCGAGCTTGGTAATGCTACCGCTCGCCTTATCCATGCCAGAAATCACAGCGCGCGCAACAACCGCCGCAAAGACGATATTCAAAGCCACATCAACTTTGGCAAGCCCCAGGATCGCCGCATAGTCCGCACCGACGCTTCCAAACATGGAAACCGCATACGTCTTGACCTGACTAATCATCAGACTAATACCCGTATACGTGACCGCGCCAATACCCAGCGATATCAGCACTTTGGCCACCAGTGGACCAGCAATCGAACTCAAGAACGAAAACAGCGCAACAAACATTGGCATATCAAGACCCTCCCAAGGATCGACCGACATAAACCGCGAAGAACACCGAAGCCAGCCCGACAATAATCGGCGCTAACGAGGTTGCCATTTGACACTCCGGCTCCCAACTAAACGCCTGACTGGGCGCAAGGCGCAGGGAAATTACTTTCGGCGCTGGACACGTGGCCGGAAGCCAGCGACTGGCACTTGTACCATCACTGAACAACTTGCCCGTATCGATCGATGAACTCTTGAGCTTGTATTCATCTTTCAAGATTTCAGCCTGAATAGTGGCCTTGGCCTTGTCGTAATCCCACGCACAAGTTTGTTTCTTCTGCTGTTTGAGAATCGCGCACTGAATCGCGTCACCTTCACAAGAGAGGTCCGCATCGCAACTCTCACCCGTCACGCTCGACGGCTTGCAACTGGGGTCCTTGGCCGGGTCGCACTTACCCTCCTCCTCGCCCGGCTTATCACCACCACCAGTGCCGCCACCATCACCCGATCCGTCACCATTGCCGGAGCCATCGCCATTACCGGAGCCATCACCGCCACCGGTACCGTCGCCACCACCGGAGCCATCACCGCCGCCATTGTTGTTTCCACCACCGCTACCACCATCACTGCCGCCATCCCCGCCATCCCCGTCCCCAGGCTCTTTAGGCGGCATGACGCAGGTCGTTCCCGACCATTGGGCCGGAGGGATGCACCCATTCTCGTCAGGCTTGTCCGGCGGATCAGGCTGATCAGGCGGGTCCGGATTCGGGTCCGGGTCCGGGTTATTGCCGCCGCCCATCTCATCGGTCGGCGAACATTGAGACCCCGTATACGTACCAGTACCGGAGCAGAAGCCCTTTGTTGGATCAGAATTCAGCGGGCCGCAAGTGGCCGAACCAATAGCCACCTGACAACCATTCATACAAACGTTTTCAACCGAGCCAAGACCGCCGAGATCGGGACGCATCAAAGTGAATGAAGCGGGCTGCCCTGCTTTATCGCGGCAAGGATCAGGCGGTGGCGGTTCATCACAACGCCCCGTTTGACTGTTATAGATAAAACCCGAAGGGCAACTATCACCCTTGCGCTGAACAGAGATAGTCCAATCAGGATCAATGCGATTCCCATTGTAATAACGCCAAACATTACAACGAAAACCCTCAGCCGAAACCGGAAAACGGTCTTTGATTTCAAACGTAACAGCCGGATATTGTTTTTTATAAATTTCCAATCCCGCCTGACAAGCCGCATCAGGACTTGAGAATGACCCCGGAGCCGTCGGCCCGTTCAGAATCCAATAATAATTCTGAGCCATCGCAGAGAACGGAAATAGCGTCAAAAGAATAAATGCCGGTGCAAGCTTCATAGGCCACCTACAGGCGTGCAAAGAACAACGCCCACATCGCGGCAGCGCTGACAATCAAGACATAAGTATTGGGATCAATCGACATTGGACACTCCAAAAGAAAAGCCCCGCATGGCGGGGCTTCGCTACTTACATGCCCCGAGGCAAGTTAGAGAGCGCGGCGGATGTATTTGAACGCCGCAATGGCGATGATCACGCCCAGGACGGTTCCGCCAATGGCGACACCATCTGCCTGCGCCTCGGTCAACGCAGTAGTGGCAGCAGCCGGAACTTCAGCCATCGCCTGGCCAGCCAGCAGGCCGACCGAGCCCAGAACGACGCCACCACGAACGAACATCTTTTTCAACTTTTGCATCTTCGATACTCCAGAGTTATTTAAGTGCTTTACGCACCGCGAGAATCCCGAAGATCACGGCGAACAGAACAATCGTCTGGTCTAACAACTGGTCGCGATCCTCGGAACTTAGCCCCGTCGGGGCTAATTCTTCGCGCGCAACAGTTACCAAGGTGCCCGAACACGTTATTGCTCCGCTCGATTGCGCCCAGGTGCCGTTACACGCAATAAAGTTCATTTCACGAAGCCGACTGAGTGGCAGTTTTCGGCAGCGGCTTCACGCCGCAAATACGGTTGCGCTGCATGTTCCGGGGGTCCGGCTCGAACTCGAAGTTCACCGACGACAGCGGCTCAACGCGCTGGAACTGGCTCACCGCTTCCGGCGCGATCGGCAGGTTTTGCGGTTCCAGGCCGAGGGCAAATTTGCGGTCAGGCCGGGTCGATTGCGTGGCATCGACGGCGAAGTGCACGACCGCGATGTCGTACGCATTGCCGGTCTTTTTCGAGGTGCCGGCGTCACGAGTCAGGCCGAGATAGACGAAGGGCATTAGGGTTTCCTCTTGCGGATATACGGGCGATTTGTACGCCCTGGACTGTGCTGAGGGATTGCGCCCAGCAGCGGGTTTCTACGGGCCGTAACGAACGCACGGCGCACGCGTTGCGAGTCAGTACGAGTCGCGGATTCGGTGGCCAGCACGTGGCGCATAAGCCGGCTCAGCAGCTCAGGCGAGTCGATACCGGCATCGAGCAGTTCCAGCTCCAGGGAGGACCGGAGCGACAGGTACGACTGGCGGCTGATCTCGATAGCCATCACGGCCACCCGAACACGTCACCCAGGAACGGCGTGCCCTTTTCGTTCGAGATCGTGGACCAGACGCGCTCAGGCTTGCCGCCCTGCTCTTTGTGCTGCTCCAGGGCCTGGAGCGTGGCCGCAACTTGCTGTTGCAACACGGACTGATTCACCGCCGCCCTCACCTGCTGGCGAAGCTGGATCGACCGGTACTGGCTGGCCGACAGGCCGTCGCCCTGGAAGCTGATCGTCCTCATGAGCGAGCCCACACGCCAAGGGCATGAACCAGGGTGACGGCACCGGCGAGCAGCGCGAGGGACTGTAGAGTCGGAGCGAGCATCTCAGGCCACCAACCGCAGGTGACGCGGCACGTCCGGACGCCGGTAGAAGCTCGGCGCGGGCACGTCGAAGGTGCGGGAGACTTCGCGCACGTTGTGGATGAAGAACATGTGCCGCGACGCGTCGAAAGGCAGCTTGATGTCGAAGCCGATAGCCCGAAGACGGGCGCGATGGGTCTGTACAGCAGACTTGTTGAAATCGAATGTCTTGCCGTTCATCCATTCCATTGCATAGGTTGCAGTACGAGTGGATGCCTGCATGGAGTTGCAGACGCCTACGCGCATCAGTTCTTCAGAAATGCTGGCAATGTCATGTGCGGTCAGGGTCATTTTGTCACCCACCTTCAAAAATTCGCCCAGGTGATCCCAGATGCGCTGTTCATCGAACAGGCCCCAATGGCAGAGGCAGTCCCTCTTCAGCAGCTCGCTCTTGAGCTTGATTTCAGCGCGGACAACTCCGACTTCCACGCACCAGTCGCGCACCTGGCTAACGTAGCGGTACTCCTCAGACTCAACGCCGTAGCGCCGTAGAACCTTCGGCAGCAAGTGACGGGTCAGTTCCAGACCCTTGTTGTAGTAACCCGGATACACCAGGCGACCGGCCTTCTCTCCCCCGCTGGGCGTCCACACAACGGTGCCGCCGTCCGGGTACAGGTAGCCGATGGAGTTCCGAAAGCGCTGGCTCGACAGAGCCCGCAGATATGCCGACTCGTTGCCCTTCCCTACGAAGAGATTCCGGGTCGCATCGATCCGAGTGAAAGTGAACCCGTCCACCACCGCCGAACCGTCCTGCAGACGATCAAGCCGGGTGCAGCGGGTGAGCGGCGGAAGACCGATTTCCGGCGCGGTCAAGATCGAATTGATGACGGCCATGTTGTCCGCGAGCGTGGTCAGGCCGTAGAGGTTGTCCAGGCGGTTGACGCGGCTCGCATTGCCATCGACGTACACCCGGCGCCCTGCCACCTGAATGCGAAACTTCGTGCTGTAGCTACCCTCGGCATGGAAGGGCGGGCACGACTGGCTCAGCACCTCATTGGTCTCTGAGTCGACGTTCAGTCGAATGACCTTGCCCACCTGGGGAATGTCGAACGGGAAATCCTGATAGCCGGATATCCAGTCGTAGAACATCGGTGAACGCGGATCAGTCGAAGGCGACATTGATTTCCCTGTCGAAACTGAGTTTCTAAGAAATTAGATTCGAGCGGAAAATTAGATTCTTAGATTCTCAATGTCAAGGGTCTTAGAAAATCAGGCTAGGATAGGCCCCGCCAAACAGTTGACGGACATAGGAACGAGATGCCCACAAAGCACATCGACGACGCGACATGGCGAAAGGTCGAGAAAGAGACCGTCAAAGCCGTGATCCACTTGCAAGCATCGGTAAAGGACACCGAGGTCCTACGCTGGCTGATACTGAAGGGTCTCGAAGAAATGACCCCGGAAGACCTTGAGCGCTTCCACAAAAAAAGGGACTAGCCACGCGGCGAAGACGAGGCCGCATGCGAAGTCAAAAGCGACTGCGCGCATGGGGTCACCCCGGAGTTCCGGGGTAAAGTGGGGGTGTTACAGCACCCCCACCCCTTCCGGCGTCATTCCCGTGACGCATCACGCGAATTCAGCACAGTCAAAAGCATGTCTCCGACGTCCAGGGTTGCACCCTGGACGCAAGCAAGATCGTAGGGCGCTGCCCTACAACCCGCTCTTGCCGCCGAGGGCTCAGGAGGCAGGGACGGAAGAGCTGTCCCTCCCTCCCGAACTGAGGCTGTTGGCCGAGGTGGGTTCAAGGGTTCGCTCCGCCCGGGACTCCGTTTGTCACCGCAAGCGCTGACAAGCCGGGGTCGCGGCCCTTGACCTGCCGGGGCTTACGAGGGGCTGGAGGATCCAAAAAGCGGGGCGACGTTATTTATCGTGACGCGCCGCGGTACGTCACATTAAATACCGACGAACGGTCGCTATTTGTCGTGATTCGTCACACTAATTCCTGTATTTATCGTGACGCGTCACGTATAATTATCCCATGCCCAGCCAGCATGGAGATGCCGCAATGATCGACCCAACCGACAAGCAAACCCAGCCCCTTCCCTTCGAGCAGCCGAAGCGCGGGCGCGGCCGGCCTGCAACCGGCAAAGCCCTGTCGGACGCAGAGCGGGCGCGGCGCTACCGGGCGAACAAGAAAAAGCGTGACGATCAGACGTCACGAAAAGATGTCCCATCGATCCCCGCCGATGGCGTAAAGGAAATCCTCGACGGATGGCAGCGCACCCAAGACGAGCTCGACCAGGCGCTGCAACGAATTGCCGAGCTGGAAGCAGAATTAGCGTCACGCATCACGGAAAACAGAGATACCGTGACGGATCACGAAAAATGGGTGGTTGAATTCAAGCTGAAGAACTCAAGGACCTGGAAGCCAACAGGATCCGAGCCAATGGCAAAAAAGGACGCCATTGAAGTCGCCCAAAAGAGCGCAGAGAGAACAAAGGCGCTGTCGAGCTTCAGGGCTAGACCCTTGACCGAAGAGCCTGTTGTCTTCGGACAAAGCCGCAAATAACGGGTCGCATCGCATAATGGGGATTACGTGTAAATGCTTGACCGGACTGAAATTTTCCGGTCTGCGCATTCTCCCTTCGGTCGGGCCTGGCCTAACGTAATCCCGTCCACATTATGCGAAGCCTTAAGCATTTCCAGGCGGCCAGGATCCACGAAAAACCCCGGAGATCGCTCTACCGGGGTTTCCTTGCTTTCTAGCCAGTGAAGCCTTATCGGTTAGTCCACCCGATGCTTCAACACCCGCAACGTACGAATGTCCGACCAGAACATCTCACTTGGATAAGTCTCGCTTCCGAACAGGCTAAACACCATGAAGTGCGGATGTTCATAGACACCCTCCAAAGCAAGAACTACCCCGGCAATTCGCACACAGCGCCATAGCGTCTCCGAGTCATCCTCCCACACCAGCTCGACCAGAACCGTCTTCCCAATGAGTGAAATCGCATTTAGAACGCTGGCTGAACTTGATATTTTTTCATGTTCAGCCCCATGGCAGGCACCTGTCGCGAACATATGCCAGCCAGAGAAAACGGGGGTTTCAGTAGAATTTACAGTAGCCATTCATGATCTCCCTTCGATCATTTTTGGTTAGCTGGCTTGGGGAGTTGCCGCTCCCTTAGCCAGCGATTACACCAGCCGCGTGCGCAGGTAAGCCCTGACCGCTTGCCGGATATGGTGCGAAACGGACGTGTCGTCCTTTTCCGCGAGATTTCGTAGAGCTTCCAATTGATCTGGCGGCATCAGAAGCGTGTAAGGCACCTTTTTGGCCTTGCCAGCGCGCACTTTCTCACCCTCCTCCTCGCCCTTTGCCAATTGCTGAGCCGGCGCAGGCTTCGCCAGCAACTTCCTTCGACGTAAGTCGTGCAGCAGCGCTAAACGACCATCTGGAGTGATTCCATTGAAGACCTGTTTAGCAGCAGCCTTTGATTGCCCATCTACCTCAACAAGAAGCTGGAGAAGCTCGCGGGTTTGGTCAGCGGTAATCTTCATGGTGAACCTATGTATGTTGCTTCGAGAGCAATATGACATACATATGTTCTACATAAAAGAAGAGCCTGTCGTGTCAAGTCGTCGCACCAAGCTCGGAAGAGGTTTTCGAGCCTTCCACTCATGTAAACATATGTATGTGGCACATACTACATGCATTCGACATACAGAATTATCGGCAAAAATGCCGTTTCTGGAAGCCTAGTGGCGCGCGGCCTCCAGACCAAACGCCCAATAATGAGCTTTTTGAGGGGGGTTTATCTGACGTGTTACAGGGGCGTCGGCCGCGCCTTCGGCCTATCGCTCATGCCTTCCGCTCCCGGCCGGCGGCGCGCGCCGACGCTGACGCGCTTCGCTTGTCCCCCAGCCATCACCAGAGCGACAAGTCACTCTGGTGACAGCCGGGCCGATCAAAGCTCCAGGATCGCCCTGCAGGCTGACTGCAAGGCCTCGATCCGAACATCCATATCCGCGCCCTCCTGATCCAGATCAGCAAGGCGGCGACGCAGATGGCGGATATCGGCAACGAGCTTGGGATAGTCATTCAGGACATAACACACGGCATCGAGAGGATCGCGAGACGGCGCGTACAGCGTCGCTTGATCGATCAGATGCTGCGGTACAGGGAGAGGGTCAGGCTTGCGCATAATCGGCCCTATGTTACGCGCCGCCCGGAGCCGCCGTATTGTCCGGGCGGCGCTCAACATAAGGCCGAGCATTATGCGAAGCAAGAGTGTTAAGGCCAAATAGTAATGTCTCGATCTAGCCAAATAGAAATGTCCCAAATCGGCGTCTAGGGGTCATGCCGAGATAAGGGGAAAATTCATTCATTTGGAATGTAAGCCATTGCTCTGAAAGGCTTTCTATCCGGCAAGCGCTGGCTTGCAACTCATGGTCTATCTTTTCCGTCTGGTTCAAGGAAAGGAGTGACACATGGCATCCCTCGAACGTACCGCCTACCCTGTATTGTCGCGCTCCTATTCGAGGGCCGAGCTTCAGCGTGAATTCAGCTTCTCCGAGGAAGAAGTCACGTGGGTCAAAAGTCGCTCTAATGCAGCATTCCGACTGAATCTCGCTGTTCTGTTCAAGACTTTTCAGGTACTCCGATACTTTCCAGAAATCGCTGAAGTGCCGGAGCCAGTTGTCGATTTCATCCGCACACAAATAGGTCTACGCAGCAAGGTTGCGCTATCACCCTACAAGTGGATGCAGCTTTACCGCCATATGAGTGCCGTTCGGGAAAAACTTGGGGTTCGACCGTTCTACGGCTCGGATGGTCAAGACATAGCATCCACGCATGCACAGTTGATGGCTCCCCTCCTCGAACAGCGCGCTGACATTATTAATGCGATCATTGACGAGTTGCTGCGCCAAAACTACGAGCTGCCCGCCTATTCGACCTTGAATGACCTAGCAGAAGCCGCTCGTGCAGAAGCACAAGAGAAAATCTTCAACCTTGTGGTAGCCAGAGCTCCAATCAAGGTGATCTATAAGCTAAGGGATCTTCTCGACACGGACTTCGGGCGTCGGCAGAGTGACTTCAACACACTCAAACAGGCACCCAAGAAACCCTCGCGCAAGCATCTGGAGGTACTGATCGACCACCTAGCCTGGCTAGAGAGTTTCGGGAAACTGGATGCCATTTTTGATGGGATCGTCGATACGAAAATTCGCCACTTTGCTGCCCAAGCTGCGGCGTCGGATGTATCTGAACTGAAGGACTGCTCGCTGCCGAAGCGTTACACGCTGATGCTTGCTTTGATCTACCGTATGCGGGTGCGAACCCGAGATCACCTGGCCGAGATGTTCATCCGAAGAATCTCCACGATCCACAAACGCGCCAAGGAGGAGCTGGAGCAAATCCAGGCACGTCAACGTCAGAAGTTGGAACAACTGGCGGCCACCCTGGACGGCGTGGTGCAGATTCTGGTTCAAGAGCCGGATGACCAGGAGGCTGGTAGCCTGATTCGAGAATACCTCTCCCCCGATGGCAACATGGATCGGTTGCGAGAGGTTTGTGCTGAAGTTCAGGCCACAGGAGGTAATAACTACTTGCCGCTGATCTGGAGGCACTTCAAGTCCCATCGTTCACTGCTGTTTCGCCTCAGCCACCTTCTCCAGTTGGAGCCCACCACCCAGGATCGCTCACTTATCCAGGCGCTTCAGCTCATTCAGGACAGTGAGAATCTGCACAGTGAATGGATCGATGAGCATGTCGACTTGTCGTTTGCATCAGATCGCTGGGTGAAGATCGTGCGTCGCCCTACCAGTGAAGGGCCGCCTACCAACCGACGTTATCTGGAGGTCTGCGTGTTCTCCTACCTGGCCAGTGAACTGCGCTCGGGTGATCTGTGCGTGCAGGGATCGGAATCCTTCGCCGACTACCGTAAACAGTTGCTGCCTTGGGAAGAGTGTCTCCAGCGGCTACCGGCATACTGCGAGAAGGTGGGCCTTCCTACCACAGCGAAGGAGTTTGTCGCCTCGCTCAAGAGCCAGTTGGAGGAAACCGCGCAACAGTTAGATGACAAGTTCCCTTCCTGTCGAGGGGATGTGTCGATCAACGATGCAGGCGAGCCGGTACTGCGGCGGGTGATGGCGCGGGACATCCCGCCTTCAGCCATCTCGCTACAGACGGCGCTTATGCAGCGTATGCCAGCCAGGCACGTGCTGGACATTATGGCCAACATTGAGCACTGGATTCAGTTCACGCGGCATTTCGGACCGATGTCCGGCAACGAGCCAAAGCTCAAAGAGCCGGCCGAGCGCTACCTGATGACGATCTTCGCCATGGGCTGCAATCTCGGTCCCAGCCAGGCCGCGCGGCATCTGGCCGGTAATGTCACACCGCATATGCTGTCCTATACCAATCGCCGCCACCTCTCGCTGGAGAAACTGGACAAGGCTAATCGCGAGTTGGTGGAGCTCTATCTGCAACTTGACCTGCCCAAGCTTTGGGGCGATGGCAAAGCAGTGGCCGCAGACGGTACCCAGTTCGACTTCTATGACGACAACCTACTGGCCGGCTACCACTTCCGCTATCGCAAGATGGGGGCCGTGGCGTACCGACACGTGGCCAACAACTACATTGCAGTGTTCCAGCACTTCATCCCGCCAGGCATCTGGGAGGCGATCTATGTGATAGAGGGACTGCTCAAAGTCAGCCTTAGCGTCGAGCCCGATACGGTCTACTCCGACACCCAGGGCCAGTCGGCCACAGTATTCGCCTTCACTCATCTCCTGGGTATCAATCTGATGCCGCGTATCCGCAACTGGCGCGACCTAGTGATGTGCCGACCGGATCGAGGCGTATCGTACAAGCACATAAACCGACTGTTCACCGACACTGCCGACTGGCACCTGATCGAAACTCACTGGCAGGATCTGATGCAGATTGCGCTGTCGATCCAGGCCGGCAAGATTTCCTCGCCCATGCTGCTACGTAAACTTGGCTCTTACAGCCGGCGCAACAAGCTCTACCTCGCAGCACAGACGCTGGGCAGTGTTATCCGCACGATTTTCCTGCTCAATTGGATTGGCAGCCGAGAGCTGCGCCAGGAGGTCACTGCGAACACCAACAAGATCGAGTCCTACAACGGCTTCTCCAAGTGGCTCTCTTTCGGCGGCGATGTAATTGCCGAAAACGATCCGGACGAGCAGCAGAAACGTCTGCGTTACAACGACATGGTGGCTTCGTCGGTGATTCTGCAGAACACCGTGGACATGATGCGCATCTTGCAGAAACTAGCCCGCGAAGGGTGGCAGTTTACCGATGAGGACGTGTCCTTTCTTAGCCCCTACCTGACCAGTAACGTCAAGCGTTTCGGCGAGTTCAACCTTAAGCTCAACCGACCGCCGGAGCCCTGGATCAAGGATTCGGTATTCCAACAGGCTGCCGGCTCGTTGCGAGTCAACTCGACCAGTAAGGCCGCGGCCGAGGAGGCAATATGATCGAGATTGCGTCAGCGTCTTTTCGAGTCACACCCTACGGTGAGGTGGACATCGCAGCACTGGACAGAATGCGAGCCGGATTCGATACATCCCAACTTCTACGGCTAGTTGAAGGTCTGGATGCATGCCTCTCGGAAATGGGTGGTATCACCGCCTTGCGTGACGAACTGCTGAAATTGCACGCAATGGCACTGACTATCGTCGAGGGGACTGCCCCGGCTGCACCCACCGAGAACGCGTGTATCTGGGCTGAAGCAGAATCTGTGCAGTTGGGCCTAGAAGCGCTGGCGACGTGGATTCGCTCCGCTCAGGGCTTCCTAACTCCCTTGACCAGTCTTGAGCCTGAGCATCAGCAGTAGCTCGTTAAACCGTATCAAGCCGAGCCGGAATCAGCCCGGCTTGATCAGTGACCTAGCGATTCGGTAGCCGCTGAGCGATCACGACAAAGAAACGCCGGCATTGCCCGAACGTCGACCAGTTCAGCAGCCAATTTGACAAGGGGCTGCGTAATCATAGGTACCACTCAAAATGTATATCTTTACTTGAGACTATGACTCATCATAACGAATCGCTCGCGAAATTCGAAACCTGACTTCTTATAAAAGCTTACTGCTTTAGGATTATTTTCGTCCACTTCTAGATGAACTATTGCGGCACCTTGAGACTTCAAGAAGGACTTGACCTTTTCTAGAATCTCACTGCCAAATCCCTGTCCTCGGCACTGTTCATCGATATAAAATTCATCAATCCAGACCTCAATCCCCCTGAACTCGATACTGTAGCAATTGCAAGTAGCAATATATCCAATCTGCTTGCTGCCAAGACAAATAATCCAAACGTTGCCCTTTTCTGAAGATGACAAGAGAGGGCGAAGTGCAGCCAGCCTGTCTTCGTCAGTCATCTCAATACCATCGTATAGGTGGTATTTTTTCATTAGCTCCACGAGTAAGAGCTCATCATCTATTGAGGCTGAGATCAACTTGATATTTGAATTTTTGCTCATGGCATCTTCAGATCTTGGTCATCATTATTACGCCGGCAACGATTACGACTATGGCGCTCATGCGCTTATATGCGTCCGACGAGCTAAAGTTTTCGCTGAGTATCTTTGGGTTAACTATTGCTAGCCAATGACTTAAGGCTAGCACATATACCGGGTGAAGACTGACCAAAACCGAGACCACCGCAACGTTTCCACCAGCAGATAATGCGCCAATAAAAAGCGCGTATCCACCGGCGTCGAAGAGATTGCTCAGCGCATACACCGCCCAGCCCTTTGGTGGCATTTCGGAGACATCCTTTGCGATGGAATGGCGCCATTTCGGAACCAGCAGCATCAGAGTCCCGCCAAGACCGTAGCCTGCATAGTTAAACATAAGAACCGAGGGCAGGCTGTGACTCAGGAGCAGGTGATCGTATAGTAGCGTAGCCACCGCCCCAAAAACTGCTGAACCTATTAGAAGCAATACTGCTGATAAACTTATCGAGCCTGGTCTCCCTTTGCCGATTGCCACAGCAAAGTAAACCCCGACAAAAACCAAGGCAATGCCGAGCAGCTCAATCCCTGTTGGCGAATAACCAAGCAAGAGGATCGATACGACAAGCACCAGCAAAGGAGTTAACTGATGAAGCGCAATCGCAGTAGAGATATCGACCGACTTCAGCGGCATTGCGTATAGGAAATACATTCCAAAAATGCATAATCCTGACAGCAGGTTCAGAAGCGCTGAGGTTGTGTCAAAGTCAGATGGTGTAAAGAGAAGAAAAATCAGCGCAGAATAAAGAAGATTTCCAATGCTCAGGAGAAATATAAATGTAGTCCAGTGATTCGCATGATGGATCACTGCCAGCTTGTCCAGGATATTTGAAAGGCTCCACAGCAGTGGAGCCATAAGTGCCATAACTAACCAGGTCATTTTCCTCGAAGTACCTCTAATATGGTATCGCGACTATCCTTCAATAAAACATGAGAAAAGTCGTCGGTGTCATGGTCAAATATAAAGGTTCGCTGATAGTCGAAGCTCTCTGAAGTTTCGAATTCCACAATCTTGTCTAGAATCGCCTCAACCTCATCAAAGCGATGAGAGTGATTAAGGCGAAGAATTTTCATTGCATTACCGTAATGGGCTGCCTCATCACGGGCAGCATATCTAATCCAGGTTGAAAGAGACTCGTTTTCAAACGAGTCAAAGAAGCTTACATCTTGCTTGTAGGCTCTTGTGCTGGTCACTTCATCAAATGCGATAGAGAGAAGAATTGTGAATTCATCCTTCATGAAGTCTTCGATATGAGAAAAGTCCGGAGAGTTCGATCTAATCTCGCGATCAATCATGTCTTCCGGCATGGAGTAAAGTACGCTATTAATCTTTCTCAGTCCGCGATAATGATTTTGCTCATCGAGATGCCACAGGCATACGAACTCGATAAATTCATTGCTAAATTGAATGTCGCGACGGCCAAACAAGTAGCGCAAGAAGTTTATTGAATCAAATTCAGAGCTCATGTCATGCCAAAAGAAAGGCCGACGCTCCTCGAGCTTTGAGGGATTCGACTTTATCTGTTCAATTGACAAACCCTTCAGCAACTCCAGGGATGACCATTCGTAGCTTTTAAGACCAATACCCGACTTAACATTTGACACTTGAACGCTCCTTGTTCAGAGGACAAAATTTGAGAACAGCCAGGGAGAGTCGCTATCTATGGCCGAAAAGGTGCCTGGGTTGTTTTTGGTAGGATTCCAGTCCGAATAAACCCCTTTTAGTTCGCCTAGATACTGTGAAATATAAGATAGTGCCACTTCATGATCCATGTCTTCGGCTTCAATTATTCCTGCCGACGGATGGCTCAGGATCCATAAGTAACCGGAAAGAACTCCGGCTGCTACCTGTAACGTTGTTGCAGTGTTGAGAGTGGCAAGTTCCTTGGCCTTTTCGATGCTTAAGATAGATCCATACCAATAACTAGATTTTTCGTGCCCCATAAGAAGAACACCGAGGTAATCAGAACCCGACAAGATATCACCAGGACGAAGTACTTTTGTCTTTTCTGGAGTCATGCAATCATTGCCGAACCATTCATGTACAGAGAGAATTGCTTCATCGCTTGGGCGATAGGCATAATGGACAGTTGGTCTATATGTCTCATCGGCAGTTCTGAGCGTCAAAAAGTCAGCAATTGAAATTGCCTCGTGATGAGTTACCAAATAACCTAAGCTAGGGCCGTTAAATGGCGTCCATGTCTTAACTCTAACAGAGGCCCCTGGCTTCTCAATATAGATTGCTGCTCCGCATCCATCTGTATGCATTGACGCATCCGTGGGTAGACTTCGCTCGTGACTTCCCCAGCCCAACTCTGCCGGTTGTTGCGACTCACTTATGAACCCATGCACTGACCAAGTATTTACGAACTCACCCCTCTCCCTAGATTTCTGAGAAATTTGCGAGTCGTACTCTGCGACATGGATTACTTTGACACCCAATCTTTGGCTTAGGATAGCCCACTGCTCTTTATTAGAGGGCTTTTTACAATCACCCAATATCTCTTCCGCTAAATCTAAAAGAGCACGTTTAACGAAGTGGGATACCAACCCAGGATTCGCGCCATGCGCCACGAGAGCCGTCACCCCTGAGCCTAGCCTCTTTTTCAGAGACAGCATTTGTTCTCTTAAGTGATAGTTAGTTCGCTTATGCAGTGGTATGGTTGGGTCATCATATCCGCCCTTCCACGGCTCAATGCATGTGTCTAAATAAAGAGCCCCTGCGGAGCGGCATAATTCTATCAGGGCAAGACTTGAGACATCGGTTGATAGATTTATTAGAACCGTCCCTTCACCAAGAATCGGCACAAGAATGTCGCGATAGTTGATTTGATCAATTGCAGAGTTGATAAATTTTAAGCCAAAACTGTTAGCAAAGTACTCAATAAGCGGTGGTGTTTTTGGATCGATCGCGTAGATTTCTAAAGTAGATAAGTCGTGAACCTTAGAAAGGAGAGGAAGGAAGGACTGGGCAATCGTTCCTAGTCCCACAAAGACAATTCGCTGGGGGGGATTAATTGAAAAATCCATTCAAGCATCCTTACTGTCTATTATGAAAATCTGTTTCCCTATGCCTGCATGTCTACTTTGAACTTGGCTGGCATGTCAAATTATTTTTCTGGATCGCCTATATTTTCTTTTTAAATCAAATACTTAATCGATAGTTAACTTCGGGGAGGGAGGTGCCAACTGGGCAGGTTTTAGTCAGCTCCGTGGCAAGTGACAATGATTTTCACTTGCACATCACGCACTATGCAGTTTTTGGGCTTGCCCGCTTGAAACTCCCTTCTTATCGCCGCACTCGTTGGAGCTTGCAATCAAGACTGGCAGCCAGGCCCAGAGAAGGGGCCAGGCCTTAACCGCAGTGGAGCGCTTGACCAGCGTTTCGGTCGACAAGGCCAGGATCAGATCTAACACTGTTGGCGGCAGCGGTGTTGATGGTCATGTGTCCCTGGACGTCTTCTTCTGTTGGGGAAAGAAGAAAAACGTCTTCTGCGGCGGCGCGATCAGGATATCGGTGGACTTGATGCTCGTGCCTTTGCGCCGCCTGCTCTTGCCTTCCTTGTCCACTGCCTGGATATCGCCGTTGGCCACCGCGACATCCAGGGCCAGCTTCACGCGACTTTCGTCTGCCATGGTGAAGTTGGTGAGCTCCGTCATGAGCTGGATGAAGGGACGACGCTCGACTTCGAATACCTGTTTGGGTAGCAGCTCGGACAGTTCCCCACGAATCCGGGTATCAGTCACTTGGTCGAACTGGTGTTCTCCTTCGCAGAGTAGGTCCGGCTGGCCGGTCACCCCCACATCCCGGTTAGCGTCGTAACCAAAGAAGCAGGACGGTGATAACAGGTGGGAGAAATTGTTGCCGTACTTCCAGTGTATGGCTTTCATCACGTCGTTGGCGCGGTAGCTGTTCGCCAGGTGGATGAACCAGTAGGCCATGGGGTTGGTGCCGTGTGGGCGAATGAAGAACACCGTCATGAACTGCGCGCCGCTTTCCTGCTTGATCCCGTCCGACAGATAGCGCTGGATCAGGTACTGCCAATCCTGGGAGCTATGTGCTTTTAAGTGCCGTAGCTGTTCCCAGGGGACATACTGTTCTAGACCGATACTGGCAATAGCCTTGCGGTTGGCGTGGCGGTCCGCTAAGTACGTGATTAGAAAGTCGACATTGAAGGTCAGCAGGACCTCAGCATTGCTGAGGTGCTGGAAGATCCATTTGATCTGGCCGAATGGCACGTCGCCGTAGCCGTACTGATCGAGCAGAAACAGAACGCGCTCGCTTTTTCCAAAGGCCTTGAGGCTTTGCGCAATGGCCGGAAGAGCTTTGGTGAACTCGGCGGTATGCAGGTGAATGTCCTGTCCAATGCGGGCCTGATGTCCGCGGCTGGCCAGGACGGCGTGCAAGCAAGCAGTATTCTTCGGCTTCACATCCACAAAGTGATGCTGCGAGCAGATCGGTCGATGCTTGATGCGCCCCACGTTGTTGCGCACTTCCGACTCCTGGATTGCTTCCAGGGCGATCACCGGGGAGCCGAAGTGGTGACCGCCTGCGCTGTCGTTATATATACCTCCACCGCTGAAGCCATCGACAATTGATAGGCCAAGCAGTGGCATTTGCTGATTCCGCATCAGGACATCGATGTAGGCCTGGATGTAGTCGTCGATGATCTGGTGCTTGATCTTGCTGTGTGGATCGATGGTGGGAAAGGTTTGGGTTGCCCAGTCCCAGCGGTACTTCTCGTCATCCTTGGCCATCGGGTCGTCCTTGTTTTGGTATCAGGCGAGGGTCAGCAGCGGAATTTCATCCCAGGTCTGGCCCTTCAGCAGCCGGCCATTAGCTTTCTTTGAACGCTTCACGCCATCGGAGCCCCAGCCGCCCCATTGTTTGAAAAAGAAAGCAGCGCCAAAGGCATCGCACTGGCGGTGGATGTTATCCACCCACTCCTGCTTCATTGGCCGGGCCTTGGCGCCGGACTCGCCGCCGACGATGACCCAATGGATGTCAGTCAGGTTCAGTTCACCCAAGTCTTCTAGTAAGGGTTCCGCGGAGAGGAAACGGATCGCGGCGTTGATGCCACGCAGGCAGTCGATTCTGGGCACGCCGTACTCCCGGTCCTCGACCGAGACCCCCAGCCAAGCGTTGGCCGGCGGTGTGCGCTGGCTGAAATAGTCGGCCAGGCGCTCGGCCCGCTTAGTGAGGATCTGGAAGGTGTGCTGTGAGGCCTGGTGGATAACCGCGAACACCTGGTCGATGTAGGTGTCCGGCACCTGCTCATGGAACAGGTCAGACATGGAATTGACAAAGTAGATGGTCGGCTTCTTGCGCTGCAGAGGCTCCTGCAGTTTCTCTGGGCGCAGGCTGAGGCGAAAGCCGTTCTCGTAGCCGGGCGTGCCCATGGCCTGCAAGCGACGCGCCATGTTCTCGGCATAGCAGTGTTTGCAGCCCGGCGACACCTTGGTGCAACCCACCACCGGGTTCCAGGTCATTTCCGTCCATTCGATGCTGGTCTGCGTACTCATTGCACCGTCACTCCTGTCGTGCGTCGATGTTAGTGAGAAGCTGGCACTTGAGTCAAAGTGCTGGCATTTAGTTCGAGAGCAGGCCTCGCAGCGAGGCCGCCAAAGGAGATGGCAGGGTCGATGTAGCGCATCGCCGATTTGATGTCCTTCCACCCCACGTAGGTCATTAACGCCTTAATGTCCCAGCCATTGGCCGTGGCCCAGGTGGCGAAGCCTCGACGCAATGAGTGGCTGGTATAAAGGTCAGCCTGGATCCCCGCACGCTGGAGTATCTGCCGCAGTAGGACGATCAGACTGCCAGGATTCAAGCCAGCCTCGTTCAAGTTGCCCCAACGGTCCAGCCGACGAAAAACCATCCCTCGAGCAATCCCTGCTGCACCGATCCAGTCGAGATAGGCCTGTACTGGGCACAGCCGCCTCAGCGCAGGTACGTAGTGAGTGGTGCCAAGGTTGTCCCGGTCACCCTTGCTCCAAGGCAAAAACAGCGTCATGCCAGCACCGGCTTCGGCTTGAATGTGCTCCACCTGCAAGCGGCACAGTTCATCGCTACGAAAGCCTCGCCAGAAGCCGATTAGTAGCAATGCCGTATCCCGCCGACAGCGCAAATATCCCGCCAGGTCTTCGGCTTGAAACAGACACATAGCCTCCTGCTCCAACCACTCAACCGCATGCTCCAGATGCTGTAATTGCAGCGGCGCGGCCTGCTTTGTCTGGCTCGGGTGCAGGGTGCGAATTCCCTTCAGTACCTGGTGTACGGTCGGGGTCTTGGTGGGATCGGGGAAGCCGTGCCTGATATGCCACTGCGCGAGGGCGGCGAGGCGCTGCTTTAGCGTGTTGAGGCTCAGCGTGTCGGCGTAGTCCACCAGGTAACGCACGATGGAGTCACTCGTGGCCGGCAAGAAGCCGCCCCAGGTCACCTCGAAATGTTCGACGGCCGACTGGTAGCTACGCCGGGTGTTTTCCCGCGTGCCGGCTTGCAGGTAGCGCTCGACGTCCTTCATCGCCCGTGCGTGCCCTTTGTGTACTGGGAAACGACCGCGAAGCAGCCGTTTTTGCCAATCATATTGAATAATCATCGGTTATTTTATCTGAAACAAGCCTTCAAATCCTGCTTTACTTCATGACAATTTAGTATGTAAATACATGGTATGTAATCCATTATGAAATCGTAGGAGCAGACCATGGCCCGCGGCGGCATCAACAAGGCGCTGGTTCAGAAAGCCCGCCAGGCCATCCTGGCGCGGGGTGAGAATCCCAGCATCGACGCAATACGGGTCGAGCTGGGCAATACCGGCTCGAAAACCACCATCCATCGCTACCTGAAAGAACTCGAAGACGCCGACCGCGGCCGGAACGCGGCCGCATTGCCGCTCAGCGAGCAGCTGGCCAACCTGGTGGCCCAGTTGGCGGATCAGCTCAAGGAGGAAGCGCAGGCCGACGTGGCCCAGGAGCGCGAGCAACTGGCACGGGAACGACTCGATTACCAGAACCAGATTCGGCAGGCCGAAAGCCGTATCCAGCAGCTGGAAGGTCAGTGCGCTGGGCTCACGGAGCAGTTCCAGGCTGCCCAGCAAGCACTGCTGCAGGAACAACAGCTGCGCCAACAGGCCGAGGTCGAGAATGCCCGCCTGCAGCAAGCCAACCACGACCAGGAAGCGCGCCTGCAAGACCGCGACGGGCAGATTCGCTCGCTGGAGGACAAGCATCAGCATGCCCGTGATGCCCTAGAGCACTATCGCCAGGCCAGCAAGGAGCAGCGTGAGCAAGAGCAGCGCCGGCACGAGTCGCAGGTACAACAACTGCAACTGGAACTGCGACAGCTACAGCAGACCCTGATCGTCAAGCAGGACGAGCTGACCCACCTGAACCGCGACAATGCGCGCCTGCTTGCCGAGGCGCGGCAGCAGCAGAAGGATCAGCATGCGCAGCAGAAGCTACTGACGCAGAAGGCTCAGGCTCTGGAGGTCGCCCAGAACACGCTGACCAGCATTGAACGTACGAATGAAGCCCTGGAGCAGCGCTGCCACGCTCTGCAGGATGAGGTGACCCGGCTTGGTGAAGCCTCCTCGATTCAGGCACAGCAAACCCAGAGCCTGCAGGAGCGTCTGGCTAAAGCCACCGCGCAACTGAAATTGCTCGGGCAGGCACCGCCCACGAGCAGCGGTGGCGCAAGTAGCTCATGATCCAGCACACTGAGGTCAGAAGCGGAGTGGAGGTTCAGATGACGCTACCCTACGAACGTACCCGCTCGGTGGTGCAGGCCCAGGAGTTTCTCGTCGAGCTCTCTCGTGACACCACCTTGTCGGAGTCCATCCGCAATGAGGCTCGGCGGCTGCTGTGTCACTACCCGAGCAAGGGCGACATGCTGCAGGCCGGCCGGAATGAGGAGCAAGCGGCGGGTTCGATTTTCGAGCCTGTCTTCAGCTCTTCGATTGAAGACTGAACGGCTACCACTCCTGATATCTGCGCTCAGGCTCAGCCATCGCCCCAGAATTCGTCACGCCGCACCAGGCCGAACTCATCCTTCGTGGAATCAGGCTCCTCGTCGAACATGGCGTTGACCATGCGCTCGCGACGTAGGCCGCTTAGTGTGCGGAAAACCAAAGCTCGCAAAGATGAACCTTGTAGCGCTCGCCATCATGCTTGGAGCCATACCCCCAGTGTGCCTGAAGGGTTCCAAACTGTTGACCATAACCTTCAACGCTAGTGCTCTGGCGGCAAACATCACAGGTAATGTCTACGACCGTTTCAACCGGTTGAGCGGCAGTGTGCTCCATGATCAGTACCTCCTGCGACGGTTGAGGAAAGGGCCATCCAAAAGCCTCAAAGTCGTTTCTGCGCTACGAGCGGATCAAAAACGCTGTCGGCGGATGGGAATGGAGTTCGCAGCACAAGATAGAGGCGGGTGTGGTTAATGCGATCATCGCCCTAGGGCTTTCATGATCAAAAACAGCTACTTACAGACCAAATGAATGAATTTCCCCCTTATCTCGGCATGCCCCCTACCTGGAGCGGCATGGAAAGCCGCTGGCCTTCTACAGCGACAAAGCCAGCGTGTTCCGCAGTAACCATAAGGCGCCTCAGGGCGGCGACGGCTATACCCAGTTCGGCCGAGCGATGTACGAGTTGAACATCGAGAGCATTTGCGCCAACAGCAGCCAGGCCAAAGGTCGTGTGGAGCGTGCGAACCTCACTCTGCAGGATCGCCTGGTCAAGGAGCTGCGGCTTCGCGGAATCAGCAACATGCCCGACGCCAATGCCTTTGCAGCCCACTTTATGGCCAGCTACAACGCGCGTTTTGCCAAGCCGCCGCGCTCTGAGCATGACTGCCATCGCCCGCTGCACAGTGATGAAGATTTGGATCTGATCTTCGCCTGGCGAGAAGCGCGGCGAGTTTCGCAGCGGTTGACCGTGCAGTACGACAAGGTGCTGTATCTGCTAGCGGACACTCCGCAGTCCCGTCGCCTGGCGGGTGATCATGTCGAGATCTACCACTACCCGGATGGCCGCATCGAGCCCAGGGTGGACGGCACCGCCCTCCCCTTTACCACCTACGACAAACTCTGCGAGATAGACCAGGGTGCCATCGTCGAGAACAAGCGCTTGGGTCATGTGCTGCAAGTCGCCCAGCTCGTCCAAGCGCAGCGCGACAGTCGGCGCTCGCAATCGGTACCGGGAAATCCGCGGCAGTCAACGCAAGGCAAGATGCTGTCGAAGAAGGCGCAGCGAGAACTGATGCCGGAAGATATCGCCGCCGCCCTGGATAACACGCCACCATCGAGGCGAAGTCGCCATGCGTGAGTCAATCAGCGCCGAGGCACTGAAGATACTAGTGGTTGCCGGAGCTGCGCGGTACTTACGTGCTATTCCGGCGCCTTCCGGCCACGGTTGGCAGCTCCAAGTGCGCTACAGTCCCGACGGTCAATATTACCCGCTACGTTCTCGAGGTGAACTTGTGCGCGTACTTGGATCACTGGACTCGCTTAATCGGTACGCAAATCGTTTGGGCATCCACACGTATAGCGTGGAGTTATAACTGTGACACGAATTTCCCCATGTGGGGAGTCGACAGGTTTCTAGAAAAATAGTTCGATAAGTGTAGCGACTTTCGTTTGCAAACCGCTACAAATAGCGCTGCGGGCCAACCAGCTGAGTTTTTCCAACACCTGACAGTGTGGAGTAACGCTTCTCCGAGTTCCGGAATCAAGGGCTATGGTATCTACATATTATTTACCGGGTGTGATAATTTTTATCTAGCCCTCTTTATCGAAGGAGAGGGCCAGATAACATTAGATCGCTGCAAAATAGGCCAGCAGCAAGGCTACTGCGGTCGTATAGCGGAGGCCCGATTTGATCGTATTGAATACGTCGCTGAAATTTGGCGCGTCCAGACGTAGGCCAACACCAGGCCCTACCAACGTCTTAATATCCTCGGGGAGCGTCATTGCCTGCCAAGTGCCTGGAGCCAGTGTCCGCAGGTTCACACCGTAGGAAACCAGCAGCCCGGACTCCTGCGAAATGCCTCCGGAGGCGTCCGGAGATAGACCAACGTCGGTTGGATAGACGTTCGGGCTGCCCTTGAAGCGGTCAAGATATCCGCTGCCGAAGCGAGCCTTTATTCTATCAAGATTCTGCGCCATGGAGGTGAGCAAAGGAAGTATCTCACCGTTGCAAACACGTTCCTTTTCATTGACCATCCTGAAACCAATGGTTACGCCGTTGGCTAGTTCTTGGGCAAGCAACGTCGAATACTGCTGGTCCGCTTTGCTGATGTCTCCGCCCGGGACGAATTCCGGGTGTAGCTTCAGCGGAATGTCCCATGCCTCTATAGTCTGTGCTTCGGGGAAGACAAAGCCAGGATTGCATTGACGGGCAAAACCCTTATAGATATTAGCCAGGGATTGACCAGGGTTCTGGTAGATATTGATCTCGGCCATGGTTGCCTCCTCTAGAGTCCCAGGGATCGTTGGAGATAGTCCGCGCGATTGTTCAATCGCCTGGCTATGCCATCGCTCGGATCGGTACTGTTGGGAGTACCATTCCAGTTCCTCAACTCCCTAATGGCGGCTGGCCAGTCGCTCTGAGAAATAGCAGTCTCAAAGTTTGGGAACGAGGAATACTCACCATAGTGGTAATACAGGTCTGTCACTATGGTTTTGACCGCCGGAGGTAAGGTGCTCCACTGCTGGAACTTCACCTTCATCCGATCAGTGACCTTGATCATCTTGGCGGTAAAGAGGGACAGCCCGTCTTCATCTGTGAGTACCGGGATGAGTTGGGCTAATGCCTGGAAGGTCGCGGTGTTCGCTCCTTTCAAGCCGAGGGCGGGGCGAATTTTTTTGCGCGTGGATTCAGCGATGTTCAGAGCCTGAATGCCGGATTCATCGTGCTGGCCGACATCGAAGCCATAGCCAATCGTTACACCTGATTCACCGTTGGGGTCAGAGGTCGGAATAGTAGCTCTGTTGCCTCGCCCACCAGGTGGAAGCTCATGACGGGCGGTGAAATCGATATTAATACCCATTTCAATCAGATAGGAAATATTGGACTGGAGGCGGCTGACCTTATCGGCTTTGTCACCATCGATGCGGTCTTGGATAAAGGTATTGATCTGCTGGTTCAATTGCACCTGGAGGTCGCTCACCGAAATACTGTTGGCTCCTCCGGTTTCGGCGACCGTACGAATAGTGACCTCATGAACCTTGAAGTAGTCGTCGAACACTAGAACGGGCCGCCCGGCAGTCTGGCTTATGACCTGCGTCAGTTGCCCCGTCAACCCACCTTGTGCTGAGTAGCTGGGGGATGACAGCCAGTCGGTATAGAGGTCAGGAATTCCGTGAGTAATTCGGATCGGCTCTGGTTCCGCTGCGAGCAGAACACGCTGTGCCTCCTCTCGTTCTGGATTTTCTAGGTAATTGTATAGCCGCTCCAGATTGCGCTGAAGGGGCTGATCCAATTCTCTATCCACCTTAGTCTCCTCTGCTTAGTGAAGCCAATTTGTTATTTCATTGATTGTTCGCACTCGCTTTCTAGACGATTGAACTCAGTAGAATACTTGTCATATTCATTTTGCATTTTTTCCGGCAAATACTCTCGCTTCAGGTCTCTGAAGAAGCTGCCCTTCTCTAGTATCTTCTTGCATTGGTGGTTTTTGGCAGACAAGGAGAGATGTGCCGTATGAAAAACACGAGAGAGATAACCAAAACCTTCAAACATGTCCCTACACTCTGTTATCAGTTTTCGAGAAATCCAGTAGGCCTTCTCTGTCTCGTTATTCTTCAGTGCTTTCTTCACTTGCTTGTCGTTGAATTTTATAGAGGCGGGCTCGCAGATTGGGGAAGGCTTCCAATACGTGCCAGTAAAACCTGCTGCCGCCCCGCAGAAGCCCTGACAGTCCCTACTTGCGACTCCTTTCTCTATGGTAATTCTGTCATCATTCAGTTTGAAAACGACATCGCACGACATATCGCCGATGCCACGGACGTCGACCTGCACATGATCTGACTCTATAGTTCCATTCAATCCGCAAGCATGGGCATTGTGTCCAGTGCTTCGTATCCGAAACTTTTGAAGTCCTTCGAATAACGGAGATATCGTCAGCAGCCCACTATTTCCAGTCCTATAGTAATCCCCGGGTGGGAAGTAGCTCTTTGGTTCTTCAGCGACACAAAGAGTGATATTGTAGCAAAGGGCGAGTATGGCAAAAATGCTAATGCTTTTGAGCTTCATGTTTATGCCCTGCATGAAAGCAGCTAGGTGGGGCGCTGGGTGATCCCATATAGGATTGTTTTTTTGCTGGTCAGATCGACTGATCTATAAGTTCCGTCGAGCAGGCTAGTCCTCCCAAAAAACACAAGCAGACTTGTAAGAGTCATTCTGTTTTACCAGCACTTCATTCTCAACATCACTAAAGTTTAGACGTCATTGAGCATGAGCTGGAAAAAGTTGCGGCAACGACCCTAGACGCTGAACGCTGCTCACCTAGGACGTTCCACTTCCTTGCGAAACATCACTCTCAGCTTGAAGCCGAAACCTCCACCACCATCCAGCAGAGCGGGCGGAGCAACCGGTAGATCGGGCTCGCGGCAGGTGGCTATCACGCGCCTGGCGAAGACTTCATCGAGCGTACTGCGGCTCTTAACATTCCCCTCGCCGTACTGTACCCGGCAACTGCTTATGCGTCCCGACGAGCTTGCGAAGCGGAAAAACACCACAACATCGGCCTCGGGGATCTCATCTCCCGGTGCGAACAGCGGGTAACGAAGCCTCTTGGCGAATTCCTGGCGGAATTCCTGGATAAAAATGGCCTCTTGCTCTGCTCGCTCCTGCAAAGTGACTGAATGGGAGCAGCCGCCGATCAGACTCAGCAATACCAATAGGCAAACTATCCTCAACGCTCTTCCTCCTTGAAAAAGAGGCAATCTTTTATTTTAGTATCTAGAAATGGCTCTTGACGTCTAAGCCAAGAACTGCAAGAGCTTCCAGCGCCAGGTTTTGACCTTCTGCAATACCCGAATTATGTGCAAACTCGACAAGTCGCTCGATTACTCCGACGCTACCCTGATCTGGCTCGACAAATTCCGATATATTATCCATAGCAACTGAGGCGTCCCACGCAGCCTGACTAAGCAGCTCTTTATACAATGCATCAGCGCTAGATATATTACGAACATTTGCGAGATTAAGCCTGGTTCGATCCAAGGCTTCGTGCGCGATCTGAAGTAGCAAATATGGAAATGGATTCTTTTGAGTTCGACGTTTCCTGCATGAGTCGCTAATTAGTCCAGCAAGCATTGCTGATCCTTCGGCCTCAATGCGAAGGGAATCATCAGCAATCGAGATTGTCCGCGCCTTCGCAATATAGCCCAAAACGTAAGCATCGAACTGAGTCTCGGCAATCATAGACAGAATCTGATTATTACGATTATTGAAATTCATAAGATGCTCCTTGCCCAATCTCAAACTAGATAGATCAGTGGAAACTGTTTCTGAATTCTGTAGTAGACTGCCCGGTCCAACGTCTGAATGCATGTCTAAAACTCGCTGTTTCCGAGCACCCCAGAATATCGCTAATACGATCAACTGGTATAGATGAGTTCAGTAGCAGTGCAATTGCTCGTTCTTTGCGGGCCTTATCTACAATCTGGCGATAAGTGCATCCCTCGTCCGCCAGGCGACGTCTTACCGTCCGCTCATTCATGCATAAATACTTTGCGGTAGTCACCAAGCTAGGGTATTGATCTGGTATGGACTCAAGGAATAACTCGATTCGCTGACGGAGCCCTCCCATCTCTACTTCCAACAGAGCATTGAAACTCTCACCTGCCATATTCAGGGCTGACTGAAATACCGCCGGATTGGCAGTCGCCAGTGTTCTATTCAACTGATGAGCTGGAAAGCTAAATATTATGTCACTTCCTTCATGCTTCACAGGCAAAGAAAAGAAACCTTCATAGATTGTTTTATCTGCGCCGTGCACAGGTACTGTCAATGCAGAGATGGGAAAGTCATTACCTAACAGGTCCATAATGAGCTTGTAGGTTGCAGAGGCTATAACATTTACATGAAACTGACGGGATGCGTCATTCCACTCCGGCTTAAAGTTAACTGAAATATGGATTTCTACTTCGTAATTCTCCCTAGGCTTGACGTCAACATTAGCTATATCACGATTGAACAACTTGACATAGGCCTTTATGACTTTCAAAATATCACCTACGTTCTCAGCGCATAGCAACGCCAATCCTATCACGCCATAATCAGATATATGGTAATAAGTACCAAGATTCAGTCCTTCTTTTCCTGAATACCCCTTGCTAACTATCCAGTTGTAAAGTGCGTCACTTCTTGACTCTTGATCTGCCGCAAAGGGTGGTATTGCGATATCTCGATCACGAAGATAGTTCTGCAGAGGGCGCCATTCAAAATCAAATATGTGTTCGGTCACCATGTCTATATTCACCTCACCCCTACTGTTCTTGATATAGCCCTGAACGCTGCAAGTGCCTCATGCTCCATACGGATGCCGTCAACGTTGTAGTCGATATACGCGGAGGTCTTTGCAATCACCACACGCCTAAGTGGGTTTACATAAATAAACTGCCCGTACACTCCGATAGCCAAGAACTCCCCTTCTTTGCCTTCTGGAATCCACCACTGGTAACCATACCCAAGATTTGGCTCACCATCCTCTATGTAACGTCCAGGACGCAAGTGAGCACTCCGAGGTTTGGTTGATGCCTTGACCCACTCAGCACTTACAATTTGACTTCCAGTCAGGCTGCGACCGCCATGAAGAAATAATAGACCAATGCGTGCAAAGTCTCTTAGGCAAAGGTTCACCCCACCGAATGCTAGCTCTGTGCCCCGATCGTCTGTTAACCATGCACCTTCACATTCGGCACCCAGTTGGGGCCAAAGTCTTTGATTCATAAACTGTGAGGGGCCCATACCAGTCGCGCCCAATAAAACCATACCAAGCACCTGGGTATCTACGCTAACGTAGTGGTGCACTCTCCCCGGGGCATCTTCTCTTCTCAATGAACTCACTTTTTCATTTACTGATCCGCCAAGCGCTATAGTCCTACCTAGCTGGTTGATATCGGAGTCCGAATTCCCGTAGTCCTCACTGAAAGCTATTCCTGATGACATCTCAAGCACATCTCTCAAAGAAACACCCGCATATCCGCCAGCAGAAAGCTGTGGGGCGTACAGGTTCACAGGATCTAGCAGACTGTGTATTGATCCTTCATCAACTGCCATTCCAATCAAGAGGGACATTAATGATTTGCTTACCGACCAGCCAATAGCAAGGCTTTTCGCACTATTGCCCAGGTAGTATTCCTCAAAGGCAATGCGATCGTCACTGAGAACTATAAGGCCGGTGGTATTGCTGCTCGCCAACCAGTTTTTAAAGCCAACCTCGTGACCTTGAAAGCTAAATGAGCCAGGCATATCCCTGAGGTTTTTTTCAAAAAAATGAGCCGCTCCGCTCTTCTTTATTGGGACCGAGTTAAACAGTCTCGGCATTGCTCGAAAATTTTCAGCAATTTTCCCCGAGTCAAACAAAGTGTAAAAATTCCACACTCTCACACCTGCACTACCAATGCAGGCGATGATAAAAAAGATGAGAATCATTGAGAGGAAAATAGCATTTCTCTTATTTATCATTCTTGGCGATCTCTCAGTTTGTGCTAGCTCGTCTCGACCCTGCTAACAGCCAGTGACTATCCGGTAGCGGAGCAAGGTTAAGTCCTTAAGGACTTTTCTCTTAACGGTGAAGATCAAGAGCACTTCACCATCTACTGATATTTACTTTTAACTCGCTTAACACTACTCCGCACGCATGCCATGCACTACTATTATCTGAGTCGCGAAGGTATCCGCCTCTCTTGGACTATGTTTTCAATTTAGCAACACGAAACACTGCAGTATGATCGATATCGCCCTTAGATGAAGCGGCAGACTCATCAATAGACGCCCGCAATAAAAAACCCAACATCACCGCATATCCCGGAGGATCAGCAACAGGATAGATTCGGTCTTTTTCATTGTTTCCATCCGCCGCCTCATGCGTACTACTAGCCCGGAAGCTGATAAAACCAGCATGAAGCATCTTTTTTCTAGAGTATCTTCGGACAAATGCCGGATATTTTCGGACACCCTCTTCGGCAGGTCCTTAGCGGCACCATGTCTTATCTGCGTTTTACTTCATTAAACACCCCATGGAGAATACTAATGACATGTCACCCAGATTGTAACTATCGTAGATGAGTCGACTAGAAGTATTCGCTACAATTTATAGATTCTAAAATCCATTTCATGCTTGGAGATATCGAGTGAACACTTGCTTGTGTTACTTCTGCGCTAGGTTCCGTACGCAAAGTAATGTCGTAAGCACCGTAGCGTGCAAGCCAGCGTGACCATTACGGCAAAACTCTTGACGAGCTTCAGAATCCCACGGCCAGCTCAGCTAGGTCCTGGGGACGAACCCCCGCCCACCGAGGCTATCGACGCATCCGGATGGGTCTGGCGGCTTGACAGCGGGCGAAGGCTTGGCGGACTCTATATTGTATTTAGTCGATACCATCTCGCATCTTAGAGAACCCTCCCATGCCCCTGCCTGCCCTACCCCTGCCTGCCCTACCCCTGGATGCCCTTCTCACCGGCCGCGCCCGGCCCTTCACCCGCCCCGGCTCGCGCAGCGGCATCGCCAAGTCTCCGCGCGACGGTGCGCTCAGGGTCACCCCCGTCGGCCTGGAGGGCGACGAACAGGGCGACCTGCGCGTCCATGGCGGCGTCGAGAAAGCGATCCACCATTACCCACGCGAACACTACGCCGCCTGGATCGCCGAACTGGGCGAACACCCCCTGCTGATGCAGGCGGGCGCCTTCGGCGAGAACTTCAGCACCAGCGGCTGGAGCGAAGCCGACGTCTGCCTCGGCGACCGAGTGCGGGCCGGCACCGCGCTGCTGGAGGTGTCCCAGGGGCGCATGCCCTGCTGGAAACTCAACGACCGCTTCGAGGTCGCCGGGATGTCCCTGAGGGTGCAGGAGTCCGGGCGCACCGGCTGGTACTACCGGGTGCTGGAGGAAGGCGTGGTGGCGGCTGGAGATATCCTGCAACTGGTCGAACGGCGCCATCCGGACTGGTCGCTGTTGCGCCTGTCCGAGGTGCTGTTCGACAGGCGGGCCGACGCCGGGCTGCTGCGCCAGTGCCTGGCGCTGCCGCTGACGCCATCCTGGCGGCGCACCCTGGAGCGGCGCCTGGAAAAAGGCCAGGTCGAGGACTGGGGGCCGCGCCTGGAGGGAGCCCCCGGCCAGGCCGAGACGCCCAGGCCGACCTGAGGAAGCGCCGACCGCCCCCCGCAGGCAGGGAATCGGCCTGGGGATGCATGGAGTGCCGGAAAGCGGGTATAAAGCGCCAGCGTTAAGCGACCCAGACGTCTGCCAAAGGACCCCTTTCATGCTGCGGCTCTCGATGCCGGCCCTGCTCCTGGCTCTTGCCGGCTGCGCCACCAAGCCCCCCGCCAATCCCGATAACCTCTGCGAGATCTTCCGCGAAAAACCGAAATGGCACGAGGCGGCGCTGAAGATGCAGCAGCGCTGGGGCGCGCCGGTCCAGGTGCCGATGGCGATGATGTACCAGGAATCGTCCTTCAAGCACGACGCCCTGCCGCCGCGCTACTACTTCCTCGGTTTCATCCCCTGGGGCCGGGTCAGCTCCGCCTACGGCTACGCCCAGGCCAAGGACGAGACCTGGGCCGACTACAAGCGCGAGGCCGGCGGCTGGGGCGCCAGCCGCGACGACTTCGCCGACGCCCTGGACTTCATGGGCTGGTACATCCAGAAGAGCCAACGGGTCAATGGCGTCTCCAAGTGGGACGCCTACGGCCAGTACCTGAACTACCACGAGGGCTGGGGCGGCTACCGTAACCGCAGCTACGACGCCAAGCCATGGCTGAAGAACGTCTCGCAGAAGGTCCAGTCCCGCGCCTCGCTGTTCGGCGCCCAGTACCGCAGTTGCCAGCAGGAGCTGTCGCGCGGCGGCTGGTTCTGGTAGCCCCGTCCGCGCACGCCGCGGGCCCGAACCTCTTCCGCCTTCGACGAGGGCAACGGACAACGTCCGCCAAGCACCCCCAAGCCGGATCGGCACGCTCGGACGGCCATCCTGCGTCATGGAACCGCAGGCGCATCCTGCCCAGGCAGCCCGCAGCGCCAGTGAACAGGCGGGTCGTCGAACCGGCGGCAGGCCACTTGGCCGAGCGGCCTGCCTTCACCTTTCACCCCGTTTCGCTTCCCAGGCCAGAGCGCTCGCGGATTGGCAGCGTCAGATTTCCTCGTCTACTGTTTGGATAAAAGTTTGGCGCCAGAAATACGTCAATAAATTGACTAAAAAAACTTACCCAGACTACGGATATTTCCCTGGGAATGCTAAGATAGCTATCACAAAGCCACTATCGACGAATGAACCTATTCGACGGGAAAATGACTAAACCGCGTGGCAAATGAAAAATAGTCACTAAATTGACGCTTCACCGCCTTGCTCTTCCCTATCCACTCAATGGACTGCCCGTGATCGGCAGAGCAAACAACATGCATTCGAAGTCGGTAGATAGCCTGTCGCTGACACGGGCTGGATTCATCGAGTACTTCCTGGTCGCGACCAAGCTGGTACACGCGCTCACCGCCATCGCCCCGGCGCTGTTCCTGCTGTACTACCCCGGCCTGGTTCCCGTGGAGCTGCGCAGCAACATGCTCGGGCTGCTGCTGTTCTTCGGCGCGCTCACGGTGATCATGTTCCAGGCACTGGACGTCTACTCCGACGATATCTTCAGCAACCGCCTGCGCTTCCGCATCATGTTCTTCGCCTGGGCCTCGGCGTTCTGCCTGCTGTTGTTCATGTACCAGGGCCTGGGCCTGTTTCCCTACCTCAGCAGCAAGCTGGTGATCTTCTGGTTCACCGGCAGCCTGCTGCTGTTCGGCGTGCAGCGCCTGCTGGTGCTGCGCCTGTACCGGGCCTGGATGAAACGCGGCATGTACCTGCAACGCACGGTGATCCTCGGCTTCACCGAGAGCGGCATGCACCTGGCCGAATACCTGGTACGCAACCACGACATCCGCTCCGGCATCATCGGCTTCATCGACGACCGCTCCGAGCGGGTCCCGGAGAACTACAACTCGCTGCCGCTGCTGGGCAACACCAAGGACCTGGAGAAACTGATCCGCCAGGAACAGGTCGACCAGGTGCTGGTCGCCCTGCCCTGGTTCGCCGAGGGGCGCATCGGCGCCATCGTCCACCGCCTGCGGCAATTGCCGGTGAACGTCCTGCTGGTGCCGGACATGGCTGCCTTCCGGCATGCCCACAACCGCATCGTCGATGTCTCCGGGATCCCCATGTTCAACGCGTCCGAGCTGCCGCTGCGCGGCTGGTCGCCGCTGATCAAGCGCTGCGAGGACCTGGTCCTGGCGAGCATCGCGCTGGTCCTCTTCGCCCCGCTGATGGCCCTGGTGGCCCTGGCGATCAGGCTCGACTCCAAGGGGCCGGTGCTGTTCCGGCAGAAACGCTACGGCTACAACAACCGGCTGATCTGGGTCTTCAAGTTCCGCTCGATGTACACGGAAAGGACCGACGCCAACGCCGAACGCCAGACCACCCGCGACGACGACCGCATCACCCGGGTCGGCCGCTTCATCCGCAAGACCAGCATCGACGAGCTGCCGCAGCTGTTCAACGTGCTCGCCGGCAGCATGTCGATGGTCGGTCCGCGCCCCCACGCCACGGCGACCAAGGCCGCCGGCATTCCCTTCGAGGAAGCGGTCAGCGAATACAGCTCGCGCCACCGGGTCAAGCCCGGCATCACCGGCTGGGCGCAGATCAACGGCTACCGCGGTGAGACCGACACCCTGCACAAGATCAAGAAACGCGTGGAATACGACCTCGAATACATCGCCAAGTGGTCGGTGTGGTTCGACCTCTACATCCTGTTCCGTACGGTGCCAGCCGTACTCCTGACCAAGGAAGTCTACTGATGAACGCCGTCGCCCCGCTGATCCCCTGCATCGTTTCCGGCGGTTCCGGGACCCGCCTGTGGCCGGTTTCCCGGGAGAGCATGCCGAAACCCTTCATGCGCCTGGCCGATGACCAGAGCCTGTTGCAGAAGACCTTCCTGCGTATCGCCGGGCTGCCGGACGTCGCCCGCCTGCTTACGGTGACCAACCGCGACCTGCTGTTCCGCACCCTGGACGACTACCGCGCGGTCAACCGCAGCGGCCTGGCCCAGGACCTGCTGCTGGAGCCGGTGGGACGCAATACCGCGCCGGCCATCGCCGCCGCCGCGCTGCATGTGCAGGAGCACTTCGGCGACCAGGCGCAGTTGCTGATCCTTCCCGCCGACCACCTGATCCGCGACGAGCAGGCCTTCGCCGCGGCGGTGGCCAAGGCTCGCGAACTCGCGGCGCAGGGCTACCTGGTGACCTTCGGCATCACTCCGGAACGCGCCGAGACCGGCTTCGGCTATATCGAACAGGGCGCCCCGCTGGGCAACGGCTTCCGGGTCGCGCGCTTCGTCGAGAAACCCGACCAGGCCACCGCTCAGTCCTACCTGGACAGCGGCAAGTACCTGTGGAATGCCGGCATGTTCTGCTTCCAGGCCGCCACCGTGTTGCAGGAACTGGAGCGCCACGCGCCGGAGGTGCTGATCGCCGCCCGCGCCGCCCTGGCCGACGGCAGCAGCCTGGAGAACGGCCAGTGCCGCCAGCGCGAGCTGGCCGCCGGGGCCTTCGCCGAGGCGCCGGACATCTCCGTCGACTACGCGCTGATGGAGCGCTCGGACAAGGTCGCCGTGGTGCCCTGCTCCATCGGCTGGAGCGACATCGGCTCCTGGCAGGCGCTGCGCGAACTCAGCGCGGCGGACGAGAACGGCAACCAGGTACGCGGCGAGAGCGTGCTGCACGACGTCAGCAACTGCTACATCGATTCGCCGAAGCGCCTGGTCGGCGCCGTCGGCGTGCACGACCTGATCATCGTCGACACCCCCGACGCCCTGCTGGTGGCCGACGCGGCGCGCAGCCAGGACGTCAAGTTCGTCGCCCAGGAACTCAAGCGTCGCGGCCACGACGCCTTCCGCCTGCACCGCACGGTCAGCCGGCCCTGGGGCACCTACACCGTGCTCGAGGAAGGCCGCCGCTTCAAGATCAAGCGCATCGTGGTGCGCCCCAAGGCTTCGCTGTCGTTGCAGATGCACCACCATCGCTGCGAGCACTGGATCGTGGTCAGCGGCATGGCGCTGGTGGAGAATGGCGAGCGCGAGTTTCTCCTCAACACCAACGAATCCACCTTCATCCCCGCCGGGCATAGCCACCGCCTGAGCAACCCGGGGATCATCGACCTGGTGATGATCGAAGTACAGAGCGGCGAGTACCTCGGCGAGGACGACATCGTCCGCTTCAACGACATCTACGGTCGCGCCCCCGCCAGCGACGAGAAGAAAGCCTGATGCGCTGCGCCCTGGTCATTCCCACGCGCAACGCCGGCGCGCACCTGGACCGGCTGCTGCCGGCCCTGGCCGCGCAACGGCGGCAGCCGGACAGCATCCTGGTGGTGGACAGCCGCTCCAGCGACGACACGGTGGAGCGCTTCCGCGCCTTCGGCGCGCGGGTCGAGGTCATCGAGCCGGCCAGCTTCAACCACGGCGGGACGCGGCGCTGGGCCAGCCAGCAGGTCGAGGCCGACGCGCTGATCTACCTGACCCAGGACGCCATTCCCGCCTCGCCCGACAGTTTCGCCAACCTGCTCGACGAACTCTATGCCGAGGCCGACATCGGCGTGGCCTACGGCCGCCAGTTGCCGCACCCCGGCGCCGGCCTGCTCGGCGCCCAGACGCGGCGCTTCAACTACCCGCCGGAAAGCCGCAGCAAGCGCCTGGCCGACGCCTCGGAACTGGGGATCAAGACCTGCTTCAGTTCCGACTCGTTCTCCGCCTACCGCAGCGACGCCCTGGCGGCCGTCGGCGGCTTCCCCGAAGACGTCATCGGCAGCGAGGACGCCTACGTCGCCGCGCGCCTGCTGCAGGCCGGCTACGCGGTGCGCTACGCGGCCAGCGCCGAGGTCTACCATTCCCACGATTACCGCTTGCTGGAAGAGTTCCGCCGCTATTTCGACATCGGCGTGTTCTACGGCCGCGAGCGTTGGATACGTGCCGCCTTCGGCGGCGCGGGTGGCGAGGGCAAGCGCTATGTCCTCGCCGAGATACAGGCCTTGCGTGCCGCCGGTGCCCTGTATCGCGTACCTGAAATAGCGCTGCGTAGCGCGTTCAAGCTGCTCGGCTACCGCCTTGGCCAGTTGGAACGCCACCTGCCGGTCGCCCTCAAGCGCCGCATCAGCATGTTTCCAGGCTACTGGAAGTGAACATCATGACCTACAGGAAGTGCTCCCTCATGAAACGCACCCTCCTCATGCTCGCCATGCTCGCCCTGGCCGCATGCAACACCCCCGCACGGATTCCCGCACCGGACAGCGACACCGTGGACAGCGGCAAGCGTGCCCTGGAAGAACTCGCCAGGCTACCGCCGGCGATGGAGCGGGTGCGCGTCGGGGACACCCTGCGGATCGTCCGCGATGCCGGGGAGATGCCGACCCTCTCGGCGTTCAACGTCGCCACCATCTATGAACTGACGCTGTACACCGTGCTCAACGACGGCAGCATCTACTATCCGTTCATCGGTCGCATCCAGGCCGCGCACCGCACGCCGCAGGAAATCGCCAACGAGCTGACCACCAAGCTCGCGCCGATCTACCGCGAGCCGCGGGTCACGGTGAACATCAACCAGGCGCCGGGCAATACGGTGTTCGTCGGCGGCGCGGTGCGCAACCCGTCGGCCGTGCCGATCCCCGCCGCCAACAATATGGAGCAGGCGATCCTCGGCGCCGGCGGCATCCTGCCGGTGGGCGACGCCCGCCGCGTGGCGCTCATGCGCGAGGACTCGGAAGGCCGCTACCACGCCTACTTCCTCGACTTCAGCCAGTTGATGAAGATCGGGCCGGAAGGCCGCAAGCCCCTGGCCATGCAGCGTGGCGACATCGTCTTCGTGCCCAAGTCGATGGTCGGCGACCGTATCGAGGGCGTCGACGTCTACCTGAACCAGTTGCTGCCCTTCGCCAAGTCCATCGGCGTCGGCGTCAGCTACACCGTCAACAACGATCGCTGAGGAGCGACATCGCCATGATAGAAATTCGTTCCTTGCGTGATCTGTTGCGCCTGCTGTTCATCTACCAGCGCGAGTTCAAGCTGGCGGCCCTCAGCGCGGTGGTGATCATCGTCCTCGGCGCCTTCCTGCTGCCGGCCAAGTACGAGTCCAACGCACGCCTGCTGGTCAAGCCGGGTCGTGACTCGACCCTGCCGATCGAGATCAGCAACCGCCAGGCACTGGTGATGCCGAGCACCCAGCGCGACCCTATCGTCGACGAAGAACGCCTGCTCACCGGCCGGCCGATCGTCCGCCAGGTGGCCGAGCGCTACCTCGAGGTGCTGGCCAACCGGCCGCCGCCGGAGGGCCTGTGGAAGCGCACCAAGTTCTATGTGAAGAAGGCCATCGGCGCGGTGTTCGACGGGATTCGCGTGACCCTGGAAACCTTCGGCGTGATCGAGGAAACCACCGCGGTCGAGCGCCTGGCCAAGGACCTGGAGAAGAAATTCGAGGTCACCCATGCGGCCGGCTCGACGGTGATGGAGATCAGCTTCACCTGGAGCGAGCCGGAAGTCGCCCAGGAAGTGGTCAAGGCCTGGATCGAGATCTACATGGAAGAGCGCACCCAGGCGCTCGGCCGCAAGAGCCTGTACGCCTTCTACGAGGCGCAGACCGCCGACAGCGCGGCGCAGATCAAGAGCTACAAGGCGCAGATCCTCAAGCACCTCAACGAGATCGGCGCATCCAGCATCGAGGACCGCCTGCAGGACCTGTCCGAGCGGATCAACGTGCTGCGCGGCGAGCGTTTCAACTCGATCCGCCTGATCGCCTCCTCCGACAGCGCCCTGGAATCCACCCGCCAGCAACTCAAGGGGCTGCCCAGGGAGATCGTCACGGTGCGGCAGATCGCGCTGAACCCGGCGCAGCAGGACCTGCGCCGGCTGCTCAACCAGAAGCGCCTGGAACGCGCCGACATGATGCGCACCTACACCGACGACGCGCCGCCGGTGAAGGCCCTGGACGCCTCGATCCGTGCCCTGGAGAAAGAAGTCCAGGACGAAGGCGCCACCGTGCAGAGTTCCGAGGACCGCGCGCCGAACACCCTGACCACTCACCTGGAACGGGTCCTGCTGGACGAGACCAGCAACAACGCGGCCCTGCGCACCCAGCTCGCGGAGCAGGAAAAGCAGCTCGCCGAACTCGAGGCGCAACGGCGCGAAGCGCTGGACATCGAGCCGACCCTGGCGCGCCTGCAGCGCGAGCTGAACGCCACCGAGCGCAACTACGCGCTGTACGTCGACAGCCTGGAGAAATCGCGGATCGACCGTGAACTGGACAAGAGCCAGATCAGCAACATCTCGGTGATCGAGGAAGCCACCTACAACCCCGGGCGGATCTTCCCGAAAACCCTGCTGATGCTGTTCCTCGCCGTGCCCTTCGGTCTCGCCGTCGGCCTGCTGGTGGTCTATCTCTGCTACCTGCTCGACCAGCGCATCCACGACGGCGGCCTGGTCGAGGAGAAATTCGGCCTGCCGCTGTGGACCACCCTGCCGGAGCTGAGCAACAGCACCGCGGAGAGCAGCAACGCCTTCACCGCCAGCATCTACCGGCTGTACGGGCTGCTGCCCTACGCGCGCATCGAGGAAAAGGGCCTGACCCTGGGCCTGACCTCGGCGCGCCACGGTGAAGGCGTGACCTTCATCATCGAGCAACTGCGCCGCCTGCTGGAGGAAAACGGCGTGCGCGTGCGGGTCGGCGGCGAACCGGCCCAGCCGGGCGAAGTGGTATTGCTCGACGCGCCGGCCCTGCTGGACAGCCGCGAGGCCTTCATCGCCCTGCGCCGCGCCGACCTGATCGCCCTGGTGGTGGAGGCGCAGAAGAGCACCGTGCCGGTGGTCGAGCATGCGCTGACCATCCTCACCACGGCGTTCGGCAAGGTCGACGGGATCATCATCAACCGGCGCCGCTTCGAGGTGCCGAGCAAGGTCCTGCAGACCATCGCCCGCTACCGGAGCGCGTTCTGATGCGGATCGCCCTCCTCGCGCCCCTGCCGCCGGAAAAGAATGGCATCGCCGACTACGCCAGTCATTTCCGCAACGCCCTGCAGGGTCTCGGCATCGAAGTAGCCACGCCGCTCGCCGGCGTGGCGGCCGACAGCGCGAATATCGCCAGCCGGCTGGACAGCGTCGACTGGAACGCCTTCGACCTGGTCCATGCCGAACTCGGCGGCGGCCGCCTGGGTGAGTTCATCGCCCTGCGCGAGCTGCGCAAGCGCTTCCCGCGCCTGCCGCTGAGCGCCACCGTGCACGATCCGGAGCGCATGGTCTGGCGCCGCGAGCGCCTGCCCTGGCCGCTGAACCTGCTGGAACGCCTGCCCTCTCCCCTGCCCCAGGCCGCCGTGGTGCTCGCCGACCCGCTGACCCTGCGCGAAGAGCGTGCCGTGGCCCAGGGCCTGACGCGCCTGGTGACCCTCACCGGCCTGGGCGGCGAGTGCCTGGCCCGGCGGATGCGCCTGCCGCCCGGGCGGGTCGAGGTGATCAACCACGGCAACCTGGAGATCGCCACGGTGCCGCTGCCGTCGCTGGACACCCTGCGCCTGCTGTACTTCGGATTCATCTATCGCGGCAAAGGCATCGAGGACCTGCTCGAGGCCCTCGCCGACCTGTTCGCCAGCGCGCCGGAGATGCGCCAGCGCGTGCGCCTGACCCTGGCCGGCGGCACCGCCGCGGAAATGGCCTTCGGCGCCGGCGGCAACTACCTCGACCAGTTGAAGGCACAGATCGCCGAGCTTGGCCTGGCCGATGCCATCGACTGGAACCTGAACCTGGCCGCCGCGGACATCCCACGTACCATCCAGGCCCACCACGTGATGGTCCTGCCGTACCGCGAGTCGAAGAAACTCGGTCTGCTCGGCCAGCAGCGCGGCACCAGCGGCGCCCTGTCCTGGGCGGCAGCCTGCGGGCGCGGCGCGATCACCTCGGACGCTCGCGCCTTCGCCGAGGAAGTCGCCAGCGGCAACGGCGCCATCTACCCTCAGGGAGACGTGGCAGCCCTCTCCGAACAGTTGTTGAACCTCGCTCGCGAACCCCGCCTGGCACAGGCCTGGGCCGAGCGCGCCGGAGCGATCGGCCATGCGCGGACCTGGCCGCGCACCGCGCTGCGCTTCCAGGCACTGTTCAACGACATGGTGGGAACCGTTCATGGCACGTAAGGGACTCTATCTGGGCGGCAGCGCGCTGCTGCTCGCCGTGGTACTGCTGCTGGTGTTCTGGGGGCGTCCCGCGGACGCCGAGATCCAGGTACTGAAGGCGCCTCGCGCGGTGGTCTGGAAAGACTTCCTCGGGGTCAACGCGCAGTTCCTCTGGTTCAGCCCGGAGCGCTACAACAAGCAGATCGACCGCCTGCAGGACCTGGGGCTGGAGTGGGTGCGCCTGGACCTGCACTGGGACCGCCTGGAAACCGCCGAAGACCAGTACCAGCTGGCCTCCCTCGACCAGTTGGTCAAGGATCTCGAGGCGCGCCAGCTGAAGTCGGTGTTCTACCTGGTCGGATCGGCCCGCTTCATCACCACCGCGCCGTTCTATTCGCCCTTCCAGGACCAGTATCCGCCGCGCGACCCGGAAGTCTTCGCCCGGCGCATGGCGATGCTCTCGCAGCGCTACCCGAGCGTGGCCGCCTGGCAGGTATGGAACGAGCCCAACCTGATCGGCTTCTGGCGGCCCAAGGCCGATCCGGAAGGCTACGCCAAGCTGCTCCAGGCCAGCACCATCGCCCTGCGCATGGTCGACCCGGAGAAGCCGGTGGTTTCCGCCGGCATGGCCTTCTTCAGCGAGATGCCCGACGGCCGCACCATGTTCGATGCCCTCGGCCACCTGGGCGTGGAGAGCCTCGGCACCATCGCCACCTACCACCCCTATACCCAGTTGCCGGAAGGCAACTACCCGTGGAACCTGGACTTCGTCTCCCACGCCAACCAGATCAACCGCGCCCTGCGCAACGCCGGCGTGCCGGCGATCTGGAGCACCGAGTGGGGCTGGTCGGCCTACAAGGGGCCGAAGGAGTTGCAGGACATCATTGGCGTCGAAGGCCAGGCCGACTACGTGCTGCGTCGCCTGGCGCTGATGAGTGCGCTGGACTACGACCGGATCTTCCTCTTCACCCTCAGCGATCTCGACCAGCGCGCCAGCGTGCGCGACCGCGACTACGGCCTGCTCGACCTGGACGCCAACCCCAAGCCGGTCTACCTGGCCCTGCAACGCTTCCTCAAGGTCACCGGGCCGAAGCTGCGCCCGGCCGACCCGCCGGTCACCGAGGACCTGCCCGACGGTTCCTTCAGCATCGGCTGGACCCGCGAGGACGGTCGCAACGTCTGGCTGTTCTGGTCGGCCCGCGGCGGCAACGTGCGCCTGCCGAAGCTCAAGGAGGCCACCCTGCACGATCCGCTCAGCGGCAAGGTCACGCCCTTGAGCGGCAGCGACGGCCTGGAAGTCCCGGTGAAGTCCAGCCTGCAGATGCTGGTCTGGGAGTGAAGCCACCCATGCGTATTCTCTGGATCCTGCCCTACTCGCCCTGGCCCACCACCAGCGGCGGCAAGACCCGCCAGTACCACCTGCTGCGCAGCCTCGCGGCACGCGGCCACCGGATCACCGTGCTGCTGCACAGCAAGCAGCCGGTGAGCGCCGAGGATCGCCAGGCCCTGGAGCCCTTCCTCGAACGCCTGGTCGTGCTGCCGCGCCGACCGCTGCGCAGCCTCTCCACGCTGCTCGCCGCGCTGTTCGCGCCCTACCCGCTGCTGGCCAGCGTCAACGGCCTGTCGGCGGAGCTGCAACGCACCGCCACGGAGTTGCTGCGCGAGCCCTGGGACGTGGTCCAGGTCGAGCACAGCTATAGCTTCCAGCCCTACGAGCGACCGCTGCGCGACGCCGGCCAGCCGTTCGTGCTCACCGAGCACAACGTCGAGTCGTCCCTCGGTGCCGCCACCTACGACCGCCTGCCGGGCTGGGCGCTGCCCTTCGTGCGCTACGACCAGTGGCGTTACCGCCGCTGGGAACGCCGGGTGATGGGCCAGGCGGCAGCGGTCGTCGCCGTGACCGAGAAAGATGCGCGGCAGCTCGGCGCGATGCTCGGGCGCCCGGTGCCAGTGGTGGTCAACGGGGTCGACTGCGAGCACTTCGCCGCCGCCCGGCCGACGCCCGAAGCGCAGCGCGTGCTGTTCCTCGGCAACTACGAATACGCACCGAACGTCGATGCCGTGGAATGGATGCTCGACGAGATCCTGCCGCGGGTCTGGGCACACTGCCCCGAGGCGCGCATGAGCGTCTGCGGCTATGCGCTGCCGGCGGAGTGGGCGCAACGCTGGAGCGATCCGCGCATCGAATGGCAAGGCTTCGTTCCCGACCTGCTGCAACTGCAATCGAGCAGTTCGGTGTTCCTCGCCGCGCTGCGCCATGGCGGCGGTTCGAAGCTGAAGGTGCTCGAGGCCCTGGCCGCCGGGCTGCCGCTGGCGAGTACCGCGCAGGGCGTTTCCGGCCTGGAACTGCGGGACGGCGAGGACTACCTGGGCGGCGAAACCGCCGAGCAGCTCGCCAACGCCGTGGTGCGCCTGTTGCAGGACCCCGCGCAGGCCCGCTCGCTGGGCGAGAACGGCCGCGCCTACGTACGTCGCGCGCACGACTGGAGCGTCGCCGCCAGCCAACTGGAACAGGTCTACGCCGGCCTCGCCGAAGGAGCGCCGGCATGCGCATAGGACTCGACTACCGCACCGTCGGCAGCTCGCCGCACTCGGGCATCAGCCGCCAGGTCTATGCCATGGAGCAGGCCCTGGAAAGCCTGCCCGGCACGCAGGTGACCCGCTTCACCGTGGCCCCTCTCGACGACCCGCTGCGCCAGCGGGCGGTCTGCCCGCCGTGGGGCTGCCCGCGCACCGCGATGCACCAGCCGCACCAGCGCCTGCGCTTCGAAGCCGGGTTCCTCCCACGCGCCTTGCGCGAGCAGGACATCGACCTGTACATCAGCACCTTCAACATGGGCCTGCCGCTACCGCCGCGTCCGCCGGGCGTGCGCTATGCGCTGCTGATCCACGACCTGTTCCAGATCACCCTGAAGAACTACCACGCCAACCGCCTGAAGGCGCTGGTCTATCGAGTCAGCGACTACCTGTCGATCGCCTATGCGCTGCGTGTCGCCGACCGTGTCTGGACCCCTTCGCAGTACAGCGCCGACGAGGCTGTGCGGCTGTTTCCCGGGGTCGCCGGGAAAGTCCGGGTGCTGCCCAACCAGGTCGACGGCTTCGCCGGCGAACCCGCCGACCTCTCGGCACGCGGCCTGCCGCCACGCTACTGGCTGCTGGTGGGTACCCGCGAACTGCGCAAGAACGTGCCCTGGTTCGTCAGCGCCTGGGCCCGGGCGCGCGCCCAGGCGCCCGGCGTGCCGCCGCTGGTGCTGGTCGGCAGCCTCGACCACCTGCCCGAGGAACAACGCGGCTTGCCCGGCCTGCACGCGCTCGGCGGGCTCGACGACGCCGAACTGCACGCGCTGTACCGCCAGGCCGAGCGGCTCTGGCAACCGTCCTACGCGGAAGGCTTCGGCCTGCCGGTGGTCGAGGCGCTGAGCGTCGGCACGCCGGTGGCGGTGGCCAGCGGCACCTCGCTGGACGAAGTCACCCCGCCGTCGGCGCCGCGCTTCTCGCCCAGCGACGGCGCCGCCCTGGAACGCCTGATGCTGCGCCTGGCCGATGCGCCGCGCGAGGCCTCGGCGGAAGAACTCATCGCCTGGGCTGCACGCTTCAACCGCGAAGCCTACCGGCAACGGCTGGCCGCACTGATCGAGGAACTGAGTTGAGAATGTCGTTGGGAAACCTCGTCGCTGTCGTCTTCGGCCTGGCCTTCGGCGGAGCGCTGCTGATGCTCAGCCCGGCCAAGGCCGGCGCCGCCATGGTCGGCCTGGCGGCCGCGGTCACCATCCTGCGCTTCCCGTTCTGGGGGCTGCTGCTGTTCGCCCTGGTGGCGACCTTCATGCCCTACTCCACGGTCAACGTGGGGATCCGTTCGACGGTCAGCGAAGCGATTCTCGCCCTGACCTGGGGCGCGGTGCTCTGGCACATCTTCCTCTCGCGCCTGCCGCCGGCGCCGGCGCTGCGCTACCGCTCCACCGAGCGCATGCTGCTGTGGCTGATGCTGTTCACCGTGCTGCCGTTCGTGGTCGGCCAGGTCAGCATCAAGGCCGAGGCCAGCGGCCTGTCGAACTGGCTGCGCTGGTTGCTCAACCTGTCCATCGTGTTCCTCGCCGGACGCCTGCTGGTGGAACGCAAGAACCGCGAGACACTGGTCATCGCCCTGCTGCTGGGCACCCTGGCGATGCTGCTGATGTCCATCGCGGTGTTCATCCGCTACCGCTCGGCGTCGGGGATGGCGCCGATCCTGGCGATGTTCAACTACGCCAACCTGGACACCCTCAAGTTCGGCCTGGAGGCGCTTTCCTCGCGAATGGGCTCGCCATGGATGCACCCCAACGCCACCGGCGGGATCATGGCCCTGCTGCTGCCCCTGGCGTTCTGCTACGGGGTCGCCAACCAGGGCTGGCGGCGCGGCCTGGGCCTCGCCGTGGCGGTCCTCGGCGCCGCCGCGATCCTCCTCGCCAGTTCCCGCGGGGCGATGCTCAGCCTGGCGGTGGTGCTGTTCTGGATGTCCCTGCGCAAGGTGCCCTACACCGGCCGCCTGCTGTTGCTCGGGGTCGGCCTGGTGGTGGTCCTGGTGCTCAGCTACCCGCCGTTGCAGGAACGCCTGGCGACCATCTTCTCGCCGCAGAACGCCAGTACCGAGGTGCGCTTCGACGAATACCGGATGTTCCCCAAGGCCGTCGCCCGCTATCCGCTGGGAATCGGCTTCAAGGTCGACCCGCCGGTGCCGGGCACCGACCTCCTGGGCATCTCCAACCTGTGGCTGAACTTCATGTACAAGGTCGGCCTCGGCGGCATGCTGCTGTTCATCGCGGTGACCTGGCGCTGGTGGCGCGAAGCCCGTCCGGAGAAAGGCCCGATCCGCCTGACCCGCGACAACGCGATCTGGCTGGGCAGCACCGGCGGCATCCTGGCGGCGCTGGTCAGCGGCCTGTTCGACCACTACTTCAGCTTCGCCGTGGTGATGATCGGCCTGTTCTGGCTGCTGGTCGGGATCAACCTGCTGGAAGCCCGCCGGCTGTTCCCGGAACGCCAGCCGCAACCGCGGGCGGTGGGTTATCGCAAGCTCAAGCGACAGCTCGAGCGCGGGGCCGAGGCCTGAGATGCTCGGCTCCGCCTTCTGGCTGACCCTGGCCACCCTGCTCGGCCTGTGCCTGGGCTTCGCCCGCGAATGGCTGCTGGTGGCCTCCTGGGGCGCCGGCGAGCGCAGCGACGCCTTCCTCATCGCCCTGTTCCTGCCCGAGGCCCTGCGCATGTCGCTGGCCGGCGGCGTGCTCAGCGCTGCGGCCCTGCCACTGTTCCTCGAACGCCAGGGCGAACGTCGCCTCGACTGGCTGGCGGCGATCCTCCCGGCGCTGCTCGGTATCGCCGTGGCGCTCAGCCTCCTGCTGCTGGCGGCGGCGCCCTGGCTGGTGCGCTTGCTCGGCCCGGGCCTGGCCGAGACGGCCAGCGCCCAGGCCGCGGCCAACTTGCGGATCCTCGCCTGGTGCGTGCCGGGACTGATGCTCCATGCGCTGTTCAGCATCCCCCTGCAGGCCGCCGAGCGTTTCGTCCTGGCTGGGCTCGGCTCGCTGCTGTTCAACCTGCCGCCGGTGCTCTACCTGGCCTTGCACGGCCAGGCCAGCCAGCCCGAACAACTGGCCCTGGCCTGCCTGCTCGGCAGCCTGCTGATGCCGCTGGTGCTGCTGCCTTCGCTATGGATCGAGGGCTGGCGGCCCTGGCACTGGCGCCTGTCCGGCGTCGAACTGGGCGAGCTTGGCGGGCGCATCGGTCCGCTGTTGCTGAGCAACGCCGCCAGCCAGGGCCTGGCGCTGGTCGAGCGGCTGGTGGCGTCGCTGCTCGGCGAAGGCGCGGTGACCTGGGTCAACCTGGCGCGCAAGCTGATGAACCTGCCGCTGATCGCCCTGATGAGCCTCAACCAGGTGTTGCTCGGCATGATGAGCCGACGCCAGGGTGGCGAGCGCCTGGCCCTGCTTCGCCGCGGCCTGGAGACCGCCAGCCTGCTGACCCTGCCGGCCGGGGTCGGGCTGGTCGCTGCCGCACCCGGCCTGGTGGCCCTGTTGCTGCCGCAGCAGACCGCCGGCTCGCCGTTGCCGGCGCTGCTGGCCTGGTTCGCCGTGCCACTGGTGTTCGGCGCCTGGAATGCCTTGCTGGCGCGTTACGCCTACGCCGCCGGCGATACTCGCCTGCCGCTGCGCTGCGAGCTGCTCGGCAGCGCGCTGAACGCCGCGCTGCTGGCGGTCCTGCCGTTGATTTTCGGACTGCCAGGGATTCCCCTCGCGGCCCTTGGCGGGGTGCTCTGCACCGCGCTGCTGCTGATGCGTCGCCAGGCCCTGCTCGGCGCCCTGCCCTGGGCCCGGCTGTGGCTACTGAGCGCCCTGGCCATGGCGCTCGCCGCCGGCCTGCTGTTCCGCATCGACGGTATCTGGCTGCAACTGGGCCTGGGCACCGTCGCCGGCTGCCTGGCGCTGCTCGGCATGGCGCTCTGGCTGCGGCCCTGGCGCACCGATTGACCCATGGCTCCGGGTAGGGAGCCTGGCCCTGGGGGCCTTCGAACAACCACTGTGAGTTAGCGCGTCAAGCGGGAGTTGCAAAGTGAAAAAACGCTGGATTCAGATGGATGTGACCCGCGGCGTGGGCATCCTGATCATCGTCTTCGGACACAGCTGGTTCGTCGCCAGTTCGCCGACCGTGCTCTATCCGTTGCTCTCTCCGTTCATCCTGCCACTGTTCTTCTTCATTTCCGGGGTGTTCTTCAGGACCGAGCAACCCTTCGGCGAGATGGCCCTGCGCAAGGCCGACGCCCTCCTCAAGCCGTTCTTCGTGACCATGCTCGGCTACGTCATCCTCCGCGACCTGCTGCGCGGCCAGCCGCTGCTGCCGGACATCGGCGGAGTGCTGTACGCCTCGGTCGACACCCTGCCCTGGCAGGCGCTCTGGTACCTGCCGCACTTCTGGGTAGCGACCCTGTTCGCCTGGTTCATGCTGCGCGTCATCCAGCGTCTCGGCCTGTCCCTCGCCGCCAGTTGCGTGCTGCTGGCCGTGCAACTGGGCCTGGGCATCCTGTTCCTCAAGACGTTCTGGCAGATCCCGGTGGAGTTCGGCGGCGAACAGTACCTGCTGCCGGGCCTGCCGTTCAGCCTGGACATCACCCTGATCAGCAGCGCCCACTTCATGTTCGGCTATGTCCTGCGCGACGTCCTGCGTCGCCACCAGAGTTCGTTGCTGACCCTGTGCATCGCCCTTGCCGTGACCACCGCCAGCTTCCTCTACTACCCGACGGTGGTGGACATGGCGCAGCGCCGCTACGACCACTGGTTCTGGGCCACCGTCCAGGCAGTGAGCGGCGTCTACCTGTGCTGGGCGCTGTCCGGGCTGATGATGAAGATCGACTGGCTGGGCAAGGCGATGACCTACATCGGCCAGTCGACCCTGATCCTGCTGATCTTCCACGGCGAGATCCAGCACAAGACCTTCAACCTGCTGGTCCACCTGGGCCTGTCGGAACCGGCCGCTGCCAGCGTCGCCCTGGTGATCTCGGTGATCGCCTCGCTGCTGATCGGCGAAGTGATCAAGCGCGTCGCGCTGCTGCGCGCCCTCTACTTCCCCTTCCCGGTGCGCAAGAAGGCCGCCGCGGTCCAGGGCGGCGGCGAAGCGCGCTGACGCCCTCGGCCCGGTGCGCCTGCGCCGGGCCTTTCCCCTCCCGTCTCCCTTTTCCCTAACGGGCGGCCGACCTCGCTTCGACCTGGCCGATGATCGCCCGCTCCTTTCGCCGAGCGGGTTGGTAGGCGGGCATTGCCTCCCTAGAATATGGAACATCGTTCCGAAATCTTGAAAAAAGGGAGAAGCCATGACCTCTGCGGCCGTCGAGACCACCCCGCTAACCTGTGACGTGCTGGTCGTCGGCTCCGGCGCCGCCGGGCTGGCGGCGGCGGTGACCGCGGCCTGGCACGGGCGCCGGGTAGTCCTGGTGGAGAAGGACCCGGTGTTCGGCGGCGCCAGCGCCTGGTCCGGCGGCTGGGCCTGGTTGCCGCGCAACCCGCTGGCGCGTCGCGCCGGTATCGAGGAGGACATCGAGCAACCGCGTACCTACCTGCGCCACGAACTGGGCGAGCGTTACGACGCCGCGCGGATCGACGCCTTCCTCGAAGCCTGCCCGCACATGGTGGCCTTCTTCGAGCGCCACACCCACCTGCGGTTCGTCGACGGCAACGGCATCCCGGACATGCATGGCGACACGCCGGGCGCCGCCGAGGGCGGCCACCAGTTGGTCGCCGCGCCCTATGACGCACGACAACTGGGCCCGCTGCTGCCGCGCCTGCGCAAGACCCTGCGGGAGACCTCGTTCATGGGCATGCCGATCATGGCCGGCGCCGACCTCGCCGCCTTCCTCGACCTGACCCGCTCGCTGCCGGCCTTCCTGCATGTCGCCCGGCGCTTTTCCAGCCACCTCTGGCACCTGCTGCGCTACGGTCGCGCCATGCACCTGGTCAATGGCGTGGCCCTGGTAGCGCGCCTGGCCAAGTCCGCCGAAGCCCTGGGTGTGCGCCTGATCGAATCGGCGCCAGCCCGCGAACTGCTGATGCGTGACGGCAAGGTGGTCGGCGCGCTGGTCGAGAGCGCCGAGGGACTCCTGCGCATCGAGGCAGGCGCCGTGGTCCTGGCCTGCGGCGGCTTTCCCCATGATCCGCAGCGCCGCGCCGCGCTGGCCCCTACCCTGGACACCCTGCTGCCGCTGCCGCCGCCGGGCTGCAACGGCGACGGCTTGCGCCTGGGGGAAAGCGCCGGCGGCCGGGTGGCCGACGACCTGCGCTCGCCGATCGCCTGGGCGCCGGTCTCGCGAGTTCCCCACGGCGATGGCGAGACCGGGCACTTCCCGCACATCATCGAGCGCGGCAAGCCCGGGGTGATCGGCGTACTGGCCAACGGCAGGCGCTTCGTCAATGAGGCCCACGGTTACCACGACTATGTCGCCGCCCTGCTCGAGGCCACCCCGCCCGGGCAGCCGGCACGCTCCTGGCTGGTCTGCGACCGGCGCTTCCTGCGCCGCTACGGCCTCGGCTACGTGCGTCCGGCGCCGCTGCCGATCACCGCGCACCTGCGCAGCGGCTATCTCAAGCGCGGGGCCAGCCTGGATCAGTTGGCAAGGAGCTGCGGCATCGACCCGTCCGGCCTGGCCGCCACCGTCGCCGAATACAACCGCCACGCCCGCGAGGGCCGCGACCCAGAGTTCGGCCGCGGCGGCACGGCATTCAACCGCAAGCAGGGCGACCCGGCGTATCCGGGGCCGAATCCCTGCGTCGCCCCCATCGAACGCGGACCGTACTACGCGGTGCAGGTCGAGCCCGGCTGCTTCGGTACCTTCGCCGGGCTGAAGACCGACGCCCAGGCCCGCGTGCTGGACGGCGGCGGCCAGCCGATCCCCGGCCTGTACGCGGCGGGCGCGGACATGGCGAGTCTGTTCGCCGGCCACTATCCCGCCGGCGGCATCAACCTGGGACCGGCGCTGACCTTCGGCTACATCGCCGGACGCCACATCGCCGGCGCCATCGGCTACGAGCAGGAGCAAGCGCAGCGCGGTTGAACGTTCCAACGGGCGCAGCGGCCTAAACAGGCAAGCTTTCCTTCGGAACCCAAGCATGAGCGCAGCGCCACCGGAGATCCCCGCCCTGCCCGCCGGCCTCTGCTACGTCGACGACCGCCAGCCGGGCATCCGTCGACGCCGGCAGGGCAAGCGCTTCGTCTATTTCGACGCCGACGGCCAGCGCATCGGCGACGCCGAGGAAATCCGCCGGCTGGACAAGCTGGCCATTCCGCCGGCCTATCGCGAGGTCTGGATCTGTCCCGACCCCAACGGCCATCTCCAGGCCACCGGCCGCGACGCCCGTGGGCGCAAGCAGTACCGCTACCACCCGCGCTGGCGCGAGGTACGCGATGCCGACAAGTACGAGCGCCTGCTGCGCTTCGGCCAGGCGCTGCCGGGGCTGCGCCGGCACATCGACGCCCAGTTGCGCCTGCCCGGCCTCGGTCGCGACAAGGTGGTGGCCCTGGCGGTGGCGCTGCTCGACGCCACCCTGATCCGCGTCGGCAACCACCGCTACGCCCGCGACAACCGCTCCTACGGCCTGACCACCCTGCGTACCCGGCACGTCGACGTGAACGGCAGTCGCATCCGGTTCCGCTTCAAGGGCAAGAGCGGCATCGAGCACGACGTCAGCCTGGAGCATCCGCGCCTGGCGCGGGTGCTGCGGCGCTGCCTGGAACTGCCCGGCCAGGACCTGTTGCAGTACCTGGACGAGGACGGCCAGCCGCACCGCATCGGCTCCCACGACATCAACGAGTACCTGCGCCGGCACACCGGCGAGGATTTCAGCGCCAAGGACTACCGCACCTGGGCCGGCAGCGCGCTGGCGCTGGAGCGCCTGCGGCGTGCCGAAGCCGACGGGCTCGGCGCGGTGGTGGCGGAGGTCGCCGCCGAATTGGGCAACAGCGTGGCGATCTGCCGGCAATGCTACATCCACCCGGCGATCATCGAGGCCTACCAGGCCGGGCAACTGGGCCAGCTCAGGCGCGCCCGCAAGCGCCGCTGGCTGAGCGCCGAGGAAGCGACCCTGCTGGCCTTCCTCGACACGCCCGGCTGATCAGTTGCCCGGGTGCGGATCGATGCCGTGCCGGCGCAGCAGGCCGAGCAGGCGGCCAATCTCGGTCTGGCAGGCTTCCAGTTCCTTGCGCAGGGTGTGTTCGCGGCGCTGCTGCTCCAGCTTCACGCGTTCCAGTTCGGCGCGCGCCTCGCGGCGGATCTGCCGCTCGCGCTCCTTGTCGGAATGCTCGGCGCCGAGGGCCTCCTCGGCCTTGCGCGCGCGGTACTCGCGCACCCGCTGGGCGGCCGACTTGGCCTTGCCGCTCGGCTTGGGGCCGGGTTTGCTGGCTTTCATGAACGCCTCCATCTGCGTAACGTTACGCAATCAGAATAGCGTAACGTTACGCAGATAAACAGGGTCTATGCTTAGAGCGGCGGGGCCGAGCGCAGCATCACCGACTTCAGCGCGAAGGCCGACTTGATGCCAGCCACGCCGGGAATGCAGGTCAGGGTATTGGTGAGGAACGCCTGGTAGGCGGCGAGATCCTTGACCACAACCCGCAGCATGTAGTCCGCATCGCCGGTCATCTGGAAACAGCTCATGACCTGCGGCGCATCGACGATGCGTTCCTCGAAGCGCGCGAGGTAGTCGCCGGTCTGCTTTTCCAGGGACACCGAGACGAACACGCTCATCGCCCCGGACAGGCGCTCCTCGTCGAGCCGGGCGAAGTAGCCCTGGATGTAGTGTTCCTCTTCCAGGCGGCGTACCCGGCGCAGCGTCGGCGTCAGCGACAGGCCGACCTTCTGGGCGAGATCGCGCCAGCTCAGGCGGCCGTCGTCGGCCAGGGCGCGGAGGATTTTCAGGTCGATGCGGTCGAGTTCAGCCATGGTGCGTTGTTTCTCTTGTCAGCGATTCTTGTAGTTCAAACAACCCAATACTGTCGGAATACCTTAGTCAATTTGGAGCAAAAAACTAGCACCCGAAGCCTATACTGAAATTACAAAAACAAAACCCGAGGGCCTCACCATGAGTGACGTCACCCAGTACCATCGCGCCTGCCGTACCCCGGCATGCCTGCAACCCGCCCCCACCCACAGGACGGGAACCCGCCATCCGCCCAGTCCGCCGCTTCGAGCGCCGTTCGCCCGTTTCTGATCTCTCCAACCGTTTGGCCCGGACCGGGCCGGAGGCCTGTCATGAGTGATTACGAGCCGTTGCGTCTGCATGTCCCGGAGCCCACGGGGCGTCCTGGCTGCAAGACCGACTTTTCCTATCTGCACCTGTCCCCCGCCGGCGAGGTACGCAAGCCGCCGGTGGATGTCGAGCCCGCCGAGACCAGCGACCTGGCCTACAGCCTGGTACGCGTGCTCGACGACGACGGCCACGCCGTCGGTCCCTGGAATCCGCAGCTCAGCAACGAACAACTGCTGCGCGGCATGCGGGCGATGCTCAAGACCCGTCTGTTCGACGCGCGCATGCTCACCGCGCAACGGCAGAAAAAGCTTTCCTTCTATATGCAATGCCTCGGCGAGGAAGCCATCGCCACCGCCCACACCCTGGCCCTGCGCGACGGCGACATGTGCTTCCCGACCTATCGCCAGCAAGGCATCCTGATCACCCGCGAATACCCGCTGGTGGACATGATCTGCCAGCTTCTCTCCAACGAGGCCGACCCGCTCAAGGGCCGCCAGCTACCGATCATGTACTCGAGCAAGGAGGCCGGTTTCTTCTCCATCTCCGGCAACCTCGCCACCCAGTTCATCCAGGCGGTCGGCTGGGGCATGGCCTCGGCGATCAAGGGCGACACGCGCATCGCCTCGGCCTGGATCGGCGACGGCGCCACCGCCGAGTCGGACTTCCACACCGCCCTCACCTTCGCCCATGTCTACCGCGCGCCGGTAATCCTCAACGTGGTCAACAACCAGTGGGCGATCTCCACCTTCCAGGCCATCGCCGGCGGCGAAGGCACCACCTTCGCCAACCGTGGCGTGGGCTGCGGGATCGCCTCGCTGCGGGTCGACGGCAATGACTTCCTGGCGGTCTACGCCGCCTCCGAGTGGGCCGCCGAGCGCGCCCGGCGCAACCTCGGGCCGAGCCTGATCGAATGGGTCACCTACCGCGCCGGCCCGCACTCGACTTCGGACGACCCGTCCAAGTACCGCCCCGCCGACGACTGGACCAACTTCCCGCTGGGCGACCCGATCGCCCGCCTGAAGCGGCACATGATCGGCCTCGGCATCTGGTCGGAGGAACAGCACGAAGCCACCCACAAGGCCCTCGAAGCCGAAGTACTGGCCGCGCAGAAACAGGCGGAGAGCCATGGCACCCTGATCGACGGCCGGGTGCCGAGCGCCGCCAGCATGTTCGAGGACGTCTATGCAGAACTGCCGGAGCACCTGCGCCGGCAACGCCAGGAGCTCGGGGTATGAATGCCATGAACCCGCAACACGAGAACGCCCAGACGGTCACCAGCATGACCATGATCCAGGCGCTGCGCTCGGCGATGGACATCATGCTCGAGCGCGACGACGACGTGGTGGTATTCGGCCAGGACGTCGGCTACTTCGGCGGCGTGTTCCGCTGCACCGAAGGCCTGCAGAAGAAATACGGCACCTCGCGGGTGTTCGATGCGCCGATCTCCGAGAGCGGCATCATCGGCGCCGCGGTCGGCATGGGCGCCTACGGCCTGCGCCCGGTGGTGGAGATCCAGTTCGCCGACTACGTCTACCCGGCCTCCGACCAGTTGATCTCCGAGGCGGCGCGCCTGCGCTATCGCTCGGCCGGCGACTTCATCGTGCCGATGACCGTACGCATGCCCTGTGGCGGCGGCATCTACGGCGGGCAAACGCACAGCCAGAGCCCGGAGGCGATGTTCACCCAGGTCTGCGGCCTGCGCACGGTGATGCCGTCCAACCCCTACGACGCCAAGGGCCTGCTGATCGCCTGCATCGAGAACGACGACCCGGTGATCTTCCTCGAGCCCAAGCGCCTCTACAACGGCCCGTTCGATGGCCACCACGACCGCCCGGTGACGCCCTGGTCCAAGCATCCGGCCAGCCAGGTGCCGGACGGCTACTACAAGGTGCCGCTGGACAAGGCGGCGATCGTCCGCCCCGGCGCGGCGCTGACCGTGCTGACCTACGGCACCATGGTCTACGTGGCCCAGGCCGCAGCCGACGAGACCGGCCTGGACGCCGAGATCATCGACCTGCGCAGCCTCTGGCCGCTGGACCTGGAAACCATCGTCGCCTCGGTGAAGAAGACCGGCCGCTGCGTCATCGCCCACGAGGCGACCCGCACCTGCGGGTTCGGCGCCGAGCTGATGTCGCTGGTGCAGGAGCACTGCTTCCACCACCTGGAGGCGCCGATCGAGCGCGTCACCGGTTGGGACACCCCCTACCCGCATGCCCAGGAGTGGGCGTATTTCCCCGGCCCCGCGCGCGTCGGCGCGGCATTCAAGCGTGTGATGGAGGTCTGAATGGGTACCCATGTGATCAAGATGCCGGACATCGGGGAAGGCATCGCCGAGGTCGAACTGGTGGAGTGGCATGTCCAGGTCGGCGACTCGGTCAATGAAGACCAGGTCCTCGCCGAGGTGATGACCGACAAGGCCACGGTGGAGATTCCCTCGCCGGTGGCCGGACGCATCCTCGCCCTCGGCGGCCAGCCGGGCCAGGTGATGGCGGTGGGCGGCGAACTGATCCGCCTGGAGGTGGAAGGCGCCGGCAACCTCGCCGAGAGTCCGGCCGCGGCGACGCCGGCCGCGCCCGTCGCAGCCGCCCCGGAGGAACCCAAGGAGACCCCGGTCGCGGCGCCGAAAGCCGCCGCCGAAGCGCCGCGCGCCTTGCGCGACAGCGAGGCGCCACGGCAGCGGCGCCAGCCCGGCGAACGCCCGCTGGCCTCCCCCGCGGTGCGCCAGCGCGCCCGCGACCTGGGCATCGAGTTGCAGTTCGTGCAGGGCAGCGGTCCCGCCGGACGCGTCCTCCACGAGGACCTCGATGCCTACCTGACCCAGGACGGCAGCGTCACGCGCAGCGGCGGCGCCGCGCAAGGGTATGCCGAGCGACACGACGAACAGGCGGTGCCGGTGATCGGCCTGCGTCGCAAGATCGCCCAGAAGATGCAGGACGCCAAGCGACGCATCCCGCATTTCAGCTATGTCGAGGAAGTCGACGTCACCGACCTGGAAGCCCTGCGCGCCCATCTCAACCAGAAATGGGGTGGCCAGCGCGGCAAGCTGACCCTGCTGCCGTTCCTGGTCCGCGCCATGGTCGTGGCGCTGCGCGACTTCCCGCAGTTGAACGCGCGCTACGACGACGAGGCCGAGGTGGTCACCCGCTACGGCGCGGTGCACGTCGGCATCGCCACCCAGAGCGACAACGGCCTGATGGTGCCGGTGCTGCGCCACGCCGAATCGCGCGACCTCTGGGGCAACGCCAGCGAAGTGGCGCGCCTGGCCGAAGCCGCGCGCAGCGGCAAGGCGCAACGCCAGGAGCTGTCCGGCTCGACCATCACCCTGAGCAGCCTCGGCGCGCTCGGCGGGATCGTCAGCACACCGGTGATCAACCATCCTGAGGTGGCCATCGTCGGCGTCAACCGCATCGTCGAGCGACCGATGGTGGTCGGCGGCAACATCGTCGTGCGCAAGATGATGAACCTCTCCTCCTCCTTCGACCACCGGGTGGTCGACGGGATGGACGCGGCGGCCTTCATCCAGGCCGTGCGCGGCCTGCTCGAACATCCTGCCACCCTGTTCCTGGAGTAAGCGATGAGCCAGATCCTGAAGACTTCCCTGCTGATCGTCGGCGGCGGTCCCGGCGGCTACGTCGCGGCGATCCGTGCCGGGCAACTGGGCATTCCCACCGTACTGGTGGAGGGCGCCGCCCTCGGCGGCACCTGCCTGAACGTCGGCTGCATCCCGTCGAAGGCGCTGATCCACGCCGCCGAGGAATACCTCAAGGCCCGCCACTATGCCGGCCGGTCGGCGCTGGGCATCCAGGTACAGGCGCCGAGCATCGACATCGCCCGCACCGTGGAATGGAAGGACGCCATCGTCGACCGCCTCACCAGCGGCGTCGCCGCGCTGCTGAAGAAACACGGGGTCGATGTCGTCCAGGGCTGGGCGAGGATCCTCGACGGCAAAAGCGTGGCGGTCGAACTCGCCGGCGGCGGCAGCCAGCGCATCGAGTGCGAGCACCTGCTGCTGGCCGCAGGCTCGCAGAGCGTCGAGCTACCGATCCTGCCGCTGGGCGGCAAGGTGATCTCCTCCACCGAGGCGCTGGCGCCCGGCAGCCTGCCCAAGCGCCTGGTGGTGGTCGGCGGCGGCTACATCGGCCTGGAGCTGGGTACCGCCTACCGCAAGCTCGGCGTCGAGGTGGCGGTGGTGGAAGCGCAACCGCGCATCCTGCCGGGCTACGACGAAGAACTGACCAAGCCGGTGGCCCAGGCCTTGCGCAAGCTGGGCGTCGAGCTGTACCTCGGGCACAGCCTGCTGGGCCCGAGCGAGAACGGCGTGCGGGTCCGCGACGGCGCCGGCGAGGAGCGCGAGATCGCCGCCGACCAGGTACTGGTGGCGGTCGGCCGCAAGCCGCGCAGCGAAGGCTGGAACCTGGAAAGCCTGGGCCTGGACATGAACGGCCGGGCGGTGAAGGTCGACGACCAGTGCCGCACCTCGATGCGCAATGTCTGGGCCATCGGCGATCTCGCCGGCGAGCCGATGCTCGCGCACCGGGCCATGGCCCAGGGCGAGATGGTCGCCGAGCTGATCGCCGGCAAGCGTCGCCAGTTCGCCCCGGTGGCGATCCCCGCGGTGTGCTTCACCGATCCGGAAGTGGTGGTCGCCGGGTTGTCCCCGGAGCAGGCGAAGGATGCCGGCCTGGACTGCCTGGTGGCGAGCTTCCCGTTCGCCGCCAACGGCCGCGCCATGACCCTGGAGGCCAACGAAGGCTTCGTCCGCGTGGTGGCGCGTCGCGACAACCACCTGGTCGTCGGCTGGCAGGCGGTGGGCAAGGCGGTCTCGGAACTGTCCACGGCCTTCGCCCAGTCGCTGGAGATGGGCGCCCGCCTGGAAGACATCGCCGGCACCATCCACGCCCATCCGACCCTCGGCGAAGCGGTCCAGGAAGCCGCCCTGCGCGCGCTGGGACACGCCCTGCACATCTGACTCCCACGAACCTCGGTAGCCGGCCAACCACCGGCGCACATTACCCCCTTGCCCGTCGGGCAAGGGGGCTTTTTTCGTGGCCGCGAACCGGGTCGTCAGCAGGTCTCACCGCCCTGCGCGATCCCCCGCCCCTCACTCCGTCTCCAGCAACCCATGCCGCAAGCTCCCCGCCGCCAGGCGCTGGCGAATATCCTCGTCGATCCGCGGATCGTCCGGGCGGTACAGGCGCACCTGGCGGTAGGCGTTGATCCGGTTGATTTCCGCACCGAGGTACTCCCAGACCACCCGGCTGCATGCCGGGGTCCGCCGGTCACCGCTGGAAACGCCCATCTTCAGGCCGTTCAGGCGGGTGATACGGCTCTTGAAACTGGGAATGAGGATGGTCTGGCTCATCTCGTTGAGGGTCAGCGACTCGTAGTCGATCAGGAACACCCGGTCCTGCAACTGGAAGGCCGCGCCGAGATAACGGCAACGCGCCCACTCCTCTGCCTGCACGTCGGTACTGCTGGTGCGCTCCTGGCGTTCCTGGCGCTCGAAGAGGAACACCCCGTCCTCCTCGTAGAGATGCACCAGGGAGAGCAGGATGCTGCCTGGCACCGACATGCAGTTGGCATATTCGAAGTAGTAGCCGCAGTAGCGGCCCAGGTCGCCGGCCTCGGCGCGCAGCGGTTGCAGCAGCCGCAACAGCGGGTCGTTGCTGGACTGGCGCGGCTGGGCGCTGGCACGGGCGCCGATCAGGCGGGCGAACTGTTCGGGCGGCAAGCCCAGCTCGTAGTCCTCGACGCCGAAGAAGTCGCCGATCCGCTTGCGGTTGTAGGGCGTCGGCTGGCTCTGGCCGCTGAGGTACTTGTTGAACTGCGCGCGATTGATCGCCAATTGCCGGCAAACCTCGGAAATCGAGCGGTAATGGCTGCAAAGCAGCTTGAGATTGGCGCCCAGGTGCTCGGACATCGGCGGCTCCGAAAGTGATGCTATGGACGCGATTCTAGCATCAGGTCGCATCAAGCAGGAGCAACCCACGAAATTGTAACCGGGTGCGTCATGGCCAACCATGCGCCGCGCACCAAGGCGCTGCCGCAGCGCACGCCGACACCAGAATAAGAACCGAGGTAGACCTCCATGCTTGAAATGCTCAACGATTTCCTTTCCGGAAAAGTCCTCATCGTCCTGATCGTCGGCCTGGGCGCCTACTTCACGATCCGTTCGCGCTTCGTCCAGTTCCGCCACTTCGGCCACATGTTCGGCGTGTTCAGGGAATCACTGCGCGGCCAGGCCGGCCAGCTCAGTTCCTTCCAGGCCCTGATGCTGAGCCTCGCCGGCCGGGTCGGCGCCGGCAACATCGCCGGGGTCGGCATCGCCGTGACCCTCGGCGGTCCGGGGGCGGTGTTCTGGATGTGGGTCACCGCGCTGGTCGGCATGTCCAGCAGCTTCTTCGAATGCACCCTGGCCCAGGTCTACAAGCGCAGCGACGGCGACGGCCTGTATCGCGGCGGCCCGTCCTACTACATCCAGCACGGCCTGAAGCTGCGCTCGATGGCGGTGGTCTTCGCGGTACTCCTGCTGGTGACCTACGGCTTCGCCTTCAACGGCCTGCAGTCCTACACCGTCACCCATTCGCTGCAGAACGCCTTCGGCTTCGCCCCGCAGCACACCGGGATCGCCCTGGCGGTGCTGCTCGGCGTGGTCTTCATCGGCGGTATCAAGCGCATCGCCGCGGTCTCCGACCTGCTGGTGCCGATCAAGACCCTGGCCTACATCGGTGTCACCCTGTACGTCATCGCCAGCCAGATCGAGCACGTCCCGGCAATGCTGGAAACCATCGTCAAGAGCGCCTTCGGCCTCGACCCGGCGTTCGGCGGCCTACTCGGCAGCGCCATCGTGATGGGCGTCAAGCGCGGCGTCTTCGCCAACGAGGCCGGCCTGGGCAGCGCGCCGAACGTCGCCGCGGTCGCCGCCGTGCGCCATCCGGCGGCGCAGGGCGTGGTCCAGGCCTTCAGCGTGTTCCTCGACACCTTCGTGATCTGCACCTGCACCGCCCTGCTGATCCTGCTCTCGGGCTTCTACACCCCGGGCTTCGAAGGCGACGGCATCGTCCTCACCCAGAACTCCCTGGCCGCGGTGGTCGGCGACTGGGGCCGGGTGTTCGTCAGCGTGGCCCTGTCGCTGTTCGTCTTCACCTGCATCCTCTACAACTTCTACCTGGGCGAGAACAGCCTGCAGTTCCTCAGCCGCAACCGCCTGGTGCTGATCGGCTACCGCGCGCTGGTGCTGGCCCTGGTGGTCTGGGGCTCGGTGCAGGACCTGTCCACCGTGTTCGCCTTCGCCGACATCACCATGACCTGCCTGGCCTTCGTCAACCTGATGGCCCTGGCTCTGCTGTTCAAGGTCGGCCTGCGGGTGATGCGCGACTACGACGTGCAGCGCCGCGCCGGGATCAAGCAGCCGGTGTTCGACTCGGCGCAGTTCGCCGACCTCGACCTGGACCGCGAAGCCTGGCCCGCCGGCCAGCACGCCGAGCCCCCGGCGCAGGCGGACGCCGAGCCGCTGCCGAGCGGCACTCGCTGAGTTTCGCGCAGGCGCCCTCCCCCTGGAGCGGCGCCTGCGCCACAATGGCGTCCCCTCTTCGCACGTCCGTCGCGAAAAGGCCCGACACAAGGATTACGGATGCTCCCAGTCAAGAACCTCTTCGTGCTCTACACCGGCGGCACCATCGGCATGTTGCAGACCCCGCAGGGCCTGGCCCCGGCCGGCGGCTTCGAAGCGCGCATGCGCGACCACCTGCAAAGCCTCGGCGACGCCCCGGACCTGCGCTGGCGCTTCGCCGAACTGCAACCGCCGCTGGACAGCGCCAACATGACCCAGGGCAACTGGCTGGCGATGCGCGACGCCATCGTCGCCGCGCTCGACGCCGGCCACGACGGCGTGCTGCTCCTGCACGGCACCGACACCCTGGCCTACAGCGCCGCGGCGCTGTCCTTCCTGCTCCTCGACCTGCCGATCCCGGTGCTGCTGACCGGCTCCATGCTGCCGGCCGGCGCGCCGGGCAGCGATGCCTGGGACAACCTGGTCGGCGCCCTGCGCGTCCTCCAGGAGGGCCACGCGCGCGGCGTACAGGTCTATTTCAACGATGCCCTGCTGCACGGCGCGCGGGTCAGCAAGCTGCGCAGCGATGCGTTCGACGCCTTCGCCGAACTGCCGCGACCACGCCACGCCGAGCCTGCGCCGGTGCCCGCGGCGCTCGGCTACCGCCAGCCGCGCCGGGAAGTGAACCTCGCCGTGCTGCCGCTCTATCCAGGGCTGCGCGCCGCGCACCTGCGCGGACTGCTCGACAGCGGCGTGGAAGCGCTGCTGCTGGAATGCTATGGCAGCGGCACCGGCCCGTCCGACGACGAGGAGCTGCTGGCGACCCTGCGTGAAGCCCACGCCCGCGGCGTGCTGCTCGCCGCGGTCAGCCAGTGCGCCTACGGCCAGGTCGAGTTCGGCGTCTACGCCGCCGGCAGCCGCCTGCGCGACGCCGGCCTGCTCTCGGCTGGTGGAATGACCCGCGAGGCGGCCCTGGGCAAGCTCTTCGGCCTGCTCGGCGCCGGCCTCGGACGCGACGAAGCGCAACGCTGGTTCGCCCTCGACCTGTGCGGCGAGAACGCCGACTGACCGCCCTGCGGCCGCCCGCCGGCGGCCGCTTCCTTCCGAGCTCCCCGCGATACGCGACAACGCCGGCGGCCCGCCCGTGCCCGGCGCCCATCGTCAAGCTTCAGCGAACAGTGTTTCCGGCCTTCCCCGGTTTATCCCCCGGCGGCGAGTCCACAGGATGTCGCCTTCCGCTGCCGGCCCCGCCGGCATCCGCCCACAAGGAGGAAACACCTGCATGTACGCCATCGCCGAAGACACCCTTCCCGCACGCGTATTGAAAGAACTGTTGCTCTATCGCCGCCGTTACCCCGAGCATCGCCAGAGCGCCAGCGAAGCGGACGAGGTCCGCCGCATCGAACAGGTCCAGTTGCCGCGTATCGCCGCCTTCATCGAAGCCGGCGAGCCCATCGAGTTCGTCCTGCCGGCGTTTCCGGCCAAGTCGCCGAACCCCGGCAAGGTCCTCGACAGCCGTCCGGACATGGCCGAGCGCCTGTCGCTGTCGTTCCTCAACCACCTGTGCCAGCGCATCCAGCTGTTCTATGCACCGGGCGCGAAGATCACCGTCTGCTCCGACGGCCGGGTGTTCGGCGACCTGGTGAGGATCGGCGATGCGCACATCAGCGCCTACCAGGATGCCTTGCGCCTGATGATCGAGGAGATCGGCGCCACCCATATCGGCGTGTTCAACCTGGAGGACGTACGCGCCTTCGAGGCCCAGCGCGACAACCACGAGCAGCTCCGCCAGTTGCTGATCGACGGCTACGCCGAGCCGCTGGAAAGCATCCGCGAGACCCTGCTGGCCAGCGAAGAAGGCCTGCTGCTGTACCGCGCCATCACCCGCTTCCTCTACGAGGACGGCCTGACCCCCGACTACCAGGGCTCGAAGACCGCCCTGCAACGCGACGCCAAGGAGCGCGCCTACGGGGTGATCCAGCGCAGCTGGGCCTGGGGCGCGCTGCTGGCCGACCAGTTCCCCCGCGCGATCCGTCTGTCCATCCATCCGCAGCCGGCGGACAGCCTGAAGTTCGGCATCCACATGATGCCGACCCGCGACGACTGGCTGACGCCCTGGCACGGCGTGGCGGTGAACACCGAGGACCGCTTCGTGCTGATGAAGCGCAGCGAGGTGCTGGAACTCGGCGGCGAACTGGTGCAGATCAACGGCCAGCCCAGTCACTACCGCCTGCCGGCCAGGGCCGCCCGGCGCGCCGCCGTGGCCTGAGCCCGAGGAGCCAGACGATGAACGCCTATCTCAGCGATCAACCGGTACGTCTCTCGCCGCTGCGCGACGAACAGGGCAACCAGCCGCGCTTCGGCCTGCTGCTGGAGCCCGGCCGCCCCGGCATGCACGTCGGCGAGCTGCCGGCGCAGTGGCTCAAGGGCCTGGCGCGCAGCCACCACCTGCTGCTCCTGCGCGGCTTCGCCGCCTTCGCCGACGCCGAGAGCCTGACCCGCTACTGCCACGACTTCGGCGAAGTGATGCTGTGGCCGTTCGGCGCGGTGCTCGAGCTGGTGGAACAGGAGGGCGCCGAGGACCACATCTTCGCCAACAACTACGTGCCGCTGCACTGGGACGGCATGTACCTGGAGACGGTGCCGGAATTCCAGCTGTTCCACTGTGTCGACGCGCCCGGCGACAGCGACGGCGGCCGCACCACCTTCAGCTCGACCCCGGCGGCGCTGCAACTGGCCGACAGTAGCGAGCTGGAACTCTGGCGCCGCGCCAGCGGCCGGTACCAGCGCAGCGCGGCGCACTACAGCAGCCGCTCGGCGGCACCGATAGTCGAGCGCCACCCGCGCCGAGAATTCCCCATCCTGCGTTTCTGCGAACCGCCGGTCGAGGGCGACGCCAGCTTCATCAACCCCTCCGAGTTCCACTACGACGGCATCGCCCCGGAACAGCGCGGCGAACTGCTCGCCAGCCTGCGCCGCTGCCTGTACCACCCACAGGCGCACTACGCCCACCGCTGGCGCAGCGACGACCTGGTGATCGCCGACAACCTGACCCTGCTGCACGGTCGCGAGGCCTTCGTCCACCGCGCGCCGCGCCACCTGCGGCGGGTGCATATCCACGCCGAGCCGGCGCTGCGCAACCCGCACCTGCAGCGCGACTGACCGCCCCGCCGGCCGTGCGCGCCACGGCCGGCGTCCCGACAAGGAACCAGCATGAGCCATTCCGTCCCCAACGCGCTGATGACCGGCGCCGACTATCTCGACAGCCTGCGCGACGGTCGCCAGGTCTACCTCAACGGCGAACGGGTCGCCGACGTCACCCGGCACAGGGCGTTCCGCAACGCCTGCCGCAGCATCGCCGGGCTCTACGACGGCCTCCACGGCGAGCAGCGCGACGTCCTCACCCGGGTCGATGCCCAAGGCCGCCGCAGCCACCGCTTCTTCACCCCCGCGCAGAACGCCGAGGACCTGCTCGGCGCGCGCGAGGCGATCGGCTGCTGGTCGCGCATGACCTACGGCTTCATGGGGCGTACCCCGGACTACAAGGCGGCGTTCATGTCCGGGCTGGAGGCCGGCGCCGGCTTCTACGGCGACTACCGGCAGAACGCCTGCGCCTGGCACCGCGCCTTCGCCGACCGCGGGCTGTTCCTCAACCACGCGATCATCAATCCGCCGCTGGACCGCAGCAAGGCGATCCACGAGATGCGCGACGTGTTCGTCCACGTCGAACGCGAGACCGACCAGGGTATCGTCGTCAGCGGGGCGAAGATGCTCGCCACCGGCAGCGCCATCACCAACGCCACCTTCGTCGCCCCGGTCGCCTCGGCGCAGATGGAGGCCGGCAAGGCCGAGGACTTCGCCGTTGTGTTCTTCGCCCGCATGGACAACCCCGGCCTGCGCCTGATGTGCCGGCCATCCTACGAGGAGCGCGCGAGCAGTCCCTTCGACTACCCGCTGTCCAGCCGTTTCGACGAGAACGACAGCGTGCTGCTGTTCGACAAGGCGCTGATTCCCTGGGAGGACGTCCTGGTCTACCGCGACCTGCGCCGCGCCACCGGCTTCTATGCCGAGTCGGGCTTCGCCAACCTGTACAACTTCCAGTCCGGCATCCGCCTCGGGGTGAAGCTGGAACTGATGATCGGCCTGCTTTCCCTCGGCGTGCGCGCCAATGGCACCCAGGGCTTCCGCGGGATACAGGCGGCCCTCGGCGAGCTGATCGCCCTGCAGCACCTGCTGCAGGCGCTGACCACCGCCATGGCCCGCGACCCGGAGCGCAACGCCGCCGGTTCGGCGGTGCCGCGCCTGGAGTACGCCAATGCCCTGCGCATCCAGGTGCCGCAGATCTGGAAGCGTGTCCGCGAGTTGCTGGAAAGCGCCCTCGGCGGCGCCCCGCTGGTCACCGTCTCGGGCGCCGCCGACCTGCGCGACGGCGAGGCGCGGCGGCTGGTGGACAGCTACTACCGCGGTGCCGAGCTGGAGCCGGAGCAGCGCCTGAAGCTGTTCAAGCTGATCTGGGACGCCACCGGCAGCGAGTTCGGCGCACGCCACGCGGTCTATGAGAGCCATTATTCCGGCAATGCCGAGCAGATCCGCCTCGACTCGCTGGCCTGGGCCAGCCGTCGCGGGCACCTGGCCTACTGCGAGGCGATGGTCCAGCGCTGCATGGCCGACTACGACATCCACGGCTGGCTACGGGGGCCCTGGCAGCATGACTGAGCGTAAACGCTGGCTGGCCGGCTGCCTCTCGGCCCTGCTTTCCCTGCCGCTGGCCGCCGCCGTGCCGGGCCCGGACGCGCCGGCCGACCTGGCGCGCGGCAAGGCGATGGCGCAGAAGATGTGCTCGCGCTGCCACGACGACGACGGCAACGGCGGGCCACGACCGAACCGCAGCTACCCGAAGCTCGCCGGGCTCGACCGGGAATACCTGTACAAGCAGATCTACGACCTCAAGACCCAGCGCCGGCGCAACCCGGCCACCAACGGTCGCGGCGAGGAGCTGAGCGCGGCGGACGTGGTCAACGTCTCCGCCTGGTTCGCCGCCCAGCGCATGAGTGCCGGCGAGCAGACCCTGGCCGACCCGGCGCAACGCGAACGCGGTCGCCAGCTCTTCGAGAACGGCCTGGCGCAGCGCGGCGTACCCCCCTGCGTCACCTGCCACGGGCCCGCCGCCCAGGGCCTGGCGGCGCTGAAGGCGCCGCGCCTTGCCGGGCAATGGGCGGAATACCTGGCAACCCAGTTGCACGGTTTCCGCGACGGCAAGCGCGGCAACAGCGCGACCATGCGCGCGGTCGCCGGCGGCCTGGAGGATAGTGACATCCAGGCGCTCGCCGGCTACCTGGGCAGCCTGGGGCCGTAAGGCGAATAACCGCTCGCGGTTATCCGCCGCCTATCCGCGACGCCAGCGGCGGATAACGCCTGTGGCGTTATTCGCCCTACCCCCAGGCACGGATGCCCGGCGTCATTCGCCCTGCGCCAGGCGGAACGGCTCGCGACCGAGATGCTCGCGCAGCGACTCGATGAACGCCCTGACCCGCACCGGCATGTAGCGCGCCGAGGGGTACAGGGCATAGATGCCGCCCTGCGGCAGGCGCCAACCGGGCAGCAGTCGGACCAGCCGTCCGCGGGCGATCTCGCGGGCTACCAGGAAGCTCGGCAGCACGCTGACGCCGGCACCGTCGAGCACCAGGCGGTACACCGCCAGGGTGTTGTTCGCCAGCAGGCGCCCTCGGGTCTGTACCGTGGCACGCTCGCGCTGGCGTTCGAAGGTCCAGGTCCAGGGCGTGCTCAGGCGGGTATGGCCGATCCATTCGCAACGCGCCAGGTCGTGCGGCTGGAGCACCGGCGGCAGGCCGGCGAGGTATCCCGGCGTCGCCACGGCAACCTGCTGGAAGTCGCACAGCTTGCTGGCATGCAGGCCGGAGTCGCGCGGCCAGCCGATACGTACCGCGAGATCGATGCGCTGGCCGACCAGATCGCTGAACTGGTCATCGGCCAGCATTTCCACCTGGACCTTGGGAAACTGCCGGATGAACGCCGCGGAAACGCTGCTGATGTGCCACTTGACGAAGTCCTGCGGCGCGGTGATGCGCAACCGGCCACTGGGCTCGCCCTGCAAGTCGCGCACATCGGAGAGCGCGCCGTCCAGCTCGCCGAGCATGCGCTGGGCCACGCCGAACAGCAGTTCGCCGCGATCGGTAAGGGTCATGCGACGGGTGGTACGGGTCAGCAACTGGATCCCGAGGTCGGCCTCCAGGCGTCGCAACTGCTCGCTGAGTAGCGATTTCGACAAGCCCAGGGCCTCCGCCGCGGCGGTGAAGCTGTTGTGTTCGGCGACGGCGACGAAGGCATACAAGTGATTCAGGTTCAGATGATTCAATCGCTCCAGGGCGGCGCTCATCCTGTCATTCCTTAGCCGGGAAGTGGGTCCGGACGGGTCTTGTCGAAAAAATCCTGCTGCGACGGAACGGCGGCATTCGACAGGACCCGCAACGATCGGTGAGCGTGATGACGCGACCGGGCGGTCAGGTCGTCGTTAAAGACCGCCAGGCGCGCATAAGTTTCAGCGCGCCACCTTCGTTTTCCGATAAGTGAGAACTGCTTCAGACGGTCGGCCGGGTGCTTTCATGTCAGCGAGCCCCGCCTGATTGATCGCTTTCTACCGACAAACCACTCTTAAAGTAGTTTCTCAAGTATTGGACAAACTTCCTTTTTATTTATGGAGATACGGCACATTCATTCCATTCGACATTAATAATCGAAAGCCATCATGCGAAACGATTATTCGTTTTTCATGAACAGCCTCCTGGCTGTCATGCCTGACCGCCCCTCGGTAGGCGTTTTTTCCGTTGACGGGAATCGGCCTTCTGGTATTTTCTGAAACCGGTTTCAGCTCCTGGCATCCGCTGGCGAAGACCAGCCGGACACACCAATAAGAACAGCACCAAGAGGTACCAGGTCCGTGAATGGTTCAGTACTGCCCAGCCGTGGCCGCGTCACCATCAACCAGGTGGCCGAGGCCGCCGGCGTCTCCAAGGCCAGCGTGTCGCGCTATATCGGCGGCGACCGCCAGTTGCTCGCCGATGCCACCGCCCGGCGCATCGAGCGCGCCATCGACCAGCTCGACTACCGCCCCAACCAGATGGCCCGAGGCCTCAAGCGCGGGCGCACACGGCTGATCGGAATGCTGGTGGCGGACATCCTCAACCCCTACTCCGTGGCCGTCATGCATGGCGTGGAAACCGCCTGCCGCGAACACGGCTACAGCCTGGTGGTGTGCAATACCGACCGCGACGACGAGCAGGAACGTCATCACCTGGCCGCCCTGCAGTCCTACAACGTCGAAGGACTGATTGTGAACACCCTCGGCCACCATCCCGGCGAACTGCGCGCCCTGCACCGCGAACTGCCGATGGTGCTGGTGGACCGCCAGTTGGCCGAGCTGGATACCGACCTGGTCGGCCTGGACAACGCCGACGCCGTCGAACAGGCCCTGGACCACCTTCAACAACGCGGCTTCCGCGACATCCTGCTGGTCACCGAACCGCTCGACGGCACCAGCTCGCGGATCGAGCGGGTCCAGGCCTTCAATGCCTCCATCGGCCGGCGACCGGCGCTCAAGGGCCAGGTCCTGCAGACCGACGACTTCTTCCGCGACGGCCTGCGCGCCTTCCTTTCGGCCAGCGGCCCCGGGCCGAAGGCGCTGTTCACCTGCAACGGCGTCGCCACCCTCTGCGCCACCCGCCAACTGCGCGACCTCGGCTGCCGGCTGTTCGACGAGGTCGGCCTGCTGGCCCTGGACGAACTCGACTGGTACCCGCTGGTGGGCAGCGGCATCACCGCCCTCGCCCAACCCACCGACGAAATCGGCCGCACCGCCTTCGAGCGCCTTCTGGCGCGACTCGAAGGCGACCGCGAGCCGGCGCGCCGGGTGACCTTCCCGGCGCAACTGATCGTTCGCGGCTCGACCCATCCACGCGGCTAGCGGCCTGCCGCCGGCGCGTTGCCGGCGGCTTTCGCACGGCCTGAAATGAAACCGGTTTCAGAGGATCGCCAATGTCCCTTCACCCTGTCTCCATCAGTCTTTCCAGCTACGGCGCGGACCTCGTTCGCAGTCGCGGCCAGGCCAGCTTCCTGCCCCTGCTGGGGATGGCCGGCGCGCAGCGCGTGGAACTGCGCGAGGAACTCTTCGCCGGCCCGCCGGATACCGAAGCGCTGACCGCCGCCATCCAGTTGCAGGGGCTGGAATGCGTGTTCTCCTCGCCCCTCGAGCTGTGGCGCGAAGACGGCCAGTTGAACCCCGAGCTGGAGCCGACCCTGCGCCGCGCCGAAGCCTGCGGGGCCGGCTGGCTCAAGGTCTCGCTCGGTCATCTGCCGGAACAGCCCGACCTCGCCGCCCTCGCCCGGCGCCTGGCGCGCCACGGCTTGCAACTGCTGGTGGAGAACGACCAGACGCCCCAGGGCGGCCGGATCGATGTGCTGGAACGCTTCTTCCGCCTCGCCGAGCGCCAGCAACTGGACCTGGCGATGACCTTCGACATCGGCAACTGGCGCTGGCAGGAGCAGGCGGTGGACGATGCCGCCCTGCGCCTGGGCCGCTACGTCGGCTACGTGCACTGCAAGGCGGTGATCCGCAACCGCGACGGCAAGCTGGTCGCGGTACCGCCGTCGGCCGCCGACCTGCAGTACTGGCAGCGCCTGCTGCAGCATTTCCCGGAAGGCGTGGCGCGGGCCATCGAATACCCGCTGCAGGGCGACGACCTGCTCAGTCTCAGCCGCCGGCACATCGCCGCCCTCGCCCGCCTCGGCCATCCCCAGGAGGAACGCCAGCATGGCTGACTTCGAGATCCTCTGCTTCGGCGAGACCATGGCCATGTTCGTCGCCGAACAGCCCGGCGAACTGGACCGGGTCGAGCAGTTCGGCAAGCGCATCGCCGGCGCCGACAGCAACGTCGCCATCGGCCTCGCCCGCCTCGGCTTCGCGGTGGCCTGGCTGAGCCGGGTCGGCGACGACTCGCTCGGCCGTTTCGTACTCGACAGCCTGACTCGCGAGGGTCTCGACTGCCGCTTCGTCGAGGTCGACGCGCAAGCGCCCACCGGGTTCCAGATGAAGTCCCGCGAGGTCGATGGTGCCGACCCGCGGGTCGAGTACTTCCGCCGCGGCTCGGCGGCCAGCCGGCTGGGCCTCGCCCATATCCGCGAAGAAATGCTCGGCGCCCGCCACCTGCACGCCACCGGCATTCCGCCGGCACTCTCGGCGAGTGCCTGCGAACTGTCCCACGAACTGATGCGGCGCATGCGCGGCAAGGGCGCCAGCCTGTCCTTCGACCCCAACCTGCGGCCCTCGCTGTGGCCCAGCGAGCGCCGCATGATCGCCGAGATCAACGCCCTCGCCGCGCATGCCCACTGGGTCCTGCCGGGCCTGGAGGAAGGCCGCCTGCTCAGCGGCTGGCAGGAACCCGCGGATATCGCCGCGTTCTACCTGGACATGGGCGTCGACGCGGTGGCGATCAAGCTCGGCCCGAGCGGCGCCTACTATCGCGATGCCCACGGCGAGGGACTGGTCCCCGGCGTGCCGGTGGCGACCGTGGTGGACACCGTGGGCGCCGGCGACGGCTTCGCGGTCGGGGTGGTCAGCGCGCTGCTGGAAGGTCTGCCGCTGCCCGACGCGGTGGCGCGCGGCAACTGGATCGGCAGCCGCGCGGTACAGGTCCGCGGCGACATGGAGGGGCTGCCGAAACGCAGCCAACTGCTCGACCGCGAGCACCGCAAGAGCGCCTGAACCCGCCGCCCACGCGGCACCTGTTGCGACAAGAACAAGACAAGCTCAGGAGATACCCGACCATGACCATGCCTCGCCTCGCCAGCAGCCGCTGGTGGTACATCATGCCGATCGTTTTCGTCACCTACAGCCTGGCCTACCTGGACCGCGCCAACTACGGCTTCGCCGCCGCCTCCGGGATGGCCGACGACCTGCGGATCACTCCCGGGCTGTCCTCGCTGCTGGGCGCGCTGTTCTTCCTCGGTTACTTCTTCTTCCAGGTGCCGGGGGCGATCTACGCGGAAAAGCGCAGCGTCAAGAAGCTGATCTTCGTCAGCCTGATCCTCTGGGGCGGGCTGGCCACCCTGACCGGGATGGTCGCCAACGTCTACCTGCTGATCGGCATCCGCTTCCTCCTCGGCGTGGTCGAGGCGGCGGTGATGCCAGCGATGCTGGTCTACCTCTGCCACTGGTTCACCCGCGCCGAGCGCTCGCGGGCGAACACCTTCCTGATCCTCGGCAACCCGGTGACCATCCTCTGGATGTCGGTGGTCTCCGGCTACCTGGTGGAGCATTTCAGCTGGCGCTGGATGTTCATCATCGAAGGCCTGCCGGCGGTGATCTGGGCCTTCATCTGGTGGCGCCTGGTGGATGACCGCCCGCGCCAGGCCGCCTGGCTGAGCGGCTCGGAAAAACGCGACCTGGAAGACGCCCTGGCCGCCGAGCAGCAGGGCATCAAGCCAGTGAAGAACTACCGCGAGGCGTTCCGTTCGCCAAAGGTCATCGTCCTCTCGCTGCAGTATTTCTGCTGGAGCATCGGCGTCTACGGCTTCGTCCTCTGGCTGCCGTCGATCCTCAAGCACGGCGCCAACATCGACATCATCGAAGCCGGCTGGCTGTCGGCGCTGCCCTACCTGGCGGCGGTGATCGCCATGCTCGGAGTGTCCTGGGCCTCGGACCGGTTGCAGAAACGCAAGCGTTTCGTCTGGCCGCCGCTGCTCATCGCGTCCATCGCCTTCTACGGTTCCTACGCCCTCGGCAGCGAGCACTTCTGGCTGTCCTACGCCCTGCTGGTGCTGGCCGGGGCCTGCATGTACGCGCCCTACGGACCGTTCTTCGCCATCGTCCCGGAAGTCCTCCCGGCCAACGTCGCCGGCGGCGCCATGGCGCTGATCAACAGCATGGGCGCGCTGGGCTCGTTCTCCGGCTCCTGGCTGGTCGGCTACCTGAACGGCATCACCGGCGGGCCCGGGGCTTCCTATCTGTTCATGAGCGGAGCGCTGCTGCTGTCGGTGCTGCTCACCGTGTTCCTCAACCCGCACGCCGACAAGCGCGAGCCCGATGCCGCTCGCGCGCACGCCTCGCGGCGGGCGGCGCCGGCCCACCCCTGACCGACTCCGGAGCATCCGATGAAGAAAGTGGTTCTCTACAAACGTCTCTCCGCGCCCCTGATGGAACGCCTGCGCGAACGGGTCGAGGTGCTCCTGATCGAGGAGCCCGGCCGCGACGGCCTGGCCCGCTTGCGCGACGCCCTGCCCGAGGCCCACGGCCTGCTCGGCGCCAGCCTGCGCCTGGAGGCCGGACTGCTCGACCTGGCACCGCGACTGGAAGCCATCGCCAGCGTCTCGGTGGGCGTCGACAACTATGACATCGACTACCTCGACCGCCGCGGCATCCTCCTCAGCAATACCCCCGACGTGCTCACCGAGACCACCGCCGACACCGGCTTCGCGCTGATCCTGGCGACAGCCCGGCGGGTAGTGGAACTGGCCGGCTGGGTGCGCGCCGGGGAATGGAAGAAGAGCGTCGGCGCCGCCCAGTTCGGTACCGACGTGCATGGCAAGACCCTCGGTATCGTCGGCATGGGCCGCATCGGCGAGGCCCTGGCCCGGCGCGGGCACCACGGCTTCGGCATGCGCGTGCTGTACCACAGCCATAGCCCGAAGCCCCACGTCGAAGAACGCTACGCAGCGAGCTACCGCTCCCTCGACGCGCTGCTCGAGGAATCCGACTTCGTCTGCCTGACCCTGCCGCTGACCGCCGCCACCGAAGGCCTGATCGGTGCCGCGCAGTTCGCCCGGATGCGTCCACAGGCGATCTTCATCAACATCTCCCGTGGCCGGGTGATCGACGAGGCGGCCCTGATCGAGGCCCTGGCCCAGCGGCGGATCCGCGCCGCCGGCCTCGACGTGTTCGAGCGCGAGCCGCTGTCTCCCGACTCGCCGCTGCTGCGCCTGCCGAACGTGGTGGCCACCCCGCACATCGGCTCGGCCACCGAGGAAACCCGCGAAGCCATGGCCCGCTGCGCGGTGGACAACCTGCTGGCCGCCCTCGCCGGCGAGCGGCCGCTGAACCTGGTCAATCCTTCGGCCTGGGCGCGACGGCGAGGCGCCTGAAGGCCGCGCCGGGCCGACGCCCGGCGCGCCGTTCTGCTTCACTTGCCGGTATTGGCCTGCCTGAATCCTTGCTGAAACGTTTTTTCAACGTGACACATGAACTTATAATTAGCCTGCTAATCATTATCAGAAAGACGAAACCGTGATGATCCAGAGAGGACCCCACCATGCCCGATGACAAGGCCGTCAACGGCCGCCGCGACTTCCTGCGCAAGACCCTGACCGTGATCCCGGCGGTGACCCTGGCCGGCTATGGCGTCGGCCATGCCATGCAGACGCCCGCCGCCGAGCAGGACAAACCCCGCGAACGCTACCAGCCTCGCTTCTTCACCAACACCGAATGGGCTTTCGTCAACGCCGCGGTGGCGCGACTGATCCCCAGCGACGACAACGGTCCCGGCGCCATCGAGGCCGGAGTGCCGGAGTTCATCGACCGACAGATGGAAACCCCCTACGGGCACGGCGCACTCTGGTACATGCAGGGACCGTTCGTCACCGACGCCGCGCCGGAGTTCGGCCATCAGTTGAAGCTGGTGCCACGCGACATCTACCGGGTCGGCATCGCCGCCCTGGAACGCTGGAGCAAGGCCAACCAGGGCAAGCCGTTCGCCGAGCTGGAGCCGTCAGCGCAGGACGACATCCTGCAACGCCTGGAAGCCGGCCAGATCGACCTGCAGGACCTGCCGGCCAAGCTGCTCTTCGGCCAGTTGCTGCAGAACACCCGCGAAGGCTTCTTCTCCGATCCGCAGCACGGTGGCAATCGCGGCCTGGTGGGCTGGAAGCTGGTCGGTTTCCCCGGTGCCCGCGCCGACTTCATGGACTGGGCCGACCGTGGCGAGAAGTATCCCTTCCCGCCGGTGGCGATTTCCGGCGAGAGGGGCTGAACATGGCGACGACACTCAAACCGGTGGACGCGGTGGTGGTCGGCTTCGGCTGGACCGGAGCGATCCTGGCCAAGGAGCTGACCGAGGCCGGGCTCAACGTGGTGGCGCTGGAGCGCGGCGAGAACCGCGATACCTATCCCGACGGCGCCTACCCGAACACCCTCGACGAGCTGACCTACAACACACGCGGCAAGCTGTTCCAGAATCTCTCCAAGAGCACCGTGAGCATCCGCCACGGGATCAACGACACCGCGCTGCCCTACCGTCAGCTCTCCGCCTTCCTTCCCGGCGACGGCGTCGGTGGCGCCGGCCTGCACTGGTCCGGCGTGCATTTCCGGATCATGCCCGAGGAACTGCGCCTGCGCAGTCACTACGAGGAACGCTACGGCAAGAAATTCATCCCCGAAGGCATGACCATCCAGGACTACGGGGTCAGCTACGAAGAGCTGGAGCCGCACTTCGATTTCGCCGAGAAGGTCTTCGGCACCTCCGGCACCGCGCATACGGTCAAGGGCCAGGTGGTCGGCAAGGGCAATCCGTTCGCCGCCGACCGCTCGGACGACTTCCCGCTGCCGGCGCTGCGCCAGGTGTACTCCGCGCAACTGTTCCGCAAGGCCGCCGAGGAACTCGGCCTGCACCCCTACGACCTGCCGGCGGCCAACGCTTCGGGGCCCTGGACCAACCCCTACGGGGTGCAGATGGGGCCGTGCAACTTCTGCGGCTTCTGCAGCGGCTACGCTTGCTACATGTATTCCAAGGCCTCGCCGAACCTGAACATCCTGCCGGCGCTGCGCCAGACCCCGCTGTTCGAACTGCGCGCCAACTGCAACGTGCTCAAGGTCAACCTCGACAGCGACGGCAGGCAGGCCACCGGCGTGACCTACGTCGACGCCCAGGGGCGCGAGATCGTGCAGCCGGCGAAGCTGGTGATCATCAGTGCCTTCCAGTTCCACAACGTGCGCCTGCTGCTGCTCTCCGGCATCGGCAAGCCCTATGACCCGCGCACCGGCGAGGGCGTGGTGGGGAAGAACTTCGCCTACCAGAACATGGCCACCATCAAGGCGTTCTTCGACAAGGACGTGCATACCAACCCCTTCGTCGGCACCGGCGGCGGCGGCGTGGCGGTGGACGACTTCAACGCCGACAACTTCGACCACGGACCGCTGGGCTTCGTCGGCGGCTCGCCGATGTGGGTCAACCAGGCCGGCTCCAAGCCGATCGGCGGCCTCGCCGTGCCGCCCGGCACGCCGAGCTGGGGCAGCGGCTGGAAACAGGCGGTCAAGGACGCCTACACGCACACCGTGTCGATGGACGCCCACGGCAGCAACATGACCTACCGCGACAACTACCTCGACCTCGACCCGACCTACAAGGACGCCTACGGCCAGCCACTGCTGCGCATGACCTTCGACTGGAAGGACAACGAGATCCGCATGAGCCGCTACGTCACCGAGCACATGCGCAAGATCGCCGAGGCGATGAACCCGAAGGCCATCTCGGTGAGCGTCAAGAACTTCGGCGACCACTTCAATACACGGGTCTACCAGACCACCCACCTGCTCGGCGGGGCGATCATGGGCAGCGATCCGAAGACCAGCGTGCTCAACCGCTACCTGCAGAGCTGGGACGTGCACAATGTCTTCGTCATGGGCGCCTCGGCCTTCCCCCAGGGCACCGGCTACAACCCCACTGGGCTGGTGGCGGCGCTGGCCTACTGGTCGGCCAAGGCGATCCGCGAGCAATACCTGAAGAACCCCGGTCCGCTGGTGCAGGCATGAGGAGCGCAACGATGAAACCGACAGCCTTCCTCGCCCTCTCCGCCCTCGCCTGCGGCATCGCCCAGGCCGCCGCAGCGCCGGACCCGGCCCTGGTCAGGCAGGGCGAATACCTGGCCCGCGCCGGCGATTGCGTGGCCTGCCACACCGCCAGGGACGGCAAGCCGTTCGCCGGGGGCCTGCCGATGGAAACGCCGATCGGCGCGGTGTACTCGACCAACATCACCCCGGACCGCAAGACCGGCATCGGCGACTACAGCTTCGAGGACTTCGACCGTGCCGTGCGCCACGGCGTGGCCAGATCCGGCGACACCCTCTACCCGGCGATGCCCTACCCGTCCTACGCGCGAGTCAGCGAAGCGGACATGCGCGCCCTCTACGCCTACTTCATGCATGGCGTGGAGCCGGTGGAGCAGCCCAACAAGGCCAGCGACATCCCCTGGCCGCTGTCGATGCGCTGGCCGCTGGCATTCTGGCGCTGGACCTTCGCTCCCGAGGTGAAGGACTTCCAGGCCGCCGCCGGGCAGGACCCGGTGCTGGCGCGCGGCGCCTACCTGGTCGAAGGCCTTGGCCACTGTGGCGCCTGCCATACCCCGCGTGGGCTGGGCATGCAGGAGAAGGCCCTGGCGGCGAGCGATGGCGCGGCCTACCTGTCCGGCAGCGCGCCGCTGGAGAACTGGATCGCCAAGAGCCTGCGCGGCGACCACCGGACCGGACTGGGCAGTTGGAGCGAAGCCGACCTGGTCAGCTTCCTGCGCACCGGCCGCAGCGAGCGCAGCGCGGTGTTCGGCGGCATGTCCGACGTGGTGGTGCACAGCATGCAGTACATGACCGACGCCGACCTCACCGCCATCGCCCGCTACCTCAAGTCGCTGCCGCCGGCGGACCCCTCCGACCAGCCGCACGTCTACGACGAGAGCGTGGCCCAGGCACTGTTCCACGGCGACGACAGCAAGACCGGCGCGGCGCTCTACGTCGACAACTGCGGGGCCTGCCACCGCACCGACGGCAAGGGCTATGCGCGGGTCTTCCCGGCCCTGGCCGGCAACCCGGTGGTGACCGGCAGCGACCCGACCTCCCTGGTGCACATCGTGCTCAAGGGCGGCACCCTGCCGGCCACCCACCAGGCACCGTCGAGCTTCACCATGCCGCCGTTCGGCTGGCGGATGAACGACCAGGAGATCGCCGACGTGGTCAACTTCATCCGCACCAGTTGGGGCAACCAGGCGCCGAGCGTCAGCGTCGACGAGGTCAAGCGCCTGCGCAAGGACACCGGCGCGGCGGCGGTGGGCGACATTCCGCCGCCGGGACCGGCCGCGGCGGATCGCGGCTGAGCGCCAGGCCTCTGGCGAAACGCCATTCCAGCCCCTCTCCCGCTCGCGGGAGAGGGTTGGGGAGCGGGAGCGCGCCGTACCGGGCACGGCCCTCCTCCTTCACTCATCACCCAAGCGCACATGCCGCCCCAGCTCGTCGAACAACGCGACCACCGAGCGCAACGCCCGGCAGTCCGGACGGGTCAGCAGCCACAGGGCGCTGGCGCAGCCCTCGAGGTCGGCGTCCAGTACCCGCAGGCCGTCGCCGTCGCGCAGCAGGTAGGCGGGGATCGCCGCCAGGCCGAGGCCGGCGCGGGCCATCTCGGAGACCGCCAGCACGCCGTTGCAGCGGTAGGCCGGCAATACCCCGGGATAGTGTCGACGACGCCAGACCACGCTCGGGTGGTCGGGAAGGAAATCGTCCGGGGCGATCCAGTGCAGCATGGCGGGCTCCGTCGCGTCGCGGCCCTCCAGGTAGCGTTCGCTGGCGCAGAGCACGTAGCGCACCTCGCCGAGGTTGCGCCCGACCAGGTGTTCCGGCGGCGTGCGGGTCATGCGCAGGGCGATGTCGGCGTCGCGCCGGCTGAGGTTGGCAAAGTCGTTGGAGGTCGCCAGCTCCAGTTGCAGGGCCGGATAGCCAGGCATGAAGCGCGCCAGCGCCGGCAGCAGCAGGCCATGCAGGACGGCGTCGGAGCAGGTCAGGCGCACGGTACCGCTGAGCACCTCGCGCTCCAGTTCGAGGCCGATGCGCGCCGCCTCCAGCGCCTGTTCCGCCAGTTCTGCCTGCTGCGCCAGGCGGCGGGCGGTCTGGTTCGCCAGGTAGCCGCTGCGGCTCTTGTCGAACAACGCCTTGCCGAGGTTCTTCTCCAGCCGGCGGATGGCCCGGAAGACCGTCGACACATCGACCCTGAGCAACTCTGCGGCCCGCGCCAGGCTACCGCCGCGAACCAGGGCGAGGACCAGGGCAAGATCGGCATGGTCCAGGCGATATTGCAGCGGTGCATTCATCTTTTGCATTGGCGCCGATATCGAGTGCGGAAACGCAACTATAGAGTGAGCGCCAGGGCCCGCCAACCGGCGTGGCGAAACTGGAGCGAAAACGGATGTCCACCCCTCCCGCGGCGCCGCTGCGCATTGCCTTGGTCGGCGACCACGACCCGCACATCACCGCCCACCGGGCGATTCCCCTGGCCCTGCGCCTGGCCGGCGAGGCACTCGGCCTGGAGATCGCATTCGACTGGCTGGCCAGCGACCGCCTGCCCGCCGAGCCGGCGCTGGAGCGCTATGACGGGTTCTGGTGCGTGCCGGGCAGCCCCTATCGCGACGCCGACGCGGTGCTGCGCCTGATCGCCCATGCCCGGGGCCGGCGCCGGCCGTTCCTCGGTACCTGCGCCGGCTTCCAGCACACGATCCTCGAGTTCGCCCGCAACGCCCTCGGCTGGCAGGCGGCGACCCATGGCGAGGAGCATCCGCACAGCGACCAGGCGGTGATCGCCGCCCTGCCCTGCGCTCTGCTCGAAGCCCGCGAGGAAGTCCGCCTGCTGCGCGGCTCGCGCCTGGCCCTGGCGTATGCTGCCGACTGGATCGAGGCGGACTACCACTGCCGCTACGCAATCGCCCCGCGCTTCGCCGCGGAACTTACCGGCGGCGCACTGCGGGCCAGCGCCTGGAGCGCCGACGGAGCGATCCGCGCGGTGGAGCTGGAACAGCATCCGTTCTTCGTCGCCACCCTGTTCCAACCCGAGCGGGCAGCCCTGGCCGGCGTCCTGCCGCCACTGCCGAAGGCATTCGTCGAGGCGTGCCGGACGCAGCGCCGCGACCGCCCCCGGCGCGGCCCGACACCTTATTACGCAGTGATCTTCAGCTCCCATCGCAGCGCCGTCGACGACGGCTACGCCGAAGCGGCCGAGCGCATGCTGGAACTGGCCAGCCGCCAGCCGGGCTATCTCGGCGTGGAGTCGGTCCGCGGCGCCGACGGTTTCGGCATCACCGTCTCCTACTGGGACAGCGAGGCGGCGATCCGTGCCTGGAGCCGCCACGCGGAGCACCGCGACGCCCAGGCGCGCGGCCGGCGCGACTGGTACGCCGGTTTCAGCGCGCGGATCGCCCGGGTCGAACGCGAATACGCCTTCCCGGCTCAGCCGGACACCGCGCAGTCTCCGGCCTCGTCCTGAGCCAGCACCCGGAAGCAGGCCAGGGCCAGCAGCCAGGCCAGCCAGCCGGCGCCGACCGCGACGAGGAAACCGCTGGCGGCGCCGTAGCCCTCCACCACCCAACCGGCCAGCGCCGAGCCCAGGGCCATGCCGATGCCCAGCCCGGTGATGGCCCAGGTCAGGCCTTCGGTGAGGCGTGCCGGGTCCACCGCGCGCTCGACCAGGCCCATGGCCAGGATCATCGTCGGCGCCACGCTGAAACCGGCCACCAGCACGGTCAGGGCAAGCGCAAGGATGCTCTCCACCCCTAGCAGCGGCATCAGGCTCAGGGCCATCAGCGTAACCATGCTGAGCAATTGCCGGGAAAGCGCCAGGCGCCAGCGCAGCAGCCCGAACAGCAATCCCGCGAGACATGAGCCGACGGCATAGACCGACAACACCAGGCTTGCCGCAGCCTTGTTGCCGTGCGCCTCGGCGAAGGCCACGCTGACCACTTCCACCGCGCCGAAGATCACCCCGATGGCGGCCAGCACCAGCGCCAGCACGCGTACCGCCGGATAGGCCAGCGCGCTGCCGGCGCGGCGCCGCGGATGGGCATGCAGCGGCGGTTCGGTGCCGCGTTGCAGGCTGAACAGGCTCACCCCGGCGACCAGGAACAGCGTCGCCAGCAGCGGCCCCGCCTCGGCGAACCAGCCGACGCTGAGGCTCACCGCCAGCACCGGCCCGATGATGTAGCACACCTCGTCCATCACCGATTCGAAGGAAAACGCCGTGTGCAGCTTCGGCGAGCCCCGGTACAGCTCGGTCCAGCGCGCCCGCACCATGGCCGGCATGCTCGGCATCGCCCCGGCGAGCAAGGCGAACAGGTAGAGCCAGGCATTCGGCGCTCGATAGTGCGTACACAGCAACAGCGCGCTCATCGCCAGGGCGCTGGCCAGAGCGGCCGGGAGCAGCACCCGGCCCTGGCCGAAGCGGTCCACCAGGCGCGATACCTGCGGCGCGAGCAAGGCATTGCAGAACACGAAGGTGGCCGCCACGGTACCGGCCAGCCAGTAGTCGGCATGCACCTGGGAAAGCATGGTGACGATGCCCAGGCCGGTCATCGACAGGGGCATCCGCGCCAGCAGGCCGGCGGCTGAAAAGCCCTTGGCGCCGGGCGCGGCGAACAGTTCGAGATAGGGGTTGCTCATGGAAAGCCTCGGCTGGCCGGCTCCAGCGGAACCGGCGACGACGGGAGAAGACGAAATTAACATACGCAGCGTATGTCAAAAATCATGGAGACATACGCAGCGTATGTCAATTATCCTGAAGCCCCTTCGCCACCCGGAGACCTCGCATGGCCCGCAAGCCTCGCGCCGAGATGATCGAGGAAACCCGCGCCAAGCTGATCGACGCCGCGCGCCGAGCGTTCGCCGACAACGGCTACGCCGGCGCCTCGATGGACGACCTGACCGCCAGCGCCGGCCTCACCCGCGGCGCGCTGTATCACCACTTCGGCGACAAGAAAGGCCTGCTGGCCGCGGTGGTGCAGCAGATCGACGACGAGATGAACCTTCGCCTCGGCGCCATCCTGGCTGCCGGCGAGGACCTCTGGAGCGGCTTCCGTGCCTACAACCGGGCCTACCTGGAAATGGCCCTGGAAGCGGAAATCCAGCGCATCGTCCTGCGCGATGCCCCGGCCATCCTCGGCAGCCCCAGCAGCGAGGCCAGCCAACTGCGCTGCCTAAGCTCGATGACCGGGCAACTGCGCGAACTGATGGACAGCGGGCGGGTCCGCCGCACCGACGCCGAGGCCCTGGCCTGGCTGCTCAACGGCGCGCTGGTGGACGCCGCCCTGCGTATCGCCAACGCCGAACACCCGCCGGAGAGCCTGGCCAGGGCCTGCCAGGCCCTGGACGTGCTGCTCGACGGCCTGCTCATGGAGTGAAAAGCCAATGGACTACCGCATCAGAACCAGCCGCGACGAGGACGCCGCGCTGCTCCCGGCCATCGAGCGCTCAGCCGGGGAAAGCTTCCGCCTGCTGCCCGAGCTGGCCTGGATCGCCGACGCCGGGGTCGCCGGGGTGGACTTCCATCGCCGCCTGATCGAGCGCGGCAGCCACTGGCTGGCGGAAGACGCCGATGGCCAGCCGGTCGGTTTCCTCGCCGCCGAACGCTGCGCCGACGAGTTGCACATCGCCGAGTTGTCCATCGCCCAGGCCCACCAGCAACAGGGCCTGGGCCGCCGCCTGCTGGAGCGGGCGGTGACCTACGCCCACGCCAGCCACTGCCGGGCGCTGACCCTGACGACCTTCTGCGACGTGCCCTGGAACGCGCCGTTCTACGCACGCCTGGGCTTCCAGCGGCTGACCTGGCAGGAAGCCGGCGAGCGCCTGCGCGCGATCCTCGGCCACGAGCAGGAGATCGGCTTCGCCGCCGACAGCCGCTGCGCGATGCGCCTGCTGCTCTAGACGGCGGCAAGGGGCTTGACCAGCGGGTGGCGGGTGACGGTACAGTTGCCAACTGCAACAGGATGTTTCAGCACTGCCCCGGACGGGCTTCCGCTCTCCCTCTTCCCCAGTGTGCCCTTGCATGAGCAGTCAACGCCGAAACTACCGCTTCATCCTTGTCGTCACCCTGTTCGTCCTCGCCTCCCTGGCCGTCTCCGGACGGTTGGTCTATCTCCAGGTCCACGACCACGAATTCCTCGCCGACCAGGGCGACCTCCGCTCGATCCGCGACCTACCGATCCCGGTCACCCGCGGCATGATCACCGACCGCAACGGCGAGCCGCTGGCGGTATCCACCGAAGTCGCGTCGATCTGGTGCAACCCCAGGGAAATGGCCGCCCACCTCGACGAGGTGCCACGCCTGGCCGGCGCCCTGCACCGCCCCGCGGCGCCGCTGCTGGCCCAGCTCCAGGCCAACCCGAACAAGCGCTTCCTCTACCTCGAGCGCGGCCTGTCGCCGATCGAGGCCAGCGAGGTGATGGCCCTGGGCATAACGGGGGTACACCAGATCAAGGAATACAAGCGTTTCTACCCCAGTTCCGAGCTGACCGCGCAGTTGATCGGCCTGGTCAACATCGACGGCCGCGGCCAGGAAGGCACCGAACTGGGCTTCAACGACTGGCTGAGCGGCAAGGACGGAGTACGCGAGGTGGCGATCAACCCGCGCGGCTCGCTGGTCAACAGCATCAAGGTGCTGAAGACGCCCAAGGCCAGCCAGGACGTGGCCCTGAGCATCGACCTGCGACTACAGTTCATCGCCTACAAGGCGCTGGAAAAGGCCGTGCTCAAGTTCGGCGCACACTCCGGCTCGGCGGTCCTGGTGAACCCGAAGAGCGGGCAGATCCTGGCGATGGCCAACTTCCCCTCCTACAACCCGAACAACCGCGCCAGCTTCGCCCCGGCCTTCATGCGCAACCGCACCCTCACCGATACCTTCGAGCCGGGCTCGGTGATCAAGCCGTTCAGCATGTCGGCGGCGCTGGCCTCCGGCAAGTTCGACGAGAACAGCCAAGTCAGCGTGGCACCGGGCTGGATGACCATCGACGGGCACACCATCCACGACGTCGCCCGGCGCGACGTACTGACCATGACCGGGGTGCTGATCAACTCCTCGAACATCGGCATGAGCAAGGTCGCCCTGCAGATCGGACCCAAGCCGATCCTCGAACAGCTCGGCCGGGTCGGTTTCGGCGCGCCGCTGTCGCTGGGCTTCCCCGGCGAGAACCCGGGCTACCTGCCGTTCCACGAGAAATGGTCGAACATCGCCACCGCCAGCATGTCGTTCGGCTACAGCCTGGCGGTGAACACCGCCGAGCTGGCCCAGGCCTACTCGGTGTTCGCCAACGACGGCAAGCTGGTGCCGCTCAGCCTGCTCCGCGACAACCCGCAGAACCAGGTGCGCCAGGCGATGGACCCGCAGATCGCACGGCGCATCCGGGCGATGCTGCAAACCGTGGTAGAAGACCCGAAGGGCGTGGTCCGCGCCCGCGTGCCGGGCTACCACGTGGCGGGCAAGAGCGGCACCGCGCGCAAGGCCTCGGGCCGGGGCTACGCGGACAAGTCCTACCGTTCGCTGTTCGTCGGCATGGCGCCGGCGTCCGACCCGCAACTGGTGCTGGCGGTGATGATCGATTCGCCGACCAGGATTGGCTACTTCGGCGGCCTGGTCTCGGCGCCCACCTTCAGCGACATCATGGCCGGATCGCTACGCGCCCTGGCGATCCCGCCGGACAACCTGCAGGACAGCCCGGCCGTCGCCGACCGCCAGCACCACGGCTGACCGCTGCCTAGCCGTCGTGCTCGCGGCCCTCGGCGTCCAGCCAGTGCGCTCCCGGCCCCTCGGCGGACAGCTGGTCGCCGGGGTTGCGCAACGGGCAGGCCTGGAGCGACAGGCAGCCGCAACCGATGCAGCCGTCCAGTTGGTCGCGCAACAGCAGCAGCTTGTCGATGCGCTCGGTGAGATCCTCCTTCCACTGCGCCGACAGGCGCGCCCAGTCCGCCGCGCTAGGGCTGCGCCCGGCCGGCAGGGTCTGCAGGGCGCGAGCGATCTCCGCGAGGGGAATGCCGACCCGCTGGGCGACCTTGATCACCACCACCCGGCGTAGCGTCTCGCGACTGAAGCGCCGCTGGTTGCCGGCGTTGCGCTGGCTGCTGATCAGCCCCTTGGTTTCGTAGAAATGCAGGGCGGAGACCGCCACGCCGGCACGCCTGGCCAGTTCGCCGACGCTCAGTTCGCGGGATGCGCAGGAATTCTTCATGATTGGCTTGACCTCAAGTTTGCTTGAGGTTTTACCCTGGGCCGGCCCTCGACACAAGTCACCCGGAGTAACCCGCCATGCTCATCCCCTCCTCCTACTGCTGCACCGACGACCAGTGCCCGGCCGCTAGCGAGCGGTCGCCGTGCTACGCGCAACTCATCGATATCGAGGTGGAACCCGCCAGCCAGTTGTCGCTGGCGCTGGAACAGAACGCGCACCTGCAACGCCTGGAACGCTGCTTCAGGAACTGCCCGGGCTACCTGTCCGCCAGCCTGCACCCCAGCGAGGACGGCCAGCACGTGCTGAACTACACCTGCTGGCGTTCACGCGAGGACTGCGAACGCGCCTGGCAAGCCCGGGAGGACGCGCAAGGCCCGCTGAGCGCGGGCGTCTGGCGGCTGGGGGCGAAAAGCGTGCGTTTCGAGACCTTCCTGGTCGACGCCGAGGGCTGCTGAGCCCGCCGGCGCCGACGGCCCGTCTCAGAAGGACTTCGGCAGGGAGGCCATGTCGATCACGAAGCGATACTTCACGTCGCTGGCCAGCATCCGCTCGTAGGCCTGGTTGATCTGCTGGATCTCGATCATCTCGATGTCGCAGGCGATCCCGTGGGTCGCGCAGAAATCCAGCATTTCCTGGGTCTCGGCGATGCCGCCGATGGCCGAGCCGGCGATCGAGCGGCGCCCCATCACCAGTTGCGCACCGTGCACCGCCGGCTCCAGCGGCTCGAGCAGGCCGACCAGCACGAGGGTGCCGTCGCGCTTGAGGGTCGCCAGGTAGGGATTGAGGTCGTGCTGGTGCGGCACGGTGTCCAGGATCAGGTCGAAGCGTCCGGCGACGGCGGCCATCCGCTGTGGGTCGGTGGAAAGGATCACCTGGTCGGCGCCGAGCCGCCGCGCTTCCTCTTCCTTGCCCGGCGAGCGGGTGAACAGGGCCACCTCGGCACCGAGCGCCCTGGCGAACTTCAGGCCCATGTGACCGAGGCCGCCCAGGCCGACCACCGCCACCCGGCTACCGGGGCCGATCTTCCAGTGACGCAGTGGCGAGTAGGACGTGATCCCGGCGCACAGCAGCGGCGCCGCCGCCTTCGGATCGAGTCCCTGGGGAATGCGCAGGACGAACCTGGCCGAGACCACGATGCGCTCCGAGTAGCCGCCGAAGGTCGGCAGGCCGTCGTGGCGGTCGCGGCCGTTGTAGGTCAGGGTCGGGTATTCCGCGCAATACTGCTCCAGGCCCTCGGAGCAGGCGGCGCAGTGCCGGCAGGAGTCGACCATGCAGCCGACGCCGACCAGTTCGCCGACCGCGAAACCGCTCACCGCCTCGCCGACGCTGGCGACCCGGCCGATGATCTCGTGGCCCGGCACCAGCGGGTACAGGCTGTTGTGCCATTCGTTGCGCGCCTGATGGAGGTCCGAGTGGCAGACGCCGCAGTAGAGGATGTCGATCACCAGGTCGTCGGCGCGCGGCGCGCGGCGTTCGAAGCGATGGGCGGCCAGCGGGGCGCTGGCGGACTGGGCGGCGTAGCCGCGGATCTGTAGGGTCATCGGTGTGTCCTCTTCGCAGGATGGCGGGCCGCGACGACCTTTTGGCGGCGGTCCGTTCGGGGGGCAATTGTTCGCCGGATGGGCGCCGCCGCAGAATGTCCATTCCTGTCGAAGCCTTGCCCATTCGTGCCGATGTTGCGTCCCGCCACTGCCCAGGCGCGCGCGGGGTTGCTACGTTTGCCTCCCCTCCTGGAGAAACAGCCAAGGCATGAGCACTACTTCCACCGACATGGCGTCGCTGATCACCACCCTGCAAGGCGAACCGGGTTTCGACGCCACCCGCATCCCCGGCGTCCGCCTGATGCGCGCCGAACAGGCCTATCCGCGCAGCCCGGTGTTCTACGAGCCGCGCATCTGCATCCTCGCCCAGGGCCAGAAGATCGGTTTCCTCGGTGGCGAAACCTACCGCTATGACGCCGAACGCTACCTGGTGATGTCGGTGCCCCTGCCGTTCGAATGCGAAACCCACGCCTCCGCCGCCGAGCCCTTGCTGGGAGTGAGCGTCGACGTGGAAATCGGCACCTTGAAGGAACTGCTGCTACAGATGGAAGAGGCTCCCGGCAGCGACGACGACAACGAACTGGCGCCCAGCGCGCCGATGGCTTCGGTACCGCTGGACGCGGGGATGGCCGATGCGGTGATGCGCCTGCTGCGCTGCCTGCAGAGCCCGCTGGACAGCCATATCCTCGGCCCGCAACTGGTCCGCGAGATCATCTTCCGCGCCCTGCGCAGCGAGCAGGGCAACGCCCTGCGTGCGGTGGCCGGCCGGCACAGCGGCTACGGGCGCATGGCCAGGGCCCTGCGGCGCATCCACACCGACTACGCCAGTGCGCTGGACATCGACACCCTGGCTCGCGAGGCGAACATGAGCGTGTCGACCTTCCACCACAACTTCAAGGCGATGACCTTCACCTCGCCCCTCCAGTACCTGAAGAGCGTGCGCCTGTACAAGGCCTGGAGCCTGATGGTGCAGGACGGGCTGAACGCCAGTACCGCCGCCAACCAGGTCGGCTACGAGAGCCCCTCGCAGTTCAGCCGCGAGTTCAAGCGCTACTTCGGGCGCACGCCGAGCGAGGAAGTCCAGGCCGCCCGCCGCTAGCCGGCAGGATCGGGGGCGCTTGCAATACATACGGATGTCCGTATATTCGGCTTTCCATATATTCAGGAAGGCCCAGCGATGCCCAGCCCCGCCGAAGTGTTCAAGTGCCTGGCCGACGAGACGCGCGTTCGCGCCACCCTGCTGATCGTCGACCAGGGCGAACTGTGCGTCTGCGAACTGATGTGCGCCCTCGCCGACAGCCAGCCGAAGATCAGCCGCCACCTGGCCCAGTTGCGCAGTGCCGGGCTGCTCCTCGACCGTCGCCAGGGCCAGTGGGTGTATTACCGCCTGAACCCTGCGCTGCCGGCCTGGATCCACGAAGTCCTGCAAGTGACCCTGCGGGCCAACGGCGACTGGCTGCAAGCCGACGCCGCGCGCCTGCGCGACATGGACGGCCGCCCGCAGCGCGCCTCCGCCTGCTGCCAATAGCGCGAGCCGCCCCATGCTGATCGCCTTCGCCATCTTCCTGTTCACCCTGGTCCTGGTCATCTGGCAGCCCAGGGGCCTCGGCATCGGCTGGAGCGCCAGCATCGGCGCCCTGCTCGCCCTGGCGCTGGGCAGCGTCGCGCCGGGCGACATCCCGACCGTCTGGAACATCGTCTGGAATGCGACCGCCACCTTCATCGCGGTGATCGTCATCAGCCTGCTGCTGGACGAGGCCGGCTTCTTCGAATGGGCCGCGCTGCACGTCGCGCGCTGGGCCGGCGGCGACGGCCGGCGCCTGTTCGCCTTCTGCGTGCTGCTCGGCGCGGCGGTCTCGGCGCTGTTCGCCAACGACGGCGCGGCGCTGATCCTCACGCCCATCGTGATGTCGATGCTGCTGGCCCTGCGCTTCAGCCCGGCGGCGACCCTGGCCTTCGTCATGGCGGCGGGCTTCATCGCCGACAGCGCCAGCCTGCCGCTGGTGGTCTCGAACCTGGTGAACATCGTCTCGGCCGACTACTTCGGGCTCGGCTTCGGCGAGTACGCCGCGGTGATGTTGCCGGTAAACCTGGTGAGCGTCGCGACCTCCCTGCTGGTGCTGTTCCTCTATTTCCGCCGCGACCTGCCGCCGGTCTATGCGCTGGAGCAATTGAAGCCGCCGCGGGCGGCGATCCGCGACCGCGCGACCTTCGTCGTCGGTGGCTGGATGCTGCTGGTCCTGCTCGCCGGGCTGTTCGCCCTGGAGCCGCTGGGCGTCCCCGTCAGCGCGGTGGCCGCGACCTGTGCGGCGCTGCTGCTGGCGGTGGCCGGGCGCGGGCGGGTGATCTCGACCCGGCGGGTGCTGCGCGAAGCGCCCTGGCAGATCGTGGTCTTCTCGCTGGGCATGTACCTGGTGGTCTACGGCCTGAAGAACGCCGGTCTCACCGACCTCCTGGCGCAGCTCCTGAACCGCCTGGCCGAGCACGGCGTATGGGCGGCCGCGCTGGGTACCGGACTGCTTTCCGCCGCCCTCTCGTCGGTAATGAACAACATGCCCAGCGTGCTGCTCGGCGCCCTGTCGATCCAGGCCAGCGACACCGCCGGCGCGGTGCGCGAAGCGATGATCTACGCCAACGTCATCGGCTGCGACCTGGGGCCGAAGATCACCCCTATCGGCAGCCTGGCGACGCTGCTCTGGCTGCACGTGCTGGCGCGCAAAGGCATGCGCATCACCTGGGGCTACTACTTCAGGGTCGGCGCCCTGCTGACCCTGCCGGTCCTGCTGGCGACCCTTTCGGCCCTGGCCCTGCGCCTGGCCATCTGACGGCCGCCGGCGACGGCGGCAGGAGCATCCCATGCGAGTCCTGTTCATGTGCACGGCCAACAGTTGCCGCAGCATTCTTTCCGAAGCCATGTTCAACCACCTGGCCCCGCCGGGTTTCGAGGCATGCAGCGCCGGCAGCCAGCCCAGCGGGCGGGTGCATCCGCGCAGCCTGGCGACCCTCGAACAGGCCGGCATCGCCACCCACGGCCTGTACAGCAAGGGCAGCGAAGCCTTCGAAGGCGCACCGCCGGACATCGTCATCACCGTTTGCGACGCCGCCGCGGGGGAAGCCTGCCCGCTGTATCTCGGCGCAGCGCTGAAGGCCCATTGGGGCCTGGCCGATCCCTCCGCCCTGGATGGCGACGAAGCCCTGCGGGATGCGGCGTTCCACGCCACCCTGGCACGCATCGAACAGCGTTGCAGAGCCTTCCTCGGCCTGCCCTTCGCTACCCTGGATCGCGACCAGCTCAAGCGTGAGCTGGAGCGCATCGGCTCGCTCTGACCGGAGGAAGCATGTCCGAACAACTACCCAACCTCGATCCCGCGCTGCTCGGCGACCCGCCCCCCGTCTCCGGGCACAGGCCGCGCATCCTCCTGCTCTACGGCTCGACCCGCGAGCGCTCCTTCAGCCGCCTGCTGGTGCTGGAGGCCGCACGCCTGCTCGAACGCTTCGGCGCCGAAACGCGGATTTTCGACCCTTCCGGGCTGCCATTGCCCGACGATGCACCGCTGGAGCATCCCAAGGTCCGCGAGTTGCGCGACCTGGTGCTGTGGTCGGAAGGCCAGGTCTGGTGCTCGCCCGAACGCCACGGTGCGCTGTCCGCGGTATTCAAGGCGCAGATCGACTGGATTCCCCTGGCACTCGGGGCGGTGCGCCCGACCCAGGGCAAGACCCTGGCGCTGATGCAGGTCTGCGGCGGCTCGCAGTCGTTCAACGTGGTCAACCAGTTGCGCGTGCTGGGTCGCTGGATGCGCATGTTCACCATCCCCAACCAGTCCTCGGTTCCCAAGGCCTACCTGGAGTTCGACGAAGCGGGCCGGATGAAGCCATCGCCCTACTACGACCGGGTGGTCGACGTGATGGAGGAGTTGTTCAAGTTCACCCTGCTCCTGCGCGAGCGCACGGACTTCCTGGTGGACCGCTATTCGGAGCGCAAGGAAAGCGCCGAGCAGCTTTCCGCGCGGGTCGACCAGCGTTCGCTCTGAACCGCGTCCGCCTCACTCGCGCCCCGGCGGATGGCCGAAGCGCGCGCGGTAGGCATGGGTGAAGTTTTCCGGACTGGAGTAACCCAGGCGATAGGCTATCTGCGCGATCTGCCAGCGACCCTCGCGGACCATCTGCCGGCCGATCTCGAGACGCCGGTCGCGGACGTACTGCAACATCGAGCGACCGAACTCGTTCCTGAAGATCCGCCGCAGGGTGGTTTCGCCGACCCCCAGTTGGCGCGCCAGTTCGAGGCTGGCCGGCGGCTCACCGAGGTTCGCCTCCAGCAGGCGGCGCGCTTCGTGGGCCAGGTCGCGCTGGGCGCGTGGGGTGCGCGCGCGACGAAGGTCCGCGCCACCCAGGTAGGCGGCCAGCTCCACCAGCAGGCCCAAGGTCAGGCTCTCTTCGTGCAGGCGTCCGAGGGCGCCGCGGTATGGATTCTGGTAGAGGCGCTCGAACAGGGCGGTGATGGCGCCGCAACGGGACAACTGGGTGAAGCTCGCGCCGTCGCCCTTCAGCCGCGCCAGCGGCCGCAGGGCGCCATCGCCGGTTTCCAGTTCCTCCTCCAGGTAGCTGGCGGCGATCCGCAGCCCACCCAGGCGCACGCGGCTGCCCGCCGGCAGGATGTCGAAGGCTTCCATCGGCTCGCCGGTGCCGAGCACCGAAGGACCGCCCAGGTTGTACAGATAAGGCTCGCCGCCGTCGACGCTGTGCCGCCACTGGCCGTCGAACATCTGCACGATGCACAGGCCTTCCGGCAGCACCTTGTGGGTTCGCAGCGGCTCGGTGAAGCTCAGGTCGCAATCGAAATACTGCATCGACGGGCGCACCGTCCGCGCCTGGTAGTGACCGGTGGCGCTGCCGAGCATTTCGCGCGCGTCGAGGATCTGCGACTGGCACAGGGGCGAAGGAGCGTCGAAATAAAGCTCCGTGTCGTGGTAGGGATTCCAGCTTTCCATGGCGTAGGTATCGGTGGGACGCAACCATCTGAACCGGTTCAGGCAGCGGCTTTCCAGGATGGTTCCGTGCGCTGATCGAACCGAACCTGTGGGCGACGACACTTTTCCTGTGAGCGGCGGCCGCCTCGGTTGTTCATGGTCCGAGCCTGTATTAATAGATGCGCCCCTTTTACATCGCGTTGCCAAAGGGGGCGAGAATGATAGCAAAGTGGACTGCGGCGCTGCTGATGGGCGCGCTGGCGTGGGGATCCTGCACGGCGCAGGCCGAACAGGCGCGGCCGCCAGTCGCCGACAAGGTGGTGGCCTATCAGGGCCAGCAGGGGCTCAAGGTCTGGACCCTGCGTATCGGCGAAGCGGCGGCCGGCGAAGCGCTGTTGCAGGTCGAAGGTCTGGACCACGACTGGGACCGCCTGATCCACAAGGTAAAGGTGGAAAAGAGCGCCAGGGACAGTCGCTACTCCACCGAACTGAACGGCAGCAAGTATGTGATCCTGATCGTGCGCGACGGCTGGGGCGAGCTCTACCTGCCCGGCGAACAGCAGACGCGGCAGGTCGCCTATAGCGAGTCGCTGTCATCCGCAGGCGAGCCCCAGGCATTCCTGACCGACTACCTCGAGCAGAAATAAACGCGGATGAGCCACGATACGCTGCGGGTAAGGCTGCTCGCGTTCCTCTTCCTGATTCCCCTGGCGCTCTACGCCTGGTCCGCCGTGCAGGCCTTCCGGGTCGACTCGACCCTGCGCGACGAACAGTTCATGCGCGACTGGAGCGCCTCGGCGCGCAACGACCCGGACGCCGCCGACGCCATTCCCCGTCACCTGTTCCGTCCGGCCTATGGCGTCGAAGGTCATCTTCACCAGTTCGCCGAAGACGCCGAGGCCATCCGCCGCGACCATCCTTGGCTGGCTCTGCGCGGCTGGCTGGCCGCTATCGGCAAGCTCTGCGCGCTGGCGTCGGCGCTGGTCGCGGCCGCCTTGCTGGCGAGACTGGAATACGACGGGCGCCGCTCGATGCGCTCGCAAGCCTACCTGCTCGGCCACCTCGCGCCGGCCTGGCGGCGCCTCGGTCGACTGGTCCCGTTGCACGCCGGCCTGCTGGTCGCCGCCCTGGCCAGCCAGTTGCTCTACGAAGCGCTGTGGAGCTACAGCCACTGGCACAGTCACGGTTTCGTCGCCCTGCTCTTCTCACTGCCGCTGTGGCTGCTGTTCCTCGGCGGCCTGCTCATGCTGCGGCGCCTGCGCCGCGAACTGCTGCCGCTGGAGGAACCGGTGCTCCACCTGCTCGGCCGCGAACTCGACCGCGTCGCCGCGCCCGGCCTCTGGCAATGGCTGGGACAGATCGCCGACCGCGCCGGAGCGCCGCTACCGGACCATGTCGTCACCGGCATCGAGCACTGCTACTTCGTCACCCAGGCCAAGGTCCTGCTGGCGCCCCGCGGCATTCCGCTGGAGGGGCGTACCCTGTACATCCCGCTGACCTACGCCACGGTCATGAGCGAGGCCGAAAGCGCCGCGATCATCGGCCACGAACTGGGCCACTTCGCCGCCGGCGACACCGCCCACGGCGCCTCCCTGTCGCTCCTGCAGCGGCAGGTGCGCCTGCGCATCGAACGCATCGCCGCACCCGAGGATGGGCGTGTCGGCCTGCTCGGCAAGCCGGGCCTGTGGGCCGCGCTGTACTTCCTCGAACGCTTCGAGCGCGCCTACCTGCACTGGAATCGCCACCAGGAACTGGCCGCCGACAAGGTCGGGGCGCGGGTAGCCGGCGCGCGGGTCTTCGCCATCGCGCTGCTACGCACCTGCGCCCTGGCAGGACTGATCGAACGCCTGCTGGCCAGCCCGCAGACGCGCAACCTGGTGCATGCGCTGACCGACCATCTGCGCGGGAACTCCCTGGAACTGGACGAACAGGACAGCGCGCGCCGCCTGGAACACCCCTTCGACAGCCACCCGCCGACCTACCAGCGGATCGCGGACCTTTCCCTGGCGCTCGACGACGACCTGCTGCGACAGGCAAGGCGCATCGTCAGCGCCGACGACACGCAGTGGCTCAACCGCCTGCTCGATGCAGGCCACGGGGAAAGCCGATGATCCCGCCGGGCGCGCAAGCACCCTGCCCCGCCGGGGCAAGGGACGACGAAGCCACGCGGTTGCGGCGCTTCGTCGCCAGCGTTCCCAACCGGATAAGCATCGGCGCCGCCCGTGGCGCGGCGCCGCTGTCCGCCCTGCTCGGCCTGCTGCTGCTTGGCGGCGCCTGGACCTTGCGCGACCACCCCGGTCCCGGGCATGAGGCGGCGGCGCTGTGCCTGCTGGCGGCGGCCGCCCTCCTCATGTGCCTGGCCTGCCTGCAGCGCAACGCCAGGAACGCGCCGTTCCTCGTCCTCGGCCAGGGGCGCCTGCGCGCCCGCAGCCTGTCGGCGCCGCTGGACCTGCTGGAGGTCGCCGACCTGCGCCTGGAGGACGGGGTCTGGTTCTCCGCGATAGTCCTCGAACTGCACGGCAAGGCACTACCGGCGCCATCCACGCGCCCGCTCGACCCGTTCGCCGCGCGTGCCGTCAGCGAATGCCGGGACGGCCCACAGGTTCGCCTGCTGTCCCCCGGCTGGCGCCTCAACGGTCGCAACCTGTCACTACTGGAAGCCGCGGAGGTCATCGACCTCTACCTGGACATCGCCCACGCCCAGGCCCGGCTCCGCCAACTGGGCGAGATCCCGCCCAGTGCTTCCTCTTCACTCCCAACTCCAAGGATATTTTCATGAGCAACCAGGAACCCCGGGACCTCGTCTCCAACCTCGCCGAAACCCTCGGTGCCGAACACGAAGAGCTGAACCAGGCGAAGACCGCCGAGGTCATCGCCCACCTGGAGCGGGTGATTGCCAACGTACCCCCGGCCACCGAGTTCACCAATACCCGCAAGTACGTGGTGCTGGGTCCGCTGCTGAGCATCGTGCCCTTCATCATGACCGGCATGTGGTTCTCCCAGGGCAAGCCGGGGGTCGGCGTCGTCGGCTTGCTGCTCGGCCTGTTCGGGCTGTTCCTCGGCTACCAGCATCGCAACTCCGGCAAGACCCCCTTCATGCGCCTGACCCGTACCCAGCTCTGGGCCGACAGCCTGTCGGCTCCGGTCGAGCTGGCCGACGTCATCGATTTCAGCGTCAAGGCCGACATGCTGCAAACCACCCAGACCCTCCACCTGCGGCCCGAAACGCCGCTGCCGACCCATCGCGCCGTACGCCAGGTGTTCGCCTCCCAGGCCATGGCTTTCAAAGGCAAGGACCCGCGCATCACCATCATGTCGGCCGGCCTGCAGAGCGACGGCAAGAAGCTGGACTGCGACGACATGGCGGCGATCCTCGACGCCTACATCCAGGCCGCCCACGCCCAGCGCTACCTGCAACAACTGCGCAGCCAGGGCTGAGTGAAGGGCACGGTCCATCCGCGAAGGCTGCTGCTTTGCCTGGTGCTGGTTCCAGCGCTGCTGGCGGGGCTCGGCGCCTGGCAGTCCTGGCGCGCCGAGCAGCAGGCCGAGCGACTGGGCGCCGCGCAGCAGCGGGTCGAGCGCGCGCTCGCCGAAGCGCGGGCGCTGCCGCCGAGGGCCAGCGTCCGGGTCGACGGCCGGGCCTATGTGCGCGACCTGGCCCTGGCGCGGCTCGACGAGCAACTCGCCGACACACGAAGCGCACAGCGCCTGAATCGCTTCGCCGCCGTCCTCGCCGATAGCGGAGCCTGCCTGGCGGCGCTGGTCGCCGTGCTGGGAGCCGTCTCCCTGGCCGGCATCGCCGGCGCCGCACGCAGCGCACTGCGCTCGCGTCGCTGCCTGCTCCTGTGGTTCGAGCTGGGCCGACGCCTGCTGCCCTGCCTGCTCCTCGCCCAGATCGGCCTGCTCGCCCTGGCCCTGGCCTGTGCCGGAACGTTCGAGATCCTCGGGCTATGGCGGGTCGGCCAGGTTCCGGTCAGCGAAGGACGCACTCAACTGAGCGTGGCGCTGATCCTTCTCGGCCTGCTGGCGTCGGCGTGGCAAATGCTGGCGAAGATCAGCCGCTTGCGCCTGCGCCCGGCGCCGGCCCTGGATGTCATCGGCCGCCGGCTGGGCGAAGAGGATGCACCGGAACTCTGGACGCTACTGCGCGAGCTGGCGGCGCGCCTCGACACGCCAGCCCCGCAGCACCTGTTGGTAGGTCTCTGCGACGGCTTCTACGTGACCGCCAACCGCGTCTGCCTGCAACCTTCCGGCGAGCATCTGGAAGGACGCAGCCTATACCTCTCGCTACCGTTGCTGGGCCTGCTGGACCGCGCCGAACTGAGTGCAGTGATCGCTCACGAACTGGCCCACTTCGCCGGCCGCGACGCCCATTACAGCCTGCGCTTCCTGCCGATCTACCAGGGCGCCGCGAGCCAACTGGCCGCCATCGAGGAGCAGGAAGCCAACGTCTTCGAACGTGCGGCACTGGAACCGGCGCGACTGTTGGCCGGGTACTTCCTCGAACGTTTCGGCCTCGCCGTGAACCACTGGAGCCGCCTGCGCGAATTCGCCGCCGACCGCCGCGCCGCACAACTGGCCGGTGCGCCGGCGATGGCCTCGGCCCTGCTGCGCAGCGCGGCGGCCGGCGCGCCGATACGGGCGTTCCTCGAACACTGCCTGCTCGCTCCGGCGCGCGCGCCGGACAACCTGGTGGACGCCATCCACGTCTACCTGGGCCAGTCCGGCCTGGAAGCACCGGACCCCGGGGCGGAGGGACTCCAGGTCCATCCGCAGGATACCCACCCTCCGCTGGGCCTGCGCTGCACGGCGCTGGGAGAGAGCTTCGAACGCACCTGGGCCGGGACCGCCGGCCGGGCCGTTCCGACACGACCGCCGAGCCAGGCGCTGAGCGTCTGGTTCGGCGCCCCCCTGGCGTTGAGCCGAGCGCTCAGCGCCGACCTGCTCGGCAAGACCTGTGAGAATCCCCATGCAAGAAACTGACGAAACCCTCGACGAACTGCCGCCGCTGGAAGCCCGCTGCGAGATCCGCGAGGTCTCGCGGGGCACCGCCTGCGTTGCCCTGCTCGCTGGCCTGGTGGCTGGCGCCACCGGTCTCTGGCTCGCTTCGCTGCCCCACGCCTGGCGCCTGGCCAGTGGCCAATGGCTGTTCTGGCTGCCAGCCGCGCTGCTGCTGGGCGGCGGCCTGTACGCCTGCCTGGCGGGCGTGTTCCTCTACCGGCGCCACGGCCAGGTCGCGCTCACCCTGACCCCGGAGAGCATCACCTTCGCCAACGCGCCGCAGGTGCCGATGTACACCTTCCAGTCGCTGGAGATCGAGCGCGGGCGCTGGTTGGAACTCACCTTCGCGACCACCTTCGATTGCACGGCACCGCGCTTCGACAGCCATGCCCGTTTCGACCCGCGGGCTTTCGCCCGCCCCGAAGCCCGTGCGGTGGCCGGAGGCAAGCGGGTCAAGCTGGCACTCTGCGGCGCCGCGCTGAACGGCCAGAAAATGGAACTGGAGCCGCTCGCCCGACTGATCTACCGGTACATCCTCGCCGGCCATCGCCAGCGCGCCCTGCAACATCATCGCGCGCCCGGGAGCGACGGCAGCGGGGCCTGAAGCGAGCAACACTCAGGCTGCGCGCTGGCGTTGCCAGTCCACCGCGGCTTTCAGGCGCGCCACCACCTTGCGCACGAAGAGCGGGTCGTCCGCCACGCAGAGTTCCGCGCTGACCCACTCCGGCCAGCCGGCCCCCTGGCGTTCGCGGGCACCCAGCAGGCGCTCGACTTCGTCGCGCACGGCGCGCTCCAGGCGTTCGCTGGCACGATTGCGGGACAGGTGGAGGCGCAGGCAGGCCTGTTTCTCGCGCTCCAGGGCGCGGCGTCGGGACAGCGGCAGTTCGGCAAGGTTGTGGCTCATGATCGGTGCTCCTTGTCGCGCAGGCAGGCGATTTCCGATTACTGTACATTCATACAGTAATCGGAATTGACGACGCTGACAAGGGCTGGCCGGGTAGCTCGAACAAGCGCATCCGGCACTTCAGAACTGGTATTCGACCCCGGCTCCCGCGTACCAGGACAGCCCGGGGGCCGCTTCGTAGTAACGCCGGTTGCCGTCGCCGACGATGACCGAGCCGACGTACTGGCGGTCGAACAGGTTGTCCAGGCGCACCAGCTGGTGGAAGGTCCAGGCCCCCAGGCGCTGTTCGAAGCGGGTGCGCCAGTTGAATACCGCATAGCTCGGCGCGGCCTTTTCGCTGTTGCTGTCCTCGACGTAGACCTGGCTGCGGTACATGCCTTCCCAGCCCATGCTGATGCCCTCCACGGGCTTCCATACCAGTTCGCCGAACAGGCTGCTTGCCGGCACGCCCGGCAGGTGCTTGCCCTTGCCGATGGTCTTGCCGCCGGCCTCGAAATCCGAATCGTAGGTGGCGGATAGCCGGGTATAGGCCAGGTTGGCGTTCCAGTGCTCGCTCAGTTCGCTCTCCACGCCCAGTTCGAAGCCGCGGCGCAGGGTCTTGCCGGCGTTCTGGTAGCTGGTGCGACCGCCGAGGGAGCTGGCGACGACGATCTCGTCCTCGGTGCGGATCTGGAAGATCGCCGCGTTGACCCGCGTATTGCCCCACAGGCGCGCCTTCAGACCGGCTTCGTACTGGCTGCTGGTGGCCGGCTTGAGGCCGAAGTTGAAGACGTCCGGCGCGTTCGCCGCCACCGGCGCATAGGCCATCTCCGCCTGGGTCGGGGTCTCGAAGCCCTTGCCGGCGCTGAGGTAGCCGTGCAGGTCGGGGGTGAAGGCGTACATCACCGAGAACGACGGGGTGTTCTTCCGGTAGCGCCGCGAGCCGCTGGCATCGCCGTTGCTCAAGTAGCGGTCGTCGACCTCCATCTTCATGGTGCTGTGGCGCACCCCGGCCTGCAGGGTCCAGGCGTCGATGGCCCAGCTCGCCTGCAGGTAGGGATCGAGGCTGGTGGCGGTGTCCACCTCGTCGCGGCGCAACTCGCCCTTCACGCCGAGCTGGTCGCCGTTGAAGTTCTGGTAGCCGCGACGGTCGTCGCGGCTCTGGTCGTAGTCGAGGCCGACGGTCAGGTTCAGCTCGCCCGGCGCCTGGCGTACCGGTTGCAGCCAGCGCACGGTGCCGCCGTGGAAGTCGCGGTCGAAGTCCACCACGCCGCCGCCACGCTGACTGTTGGAGACCACCCCCTTGGGGATCGACAGGTACTGCACGACACTGCGCTTGCCCACGTAGGCGTTGACCTGCAAGGTCGCCTCGCCGAAGTAGCGCTCGTAGTTCATCCCGGCCTGCTGGTGGTCGATGCTCTTGCGCGTGTCGTACAGCTCGGCGTTGGCGGTGACGGAGCGCGGGTCGTGCTTGTAGGCGTCCCAGGTCTGCCCCAGCGGATCTTCAGTGTCGTTCTGTTCCAGGCTGCTGTAGATCAGCGCCAGGCGGCTGTCGGCGTCGGGCCTGAAGTTGAGCTTGGCGAAGGTCTGGTCGCGGCGCGCGGCGCTGTGGTCGCGGTAGCCGTCGGTGTCCATCCGCGAAGCATCCACCAGGAAACCGACCCCGTCGCCCTCGCCTTCCGTGTACAGGTGGTTGCGGCTCAGGCCATCGCTGCCGACGGTGGTTTCCGCGCCGACCCGCGGGGCGCCCTGGCCGTCGCGGGAGAACATCTGGATCACCCCGCCGGCGTTGCTGCCGTAGATCGTCGAGGCCGGCCCGCGCAGTACCTCGATGCGCTCGGCGACGTCGAGGTTGAGGGTCGCGGCCTGGCCCTGGCCATCCGGCGTGCTGGCCGGGATGCCGTCGGCGAGCAGCTTCAGCCCGCGGATACCGAAGGCCGAGCGGGCGCCGTAGCCGCGCGAGGAGATTTGCAGGTCCTGGGCGTAGTTCTGGCGGTTCTGCACCACCAGGCCGGGTACCCGCGGCAGGACTTCGGAGAGGTTGATGCCGAGCTGGCCGTCGGCGATCTGCCGGCGCTCGATGCTATCCACCGAGAACGGCAGGTCGAAGGTGTCGCTGGGGTTGTAGCTGCCGGTCACCACCATGGGTTCGAGGCTGCGTCGCTCCTCGCCCTGGACGGCGCAGGCGATGGCCAGGCCGCAGAGCGCGAGGGAGCCGGGCAACAGGTGGGAGACGAAGCTGGGACGGGGTCGGGACGGCATGCAGGGTTCCGCGGATCGCAAGGTATCGAAGGGGCTTTGCCAAGGGCGGGAACGCGCCTCCCCTTGGCAAAGCCCCTTCCGGGCCGAAGCCCGGAAGGCCGGGAGCCGGCTGTGGGCTCCCGGTGGACGGGTCATTGCCTGGGCAGGGCGTAGGCGATGATGTAGTCGCCCATGCGGGTGCCGAAGGAGCCGTGTCCGCCAGCGACGATCAGCACGTACTGGCGACCGTCCTTGCCGGTGTAGCTCATCGGCGTGGCCTGGCCGCCGGCCGGCAGGCGCGCCTGCCAGAGCTGCTTGCCGTCCTTCACGTCGTAGGCGCGCAGGTACTGGTCGAGCGTGCCGCTGAGGAAGGCCACGCCGCCGGCGGTGGTGATCGAGCCGCCCATGCTCGGTACGCCGACGGTGAGGCCGATCGGCACCGGGGTGTTGTCGCGGCTGGTGCCGTTCTTGTGCTGCCAGACGACCTTGGCGGTGGTCAGGTCGATACCCGCCACGTCACCCCAGGACGGCGCCTGGCACGGCAGGCCGATGGGCGACATGAACGGATGCATGATCACCGCGTAGGGCGCGCCGGTGTTCGGCTGCACGCCGCTGGTCTCGCCCTCGCGCTTGCTTCCGCTGGGCACCTTGTCGCGCGGCACCATCTGCGAGACGAAGGCCATGTAGTTGGGGCTGGTGAAGAGGATCTGGCGCACCGGGTCGACCGACACCCCGCCCCAGTTGAACACCCCGACGTTGCCCGGATAGATCAGGCTGCCCTGCTCCGACGGCGGGGTGTACTGGCCCTCGTAGCGCAGCGAGCGGAACTGGATGCGGCAGAGCATCTGGTCGAACGGGCTGCTGCCCCACATGTCGCGCTCGGTCAGCGGCGGGCGCAGCAGGTTGAGGTCGGAACGCGCCTGGGTCGGCGCGGTATGGTCGCCCTCCACCGCGCCCTGCGGCGCCGGCACTTCGCGGATCGGCACGATCGGCGTGCCGTCGCGGCGGTCCAGCACGTACAGGCTGCCCTGCTTGGTCGGCGCGATCAGCGCCGGCTTGACGCCATCGGCGGTCTTCAGGTCGAGCAGGGTCGGCTGGCTGCCGACGTCCATGTCCCACAGGTCGTGGTGGGTGAACTGGTAGTTCCAGCGCAGCTTGCCGGTGTTCAGGTCGAGAGCCACCAGGCCGGCGCTGAACTTCTCGGCACCGGGGGTGCGGTTGCCGCCCCACTGGTCGGGCATCTGGTTGCCCAGCGGCAGGTAGACCTGGCCGAGCTTCTCGTCGACGCTGGCCAGCGACCACATGTTCGGCGAGTTGCGGGTATAGAACTTGCCGGGAGCCAGGGGCTCGGTCTCGTCCGGGTTGCCGCTGTCCCAGTTCCACACCAGCTTGCCGTCGTGCACGTCGAAGGCGCGGATCACCCCGGACGGCTCGTTGGTCGACTCGTTGTCGGTGACGTGGCCGCCGATGATCACCAGATTGCGGGTGACCGCCGCCGGCGAGGTGGAGTAGTAGCCGCCCGGGGTGAACGGACCGATGCCGGCCGTCAGGTCGACCGCGCCCTTGACCCCGAAGTCCTCGCAGACCTTGCCGTTGTCGGCGTTGATCGCGATCAGGCGGGCGTCGGCGGTGGGCAGGAACAGGCGCCGCGGACAACTGGCGGCGACCGCCTTGCCGGCCTCGGAGAGCGCGGCCGGCGGCGCGCCGACGTCGCTCCTGGCGTACTGCTCTTCGTCGTAGTAGGAGACGCCACGGCAAGTCATGTGGGCGAAGCCCTTGAAGCCTACCGGGCTCTGGATCTGCGGGTCGAAGCGCCAGATTTCCGCGCCGGTGTCCGGGTCGAGGGCCAGCACCTTGCTGTGCGCGGTGCAGGCGTAGAGCATGCCGTTGACCTTCAGCGGGGTGTTCTCGTTGGTCAGTTCGAGCGGATCGTCGGCGGTCGGCAGGTCGCCGGTACGGATGCGCCAGGCTTCCTCGAGCTGGCCGACGTTGGCCGGGGTGATCTGCTTCAACGGCGAGTAGCGGTCGCCGAACTCGGTGCGGCCGTAGGCCTGCCAGTCGCCGTCCGGCATCGCCGGGGCGGTGCTGGTCATGCCGCTGTCGCGGTCGATGCGACCGACGATCTGCCCCGGATTGGTGAACTGGCTGCCCACCGCGGCGGCGCCGGCCAGGACCACCGCCACGCCCAGCGCCGCGGTGCCCAGCGGCGCCGGCCCCTCGGCCAGCAGCGGACGACGGAACCAGGGCAGCCAGAGCAGCAGGCCGAAGACGAACCACAGGGCCAGGCGCGGCACCAGTTGCCACCAGTCCAGGCCGACTTCCCACAGCGCCCAGACGGTGCTGGCGAACAGCACCAGGGCGTACAGGCCTAGCGCCGCACGCTTGCCCAGCAGCAGCAACAGCCCGCTCAGGGCCAGGCCGATGCCGGCCAGCAGGTAGTACAGCGAGCCGCCCAGGCTCGCCAGCTTGATGCCGCCGGCCAGCAGCGCCAGGCCGGACAGCAGGATCAACAGGCCGAGCAGGCTCGGCAGCAGGCGCGATCGACTGTGGTTACCTTCGCTCATCGTCCGGTACTCCCTTCGGGGTTGATGACAGGCATTGCTTACTCTCCTATTACGTTCTGCACGCCGGGCTGTTCAGCCCGCCGCGCCGCGTTGGGCGGCGCTGAAGAAATGGCCGCTGGCCATGACCGAATCGCGGTTGTCCGAAGCAACAGCCTAGAACACCGTCTGGATCTTGATCCCCGCCACCAGCGCGTTGTCGACCTCGTCGAC
>OBBQ01000018.1_pt1 | contig 289196 bp, 260 predicted proteins | sample 1480811 | NCBI WGS metagenome assembly OBBQ01 (sample SAMN05301489, study PRJEB22388) | human gut metagenome | isolation source: Infant 2 DOL 11 gut | host: Homo sapiens | place: USA: Pittsburgh, Magee-Womens Hospital of UPMC | collected 2013/2014 | reverse complement strand
GCTTGCATGGCATGCAAGAGGTCAGCGGTTCGATCCCGCTTAGCTCCACCAAATTCTGCACCCAGCGGATTTGGTTCGTAAAGAAGTCCTGTGGGGCTATAGCTCAGCTGGGAGAGCGCTTGCATGGCATGCAAGAGGTCAGCGGTTCGATCCCGCTTAGCTCCACCAAAATTCAGAACCCTCGCTTCGGCGGGGGTTTTTGTTTTTAGCGGGTTTCATGTAAAGCACTTTCTGGTTACGTCAGTTAATCTCCAGCAATTAAAATCGAAAGTAATTTCAGACTTTTTCCTGATAATTCGCCTTGCTTGCCCTAAATAAGCAACATAACATTTCCCCCATTAAACGTGATGAGGTTTCTGGAGTTTTAATTAACAATAATGCTTGATAAAATTAACATTAATATCAAAAAAACTCTATTGGCCTTTATCATTTGTTTAGTCGCTATTCCGCTGGCTCGTTTTATTTCACCGCAAACGATAATTGACGGCAACCTTATTTATATTGCCTGGCTGCCAATCAGCGTGATGTTTTCTGTTATTTTTATCTTTGGCCGCTATGCGATTGCGCCATTAATTCTCGCGTTTGCCATCACCAATAGTTTTCTCATTAAATTAACGCTGCCGCAGGCGTTTATCTTACTTTTTTGTCAACTGTTCGCCGTGTTTGTCTCCTGCGCTATTCTGCGACTGATGGTGGGGAAGCGCTGGCGCTGCGGTCCAACGGCAAAACATATGGGGGCGCGGATCTTCTGGGGCGGCTTCTTCGCGCCGGTGCTCCTGAAAATCACCATGTATCTCGCCGGACAATATTTTGCGTTTCCATTAGCTATTACCAGTTACTTTGGTAGTATGCCGTTGATTTATACTGTAATAGATATCCAAAGTTTAATCAGTGCGGCATTAATTTTTACGACGTTTCTTTATTATCCAATGCGGATGATTATCAGTCCGCGCTACGCCCGACGTTTCTGGCAGCAGGAATGTTTACCGTGGCTGGCACCGCAATATCGCTCCTTTACCCTATATTGGTTTATCGCGTTGGCGGTGATATTAACGCTATTGTGTGCGCCGTATCAGTCTGAATTTTGTAGCGCGGCGATTTTTTTTGCACGGAAACGCGAAAAATTATGCAGAGAAAGAGTTTAATAATATGCATAGTGCAAAAATAATCAGCGAGGATTTTGCTTGCGTTAATATCCTCGCCGAACGATTAGATAGAAAATTGCTTACTAGACATCTGATATTGACCATGCGGCATTCAAATACGCACTGATACTGTCGATAACAGAAGCCACTTCGGCCTGTGTTAGCGCTACTTCAAAAATCAGCTCCATGCCCATAGTAATATCCGCTCCTGCCGGATACGCTGCGCCAGCATGATGCGACCCTATCCTGATGGTTCTGCCAGTGTAAGTAGTCCTGTTAGTTAGCGTACGTGAACCTTGCCATGCAAGCGCACCTCCCTGCCGCCCACCGATTCTGGCAATGTTATTATCGCCATCAATCAGTGACACAAAGGCCGCCCATTTCGTCACGTCATAATTGGTCGTGAAGTTATTAATCATGTTGGTTGGGGTGGCATTGTTGTCTTCAACAAAGGCACCATACAAACTCTGCGACGAAAACATGAAAGCAAGGCCATCCCCCCGATAGACGATAGGTGATCCAGAGTAATTGTAGTTACCCATCATGAACGCCTGTTGCTGCTCGGTGGCCGCCGTCGGTTTTACCGGTTTGCAAATTACGATGTGCGTCTGGTTTTTGGTGGAAACCTTCCCCGTATCAAAGCAGTTATTGAAGTTACACACAGCGCCAAAGGCGGAGGAAATTGTCGGTGTCCCTACCATAGTCAGCGGGGCTGTACTGTCAGCAAGGTTACGGATACTCAGTGCTGCATTGCCACCTTGAATGTACATTGCCTTCAACCCTGTATTGACTGGCAGATCGGGCAGCATGAAATGTCCCTTTTTGGGGTGACTTCCTGGAATAACAATGTCGCCCAGTTTTGGTATAAAGATTTCGTTTATCATAATTCAACCTTTTATTAGTGCAGTATTCAGGGCGGATGCAATCATGTTGCTGCCCACAGCATTGGGGTGAAGGTTATCAAGGAAACAACCGAGAGAATTCATTTCCTCCCAGGTATCGAACAGATCGTAAATACTGAAGAACTCGGCATTTAGCGCATGCGAGAGGTCGTACATCACGTCCCGAAAATCGACGATCGGAGTCAAGGCAACCCCGTTTGTTCGAGGCGGAGCCATCAGAATAAAACCAATATCTGGCAATACGGCGCGACAAGCCGCCATGTACGTCTGAAGCGCGGTTTTAAATACCTGCGTCCCGTAAGAATTCCGGTAATCATTGTTCCCGATGACGATACAAATGACGTCCGGCTTCATCGTGCTGAGGTACTCAGAGATTTTGTCGGAGAACAGCAGAAATTGGTCCGCAAGAATCCCGGAGTTACCCGCCTTGCTCATCACGCAGCCTGCCACACCGGCGCGCCAAAGATAGAAACCATGAATAGCGACACGCCCTACGTTTCCGTCTGTTTTGACGTAAATCGTCCTGACCTCATCCGCCATTCCTGTCAGCAACACCGATTTTGTCGCGCCGGTATTCCCGCAGACAACCTCAGTCCACTGAGTGACCCCGCCAACGTCGTAGCCGTACTGGAATTTTCCGTTCAGGTCCTGATAGTAAATCCGGCAGTCAGTACAGCGCACGTTAGTCACATTAAAATAGGCCGTTGCCAACGTAGTATTGATGGACTGGCCATCTAGACCGCAGCCATAAAGCGGCGCACCGCTGGTCGGGGACGAATCGTATAAATCCCAGCCAGCGGAGCGGTAAATATTCGAACCGTCCCGCGCAGCACCATAGTTGACGGTACGCCAGCCCAGACCTGCATCACCGTAGTCAGCGTGTAAAAGGCTCGCAATAGCGGTCGCCAGTTCGTTATTCTGCGTCCAGCTGTCCCCCGTCAGCATGAAGTGTGGACGGACTGTCAGACCCGCTTTAAGCTGCGCTTTTTTCGCTTTCCAGCGCCAGAGCGTCCGGCCATCAGTATGCAGCGGGATATTGTAGGCGGCAGAGTACATCCTCCCCTGAAACCAGCTGACCATATCCCCGCGAATGTTCGGCCCGACCCCACTGGCATCAAGCTTTCCATCATGGAACCAGAACAGAACATTTCCGGCACCATCCTCCATCCCTGGAACAAAACCAGGTGAGATTAATGGTATACGATGGTTAAGCGCCTTCGAGATAATAGTGTTGATGTATGTCCATATTTTTGTTTTAAAGCTTTCAGAAATAATGGACACATCAAAACCATTATCCCACCAGACAGGAATATTATTCCCGGCATCAATAAAGAGCGGAAAAAAAGAATTCGATACATCATCTACTTGAAAATTTAGGGAGTCATTTAGCCTGGCATAGACATCTTCATAAATCATCTGATAAAGAGCCAATGAAATTCTGGATACCGAAAAACCATCATCCCACCAGACCGGAACGTTATCAGCGCCATCGATAAAGAAAGGAAAATAGTTAGCTAAAGCGTACCCAGAGGCAGTCGATTTTGCTATGTAATCCTCAATAGCATCCAGAGCTTGCCGTGAAGGCATTGATCGCCCGGTTGGAGAAATAGTACCGCCATCGTTGAAATACTCATCAGCAAGCGTTTCATCCGCTGTGTTTGTGACCCAGCATTTTGACCCGTCGAGAATATTTCCAGCATTGGCATCGTTCTGAGCTATTGGTAATGAAGGATAAGTTCTTGCATTGTTAGTGATAGCACCACGACCAAGAAGAGCTGTTAAAGCTATAGCTATTCCTAAATTCTTCAGATAATAAATAAAAGCAAGGTCATCATTTAACCCCTGTGCGACGCGAAAAAGCTTACCTTCGGGCGTATTTGCAAGGCCCGCTATTGTCCCGTCAGGATCAGATTCTGTTTTATAAAATGTATACTCTCGATAATCTTGTGCAGATTCGACAAGCAACCTTAACCATTGTGTACGGTTAGCAAGTTGATTAGCCTGAATATTTAATATTCCCCCCGGTCCTGCCTTTGCCCTATCAGACTCTTCAAGTTGATGGATTCCTGCTTCCCATGATGGAGATTCGGGCAAACTAGACATTCTCCCCTCCCACAGCACTGATAGTTTTGGACGACTGCTTGTCTAATGTTTCAATAGCGTAAATGCTTTTTAAAATATCCATCAGGCATACTCCTCAATAATAGCGATACCTGGATTACCATCAGCGCCAGATATAGAAGCGTGGGAAGGACCAATAGAACAACCAGAGGCACCGGAACCATACCCAGCGCCAGTATTTGCAGGGTTATTAATTGCAGGGACATGACCGCCCGCACCCAACTGGCTGTCTGCACCACGTGATCCAATAGCATACTGAGCATCTACAGCTACTGCCGGTTCAGCTCCGGCACCCGGTGTACCTGTAATATTCCAGCCAACTGGATTGTTTGTGTTCGTATTAGCCACAGGCTGAAATGGAGGTACAGCAGGTCCAGCCGGGAGTCCTGCTTTACCACCAGGCGCTGAAATCAGCGTGCCGACTGAAGTTGTTCCACCATCAGTACCATTCTGACTGGATGGCGTTCCTGCAGTACCCCCTGCGCCAATTGTCACCATGACAGTGGTCAGTTCGGTGACGTCATAAATACCTTCTGCATAAGCTCCGGCTCCGCCGCCGCAACTTACAGAAACCTCATTGGCTGAAGTGGGAGCAGGAGAAGAACTACCGCCGCCACCACCTAGAACTCTGATACGCCACTTTGTAGCACCCGGAGTTTTAGTTATTGGTCCACTTGTTGTAACGACCCTGGGTGGAGCAAGTAATCGCCCCGGCGTTAATTTACGAATTGAAGATAATAATTGAGTAACACTATCTCCATCAGGATTAATGCCTGCCGCAGAAAGAACAGACATGAGTTCTGACTGAACATCTCTAACTGATGACTGAAGATTGTTCATAAATAACGCATTGATCAAAGTGCCAAGTTCGCCAGTAGTTGGATTACCATCTTTGAACTCATTATCAGGCGTATCGATAGGTGGCATGATATTCTTCATAAAATCTCCGGTTGTTCTACTGGTTCTGTTTTTCTATATAGCCAGTCATAGGCTGTTCACCATCCAGCATAAATGAACCATCAAGATAAAGTGGGTAGTTCATTGCTGATTCATAGAGGAAATAACAAAGTGTATGAGCAGGTTTTAATTCTTTGAACGTCGTTTCAAGAACAGTATCGCCCATTGTCATAAGGCGCTCACCAACTCGAGAAGTTCCGGTTCGGAAATAGTAAAGTGGTATTTCTAAGCCAAAGGCGTTCACACGCCAGGTGAAAATAATATCGGGAATATAAAGCGTATCACCGCAACGACTGGAACCAACCCTGAAAGGTTGTAATTCATCAATTGTGATGGTGTAACCGATTCTGCTCGCCATATTAATAAAGTACGGGATGCTCAGGCCGCCCGTTTCTGACAGCTTAATCAGAACCCGATCGAGACGCTGCTGATAACTGTCATCCTCGTTGGGAGTAACATTTAACACCCGCTCCCAGTCAGTCAACAGGTTCGCTGCGAAAAAAGGCGCAACTCCATTCAGGGCATTTTTGGCAGATTCATCCGCTGCATCAAATGCGTTACCTTCTGCCGATAATTCTGCAGCTAAAGCTTTTTGCTGCGTATCGTAAGCAACTGGCGGCAGTAAAAGGGATAAAAGGTCTTTAGCATTATTCATATCTGCGAAACCTCAATGCTGCCGACGCGGATCCATTCCACAACGGTTTCACTGACATCAGGGAATACGTTCGACGTCGGCGAGACGATGACGCGGTCCACGACACCTGTCACGATAGAAATCAGCATTTCGGCCTGAGAGCGAATAAAGGGCTCGCCCGGCGGTAATTTATTGATATATTCGGTCATCGTGGCAATAATATTTTCACGTGCCACATCTATCGTCACACCATCAAGCGAAACCTGAATAATCAGGTCTACCGTTTTAATCGTCGGTCCCAGTACCAGGCAGTTTTTTGCCGTCACAGGACGTATATCATCGATATAATCCTGTGTTGCAGAGATAATATCTGTAGAGGGTAAACCGTTGGCCGAGGTAATGACGACATCAACGGTACCCAGTCCACGGCGAAGCGGATAGACATAAGCAGCGGTAACACCATCCACAGCCATCGCCCAGCGGCGATAATCATATTTATTCCCGCCAGCAGGTGCGCGACGAATAATATCCAAAAGACGGGCCAGTAATTCGGTATCCAATTCCTGGTCAGTACCACCGGACATAATCCCGATAATAACGGTGCTGTCGAAACCTGTTGGTGTACTGGTGAAGGTGCCTGATGTGACGGCAGTGGTATTGCCGGCAGCGCCGGCAGTGGAAAAACTCGCCGCAACGGTGCCATTACCGTCACTGTCCAGTATCGCTTCGGCTGTAGTAGTCCAGGTCAGCGCCCCCCGCGTCACAGTATAACCTGCGGCCGCTGATGCGCCGGGTTCGCCGGTAACTGACATGAAGCCGCTGGCCGTGGTGGCCGACTTTCGAATCAGTCCACGGGTGCGGGCGTGCCATTCGAGAAATTCGGTATCTGCCGTGTCAGCAAATATCTGGCGAACAATCCAGCCCTGGTACTGATAAATGCCGGTAGCCACACTGGCGACAGCGCTGGCACGAATATATAAGTCGCTGTCAACACCGATATCCGCGTCGGTATTCAGGTTCTTAATATCGCGCAGAATATCGCTACGGATATCTTCAAACGTCGGCGTGATAAACGGCATTAAATAACCCTCACAAAATGCTTAAAGGGGACGGTAATACCATCGGCCTGAATAACGGTGATCAATAAAAGGAGCCAGCCTGGCTCCCCCTGAAAAGTTTCTACTGCGATACTTTTTGCCCGACCGTCAGTATTGGCCGTCAGCGGTGCCAGCGCCTCTTCGGCATACTGGCGGGCGAGCTTATGTACACGGGTGACATCCTTCTCTCTCCTCAGCAGATGCAGCTTTGAACCGACATCCGGCTGCGCCCACCACGAGCCGAGCGGGATAGTCAGACGCAGATACACTGCGTTAGCCAGGGTGCTGGTGCTCGTGCCGGCGTAGTCGCCGGTTGTCGGGTCTAATAGTCTGTCCACGCTGCCATCATGGCAGCGCGGTATGCACGGATTAAGCTGAAGAGGTTCAGTGGGTTCGGAGGGGGTTACATCTGCTGGTTCGGTTTATTCGTCGTGCCGGCGTCGCCGCCATGATCGTGGTCATGGTCGTCATAGGTATCGCGTATCGCATCGAGCGTCGATTTACCGTCGGCCAGCTGATCGCTGGTTTTGAGCTGCGGGGTCTCAAAATTCGCGCCGGCGGTGGCGGTGACGTCGTAGTCCTCAGCCTGCACGGTATATTTTTTGGTTTTCACGAGGTACTCGTCGCACGCTGTCTCGACGATGCGGCCCCTTTTTATATGCACATACGCGCCTTCGTCAGAGTAGATGGCCATCTCGCCGCTGGCCACCTGCAGGCGGTATGCGCCGTTCTCAGTGGCAATGATGATGGCGTGCGACGTCTGGCCACCGATGGGGAGCACGATACACTGAGTGCCGGCGGGCGGGCAACTGGTAAACCCGAAGTGCTGGAACAGTTCGGCGTCCTGCAGTTGCTCGCCGGCGAGCCCTTTAAGCTGCACCTGCTGGATACTTAAATCGCTTTTAACACGGGTTAAACGCCCTCTGAACGCGAGCCTGATACCTCGCAGTGCGGAGCGGATACGTTGATCAACCTGGTTCCACATCGACTATCCCCGTTTCCAGTTTTTTCTTTTTCCGTCCCTTACGGGCCTTTTTCTTCTTCGGCCACGCATCCGGTATCCAGACGCCGTCTTCTTTCAGCCTGAGCGTGGTCACCGCGCCGCCCGGGCGTCCGCCGGTGAACTCGCGGCCCATCAGAAAATAAACAGCATCAATACCATGTGGCTCGCTGATAACGTGGATACGCTGTCCAGGCTCCCATAGCACGCCGTCGCTTGTCCGGTGGCCCTGAACCCGGGCAATCAGGGTATAACCCTCCAGTCGGGCATCGGCCATCATTTTGCGGGCGCGGTAGCGAACCTGTTCCAGGTCATCGGCATCGTGCATGACGACCACCTGCGGCCGGTAATACGTGACGGTGGGATCCTCTACGATAAACTTCAGCCCGTGCTGGCCAGTCTCGGCAAGCCCGGTATCCTGCTCGGCGTCGGTGGTGTTCGTTTCTTCTGCCACTGAGAATGTGTTCGGGCTGGTGACGTCGATAATTCCCAACTCTTTCTTTTTGTTCGTCGAGTGCGCGTGGCCCTGCGCCAGCACCGTCAGACGGGAAAAGCTGCGCTCCATACTACTTTCATCGGTGAGGCTGAGCAGGTTGTTGCCTTTGCCTGAACGGCGCATCACCAGCGTGGCCACCGGCGCGGCCGTATAGTCCGGGCCACCGATGACCAGAGTGCCGTCCGGGCGGAACCATGGCCATAGCCCGCGACCGGCACAGGCCCGCAGCAGGGTATCCCATGCCCGCTCGCCCGGTTCGGTGGTAATTTTGTCATTACGGATCGAGCTCTCGGCGTGCAGCTCGATGTTTTTAATACCCAGCGGCCGCACGACCTGGGCGATGACCTCTTCCAGGCTGGCCTGACGGCTGGTCAGCAAAGGCGATGCGCAGTCCACCAGGATGGCCGCACCGTCACGGCCGGTGACGGACAGCGATACCTGATCGCGGCTGACGGTGCGGGAAACCCGGTCTATGCGCCCGGACATCACAACATCCGGCCCGACGCGAACCTGAACAGGAACGCCCCGGGCCACGCCTTCCGGGAAGATGCCGGCAGGCAGGCCGAGACGCATCGACCACGCATCGGCGGGGATGAGAAAGTCACTGTCGATACCATAAGCTGACCAGTCGGAATGCACCTTACCGCCCACGATCACGGATACTTTGTCGAGGTCGATATCCTGCGCCGCCTGTTTATTCTGCGTAGCCATTCAGCACGTCTCCCGGGATGATGTTGTTAGGGTCCCGGAGGGACGGATTCAGTAGCTTCAGCTCGCCGGCGCGGGTGTAGTCGCCGTACCACAGGTGCGCCAGCAGGTGCAGGTTCGTGGTGCTGGCCACGGTGCGCTGAATCATCGGCGGTCGGGCATTAATCAGGGCCACAGCCATCGACTGCAGGGAGAGCGCGGTGTCACGCAGACCGTCGATGACCGGCTGATATTCCAGGGCGATCGACGTCGCTGAACTGCTGACGTTCTCCATCTCTGCAGCCCAGGTACTGCGTACGTTATCTATGGCGTTCTGCACCGCCTGACGGGCATCACCGGCGATCAGACTGATATCATCGGGACTGAGCGAGGCCGTAATGGTCTCATCACTGAGAAGGTCTGACGCCTGTTGCGCCAGCTCAATGGCCACGCTAATCAAGGTCATGGCGATGAGTTCGCGGATATCACTGGTGGTCACGTTTGCCGGCATCTCGACTGATGCCGTTACATCACCGGTGACCAGACCCGCCGGCAGCGCGGCCACTTCATCGGCCTGTGTTTTTACCGCCGCCCAGTCAGCGATGACTACGGCCGGCGCTGACGCATAGACGGCAGAGTCGCTGCTGATGGAGCTCATGGCCGCAGAGCTCTGCAGGCTGAGGGCCGACTGAATATCGTTCATGAAAGCGGACGGGAAATTCACAAAATCGGTGGTGCTGCTGATAAACCCAGTGATGTCGCCGCGAAGAACGGCAACCATATTCAGCGACGTTACGCCCAGCGCTTTGGCCCGGGCCAGATACTGCCGCGCCGTTCGTAGCGGCTTCATGGCGTTATCCAGCAGCGTCGCGGCATTGTCGAGAATCCCCTGAGCCTGGTTAAAAATGGCGTCAGCCTGGCTGAGTGGCCACTCTCGCAAAAAGAATTCGACATCCAGACCTGACTGCAGGAACTGCAGATCAACGGTGCAGTAATCGGGGTTCTCCGCGTCGTGGTTCACCTGGTAGACGTAACACAACATATCCGGCATGGAGCCGAACACCGGGTGAATCAGCTCACCCGAGCCGCGCGTATCGAGAGCCGCAATAAACGCCTGCAGCCGGCTTTCATAGTCGTCACCAAAGAAAACAGCCTGGCACTGCAGGCTACGGGGCTTACCGCCGAGGTCATCAATATTGGCCCCGTTACGATATGGGTACTCATGTTGGGCGATATCGCGTTGCACGCTGTCACGGGCGGTAATGATATCGAACGCGACGCCCCGGAAGCTCGCGTCCTGAAGGTCTGTTTCCCATGCCATCAGTGCGGTCCTCCCTGTGGCCCACGCGCGGCCGACTGACCGTTCGCCTCGTTAACGACCTCAGCCAGTACACGGCCATCGACCTGCAGCTGTGTGGTGATGTTGATTGGGGTCTGCTGTGCCGGCTGCTGCGCGAACGGTGGCACCGGGTAGCCGTTGGCAGACTGAGGGATGCTGATACTTGATGGTGACGCCCACCAGGCTTTTACTTCATCCCATGCATCCATAAGCCCCGGGCGGGATTTCAGTGCATCAAGCATACGGGCCTGATCGTTGGGGTAATTACCTTTTTCAAGCCGGGCGCGTGCCTCGGCATCACCACGACTGACCTGCACCAGTGGCGCGGCTTCAGAACCTTGCCAGAGTGCAAACGGTGCCAGTACACGACCACCGATGAGGCCGAGCCGGCCAGCCCATCCCGGAATACGGCTGGCAGCACCAGCTCCTGCGCCTGCACCAGTTGCTGAACCGCTGGCTGCTGCAGCCGCGCCAGCAGAGGAAAGAAACTTGATACCAGCGAACGCCCATGCTGCGGCCGTCATGGCTTTGATTGCGGTTTCAGCGCCGGCCAGCGCTTTTGTCAGGCCCGGATACGCGCCAGCGTAATCGTTGAGCTCGCCAGAGAGTTTACCCAGTACATCTGACAGCGGCTGGATCGAGTCCATCTGTGCAAAGTCCCGGGTATTATTGAGCTGGTTGACCTTGTATAGGTTAGTACCCTGAATCAGGTCAAAATTTCGTTCACCGGCCGTTTGTAATTCGGGGAGGGTCCGTTGTGCATTGGCGTCATCTCGTACTCCATATGCATATTTCCTATTTCCACGATAAGCAATGAGGGCCATTAGCGCTTCACGATCGGCAATAACCTGACCCACGGCAGAACCTTGAAGTATTTGAAGCTGAGAATCCATTATGCGACGCCGCGATGGGTCATCTGGGGTATTTTTCAATTGCTTTTCAAGTTTCTGATAACCTGGATTCTGAGCCACAATTTTGTCGACAATGGCACTAAAAGCATCAAGGGCATTCATTCCCTTTCCCTGAGCAGCCGCCAATGAACCAGGGAGATCAATCCCCTTACCATTTATTTTGATTCTGGCAGCAGCGTTAGATGCATCCTGGCTACTAATTTTCCCCAGTAAGTTGATAACGTTGTTACCAGCCTTATCACTCGTCCCTGCAGTAATAGCTGATGCTTGATTGAGCCCAAGAAGAGTTGCAAAGTCATCAAGTCCCTTCATCCCAATGCTGCTGGCGTTTGCTAACTGCTCAGGTAAATATTTGGCCATATCGGCAAGTTCAAATGAACCAGCCTGACCAGCGCTTATAGCCATGTTCAGCGCTTTTGGTATATCACTATCCTTGAGACCGAAAGTTTGTTTCAGTCGGATTGCAATCATTGCAAGGTCTTTAGAATCGGCACCTGTTGCGGTCGAATATTTTTGCAGCATAGGTAAGAGACGTTCAGCTGAATCATATTCAACAGCACCCGAAGCTAAAAGTGCATCCAGTGTATTTGCAGCTGTTTCTTTATTACCACCTCCTACAGCAACAGACCGACGGATAAGCTGATCCATCGACTGCATACCAGCCCGACGCCCGGCAGTGTTCTTCTCGGCAAATGCTGTGTTAGCCATGCTGGCCAGACGTTGTTCATAAGACATCTGATTACTGACAGAAGGCGCAACAATAGCCCCTGCGGCAGCGATGCCGCCGGCAAACGCCGTGACATTCCCACCCCACATACGGGCGCGTTCCATGCGTGACATTGACTGACCGGCACCATTGAGCTCGGTACGCAGCTGCGCGACCTGGTTAGTCATCGCACGAAACGCGCGGGTCTGTTCATTAGCGGTGAGGGTGCCGGTTCGGAGCAGACGATTATAGGCGGCCTGCGTCTGTGCTATCTCGCGCTGGATGTCGCGTTCAGAGCGGATCCCCAGCACAGAGCGGGCATTAGCAGCCCGTTGATATTCCTGCTGCAGGGTTCGGGATGCGCGGATACCGCTCTGTGATGATTGCTCACGAACTCGGGCGGCTTCTTCCTCTGCTTTCTTATTGGCATTGGTCTGCTTTAAGACGTCGGCCAGTGCCTGGCGCAATGCCTTAGAGCCCTGGTCTTTTGCCATCAGGGTCATGGCAAGCTGTAGAGCGCGCATTTACCTTTTCCCCTTCTTTTTCCTGCGGGATTTTACATGAGGAGTACGGGAAGCCGGCTTCCTGCCGTGCAACCCGTCGAGATCGTCAAGCCAGTTGGTCAGCTCGCTGACGGTCATTCCTTCGATACGGTCTGCGCTGATGCCGAATCGTCCGAGGATGAGGGTGGCTCGCCTGAGCCCTGAGAGGCCGGCTGCTCGCGCATCCGCTTTTTTTTAAGCCCGGCCAGCTCTGCATCAAGAAGGTCCATGTCGTCATCTGTCAAACCATCCAGCAACAGCTCTGCTGTGATATCTTCCTTTTTCAGGTCGCCCAGCGACTCGATGACTTCAGCCATAACCGCCACGCGGTAGTACATCCTGGCTGCAGGCGAATCCGCTTCGCCAAAGGCTTCGTTTGTCGCCGCCAGTGCATTGACGGTATGCCGTATTACCGGAACCGTCACGGTGTAGTCGTAGAGGATGGCGTCACCGTGAGGCACGCCGTACAGCAGTTGTCCTGATGCTTTCATTAGCCTTGTACCTTACGCAGTGACTGGATCGTGATATCCCGGCGGGCTTCATTGTCCACGGTGTACTGTTCGCCGGTCTGGGTGGTGAAGCAGTCCAGATAGGAGTACAGCGGGTTGCCGTCCATATCCATGGTGGTCAGTTTGGCTCCCTCCATTTCATCCCAATCCGGCTGCGCGACGTTTTTCGGCATCACAACGGTGATCTGCAGCTGGTGCTCGGCGATGCCTCTTGCGAAGCCTTTCGCGCGGCCGGTACGGTTCATCGTCTTCACCAGCTTGCGGCCGGTGTTCGTCTGGGGACGAATATCGGTAACCTCAATCTCCTGACCGTCCACGTACAGAACGATTGAGCCGACGTATTCTTCAAGTGCCATTTACATGCTCTCCTTACAGAAGCAAATCGATACGACCGGCGAAGACGTGGAGACCGTTCACCACATCCGACGGAATACGTGCATTCAGGCGGTTAACGTCCTGGCTGTCTCGCTCGACGATCAGCGCGTCCTTATTGGTGTCAACTTCCTCAATGATTTCCAGCTCTTCCAGCTTCAGCAGCACGTCATAAAGCTCACTGCGGACCAGCGGAGGCGTGCGGGTGGAAAGCTTTTCACGCGGGAATCGCAACGCAATACGCTCGCGACACGCTTTACGCACGTAATCCAGGGTGCGGATGGTCGTCAGGTCCAGCAGGGACACATCATCGACGCCGCTGGCGTTGCGGGTATAGGTCGTGATGGCGCGGACGATCTGCACCGTCTCACCAGACCCCACTTCAAACGGAGTCAGGCCGTTATGCAGCGCGTTTTCCTGCTCGGTTCGTCCCGGGCGGCTGGCGAGGTCCGTCACATCCAGTGCCAGCGTCAGGGTGTTCAGCGGCCGGGCCGGGTCTTCTTCACTGGCAATACGTGCGCCATATGCCGCCGCAATCTCTGCCGGCAGCATGACGGAACCGTTATGCCAGCCCACCGTAATACGTCCGCTGTTGATTTGTGATGCCAGCGTGGTACCGGCGGCGAGCGTACCCGGCCAGCCGGCGACGCCCACCGCGCCGCGCTGCTCCATCGGGCCGGAAACAAAATCCAGATGGGTACGCAGTGCCGTCAGTGTTGCCTGGGTGCAGAACGGGCTGATGATGATGTTGTGACCTGCTGCCACGACGTTTGCCAGCGCCGGCGCGATATCCGGGTCAGTGGCTCCGCTGGCCATCGCAACGATGGCAGTCGTCGTACCTGACGCGGTGGTCTGTGCACGCAGGCGGATATCGTTACCGGCGGTACCTTTGTTCTTCGCGGTCAGCGTAAGGACACCTGCAGCCACTGCAGCGGTAACCGGCAGTTCCGGCTGATTGTCGATCGCAGTTTTCATTGCTGCGGCGATGGCCGTTGCGGTATCTGCCGCACTGACGGCCACATCCACGCGGGTTTTACCGACCCACAGGCTGACAACGCCCTGCGAGCTGGCGGGCCCGGTGATGGTCAGCGTACCGGTGGCGGCAACGCCGGCGCTCGCATCGCTGACACCGATAACGGTCAGGTCAAGATAGGCATAGGTGCTAATGGCCGTTACGACCATAAGGTGCGCAACGGACCCGTAGCCAAAGTAAACCGCAGCCTCATCGCTGCTGAAGACACTGGTGGCCACAAGCGGATCGAGGCTACCGGTGGCCAGCATCGGGGCAACAATCAGCACCTTCTGCGCGTTCGCCGGCAACGTGCGTACCGCCAGTCGAGTGTTGAACTCGAAAAACTGCCCCGGCTTGCGGATGCTCGACGGGATATTGTCGAAAGAAATATTCGGGCTGGACATTATTTAGTTCCTTTGCCGGTAGTCACTTCGACCAGGTCGCCCTCGTTAAGACGGCGCTGGTAATAGGTGCTCCAGGAAACCTCAACAGGCTCCTGCTCGATGTAGCGGCGGGGGTTATCCTCGCGCGGTACTCGGATCCCTTCACGGGCTTTAACTTTCATGATGAAAAATGTCCTCAGCAGCGAACGGCTCCCGGCCGTTCAGGAAATACTGCAAATCAGTGGTCAGCCATGCCGGATCGTCTTCGCTGCTTGCTCCGTCATACTCGCCAAAAATCAGGTCAGGATGGCCGGGCGGCAGGTCTGCAGGAGCCAGCGGGAAGCGGCCATTTTGCAGTGATTCAGAATCGAATCGGGTATCGAACTCACAGGCAAATACAGACATAGCGGCTTTTTGAACCTGCGTGTTGAACAGGGTGCGCACCTTACCTGGCATCAGGAAGTCAATCGGCAACCCCAAATCCTGCCGCGCCAGCAGCCGACGGATGGCGTAAACCAGCTGGTAGGAGCCGACCTCATTGAATGACGGCCCACCGTGGCGGGTCGCCTGATCACTGCGCACGCTTCGCGCACCGGCGATGACAACAAAACGCCCGGTATCCCGCCACTTATTGTGGGCGGTGCTCAGCAGCTCTGAGCCCTGAACACCGCCAAACGTGACCCACACCCCCGGCAACTGGCGAATCACTTCAGCAGGTTCGCCATCGAGTTCGCCACTGTAGGAATGCACCTCGCGGACCAGTTTGCCGAGCCCCCGGGTGAGCCTGTCGATAATGGCGGATTCGATTTGCGTGATAATCAAAATGCACCCCCATCCGTTTCACTGCGCCCGAAAACCCGGCCAGCCGAGGAAAAGCGGGAAACACTCCCGCCCTGAGCGACTGAACCATCTGGCAGACGGCCCAGCGTGATGCGGCCATCAGCCACACGCTCCAGATACCTGATTGCGTCTTCATAACGTTGACGTATCTCCTCCGTGTTCTGCGTTTGCGCGCCGGTCAGTTCGTACCGTGCGATGTCGCAGCATTTACCCGTCAGGATCCCCGGGGTATCGGTCCATGGCACCGGATAACGGCCGGCGAGATAGCTGTCGATAGTGGCGGTGGCCCGTTCAAGGCCACCGTTCAGCACGTCGTCGTCAATCTCACCGGTAAAGTCACGATCGGAAAGCGCGATACATTCCGTTTCACCAAACTGCCCGACCATATCGTCCCGGGTTGCGTACATAGCTGGCTCCGCTTATTTTTTCGCTTTAGCCGAAGTATCAGCCGCTGCAGTATCATCGGCGGCGTTATCTTTAGCCTCCGGCGACAGGCCCGCCGTCTGAAGTGCCAGCGCAGCCTGCAGACGATCGCGGTCAGTGGTAACTTCCTCCAGCTGGGACTCCAGTTCCTGAACACGACCCAGTGCGGCTTTCAGCTTGTCATCATCGCCGCTAAGTGCGCCGATATGGACAACCAGCGCCGGCTCGGCACGCAGGATGGCGATCTGCTCATCGGTAAAACTGCCATCCGGCCAGGTCACAGGCACGTCACGGTGTGCCACACCACAGCGACGGAACCCGTCGCGCTTGGAGGTAATCGTAATTTCAGGCATTTATGCATCCACCCCTGTTGAACCAAAACCCATCTGCCAGAAGCCATAACCGCCGTTCGAGCGGGCCTCGGCACCAAATTTGTACTTCTTAATCAGGAAGACGTCGTCGCTGTCCATGTTGGTCTGCTCGACGAACACCGGCTTCTTACGCTCCTGATACACCAGCGGCTTGACAGTTTTGGTCACGTCAAACAGGTACCACTCGGTATCCGTTGCCAGCCCCGGCCACACCAGGACTTTTGCCGTCCCCTTGTAGATGTTCGGCGTGTTGTCCGGGAAGCGATCAGCCGTCATCAGATAGTTGGCGATATCTTCCAGCGCCGGCGGGACAACCAGCAGGCCAGGCTGAATGCGCAGGCTTTCACCTTCGTCATCCTTGAAGTTACGCATCGCCGCTCGGGCGGCCCCGAAGGATGCCTGAGCAGCAGCAAACGAAGCCGCCGACAGCGCCTTGGTCCCTTTGTTCGACGCCACACCTTTACCGACCGGGTGATCGGTATCGAAGAAGTACTGGCCGTCATAACAGAAGTTGGTGAACCCACCGCTCAGCAGGCGGCCGATGATATCGGCCGGCAGCTCTGCGGCTGACTGGCCGGCGCTCTCAGCCTGCTGCGCGTAGCCCAGCATGGTGTCATCGTCAATGTCGTTGCGATCAACCTCGATGGTTGCTTCCCAGTCTTTGTTACGGATGGTGTAGCTGAAGCCTTCCAGGGCTTTCACCACTTTTTCACCCACCCATTCACGCATTTTCGGGAAGCGTGAAAGCCAGGCGTAGTTCTCTTCTTTGGTGCTGGACGGGACGACCATCGCAATCTGCTGCCAGTCATTGGGGGTCTGATCAAACGCATTCTGAAAGGTCTTCTTGAGACCGATAAAAATGGTTTTCAGGTTCTGCTTATTAACAATCACGGCTGCTCTCCTTAAATTTCAACCCAGACGCCGTCGGACTCGACGGCAATAACTTTACCGGCCACCGGTCGTGCATCGGTATTGCTGGTTTTTGCCACGGTGATGCTGTCGGCGACATAACAGGACTTACCGACATCCGCCTGAGTGACGGCATCCCCGGAAAAGTTCGCCAGCTTCCACGCCTTACCTCGACGTACGAGAACAGACGTCGCCCCGGCCGCGCCGGCGGTATTATCGGCATACTCATCGGAGACGCCGAAGATGGTCAGGGCCGCAGTGGCTGCCCCCGGAACTGCCAGACCACTGGCGTTAACGCCGACCAGGTGTCCGCCATAAATCATCGTGGCCGCAGCCACCGGCACGGCGACCAGATCGCCGTTACGCCAGGGAGTGTTACGATCAGACATTGCTGTTTCCCTCTTTAAAATCGTTCGGATCAAGGCCCATCAGGCTAAGCACCGCCGGATTAAGCTCATCTTCCGGGGCATCGGCGGTTCTTGACGGCAGGCCAGCCGGCGGACGGCCACCGGTCTGGGTGGTGGTGAGCGCCGCGATGCGGGTCTGTTTCGCCAGGTGCTCGCGGAGTTTGTCGGGGCTGGATTTGGCCAGCGCCTCCGCCCAGCCTTTCTGCGCCGGCAGCAGACGACCATCCGATAGCGCCGCCTGAATCAGGTCCGCAGACTGCTGCTGAGTCAGCTGTGCAATCTGCTCTTCGCCAGAGGCGCGGGCCTGTTCGATAGCCTGATTCATGACATCAACGGAGACCCAGCGGGACGGGTCCGGGGTTTCAACCTGAGACGTCAGTGCAGCGACGCTGGCTTCCAGCCCGTCAATCCAGGCAAGACCAGCGGCAGCCTGGCTGTCCGAAGCCTTAATTTTGTTAATAAGCTTCTGCAGCTCGTTGAGAATGTCGGCTTCGGTTGACGAAAGCGGCAAACCCAGGAACCAGCGAAGCTGTTCCAGCAATTCATCCATCGTTGTGTCCTCAGTTGAAGTGGCGGCCAGGAGTGAAGCAGCGGCAAGCATTGCCTCGTCCATACCGTCCAGGGCGGGCGTATTGGTCAGGGCCGCGTTGATTAACGTGGTGACCAGACCAGTCGCGTCGTAAAGAAATACGGGGGAAATGAATTTGTATTCGCCAGCGTCGATAGCGGCGGCGGCGGCGTCAGTCCATTCGACATCGACCGCGAACAGACCCACTCCCTCACGCCATTCCAGCTTTTTAAACCAGCCGGACGCCGGAGCCGGCAGACCGTTCTTCGCTGATCGCAGGGTCTGGTGTTCGTAATCGATGACATAGGGCGTCTGGCGGGCGTCAGCCGCTGCAATGAGAGCGGCCGCGATAGTGCCGTCAATAAACCAGCCGTCAGGGCATTCAGCCGGACGACCGTCGCCGGCACGGAAGGTGCCGGCCGGTAACAGCTGGATCACGCCGCGAGTGGCGGCGTTGATAACCTGTGAGAGTGACGCGATACGAGTTTTCATGACGCTGACATTACGGGGATGCCGGCGACGAATTCAGTTGAAGGACTTCAGTGGGTATATAAAGGAAGGAAGCGCGTAAACATCATGTCACTCTGTCAGGGTGCAGGGCAATAGCGCTAAACGCTTTTAAACCGCTTTTAAAAACGCCTGAACACCCTTTGAAGGTAGTTCCGCTCCGTTTAACGCAAAGAAACGCCCTGTAATGCGTTACAGCGCGTTTTAGGTTTTCGCGGGTTATCGGTAGATCTGGCTGAAATAGTCCGCCACTTTATCTTCCATATCGCTGATGTCGGATTCGGTCAGGCGCAGGAACGGACGTGCGGGCATGTTTATCTCATACGCGGGGATGGTATGCCACTCGCTATAGTTGGCTTTGCTCTTGCGGGCAAACTGATTGTTCAGGGTGCCATCCTTGTTCTGGCGGTAGTACGCCTGCTGGCTGCGGGCGGGGATGTTAATCTTCCCGCCGGACTGGTGAATACCGGCGTAAACGACATTGGTCCCGACCGTCGCCATATCATTGTCACTGTAAGCCGTGATGCTCGCCGCCAGCCGCCCGGAGCGCTGGAGTATTTTACCGCCCCGGCGCTGCGCCCAGTAGGCATTACTTTTCCAGTGCTGCCATTTTGGCCGGCCCTGTTGCTCGAAGTTCTCCTGGACCGCATCTTCCATCATCCCGGCCAGCATCTTCATCAGTGGGGCACGTTTCTCAAATTTGCTGATCAGCTCACCTAACGAGCGCTCAAAGTCGCTGACATCAAAAACGATGTTATAAGCCATTAAACGACCCCTCCAGTAACGGTAATTCAGCCAGCGACTGCAGGGACGCCGGTGTCAGTTCTGCGCCGCCGTCCGGTAACTGCAGCTCGTAACCGGCAGCGTTCTGCCCGGGAACGGCCCGCACCTGGTGGAGTGACTCGCCATTGCGGATGACATAAAGCAGATCGTCACCATCAGCCAGAACCGCTGCAGGCTGACGCAGCTGCGCCGGCAACAGTTCCCAGAGCGGCCCGGGTGACTGTACCACTGCGCTGTCGGTCACCGTCATCACGGCGGCGTCGGGCATACGGCCACGACCGGCCAGCGCATCGAGCGTACGGGTGCTGAGTGCGCCGGCATGACGGTAGACGCCGGCGGGTTCGCGAAGCAGCGACTGGTTCACGAAGCGGCGCATGTCGGACGTGATCGCGTCAAGCAGCTGCGGCTCCGAAAGTGTGTGCTGAACAGCCAGTGCGGCCATCTTTGGTGGTGCTGTGGTTGAGCGGTCCATCAGGCGCTGACCGAGACCGGCCAGCCAGCCCTGACCTGGGTTGTGGCCGAAACCGGCATCCGGGGTATAGAGCTGGCCGTTGTAACGGAACGCCTGCACCTCGCGCGTATCCTGTGGACCCCATGCCTGCTGCACGGTTTCCAGATGACCCTCGCTCGACCAGACTGTGATGCTCTTGCTGTCGATATCGCTCTGCGAGCGCGTTCTGACGCGGCAGCGGCATCCCCAGCCGTCGGGCGGATAGGAAAACTGCCAGATGGGATCGTCATAGCGGGCCGTCAGTCCGTTCAGCGCCGCGTGTGCGGGCCGTGTGCGCAGGTCCATGACCGCCACGCGTGTCCAGTACGGGCGATCAGCCGCGTTCTCCATCTGCTGGGCGTAGCGGCCTGCACCGTAGGACGACTGCATATTGGTTTCAAAGATGGTGCGTAGCCGGCGCGGGGTTAACTGCTTGCCCTCCAGTACGCCATCCTCATCGGCGACCAGCTTCGCCTTATCGGCCAGCCAGCCTTTCTGCGTGAGCTTCTGCGTCATCTGCCTGCGGAACTGTTCCAGCGTCAGCCCGTTGTCCAGCGAATCCTGCAGGCCGGCACGCACGTCCTGCAGAATATCCTGGCGAAGGATGCCGGCGACGGTGAACGCCGTCGCGTGCGCCCGGGCCTCCACCTCATGCCAGTTAAAGCCGATGGTGTAGCCCTTGGACTGGAAATACTCGATGGCCTGCGCCGGCTTCAGGCCAATCGCATAGCTCAGGTCAACGTCAGGCATCGGAATTCAGCCGCCCCCATACGTCCGCGACAAAAAGCGCCTGCTCCAGCAGGGTCACCAGCTCGCTGTCGTCGAGGTCCGGGTAACTCCCAGCAATAATATCCATGGCCTCATCAGGCAGGCGGCCATCCTGCAGGGCAGCGACCAGCGGCGCGATGAGGTTCTGCATGGCGGCGGCGATCTTCTCCGGCACCGGACGGCCGTTATCCAGCGCTTCCTGCGCCGGGTCTGACAGCTCTGCGGCGGTAGTCAGGGCAGCAATGCGCCGGAACCGCTGACTCAGTGCAACGGGTAACGGTGTGCCGGTCTGGGCCGGGGCCTCCAGTACGGCCTCATCTTTCTGGGGAACCGGAATACCCAGCTTTGTATGCACCCAGGATGCCGGAATGGTTTTCACACCCGATTCCACCAGGTTTTTCACCCCGGCAGAGAAGGTTTCGATATCTTCGATATCCCGTGTATCAAAGACCAGTTTAGGCAGCTTGCGGCGTGAAACCTCATACCCGTTAATCCGCAGCAACATATCAATCATGTTGCGGAAGAAACCCTCCAGCTGGCGGGCATCCGCGACCAGGATATCGTGGCGGACATCGTTATGGACGTTACCCAGCGCGTTGGTGGAGGTCTTGCCATCGGCCTGGCTGGTGAGCGTGGCCCCGAGAATGACTTTGGATTCGGTGCGTTCACACCAGTCCATCATCGCGACGAACGGGTCAGCCTGGCCGGATGCTGCCGACTGGAAGTCAATATCGGTACCCTGCGGAATAATACCGGCTGCGTTATGTCCCAGGGTGACCAGCGCTTCGAACAGCGCGTCTTTGTCCTGATCCGTTGCGCCGGCCATGTACTTACCGACGCGCGCCGGCAGACCATAAATCTCCAGGAACTCCGCCAGATCGCGAACCGCAAAATTCTTGAACAGGTACGGCCAGACCAGCACGCGGTACAGACCCGACTGACCGGTAAAGCCTGTTTTCGCGTTATGCTTATGCACCATCCAGCCGAACGGCATCAGCTCGGCACCGTCGATGCTGCCATCATTCAGGCGGATAATATCGCCACGATCGGGACGGGCCTGGAACCAGCGATGCGGCCGCAGGTGGGCAGCGCTGGGTAGCCAGACATTCTCTTCAAGCTCCCACTCCAGCTCCTGACAGCTGAAACCATGCCCGATCGCATCCGCTGCCTGCAGGATGATATCTTCCAGATTGTCCAGCGAGTCGAACCACTCCTGAACCATCGCTGCGAGATTCTTCTCTTCCGCTGTCGCATTGCGGCGAGGCTCAATGCTCCAGTCGAGACCCAGTAGCGCATTCTTACGCTTGGCCATTTCCGAGAAAATATGACCATCCTTTTCGACCATATCGTCAAAAAGGTCTGCCTGAGCTGAAAGATAACCCTGCTCGGCTTCCTGCAGTATCCGGGGCAGACGGCGAATCGTCAGCCCCCGCGACGGGTGATCGGGATACGTGCTGTTCAGCTGAATCATCCGTGCTGTCTGCGGCGCTTTTGTTACCGCCTTATCAAATGGGCGACCCCACTGATCAACTATCTTGCCCATTACCATCCTCCGTTACCAAAGCGCGAGCGGCTGCGCGGGCGCTTCGTGTTTGTCTGTCGGTTATCTTCATCCCGGTCATCTTCCTGCCGGCGCGGAACGTGGCGGAAACCGTCGCGTGTCCCAAAGGAGTTGCACAGCGCCCAGAGCATATGCAGGGCATCCGGGCCATCGTCATGGTCTGCCATCGGAAAATGGCGGAGCTGCTCTATCAGGGTGACCTGGGTCGGACTGAGCCGAATCAGTTTGTTGAACACGTAAGGCTGCAGGGACTCGATACGCAGGATTTTGTCTGAATGTGGGGTAACCGGCATCGCCGGAACCGGAACCCCCAGTTCCGCTGACTGACGGACCAGCTCAGTACGCAGGAACTCCTGAAACTGCACGGCTTCAACCGACCAGCACAGACAGCCGTATTCCCGCTGCAGCGCTATGGTGTCGCTGATAATGACGCTCGGCAGACGCTTTTTAATCCGGGCTTCGACGACGTCCAGAACACCGGTCATCCGGTTAAACCCGCCAACCAGGATCGCCGACGGGTCGCGGGAATTACCTTTTATACCCAGACTGGGGTCGATGCTGCCGAAGAAGGACCATTCCTTCAGCCGGTTAACCCAGAAGGTGATACAGGCGGCGAAAGGCGCATCATCGCCGCTGACCGGGTCATTCTGGTACTCACTGTCGAAGGTGCTGTGACCGTCACGGGCGCGGATCAACATCAGGGTATAGAGTGGTCGCGCGGACCAGGAGACCACCGCGCCGGCTTCCATCTCGTCCTTGTGCTCATCGTAAAACGCCCGGGCCAGCAGCTCGCCATCCTCGTCGTTGTTACGCAGGACTTCTTCCCACTTATCCCACAGCGTCATGTCTGACGGCCAAGTGATGAGCGCCTTAAAGCGTTTGCGTTTCCACAGCGGGTTTTTCAGGGTGCGTGACAGAACCGAGTCGTAATGCAGAATGGTCCCGATGTAGATCACATCAAACTTGGCCCCTGCGCCACCCAACGGCAGCACGGTCTTTTTCAGCCAGTTGTCCAGCTTGTCGCGCTGGTCCGGGTTGCGGACCAGCTCATCGTTCTCGATGTCATCGAGCACAGCGAGGTCGGGACGATACGGACCATGACGCAGACCACGCAGCTTTTTACCGCTGCCAGCCACCTGCACCTTGATATCGGTGGCGGTCAGGATGGTACCCATCTGCCAGACGCGGCCCGCGCCGCAGGCGTCGGCAAAGTCCATCTTCAGACGCGGGTTCCAGCAGAGCTCAGCCTTGATGGCTTCCAGCATCGGATAGGCCTGGTCGATACTGTCCATGATGATGACCGGGTATTTTTTCAGCTCCAGGATGATGCACCACAGAACAAAGAGCTGGCTGACGATGGTCGATTTGGCCTCACCACGGGGAGCCGCGATAGCATCCTGCTGACTGACGGTAGCGTTGACGATTTCAGGCAGACGCTGAAACAGGAACTTATGCAGCTCCGATTCATCCTTGTGGCGGATATAGTGCGGGAAGTAGTTCTGCACGAAATAGCGGAAGCCGTTAACCGGATCCCTGACCGCGTCACGCCGCTGGTTGACCGCCTCCTGAGACGGATCAAAGCCGACCTGTTCCGCCTCGATGGACCGGCGAAGCGATGCGGCCAGCTCGTTGAGCTGGGCCTCAAACTCCTTTTTGTTCAGGCTGACATTCTTTTTACGCGTCACTGGGTTACTCCGGCACAGCCTGTGCTGCTAACTTACGCTCCAGCTCTGCAAACATCTGCGCTTTTATCGCAGCCTGCAGGGCATAGACAGCCCCCATGACATACCAGCCAGACCAGATGGCAAACACAATAAACGCCGTATCCGTAAGAACGTCATAACCGCGCCGGAACAGAGAGCGGGGCTTATACTCACGCGCAATAGTCGCCCTGCCATTTGCGCTGATGAGGCCAGTCAGGTTGACTACACCGAAAAACCAGCCGGCAAAATAGCCGATATTCAGCAACCTTTCATCGCCCCACAGAACCCCAAGCGCCAGTGAAACTGCAACGATCACATCAAAAAGCAGGCTTAGTAATAAACTCATCTGTCAGCCCTCAACGCGGGGTAAAGGAAGAGTCTGCCCGGCCAGTTCGTGCGTGCAGTCAGCCAGATACTGAATAAGGCCATCGCGCACAAAGCTGTGGCAGATACGGTGCAAGTCTTTAGTCCGGTCATCAAAATGCGCTGGGTTATCGCTCGGCTCTTCCCAGGTCACCAGGATGCTTGGGTTAAAGGTCGGGCGAACATAATCATGGTTCCAGTCCCAGCGCGGACCCTCACCCTGACCAATCGTCACCTGATGGGGAAAACCGCATCCCGGACAGATGAAAGACAGGCGATCGTGAGACACATTTTTCACAACGGCGGAAATGAACATGATTTATTCCCCCTTTAAAGCGTCGTTAACAGTCTGTTCAAAGCGGTCCTTAGCGCTCCAGCGTTCGTTACGCATAGCGTATTCCAGCTCTTCAACGCGGCCATCGAGCAGGTGAACGTCGATACGATCCTTAAACTCCGGCGCGATGACGTAAGCCACCTGGCTGGCCATCACGCTGACGCGGGAATTCACCCGGATTAATTTGTCAGCCATAGTGTTTTTGCACCTCATTACCAAAGGGTTCCAGCACCTGGACAAAGGCTTCCATATGCTTCGGATAGTGTTCACTTATGAAGGTGGACAGCATCGTGATGACCTCCATCGCTGTGGCCAGCTGCGACGTTTCTGGCAGAACGCGTTTGCTCGCCACCGTCGCTTTGTTGAACGCATCGCTGAGGCTGGCCAGCAGCTCGACGCGGGCCTGTGGCGGCAGTTGTGAATCAACATTGAGCTGTTCGATGGTGGTCTGATACTGGACCAGCAACCCCATCAGAATGGCCCGGCCGACGTCCTCCATGCCGTTACCGGCCAGCACGTTTGCTGCCCTGAGCTTGTCCCAGTCGTCGCCGCTGTCCTGCGCGTCTTTCTTCCAGCGGGCGGCCGTCGCAAAACTGACGCCGCATTGCGAGGAAACAATCTGCAGAGACAGCTGGCTCTGAATATAAAGCCGGCGGACTTTCTCCCTAGTCTCGGGCGGATGCGCCATATCAGAACCCCATCTTGGCCTTGATCAGTGAAATGGTCGTCACAACCAGCCCGCCCGACAGTGCCCCGGTCAGCCCGCCGGAGATAGCCCCCTGACGGATAACCCGGCTTTCCATAGCATCAATACGCCGATCGATACGCATCACCGCCCCGGAGATTTTCTCCAGCTCCGGCATGATGTCGGGGGAGAACGGCCGGCGCTGTTCCGTCAGCAACTGCTGCAGGAGCATTAACGGGTCATCGCTGGCCAGCCTGACCGACGGCGTCACGTTTGCTGTGGTAATACGACGCTGCCGTCGCTTTTGTCTGGCCTTCATGTCCTGTCTGCCTTCTTGTCCAGTTTGTCGAGGATGCGGTTCAGTGAGTTCTTGATGTCCCGGATGTTGTCCGATACCAGGCTGTAATCACGCGAGGCATCGTCCCGCCGCTGGTATTCGGTTCTGATACGGTCAACCGATTCCTCCAGATCGCGGATATCGAGCTGCAGTCGTCGGATCCAGATACCGCCGAACAGCGTGACAAGACCGAGAAGTAATTGATAAAGCTGGTCTGGGTTCATTGTGGCTCCTTACCGTAGAGCTGGCGGATGGTGTTCAGTTTGAACCGGAGCTTCTGACACCATTCTCCGTAGCCGTTGCTGTTGTCGAGGACACCGCCGGGGGAGAGTCCGCCACCGGCGCTGCCGGCATCGGCGGAATATCCAGCATTTCCGCCGTTGGTTGCTGACAGGTATTGACTGCAACCGGATCCGGCTGGATAGCCGAGGTTTTGCTGGTACAGGCAGAGAGCGCGAGGGCCGATACCAGTCCAGCTATCGCCATCTTTACGCGTGAGTTCATTGATTTTTTCCTTCAGTTTTTGCTGCGCGAGCGTCAGTTCTTTGCCTTTGGCCAGGAGCTCACCAGAAAGCTTGTCCGCCTGCTGGCGGTAGTATTCGGCCAGATTCACCTGAGCCTGCAGCTGCGACTGATTTTGCCTGGCCTTGTCGGCATCCGTTTTTTCACGCTCAATCTTGTAATCGTCGAACGCCTTCTGGACGGTGGCCGTCGCGTTGTTCGCCGTCTGTACATCACCGCGCATCTGGCTGGCGCATAACTGAATACCAATCCAGATCCCCGCAAACAGAATCAGCGCTATAGCAACCAGCCAGGGGAGAAGCGGTTTAACCAGCGTCCAGAGTTTACTGACCATCGGGGGTACCTCCGTTCGTCGGGGCGGCGGGCTGATCGCGCTTCATGGCCACCAGTTTGGACCCGATGTTATGGCCCGCCCACGCGACGATGTAGGCGGTAAACATCCACTCCTGCAGCTGCAGGCTGTAGCCGTACCAGATGACGATCGCGGACGTGACCAGAAAGGTAAAAAACGTAATGGTGTCGGAGGTGCTGAGCCGGCCCGACGGGTTAGATATCAGTTCTTTGAGGGACATAACGCCCTCCGGGCTTTCTCGAAGAGCATGGCGCGGTCGTTAAGGCCAACCAGCGCGGGGTTAATTTTGCGGGTAACTTCGACCACGTTGGCCGCATCCGCCGGCGCATTACAGCCGTGCTGATACCAGTACCAGGCGGCAGAACGTGCGCCATGAACTGGCTCCAGCAACAAATCGGGGTTGTTCAACAGGTCCAGCCCCAGCGCCTGTCCGCAGGCCCGATAGTTGTTTTTGAGGGTGATCTGAATCGGGCCACGACCACGATAACGCCAGCCGTCGCCGGAGGACTCCGGGCCGTTCCCGCCCTGATTGGCATAGACAAAATTGGCGGTCGCTTCCGGCCTGCCGACGAACTGCTGGGCCAGTGCCAGTTCTGACGGCTCAATCTTACGGTTTTTATTGAGATCGAAGTCGGAGCGAAAAATCATCGCCAGACGCTCAGCATCGCGGTAATACAGGCTTTCGACGACCCGGGTAAACCGAAGGCTCTCATGCCCGAGCTGTGCAATAAATCCAGCCTGGCGCAACGGGGTATTGATAAAGAATTCAGCCATGGCCGCATTCAGCGGATCAAGCCATTGCTGCGCTCGATGCTGCGTAATGCCGGCTGCACGCTGGAAGTCGTTGAGATTCATGTACTGACACCACGTAAAATAAAGGTGGTGTCAGTATCACGGGAGGGGGATCAGGGAATCAGGTGAAGGGGTTCAGTGGTTTAATTATCGAATTTAACAACAAACTGATCTTTATCTTCACTGTACCATTTGACTGTGTAGGAAAAAACTTGCTCTGACGTTGTCAGGTTACAGTGTCTAATTTCATCTACCTTATCGTAACTAACCTGTGCCGCATCGCTAAATTGTTGACCACTCAGAAGCTTGGTAATGACGCTGGCTACTTCTGGCGAGTTACATCCTGGAAGATCACCTTTGACAAACCCCAAAAAAGGCCCAATGAAAGACAGTACGAACATCAGAATGTAAGCGGCTAAAGGGTTAAGATTTTTCCCTCCCTGTATACCCAGAGCATCTGTAACCTCCAAAGCAGAACCTACTATTTTTTTTCGTTTAAAAAGATACAGGGGTAAAAAAATAATAAAAATAAAAGCTACACCAATTCCCCATCTTGCCGGACGTGCAATATTTTTCGCAAGAGCGTCTTTGTACACAGCGACAGAAAGACCAAAAATAATCAGTGCTACCAAAAATTCCATTTTATTAACCTTTAAAAAAGTGCTTGTTGTCTGGTTGATAAATCTTGCCTACGTTTACTAAGCAATTCCCATCCAAAGCGATCACTAAAACCATAGCGCGGACAAAGTAACGTCATGGCCATCAGTGAAGACGTCCCGTCCTGACGAACGGAGTCAAACTCAGCCAGGAACCGGCGGTTACGCAGCTCACGTAACGCCCGATCGCAACGAGGAAGATAAAGCACCTCGCCGCCAAAGTTTTTGATCAGGAGTTGGGTATTGTGGTCGCCGATGGTATCGCGGAGAAGAGCGGCGCGGTTAGCGCCGAGAGCCCGGAGACCTTTACCAATCGGGAAAGTGGTGCCACCGAACGCGGATAGCAGCAGCTCGGTGGCCGGGAAGCCAATCAGGTCAGCTATCTGTATTACTGCCGGGGGCAGTAGTTCTGTCACCTGTTGCAGATTCATCTGTTGTCTCCCGTTTTTTACGCCGTTTTGCGTCTATGGCCAGCGCCTGCATGAGTTTGGTTAGCTGTTCATCCGTCAACCATTCCACACGCTGGACCTGAAACATATGATCGCACATTTTCTCGGCATAATTCCACGGGCGTTTTGCATCTGCAAGCAAAGCTTCAATTTTGCTTAGCATCGTTTTGCGTGAACGGGCCACATTTGGCCGCTTGCCGTAACGGGCTGACTGGCGGGGGAAGCCTTGCTCATGCATGTATTCACGCACGGCCTGCAGCTCGTCGAGAGAGCATTTTGTGGATGAGGTTTTGCCGTTGCACAGTCGGGCGAGAACGGCGCGATACGTCGCGTCATCCCAGCCCAGATGAGCCTGACCGGCTTTGATGGCCCCGATAAGGCCGCGTTTTGCTGGAGTGGACATATTGCCTCCTGTTGGTTGCCATTACGGCAGGCACTCCGCAAAGTGCCTGCAAGAATGACTCACTGAATGGGTTCGAGTTTGTTGACCGACACGCCCCCGATTTTCCCTGCTACCCGGACTACCAACCGGCCGTTACGTACATGCCAGGCTTCCGAGGTGGTGACGACTTCTTCCACTCCAGGCATCCCGGGAACGATGTAATACCGGAACCGGGAGCCCACCGGATAACGCCGGTTAAAGTTACCGGCGGTCATATTACGCAGGAGGCTCTTCATTGTTCCCCCGAAGGCAATCAGCGATGCTGATAAGGCCGTTATTTTGCAGATAACTCATCGCCGCTTTAGGTAAATTGTTATCAGGATTTGCCGAGCGAAGTGACAGGGAAAGTCTTTTGACCCACATCACCAACGTGCTGGTCTGGCGGTCGGCAGGCTGTGGAACAGCATCAAGCCACAAGCGAGCTGATGTTTCAAAATTATCAAGACGGGAATAATCCCTGTGTCTGATGCTGATTACTCTGCCAGATGGGCTAGTGGAGTCGGCGTCACCGGCAGACCTGTAAGCCGCATAAATAGCGTCAACGATCTCTTTGCAGTCCACCAGTATATCGGGCTCACAATGCGTCCCGTGCAGACCGCCAAAGGTTTCCTCAAGCGCACGGCGGATATGTTCGATACCTTCCATCGCATCACGAAAGTTTTGCTCTAAGGCTAGATCAGATGATGGCGGCTGATACGTGTAGAGCGGTTCTCCGCCATGTTCTTCAGCAATGGATTTCGCCATTGTGACGACATTGGGACGAAGAACCCACGTAACCGGCTGCTGATCTATTCCTTTTAGTACCAGACGGGCAAGTTCAATACCTTCCTCCTGACTCTGACGAACTGAGCCGTAGGCTATAGCCTCAAGTCGTTTTCTGGTTATGGTTAAATCGCTGGTCATCATATTGACTCCATCAGAATAAATTAAAAATAACGGAAAGAATTAGAGCGACACTTAATGTGCCGATAATCCATTTCCAGAATGATGCGCGTTCAGACGATGACTGAAACCGGGATGCCTCACTCATGAGTTTTCTGTTCATTATCTGCAATCCATTCTGTCAAACTCGAACATAAACCGGTCCTGCTGCGTCATGCGGTGGCCATATACAATAGCCAGAACGGCTCCCAGCGACATTTCCATTTTTTCAGCAATAAGTTTTACACTCATTCCGGCGGTATGAAGTTCGCGGCAAAGCAATACATCCTCATCACTGTGAATGGCACATGGGTGATTTTCTCCGATGCATATAAGGCTGAGTCTCATGTATTCAGCCTTACCCTTTACGGATTGCTGGCTACGACCTAAATGTTTCGCGATATCTCTGCATACCATCTTCCCTGCATTGCTTTTGAGAAAATCTATTTCTTGCTTAGTCCAGAAACGATAATTTTTACGTTTTCCTAACCCCATTTTGTGGCGCATTCCCTTTACCGAATGATAACTGCGCTCTAATGCAGCTGATAAATCCATTAATGGCTTGCTGTTACCATGTTCGATTAAATAGGCTATTTCTCTACTGCTCCACAGTTTTCCTTTTAATCCAGAGTGCCATTTGCTTACATGGCTTTTATCTTTTTTAATCATGATAATCACCTCATTATTTCGAATGATTAATAGACTTGTTGAGCAAAATCCCTTCTCAATGTCCTGGCTTGAGTTCGAGCCAGCGATCGATAAAGAGCTTTCGTGCCTGACGGGGTAACATCGGGCTGATGGTAAATTCATCCGTAGGCTGAATGCCCCTGAGAATGGCCCATTCAGAATCGTCTTCAATAAACAGGTCTCGGCGTTCTGTGGCCAGCATGATGAGGTCAGCGCGTTTAACTTCCGGGCTCATAGTTTCTGGAAGGCCAAACTTCTGGCTGATTAAAGCCTCAACCCATTTCTCAATACCGCGATAATCAGGCAGCAACGCTTTAAGCGGCGCAGCAATATCATTGCAGTAAGCCTCACTGGCGTCGTGCAGCAGCGCTTCAAGCGCAAACTCAGACGGCACAAGATAGCTGGCCAGTACAGAATGCTGAGCGACGCTATAGAACTCATCCAGATGGCCCGTAAAGCGACACAGATTAGAAAGGGCCTGGGCGATATCATCAATATAAATAACGTCAACGCCTGAATTACAAAAATAAAAGTGCTGACCTGACCAGGTGGTAATAAAACGGTTTTCGGTATTCATGCTAATCTCCAGCGTTTTTTATGACGTTCTACGGCTTGCTTCATTGCGGTTTTATCAGCCGGTTTACGGATTGACTGACCGCTACGGGTATAAAATTGAAATCGTGTCTTTCCTGGGTAATCGGGATGCTCAATTACAACGGAGTTATCATTAAGATGATAAATACGCTTGCTACCCATATCCTGAACTTCACACCCGGAAACACAGAGATATCCAGCCATAATCGCCCCCTGTTATGAGCCTAATTTTTTTTCAGCGGCTTTAAATTCCGATTCAACAATTTCGATTGCACCGGAGTCCGGGGATGGTCTGGCGTCGGTTTTGAAATAAATTACATCCCCGACCCGGTAGTGGGTAATGCCACATAGGATCAACATCCCCCATTCAAGGCCCAGCGCTTTCCAGTAAGGCTCCCTCGAGATTCTTTCCGTGGGACGACCGTCATCCCATGCGTCCAGCAACTGCTGATGCTCCTCGCGGCGCTCACGGGGAATACGAGTCTTACCGCGGGGCTCGCGGGTATAACCATTCTGCGAACGGGAGAGCGTCCATAAACTGCTATGGCCAATCAATGGCGCGGCATCGAATGACAGACCGTGAAAGTGATAGTCTGTAGCGCTATAATAAAAGACAGGCTTACCGCCAAATTTTTTAGCGAATGCGTCCGCTTTTTCTTTCAGAGAAATACGTTGACTAATTTCATTGTCCCATGCGCCAAGCGCCGTTTTTGTGGATATTTTATAAAAGCCCATTTAAATCCCCTTAAACATAGTGAATAACAGCTCAATCATTTTCAGGCTGTAGTGAATACCTAAGCCCCATACGGCGATGCAAAAGAAAACGCAAAACAACCAGGTGACCGCCCGTAGATGAGTGGTCATCATCAGACGGTCAATAAATCTTTCAGCTGATATTTTCATTGTTGAAACCCCATATTCAGGCGTAAGCATCCCCTGACGCATTACGCCATTTGAAAAAATATTTAAGGTTTAATTAATCCTGACGCGTAAGAGAGTTCACGTTTGCAAGCCAGGGCTCTACGTTAATTTCCACAATTGTTGCTGACTTCAAATCAATAGCCGCCGCAACAGTTCTGACAGCCCGTCGCCCGGTTTCTTTTGGACGTTGATGCCAGAATGCGGTACCCGATTTATATTTCCGGTTAAATTCATTCGCGTTCATATCACACCGCCGCCATGTCCAGAGCAACAGGACGGTATTGGTCAGTATCACCAATACGCTCATAAATACGGATATATGCGCTGGTAGCCACAACCTGGACCGATTCACCGATTGCCGTCATGGCACGGTGCCAGCGCGGATCATCAATCTCATAACGTCGCAGCGCCAGAACGGCACCGGTAGAAACCTCACCTGATTTATCCGTGGAGAACGCCCGGTTAATCAAAATTTGAAGCTCCGGCCGTGCGCCTTCAGTCCAGTCGGCCAGGCACTGGTCGATAAGCTCTTTAGCCGCCTGCAGGCGCTCATCAAAAGCCAGGCGGTCAGCCATAGCACGCTGAATTTTATAGCGGCCGTCAAACGTAAAAAGCGTGACATTGCCTTTTTTGCCGCCCAGCTTCACATCATATTCATTCGCCGAGAGGTCTACGAATGCCGCTATATCAGCAAAGGAATTCTCTTTAAATTCCTTCATCAGTTTATTGAGCTCTATCGCCTTAGTCACGATCTCGCCGACCAGAGCATCACGAGCGAGGTCGATGGGTTTCAGCAGTTTTACCGGGATTAACGCGCCTTTGGCATCCATCCAGTAATCAGCCGGAACAGTCGCTGCAGTAAATTGTGTTTCTTTCTTATCCATGATGGGCCTCATTTAAATATTGGAAAAATTTAGCGATTTCAGCGCTGGCAGTCGCCAGCATTAACGGTGCAATAATATTGGAAACATCTTTAACTAAACGGGAGTCCTGTTTCTCAGCAGATATATTCAGGTTCTCGCCGCTTTCAGTGATCGTAATAACTATCTCAGCCACACTACCTCCAGATAACATGCATCCCGCGCCAGATAAGCATTTTGACCTGTGAGCTTTTGCCATCTTTGCGCTCGGTGATTTCGACTTCCTTTCCGCGCCATGCCTCAAACGGGCGGTCTACCTCGACGATTGGGCGGCGGAATCGGGTGTTAATGTCCAGAACCTGCAGGCCACCGCGCATAAGACGATTAATCGGGGCCATCATTTTTGGATCGTTAATAGGTAAACGGCACATAGTGACTCCTGAAAATTAATGAAATGAATCATTGCCTTTCACTGGAACAGTCGATAAATCTTTAACTGTTCCGAACATTTTTCTCAGAATTTGATGGATAAAACCGCCGAGTGAAACCAGAATAACCTGGGCTGCTTTCTTAACCTGTTCTGAGTCAGAATCGTCTTTAATCATGCGGCACTGGACATCAATGCCTTTTCCTTTTCGGGTTACAGATATTTCAATTTTGGCCATAGCTCCCCCTAATTAATCAGCATTTCAGCAAACTTACGTACCGCGCCAGCGCTGACGGCATTACCACTGATCTCACTGTGGCGGCTGACACCGCGAACTAACTTGAACAAACGACGGGCATTACCGTTGCTGGCTTTAAACAGGGCATCATTCACATCGGCCTTACTGGCATCAGGCAGCATGCTGATCGCAATATCGCTAATATCGTCCTGCGGCAGTGAATCACCGATGCAGAAAGCCAGGCCAACACGGCTATATAACTGCTGGTACTCACCGCGCTTACCCTTCAGGTTAATAATCAGGCGGTGCATTCCTGCGAGAACAAGGCCAATACCAGACTTATCATGGATACGTCGCAGGGTCTCAAGCGCCCGGTATGGCAGGTTTTCCGCTTCATCCACCATCAGGATGCGACCAGACTCGCGCAACGCAGCAATACAGGCTTCACTGAGTTCGTGCATGTTGCCACGCTTGCTGAGCCCCAGCAGGCCACAGAGCTCTTCCAGGACCACTCGGGCGGTGTATCCCGGATCGGCTTCAATAAGCAATGCATCACGATGCTGTGCGGCGTACTCACGCAGCATCATGGTTTTGCCTAACCCGGCTGCGCCATAGATAACGTTAAGATCGCCATCAAGATGGGCCAGGCGAATGACCTCCATTCCTTTGCGTGAAGTGATGGTCGGAATAAAGCTGGCGGTAATACGCTGCGATTTCTCCTTTTCCACTTCCCGATTAATAAAGCTCCGGGCCAGCTCATCAATAGCGGGAACATCACCGGCATATTTCCCCTGCAGGTATTGATTAATGGTCGCGGTACTTTTGCCAATCGCGCGGGCTACCTGTGTCTGGCTGTAGCCTTTGCGGGTCATCAGGTCATTCAGTTCAACATGTATGCTCATATATTCTCTCTCTTACCGGGTATTACCGATTTTTTTCAGATATTCGTCGCGGTCAGTCTCAAGGAAGAAATAAGGTTCTTCTTCTTTCACAACGGTATATTCCGCAGGGATAAAACTCCCCAGGTCATCGAATCGTTGCCCCTGCAGTACAGAGCGGCCCTCGGCTTCGATCTCCTGGACTTTCTCTTCGACACGTTTCATACGACGCTGACGGCGTTTCTCAACGGCCACATCCATTGCACTGACCGGAATCGCTGCACGTTTATTGCCATTCCAGATAGCGGTACAGATATAAGAACCGTCCATCCGGCGCACGATGACGGACTGCGGGTCGTGGATATCGAAGGCCACGCGCACATCTTCGCTGTCTACCTGGATTAACTCTTCAGAGAAATAATCGTTATTGAACAGACGAAGCCAGCCACGTTGAGCGGTGCGCACCATTTCGGGCATGAACGCTTCTCGCAGTTCGACGTCGGTCAGATACTCTGTTTCATCACCTTCGAGCTCAAGAACGGCCCGGCGGTACGCTGCTGGCGTCATATGTTTACCGTTGCGCCTGGGCAGTTCACTGTGTTCGTGGGTATTGTTGTAGACGTCCACTTCCTCAGCGATGGCGTCAATCAGCTGCTGCCACGAAGGGAGTTTCCCCAAAGCAGTACGCTGTACTGGTGTTAGTTCGCGGCCGTTCTCCTGCGCCTTGACGGCCGACTGAATAGCACGAGCGGTAATACGGGCATGCTCCCGGTCGGCGCTGTCGCCGCTGAAGGTATCAAACTGCATGGCTACACGGCGCGGTATCCCTTTGTTCAGACGCTCGATGATCCCGCGAGACTGTGGGCGTCCGGGAATGCTGGTCGGGTGCTCAATACCCAGGCGGCTGAAAATACCAGTCACATCAGCATCAAGCGTTTTGTTGGTTTCACCACCACCGTTATCGGAGTAAACAAACAATGGCTTACCGAAGTGGCGCATGGCGTACCGGTAGGCATCGGCCACCGCGATTACGCTTTCAGATAATGCCAGGCTCCAGCCAACGACAAAGCGTGTCCGGCCATCAATAATCAGGGTCAGCTCGGGTGTGAACGGACGACCATGATCGGGATGAGCGACCTTCATTTCCAAAGACTTACCGTCCGCAATCCAGCAACCATTAACCGGCATTTGTGACCAGTCACGTTTCTGGAAGCATTCATAAGCCAGCGCTGCAGAACCACTAACACGGCCACGCGCTTTCTCCCGGCGCGGCAGCTTCTCCATCGCCCGGCGAACTGCGTCATAGGAGGGGCACGCCGCAATCATTGCTGGCTGGTCAGCATAGAGAGCTGTCCATTCGGCTTTAAAATCGCGGTACGCCTCGGTAAGACAAGGACCTTTGCGACTGCGCCAGTGAGCCAGGAAGTCGGGAAGCCACTTAATCTGCTCTGGTTTCTTCGCTTTAAGATGACCGGGAGCCAGCATGGCCATACGCTCGATACCTGGTTTTGTTGACTCAAAAACGCTGACCCATTCCTGTAGGCTGCGTGTACCGACGCCGGCGCGGCTGCTGCCTTTGCGGGCATTGGCCAGCTCAGAGGCTTTCATCAGATGTTCCGGGAGCGTTCCTTTGCGTGAACCCATGGAGACGAAATTAACCGCTGCTGTGCGTGACATTCCAGCATCACGAAGCTTCTCAACTTCCATGACCAATACGGCGCGAGCGTCAGCAATCTGCTTTTGTTTTTCAGTCAGAGAATTAACTTCACGCTCAAGCAGTGCGGGGCACTGGCGGATCAAAGCCAGCTCTTTACGCGGTTTGGCTTCGCCGTATTTGCTGGCGCGAGCGGGCGTGACAATGGTTTTACTGGACAGAACTTGCTGGTAGATTTTTTCCCTGAGAACGGTTTTGGCTTCATCGGGTAAACTATCAACATGATAGGCGCATCCCCCACCAACACCTTGTCTCTTTTGAGTCTGCCAACCTTCTTTTTTCGCACGCTCACGAATGTTTCTTGAAGTGCTGGGAAGACCTGGTAACCGCATTTGCGCAAGTTCTTCGGCGCTAAAGTGAGTTTTTATACTCATAAGAAAAATCCTCTAACCCGAAATCACTTATGTACATGAACAAAAGAGCGGTTAAAATCACTGCTATAACGACTTGGCCAAATCTCTTCAGGAGAAATGCCTATAGCTGCGGCTATTATTCTTTCTCCTTTGGGCCATTTTCTATCCAGTGCATTGTTTAAGGCCGTAGGTGTTTTGTAACCGTGATGGATAGATAAACCGCGAAGAGACCAACCTCGTTTGTGCAATGCTGCAACAATGTCAGCACGATGCCAGTCATAGGTTGTTTGCTGATTTTTTTTGTCCATTGTTTTTGCTCATTTAGTGAAGTCATGAACAAAGGTTATGCGCAAACAAGCAAGAAATCAACTTGGATGAGTTGATTATTTTCATCATCCGAGATGTAGATCCAACTTATTTAAGTTGATTTTTAATTATTAACATTAAAAACAGTTAGTTACACGTAACTCAGATGAGGTGTTTTTATGGCGTCAAATCATCCATGTAAGGATAATCAACTCGGATGCGAAGGGTTTCACTCTCGTTTACGCATAATTCTGGATAAATTCAGGAGTGTTAACGCGTTTGCGAATGCCGCAGGGATATCCCCTTCAGGGCTTAACAGGCTGCTTGACGGCGGCTATCCAACGCTCCCGATACTTGTTGCATTGGCAAAAGCTGGCGACGTTTCAGTTGAATGGCTGTCTACAGGCGGTGAGCAGGTGAGTGCTTCCCTTCCTACAAAGATGGATAGCACTTCTCTAACAGTGACCGACGTCAAAGGGAATGAGGTAGACCTCGATGAATTCGTTTTTGTTCCTCGCTACAACATAGCTGCAGCGGCAGGTTTTGGGGCTTGGAATGATGATGAAACGCCGATGTTTACTGTTTCATTTAGGAGATATTGGGTTACCAATCACCTGAAGGCCGATCCTTCAAAACTATCCGTGATTAGTGTCTATGGCGATTCAATGGAAGGCGTCTTAAATGACAAAGACATCATATTGATAAATCATGATGATAGGGAACCTAGGGAGGGTATCTATGTCTTGCGGATTGATGGCCAACTCATTGTTAAACGTGTCCAGAGGCTTCCAGGCTCTATTCTACGTATCACAAGTACCAACCCCGCCTATGAACCTTTCTCGGTTGATATGAATAACGTATTGGGGGATTTTGCAGTTGTAGGCAAAGTGGTTTGGTATGGAAGGGTTGTTTAAAGGTATTTAAAACACTATTAAGAACTAACATTAACAATCCACAATAGTGCAGAACTTAACGCATAAATCTCTAAAAAATCTCATTTTCCGACTAGCCGTGCAGAAACGGCTCGTCCGGCCCTAAGCCTCGCCCCGTAAGGCTTATCGTTGTTTCCTCGGCGACGATCCATCCATGCATAAACGATCACCTCCCCACAATTTATTGCCGGTTATTTAGTTCCGGTTATTTTTATTGTCTACTATATCGGTATCAGTCGAATAGGCCATGCGCTATTGCGTATTTCATGGTCTGTCTCGGCCTTTTTGCTGGTGGTATATAACAAAAACTTTCTCCAGGGGGTGCAAAGCGAGTATTCACTCTCCTTTGTGCTGTCGGTTCTGATCTCCTTTACTATCTGTTTGTTTTATATGGCCGACATCTATGCCCGCAGCGACCGCAACAAACGCCGCTGGCGTAGCCAGGCGGAAGAGGATCCGCTGACCGGCTTGCCTAACCTGCGCGCGCTGGAGAGCCATTTACAGAGCTGTCCTCAGCAGGCTATCTGCAGCCTGCGTATTGATAATCTCGACTTTCTCAGTCGGCATTATGGTCTGATGATGGGGGTGGACTGTAAACGGCAGATTATTCGGGCGCTGCAACCGCTGCTGGGAGCGGCGGATAAAGTCTTCCAGGTACCGGGCAGCGAACTGATCCTCGTGCTTGATGGACCGGAGCCGTCGTCCCGCTTGAACCATATGGTCGCGGTCCTCAACCACAAAAAGTTCAGCTGGCACAATCAGCCGCTGGATTTGGAGTTTGGCGCGGCCTGGGGCCGCGATGACGGCCAGGGTGAGGGACTTTACCAGATGCTGGGCCAGCTAAGCTGGCTTTCCGAACAGGCGGGCAGTGAACGTCGGGTGCTGGCGCTGGACGAGGAGCAGGATCTGGTGGTGGATCAAACTACCGAGCAGGTGCGCCTCCTTATGCGCGTCAAGCAAGTGCTCAAAGATCGCGCGCTGATGCTCTATGCGCAACCGATTCAGAATCCGGAGGGGGAGGGTTATCATGAGATCCTCACGCGCATGCGCTGTGGCGATAGCGTCATTATGCCCGACCGATTCATTCCGCTGATTGTGCAGTTTAACCTCAGCCAACGTTTTGACATGCTGGTGCTGGAGACCTTGTTCAGTATGCTCCATAAGCATCCCGGCCAGCGCTTCTCGGTCAACCTGCTGCCTGCAACTCTGATGCAAAAGAACAGCGCAGGGCAGATTATCGCGCTGTTTCAACGCTATAGCGTCTCGCCAGAACTTATAACTATTGAGGTGACCGAAGAGCAGGCCTTCTCTAATGCGGACACCAGTCGGCAAAATCTTGAAGCGTTGCGCGCGTTTGGCTGCGCCATCGCTATTGATGACTTTGGCACCGGCTATGCGAACTATGAACGTCTGAAACATCTACAGGCCGATATCATTAAGATTGACGGCTGCTTCGTCCGCGACATCCTCACGGACCCGCTGGACGCCATCATGGTGAAATCGATTGTCGAGATGGCGCGGGCGAAACAGATGAGCGTGGTGGCGGAATATGTCGAAAGCGAACCGCAAAAAGCGCGCTTGCTGGAGCTGGGCGTGAATTATCTGCAGGGTTATCTGATCGGTAAACCACAGCCGCTGGGTGAATGACGGGCAAAAAAAAGCCGGGCATTGCCCGGCTCAGATGACTGACGTCTGTTACAGAACCAGCGCCGCAATCGAGGCGGACAGCACGCTAACCAGCGTGGAGCCGTACACCAGCTTCAGACCGAAGCGAGAAACTACGTTGCCCTGTTCTTCGTTCAGACCTTTGATCGCCCCGGCAATAATGCCGATAGATGAGAAGTTGGCGAAGGAGACCAGGAAGATAGAGATAATGCCTTCCGCGCGCGGGGAGAGCGTCGAGGCAATTTTCTGCAGATCCATCATGGCGACGAATTCATTGGAGACCAGTTTGGTAGCCATAATACTGCCCACCTGCAGCGCTTCGCTTGCCGGCACACCCATCACCCAGGCGACCGGGTAGAAGATATAGCCGAGGATACCCTGGAAGGAAATGCTATAGCCGAACCAACCGGTCACGGTGGCGAACAGGGCATTCAGCGCCGAGATCAGCGCGATGAAGCCGATCAACATCGCCGCCACGATAATCGCGACTTTAAAACCTGCCAGAATATACTCGCCCAGCATCTCGAAGAAGCTCTGACCTTCGTGCAGATTCGACATCTGCAGATTTTCTTCGCTCTCTTCCACGCGGTAAGGGTTAATTAATGACAGAACGATAAAGGTGCTGAACATGTTGAGCACCAGCGCCGCAACGACATACTTTGGCTGCAGCATGGTCATGTAAGCGCCTACGATGGACATGGACACGGTGGACATCGCCGTCGCCGCCATGGTGTACATGCGGTTGCGCGACATTTTGCCGAGAATATCTTTATACGCGATAAAGTTTTCCGACTGGCCGAGGATCAACGAGCTCACGGCGTTGAAGGACTCCAGCTTGCCCATGCCGTTAACTTTCGACAGGACGGTACCGATCGCGCGAATGACAATCGGCAGGATACGAATATGCTGCAAAATGCCGATCAAAGCCGAAATGAAGACGATAGGGCACAAAACCTTGAGGAAGAAGAAGGCCAGGCCTTTATCGTTCATGCCGCCGAACACGAAGTTTGTCCCTTCGTTGGCAAACCCGAGGAGTTTTTCAAACATCTCGGAAAATCCTTTCACAAAACCCAGACCAATATCGGAGTTGAGGAAGAACCAGGCCAGCAGGACTTCAATGACAAGCAGTTGAACAACATAACGAATACGGATCTTTTGGCGGTCATGGCTGACCAACAGGGCCAGTATAGCCACCACAACGATCGCGAGGACAAAATGCAAGACGCGGTCCATAGTTGCTCCAAATATGAGGCAGGTTAAATTTCCGTGCACATTCTATGCAACGGCTTTAAAGAAAACGAGATCAATTGCACACTATTGCAAGGAACTGTGACCAATGGCAAAAATAGTGATCCAACATCCACTTTTGTTATGTTACGTAAAGGTTTTAAAAGTTGCATTCTTGTACTACTCTTAATAGCGGGCTGGATCTCGTTTTCTGACGCCCGTATTTCATTTCCGGCCAGCTATTGTTCCCTTCTATCACAGCAATCATTATCTCCATTCTAAATGAACTTGATAATCATTCGCATTTTGATAGCATAAAACATAGCAAAGGCTATATTTCCAGAGGCAGAAGATGACTAGCAGTCGCGTTGAGAATAGCAGTAGTCGCGCCGCGCGCAAGGTGAAGCTCGCCTTAATGGGCCCGGCTTTCGTCGCTGCCATTGGCTATATCGATCCGGGTAATTTCGCCACTAACATTCAGGCCGGCGCCAGCTTTGGCTACCAGCTGCTGTGGGTCGTGGTGTGGGCTAACCTGATGGCGATGCTGATCCAGGTGCTTTCTGCCAAACTGGGCATTGCCACCGGCAAAAACCTGGCCGAGCAGATCCGCGACCATTACCCGCGTCCTGTTGTCTGGTTTTACTGGGTACAGGCGGAAATTATCGCTATGGCCACCGATCTGGCTGAATTTATCGGAGCCGCAATTGGTTTTAAGCTGGTATTCGGCGTATCGCTTCTGCAGGGGGCGGTTCTGACCGGGGTGGCGACTTATCTGATCCTGATGCTGCAGCGGCGCGGGCAAAAACCACTGGAGAAGGTGATCGGTGGATTGTTGCTGTTTGTCGCCGTGGCCTATGTCGTGGAGTTGATCTTTTCCCAGCCCGCGCTGGCTCCTCTGACGAAAGGGCTGGTGATCCCCACGCTGCCCAACGGGGAGGCGGTATTCTTAGCCGCCGGGGTACTGGGGGCGACAATCATGCCGCACGTCATTTACTTACACTCATCGCTGACTCAGCATCTGCATGGCGGAACGCGAAAAGAACGCTATAACGCGACCCGCTGGGATGTGGCGATCGCCATGACCATTGCCGGGTTCGTCAATCTGGCGATGATGGCGACCGCTGCGGCGGCATTCCACTTTAATGGCCATACCGGCGTCGCCGATCTCGATCAGGCCTACATGACGCTGGAGCCGCTGCTGAGCCACGCGGCGGCGACCATCTTTGGCCTCAGCCTGATTGCCGCCGGTTTATCGTCGACCGTGGTGGGCACTCTGGCAGGTCAGGTCGTTATGCAGGGGTTTATCCGCTTTCATATTCCGCTGTGGTTTCGCCGGGCGATCACCATGCTGCCGTCGTTTGTCGTCATTCTGCTGGGGCTGGATCCTACGCGCATCCTGGTAATGAGTCAGGTGTTGCTCAGCTTTGGCATTGCGCTTGCCCTGGTGCCGCTGCTGATATTTACCAGCAATGCGAAGCTGATGGGGGACCTGGTGAATACCCGTTGGGTGAGAGGCATCGGCTGGGCGATAGTCGCTATTGTGGTGAGCCTGAACGGCTGGTTAATAGTGGGGTCGCTGCTCGGGGTGGATTAATTGATTCCTGATGCTGAATAAAGTAAAGGGGAGCCGATGGGCTCCCCTTTTCGTTTGTTAGTGATGGCCATGTCCATGACCGTGACCGCGCCCACCCGGGCCGCGTCCCCAGCCGCCGCGGTGGTCATCGCGGTCGTTCCAGCCAGCACGATAGCCGCGCTCCCAGGCTTTATCTCTGCCTTTGTACCAGCCTTTGTGCCAGCCGTTGTCATGACGATGCCAACGGTTATCACGCCATTCATAGTGACGACGCCAGTAATCACGGTCGCGCCAGCTGCCACCGTCCCAGTAGTTACCGTAATTGTCACGATCGCCTATTTGTAATTTTACCGACGGCAGCAGGGTGATTTCACCAGCGTTAGCGACCAGTGGCCCTGCGGCCAGCAGTACTGCTGCCAGAATCAGTGACCTGAACATACTCTTCTCCTTCACGATCGGGGCCGTAAGCGGCCTGTTAACCTGATATTACGGGCCGGTAAAGACCCACCGCATCGGACGAACTCCGAAAGCGCAGGAAAGAGCACTTTTTGCTAAAGTAACATTTGCTTTACAGCGCAAGGATGGCGTCGATGGCCGCGCACTCCTCGGTGGTGAAATGGCGATTCTGCAGCATGCCGACGGCATCATCCAGTTGCGCGGTTTTGCTGGCGCCGATCAGCACCGAGGTGACTTTCTCTTCGCGCAACACCCAGGCCAGCGCCATCTGCGACAGCTTCTGCCCACGCGCTTCCGCCTGCCTGTTAAGCTGACGAATTTTTTCTAATCGGGCAGGAGTCAGTTGTTCCGGCTGCAGAAAACGACTGCTGCTGGCGGCGCGCGAGTCGGCCGGAATGCCGTTGAGATAGCGGTCGGTAAGTTGCCCGCCGGCCAGCGGTGAAAACGCTATGCTTCCAATCCCTTCCGTCTGCAGAAAATCCAGCAGTCCTTCTTCCACGCCGCGTTCGAACATCGAGTAGCGAGGCTGGTGGATGATGCAGGGGGTGCCGAGGTCGTTAAGGATCTTCACCGCCTCCCGCGCCTGGGCCAGAGGATAGTTGGAGATCCCGACATATAGCGCTTTACCCTGACGAACCAGATGATCGAGCGCACGCATCGTTTCCATCAGCGGCGTCTGTGGATCAGGCCGGTGATGGTAAAAAATATCGACGTATTCCAGCCCCATGCGTTTAAGGCTCTGGTTAAGGCTGGCTACCAGATATTTTCGCGATCCCCAGTCGCCGTAAGGGCCGTCCCACATCGTGTAGCCTGCTTTAGTGGAAATGATTAACTCATCGCGATAAGGCAGGAGCGACTCTTTCAGGATGCGGCCAAAGTTGCTTTCCGCCGAGCCCGGCGGCGGCCCATAGTTGTTGGCCAAATCGAAATGGGTTATACCGAGGTCAAAAGCGTGCAGGAGCATCTGCCGGCTGGTTTCCACTCGCGTTTCATCGCCAAAGTTATGCCACAGGCCAAGGGAAATGGCCGGTAGTTGCAGACCGCTGCGGCCGCAGCGACGGTACTCCATCGTTTGATATCGCGTGGTGCTTGCCTGGTAAACCATTCTTCCTCCGCCGACAAAACAGGGTGTGTATACGTTTACACTAAACAATGTTCTGCGTGGAGTACACTGCTTTTTCTGCGTAATTATTGCTTTACACTGCCATTATCAGCTCCCATCTGGACAGGCGGATCGCTTATTCAATACTCAAATTACACCTGCACCAAAATGAGGATAATGGATATGCAACCGACCTACACTATTGGGGATTATCTGCTGGATCGCCTTGTCGACTGCGGTATTGACCGCTTGTTCGGCGTGCCGGGAGATTACAACTTACAGTTTCTCGATCGCGTCATCGCGCACAGCGCCTTGGGGTGGGTCGGCTGCGCCAACGAGCTGAATGCGGCATATGCCGCTGACGGCTATGCGCGCATCAAAGGAGCCGGTGCGCTGCTGACCACTTACGGCGTCGGCGAATTGAGCGCGCTGAACGGCATTGCGGGTAGCTATGCGGAACATATTCCGGTATTGCATATCGTCGGTGCGCCCTCTACCGGCGCCCAGCAGCGCGGCGAACTGCTGCACCATACCCTCGGCGATGGCGATTTTCGCCATTTCGCCCGCATGAGCGAGCAGATCACCTGTAGCCAGGCGCTGCTGACCGCCGGCAACGCCTGCCATGAAATCGACCGTGTGCTGCGCGATATGTTGACGCATCATCGCCCCGGCTATTTGATGCTGCCAGCCGATGTCGCCAGAGCGGCAGCGATTGCCCCAGCCCAGCGCTTGCTGGTGGAGCCCGCTCCGGCGGATGAAAACCAGCTTGCCGGGTTCTGCGAACATGCCAGCCGCCTGCTGCGGGGCAGCCGACGCATTTCCCTGCTGGCGGACTTCCTGGCGCAACGTTATGGCCTGCAGAAGACGCTCCGGGAGTGGGTGGCGAAAACGCCTGTCGCCCATGCGACGATGCTCATGGGCAAGGGATTGTTTGATGAGCAGCAGAGCGGGTTTGTCGGCACCTACAGCGGGATTGCCAGCGCGCCGCAGACCCGGGAGGCGATTGAAAACGCCGACACCATCATCTGCATTGGCACGCGCTTCACCGACACCATCACCGCAGGATTTACCCAACATCTGGCGCGGGAAAAGACTATTGAGATCCAGCCCTTCGCCGTCAGGGTGGGCGATCACTGGTTCAGCGGGGTGCCGATGGATAAGGCTTTGGCCGCGCTGATGACGCTTTCCGCCCCGCTGGCGGCGGAGTGGGCTACGCCTCAGGTCGTGGCGCCGGAGGCTGAGGAGGGCGCTGAAGGCGAGTTGACCCAGAAAAATTTCTGGGCGACGGTGCAGGGCGCCCTGCGTCCGGGGGATATTATTCTCGCCGATCAGGGGACGGCCGCCTTTGGTATTGCGGCGCTGAAGCTGCCCTCTGAAGCATCGCTGATCGTCCAGCCGCTGTGGGGCTCGATTGGTTTTACTCTCCCGGCCGCCTATGGCGCACAAACCGCGGCGGCGGAGCGGCGGGTGGTGCTAATTGTCGGCGATGGCGCGGCCCAACTGACCATTCAGGAGATGGGCTCCATGCTGCGTGATAAGCAAAAGCCGCTTATTCTGCTGCTGAATAACGAAGGGTATACCGTGGAACGGGCGATTCATGGTCCAGAGCAGCGCTACAATGACATCGCTCTGTGGGACTGGCAGCGGCTGCCGGAAGCCTTCGCCCCTGACGTTGCTTCGCGCTGCCGGCGGGTCACTCAGACGTCTGAACTGCGGGAGGTGATGACGGAGAGCATCACCTCCGATACCCTCACCCTGGTAGAAGTGATGCTGCCGAAAATGGATATCCCCGATTTCCTGCGCGCGGTGACGCAGGCCCTTGAGGAGCGAAACAGCCGCGTTTAATCGGTATGCCGTTTGGCAATCATCAACGGTCTCCCGGCCAGCAACAGCCAGGCCGGGAGCATCACCATACACAACAGCGGCAGCAGAGTCGTATCCGGGACCACCACGGCGGCCATAAACAGGCTCAACCAGCCGTCGCGAGTGACGACCAGCACCATGCCGAGGATCGCGCAGGAAACGGTGATTGCCGCCGGCACCGCGTCAACATGAGCATGCAGCATCAGCCCCAGCGCTACCCCGACGAACACCGCCGGGAAAATTCGCCCGCCGCGAAAGCCGCTGGCTGAGGCAAGAACCAGGGCCGCCAGTTTGACCAGCGCGATAAGCAGAAAATCCGCGGCGGTTAGCGTCTGGCTGAAGGCCAGCTGCTGCATCTCATCCAGCCCTTTAAAGAGCGTTAAGGGCCCGCCTATCGTCCCCACGATCCCCAGCAGCAGCCCGCCGATACCGAGGGTCAGGATTGGATTTTTCAAACGATGCATCAGGGCATGCAGTCGCGGCAGACACCAGACGGCCACCATGCCGACGGCGATAGCGATCAGGGCGACGATAATGCCGCTGAGAATATCAACGAAGCGCATCTGGCCATAGTGCGGGATCGGCAGAGAAAAATGGGGATGGAAAAACAGACCCGTCGTCAACGCGCCGGCGGCGGCGGCGAGGAGGGGAGCAAAGAGGCGATCCCACAGTGGCGTATCGTTGCTGCTATTGAGGGTTTGCGAAAAAATCAGCGCGGCGGCAACCGGGGTACCGAAGAGGGCACCGATGGTGCCTGAGGCCGCGAGGATGGTCCAGTCCAGCGAGCTGACGCGCGGAAACAGACGGGAGCCGACGGCGACAGCCAGCGCGATATTCACCACCATAATCGGATGCTCCGGGCCGAGGCTGACGCCGCCGGCGAGGCCGAGGATCAGTGCGGCCAGGAGTCCGGGCAGCGCGCCGGTGGCAATGGGAGCGCCGATTAACGACTCGGTCGCTGGATCCGGCCCGGCGTGCCCGGGGCTGTAACGAATGACCAGACCCACCGCGATGCCTGTCGCCGTCAGCATGGCGATGATCCACAGCGGGCTGTCGGCGCTCACCCCCAACTGCGCGGGCAGATTGCTCCACAGCACGCGCTGCAGCAGCGCGGCAACCTTCATCGCCACGATCAGGATCAGGCTGCAGGCGATACCTATCAGGATGGCCGGCACCGACAGGATCAGCATTGTTCTGGCGCGAGGATGGAGCATGGAAATGTCCTTGTAAAAGTGCTGGAGCACTACTTTGCCTTCGTCAGCGGAGACCGTCGATGCAAATGGTGCTGAAACGATAAAGTTAAGATGACATCTGATATCCGGCGCGTCCTTTACAGGCTACCTTGCATAGATTACAAACTAAATGTGACCTGTGTCGCTAAACAAGGGGCGTCTGCGCGTTGGACGTTGTTGTTAAGCCGCCATGAATTTACAGTGTGCCAAAAGATTTATTTTGACTTTAGCGGAGCCGTAACGGAATGACAAAATTTGCTTTAGTAGGAGATGTCGGGGGGACCAACGCCCGCCTGGCGCTATGTGATCTGGCGAGTGGAGAGATCTCTCGTGCAAAGACCTATTCCGGGCTCGATTACCCCAGTCTGGAGGCAGTGGTGCGCGTCTACCTCGAGGAGCACCAGGTAACGGTCAACGAAGGTTGTATTGCCATCGCATGCCCGATTACCGGCGACTGGGTGGCGATGACCAACCATACCTGGGCTTTCTCTATCGCCGAAATGAAGCGCAACCTCGGCTTTGCCCATCTGGAGATAATTAACGATTTTACCGCTGTTTCAATGGCCATTCCGATGCTGAAAGCTGAGCACCTTATTCAGTTTGGCGGCAGTGCGCCGGTAGCGGGCAAACCGATCGCCGTTTATGGCGCCGGGACCGGGCTCGGCGTGGCGCATCTGGTCCACGTTGATAAGCGTTGGGTCAGCCTGCCGGGCGAAGGCGGTCATGTTGATTTTGCCCCGAACAGCGAAGAAGAAGGGATCATTCTGGAAGAGCTACGCGCCGAGCTGGGGCATGTTTCCGCAGAACGCGTGCTCTCAGGTCCCGGGCTGGTCAACCTGTATCGCGCGATTGTCAAATCGGACGGCCGACTGCCGGAGAACCTGCAGCCGCGTGAGGTGACCGAGCGAGCGCTGGCGGACAGCTGCACCGACTGTCGTCGGGCGCTGTCGCTGTTCTGCGTCATTATGGGACGCTTCGGCGGTAACCTGGCGCTGACCCTCGGGACGTTTGGCGGGGTGTATATCGCCGGCGGCATCGTGCCGCGCTTCCTGGAGTTCTTTAAAGCCTCTGGTTTCCGCGGCGGTTTTGAAGACAAAGGCCGTTTTAAAGCTTATGTTCAGGATATCCCGGTTTACCTGATTGTGCATGATAACCCAGGCCTGCTGGGCTCCGGCGCGCATCTGCGTCAGACGCTGGGCCAGGTGCTTTAAGCATTCTTCTCCCGGGCTACCGTCGTAGCCCGGATGGCGGTGCTTTCCGCTCTCTACAGATTCATCAGCTGGCGAAACTCTTTCACTTTACTGCGACTGACCGGAACCTGAAACTCCAGGTCACGCAGGCGCAGCACATAGGTGTTGTTGAACCACGGCTCAATTTCCCGAATTTTGCTGAGATTTACGCAATACGAGCGGTGGCAGCGGAAGAAATGCGCGGTGGGCAGTTTGCTGCAGAATTCAGTAATGCTCATCGGCATGACGAATGACTCCCGGCGGGTATAGACGAATGTCATCTTTTCATGCGCCTCGGCATAATAAATATCATGAATACTGGTGACGATGATCCGCTCATCTTTGATCAGATTGATGGTGTCGTTTTCCCGTGGCGCCGCGCTGGCTAATCCTGAAGCAGCGTTATTTTGCTGCTGCCAGGCGGTGGTCAGCTTTTGCAGCATATTGATGATGCGCGATTCCTGGTAGGGTTTCAGGATGTAGTCAAAGGCTTCCAGCTCAAAGGCTTCCACCGCATGTTCTTTCCACGCGGTGATAAAGACGATAAAAGGTTTATGGGCAAACTGGCTGATGTTTTGCGCCAGCAGAACCCCGTCGAGCGACGGAATATTGATATCGAGAAAGATGGCGTCGACCTTGTTGTGCTGGAGAAATTTCAGCACGTCCAGGCCGTCGTCAAAGCTGCCGACGATCTCCATCTGGCTATGGGTGTTAATAAGCCAGGAGAGCTCCTGCTGGGCCAGAAACTCATCCTCCACAATGATAACTTTCATCTTTTCTCCGCTCATGACAACAGCGACTCCGTCAGCGCCTGCGGCGTAGAGTTATTGGGAACATAAAAGGCGATTTCGGTTCCCGGCGTCAGATTGCGGATATGCAAACCCTCGCCGTAGAGAAGTTTCACCCGATGATGCACATTGAGCAGGCCGATTTTGTTACCCGGCATCTCATCGGCTTCCACGCGGGCGACCACGGCGGGATCGATACCGTTGCCCGTATCGCGAACGCTGATGCGTACCCGATTGCCGCACTCGTTAATGCCGATCGTCACCACGCCTTTGCCTTTACAGGGTTGAATACCGTGAACGATGGCATTTTCCACCAGCGGCTGGATAAGCAGGCTCGGGATCACGCAGCTGACGTCCTCGTCAATATCGTAGATGACCGTCAGCTTGTCGCCGAATCGCGCCTGTTCAATAGCGATATAATCTTTGATCTGATACAGCTCTCGTTTGATATCAATCTGCTCATCGTCTTTTAATTCGATGTTATAGCGCAGGTAGCGCGACAGATTAAAAATGAGCTGGCGCGCGGTGTCCGGATTAAGGCGAATCGAGGAGGAGATCGCGTTCAGCGCATTAAATAAAAAATGCGGGTTAATTTTGCTTTGCAGGGCGCGCAGCTCCGCTTTGTTGGCCATCTCCCGCAACTGTTCGGCGCGGGAGACTTCCAGCTGGGTGGAGATTATTTGCGACAGGCCAATCGCCATCTCCTGCAGCGTCGAAGTGATGCGATGGGCGTGGCAGTAATAGATTTTTAGCGTGCCGGTCACCACCCCTTTTTCCCACAGCGGGATCACCATCAAGGAGTGGATCTCCGGGGTACGGTGGGCTTCGTCATTGTTTTTTATGATGATTTTCCCATAACGAATCGCCTGCCGGGTGGTGGGGCTAATCATATCGTCGTGGCGTTGATAGTTGGCTTCACCGACGCCCACGTAGGCCAGCACGTGCTCGGTATTGGTGATCGCCACCGCGTCGGCGGTAATGTCGCGGCGGATAATCTCGCAAACCTGGCGCAGAGAATCGCTGTTAACGTGTCGAAACAGCGGCAGGGTTTTGTTGGCGATATCGAGCGCCAGTTTCGCCTGCCGCGCCGCGCTGGCCTCCTTTTCCCCTTCAACGCTCTGCACCAGCAGCACGATAAAGCCGATGCAGACGCTGCCGAGGATCATCGGGATACCAATTTTCGAAACAATATCTACGCCGAGACTCAGGGAAGGCGCCCAGACCACCACCAGGATCATGGTCAGAGTTTCACAAATCATCCCCGCCAGAATGCCGATTTTCCACCGTTGTTCGCGGGCCACTTTACGATTAATCAACCCCGACAGCAGGCCGGCGACAATGCTGGTGATAAAGCAGGGCACCGCGGTCACGCCGTCGATATCAATCAAATAGCGGTGCACGCCGGCAATCGCCCCGACAATCGCGCCCACCCAGGGACCAAACAGGATCCCACCGGACATCACGGCGATAATGCGGACGTTCACCAGGGACCCCTCAACCGGGACGCCGGACCAGGTACTAAATAGCGCGAACAGCGAGAAAATGGCTGTCACCGCCAGCAGCTCTTTCGGAGTATGGGCCGACTTATGCAACAGTTCGCGGAACAGGCGCAGGCGAATAAGGAAAAAGAGGCAAATAAGCATCAGGGCCGCACGATCATAGACCGCCAGCATCATAGTAAAGATTTCGTGCATGGGTGCGCCGCGTCAGTGGCCAGAAAGGGACATGATAAAAAACCTGACGGCAGAAGACCAGCCGTGGAACCATAAAGCGGAAAAGACACACTTTTTAAAGGTGATTAATTAAAAAGCATCGCGATAGCGGCGGTCTTCGCCATTAACGATAATATTCTGTGTTAAGAAAGATATCAGTGTGTTACCACCTTTATACAACCCGGGATTATTCCGCCAATGAACTGCCGCATTTAGCGCAGTCGATACCCGTTTTATATGCCAGGGAATATTTTTTAACGGGCCTCTCGACAACATGAATTTTTTCAGGTTATTTTCTAAACGAGCCGCAACAGCGGCAGCGTCGCTCGGACGGTCCGGGCGCTAACGTTAATTAGAGGAACCTATGGCTGAATCCAGTCCTGAACGCCGTTTTACGCGTATCGATCGTCTCCCTCCGTACGTTTTTAACATTACTGCTGAACTGAAAATGGCTGCGCGTCGGCGCGGCGAAGATATTATCGATTTCAGTATGGGTAATCCCGATGGCGCGACGCCGCCGCATATCGTGGAAAAACTCTGCACCGTTGCTCAACGGCCTGACACCCATGGTTACTCTACCTCGCGGGGGATCCCGCGCCTGCGTCGCGCCATTTCACGCTGGTATGAAGAACGCTATAACGTCGATATCGATCCGGAATCGGAAGCGATCGTCACCATTGGTTCGAAAGAGGGGCTGGCGCACCTGATGCTGGCGACGCTGGATCATGGCGACACCGTACTGGTGCCGAACCCCAGCTATCCGATTCATATCTATGGCGCGGTGATTGCCGGGGCGCAGGTGCGCTCAGTGCCGCTGGTGGAAGGGGTGGATTTCTTTAACGAGCTGGAACGCGCCATCCGCGAGAGCTATCCGAAGCCGAAGATGATGATCCTTGGCTTTCCCTCAAATCCGACCGCGCAGTGCGTCGAACTGGATTTCTTTGAAAAGGTTGTCGCTCTGGCGAAGCAGTATGACATTCTGGTCGTCCACGATCTGGCCTATGCCGATATCGTGTATGACGGCTGGAAAGCGCCCTCCATCATGCAGGTGCCCGGCGCGCGGGATGTCGCCGTCGAGTTCTTTACCCTGTCGAAAAGCTATAACATGGCCGGCTGGCGCATTGGCTTTATGGTGGGTAATAAGACTTTGGTGAATGCCCTCGCTCGTATCAAAAGCTATCATGACTACGGGACTTTTACTCCGCTGCAGGTGGCGGCGATAGCTGCGCTGGAGGGCGATCAGCAGTGCGTGCGCGATATTGCCGAACAGTATAAGCGCCGTCGTGATGTGCTGGTCAAAGGGCTTCATGAGGCCGGCTGGATGGTGGAGTGTCCGAAAGCGTCTATGTACGTGTGGGCGAAAATACCGGAACCTTACGCCGCCATGGGGTCGCTGGAGTTTGCGAAAAAGCTGCTTAATGAAGCGAAGGTTTGCGTCTCGCCGGGGATTGGCTTTGGCGACTATGGTGATACCCACGTCCGCTTCGCCCTGATCGAGAACCGGGACCGTACGCGCCAGGCGATCCGCGGTATCAAGGCGATGTTCCGCGCGGATGGTCTGCTGGCCTCCGCGAGCTAGCGCTGCGGACAGCACGGCAAAATAAAAACGGGAGCATGAAGGCTCCCGTGTTTTTTGACACCGCTGCAGTCTAGATCATCAGGGCAAAAGTACCGGCCCAAACGATGACCATAAAAGAGAGGCCCATAAAGAAGTATTTCACGACTCATCACTCCACGCGCTTGTGCGACGTTCAAATGAATTAATTGTTCTGTTTTTCAAGGGCTGTCGCCAGTGTAACTTCACCCTGCAGCAGCCCGTAATTCTGTGCGTTTAGTGCTCCAGATGGCGCTAATGTACGCCTAAAAAATCAGGGAAACAAGAGGCATTTTTTTATTAATTTTTAGTTACTTACGAGTGTCGTGATTCGGCGACACATTAATTTCACAGGGTAATAAATTTAGCGCCAGCGACGCGAAGGAAACGGGTTTTAGCGATGGGGCGGGCGGAGAAGGCCAACGAGAGCGCGCGGCATTATCTTTGCCACGCGCCGCCGTCGGTTCAGGGCAGGTCTGAGGCGCGCTGTCGCCACTCGGCCGGGTAGTGTGCCGGGATAAAGCGCAGCGTCAGCGCCATGAGTAGCAGGACGCAGATCGCATGCCAGGACCAGTCAAGCGTGTAGTTCCCGCTCAGGCTACGCAGCAGGCCGGAAAGCCAGGGCGACAGACCGGCGATGATAAATCCGATCCCCTGCATAAAGGCTACCAGCCTGCCGGCCACCGCCGGTTGTCCGGCGTGATCCAGCGCCAGCACCAGGCACAGAGGAAACGCGCCGCCCAACCCCACGCCGCAGGCAATGGCCCAGAGCGCAGAGAAATGCTCTGGCAGCCAGATAAAGCCGCAGAAGCCAATCAGCTGTAGCGCCAGCGCTAGCAGAAGAAGCTGGCGCCGATCCTCCTGGCGAGCCAGCGCCGGGAGCAGCAGCGCGCCGGCGGTTTGCCCGACGGTCAGCAGCGCCAGCAGCGAACCGCTGTACTGGGCGCTGTCGCCTAGCTGGATGTAGTAAGGAGGCAGCCAGGCGATCAGGCTGGCGTAACCGGCATTGATCAGTCCGAAATAGAGTCCCAGCGTCCAGGCGCGGCGCTGGCCAATAATCGCGACCCGGGGGGAAGCGCTGGTCTGATGCGGTGCGCGAGGCAAATGCCGACAAATCGCCAGCCAGCTGAGCAGAGCCAGGAGCGCAGGGAGCGCCCACCAGGCTAGCGCATCATGCCAGGCCGCGCTATGTGACGCCAGCCATGGGGTGAACGCGGCGCCTAACCCGCCGCCGCCCATCAGCGCCGCTGACCATAGTCCCATCACCAGCGGCGTCCGTCGGGGAAAGAGGTGCTTAATTACCGCCGGGATGGCGGCCTGAATAATGCCGATGCCAATTCCTCCGGCCAGAGCGCTGGTGAGTAGTAAGCCACTATTCGGAGCGATTTCCCGCAGCAGGGCGCCTGCCGCGATAATCAGCAGGCTCAGCGCAATACTGCGCTTTTGACCGATATAGCGATCGACCCAGCCAGCGGCCAGCGCCAGCACCCCCATCGCGATCACCGGCAGCGCGGTCAGGAGTGCGGCCAGGGTATAGCTCATGCCGCTGGCTGCGCGGATGTCCGGCAGCAAAGGACCAATGGAGGTAAGCAGCGGCCGCATATTGATCCCAGTCAGTACCAGGACTGCCAGCGTCAGGTTCTGTCGCAGCGCTGGTGTCATGACTGCCGTTCCGCCCAGCGCTGATAAAGTTCAGTTCCCTCCGGCTGCGGGCGATGATGGATCGGCAGCGTTTGCTGGGCCAGCGGCTGCTGCAGCTGCTGATAAATCGCGGCGGTCGAGAGCTGAAAAGGCTCCCCGTCCTGATTGCTATTGGCGAAAAACACTTCCCGCACGCCGGTTAAATAGAGCGCGCTCAGGCACATAGGGCAAGGTTGTCCGCTGGCATAGATGACGCATTAACGCAACACCGCGCTTCCCAGTCTGGCGGCAAGATCGCGAACGGCGTTCAGTTCGGCATGCGCCGTTGGGTCACCGCTCAGATGAAAGGTATTGACGCTTTCAGCGACAATCTCATCATTCCGCACCAGCACGGCGCCGAAGGGGCGCCCACCGTCAGCAATGTTTTGTTTTGCCAGCACTAATGCGCGCTGAAGATAACGATCGTGAGCGGACATAGTCACTCCTGCATAAAACGATGTTAAAGGTGAAATATGTTGAGGGTCGTGCGAAGAGGGTACGTCTCTTGTTTCATAAGTTAAAAGACTTATTTATGATAATGCCTATTGGAATTTCTTATAGGTGGGCCGATGCTTCTGCGCCAACTTTCCTACTTTATCGCTGTGGCTGAACATTGTGGCTTTTCCCGCGCCGCCGCGGCGCTGCATGTCTCCCAGCCTGCGCTGTCACAGCAGATACGCCAGCTGGAAGCGATGCTGGAGGTTCAGCTTTTCGACCGCTCTGGCCGACGTATTCGCCTGACCGATGCCGGTGAGATCTGGCTGGAGTATGCCCGTCGCGCGTTACGCGAGCTTGAGGAAGGTCGGCGCGCCTTGCATGACGCAGAAGATCTCCAGCACGGTAAACTCCGCATTGCTATGACGCCAACTTTCACTACCTATATGCTGGGCCCGCTGATGGAGGCGTACTACCGACGCTACCCTGGAGTAAAAGTGCTTATCCAGGAGATGAACCAGGAGCGGATGGAGGCGATGCTGCTGGAGGATGAACTGGATGTGGGGATTGCCTTTGACGATTGCCGGTCACAGGAAATTGTGGTTCAGCCGCTGCTGACGGAAACGCTTGCGCTGGTGGTGAGCCGTGCGCATCCGCTGGCAGGAGAGCGCGACTTGCAACTGCAGGCTCTCGACGCCCAGCCGCTAATTTTACTGAGCAGCGAGTTTGCTACCCGCGAGCAGATTGATCGTTATTGCCGCCTTCATCGGCTCGAACCAGACGTGCGGATGGAGGCCAACTCCATCGGGGCCGTTCTGTCGGTTATTCGAAGCACAACGTTAGCAACGCTGCTGCCGGCGGCGATCGCCGGGCAGTTTGATGATGTGGTGGCGATTGAGCTAAGACCTGCGCTGCTGCAGCGCACGGCCTGTTTATTGCAGCGGCAGGGCGCCTGGCAGAGCGCCGCAGCGCGCGAATTCATCACCCTGGCCCGAGAGAACGCGATAACGATTGAGCAGGAAAACCGCCAGTCCCTTGCCTGAAGGACTACGTTACTCGCCGGCGAACTGCGACTCACGGCTGGCTTCGCTGCCGATATCGCCTTCATCGGGCTGGGCATTCTCTATAAGCATGCCTTCTTCCTTAAGCCTTTCCAGCACGTGATGAAAGAGCTGAGTCTTGTCTGGCTCAGCCATACTCTGCAACTTCTCATTAAATACAGTATGGGACTGAATAAGATAATGGATAAATTCCAGCAATACCTCACTTTGCGGCAGGACGGTTAATTCCTGCTGGATGTAACGGGTTTGATCCAGTAGCGGATTTTTCGTCACGTCCATAGGCCGGGCGCTAATACTGTGGGCGTATATTTTCTCAATGGCCTGGCTGGTGATATAGATGCGGTTCAATGATATCGAGGGGCGTTCGTCTTCCTCTGGAATGAAATGACAATAAACAAATGGTTTATCCGGCAGCATCATGCTGAGGCGGTTTTCGTAAAGAATATCATCTGGCGCCTCCAGCAGCGCCATTAGGTTCCGACAGTGTGGATGCCAGAGCCCTGAAGCAAATACCTTTACGTTGAACTGGGTTACCGTATTTCCGCGCAGGGTTTCCATCGTCGGAATATCGCCTTCAAGCCGCAGAATGCTGCGGATATGGGAGTGATGCGACCAGACTGTTTCTCCTGCCTCGACTGAGGTAAATGGATTAAACGCGCTGGTTACCTCTTTTTCCTGATGGGAGAGGACGGCGATTTTTAATATTCCCGGAGTTGGGTTAAGCTTAAGACATAGATTGATTGCGCCAATATCATGCCAGTGAAGAATGTCTTCCAGTTCGCAGTTTAATAATTTTTGCGCCCGCGCCAGAGAGCAATACTCCATTGGCGGTAAATTATTTAGCTTCCAGATATTCCGTTCTGTAATATTCATAAGAATTGTATGTCGATGAAAAAATATATCGCCATGGTGAGCAAAAGCATCAATGACAATGATTTATTTTTTCTGCTGACTTCCTTTACCTGATTAACAAAATCCATTCACATTGAGAATGATATATCGATAAATTGGCTGTTTTTATTGTTTTGCTGCCGCGTATTTACTCTTTCCCGTTATCTTATCATCTCTTATTCGTAGAGAAAAATAGTTTGCTGAATATAAGCGTTTCTTCCTGTTTAGCAGCAATATTTAAGGTGAGTATGAGCGGAGCACGAAAAAAGGGACGGTCAATTTGGCAAACATTGTGGTCGGCAGGAAGTATCAAACAGACGCCTGCGGCGCCTGTCGAACCTACCTGTAGTTATTGCGGCATAGACAGGAAGCGGTCACCCGGTTGCGCGATGGCATACCAGGCCATCATTTCGGCAGTGCCTGGCTGGCCTTCAGCAGGCGCCCAGGCCATAGTGTCCATTTCGGCAAGCGGTTGATAAGCGCCTTGTTTGACTTCAAATACCATGCCGCCTGCGTCGAGCGAGAGCACCGTATGCCAGGTGCCAGCCTCCATTTCCAGCGCCGTACAGGTTTCACCCAGCACCACCCGGTTGGTGACCACGCCGTGGTCATCAAAATTCAGTACCACAAATCGGCCTTTCAGCGGCAGTAAAAGTTCGAAGGTATGTCTGTGCCGGTGGGGGCGGATATAGGTGCCGGGTTCCATGGCGATGGCCAGACGCTGTATCGGGTCGCTTAGTTCGGGATGAAAATTGCGATGGGCACGCAGGCGCGGAGCACTGGCTGCCGCTTCGCTCTGCTGCTGCATATCGCTGAGGGTGATCTGTTTCATATCAACGCCTGGCTCCTGTATCGTCCAGAGAAGGTTGTAAAAGGTCGCGGCTAGTGACTGAAAAAGTCAGAAGGTATTGTACGCAGAAATGCGCGTTGCTGTCGGTTTATTGTGTGCGTGATTGACAAAGACACGTTCCTTTCTGGCAGGACTAACCATACTGAAATCGTTGGCTAATTATGATTACGAGAAGAATACGTTCTGGCTGGCGTTTAGGTCATCGTGGTCAATGGCGGGCAACTTTTATATGGTGTCCCCTGCAGGAATCGAACCTGCAACTAGCCCTTAGGAGGGGCTCGTTATATCCATTTAACTAAGGGGACAAGGCGGCACGAGTATAGCGTTTTTTGCCCGCCTGAGTAAGAGCCATACCGTCTGACTGCTTAAACCCTCGCCACTCAGGGCGCTTTTTTTATGCCCGGTCGGCCTTTTTCCCTTTCTCCGCCGCCTGGGCGCGAGCTTCCGCTTTTCGCTTGCTGCTCATATCGTTACGGATCTGCGCATGGCTCAGCAGTGCGAAGATGAAGGTCCCGCCACAGATATTTCCCGCCAGGGTCGGCAGGGCGAACGGCCAGATAAAGTCGCTCCAGGGCAGATTTCCATTAAACACCAGATAAAGGATCTCGACCGAGCCCACCACAATATGGGTGGTATCCGCCAGGGCGATAAGCCAGGTCATGAGAATAATCACCACGATTTTGGCGGCGCCGGCGACAGGAAACATCCAGACCATGGTGGCGACCAGCCAGCCGGAAATAATCGCATTGGCGAACATCTCTGTCGGACTGTTTTTCATTACGTCTTCGGCGATGCTGACAAAGGCCTGACGGGTTGGCTCATCAAAAATAGGCATATAATTGAAGGCCCATGCGGCCACCGCGGTACCGATGAGATTGCCCGCCAGCACCACCGACCATAGCCGCATCAGCAAACCGACGTTACCGAGGGTGGGATTATGCATCACCGGCAGAACGGCGGTGACCGTATTTTCAGTGAACAGCTGCTGGCGGGCCATAATTACGATAATAAAGCCGAAGGTGTAGCCGAGGTTTTCCAGCAAAAAACCGCCCGGGATCCCCTCCAGTTTGACGTGAAAAATTCCCTTCGCCAGCAGGGAGGCCCCCATCGACAGGCCGGCCGCAATCGCTGACCATAGCAGGGCCAGCGCATCGCGCTCCATCTCTTTTTCCCCTTCCTGGCGAATATGTTCATGGATCGCCATCGCCCGCGAGGGAAGGCGATCTTCATTTACTTCGATCTCTTCACCACGCTGATTTTCCTCACTTTCCACTTCTCTTTCGTCATCCTCTGCCTTTAATTTGTTATTGTCTAGTTCATCCATTTCGTGGCCCTCGCTATCAATCTGTATAGTTATAGCGTAGCGGCTTTCCCTGCCGTCTGGCTGGGCATACTCTGAAATCGCAAAAATGGTAACGTCAGATTTTTGTCGCTCCGGTAGAATAGGAGCCCCGCGATTTCGTTATTCCCAGGCTAAGATCAAATCAACAACTTGGGTGATATAGACATCGTTCAACGTGCTGTTACAATCGCTCACATCTTTACGGGCGGAAGCGTTGTCTTTCCGTCATGGATGGCAACTCGCGATAGCCATAAAAACCAGGGAGACATCTATGAATTATCGCCTGTCGGCGCTTGCGCTTGGCGTCACATTGCTGGTGGGATGTGCCAGTTCCAGCTCTGGCGATCGGCCGCAGGGGCGCTCAGACCCGTTAGAAGGGTTTAACCGCACGATGTTTAACTTCAACTTTAACGTGGTTGATCCTTACGTGCTTCGCCCCGTCGCGGTGGCATGGCGCGACTACGTCCCACAGCCGGCGCGCAACGGGTTAAGCAATTTTACCAGTAACCTGGAAGAGCCGGCAGTGATGGTGAACTACTTCCTGCAGGGCGACCCCTATAAAGGTATGGTGCATTTTACCCGCTTCTTCCTGAACACCATTCTCGGTATGGGTGGGCTTATCGATGTGGCCGGGATGGCGAATCCGCAGCTACAGCGGGTTGAGCCACATCGTTTCGGCAGTACGCTTGGGCATTATGGCGTTGGCTATGGCCCGTATGTTCAGTTGCCGTTCTATGGAAGCTTTACCCTGCGCGACGAAGGCGGCGATATGGCCGATGGCTTGTATCCGGTGCTCTCCTGGCTGACCTGGCCGATGTCGATCGGTAAATGGGCGGTGGAAGGGATTGAGACACGTGCTCAGCTGCTGGATTCCGACGGCCTGCTGCGCCAGTCTTCCGACCCTTACATTCTGATGCGTGAAGCCTACTTCCAGCGTCATGACTTTATCGCCAACGGCGGTAAGCTGACCCCGGCGGACAACCCGAATGCTCAGGCTATTCAGGATGAGCTGAAGGATATCGATTCACAGTGATCGGCGAATGATAAAAAAAGGGTGAACATAATGTTCACCCTTTTTTGTGGCGCGCTGCTTATCAGAAGCGGTAGTTGAAGTTAGCGCCGTACAGCCAGGCGGTTCCTTCGGAACGGAAGGTATACGGGCCTTCCTTAATTTCAACATGCTGCCCGTGCATGTATGAAACGCCGACGTCAACCGAGGCATCTTTATTGAACGCGTAGGTGGTACCCGCGCTCAGCCACAGGCGATCCTGGTCCGGAATAGAGATAGAGCGGTTATTAGCCGGCACCGGGCTGTCATCGAAGGCGATACCGGTACGGAAGGTCCAGTTATCGTCATAATAATAGGTGGTCCCCAGCGCAAGACGATAGGCGTCCTTGAAGCCTTCCTCTTTATAGAACAGCGTCTGGCCGTTGCTGCCGGTGGCTTTCAGCTCCTGGAACTGACTCCAGCTGGTGTAGGTCAGGCTATAGTGGACCGCCCACTGCGGCGCCACGCGGTTATAGCCGGACAGCTCCCACATTTCCGGCAGGTTAAGGGTTAGCGAACCATTGGTCGTCTGGCCGCTGGTGCCCGCCGGCAGGCCGAAGTTGCCGAGGATCTGGTTATAGGCCGCCGGCAGGCTGCTGCGGTAGTTACCGTCGAAGTCGATCTTGACCTCAGAACGGTAGGTTAAACCGTAGCGGTTATTCTTATCCAGCTCATAGAGGATCCCGGCGTTCCAGCCGAAGCCCCACGCGTTGCCATTAAGATGGGCGATCTGCGTGTCGGCCGGGATCTTCGCTACCTGGCCCGCCAGCGCCGGCGGCAGCGCGCCAGAGCCTGCGACAATCTGCCCCAGATCGCCTGCATAGCGCTCGATCTTCGCCTTGGCGTAGACCGCGTCAAAGCCTAAGCCGAAGCTCCAGTTGCTGTCGAGGCGGTAGGCGCCGCTCAGGTTGAAGTTCGCGGTGGTCAGGTCGGTTTTACCGCCCATGCTGCCGGCCGCATAATCATCGTTATACTCTGTTGCCAGACCATAGTTAGAGGTGATAGACGCCCCCCAACCAAATTGGTCGTTAATCGGCGCGACAAAGTGGAAGTTGGGCACCCACGCCGTCGGGGCGATATTGTCTGCTTTCAGGCTCTTGCCGGTGGGAGAGGTGCCCGAAACATTAACGCCCGGGTCGACAAACACGGCGCCCGCCGACATGGTCGGGCGGTCAAACATCATAATTAATGCCGGGTTACGACTGGCATTACCAGCATCGTCAGCGATCGCCCCTTCACCGGAATAGGCACGACCCAGCCCCGATGCAGAGAATTCGTTGAGCTGGAAGCCTGCTGACCAGGCCTGGGTGGAAACAAGTGCGACAGCCACTGCAAGGGCAGATTGGGTAAAGCGGGTTTTCTGGCTCATGCCCATAACCTCATTGAGTTATTTTTTTTTAAACTATGTTACATGCCGTAACAGAAGCGCGGGAGTGTAGGGTCTGCGGTACAACCAAGAAATCAGACCAGTGCGCTGAGTATAGGTCTGACCAGATGATTTGTTGCAAGTATGTTTATGAAGTTTTTCAATTGTGATAACAGAAACGCGATCCAGCTGGCAAAAATCTCGGAGAGAGCAAGGGGGACAGAAGGGGATTTTTGTTTTAGATCATTTTTAAGTGTGATTTCTGTCACTTAACGCCGGCAGAGCGATTCTCGGCTGGAGGCTCACTGGGGACAGGGCGTAAAATAGGCACATCATTTTTCTGGCACCGAAGGTGCATCTCCAGAGGAAATCTACGATGAGTAAATGTAGCGCTGATGAAACCCCGGTTTGCTGCTGTATGGATGTTGGCACGATTGTTGACAACACCGACTGCATCGCCTCCTACAGCCACGTATTCGCCAACCGCGCTGAAGCCGAGCAAACGCTCGCCGCGTTAAGCGAAAAAGCCCGCAATGTCGAATCTGAGCCGTGCCAAATTAACCCAACCTTCACTGACGTTGACGGCGGTGTGCAGCTGGATATCGATTTTGTTTTCAGCTGCGAAGCAGAATCCCTGATCTTCCAGCTGGGCTTACGTTAATCCTTCCCCCTCGACGCCCCTGATAAGGGGCGTTTCCTTTTCTTTTCACTGTGTTTTGGCTCGCAATTTTGCGCTTCTCCGATTGGCTTAATGTAAAAAATTAGTTAAGAATGTTATCAGGTCAGACCACTTGGTTGTCTTGGTTAACAGGGGAGTGTTATGAGTCAGGCATTACCGCTTATCACCCGTCAGGGCGATCGCATTGCCATTGTCACGGGGCTACGCACGCCATTTGCTCGTCAGGCTACGGCTTTTCATGGCGTTCCGGCCATTGATTTAGGAAAAATGGTGGTTGGCGAGATGTTGGCGCGCAGCGACATTCCTGCCGAAGTCATCGAGCAACTGGTCTTTGGCCAGGTGGTGCAGATGCCGGAAGCGCCGAACATCGCCCGGGAAATTGTGCTGGGTACCGGCATGAGCGTACATACCGACGCCTATAGCGTCAGCCGCGCCTGCGCCACCAGTTTCCAGGCCGTGGCGAACGTCGCTGAAAGCCTGATGGCCGGCACCATCCGCGCCGGTATTGCCGGCGGCGCCGACTCCTCCTCTGTCCTGCCCATTGGGGTCAGTAAAACGCTGGCCCGCACGCTAGTGGATGCCAATAAGGCACGCACGCTGAGCCAAAAGCTGAAGCTGTTTTCCCGTCTGCGGCCACGCGACCTGCTGCCGGTCCCCCCGGCGGTGGCTGAATATTCAACCGGATTGCGGATGGGCGATACCGCCGAGCAGATGGCGAAAAGCTGGGGGATCTCCCGCGAGCAACAGGATGCCCTGGCGCATCGTTCGCACCAGCTGGCAGCGAAAGCCTGGGTAGAGGGTAAACTGTCCGCAGAGGTGATGACCGCCTATGCTCCCCCTTTCCGCGAACCGCTCGAGCAGGACAACAATATTCGTAAAAATTCAACGCTCGCAGATTATCAGAAGTTACGCCCGGCCTTTGACCGCAAACATGGCACCGTCACCGCCGCCAACAGTACGCCGCTGACGGACGGCGCGGCAGCGGTGATCCTGATGACCGAGTCGCGGGCTAAAGAGCTGGGGCTGAGGCCGCTGGGCTATCTGCGCAGCTACGCCTTTACCGCCATCGACGTCTGGCAGGATATGCTGCTGGGGCCCGCGTGGTCCACGCCGCTGGCGCTGGAGCGCGCTGGCCTGACGCTGGCGGATCTCACGCTTATCGATATGCACGAAGCTTTCGCTGCGCAGACGCTGGCCAATCTCCAGTGTCTGGCAAGCGACCGCTTTGCCCGCGAGGTGCTGGGCCGCTCGCAGGCCACCGGTGAGGTAGATGAAAGCAAGTTTAACGTCCTCGGCGGCTCTATCGCCTACGGTCACCCCTTCGCCGCCACCGGCGCGCGGATGATCACCCAGACGCTGCATGAGCTGCGGCGACGGGGCGGGGGATTTGGTTTGGTGACGGCCTGCGCGGCAGGTGGTCTGGGTGCGGCGATGATCGTGGAGGCTGAATAATGGATACTGTTTCCGCTTTTAAGCTTGAGGTCCGTGCGGACAAAATCGCGGTGATCACCATTGATGCCCCGGGTGAAAAAATGAATACCCTGAAAGCCGAATTTGGCAGTCAGGTACGGGGATTGATACGCCAGTTACGTGACGATAAGTCAGTGCGCGGCGTAGTATTTATCTCCGCCAAAGCGGATAACTTTATCGCCGGCGCTGATATCAACATGATTGCCCGCTGCCGCAGCGCGCAGGAGGCGGAAGCGCTGGCGCGCCAGGGACAGCAGATTATGGCTGAGATCCATGGCCTGTCGATCCCGGTGATTGCCGCTATCCACGGCGCCTGCCTTGGCGGCGGTCTGGAGCTGGCGCTGGCCTGTCATGGCCGTATCTGTAGCGATGACGAAAAAACCCGACTCGGCTTGCCGGAGGTACAGCTTGGCCTGCTGCCGGGTTCCGGCGGGACGCAGCGTTTACCGCGGCTGATCGGGGTCAGCACCGCGCTGGATATGATGCTCACCGGCAAGCAGCTGCGGCCGCGGCAGGCGCTGAAGGCCGGTCTGGTGGACGAGGTGGTGCCGCAGGCGATTTTACTGCAGGCGGCGGTGGAGTTGGCGCTGAAGGGACGACCGACCAGCCGGGAGGTGCCTGTTCGTGAACGCGTACTGGCAGGGCCCCTGGGGCGCCATCTGTTATTCCAGTTTGTCGGTAAACAAACGCAGCGCAAAACGCAGGGAAATTACCCGGCGGTGAAGCGAATCTTGCAGGTCGTCGAGAATGGTCTGGCCCATGGCTGCAGCAGCGGATACGCTGAAGAGGCGCGCGCATTTGGCGAACTGGCGATGAGCCCGCAGTCGCAGGCGCTGCGATCGATCTTCTTTGCCAGTACCGATCTGAAAAAAGACCCTGGCGCCGAGGCGGGCCCCGGCCCGCTGAGAAGCGTTGCAGTACTGGGCGGTGGCTTGATGGGCGGGGGGATCGCCTATGTGACCGCCTGTAAGGGTGGGCTGCCGGTGCGGATTAAAGATATCCAGCCGCGTGGCATCAACCACGCCTTAAAGTACAGCTGGGATCTGCTGAATAAACAGGTTCGTCAGCGTCGACTGCGCCCAGTGGAGCGCGATCGTCAGATGGCGCTGATCTCCGGCACTACCGACTATCAGGGCTTTGCTCATCGCGATGTGGTGATCGAGGCGGTATTTGAAGACCTGGCTCTCAAACAGCGGATGGTCAGCGAAGTGGAACAATACGGCGGGCCGCAGACCATCTTTGCGTCGAATACCTCATCGTTGCCAATCGGCGATATTGCCGCTCACGCCAGCCGCCCGGGGCAGGTAATCGGCCTGCATTTTTTCAGTCCGGTGGAAAAAATGCCGCTGGTTGAGGTGATCCCGCACAAGGGAACCGACCCGCAGACTATCGCCACCGTGGTGCAGCTGGCTAAACGGCAGGGGAAAACGCCGATTGTTGTCGCAGATAAAGCGGGGTTCTATGTGAACCGTATCCTCGCGCCGTATATCAATGAAGCGATGCGCCTGCTGGTGGAAGGCGAACCGATTGAAGTCATTGATAACGCGTTGGTTAAATTCGGTTTCCCGGTGGGGCCGATTCAACTGCTGGATGAGGTGGGTATCGATACCGGCACCAAAATTATCCCCGTGCTGGAGGGCGCGTTTGGAGAACGTTTTAGCCCGCCTGCAAACATCATTGACGCGATTTTGAAGGACGATCGCAAAGGCAGAAAAAATAATCGTGGTTTCTATCTTTATGAGACAAAAGGGCGTAAAAGCAAAAAACGGCCCGACCCGGCAGTCTATCCGCTGCTCGGCATCGGCCGCCCGCAGTCGCGGCTCTCCGCGCAGCAGGTGGCGGAGCGCTGTGTGATGATGATGCTTAACGAAGCGGCGCGCTGCTTTGATGAGCAGATTATCCGGAGCGCGCGCGATGGCGATATCGGCGCCGTCTTTGGTATAGGGTTTCCGCCATTTCTTGGCGGCCCGTTCCGGTATATGGATACTATCGGCGCGGGTGAAGTTGCCGCGATCCTGCAGCGCCTGGCCGCCCAGTTCGGCCCACGTTTTACACCCTGTGACACTTTATTACGCATGGCTGAACAGGGGACCACCTTTTGGCCAGCGGATGAACGGCTGACCTAAGTTGTGGTCAAAGAAGGTAAATCCGGCTGCGGACGACGCTGTTGATTGGCTGTTTTGTAAACAATGATTGACTATACTTACGCCATTGAGGTAAAAAACAGCGTTTCATTCGTGGAATGGATCAGGCACAATGCCCGGCCACCGGGTCACCTGCGTATTGTCTTCGCAGGCCAAACTACGGTGCTTCTGGTTAACAAAAGCGGTGCAATATGCAAGTTTTTATTATGCGTCACGGCGACGCTGCCCTCGATGCAGCCAGTGACTCGGTTCGTCCATTAACCGTATGCGGTTGTGATGAGTCTCGTCAGATGGCAACCTGGCTGAAAGGTCAAAAAGTGGATATTGAGCGCGTTCTTGTCAGTCCCTATCTGCGTGCGGAACAGACGCTGGATATTGTTGGGGAGTGCATGAACCTGCCGAAACATGTCGACGTGATGCCGGAGCTCACGCCGTGCGGTGATGTGGGAATGGTGAGCGCCTATCTGCAGGCGCTGGCGAATGAAGGCGTGGCGACGGCGCTGGTTGTCTCCCACCTGCCGCTGGTGGGGTATCTGGTCTCAGAGCTGTGTCCGGGGGAAACGCCCCCGATGTTCACCACCTCGGCTATCGCCTGCGTGACGCTGGATGCCGACGGCAAAGGTGAGTTCCTCTGGCAAAAAAGCCCCTGCAACCTCAAGATGGCCAACGCCATCTGACGGCCCCCCCGGAGCCCGCCGTTACGGCAGCTCCGGCGGTTGCCACTCCTCGACCTCAATCAATATCAGCAGTGCGGCGTCACCGCCGTACTCTTTTGGTGCCTGGTGAAACGCCATAATATGCGGATGTTGCGCCAGCCACAGCGGGGTTTGCTGTTTGAGGATGTGTTTCCCGTGCCCGTGCATCACGCAGGCGCAAAACACATGCTCGCGGCGGCAGGCGGCAATTAGCGCGCCCAGTTCCTGTTTGGCCTGCTGCTGGGTAAGCCCATGCAGATCGAGGAACAGCTCAGGCGAATAATCTCCACGGCGCAGCTTTTTCAGCTCGAAATGGCTGACGTCGGGGCGGACATATTTCGTCGAGCCTTCGGTATTCAGTAGCGGTTGAAACTCATCGGAAAAATAGTGGCTGTTATCGACCTGTTCCTGCAGCAAACGCTTAGGAGCAACCTCGGTAATTTTCTTGCGCTGCGGGCGGTGAACAATAGTGTCCTGTTTGATCTTCCGCGTGCCGGTCATCAGCTGACGGAACAGCGCCTGATCCTCCTCGCTAAGCGATGTCTTCTTTTTCATTGTCCGCTCTCATTCATACTTTGCGCTAGTTTACCCGACTCAATATCCCTTCGGGCAAGGAAAACCTGTTTTTTCCCCCGCCCCTTATCGCAAGAATGCTGATTTATCGCCGTCTTCATGGCACACTAGCCGCCGAATTTATAGCAGAGTGTGCCCTGGAGGATGTCGTGGATAAAATTTTTGTTGATGAGGCAGTCAATGAGCTGCATACCATTCAGGACATGCTGCGCTGGGCGGTAAGCCGTTTCAGCGCTGCTAATATCTGGTACGGTCACGGGACTGATAACCCGTGGGACGAGGCGGTACAGCTGGTGCTGCCTTCACTGTATCTGCCGCTGGATATCCCGGAAGACATGCGCACTGCGCGCCTGACCTCCAGCGAGAAACACCGCATTGTAGAGCGGGTGATTCGCCGCGTGAACGAGCGTATTCCCGTCGCCTATCTGACCAACAAAGCATGGTTCTGCGGGCATGAGTTTTACGTTGATGAGCGGGTGCTGGTGCCGCGCTCCCCGATTGGCGAACTGATCAATAACCAGTTTGCCGGACTGATTAACCATAAGCCGCAGCACATCCTTGATATGTGCACCGGTAGCGGCTGCATTGCCATCGCCTGCGCCTATGCCTTCCCGGAAGCGGAAGTCGATGCGGTAGATATCTCCCCGGACGCGCTGGCCGTCGCCGAGCACAACGTTGAGTCCCACGGCCTGATCCATCACGTTACGCCGATCCGTTCCGATCTGTTCCGCGATCTGCCGAAGCTGCAGTACGATCTGATCGTCACCAATCCGCCGTATGTCGATGAAGAGGACATGGCCGATCTGCCGGAAGAGTATGAGCATGAGCCGGTGCTGGGGCTGGCCTCCGGAAGCGACGGCCTGAAGTTAACGCGCCGTATCCTCGGCAACGCGCCGGATTATCTCAGCGACGACGGGATTCTGATTTGTGAAGTCGGTAACAGCATGGTACATCTGATGGAGCAGTATCCGGATGTGCCGTTTACCTGGCTTGAGTTTGATAACGGCGGCGACGGGGTCTTTATGCTGACCAAACAGCAGCTGATTGACGCCCGTGCGCACTTCGGTATTTATAAAGACTAAAAAAACAACACGCCAACATAACGAAAAAGATTGGAGCCGTGATGGCAGGAAATACAATTGGACAACTCTTTCGCGTCACTACCTTCGGCGAATCGCACGGTCTGGCGCTGGGCTGCATCGTTGACGGCGTGCCGCCGGGCATCCCGCTGACCGAAGCCGACCTGCAGCACGACCTCGATCGTCGTCGCCCGGGTACCTCGCGTTACACCACGCAGCGTCGCGAGCCGGATCAGGTCAAAATCCTCTCCGGCGTCTTCGAAGGCGTTACCACCGGGACCAGTATCGGTCTGCTGATTGAGAACACCGATCAGCGTTCGCAGGATTACGGCGCGATCAAAGATCTGTTCCGTCCGGGCCACGCCGATTACACCTACGAGCAAAAGTATGGTCTGCGCGACTATCGCGGCGGCGGTCGTTCTTCTGCGCGCGAAACCGCGATGCGCGTAGCGGCCGGGGCGATTGCCAAAAAATACCTTGCCGCGAAGTTCGGCATCGTCATTCGCGGCTGCCTGACGCAGATGGGCGATATTCCGCTGGCCATCAAAGATTGGGATCAGGTTGAGCAGAACCCCTTCTTCTGCCCGGACCCGGATAAAATCGACGCCCTGGATGAACTGATGCGCGGCCTGAAAAAAGAGGGCGACTCCATTGGCGCGAAAGTGACGGTAGTGGCTGACGGCGTACCGCCAGGCCTCGGCGAGCCGGTCTTCGACCGCCTGGATGCCGATATCGCCCACGCGCTGATGAGCATCAACGCCGTGAAAGGGGTGGAAATTGGCGACGGCTTCGAGGTGGTGAAGCTGCGCGGCAGCGAAAACCGCGATGAGATCACCAAAGCCGGGTTCCAGAGCAACCACGCCGGCGGCATTCTTGGCGGCATCAGCAGCGGCCAGCAGATCGTTGCCAACATCGCGCTGAAGCCTACCTCCAGTATTACCGTTCCCGGTCATACGATTAACCGCTTTGGCGAAGAAGTGGAGATGATCACCAAAGGGCGTCACGATCCGTGCGTCGGCATCCGCGCCGTACCGATCGCTGAGGCGATGCTGGCGATCGTTCTGATGGATCACTTTATGCGTCAGCGCGCGCAGAATGGCGACGTGACGACGACAATTCCACGCTGGTAACCATGAAAAACACCGTTATCGCACTGCTTGCGCTGTTGGCCAGCGCCGGTAGCCTGGCCGCCACGCCATGGCAGAAAATAACCCAACCGATCGGCGGCAGCGCCCAGTCAATCGGCGCGTTTTCCAATGGCTGTATCGTTGGCGCCGAGGCGCTCCCCCTGAGTGCCCCCGGCTATCAGGTGATGCGTACCGATCAGCGTCGCTACTTCGGTCATCCGGATCTGGTTCAGTTTATTCAGCGCCTGAGTAATCAGGTGCACAATAAAGGTATGGGAACCGTGCTGATTGGCGACATGGGGATGCCGGCGGGCGGGCGCTTTAACGGCGGGCACGCCAGCCACCAGACGGGCCTCGATGTCGATATCTTCCTTCAGCTGCCGCAAACGCGCTGGACATCGTCCCAGCTGTTGAAGCCGCAGGCGCTGGACCTGGTCGCCAGCGATGGCAAGCATGTGGTGCCGTCGCTATGGAGCCCGCAAATCAGCCAGCTAATCAAGCTGGCGGCGGAAGATAGCGAAGTTACCCGCATCTTCGTCAACCCGGCGATTAAACAGCAGCTGTGCCTGGACGCGGGCAGCGACCGCCAGTGGTTGCGTAAAGTCCGTCCCTGGTTCCAGCATCGCGCTCATATGCACGTCCGACTGCGTTGCCCGGCGGGAAGTCTGGAGTGCGAGGATCAGGCGCCGCCGCCGCCCGGCGATGGCTGCGGAGCGGAGCTGCAGAGCTGGTTCGAACCACCTAAACCCGGGTCTACCCCCCCTGTGAAGAAGACGCCGCCGCCGCTGCCGCCTTCCTGCCAGGCGCTACTGGATGAGCATGTGCTGTAATGGATAGTTTTATCGAGTTGTTTGCCGTATCGCCGCTGGTGCTGGTGGTACTCTTCTTTGTCGCCATCCTGGCCGGTTTTATTGACTCACTGGCGGGAGGCGGGGGCTTATTGACTGTCCCTGCGCTGATGGCGGCCGGCATGCCGCCAGCCCAGGCGCTGGCGACCAATAAGCTGCAGGCCTGCGGCGGGTCGCTATCGGCGACCCTCTATTTTGTCCGCCGCAAGGTGGTTAATCTGGCCGATCAGAAGCTGAATATTCTGATGACCTTTATCGGCTCAACCGCCGGAGCGCTGCTGGTGCAGCACGTGCAATCCGATATTCTGAAGCAGATCCTGCCGTTGCTGGTGATTGGCATCGGCCTTTATTTCCTGCTGATGCCGAAACTGGGCGAAGCCGACCGGCAGCGTCGGCTTTACGGTCTGCCGTTTGCGCTGGTCGCCGGCGGTAGCGTAGGGTTTTACGATGGCTTTTTCGGCCCTGGCGCCGGTTCGTTTTACGCCCTGGCTTTTGTCACTCTGGCCGGGTTTAACCTTGCCAAGTCGACGGCCCATGCCAAGCTGCTGAACGCCACCTCAAACGTCGGCGGCCTGCTGCTGTTTATCATCGGTGGAAAGGTTATCTGGGCCACCGGCTTTGTGATGATGGCCGGCCAGTTTATTGGCGCCCGCGCCGGGTCCCGGCTGGTGCTGAGTAAAGGGCAGTCGCTGATCCGGCCGATGATCGTTATCGTCTCGGCGGTGATGAGCGCGAAACTTCTTTATGACAGCCACGGGGCTGAGATTTTGCAGTGGTTGGGAATTCATTAATGCAACAGCAACACCATTATCAGCAGCTGATAGACCTTTTCGACAGCTGCTTTGCCGAAGAATTTAATACCCGCCTGATTAAAGGCGACGATGAGCCGATCTACCTTCCGGCTGACGATGAAACGCCCTATCACCGTATCGTGTTTGCGCACGGATTTTTTGCCAGCGCCCTGCACGAGATCTCTCACTGGTGTGTCGCCGGCAAGGCGCGTCGCGAACAAGTAGATTTTGGCTACTGGTACTGCCCGGACGGCCGCGATGCGATGACCCAAAGCCAGTTTGAGGATGTCGAGGTGAAACCGCAGGCCTTTGAGTGGCTGTTCTGCGTGGCGGCGGGATTTCCGTTTAACGTCAGCTGTGACAATCTGGAAGGGGATGTTGAGCCCGATCGCATCGCCTTCCAGCGCCGGGTGCATGCTCGGGTGATGGCTTTACTTGAACAAGGGATCCCCGAACGTCCGGCGCGCTTTATTCGCGCATTACAACACTATTATCAAACGCCGCCATTGACGGCGGAACACTTTCCGTGGCCGGAAGACCTGCACTAAGGCCACACATTACATGACAAGAGGTAAGATGATGATCGCGGAGTTTGAATCACGCATTCTGGCGCTGATTGACAACATGGTAGACCACGCCAGTGATGATGAACTGTTTGCCGGCGGTTATCTGCGCGGCCACCTGACGCTGGCGGTGGCTGAGCTGGAAGGTGAGGGCGAGCATTCTGCTGACGCGGTACACAGCAGAGTTAGCCAGAGCCTGGAGAAAGCCATCAGCGCTGGCGAACTGTCGCCGCCGGACCAAATTCTGGTGCAGGGGATGTGGCATAACCTGTATCAACAGGCGAAAAATCAGGCCTGAGCCATGTTGTAGCCCGGGTCAGGCGTCAGCCGTACCCGGGAAATTGCCTGCCCTCATGGTTTTATTTCACCGCTTTTCCCTTCAGCAGTTTTCTCACCCACAGCCGATTCGGATTCAGCGCCGCCAGGGTGTCGCTATCCAGCGGCAGCGGTTCCGCGCTCATTTGCGCCGCCAGCAGCTCAGCGCTTAACGGCGCGGTGCAAAGCCCGCGCGACCCGAGCGCGCCAAGCATAAACAGGTTGCGACAGACCGGCGCGCTATCGGCGATATCCGGTTGTTCGTGGAGGCTGGCGTATTGCGTCAATGTTGCCGCGTAGTCCGGCACGTTGCCGACCATCGGTAGATGATCGCGGGTGGCGCAGCGCACGCCGCAGCGAGCGTCGTTGGCGCTGATATCCACGTCCTGTGGCCACTCCGCGCCCGGGAAGCAGTCGATCAGCCGTTGCCGGTTGTGCTGCTGATCTTCTTCGCTGAAGGTGGTGTCGGTTTTCCCGCGGTGGTAGCTGGCGCCAATGCAGTGCTGCTGATTTTGCGGATTCTGTGGCGTCAGGTAGCCGTCGTAGCACAGCACCTGGCGCAGGGCGGCAAGCCGCGAGGTGGTGGGAATATGGCTGACCTGGCCGCCAACCGGGTAGACCGGCAGTTGGGCTGTTTGCGCAAAACCAGTGATGCGGTGGCCGTTCGCCAGAACCACCGCCTGATGATAGCGCTGCTGATTGAGCAGCCAGCCATCGCCCTCCGCGCTGAGCGTTTCGACGGGATAACCATAGTGCACGTGCAGTCCGCGCGTGGCCGCCAGCGCCAGCAGCTCGGCGGTGAGCTGCTGCGGGCACAGCCAGCCGCCGGCCGGATAGGTGATGCCGCCGCAGCCGGTATCGACGCCGGTCAGCCCGGCAACCTGTTCCGCCGTCACCGCGCAGGCGATGTCCGGGGGTAAATTCAGCGCCAGCATCTGGGCGATTTTATGCGCGCTTTTCTCATCCCAGCCGAGCTGGGTAACACCGCACCATTGGTGATCGAACATCACCGGCAGCGCGTCATACATTCGGCGGGCGAAGGTAAACGCGGCCGGAAAAAAGCGTGCCAGCGCCGGATCGTGCTGACTTAACAGCGGATACAGCGCGCCCTGGCGATTGCCGGAGGCGCCCTGCGCTGGAGCCTCATCGGCGCAGTAAAGGGTCACCTGCCAGCCGCGGCGCAGCAGCGCCAGAGAGAGCAGGGCGCTGGCGATCCCGCCGCCGATGATGGCCGCCTCGCGGGCATCGCTGCTACTGCGAGCGAACCAGGGGGCGCGCGCAGGAAAGCTCAGCGTTTGCGCCATCTCGCCGGTCAGCATCTCCCGCTTGCGGCCGAAGCCTTTGCTTTTACGCATGGTAAAGCCGGCCTCCTGCAGGCCACGGCGGACAAAACCGGCGGAGGTAAAGGTGGCCAGCGTCCCGCCGGGTCGCGCCAGGCGCGCCATGGCGCTGAACAGATCCTGAGTCCACATGTCGGGATTTTTCGCCGGGGCAAAGCCGTCAAGAAACCAGGCGTCCACCTGCTGGTTCAGCGAATCATCCAGCTCCCTGGTCAGCTCATTGATATCGCCAAACCACAGATCGAGCGTCACCCGCCCGCCGTCGAGCAGCAGACGATGGCACCCGCCGAAGGCCGACGGCCATTGCGCCTGCAGCTGCTGCGCCCACGGAGCCAGCTCTGGCCAGCGCTGGTGCGCCAGGCGGAGATCCTCAGCCTTCAGCGGATATTTTTCAAAACTGATGAAATGTAACCTTTGCAAGGTAACGTCCGGGTTATCACGAACAAAAACGTCAAACGCCTGCCAGAGGGTGAGGAAATTGAGCCCGGTGCCGAAGCCGCTCTCCGCGACGATCATCAGCGGGCGAGGGTGGCTGGGGAAGCGCTCCGGCAGGCGATTTCCGCCGAGAAAAACGTAGCGAGTCTCTTCCAGACCGTTGTCATTGGAAAAGTAAACATCGTCGAAATCTCGGGAAACAGGTGTACCCTCAGCGTTGAATTCCAGGTTGGCGGGTTGTATGGCGTTTTGTTTCACGTAAGTTACTCGAATCACAAGGCGTAGCACGATCTTAACGATGTGTGCCTGAGGGCGCAAATTTATACACAAAATGTCTGATCGGACTTGTTCGGCGTACAAGTGTACGCTATTGTGCGACACGAAACTTAAAATAGTGCGACTTACAGAGGTATTTAATGAAACGTGCAGTGATTACTGGCTTGGGCATCGTTTCCAGCATCGGTAATAACCAGCAGGAAGTCCTGGCATCTCTGCGTGAAGGACGTTCAGGGATCACTTTCTCTCAGGAGCTTAAAGATTCAGGGATGCGCAGCCACGTATGGGGCAACGTCAAACTGGATACCACTGGCCTCATTGACCGCAAAGTAGTGCGCTTTATGAGCGACGCCTCCATCTATGCTTACCTGTCCATGGAACAGGCTGTTGCCGACGCAGGTCTGGCGCCTGAAGCATATCAGAATAACCCGCGTGTCGGCCTGATCGCAGGCTCCGGCGGCGGTTCCCCGAAATTCCAGGTCTTCGGCGCCGATGCCATGCGTAGCCCGCGTGGTCTGAAAGCCGTGGGCCCGTATGTGGTCACCAAAGCGATGGCTTCCGGCGTTTCCGCCTGCCTCGCTACGCCGTTCAAAATTCACGGCGTTAACTACTCCATCAGCTCGGCCTGCGCCACTTCCGCCCACTGTATTGGTAACGCGGTAGAGCAGATCCAGCTGGGCAAACAGGACATCGTCTTTGCCGGCGGCGGCGAAGAGCTGTGCTGGGAAATGGCCTGCGAATTCGACGCCATGGGCGCGCTGTCCACTAAATACAACGACACCCCGGAAAAAGCGTCCCGTACCTATGATGCTAACCGTGACGGCTTCGTTATCGCCGGCGGCGGCGGTATGGTCGTGGTGGAAGAGCTGGAACACGCCCTGGCGCGTGGCGCGCACATCTATGCCGAAATCGTCGGCTATGGCGCGACCTCCGATGGCGCGGACATGGTCGCCCCGTCTGGTGAAGGCGCAGTGCGCTGCATGCAGATGGCGATGCATGGCGTTGATACGCCGATCGACTATCTGAACTCCCACGGTACCTCCACTCCGGTCGGCGACGTGAAAGAGCTGGGCGCCATCCGCGAAGTATTCGGCGACAACAGCCCGGCTATTTCGGCAACTAAAGCGATGACCGGCCACTCGCTGGGCGCGGCGGGCGTACAGGAAGCCATTTACTCCCTGCTGATGCTGGAGCACGGCTTTATCGCGCCGAGCATCAACGTTGAAGAGCTCGACGAGCAGGCTGCCGGCCTGAACATCGTCACCAAACCGACGGACGCTAAGCTGACCACCGTAATGTCCAACAGCTTCGGCTTCGGCGGCACCAACGCCACGCTGGTGATGCGTAAATACAACGCCTAATCAGCATGTGATGCGCAAAGGGGAGCCACCGGCTCCCCTTTTTTGTCATCTTGACAGGGTAAGAGCCCGCAGGCACACTGCTCGCGGATCCATTAGTCTCTCCACTAATGCGTAAGCGTTTAACGTCAACCAACGCGCCTTAACCCTGATAATCAGGTGGAGGGGGCGTGTCGTTTTGCTCGCCTTACTCTGCGAATCTGGAGTAATGCATGTCCGCAGTTACTGAAACAACATCCAATTCTTCGGCGAATTTTTCGCTTTTCCGTATTACGTTTGCCGTCTTTTTGACCTATATGACCGTTGGTTTGCCGCTGCCGGTGATCCCGCTCTTTGTCCATCAGGAGCTGGGGTTTGGCAACACCGTGGTTGGCGTGGCGGTAGGGATCCAGTTCCTCGCCACCGTTCTGACCCGGGGGTACGCCGGGCGCCTGGCAGACCAGTACGGCGCCAAACGTTCCGTCCTGCAGGGGATGCTGGCCTGCGCCCTGGCGGGCGCGGCATGGCTGGCCGCTGCGCTGCTGCCGCTGCCGGTGCTCGCCAGGCTCGGCCTGCTGCTGCTGGGCCGCTTGATCCTCGGGTTTGGCGAAAGCCAGCTGCTGACCGGAAACCTGAGCTGGGGGATGGGCCTGGTGGGTCCGGCCCGTTCCGGCAAAGTGATGTCATGGAACGGCATGGCGATGTACGGCTCGCTGGCGGTGGGCGCCCCGCTGGGATTATTGATCTATAGCCATTTTGGCGTGGCGGTGCTGGCCTGTGTCACCATGGGACTACCGCTCGTCGCCTGGCTTATTAACGGTACCGTGCGCAAAGTGGCGGCCCACGGAGGCGAGCGGCCTTCACTCTGGAGCGTCATCGGCATGATCTGGCGCCCGGGCATTGGCCTGGGCCTGCAGGGTGTCGGCTTTGCGGTGATCGGCACCTTCGTCTCCCTCTATTTCGCCAGCCATAGCTGGCCAATGGCCGGCTTTACCCTGACGGCGTTTGGTGGCGCCTTTGTGCTGATGCGAGTGCTGTTCGGCTGGATGCCGGATCGGTTTGGCGGCGTTAAGGTGGCGATGGTCTCGCTGCTGATAGAGGCGGTTGGTCTGACGCTGCTGGGACTGGCGCCGAATGCCTGGCTGGCGCTGGCCGGTGCGGCGCTGACCGGGTGCGGCTGTTCGCTTATTTTCCCCTCACTTGGCGTGGAAGTAGTGAAGCGCGTCCCGGCGCAGGTGCGCGGCACCGCGCTCGGCGGCTATGCGGCCTTTCAGGACATCTCCTATGGCCTGACCGGGCCGCTGACCGGCCTGCTGGCGACCTCGCTGGGCTACTCGTCGGTGTTCCTTGCCGGCGCCCTCTGCGCGGCGCTGGGGATCCTCGTCACCCTTATCTCATTTCGCCGCTAGGTTATTGTCCGGCCTGAAAACGCTGTAGGAAACACCGCGGCGTTTGGCATGAAAGGGAGCCGTAAACGCCGCTGGTGGCTGCTGGGCTACAGCAGGAGCCACAGCACAAGGAGCAGGACAACCGCGCCCAGCGCCAGCTGCCACGGCTTAGCGCTCCACGTCCGCCTGGCGACTGGCTCCTCCTGCGGGATGGCCAGCGTCTCCTGGGCGCGGGCCACCCGCAGCACAAACACCTTGTTCAGCAGCGCCAGGATTTGCGCCGGGCTCAGCGTGGTCTGCGGCGTGACCTGCCAGCTGCGACTGGCAAAGTCGACAATTTTCTGCCACTCCGCGGCCTCCAGCGGCTGCTTGAGCGCTCCCTGCAGCGAGGTGAGCGTCGGCGCGCTTTGCGCACTCAGCGTTTGCCGCGCCTGCAGCCAGTACGAAAGCGGCAGGAAGTGCGTCGCCGGGATCAGCTCCCCGGACTTGACGCCGCAAAGCTCCAGCATGGATTGCCAAATCAGCTTGCTTGGTTCGCCGGTGGCGGCCGCCAGCTTAGTCACCAGCTGATTGAGCGTATTATGCTCGGCTGGCAACAGCGGGCGCAGGGTCGGCGGGCGCTGCTGCGGCTGCGGGATCGACAGCTGGCCATGCTGCAGCAGATGCAGAATGGTCTCCAGCTGCGTCTGGCTAAGGGCATGCAGCGCCGTTTGCCCATAATGCTGACGAATATAATCGCTCACCGCCTGGCGGTTATTGCCCTGACCGAGCAGATCGCTGAGCTGCGCTAAGGTCTGGCGATGATGATGATTATCCTGAGCGGCGGCTAAGCGCTGGTTGAGACTGGCCTCCGCGGCGCTGAAATGGCAGGCCAGCAGGGGCGAGTCGCCTTTCAGTCCGAGGTCATGTTTGACGCAGGCCCACACTTCCGCGTTCTGCTGCGAGGTCAGCGCCACCAGGCGCGTGATCAGTCGCTCCAGAACGGTGCGTTGCTGCATGGAAAGCGAAGGTTCGCCGGTGGCGGCAGTGCCTGATGGGCCTCGCCCTGGAGGACGGTCTGGCATATCAGCAAGGGGGTGCGTCATGATTCATCCTTTCGATATCGCGGTGCTGGAACCAGGTGATGAGTATGCCTGGCGGCCAGATTATGGCACACTTCCCCAGTTAACTCTCGTTCTCAGACAGGTACTGAACTGTGAAAATCCTCGTTGATGAAAATATGCCCTATGCCCGTGAGCTTTTTAGCCGTTTAGGCGACGTGCAGGCGATCCCAGGCCGTCCGGTCCCGGCCGATGCCCTGACCGATGCGGATGCCCTAATGGTGCGCTCGGTCACCCGGGTCAATGAAGCATTGCTCGCCGGCAAGGCCATTAAGTTCGTCGGTACCGCTACCGCCGGCACCGATCACGTCGATCAGGCGTGGCTGCAGCAGGCGGGGATTGGTTTCTCTGCGGCGCCCGGCTGTAACGCCATTGCGGTGGTAGAGTACGTCTTTTCATCGCTGCTGATGCTGGCTGAACGCGACGGCTTTGCGCTGCGCGATCGCACCGTCGGGATCGTCGGCGTCGGTAACGTTGGCGGGCGACTGCAAAAGCGCCTGGAAGCGTTAGGGATCAAAACTCTGCTCTGCGACCCACCGCGCGCCGATCGCGGCGACGAAGGTGACTTCCGCTCCCTCGAGGCGCTGGTCCAGGAAGCCGATGTCGTCACCTTCCATACGCCGCTGTATAAAGAAGGGCAATATAAAACCCTGCATCTGGCGGATGAGTCGCTGATAAGCCGCCTGAAGCCCGGAACGATTTTGATCAACGCCTGCCGCGGGCCGGTGGTCGATAACGCCGCACTGCTAAAGCGGCTGGAAGCTGGTCAGCCGCTGAGTGTGGTATTGGACGTCTGGGAGCCGGAGCCGGATCTAAACGTTGAGCTTCTCAAGCGAGTGGATATCGGTACCGCGCATATCGCCGGCTACACCCTCGAAGGGAAAGCGCGCGGGACGACGCAGGTTTTTGAAGCCTACAGCGCCTTTATCGGCCATCCGCAGCAGGTAGCGCTGGACACTCTGCTGCCGGCGCCGGAATTTGGCCGCATTACCCTGCATGGACCGCTCGATCAGCCGACGCTGAAAAGACTGGTCCACTTGGTGTATGATGTGCGCCGCGATGATGCGCCGCTGCGGAAGGTGGCCGGCGTCGCCGGTGAATTCGACAAGCTGCGTAAAAAATATCAGGAACGTCGCGAATGGTCTTCGCTGTATGTGCAGTGCAGCGATGAGCAGGCGGCGACGCTGTTGCGCCAGCTCGGTTTTAACGCCGTGCATCATCCTGTTCGTTAATGTCTTCTTAATGCCCCTGCCGGATACTCCGGCGGGGCCGCTTTATTTCTGGAGTTAACCACCATGTCTGAAGGCTGGAATATTGCCGTACTGGGCGCAACGGGCGCCGTAGGCGAAGCCCTGCTCGAAACTCTTGCTGAACGCCAGTTCCCGGTAGGAGAGATTTTTGCTCTGGCGCGCAACGACAGCGCGGGCGAACATCTGCGTTTTGGTGGCAAGTCGGTGATCGTCAAAGACGCCGCCGAATTTGACTGGACCCAGGCCCAGCTGGCTTTCTTCGCCGCCGGCGTCGAAGCCAGTGCAGCGTATGTCGAAGAAGCGACCAACGCCGGGTGTCTGGTTATCGATCTCAGCGGCCTGTTTGCGCTGGAGCCGGACGTACCGCTGGTGGTGCCGGACGTGAACCCGTTCGTATTAGGCGATTACCGCAACCGCAACCTGATTGCGGTGCCTAATAGCCTGACCAGTCAGCTGTTGACGGCGCTCAAACCGCTGATCGATCAGGGCGGGTTGTCGCGCATTAGCGTCACTAACCTGCTCTCCGCCTCGGGGCAGGGGAAAAAAGCGGTGGATGCGCTGGCGGGTCAGAGCGCTAAGCTGCTGAACGGCATCCCTATCGATGAAGACGATTTCTTTGGTCGCCAGCTGGCGTTCAACATGCTGCCGCTGCTGCCGGATCGTGAAGGTAGCGTGCGCGAAGAGCGCCGGATCGTCGATGAAGCGCGCAAAATTCTTCAGGATGACGGGCTGATGATCTCCGCCAGCGTCGTTCAGTCGCCGGTCTTCTACGGCCATGCGCAGATGGTGAGCTTCGAAGCGATGCGCCCGCTGGCGGCGGAGGAGGCGCGCGACGCTTTTACCCGCGGCGAGGATATCGAACTTTCTGAGGAGGGCGAATTCCCGACCCAGGTTGGCGATGCCTCCGGCAATGCCCGCCTCTCCATCGGCTGCGTGCATAACGATTACGGTATGCCGGAGCAGATCCAGTTCTGGTCGGTAGCGGATAACGTGCGCTTCGGCGGCGCGCTGATGGCGGTGAAGATCGCCGAGAAGCTGATTGAGGAGTACCTGTACTGATGTCTGAGATGGAGCAACAGCCGATCTGTAAAATCGCGCTGGGCATCGAGTACGACGGCAGCAAATATTACGGCTGGCAGCGGCAAAACGAAGTGCGCAGCGTGCAGGAGAAGCTGGAAAAGGCGCTCTCGCAGGTGGCGAACGAACCGATTACCGTCTTTTGCGCCGGCCGCACCGACGCCGGCGTCCATGGCACCGGCCAGGTGGTGCATTTCGAAACCCGGGCGCAGCGGAAAGATGCCGCCTGGACGCTGGGGGTAAATGCGAATTTACCTGGTGACATCGCGGTGCGTTGGGTCAAACATGTACCGGCGGATTTTCACGCCCGGTTCAGCGCCACGGCGCGCCGCTATCGCTACGTCATCTATAATCATCGCCTGCGTCCGGCGGTATTAAGTCATGGCGTGACGCATTTTCACCAGCCGCTCGACGCCGAGCGTATGCAGCGCGCCGCGCAGTGTCTGCTGGGAGAGAATGACTTTACCTCGTTTCGCGCGGTACAGTGCCAGTCGCGTACCCCGTGGCGCAACGTGATGCATATTAACGTTACCCGCTACGGCGCGTATGTGGTGGTGGATATCAAAGCGAATGCCTTTGTACATCATATGGTCAGGAATATTGTAGGCAGCCTGATGGAGGTCGGGGCCGGAAACCAGCCGGAGAGCTGGATGGCAGAACTGCTGGCAGCAAAAGACAGGACGCTCGCTGCGGCAACGGCAAAAGCGGAAGGGTTGTATCTGGTGTCGGTGGATTACCCGGCCCACTATGATTTACCGGTGCTGCCAATGGGCCCGCTGTTTCTGGCGGACTAATAGGGTCATTAAGGGTAAAGACAAACATGGACTTGATTCACTTTTTAATTGATTTCATCCTGCATATTGATGTGCACCTTGCCGAACTGGTTGCCCAGTATGGCGTCTGGGTTTATGCCATTCTGTTTTTGATTCTGTTCTGCGAAACCGGGCTGGTGGTGACGCCATTCCTGCCGGGCGATTCCCTGCTGTTCGTCGCGGGCGCGCTCTCGGCCTTGCCAACCAACGATCTCAATGTCCACCTGATGGTACTGCTGATGGTCATCGCGGCCATCGTCGGCGATGCGGTCAACTACACCATTGGCCGGCTGTTCGGCGAAAAGCTGTTCAGCAATCCGAACTCAAAGATATTCCGTCGCAGCTATCTGGATAAAACCCACAGCTTTTACGAACGTCACGGCGGGAAAACCATTATCCTGGCGCGCTTTGTGCCGATAGTCCGAACCTTCGCGCCGTTTGTGGCGGGAATGGGGCATATGTCCTATCGTCATTTTGCAGCCTATAACGTGGTTGGGGCGCTGCTGTGGGTGCTGCTGTTCACCTATGCCGGCTATCTGTTTGGCGATTTGCCGGTGGTGCAGGAGAACCTGAAGCTGCTGATCGTGGCGATCATCGTGCTTTCCGTCCTGCCGGGCGTGATTGAGATTATTCGCCACAAGCGGGCGGCGGCGAAGCAGGCGAAGTAGTTTAGCCTGTGTTGCGCGTGGCGGTGCAGAGCGTCACGCGCAGCGGTTTGACCACTTTTTTATCCCATGTTCCGGGATGATATGATTTAATGTGCAACATTCATGGTCTGTAAGAGGCAAAAATGGCATTATGCGCCCCTTACGACAAAACTGGCATCGACCAGGTTCAGGCAGAAAGGTTATCAATGAGCTGGATTGAACGAATTAAAAGCAACATCACTCCCACCCGCAAGGCGAGCATTCCTGAGGGTGTATGGACCAAGTGCGACAGCTGCGGTCAGGTACTCTACCGCGCCGAGCTGGAGCGCAACCTGGAGGTTTGTCCTAAGTGCGATCACCATATGCGCATGTCGGCGCGTAATCGCCTGCATAGCCTGTTGGATGAAGGTTCTCTGGTAGAACTGGGTAGCGAACTTGAGCCAAAAGATGTGCTGAAGTTCCGCGATTCAAAAAAATACAAAGACCGCCTGGCGTCCGCTCAGAAAGAGACGGGCGAGAAAGACGCGCTGGTGGTGATGAAAGGTACGCTCTACGCGATGCCGGTGGTTGCCGCCGCCTTTGAATTCTCCTTTATGGGGGGATCGATGGGTTCCGTCGTCGGCGCACGCTTTGTACGCGCGGTGGAGCAGGCGCTGGAAGATAACTGCCCGCTGATCTGCTTCTCCGCCTCCGGTGGCGCCCGTATGCAGGAAGCGCTGATGTCGCTGATGCAGATGGCGAAAACCTCCGCGGCGCTGGCGAAAATGCAGGAGCGCGGACTGCCGTACATCTCCGTGCTGACCGACCCGACCATGGGCGGCGTATCGGCGAGCTTTGCGATGCTGGGCGATCTGAACATTGCCGAGCCGAAAGCGCTGATCGGCTTTGCCGGTCCTCGCGTTATCGAGCAGACCGTACGCGAGAAGCTGCCGCCGGGATTCCAGCGCAGTGAGTTTCTGATTGAAAAAGGGGCGATCGATATGATCGTTCGCCGTCCGGAAATGCGTCTCAAGCTGGCCAGCATTCTGGCGAAGCTGATGAACCTGCCGGCGCCGGTTGCCGTTTCGGAAGCGCCTCATGAAGGCGTGGTGGTGCCGCCGGCACCGGATCAGGAACCTGAGGCCTGATAAAGCAGAGGGCAGGGCCTGGCGGCGCTGCCCTTTTTTATTCATACGCGTTAACCGTCAATTCTTACGGGCATCATGGAAAAAGATCCTATTCCTCAGGCCACGTCGCCCCTGGCTACGTGGCTTTCTTATCTGGAACATCTGCACAGTAAAACCATCGACCTTGGGCTGGCGCGCGTCAGCGAGGTCGCCGGGCAGATGGATATCGTTAAACCGGCGCCGTTCGTTTTTACCGTCGCGGGCACCAATGGCAAAGGCACCACCTGCCGCACGCTGGAAACCATCCTGATGGCGGCCGGTTATAAAGTGGGGGTCTACAGCTCTCCGCATCTGGTGCGCTACACCGAACGCGTGCGCATTCAGGGGGCTGAACTGCCGGAGGCGGCGCATACGGCTTCGTTTGCTGAAATCGAAGCGGCGCGGGGTGACATCTCGCTGACCTATTTTGAATACGGCACGCTCTCGGCGCTGTGGCTGTTTAAGCAGGCGCAGCTGGATGTGGTGATCCTTGAGGTCGGGCTCGGCGGGCGTCTCGACGCCACCAACATCGTTGATGCCGACGTCGCGGTGGTCACCAGCATCGCCCTCGATCATACCGACTGGCTGGGCCCGGATCGCGAAAGTATCGGCCGGGAAAAAGCGGGCATCTTTCGCGCCGGTAAACCGGCGGTGGTGGGGGAGCCGGATATGCCGCTCACCATCGCGGAAGTGGCTAGCGAGAAGGGCGCGCTGCTCCAGCGCCGCGGCGTCGACTGGCGCTATGAGGTGGAGGGCGAAACGTGGTCCTTCCGCGATACGGCAGGGGCGTTAAGCCACCTGCCTCTGCCTCAGGTGCCGTTGCCGAATGCGGCGACGGCCGTGGCGGCGCTGCGCGCCAGCGGACTTGCCGTGGATGACGCTATCCTGCGCGCAGGGATCCGCGATGCGATGCTCCCGGGACGCTTTCAGATAATCAGCGATGCCCCGCGAGTGATCCTCGATGTGGCGCACAACCCGCACGCGGCGGCCTATCTCGCCGGGCGTCTCAAAACGTTAGCGAAAACGGGACGCGTGCTGGCGGTTATTGGTATGCTGCATGATAAGGACATCGCCGGCACGTTGGCCAATCTGGCTCCGGAAGTCGATGCCTGGTACTGCGCGCCGCTGGAAGGCCCGCGCGGCGCGACGGCAGAGCAGCTGGTGGAACATTTGCGCTGCGGTACAGTCTATAGCAGCGTGGCGCAGGCGTGGCGTGCGGCCATGGCTGACGCTAAAGTGGAAGATACCGTGCTGGTGTGTGGTTCGTTTCACACCGTAGCGCAGGTTATGGAAGAGATAGACGCGGGGAGAATCGGTGGCGAGTAAGTTTCAGAACCGTTTAGTCGGGACAATCGTGCTGGTGGCGCTGGGGGTGATTATCCTGCCAGGGCTGCTGGACGGGCAGAAAAAGCATTACCAGGATGAGTTTGCCGCGATCCCGCTGGTACCGAAACCAGGCGATCGCGATGAACCGGATATGTTGCCGGCGGCAACCCAGGCGTTGCCTTCGCAACCGCCGGAAGGGGCGGCGGAAGAGGTGCGGGCGGGCGATGCCGCCGCGCCATCGTTAGATCCATCGCGTATTCCGGTGAACAGCAACAGCTTCGATGACGTTCAGGAGCCGGTGGTGGCCGCGAAACCGCAGCCCAAGCCGCAGCCGAAACCGCAGCCGCAACAGCAGGCCGCGACGCCAACGCCGCCGCCGGCTAAGCCACAGCAGCAACAGCCATCGCAGCAGCAGGCGGCCCTGCCAGCGCCGACCGGCAAAGCCTATGTGGTTCAGCTGGGCGCGTTGAAGAACGCCGATAAGGTGAATGAGATTGTCGGTAAACTGCGGGCCTCGGGTTTCAAAGTCTATACGTCGCCTTCGACGCCGGTACAGGGTAAAATTACCCGCATCCTCGTCGGCCCGGATGCGTCAAAAGACAAGCTGAAAGGCCAGCTGGGCGATCTGCAGCAGATCTCCGGGCTTAGCGGGGTGGTGATGGGCTTCACCCCGAACTGATTGTTTTTTCCGCCATGCGGAGAGAACGTGGCGGGGAGAAACGCCCCGCAAACCCTGTCTCAGCCGCCCTGAAGAGGCGAAAGGCAGTCTGGCGTTGAATGTTTTTTCAGCGCCATTTTTATTTCTGTAGGGCATGGAAATCCCTACGCAAACGTTTTCTTTTTCTGTTAGAATGCGCCCCGAACTGGACGACAGGGCGTAAATCGTGGGACGTATATGGTCTGGATTGATTACGCCATTATGGCGGTGCTGGGTCTTTCTTGCCTGGTCAGCCTGATCCGCGGCTTTGTTCGCGAAGCTTTATCGTTAGTCACGTGGGGTTGCGCGTTTTATGTCGCCAGCCATTACTACGCTGACCTGTCTGTCTGGTTTACGGGCTTTGAGGATGAACGAGTTCGAAATGGGATTGCTATTGCGGCGCTGTTTATCGTGACGCTCATCGTTGGCGCTATCGTGAACTATGTGATAGGCCAGCTGGTGGAGAAGACCGGTTTGTCAGGAACCGACAGGGTATTGGGGATCTGCTTCGGCGCGCTACGTGGGGTGCTGATCATCGCCGCTATCCTGTTCTTCCTGGACACCTTTACCGGGATGGCGAAGAGCGATGACTGGCATCAGTCGCAGTTTATTCCCTATTTTACCCCCGTCATCAGATGGTTTTTTGAATACCTGCAAAGCTCGTCAAGTTTCTTGCCTAAAGTATAGACTTTGGGTCGTTGCTGAACGAGGAAAAGACGTATGTGCGGTATTGTCGGTATCGCCGGTGTTATGCCGGTTAACCAGTCGATTTATGATGCGCTAACGGTGCTCCAGCACCGTGGACAGGATGCCGCTGGCATCATCACCATTGATGCCAACAACTGCTTCCGGTTGCGTAAGGCTAACGGGCTGGTAAGCGACGTATTCGAGGCCCGCCACATGCAGCGTATGCAGGGCAATATGGGTATTGGCCACGTGCGTTATCCTACGGCGGGCAGCTCCAGCGCCTCCGAGGCGCAGCCGTTTTACGTTAACTCGCCGTATGGCATCACATTGGCGCATAACGGCAACCTGACCAATGCGCACGAGCTGCGTAAAAAGTTGTTTGAAGAAAAACGCCGCCATATCAATACCACCTCTGATTCCGAAATCCTCCTCAATATTTTCGCCAGTGAGCTGGATAACTTCCGTCACTACCCGCTGGAAGCGGACAACATCTTCGCGGCGATTGCGGCGACCAACCGCCTGATTCGCGGCGCGTACGCGTGCGTGGCGATGATCATCGGGCATGGCATGGTGGCCTTCCGCGACCCTAACGGCATTCGTCCGCTGGTGCTGGGTAAACGTGACGTTGGCGACGGTCGCACCGAGTATATGGTGGCCTCGGAGAGCGTGGCCCTTGATACGCTTGGTTTTGAATTCCTGCGCGATGTCGCGCCGGGCGAAGCGGTCTATATTACCGAGAAGGGCCAGCTCTATACCCGTCAATGTGCCGATAATCCGGTCAGCAACCCGTGCCTGTTCGAGTACGTCTATTTTGCCCGTCCGGACTCGTTTATTGACAAAATTTCCGTCTACAGCGCCCGCGTCAACATGGGGACTAAGCTGGGCGAAAAGATTGCCCGCGAGTGGGAAGATCTGGATATTGACGTCGTTATTCCGATCCCGGAGACCTCCTGCGACATCGCGCTGGAAATCGCCCGCATTCTCGACAAACCTTATCGTCAGGGCTTCGTGAAGAACCGCTACGTCGGCCGGACGTTTATCATGCCCGGTCAGCAGCTGCGTCGTAAATCTGTTCGCCGTAAGCTCAACGCCAACCGTGCGGAATTCCGCGATAAGAACGTGCTGCTGGTCGATGATTCCATTGTACGCGGCACCACCTCGGAGCAGATCATTGAGATGGCGCGTGAAGCAGGGGCGAAAAAAGTGTATCTCGCCTCCGCTGCGCCGGAAATTCGTTTCCCGAACGTGTACGGTATCGATATGCCGACCGCCAACGAACTGATCGCCCATGGCCGCGAAGTGGATGAGATCCGCCAGATCATTGGCGCCGACGGCCTGATTTTCCAGGATCTCAACGATCTGATCGACGCGGTGCGCGCGGAGAACCCGGATATTCAGCAGTTTGAATGCTCGGTGTTCAACGGCGTATATGTGACCCGGGATGTCGACCAGCAGTACCTCGACTATCTTGACTCCCTGCGTAACGATGATGCCAAAGCGGTCCAGCTGCAGAACGAAGTCGAAAACCTCGAGATGCACAACGAGGGGTAAATCATCTATAGCAGCCAGCGGCGTTCCGTCGCTGGCGTTGCTTAACGGTGTACGACACCAAAACGAATGCCGTATTTCTGTACCTTATAGTTCAGCGTCGTTCGGGAGACGTTGAGACTGCGCGCCGCCGCCGCAATATTTCCCTGGTAAGTATCCAGCGCGGTTTCTATTAGCCCCCTTTCATAGCTTGCTACCCGCGCCTCGAGAGAACTTTCGTTATCCGGTTCTGCTACCGGGAGAGAGGGGGGCTGTGTTGGGTTTTCCGGGCCGCCTAAACTCAGTTCTTCATTTTCAAAAACGATCTTTTTCAGCATGCCATCTGTCTCCTGCATGATCATGCTGCGGACAATCGCGTTTTCAAGCATCCTGACATTGCCCGGCCAGGTATGGCTCAGTAGCGCAATGCGTGCCGCCTCGCTGAGACCATGGATATCTTGCGGAACTTCACTGCGATATTTATCAATGAAATAATTAGCCAACAGAGGAATATCTTCCGGGCGAGTGCGCAGTGGTGGCAGCATGAGCATTCCGACGTTAAGCCGGTAAAATAGGTCCGGGCGCAGTCGCTCTTGCTGGATTAATCGCGCCGGGGCTTCATTCATCGCGGCAATAATCCGCACATCGGAATGGATGGGTTGCTGACCGCCTAGCCTCCAGAATGTTTTATCTTGCAAGAAGCGAAGCAACTTACTTTGCATCTCGATTGGCATTGCGTTCAGTTCATCAAGGAAAAGTGTTCCCCCGTTCGCCAACTCCAGATAGCCCTGACTGTTCTCTGCGCCAGTGTAAGCGCCGCGCATGGTGCCAAAAAGCGTACTTTCCACCAGGGTTGGCGGCAGTGCTCCACAATTCAGGGCAATGAAAGGTTTGTTAGCGCGCTTACTGCATTGGTGGATAAGACGGGAAAAAAGCTCCTTGCCAGTACCCGTTTCGCCAACAATTGTCACGGGAATATTACTCACCGCCAGACGTTTAGCTTTTGCAATATTGGCAAGCATTTCCGCGTTTTCAGTAATGATTGCATGGTGCTTTTCATGGCCCTGAGCGTAAAGCAGATGGTTGAGCTCAACAACCTGTTCCTGTAATCGCCGGACGCCGGACATATTCCTGCCGATCTCGATGACACCGACCATATTGCCCTTGCTGGAGTAGAGCGGGGCGGTGGTATGCTGATAATCCACCGCCTGGCCCCGGGCATTGTAGTAAATCTGGTAATGGCCAATATACTCAACCCCGTCTTTTAGTGAAGAAAGCATCGTACTTTGGTTTTCTTTCATACTGGGGTAGACATCCAGCATATGTTTACCCATCGCTTGTTCAATACTGTACCCGTCCAGATCCGCGCTTTCCTGGTTGTAATACACGTATTCACCTCGTTCATTAATCACGGCCAGCGGTTGATGTATCAGATCGAAAAAACGAGAGAACATTTTAAGTGCTGAAGCGAGCTCTTCATTGGTGGATGCCATAACGAAATCAAATCCTTTCTACCAGTTATATCCCTATTTTAAATGTGACAATTTTTCGTCGCTATGATGAATAACAAACCATTTGACGAAAAATATAAAAATATCGACTTTATAACTTATTGAATATTAACGATAAATATTTGGCACGCTTGTTGCTATATCCATTATGAAACATGTGGTTTTTTGACAGAACAACAAGCAGAGGGTGTTATGACTGACTCCATTATCGAAAATTACAATCAATTACGGCAGAAAGTTGTCGAGGACGATCGACGCTTCCAGCAGAAGGACGGCCACCTGTGTTTTGAAGGTGTGGATCTCGATGCTTTAGCGCGTAAGTACCCGACGCCGTTTTATGTTTTCTCTGAACCAGAAATTATTCGTAATATCAAAGAGATCGAACAGGCATTTGCCGCACATAAAAATACAAAAACTTTTTTTGCATCAAAAACCTGTTCCGTCATGGGGGTACTGAAAGCCATTCGGGATGCTGGAATCTGCGCCGAAGCGAATTCGCAGTATGAAGTCCGTAAATGCCTTGAGATTGGTTTTCGCGGGGATCAGATCGTGTTCAACGGTGTGGTGAAGAAGCCCGCCGACCTGGAGTTTGCAATTGCCAACGATCTGTATTTGATCAACGTCGATAGCCTGTATGAACTGGACCATATCGACGCGATCTCTCGTAAGCTTAAGAAAGTGGCTAACGTTTGTGTGCGCGTAGAACCTAATGTTCCTTCAGCCACACATGCTGAACTGGTCACTGCTTTCCACGCTAAATCCGGTCTCGACCTGGAACAGGCAGAAGAGACCTGTCGTCGGATCCTGGAGATGCCTTATGTCCATCTGCGCGGATTGCATATGCACGTAGGTGATCAGGTACCTGAATCAGAACCCTTTGCCAAAGCCACGAAAGTTCTGGTGGACGAATCTCGTCGTCTGGAAGAAGTGTTAGGCATTAAGTTTGATTTGATCAACGTGGGTGGCGGCATTCCGGTTCCTTATAAATACGATGAAGAAAACGGCGACCCGCTCAAAGACAATATGTACGCCGGGATCACCGCGCAGGATTTCGCGGATGCAGTGATCCGCGAGGTGCATAAATGGCGTACTGACGTTGAAATCTGTATTGAGCCAGGGCGCAAAGTCACTGGCTCCGCTGCGGTATTGCTAACAGAAGTCGCCTGTGAAAAGCGTAAAACAAACTATGACCTTGATGGCAATGTGGAGTGCCACGTTGAATGGAAGTTTGTTGATGCGGGGTACAGCATTCTGTCCGATAGCCAGCATTTCGACTGGTTCTTCTATGTTTACAATGCCTCCCGAATGACCGAGGCTCATGATGCATGGATCAAGCTTGCCGGCCCTCTGTGTGATGGTGGTGACTATTTCCATATGGGCGTTAAAGGAGAAGAATTCCTGATGCCGAAATCCACCGCGCCCGGCGATATTGTCGCGTTTCTTGATGCCGGGGCGTATACCATTGAAAGCCAAACTGTCTATAACAACCGCCCGCGTTCTGCCGTGGTGATGATTGATAAAAACGGACATGACCGTTTAATTCGTCGGGAAGATAGTTACGAAGATATGGTCAAGTACGACCTTTATTAAATCTGTGGTTTGGGCTTCAGATAATGACTGAAGCCTCTGGATAACGCGATTCTGCAGGGGCGGTCACGCCCCTGAGGGATAACAGGAGATAGCCATGAGTAACAATAGTTCTGGCTTACTTGGTATTAAAGACATTGTTTTTATGAATGTCATTGCCATTCTTAGTTTGCGACAAATACCCAACGTTGCGCCTTATGGGGCTTCTGCGATGCTGTTATGGGTAATTGCCGCATTTTGTTTGTTCTTTCCTCTGGCAATGGTATGTGGCGAGCTGTCCACCGGTTGGCCGAAAGACGGTGGTATTTTTGTCTGGATTAAGGAGGCGTTTGGGAAACGTATCGCCTGGATTGTGGTGGTTTGTTTCCTGTTTTCATGTGTGCTGTTTTTCCCGCTGATGCTGCAATTCGGTTTTACCGCTCTGGGATATATGATTGGTAATGGTCTGGCAGAAAATAAGGCATTCATCGGCATTGGTTCGGCAGTCATCTTCTGGCTACTGACGCTAATGAATATTCGCGGTATGGAATGGACGAAAATCATCAACAGCGTCAGCGCCTGGTGTGGTGTGTTTATTCCTTCGGCGATTTTAATTATTCTGGCGATTGTCTGGCTGCTCACCGGTCATCCGATGCAGACGAACTATACGAGCGCATCAAACTGGGTGCCCGATCTTGGACACTGGGATACCATTGTATTTCTGTCCAGTATGATGTTCGCTTTTGCCGGTCTGGAGGTCGCACCGATGATCGCCGGGCGCACCCGTAACCCGCAGCGTGATTTCCCGCGGGCGATGGCTGTTTCTGCCGCCGTCATTGTCGGGATATATATGGTTGGTACCTGGGCACTGAATACGCTATTACCAGCAGGAAAAACCGATATTGTTGCTGGTGTCATGCAGGCTATGCACGCTGCAGCCGATACTCTCCATATGCCATGGCTGATTCCGGTGATGGCTATCTGCATGTTTTTCGGCGCGTTGGGCCAGATTAACTCATGGCTGGTTGGCCCTATCTACATGCTTCAGGAAGCTTCTCGTGAGGATAACCTGTTAGGCGATAAAATTGCGCAATTGCATCCTGTCTGGAAAACGCCTGCTTTTGCGCTAATGGTTCAGGCGATTATTGTTACGGTATTGTGCTTCTCAACCTTTATCTCGCCAAGCGTTGCGGCGGCCTACTGGATGCTGACTGCGCTCACCACGATAACCTATTTTATCCCCTACCTGGTGATGTTCCCCGCGTTCTGGCGCCTGCGCAAAACGCAGCCTGACACACCACGAAGTTTCAAAATTCCGGGGAAAGTGCTACCTGCCGTACTACCTGCATTAGGTTTTATTTCTATCGCCTTTGCCGTTGTGTTGCTGTTTATTCCGCCATCACAAATCGATATGGGCGGGTATTTCCAGTATGCCGGCAAGATTATTGGTGGGGCATTACTGGCGATTGTTGTCGCTGAATGGATTTACCATCGCGCTTTAAAACGCAATACACGTCTGGGTATGGTGAAGGGGAAATAATATGTATATGCCAACGCTCAAAATCAATTTACGCAAACTGGAAGAAAATGCGCGAACTGAGAAAGCTTTGTTAGCCAGTAGCGGTATTGACGTTATGGCGGTTAATAAAGTCTTTGATGGCTGTGTGGAAACTGCACAGGCAGTTTTTGATGGCGGAATTCATATTATTGCCGAATCAAGAACTTATAACTTGAAAAAAATCCGTGAGATCGGTTGCACGACTTGTTTACTTCGTAGCCCTTGCCTGAGTGAAATTGAAGATGTCGTTCGCTATGCAGACATTAGCCTAAATAGCGAGCCAGTGGTATTGCGCGCATTATCAGAAGAGGCTCGTCGCCAGCGGAAAACTCACCAGGTTCTACTGATGATAGACATGGGCGATTTACGGGAAGGCATTTGGTTTAGCGAATATCAAAAAATTCTCGATACTATTAACCTTATCAAAACATTGCCTTGTCTCGATCTGTATGGTCTTGGCACTAATTTCAACTGCTATGGCACCGTTCTGCCAACGGTAAAAAACGGCGAGGATTTCCTGGCTCTGGCTTCTCGACTGGAACGAGACAGCGGATTGACGATTCGTCGCTTATCTGCCGGTAATTGTACCAGCTATCACCTGCTGGATAAGGGCATTTGGCCGAAAGGGCTGAACCATCTGCGCATTGGTGGGTTACATGAATTTGGTATCGAATATGTAGAGATGAAATATCTCAATGAATTTCACCACTCCGCAAAGCCTGTAGAGAAAGCGTGCTCGGATATGTATGTGCTGGAGGCCGAGATTATCGAGTTAAACAGCAAACCGACAGTCCCGGTTGGTGAGTTGGGGGTGGATGCATTCTTGCAGAGTAAAACCTTTACCGATAACGGCATCCGCAAGCGTGCATTACTGGCATTTGGTCGCCAGGATGTCCCGTCTGATAACTGTGTGCCATGTCATGACAGTATCACCATTCTGGGGCAGACCAGCGATCATACCCTGGTGGATATTGAGGATTGCCCATTACCACTGCAGGTGGGTGATGTGATTAGCTTTGAACTTGATTACACCGGGCTATTGATGGCTTGCCAGACCAAAGGCGTTGCTATCCGATTTATTCGATAAGAAAAACGCTGCGGGTTTGACCCGCAGCGTCATTCTAACCCCCTATAAAAAACAGAGAGGTATGATGAGTACCCTGCAAGAGCCCCCTCTGACAGAGCAAACGGGTGGATTACGCCGTAACTTAAAAAAGCGCCATTTACTGATGATGTCGTTAGGCGGAACGATAGGAACGGGCTTATTTATCGGGATTGCCGAACCCCTGTACAGCGTTGGGCCTGCTGGCACTCTTCTGGCTTATTTATTAGCCGGTGGGATAATGCTGGCGACGATGATGTGTCTTGGCGAATTATCGTGCGCGTTTCCCCACTCTGGCTCATTTCAGCATTATGCATTGATGTTTATTCCAAACCCGATCTGGAGCTATACCATCGGGTGGCTATACTGGTTTAGTTGGGTATTTTCCCTGGCTGCTGATTTAACCGCTGCAGGTTTTATCGCCCACCATTATTTCACCACCATACCTGTCTATGAATTCTGTCTTTATATTCTCATTGCATTAACGCTCGTTAATCTTTTTTCAGCGAATAGTTTTGGTGAGTGTGAATACTGGCTATCGGCCATTAAAGTTTTTGCTATCGTGTTATTTATTGCGGCAGGAGGTGTCATGATCTATTCGTTATCAGGACATGCCGGCTGGCACCCGACATTAAAAACGTCGGGGGGCTGGTTTCCTCATGGCTGGTGGCAAATTCTGGTTTGCATGACCATCGTTATCTATTCTTTTCAGGGAGTTGAACTGGTCGGAAATGCGGCTGGGGAAACCGAATCGCCCCATACAATTTTACCGAAAGTTATCCTGGGAATTGGTGTTCGGATCATTTTATTTTATGGCCTGGCGATTGCTATTCTCGCGCTGGTTTATCCACGTGATCGACTGCCTGACGGGCAAAGTCCTTTTGTTTGGGTCTTTTCCCATGTGGGCATTCCGGGGGCGGATACCTTGATGACGTTGGTGATCTTTTCTGCGGCGGTGTCGGCTGCGAATTCGGCAATTTATGCCAGTTCGCGAATGTTATGGTCGATGGCGGGCGACCATTTCGCACCGGCACGTTTTAGCCGGGTAAGCCGCAATGGCGTCCCGGTGAATGCGATTTTGCTGACTGCCGTTTTGGCACTGGTATCGATGCTTACCCGTTATATTTCCGCACAGCAGTTATATCTCTATTTGATCGCCAGCACCGGGCAGGTAGGGTGTCTGGCCTGGATTGTGATTGGCTGGTGTCAGTATCGTTTCCGGCGTGCGGTGGACCGGGGCGAATATCCAAGTAGCCTGCTGCGCTATCGCTCCCCTTTTTTTCCGTGGGTGGCGGCAATTGTGATAGTCACCAATATCGCCATCATCATCGGCACTTGGTTCAGTCAATCCGGAATGTTGATTATGCTGATAGAATTGTTATTTATGACCTGCATTATCGCGTCATGGTTTATATTCAGGCCCATCCTGAAATAGGAAAAAGTATCTGGTCTTTGTACTTGTAGGTCCTAACGCATCATGGTTGCGTCTGACAGCGTAATCCGGCAAAGTGGCCCCAATTATAGCAACAGGGTGGTCCCCGTGAAACGACTGATTATTGGCATTTCCGGCGCCAGCGGCGCCATTTACGGCGTGCGGATGCTGCAGGTGCTAAGAGATGTGCCGGATATTGAAACTCATCTCATCCTCAGCCAGGCGGCGCGCCAGACGTTGGCCATGGAGACCGACTACTCCGTACGTGAGGTGCAGGCGCTAGCCGATGTGGTGCATGACGCCCGCGATATCGCCGCCTGTATCTCTTCCGGTTCGTTTAAAACCGCCGGGATGGTGATTTTACCCTGCTCAATGAAGACGCTCTCGGGCATTGTCCATAGCTATACGGATGGCCTGCTGACCCGGGCGGCGGATGTCGTGCTGAAAGAGCGTCGTCCGCTGGTGCTCTGCGTGCGGGAAACGCCGTTCCATTTGGGCCATCTGCGTCTGCTGGTTCAGGCTGCAGAGCTGGGGGCGGTGATAATGCCGCCGGTACCGGCTTTTTACCACCGGCCACAAAGCCTGGACGATGTCATCAACCAGACCGTCAATCGGGTACTCGATCAATTTGATATTAGTCTGGAGCGCGACTTGTTTACCCGCTGGCAGGGGGCCTAGTGTCGCACTATAGTGGTGCATGAAATGTACGCTTGCGCTCCGGTGGTGCAAATTTGTTGCCGCGATCAAATCCTCGACATTTATTTCGTCTTTTTGCGCTCAGGCGCTGCGGTTTCGCCAGTAATGCTGGTATCTTCCCTTTTAAGACAATCCTGCAACTTTATTTTAACAAATTTAACCCTGTTCCCGGCACGCACCGGGAAGATGGCACAAAAACTGCAGGATTGATCGGCAATCACCATAACAAGCAACGCACCACATCACGACACTTAAGGGTACTGTATGAAGAAGACGATTCTGGCTCTCTCTTTACTCGTGGGAATGAGCAGCACGGCCAGCGTGTTTGCTGCTCTGCCGCAGAGCATTCGCATTGGCACTGACGCGACCTATGCGCCATTTTCGTCGAAAGACGCGAAAGGGGACTTTGTTGGTTTTGATATCGATTTAGGCAATGAGCTGTGCTCCCGAATTAAGGTGAAATGTACCTGGGTCGGCAGTGATTTTGACTCCCTGATCCCCTCCCTCAAAGCGAAGAAAATCGACGCCATCATCTCTTCCCTCTCTATTACCGAGAAGCGCCAGCAAGAGATCGCCTTCTCTGACAAGCTATATGCCGCTGACTCGCGTCTGATCGCCGCCAAAGGGTCGCCGATCCAGCCGACGCTGGAGGCGCTGAAAGGCAAGCACGTCGGCGTGCTGCAGGGTTCTACTCAGGAAGCCTATGCTAACGACCGCTGGCGCAGCCAGGGCGTTGACGTGGTGGCTTACCAGAACCAGGATCTGATCTATTCAGACCTCGCAGCTGGCCGTCTGGATGCGGCGCTGCAGGATGAAGTCGCCGCCAGCGAAGGCTTCCTGAAACAGCCTGCCGGGAAAGATTTCGCCTTCGCCGGCCCGTCCGTTAAAGACAAAAAGTACTTTGGCGACGGCACCGGTATCGGCCTGCGTAAGGACGACGCCGAGCTGAAAGCCGCGTTTGATAAAGCGCTGGGCGAGATGCGTAAAGACGGCACCTACGACAAAATGGCGAAGAAATACTTCGATTTTAACGTGTACGGCGACTAAGACTGCTGCAGGCCCGCACAATGGGGTGGGCCTGCCGCCAGGTTCGTATCCATGTCCCAAAAGGGTGCATCTAAACGCGCTGTGGATCATTTCAGTGCAAAAGCAGCCAGTTTTTTGGCTAAAAAATGCATAGTTAAGCGTTTCTGATGCAAAAAATCGGCCTTTCTGGTGCATAAATCTTTGCCCTTAAGGGGCGAATAATGGCACGATAACTGGCGTAAATAGTTCTAATAAACCCGTTAGAATGACAGTCTGTCGAGGATAGTTATGAAAAAACTGGCGTTGTCTCTCTCTTTAGCGCTGGCCCTTTCCAGCGTTTCCACGGTCTTTGCCGCCATCCCGCAAAAAATTCGTATCGGTACCGATCCGACTTATGCTCCCTTCGAATCGAAGAATGCGCAGGGAGAATTGGTCGGTTTTGATATCGATCTGGCAAAAGAGCTGTGTAAGCGTATTAATACGCAATGTACCTTTGTTGAAAACCCGCTGGATGCGCTGATCCCCTCCTTAAAAGCGAAGAAAATCGACGCGATTATGTCTTCGCTGTCGATTACTGAAAAGCGCCAGCAGGAAATTGCCTTCACTGACAAGCTGTATGCGGCAGATTCGCGTCTGGTGGTGAAAAAGGGCAGCCCGGTAACGCCGGATCTCGCCACCCTCAAGGGTAAGCGCGTGGGCGTGCTGCAGGGGACGACTCAGGAAACCTATGGCAATGAGCACTGGGCGCCGAAAGGTATCGAAATTGTCTCCTATCAGGGGCAGGACAATATCTATTCCGACCTGACCGCCGGCCGGATCGACGCCGCGTTCCAGGATGAGGTCGCGGCCAGCGAAGGGTTCCTGAAACAGCCTATCGGTAAAGATTACCAGTTTGGTGGCCCGTCAATCAAAGACGAGAAACTGTTTGGTGTTGGCACCGGTATGGGGCTGCGTAAGGAAGACAACGAACTGCGTGAAGCGCTGAATAAGGCGTTTGCAGAGATGCGTAAGGACGGCACCTACGACAAGCTGGCGAAAAAATATTTCGATTTTAACGTATACGGCGAATAATTCTCACGCCTCGCCATTGCGCGCGTTTCGCGCGCAATGGTGAATGACAGACAGGGTAGGCAGCATGCTGTATGGGTTTTCACAGGTTATTTTGCAGGGTGCGCTCGTCACCCTGGAGCTTGCGCTCAGCTCGGTCGTTCTCGCCGTCCTGATAGGGCTGGCGGGCGCTGGCGCAAAGTTATCGAGCAATCGTCCACTGGCGCTGGTGTTTGAAGGCTATACCACTCTGATCCGCGGCGTGCCCGATCTGGTGCTGATGCTGCTGATTTTCTACGGCCTGCAGATTGCGCTAAACAGCGTTACCGACGCGCTGGGCATGGCCCAGTTTGATATCGATCCGATGATCGCCGGGATTATTACCCTTGGCTTTATCTATGGCGCCTATTTTACGGAAACCTTCCGCGGCGCCTACCTGGCGGTGCCGAAGGGGCATATCGAAGCGGCTACCGCCTTTGGCTTTAGCGGCGGGCAGACGTTCCGGCGTATTCTCTTCCCGGCGATGATGCGCTACGCGCTGCCGGGGATAGGCAACAACTGGCAGGTTATCCTCAAGGCGACGGCGCTGGTCTCGTTGCTGGGGCTGGAGGATGTGGTCAAAGCCACGCAGCTGGCCGGGAAAAGCACCTGGCAGCCGTTCTACTTCGCCATCGTCTGCGGCCTGATTTATCTGGTGTTTACCACCGTTTCTAATGGCGTACTGCTGCTGCTCGAACGCCGCTATACCGTTGGCGTGAAGAGGGCTGACCTGTGATTGAAATTATTCAGGAGTACTGGAAATCACTACTGTGGACCGACGGCTATCGCTTTACCGGCGTGGCGATTACCTTATGGTTGCTGATCTCTTCAGTGGTAATGGGGGGCATCCTGGCGGTGTTTCTGGCCATCGGCCGCGTCTCGAGCAATAAGTTTATCCAGTTCCCCATCTGGCTGTTCACTTACATATTTCGCGGCACGCCGCTGTATGTGCAACTGCTGGTTTTTTACTCCGGCATGTATACCCTGGAAATCGTCAAAGGCACGGAGCTGTTGAACGCTTTTTTCCGCAGCGGGCTAAACTGCACGGTACTGGCGTTAACCCTGAATACCTGCGCCTATACCACTGAAATTTTCGCCGGCGCGATCCGCTCAGTACCCGCCGGAGAAATTGAAGCGGCGCGGGCCTACGGCTTCTCGTCAGTCAAACTGTATCGCTGCATTATTCTGCCTTCCGCGCTGCGGATTGCGCTACCGGCCTACAGTAACGAAGTGATCCTCATGCTGCACTCTACCGCGCTGGCGTTTACCGCTACGGTACCGGATCTGCTGAAAATCGCCCGCGATATCAACTCGGCCACCTATCAGCCGTTCACCGCGTTTGGCATCGCCGCGGTGCTCTATTTAATTATCTCGTATGTGCTGATTAGCTTGTTCCGTAAAGCGGAAAAGCGCTGGTTGCAGCATATCAAACCTTCTTCGACGCATTGAGAACGCCATGTCCGACAATAAATTAAACGTTATCGATCTGCATAAACGCTATGGGGAACACGAGGTGCTGAAGGGCGTCTCGCTGCAGGCGAAAGCCGGGGACGTTATCAGCATCATCGGTTCATCGGGTTCCGGAAAAAGTACCTTTTTGCGCTGTATTAACTTCCTTGAAAAACCGAGCGAAGGCACGATCGTCGTCAGCGGCCAAAATATTGGTCTGGTACGGGATAAAGACGGCCAGCTGAAGGTGGCCGACAAGAACCAGTTGCGCCTGCTGCGCACCCGGTTGACCATGGTGTTTCAGCATTTCAATCTGTGGAGCCATATGACGGTGCTGGAGAACGTCATGGAGGCGCCGATTCAGGTGCTGGGCTTAAGCAAACAGGAAGCGCGCGAACGGGCGGTAAAATATCTGGCCAAGGTCGGGATAGACGAACGTCAGCAGGCGAAGTATCCGGTGCATCTTTCCGGTGGCCAGCAGCAGCGTGTCTCTATTGCCCGCGCGCTGGCGATGGAACCGGAAGTGCTGCTGTTTGATGAGCCGACCTCCGCGCTGGATCCGGAACTGGTGGGCGAAGTGTTACGCATTATGCAGCAGCTGGCAGAAGAGGGAAAAACCATGGTGGTGGTGACCCATGAAATGGGCTTTGCCCGCCACGTCTCTTCACATGTCATTTTTCTGCATCAGGGTAAAATTGAAGAAGAAGGGCATCCGGATGCGCTGTTTGGCGCGCCGAAAAGCCCGCGCCTGCAGCAGTTTCTGAAAGGTTCGCTGAAATAATCGGCTCATCCGGCGTCTGCGGACGCCGGATGAGCTTCCCGCTCCAGCCGATAGATCCAGTCATCGTAATCGACGCCGTTCAGATGATAGGCTTTCTCCAGCACCTGGGTGCGCACAAAGCCTTGCTTCTCCAGCAGGCGCGATGAGCCACGGTTTTCACCCAGCACCCAGGCATTGATGGCCTGCACCCCCAGGGTGGTGAAACCATACTCGCAGACCGCCCGCAGCGCTTCGCTGGCATAGCCTTTTCCCTGAGCCTGAGGCAGCAGCGCGTAGCCGACGTCAGCTTCGTGCGGATTTTTCGGACTGATGCGGAGCCCAATATCGCCCAGCGCCTCGCCGAATTTATCGCGCAATACAAACACCCCGGGATCGGCACAGCGACTGACGAAGACGCTGCGCAGCGCCTCCTCGCTTAACACCTCCCCCATAAAACGCATCACCTGCGGATCCTGGCGCAGGCGCAGAAAAAAGGGCCAGTCATCGGTAACAAAGCGGGTAAGCGAAAGGCGTGGTGTGGTGATGGTCGTCATAAAGCAGTCAATACGCAGAAAGAAAAGCCTACCTTAGCACTTTGCTTTGCCAGGTAACACCGGCGAACCGGCCGGCTGGCGGTGAATTCAGGCGATTAAGGGCGCTGGTTGTCCTGAATATGGCGATGCTGCAGCGCCAGGGTGAGGCCATCAAGGCGTGGAGCATGAGCCAGCAGAATGGAATCAGGGGAGCCAATGCTCCCCTGTGTCAGCCATTAACTCAGCACATCCTTTAGCGCTTCGTCCAGATCGTACCAGCGGAAGGCAAAGCCGGCGGCCTCCAGACGCTTTGGCAGCGCGCGCTGGCCGCCGAGCACCAGGACGGCGGATTCCCCCATCAACAGGCGGATAGCGGCGGCGGGAACGCGGAAAATCGCCGGTCGATGGAGCGCATGACCCAGCGCATGGGCGAACTGCTCGTTATGCACCGGGTAGGGAGAAACCATATTGAACGGACCGCGCAGATCGTTATCCAGCAGCCACAGAATGCCGTTAACCATATCGTCGATATGGATCCAGGCCAGGTACTGTCTGCCATTGCCGATAGGCCCGCCGAGGCCGAGCTTAAAGGCGGGTGTCATTTTGCCGAGAATACCGCCCCGCGGAGCCAGTACCACGCCGGTGCGCAGCAGGCAGACGCGGGTGCGCTCGCTTTGCGCTTCGCAGGCAATTTGCTCCCAGCGGGCGCACAGCTTATGGGTAAACTCATTGTGCGGTGGCTCTTCTTCGGTCACCACCACCTCGCCGAGGTCGCCATAGTAGCCGATGGCAGACCCGCTGATCAGCACGGAGGGAGGGGTGTCGCTGGCGTGGATCAGGCCCACCAGCCGCTGCGTGAGATCCCAGCGGCTATGGCACAAGCGTTGTTTCTGCTCGGCCGTCCAGCGTTTATCAGCGATGGGTTCACCCGCCAGATTGATGACGGCATCAATGTCATTGAGGTGGTGATGGCCCTCGAAATCGCGCCACAGGGTGACGCGCGGATCGAGACGGGCGCGGGCGGTATCCGGATGTCGCGTGGAGACCGTGACGCTATGCCCGAGCTCCAGCAATCTGGGTATCAGATGTCGGCCAATCAGGCCGGTACCACCAGTAAGCAGGATCTTCATACCACCTCCCTGACATGGTTAGCGACGCCAGCTCATGGTCATGGACACCGAGTCGGCATAGCGCAGCGCATGAAGTTTATCAATCTCCACTTCAGCATATGTGACCCAGTGATGTTCGCATGCGATATTCAGCACATCCTGAGTTAATTTTTCCAGCAGCGAAAAACGGCCATTCTCAAGATGGCTGATTATGCGCTTGGTAATGGTGCGATAGTTCAGCGCATCATTGATGTCCTCGCTGTCGCGCGCTTTATCGGCAGGGTAGTGAATGGCTACATTCACTACCACGTCCTGGCGGTTGGCGATCTCTTCCTCTTTAATACCAATAAAAGTCCGCAGGCGCAGGTTCTTAATACGAATAATGGCGTCTGGTTGAGACATTGCAGGCTTCCTCCGTGGTGTAAGTCCTGCAATCATACAACAAAGCGCGACGGGCGAGCAGGGGGTTAATAAAGCTGAATTTTTAACATCGCTTCCGCCGTTGCCGGCCGCTGCTTAATGCGCTCATACCAGTTGTGCACCGCCGGATAGTTCGCCAGATCGATACGCTGTCGGACATGGCAGTTCACCCAGGGCCAGGCGGCGATGTCGGCTATACTGTAGTGGTCGCCGCCAAGCCACGGGCTGCATCCCAGACGCTGATTTAGCACCCCATACAGTCGTTGGGTTTCCACCTGAAAACGTTCAATAGCGTAGGGCACGGTTTGCGGCGCGGAGTGGGAAAAATGTTGATTTTGCCCCAGCATCGGCCCCAGCCCGCCGACCTGCCAGAACAGCCACTGCAGCGTGACGTAGCGTTCCCGCAGCTCGCCGCTCAGCAGCTTACCGCTTTTTTCCGCCAGATAGAGCAGGATGGCGCCGGACTCGAAAACGCTCAATGGCGCCCCGCCGTCAGCAGGCATGTGGTCGACGATAGCCGGAACTTTATTATTCGGCGAAATCGCCAGAAACTGCGGATGAAATTGTTCCCCTTTGCCGATATCGACCCGAATTAGCCGATAGGCTAGCTCCGCCTCTTCGAGGAACAGGGTGATTTTGTGGCCGTTTGGGGTGGGTGCATAGTAAAGATCGATCATAATATTTCCCGCCGTCGTGGGTCGCAAACTGTTCGAGTATAGGTGAAGCTGCGCCACCCGGGAGAAATTCCGCAAGCGACCCGGCAGCCAGGCGACGAGTCGTCCGCGCTCGAGCAGTGACATCGCCTGTAAGACAGGCTATGTTGGCTTATTGTCCTGTCTACCACCCTTGAGGAAGCTATGAGCCAGCCTGTCATTACCCTGTGGTCCGATGCCGATTTCTTCTCACCGTACGTGATGTCTGTCTATGTCGCTCTGCAGGAAAAAAGCCTGCCTTTTACCCTTAAAACCGTCGACCTGAACCGCGGCGAACATCTGCAGGCGGGCTGGACAGGCTATGCCGCCACCCGTCGCGTACCGCTGCTGGAGGTTGATGATTTCGCGCTAAGTGAGTCTTCGGCGATTACTGAGTATCTGGATGAGCGTTTCGCGCCGCCGGAGTGGGAGCGCATCTACCCGCATGATCTGCAAAAACGAGCCCGCGCCCGGCAGATCCAGGCCTGGCTGCGCAGCGATCTGATGCCAATTCGTGAAGAGCGATCCACCGCCGTGGTGTTTGACGGGGCGAAAATGCCGGACCTCAGCGAGGCCGGCAGGCAATCTGCGGAAAAGCTGTTTGCCACCGCCACCACGCTACTGGCCCACGGCGGGAAAAATTTATTTGGCGAATGGTCTATTGCCGACGCAGACCTGGCGCTGATGCTCAATCGCCTGGTTCTCAATGGCGATAAGGTACCGGAGGCGCTGGCTGATTATGCGTCTTTCCAGTGGCAGCGGGCCTCAATCCAGCGTTACGTGGCGCTTTCCGCCAAACGCTGAGGCTGATAACCCGCCGCGCTTCCGCTATCATAGAGGCATCGTAACCAGTGGAGATGGAACCTATGAAGCTGATGTTTGCCTCCGATATTCATGGTTCGCTGCCCGCCACGGAACGCGTGCTTGAACGGTTCGCGCAAAGCGGCGCCAGGTGGCTGATCATACTCGGCGATGTGCTCAATCACGGTCCGCGTAACGCGCTGCCTGAGGGGTATGCGCCGGGTGAGGTGGCGGAGCGGTTGAACAGCGTGGCGGAACGCATTGTTGCCGTTCGCGGCAACTGCGACAGCGAAGTGGATCAGATGCTGCTTCGTTTTCCAATGACCGCGCCCTGGCAGCAGGTGCTTAGCGAACGCTATCGCCTGTTTCTGACCCACGGGCATCTCTATAGTCCGGATAATCTGCCGCCGCTGGCCGCTGGCGATGTCCTGGCATATGGCCATACTCATATACCGGTCGCGGAAAAACGCGGCGCAATTTACCTCTTTAATCCCGGCTCAGTGAGTATCCCGAAAGGGGGATATTCCGCCAGCTATGGGCTGCTGGATCAGGGGCGGCTGCAGGTTTTAGCACTCAATGATAATCAGGTTATTGCAGAGGTTGCAATTTACCCGTAATTTAGCCCTCAATCATAAAGACGCGCCGCGAGAGCGCATTTAAAGTAAGGTTTCCTGATGGCGGAACAGAATCATTTGGCAAGCACAGAATGGGTCGATATTGTTAATGAAAACAATGAGGTGATAGCACAGTCCAGCCGCGAGCAAATGCGCGCGCAGTGCCTGCGCCACCGGGCGACCTATATCGTCGTTCATGACGGAATGGGGAAAATTCTGGTGCAGCGACGCACCGAGACAAAAGACTTTCATCCGGGCATGCTGGATGCCACCGCTGGCGGCGTCGTGCAGGCTGATGAGCAGCTGCTGGAATCGGCCCGTCGCGAGGCGGAAGAGGAGTTAGGCATCGCCGGGGTGCCGTTTGCCGATCACGGCCAGTTTTATTACGAAGACAAATTCTGCCGCGTCTGGGGAAGTCTGTTTAGCTGCGTCTCCCACGGGCCGTTCGCCCTGCAGGAAGAAGAGGTCAGCGAGGTGTGCTGGTTAACGCCGGAAGAGATCACCGCCCGCTGCGATGAGTTCACGCCGGACTCCCTGAAAGCGCTGGCGCTGTGGATGACCCGCAACGCCGGTAATGAGTATGATGATGCGGAAGAGAGCGAGCGCGAATAAAGATCGCAAACGCGCGGCAGCAATCGTCGCTCGCCTCCTGACGACAAAAAGGCAGCCATTCGGCTGCCTTTTGCTTTGACCACAGCGGCAGATTACTTCTGCTGCTGAGCCGATTGGATCGCGGTCAGTGCGATGGTATAGACGATATCGTCTACCAGCGCGCCACGGGACAGGTCGTTGACCGGCTTGCGCATACCCTGCAGCATCGGCCCGATGGAGATCAGGTCGGCAGAGCGCTGTACCGCTTTGTACGTGGTGTTACCGGTGTTCAGATCCGGGAAGATGAACACGGTCGCGCGGCCAGCTACCGGTGAGTTCGGCGCTTTGGACTTCGCTACGTCAGCCATCACCGCGGCGTCATACTGCAGCGGGCCGTCGATCATCAGGTCAGGACGTTTTTCCTGCGCCAGACGGGTCGCTTCGCGGACTTTCTCGACATCGCTACCCGCGCCGGAGGTACCGGTGGAGTAGGAGAGCATCGCCACGCGCGGTTCGATGCCGAAGGCAATCGCGGATTCAGCGGACTGAATAGCGATTTCCGCCAGCTGCTCGGCGGTCGGGTCCGGGTTGATCGCGCAGTCGCCGTAAACGTAAACCTGTTCCGGCAGCAGCATGAAGAACACGGAGGAGACCAGCGAGCTGCCCGGCGCGGTTTTGATCAGCTGCAGCGGCGGACGAATGGTGTTGGCAGTGGTGTGAACCGCGCCGGATACCAGACCGTCGACTTCGTCCTGTTCCAGCATCAGGGTGCCGAGAACCACGTTGTCTTCCAGCTGCTCACGCGCGACCGCTTCGGTCATGCCTTTGTTCTTACGCAGTTCGACCAGGCGACCCACATAGCTTTCGCGAACCACTTCCGGATCGACGATTTCAATGCCGGCGCCAAGCTCCACGCCCTGGGCCGCGGCTACGCGGTTGATCTCATCCGGGTTACCCAGCAGGACACAGGTGGCGATCCCGCGTTCGGCGCAAATCGCCGCCGCTTTCACGGTACGCGGTTCGTCGCCTTCCGGCAGAACGACACGTTTGCCGGCTTTGCGCGCCAGCTCGGTCAGCTGGTAGCGGAAGGCTGGCGGAGAGAGACGGCGGCTGCGCTCGGAGGTCGCGGTCAGCGATTCGATCCAGTCGGCGTTGATGTAGTTGGCCACGTATTCCTGAACTTTCTCGATACGCTCGTGATCGTCAACCGGTACTTCGAGGTTAAAGCTCTGCAGGCTCAGGGAGGTCTGCCAGGTGTTGGTGTTGACCATAAATACCGGCAGGCCGGTCGCGAAAGCGCGTTCACACAGCTTGCTGATGCGCGCGTCCATTTCATAGCCGCCGGTCAGCAGAATGGCGCCGATTTCCACGCCGTTCATTGCCGCCAGGCAGGCCGCAACCAGCACGTCAGGACGGTCTGCGGAGGTAACCAGCAGAGAACCAGGGCGGAAGTGTTCCAGCATGTGCGGGATGCTGCGCGCGCAGAAAGTCACGGATTTCACGCGGCGGGTATTGATATCGCCTTCGTTGATGATGGTCGCATTCAGATGGTGCGCCATGTCGATCGCGCGGGTCGCGATCAGATCGAAGCTCCATGGCACTGCGCCCAGCACCGGCAGCGTGCTGCCTTTCTGCAGCTGAGCCGGGTCAATCTTCACGATTTTTGCTTTCGACGAGTCGTCGAAAATTTCCGACAGGTCAGGACGGGTACGGCCCTGATCGTCGACAGGGGCATTCAGTTTGTTGACGATAACGCCGGTGATGCTGGTATTTTTGGCGCCGCCAAAGCTGTTACGGGTCAGTTCGATACGCTCGTTCAGCTGTTCTGGCGTGTCGGTGCCCTGAGACATCACGAAGACGATTTCAGCGTTCAGCGTTTTGGCGATTTCAAAGTTCAGCGCCTGGGCGAACTGATGCTTACGGGTCGGTACCAGGCCTTCCACCAGCACCACTTCCGCGTCCTGAGTATTCGCGTGGTAGTTGGCAATGATCTCTTCCATCAGCACATCTTTCTGATTGCTGGAGAGCAGAGACTCAACATGGCTCATCTTCAGCGGTTCAGCGGCGGTGGTGGTGGAGGAGCTGGCGCGAACGATGGTGGTGGTCTGGTCTGGGGCATCGCCACCGGAACGCGGCTGGGCGATAGGTTTAAAGACGCTCAGACGAACGCCTTTGCGTTCCATAGCGCGGATCACACCGAGGCTGACGCTGGTCAGACCTACGCTGGTACCGGTAGGAATTAACATGATAGTACGGGACACGGTATATCCTCTTTCGTTACCGCCAGTATCAGGCGGGATACAAAACAGCACCGCCAGCTATCCGTCATATTTCAAGTTGCACGTGCGTTGGCTCTACTTGCTCACCCCGGTGGCGTACGCGCTGTACGCGGCCGGGGTTTTGCTGTGTCGCCGCCTTCCTGCAGCTCGAATTATTGCGGGTCAGGGCTGGCGATGTGGAATTATGCGGTCAGACGGCTGGCGTCTTGCGCGATGACCAGCTCTTCGTTGGTCGGGATAACCACGGCAGGACGGGTGCCTTCTTTGTTGATGAAGCCAGACTTGCCGAAGCGGGCAGCAAGGTTACGCTCATGGTCAACTTCAAAGCCCAGTACGCCCAGTTTGCCCAGCGACAGCTCACGCACCATCGCGGCGTTTTCACCGATACCACCGGTGAAAATAACGGCGTCAAGACGGCCGTCCATCAGCGCGGTGTAGGAACCGATGTATTTCGCCAGGCGGTGGCAGTAAACGTCCATCGCGCGTTTAGCGTCGGCTTTTTCCTGATAGTTGTCTTCCACGTAGCGGCAGTCGCTGGTGACTTCGGTCAGACCCAGCAGGCCGGACTCTTTGGTCAGCATTTTGTTGATCGCGTCAACGCTCATGCCCAGGGTGTCGTGCAGATGGAAGATGATGGCCGGATCGATGTCACCGGAGCGGGTACCCATCACCAGGCCTTCCAGCGGGGTCAGACCCATGGAGGTGTCAACGCATTTACCATTACGGATAGCGGAAACAGAACCACCGTTGCCGAGGTGGCAGGTGATGATGTTCAGCTCTTCCACCGGCTTGTTGAGGATCTTAGCGGCTTCCTGAGTCACGTAGAAGTGGCTGGTGCCGTGCGCGCCGTAACGACGAACGCCGTGCTCTTTGTACAGGCTGTACGGCAGGGCGTAGAGATAGGATTCTTCCGGCATGGTCTGATGGAACGCCGTATCGAATACAGCCACGTTTTTGTCTTTCAGGTGCGGGAAGGATTTTAGCGCTTCAGCGATGCCGATCAGGTGTGCCGGGTTGTGCAGCGGTGCGAAAGACGCGGCGTCTTTAATACCCTGAATTACGGACTCGTCGATCACCACGGAGCTGGTGTATTTTTCACCGCCGTGTACGATACGGTGGCCGATTGCGGTCAGCTGAGCAGACAGTTCTGGTTTTTGTGCCAGAATAGTGTTAACGATAAAGTTCAGCGCTTCACTGTGCGCGGCGCCCGCGCCTAACTCGGCTTCTTGTTTGCTGCCGTCCATTTTCCATTTGATACGGGCTTCCGGCAGGTGGAAGCATTCCGCTAAACCGGACAGATATTCGTCGCCGTTCACGGCGTCAAGGATAGCAAATTTCAGAGAGGAGCTACCGCAGTTCAGAACCAGTACTAACTTACTCGACATGGAAGTACCTTTTTATGATACGTGGCTAAAAAAACGTCAGTGTGTCATTAGCGTAGCGCAGGATGACCTCGACATTTATGATTAACATCATGCCTTGTTCTGTTTTCGGGCACGATGAGAGAAGTACATTTGATTTTATGCCATTTTGCATAATTTTCAGCCAATGGCAGAATATGCGATAATTTGACTAGCCTGGCAAAGAGTCTAACCGCCCTTTCAGGCGGGCACAGGATACCTGATTGCGGCATCCTTTGCCAAAATCTTTTGAACGATGTCATGCATAGTTGGTGTTTTGCACGAATTTTTTAAGTTTTATATGTAAAGTTGAGGTAAAGCCATGTCGACCCCTGAGAAACGCCCCGTTAGCTTCTTTAGCTTGTTCAACCGCGGGCAGCATTACGCAAAGACCTGGCCTCTCGACAAGCGCCTCGCGCCGGTGTTTATTGAAAACCGCATTATTCGTGCCACCCGCTATGCCATCCGCATCATGCCGCCAATCGCCATTTTTACCCTCTGCTGGCAGATAGCTCTTGGCGGCCAGCTGGGCCCCGCCGTCGCTACCGCGCTGTTTGCGCTGAGCCTGCCGATGCAGGGACTCTGGTGGTTGGGTAAGCGTTCGGTGACGCCGCTGCCGCCCTCCATTCTTAACTGGTTCTATGAAGTGCGCGGCAAACTGCAGGAGGCGGGGCAGGCGCTGGCACCGGTCGAAGGCAAGCCCGATTATCAGGCGCTGGCTGACACGCTTAAGCGCGCCTTCAAACAACTGGATAAAACTTTCCTTGATGATTTGTAATTCACTACGGAAAACGCATATAAAAGAAGGCGCATGATTTATGCGCCTTCTTTATTTCACGCCCTACCGTGCTACAGGAGTCACAACATGGAAATGACCAATGCGCAGCGTCTGATTTTATCCAATCAGTACAAAATGATGACGATGCTCGACCCGGATAATGCGGAACGCTACCGTCGTCTGCAAACCATCATAGAGCGTGGGTATGGGCTACAGATGCGTGAACTGGACCGCGAGTTTGGCCAGTTGACGGAAGAAACCTGCCGTACCGTTATTGATATCATGGAGATGTACCACGCGCTGCACGTCTCCTGGACCAACCTGAAAGACGCGGCGGGTATCGATGAACGCCGGGTCACCTTCCTCGGGTTTGATGCCGCCACCGAAGCGCGTTATCTCGGCTATGTGCGTTTTATGGTCAACGTTGAAGGCCGCTACAGCCATTTTGACGCCGGTACCCATGGCTTTAACTCGCAGACCCCGATGTGGGAGAAATATCAGCGGATGCTGAGCGTCTGGCACGCTTGCCCGCGCCAGTATCATCTGAGCAGTAATGAAATTAATCAAATTATCAACGCCTGAGGGAGGTGCCCGTGCAGTGTAAAGGTTTCCTGTTCGATTTAGACGGGACGCTGGTGGATTCCTTGCCGGTGGTAGAGCGTTCATGGTGCAAGTGGGGCGATCGTTTCGCCATTGACCATGATGAAATTCTCAGTTTTATTCACGGCAAGCAGGCCATTACCTCCATTCGCCATTTTATGCCGGGGCGCAGCGAGGAGGATATCCAGGCCGAATTTCGCTACCTCGAGCAGATAGAAGCCACTGATATTGAGGGTATCGTCGCGCTGCCGGGGGCATTAGCCCTGCTGAATACGCTCAATGAGGCCGGGATCCCGTGGGCGATTGTCACCTCCGGCTCGATTCCGGTTGCCCACGCGCGTCACCGCGCGGCGGGCCTGCCGATGCCTGAGGTGTTCGTCACCGCCGAGCAGGTGAAACACGGCAAACCGGCGCCGGACGCCTATTTGCTGGGCGCCGAGCGGCTGGGTCTGCCTGCCGGGGAGTGCGCGGTGGTGGAAGATGCGCCGGCGGGGCTCCTCTCCGGACTGGCGGCCGGCTGTCGCACTATCGCGGTCAACGTGCCCGCCGATGCCCCTCGCCTGGATGAAGCCGACCTCGTGCTGAGCAGCCTGGAAGATCTGGTGGTTGAACGCCAGACTGACGGCGTGGTAAATGTGCGTCTTAAAGCGTAAACCCATGATTTCGCCCCGCGTCGTCGGGGCTTTTTTATGCCACTATGTCGACTCCCACTTGTGACAAGGAAACGTTGTGAACGGTGAATTGATTTGGGTTTTATCCCTCCTGGCCATCGCGGTTGTGCTGTTTGCTACCGGCAAGGTGCGCATGGATGCTATCGCCCTGATGGTCATTGTCGCCTTTGTCCTCAGCGGAACGCTGACGTTAAATGAAGCTTTTTCCGGATTCAGCGATCCTAACGTGATCCTGATTGCCGCCCTGTTTATTATCGGCGATGGCCTGGTGCGCACCGGAGTCGCCACCAAAATGGGGGCATGGCTGGTGAGCGTGGCGGGGAACAGCGAAACCAAAATGCTGATCTACCTGATGCTCACCGTCGCCGGTCTGGGCGCGTTTATGAGCTCCACCGGGGTGGTCGCCATTTTCATCCCGGTGGTACTTAGCGTCTCGGCGCGGATGAATACCTCGCCATCGCGGCTGATGATGCCGCTGAGCTTCGCCGGGCTTATCAGCGGGATGATGACCCTGGTGGCGACGCCGCCCAACCTGGTGGTCAACAGTGAATTGCTGCGCGAGGGACTGCACGGCTTCAGCTTTTTCAGCGTCACGCCGATTGGCCTGGTGGTGCTGATCCTGGGCATCGTCTATATGCTGGCGGTGCGCTTTATGCTGAAGACGGATAATGGCGACTCCGCACGCGATGGGCGAAAAAGAAGCACCTTCCGCGATTTGATCCGCGAATATCACCTCACCGGCCGCGCTCGCCGGCTGGCCATCCGCCCGGGTTCGCCGATGATCGGTCAGCGGCTGGATGATTTAAAGCTGCGTGAGCGCTACTGCGCCAACGTGATCGGCGTTGAACGCTGGCGGCGGTTCCGCCGGGTAATTGTCAACGTCAACGGGGTATCGGAATTTCGCGCCCGCGACGTCCTGCTGATCGATATGTCCGCCTCCGATGTCGATTTACGCCAGTTCTGCGGCGAGCAAATGCTTGAGCCGATGGTATTGCGCGGCGAGTATTTTGCCGATCAGGCGCTGGATGTGGGGATGGCGGAGGTGGCGCTGATCCCGGATTCAGAGATGATTGGCAAAACGGTGCGTGAGATAGCCTTCCGCACCCGGTTTGGTCTCAATATCGTCGGCATGAAGCGCGATGGCAAAGCGATGGATGGTTCGGTGGTCGACGAGCCGCTGCAGCTCGGCGATATCCTGCTGGTGGTCGGCAACTGGCGGCAAATTGCCCTGCTGGCGAAGCGCGGCCGGGATTTCGTGGTGCTCAATATGCCGGTTGAGGTCGATGACGCTTCGCCGGCCCACAGCCAGGCTCCGCATGCGATTTTCTGCCTGGTGCTGATGGTAGCCCTGATGCTCACCGATGAAATTCCCAACCCGATTGCCGCGATTATCGCCTGTCTGCTGATGGGCAAATTCCGCTGCATCAATGCCGAGAGCGCCTACAAGGCGATCCACTGGCCGAGCATTATTTTGATTGTTGGGATGATGCCGTTTGCCCTGGCGCTGCAAAAAACCGGCGGGGTGGATCTGGTGGTGAAGGGACTGATGGATGTCGCCGGAGGCGAGGGGCCTTATCTGATGCTCGGCTGCCTGTTCATGATGTGCGCGGCGATTGGGCTGTTTATCTCAAACACCGCCACGGCGGTGCTGATGGCGCCTATTGCCTTAGCGGCGGCGAAGTCAATGGGCGTCTCTCCCTATCCTTTTGCCATGGTGGTGGCGATGGCGGCTTCGGCGGCGTTTATGACCCCGGTCTCCTCGCCGGTTAACACCCTGGTGCTTGGCCCTGGCAAGTACTCATTTAGCGATTTTGTCAAAATAGGCGTGCCCTTTACCATACTGGTGATGGTGGTCTGCGTCCTGCTGATCCCGGTACTGTTTCCGTTTTAAGATATTCTGGCCGGGTAGAGCACAACCGCCGCCCGGCCAGAACCTTACAGCGGCGAATCCTGGCTAATTTCGTCCAGCGACAGCTGGAAGCTTGGGACGAACACTTGCATAAAGTAATCCATCTCCGCGCTGCGCCGCGATGCCAGGGTCTTTTCCAGCCGACCTTTGGCCAGCAGAAATTCGTTATTGCCTGCAGACAGCTCTTCGAGGCACTTCAGGTAAGCGCAGAGGGCGTCAGCCTGTTTAACGATCGACTGCTCTTCCTCACTGTAGTGATGCTCATCAATCAGCGGCTCGAAAATATCGCGCAGCTCGTCAGGGACCATATCCACCAGCTTTTGCTGAGCAATTTTCTCAATCGCCTTATATTCCTGGGCAATCTGCGAATTGAAATATTTCACCGGAGTAGGGAGGTCGCCAGTTAGTACTTCCGAGGCGTCATGGTACATCGCCAGCAGGGCGATACGCTCGGCGTTGACCTGGCCGCCAAATTTGCGGTTTTTAATCGCCGCCAGCGCGTGGGCGACCATCGCCACCTGCAGGCTGTGTTCGGAGACATTTTCGGTGCGCACGTTGCGCATCAGCGGCCAGCGGTTAATCAGTTTCAGGCGGGAGAGGTGGGCAAAGAAATGACTCTGACTCATAGGGACCCTTAATCAGTGACAACATCGGGTTCCATTGTGCGCAGGGATCGCCGCCGGATGCAAATGCCGGCGGCGGCGCGATTAAAGCTGATGGTAGCCGGAGAGGAAGCGGCCAAAGCGGGAGATAGCCATCTCCAGGTCGTCTTCGCGCGGCAGGGTCACGATGCGTACGTGATCCGGCCACGGCCAGTTAAAGGCGGTGCCCTGCACCAGCAGGACTTTCTCCTGCAGCAGGAAGTCGAGCACCATTTTCTGGTCGTCATGAATATTGAAGCGTTTGGCATCGATTTTCGGGAACATATACAGCGCGCCTTTTGGCTTCACGCAGGAGACGCCCGGAATATCGTTGATAAGCTCCCAGGCGCGGTTGCGTTGTTCATACAGGCGTCCGCCGGGGATGATGAATTCGCTGATGCTCTGATAGCCGCCCAGCGCCGTCTGGATAGCATGCTGGGCCGGCACGTTGGCGCATAGGCGCATTGAAGCCAGCATCTCCAGCCCTTCGATATAGCCCTTCGCGTGTTTTTTCGGGCCATTCAGCACCATCCAGCCCTGACGGAAGCCGGCAACGCGGTAGGTTTTCGACAATCCGTTAAAGGTCACCGTCAGCAGGTCCGGCGCCAGGGCGGCAATAGAGTGATGCTGGGCTTCGTCGTAGAGGATCTTGTCGTAAATTTCATCGGCGAAAATGATCAGATTATGCTGACGAGCGATCTCCACGATCTCCTGCAGCAATTCTTTGGAATAGACCGCGCCGGTGGGGTTGTTAGGGTTAATGATCACGATCCCGCGGGTGCGCGGTGTGATTTTTGCGCGGATGTCGTCCAGATCCGGGAACCAGTCAGAGGATTCGTCACACAGATAGTGCACCGCTTTGCCGCTGGAAAGCGACACCGCCGCCGTCCACAGCGGGTAGTCCGGGGCGGGAACCAGCATCTCATCGCCGCTGTTTAACAGCGCCTGCATCGCCTGCACAATCAGTTCGGACACGCCGTTGCCGATATAGATGTCTTCCACCGTGACATCGCGCATACCCCGGGCCTGGTAATGCTGCATGATAGCTTTACGCGCCGAGTACAATCCTTTCGAATCGCAGTAACCCTGGGCGGTAGGCAAATTGCGGATGACGTCGACGAGGATCTCGTCAGGGGCCTCGAAGCCGAATGGCGCCGGGTTGCCGATGTTCAGTTTCAGAACCTTATTGCCTTCTTCTTCAAGACGTTTGGCTTCTTTCAGAACCGGGCCGCGGATGTCATAACAGACGTTCTCTAACTTGCTGGATTTTTCGATGGGGGACATGAATCTTGACCTTTTAGCTGTTATCGCCACTCCCTGCCGTGGAAGTCAGCACGGAACAATGTACTCCCCCTCCCCGCTGTTTTGAAGGCTTTGCAGGAGAAGATTTTGCTAACGCCGGATTTTAAGCGCAATTGATTTATCTACCGATTGCGGATTTGGTCTGTGGCTTATGCCTTTTTATGTCGATTTTTTGGTCGTAAATATAGATTTAGTAGCGATTTTGCCATCATTTATCTCGTTTGTTTGCCCGGTAATATGGGGAGGGAGAAGGGGGAGTCGCTAAAAAACGCTATCCTGCATACAAGCGCGATTGGCTTGTAATTTTGATGTTAAATAATTTTAATAAAAAACAGCGTGCGACCACATTATTATTATTTTTAGCGGGTAATAATCTGAGGTTTGTTAATTAATATAAAATGTTGAAAAAAATTTAAAATTGTCTCAGTTAATCCTTATTAAGGCTTATAAAAAGGAGGGGGATAGGTTAGAATATCACCGTTAATATCCGTGTTAACCGCCAAGAACTGCGGTTGCATTGATATTTAATATATTGTTATTACAGGATTTTATTGTTCCTTTTCTGCCGGAAAGTTACGCCAGAAGAGCGATTTTCTCAGCATCACTGACCGGGTTCCCGCGGCGACGTATGGCGCCTGGCTGGTCGTGGTAATAAATAATAATGAGAAATACGAACAATATATTACTCCGCAGTTCTGCGCATTTGCCCAGACGAGTACTTTGGCATGTAATAACGTTCGTCCAGTTGTTTATCCGCCGTTAGACGGTGAGCACGAGGCTCAGGGAATAGCCGGAAACCTGGCGTAAAGCATCAACAAGGCAGGTCAGCGTTAGCCACCTGTAAGTGAAGAAAGATGATTAATACAACACGTCCCATACTCAACCTCGATCTCGATCTGCTGCGTACCTTTGTCGCGGTCGCTGATTTGAACACTTTTGCCGCCGCCGCCGCCGCAGTGTGTCGTACTCAGTCCGCGGTCAGTCAGCAAATGCAACGCCTGGAACAGCTGGTGGGCAAAGAGCTTTTCGCCCGCCACGGCCGCAATAAGCTGCTGACCGAGCAGGGGATCCAGCTGCTGGGCTATGCCCGCAAAATTCTCCGTTTTAACGATGAAGCCTGTATGTCGCTGATGTATGGCAGCCTGCAGGGGGCTCTGAGCATCGGTGCGTCAGAAGAAACGGCTGACACCATCCTGCCGTTTTTGTTAAACCGCATCGGCTGTTTCTATCCCAGAATGACGTTGGAGATCAAAGTTCACCCCCATGCCGCCATCATGGATATGTTGGCCGAGGGGCTGGTCGATCTGGCGTTGACCACCCATCAGCCTCCCGGCTTTACCTCTTTTACCCTGAGAACATCACCTACTCTCTGGTATTGCGCAGCGGAATATGTGCTGGCGAAGGGGGAATCTATCCCCCTGATCCTGCTCGAAGAGCCAAGCCCATTCCGCCAGGATATTATCGCCGCGCTGGAAACTGCTCGCGTCAGTTGGCATCTGGCCCACGGAGCTTCCTCGCTATCGGGCGTGAAAGCGGCGGTGAAGGCCGGGCTGGGCGTGACGGCGCGCCCGGTCGAAATGATGAGCCCGGATCTACGCGTGGCTGGCATCAGTGAGGGGTTACCGGCGTTGCCGGACACCCGGTACGTCGTCAGCTGCAATCCGCGGACGGTGAGCGAACTGCCGCAGGCGATTTTTCAGTCTCTGAGCCAGGAGATCCATCCCTGGGAAACGGGCACAGCACTTACTCCGGAAGAGGGAGGGAATACCTTGGTTTTGTAAGGGTATTCTTGCTAACAAAGATCACAAAAACTGGTAACAGAATGTAAGTGCCCAAAAAGAGCCTCAGGAGTTGGTTTCCCGCCTGGCGGCTCTTTTTTTTGCACTCTTATTGATGTTTTGAATCTTTTTTGTATTTCTTTGCAGAAAAATCAGCGTATTGGCGTGACAAGGCGCTCAGCTTGTCGACTTTTCCCTGCACTTTCAACACTTCCTGCTAATGTTAAAAAACCGGATGGATTGTTGCCGATTTCCTGGGGTAATTAACAAAACCGTGTCGCAGATCAAGAAAATACCCCTCTTTGGGGGGAGGAATCGAGGCTAAATCCTGTCAAAATAGAAGGGATTTTTGATTTACGACGGAAACGGACACGATTCAACAACACTAAAACCGAACAGTATGCAAGGTTATTTCGCAGAAAAGGGCATTTAATGTTAATGAAAAGATTCCAATGTAAATTAATGTTATGAAAACTTTTGTTAAAGTTGACAAAAGGTTAAAGAAAGGGGTAAAAAGCCACGGCATCTGGGCTTCTCACATCGACCAGGGACGCTTTTTTGCACGGTTATTTTTTATTCCTCCCGTGAAACGCTGTGGCGTTCATCTGCCAGTAAGAGCAGAGGGTTTTGGCGCTACACTTTTTTGGTTAAGCAATGCGTATGTCAACATCCACTGAAGTCATCGCTCATCATTGGGCATTCGCTATATTTCTCATCATCGCTATCGGCCTGTGCTGCCTCATGCTCGGCGGCGGCTGGTACCTTGGCGGTCGCGCGCGCGCGCGTAGTAAAAACACGCCGTTTGAATCGGGGATCGACTCCGTCGGTTCGGCCCGCTTACGTCTTTCTGCGAAGTTTTATCTGGTTGCCATGTTCTTCGTTATCTTCGACGTGGAAGCCCTGTATCTCTACGCATGGTCGACCTCTATCCGCGAGAGCGGCTGGGTCGGCTTTGTGGAAGCCGCAATTTTCATTTTAGTGCTACTGGCTGGTCTGGTTTATCTCGTTCGCATCGGCGCACTGGACTGGACGCCTGCGCGTTCCCGTCGCACGCTGGTTAACCCGGAAACAGACAGTCCCACTAACCGTCATATGCAGTAAAAGCGAGGCAATAAGATGGATTATACGCTCACCCGCATAGATCCTAACGGTGAGAACGACCGTTACCCCCTGCAGAAACAGGAGATCGTTACCGATCCTCTGGAGCAGGAAGTCAATAAAAGCGTGTATATGGGGAAACTCGAACACGCGCTGCATGACATGGTGAACTGGGGCCGTAAGAACTCAATTTGGCCGTACAACTTCGGCCTTTCTTGCTGTTATGTGGAAATGGTGACGTCATTCACTGCGGTGCATGACGTTGCGCGTTTTGGGGCAGAAGTTCTGCGCGCCTCTCCGCGTCAGGCGGACCTGATGGTGGTCGCGGGAACCTGCTTTACCAAAATGGCGCCGGTTATTCAGCGTCTCTACGATCAGATGCTGGAGCCGAAGTGGGTGATCTCCATGGGCGCCTGCGCCAACTCAGGCGGGATGTACGACATCTATTCCGTCGTCCAGGGCGTGGATAAATTCATTCCGGTCGATGTGTACATCCCGGGCTGCCCGCCGCGTCCGGAGGCCTATATGCAGGCGCTGATGCTGCTGCAGGAGTCCATTGGTAAAGAACGTCGTCCGCTCTCATGGGTGGTTGGCGATCAGGGCGTTTATCGCGCCAATATGCAGTCGGAACGCGAGCGTAAACGCGGCGAACGTATTGCAGTGACCAATCTGCGGACGCCGGACGAGATTTAATTTGCGCCTGCGGGCGGGAGAACCACTTCGCAAATCAATCTACAACAGCGCGAAGTCTCGCCGGCAGTCACCACGGACCTTTTGCAATGGTGAACAATATGACCGATTTAACCGCGCATGACGCCGCACCAGCCTGGCAAACCCGCGATCACCTTGATGACCCGGTGATTGGCGAACTGCGCAACCGCTTTGGGCCGGATGCCTTTACCGTTCAGCCAACCCGTACCGGCGTACCGGTGGTATGGGTGAAGCGTGAACAGCTGCTGGAGGTGGGTGATTTCCTGAAGAAATTGCCGAAGCCTTACGTGATGCTGTTTGACCTGCACGGCATGGACGAACGTCTGCGCACGCACCGCGATGGCCTGCCCGCCGCGGATTTTTCCGTTTTCTATCACCTGATCTCCATCGATCGCAACCGCGACATCATGCTCAAGGTGGCGCTGTCGGAAAACGATCTGCATCTGCCGACCTTCACCAAACTGTTCCCCAACGCCAACTGGTATGAGCGTGAAACCTGGGAAATGTTTGGCATTACCTTCGATGGTCACCCGAACCTGCGTCGCATCATGATGCCGCCGACCTGGGAAGGTCACCCGCTGCGTAAAGATTATCCGGCGCGCGCCACCGAGTTCGACCCGTTTGAGCTGACCAAAGCCAAACAGGATCTGGAGATGGAGGCGCTGACCTTTAAACCGGAAGAGTGGGGCATGAAGCGCGGCACCGACAACGAGGACTTCATGTTCCTCAACCTCGGTCCGAACCACCCATCGGCGCATGGTGCGTTCCGCATTATTCTGCAACTGGACGGCGAAGAGATCGTCGACTGCGTACCGGATATCGGTTATCACCACCGCGGCGCCGAGAAGATGGGCGAGCGTCAGTCCTGGCACAGCTACATCCCGTATACCGACCGTATTGAATATCTCGGCGGCTGCGTCAACGAGATGCCGTACGTGCTGGCGGTGGAAAAACTGGCTGGGATCACCGTACCGGATCGCGTGAACGTGATCCGCGTGATGCTCTCCGAGCTGTTCCGCATCAACAGCCACCTGCTGTATATCTCGACCTTTATTCAGGACGTCGGCGCGATGACGCCGGTCTTCTTCGCCTTTACCGATCGGCAGAAAATTTACGATCTGGTGGAAGCGATTACCGGGTTCCGTATGCACCCGGCGTGGTTCCGCATCGGCGGCGTCGCGCACGATCTGCCGCGTGGCTGGGATCGCCTGCTGCGTGAGTTCCTCGAGTGGATGCCGAAGCGTCTGGACTCCTATGAGAAGGCCGCCCTGCGCAACACCATTCTGAAAGGCCGTTCCGTCGGCGTGGCAGCCTATACCGCCAAAGAGGCGCTGGAGTGGGGCACCACCGGCGCAGGCCTGCGCGCCACCGGTATCGACTTCGACGTGCGTAAATGGCGTCCTTACTCTGGCTATGAAAACTTCGACTTCGAAGTCCCGACCGGGGGGGGCGTCTCAGACTGCTACACCCGCGTGATGCTGAAAGTAGAAGAGCTGCGCCAGAGTCTGCGCATTCTTCAGCAGTGCCTCGATAACATGCCGGAAGGCCCGTTCAAAGCGGATCACCCGCTGACCACGCCGCCGCCGAAAGAGCGCACGCTGCAACATATCGAAACCCTGATCACCCACTTCCTGCAAGTGTCGTGGGGTCCGGTGATGCCTGCCAATGAATCCTTCCAGATGGTTGAGGCGACCAAGGGGATCAACAGTTACTACCTGACCAGCGACGGCAGCACCATGAGTTATCGCACCCGTATCCGTACGCCGAGTTATGCGCATTTGCAGCAAATTCCGGCGGCGATCCGCGGCAGCCTGGTGTCTGACCTGATTGTTTATCTGGGCAGTATCGATTTTGTTATGTCAGATGTGGACCGCTAATTATGCACGAGAATCAACAACCACAAACCGAGGCTTTTGAGCTGAGTGCGGCAGAGCGTGAGGCTATTGAGCACGAGAAGCACCACTACGAAGACCCGCGTGCGGCGTCCATCGAAGCGCTGAAAATCGTTCAGAAACAGCGCGGCTGGGTGCCGGATGGCGCGATCTACGCCATCGCCGATGTGCTGGGGATCCCGGCCAGCGACGTGGAAGGCGTGGCGACGTTCTACAGCCAGATTTTCCGCCAGCCGGTTGGCCGTCACGTGATCCGCTACTGCGACAGCGTGGTATGCCACATCACCGGCTATCAGGGTATTCAGGCCGCCATTGAGAAGAAACTGAATATCAAGCCGGGGCAGACCACCTTTGATGGCCGCTTTACCCTGCTGCCGACCTGCTGCCTGGGTAACTGCGACAAGGGACCGACCATGATGATTGATGAGGATACTCACAGCCATCTGACGCCGGAGGCAATTCCTGACCTGCTGGAGCAGTACAAATGAAAACCGTAATTCGTACTGCGGAAACGCATCCGCTCACCTGGCGCCTGCGCGACGACAAGCAGCCGGTGTGGCTGGACGAGTATCGCAGTAAAAATGGCTATGAAGGGGCGCGTAAAGCCCTGACCGGGATGGCCCCGGATGAGATTGTCACGGCGGTAAAAGACGCTGGCCTGAAAGGGCGCGGCGGCGCGGGCTTCTCTACTGGTCTGAAGTGGAGCCTGATGCCGAAAGACGAATCCATGAACATCCGTTACCTGCTGTGTAACGCCGATGAAATGGAGCCGGGCACCTATAAAGACCGCCTGCTGATGGAGCAGCTGCCGCACCTGCTGGTGGAAGGCATGCTGATCTCCGCGTTTGCGCTGAAAGCGTACCGCGGCTACATCTTCCTGCGCGGGGAATATATTGAAGCGGCCCAGCATCTGCGTCGCGCGATTGCTGAAGCCACCGAAGCGGGTCTGTTGGGGAAAAACATCCTCGGCACCGGGTTTGACTTCGAGCTGTTCGTGCACACCGGGGCAGGGCGCTATATCTGCGGCGAAGAGACGGCGCTGATCAACTCTCTGGAAGGCCGCCGCGCCAACCCGCGATCCAAGCCGCCGTTCCCGGCGAGCTCCGGCGTCTGGGGCAAGCCGACCTGCGTCAACAACGTAGAAACCCTGTGCAACGTGCCAGCGATCCTCGCCAACGGCGTCGAGTGGTACCAGAACATTTCCACCAGCAAAGATGCTGGCACCAAGCTGATGGGCTTCTCCGGCCGGGTGAAGAATCCGGGCGTCTGGGAGCTGCCGTTCGGCACCACTGCCCGCGAGATCCTCGAAGATTACGCCGGCGGTATGCGCGATGGCCTGAAGTTTAAAGCCTGGCAACCGGGCGGAGCAGGGACCGACTTCCTCACCGAAGCGCACCTCGATCTGCCGATGGAATTCGAAAGCATTGGTAAAGCGGGCAGCCGTCTGGGCACCTCGCTGGCGATGGCCGTTGACCACGAGATCAACATGGTCTCGCTGGTGCGCAACCTTGAAGAGTTCTTTGCCCGCGAGTCCTGCGGCTGGTGTACGCCGTGCCGCGATGGTCTGCCGTGGAGCGTGAAGATCCTGCGCGCCCTGGAGCGCGGCGAAGGCCAGCCTGGCGATATCGAAACCCTTGAGCAACTGTGTCGATTCCTGGGCCCGGGTAAAACCTTCTGCGCGCACGCGCCGGGCGCGGTCGAGCCGCTACAGAGCGCGATTAAATATTTCCGCGAAGAATTCGAGGCTGGCATTAAGCAGCAGTTCAGCAATACCCATGCAATCAACGGGATTCAGCCGAACCTGCTTAAGACGCGCTGGTAATCTAAAGGTTTTTTATTTTTGGAAGCACGCAAATGGCTACGATTCATGTAGACGGCAAAGAATACGAGGTCAACGGGGCGGACAACCTGCTAGAGGCTTGTCTCTCTCTTGGTCTTGATATTCCCTACTTTTGCTGGCACCCGGCGCTAGGGAGCGTCGGTGCTTGCCGCCAGTGTGCGGTGAAGCAATATCAGAACGCGGAAGACACGCGTGGTCGCCTGGTGATGTCCTGTATGACTCCGGCATCCGACGGCACCTTTATTTCTATCGACGACAGCGAAGCGAAACAGTTCCGCGAAAGCGTGGTGGAGTGGTTGATGACTAACCACCCGCACGACTGCCCGGTCTGCGAAGAGGGCGGCAACTGCCACCTGCAGGATATGACCGTGATGACCGGTCATAGCTTCCGCCGCTATCGTTTCACCAAGCGTACCCACCGCAATCAGGATCTGGGGCCGTTTATTTCGCACGAAATGAACCGCTGCATCGCCTGCTACCGCTGCGTGCGCTACTACAAAGATTATGCCGACGGCACCGATCTGGGCGTCTATGGCGCGCACGACAACGTCTACTTCGGCCGCCCGGAAGATGGCACCCTGGAGAGCGAGTTCTCCGGCAACCTGGTGGAAGTCTGCCCAACTGGCGTCTTCACCGACAAAACCCACTCTGAGCGCTATAACCGTAAGTGGGACATGCAGTTTGCGCCAAGCATCTGCCAGCAGTGTTCCATCGGCTGTAACATCAGCCCGGGCGAACGCTATGGCGAGTTGCGTCGTATCGAAAACCGCTATAACGGTACCGTGAACCGCTACTTCCTCTGCGACCGCGGTCGTTTCGGCTATGGCTACGTGAACCTGAAAGACCGTCCGCGTCAGCCGGTACAGCGCCGCGGCGACGATCTGATCACCCTTAACGCCGAGCAGGCGATGCAGGGGGCGGCGGATATCCTGCGCCAGTCGAAGAAAGTGATCGGCATCGGCTCCCCGCGCGCCAGCATTGAAAGCAACTTCGCGCTGCGCGAGCTGGTGGGCGCCGACAACTTCTATACCGGCATCGCCAAAGGCGAACAAGCGCGCCTGCAGATGATGCTGAAAGTGCTGCGCGAGGGCGGGATCCACACGCCAAGCCTGCGCGATATCGAATCCTACGACGCGGTACTGGTGCTGGGCGAAGACATTACCCAGACCGGCGCGCGCGTGGCCCTGGCGGTACGCCAGGCAGTGAAAGGGAAAGCACGTGAAATGGCGGCGGCGCAGAAAGTGGCCGACTGGCAGATCGCCGCGATCCTCAACATCGGCCAGCGCGCCAAGCACCCGCTATTCGTCACCAACGTCGATGACACCCGCCTGGATGACATCGCGGCGTGGACCTACCGCGCGCCGGTAGAAGATCAGGCGCGTCTCGGCTTTGCTATTGCCCATGCGCTGGACGACAGCGCGCCGGCGGTTGACGGCCTGAGCCAGGACCTGCAGGGTAAAGTCGACGTTATCGTTCAGGCGCTGGCCGGGGCGAAAAAACCGCTGATCATCTCCGGGACCAACGCCGGCAGCATGGAGATCATCCAGGCCGCCGCTAACGTGGCGAAAGCTCTGAAAGGCCGCGGCGCCGATGTCGGGGTGACCATGGTCGCCCGGGCGGTTAACAGCGTCGGACTGGGCATGATCGGCGGCGGCTCGCTTGAAGAGGCGCTGGACGAACTGGAAAGCGGCGCCGCAGACGCGGTGATCGTGCTGGAAAACGACCTTCACCGTCATGCTTCCGCCGCGCGCGTTGACGCTGCGCTGGCGAAAGCGCCGCTGGTGATGGTGGTTGATCATCAGCGCACCGCGATTATGGACAAAGCGCACCTGGTGCTCTCCGCGGCAAGCTTTGCGGAAAGCGACGGTACCGTGGTGAACAACGAAGGCCGCGCCCAACGTTTCTTCCAGGTTTACGATCCGGCTTACTACGACGCGAAAACCGTAATGCTGGAAAGCTGGCGCTGGCTGCATTCGCTGCACAGCACCGTCAACAACCGTCAGGTTGACTGGACTCAGCTGGACCACGTCATTGATGCGGCGATTGCCGCGCTGCCGCAGCTGGCGGGCATTAAAGACGCCGCGCCGGATGCGACCTTCCGCATTCGCGGCCAGAAGCTGGCGCGTGAACCGCACCGCTACAGCGGCCGCACGGCGATGCGCGCTAACATCAGCGTGCACGAGCCGCGTCAGCCGCAGGATAAAGACACGATGTTCGCCTTCTCCATGGAAGGGAACAACCAGCCGTCCGCCCCGCGTTCGCAGATCCCGTTCGCCTGGGCGCCGGGCTGGAACTCCCCGCAGGCATGGAACAAGTTCCAGGATGAAGTGGGCGGGAAACTGCGCCACGGCGATCCGGGCGTTCGTCTGTTTGAAGCGTCCGCCAGCGGACTGGAGTACTTCACGGCGGTGCCGGCCAGCTTCCAGGCGGAAGAGGGCAAATGGCGAATTGCGCCGTACTACCATCTGTTCGGCAGCGATGAGCTGTCTCAGCGCGCGCCGGTGTTCCAGAGCCGGATGCCTGAGCCGTACATCAAGCTGAACCCGGCGGATGCCGCGAAGCTTGGCGTCAACCCAGGGGCAATGCTCTCCTTTAGCGTGGAAGGCCAGACCCTGCGTCTGCCGCTGGTTATCTCTGAAGGCCTGACCGCGGGACAGGTTGGCTTACCGATGGGCATGCCGGGCATTGCGCCGGTGCTGACCGGATCGCGTATTGATTCACTGCAGGAGGCGAAAGCATGAGCTGGTTAACGCCGGATCTTATCGACATTCTGTTAAGCATCCTGAAGGCCGTGGTCATTCTGCTGGTGGTTGTCACCTGCGGCGCGTTCATGAGCTTCGGCGAGCGTCGTCTGCTCGGCTTGTTCCAGAACCGCTACGGACCTAACCGCGTCGGCTGGGGCGGTTCGCTGCAGCTGGTCGCCGACATGATCAAGATGTTCTTTAAAGAGGACTGGATCCCGCGCTTCTCCGATCGCGTGATCTTTACTCTGGCGCCGGTTATCGCCTTTACCTCGCTGCTGCTGGCCTTCGCTATCGTGCCGGTTAGCCCGACGTGGGTGGTGGCCGACCTGAACATCGGCATCCTCTTCTTCCTGATGATGGCAGGCCTGGCGGTCTACGCGGTGCTGTTCGCCGGTTGGTCGAGCAATAACAAATACTCGCTGCTGGGGGCGATGCGTGCTTCCGCGCAGACCCTGAGCTACGAAGTGTTTCTCGGTCTCTCCCTGATGGGCGTGGTGGCGCAGGCGGGGTCATTCAATATGACCGATATCGTTAACAACCAGGCGCATCTGTGGAACGTTATCCCGCAGTTCTTCGGCTTCGTGACTTTCGCCATCGCCGGCGTGGCGGTGTGTCACCGTCACCCGTTCGACCAGCCGGAAGCGGAGCAGGAACTGGCCGATGGTTACCACATTGAATATTCCGGCATGAAATTCGGTCTGTTCTTCGTCGGGGAATACATCGGTATCGTCACCGTTTCAGCGCTGATCGTCACGCTGTTCTTCGGCGGCTGGAATGGCCCGTGGTTACCTCCTTTCATCTGGTTCGCGCTGAAAACCGCGTTCTTCATGATGATGTTCATTTTGATCCGCGCATCATTACCGCGTCCGCGCTATGACCAGGTAATGTCCTTTGGCTGGAAGGTATGCCTGCCGTTAACGCTGGTCAACTTGTTGGTAACGGCGGCTGTCATTCTCTGGCAGGCGCAATAAGGGGTGAATTGAACATGACCTTAAAAGAATTATTGGTGGGGTTCGGCACCCAGGTCCGTAGTATCTGGATGATTGGCCTGCATGCCTTCGCCAAACGTGAAACCCGGATGTATCCGGAAGAGCCGGTCTACCTGCCGCCGCGCTATCGCGGCCGCATCGTGCTGACCCGCGATCCGGACGGTGCAGAGCGCTGCGTCGCCTGTAACCTGTGTGCGGTAGCCTGCCCGGTGGGCTGTATCTCGCTGCAGAAAGCAGAGACGGTAGACGGCCGCTGGTATCCGGAGTTCTTCCGCATCAACTTCTCACGCTGCATCTTCTGCGGCCTGTGCGAAGAAGCGTGCCCGACCACGGCGATCCAGTTGACCCCGGACTTCGAGCTGGGTGAATACAAGCGTCAGGATCTGGTGTACGAAAAAGAGGATCTGCTGATTTCCGGTCCGGGCAAATACCCGGAATATAACTTCTACCGGATGGCGGGTATGGCAATCGACGGCAAAGATAAGGGCGAAGCGGAAAATGAAGCTAAGCCAATCGACGTCAAGAGCCTGTTACCGTAAGGAGAGGGGCAATGGAATTCGCTTTTTATATCTGTGGCCTGATAGCCATCCTCGCAACCTTGCGGGTCGTCACCCACACCAATCCGGTGCATGCGCTGCTGTACCTGATTATTTCGCTGCTGGCGATTGCCGGGGTGTTCTTCTCGCTGGGCGCGTACTTCGCCGGAGCGCTGGAAATCATCGTCTACGCCGGGGCCATTATGGTGCTGTTCGTCTTCGTGGTGATGATGCTCAACCTGGGCGGCACCGAGATCGAACAGGAGCGCAAGTGGCTGCAGCCGGGGATCTGGATTGGCCCGGCCATCCTCTCCGCGGTGCTGCTGGTGGTTATCGTTTACGCCATCCTGGGCATTAACGACCAGGGTATCGACGGTGCGGCGATTAACGCCAAAGAAGTGGGCATTGCGCTGTTTGGGCCGTACGTCCTGGCGGTGGAGCTGGCCTCCATGCTGCTGCTGGCGGGCCTGGTGGTTGCCTTCCACATTGGCCGCGAAGAGCGCGCCGGCGAGGTGCTGAGCAACCGTCTGAACGACAGCGACAAACGAAAAACGGAGGAACACGCATGATCCCCTTAACACATGGACTGATCCTCGCGGCCATCCTGTTTGTGCTTGGTCTGACGGGGCTGGTGATCCGCCGCAATCTGCTGTTTATGTTGATTAGCCTGGAAATCATGATTAACGCCGCCGCGCTGGCCTTTGTGGTGGCGGGTAGCTACTGGGGTCAGGCAGATGGTCAGATAATGTATATCCTCGCCATCAGCCTCGCGGCTGCGGAAGCGAGTATCGGCCTGGCGCTGCTGCTGCAGCTCCATCGTCGCCGCCAGAACCTGAACATCGATTCAGTAAGTGAGTTGCGTGGATGAACATGCTTGCCTTAACCATTCTTTTGCCATTGATTGGCTTTGTGCTGCTGGCCTTCTCCCGCGGGCGCTGGTCGGAAAATCTTTCCGCCGCCGTTGGCATGGGCTCGGTAGGCCTGGCGGCGCTGGTCACCGCGTACGTTGGCGTCGACTTTTTCGCTAACGGCAAACAGGCGGTCAGCGTGCCGCTGTGGACCTGGATGTCGGTCGGTGATTTCAACATCGGCTTCAACCTGGTGTTGGACGGCCTGTCGCTGACCATGCTCTCCGTAGTTACCGGCGTCGGCTTCCTGATCCACATGTTCGCCTCCTGGTACATGCGCGGTGAAGAGGGATATTCCCGCTTCTTCGCCTATACCAACCTGTTTATCGCCAGCATGGTGGTTCTGGTACTGGCCGATAACCTGCTGCTGATGTACCTCGGTTGGGAAGGCGTGGGCCTCTGTTCTTACCTGCTGATCGGTTTCTACTACACCGATCCGAAGAACGGCGCCGCAGCGATGAAAGCGTTTGTGGTGACCCGCGTCGGCGACGTGTTCCTCGCCTTCGCGCTGTTCATTCTTTATAACGAACTGGGCACCCTGAACTTCCGCGAAATGGTGGAGCTGGCGCCGCAGCACTTCGCTAACGGCAGCACCACGCTGCAGTGGGCGACGCTGATGCTGCTTGGCGGCGCGGTCGGTAAATCCGCCCAGCTGCCGCTGCAAACGTGGCTTGCCGATGCGATGGCGGGTCCGACGCCGGTCTCTGCGCTGATCCACGCCGCGACCATGGTCACCGCGGGCGTCTATCTGATCGCCCGTACCCACGGCCTGTTCCTGATGACGCCGGAAGTGCTGCATCTGGTCGGTATCGTCGGGGCGGTCACCCTGGTGTTGGCGGGCTTCGCCGCGCTGGTGCAGACCGATATCAAACGCGTTCTCGCCTACTCTACCATGAGCCAGATTGGCTACATGTTCCTCGCGCTGGGCGTGCAGGCATGGGACGCGGCGATTTTCCACCTGATGACTCACGCGTTCTTTAAAGCGCTGCTGTTCCTGTCGTCTGGTTCGGTCATTCTGGCCTGCCATCACGAACAGAACATCTTCAAGATGGGCGGCCTGCGCAAATCGATTCCGCTGGTATACGTCTGCTTCCTGGTGGGGGGCGCGGCGCTGTCCGCACTGCCGCTTATCACCGCAGGCTTCTTCAGTAAGGATGAGATTCTGGCAGGCGCGATGGCCAATGGCCATATCAATCTGATGGTGGCAGGCCTGGTCGGCGCCTTTATGACCTCGCTGTACACCTTCCGGATGATTTTCATCGTATTCCACGGTAAAGAGCAAATTCACGCGCACGCAGGGAAGGGGATTACCCATCATCTGCCGCTGATTGTGCTGCTGGTACTATCCACCTTCGTTGGCGCGCTGATTGTGCCGCCGCTGGAAGGCGTACTGCCGCAGACCACTGAGCTCGCCCACGGTAGCGTGATGACGCTGGAGATTGCCTCCGGGATCATCGCCATTGCCGGGATTCTGATCGCTGCATGGCTGTGGCTGGGCAAACGCACGCTGGTGACCTCCATCGCCAACAGTGCGCCTGGCCGCTTCTTCGGTACCTGGTGGTTCCATGCCTGGGGCTTCGACTGGTTATACGACAAGGTGTTCGTAAAACCATTCCTCGGTATTGCCTGGCTGCTGAAACGCGATCCGCTGAACTCGTTGATGAATATCCCGGCGATCCTTTCCCGCTTCGCAGGCAAAGGCCTGCTGGTGAGCGAGAACGGTTATCTGCGCTGGTATGTGGCTTCAATGAGCATCGGCGCGGTGGTGGTGCTGGCGCTGCTGATGGTATTGCGTTGATTTGATCGCGCGGTTTTGCCCGGTGGCGCTTCGCTTACCGGGCCTACGAGACCGTAGGTCGGGTAAGCGAAGCGCCACCCGACACAACAAACCGCACTCAAACGTGAATGTAGTCGAATTCGTTGAAAATCGGTCCTGAACGGGACTTTAACAAGGAATAAAAATCGCCATGTTACTACCCTGGCTAATATTAATTCCCTTTATCGGCGGCTTCCTGTGCTGGCAGACCGAACGCTTTGGCGTCAAGGTGCCGCGCTGGATCGCGCTGGTAACCATGGGATTGACGCTGGCGCTGTCGCTGCAACTGTGGTTGCAGGGCGGTTATTCACTGACGCAATCCGCCGGAATTCCGCAGTGGCAGTCTGAATTCGACATGCCGTGGATCCCGCGTTTTGGTATCTCTATTCATCTCGCCATTGACGGTCTGTCGTTGCTGATGGTCGTGCTGACCGGTCTGCTCGGTGTGCTGGCGGTACTCTGTTCGTGGAAAGAGATCGAAAAATATCAGGGCTTCTTCCACCTCAACCTGATGTGGATCCTGGGCGGCGTTATCGGCGTGTTCCTCGCCATCGACATGTTCCTGTTCTTCTTCTTCTGGGAAATGATGCTGGTGCCGATGTACTTCCTGATCGCACTGTGGGGGCATAAAGCCTCTGACGGTAAAACGCGTATCACGGCGGCAACCAAGTTCTTCATTTACACCCAGGCGAGTGGTCTGGTGATGTTGATCGCCATCCTGGCGCTGGTTTTCGTTCACTACAATGCGACCGGCGTCTGGACCTTCAACTATGAAGAGCTGCTGAATACGCCGATGTCTAACGGCGTGGAATACCTGTTGATGCTGGGCTTCTTCATCGCCTTCGCAGTGAAAATGCCGGTGGTTCCGCTGCATGGCTGGTTACCGGATGCGCACTCCCAGGCACCGACCGCCGGTTCCGTTGACCTCGCGGGGATCTTGCTGAAAACCGCCGCTTACGGTCTGTTGCGTTTCTCCTTGCCGCTGTTCCCGAACGCGTCGGCAGAGTTTGCGCCAATCGCCATGTGGCTGGGTGTTATCGGCATCTTCTATGGTGCGTGGATGGCCTTCGCCCAGACCGATATCAAACGTCTGATCGCCTACACCTCGGTTTCCCACATGGGCTTCGTGCTGATTGCTATCTACACCGGCAGCCAGTTGGCCTACCAGGGCGCGGTAATCCAGATGATTGCGCACGGCTTGTCGGCGGCGGGTCTGTTTATTCTTTGTGGTCAGCTTTATGAACGTATCCATACCCGCGACATGCGCATGATGGGCGGTCTGTGGAGCAAAATGAAATGGCTGCCAGCACTGTCGCTGTTCTTTGCGGTGGCAACGCTTGGGATGCCTGGCACCGGTAACTTCGTCGGCGAATTTATGATTCTGTTCGGCAGCTTCCAGGTTGTCCCGGTGATTACCGTTATCTCTACCTTTGGGCTGGTCTTTGCATCTGTTTATTCGCTGGCGATGCTGCATCGCGCTTACTTCGGCAAAGCGAAAAGCCAGATTGCCAGCCAGGAACTGCCAGGGATGTCGCTGCGTGAGCTGTTTATGATCCTGTTGCTGGTGGTGCTGCTGGTACTGCTGGGCTTCTATCCGCAGCCGATTCTGGATACCTCGCACTCCGCGATTGGCAATATCCAGCAGTGGTTTGTTAATTCCGTTACTACTACAAGGCCGTAAATCGCCATGACAATAACTCCACAAAACCTGATCGCACTGCTACCGTTGCTGATCGTCGGCTTGACGGTGGTGGTTGTGATGCTCTCCATTGCGTGGCGACGCAATCATTTCCTCAACGCTACGCTCTCGGTTATTGGGCTTAACGCGGCGCTGGTTTCGCTCTGGTTTGTCGGCCAGGCGGGCGCTATGGACGTTACGCCGCTGATGCGCGTTGATGGTTTCGCCATGCTTTACACCGGGCTGGTATTGTTGGCGAGCCTCGCCACCTGTACTTTCGCCTACCCGTGGCTTGAAGGCTATAACGACAACAAGGACGAGTTCTACCTGTTGGTGTTAATTGCCGCGCTGGGCGGGATCCTGCTGGCGAATGCCAACCATCTGGCGTCTCTGTTCCTCGGTATCGAACTGATCTCTTTGCCGCTGTTTGGCCTGGTCGGTTACGCTTTCCGCCAGAAACGTTCGCTGGAAGCCAGTATCAAATACACCATCCTTTCTGCCGCAGCGTCTTCTTTCCTGCTGTTCGGTATGGCGCTGGTGTATGCGCAGTCTGGCGACCTGTCGTTTGTCGCACTGGGTAAAAACCTCGGCGACGGTATGCTCAACGAGCCGCTGTTGCTGGCAGGTTTTGGCCTGATGATTGTTGGCCTCGGTTTCAAACTCTCTCTGGTGCCGTTCCACCTGTGGACGCCAGACGTATACCAGGGCGCGCCTGCGCCGGTTTCCACTTTCCTGGCGACGGCGAGCAAAATCGCTATCTTCGGCGTGGTGATGCGTTTGTTCCTTTACGCACCGGTGGGTGACAGTGAAGCGATTCGCGTAGTGCTGGCGATTATCGCCTTTGCCTCCATCATCTTCGGTAACCTGATGGCGCTGAGCCAGACCAATATCAAACGTCTGCTCGGTTACTCATCTATCTCTCACCTCGGCTATCTGCTGGTGGCGCTGATTGCGCTGCAAACCGGCGAGATGTCGATGGAAGCGGTAGGGGTTTACCTGGTCGGTTATCTGTTCAGCAGCCTCGGCGCGTTCGGCGTGGTCAGCCTGATGTCCAGCCCGTACCGCGGTCCGGATGCTGACTCGCTGTTCTCCTACCGCGGTCTGTTCTGGCACCGTCCGATCCTGTCGGCTGTGATGACGGTGATGATGCTCTCCCTGGCCGGCATCCCGATGACCCTCGGCTTTATCGGTAAGTTCTACGTGCTGGCCGTCGGTGTGCATGCGCATCTGTGGTGGCTGGTTGCCGCGGTGGTTGTCGGCTCGGCGATCGGTCTCTACTACTACCTGCGCGTGGCAGTGAGCCTGTACCTGAGCGCGCCGGAGCAACTGAATCGCGATGCGCCGTCAAACTGGCAGTACAGCGCCGGCGGTATCGTGGTGCTGATCTCCGCGCTGCTGGTGCTGGTGCTCGGTATCTGGCCGCAGCCGCTGATTAGCATCGTGCAGCTGGCGACGCCGCTGATGTAAGTTGATTGACTCAATAAAAAACCGCCGGGATGGCGGTTTTTTTATGCCCGGATTTTACGCCATCTTGTAGACCATAAAGTCTTCCGCCAGCAGCGTGTTAGGGAAAATCTCCTGGCATTCCGCCAGCATACGCAGACAGCCTTCGGCATCGTAGCGCGAGCTAAAGTGGGTGGCGATCAGCGTACCGACCCCCGCTTCTTTGGCAAGCGCCGCGGTCTGCTGACTGGAAGAGTGGCCGCGGCTATTGGCTTTCTCCGCCATCGCCTGCTCAAGGGTGGTTTCGTGGACCATCACATCCGCCCCGCGAGCCATCTCCAGCGCCTGCGGGCAGGGGGCGGTATCGCCGAAGATGGCCAGCGTTTTACCCGGGGTCGCTGGCCCCAGATAGCGGCTGCCGTCGATGACCCGGCCATCTGCCAGCGTGACGCGCTGTCCGCGCTTGAGTTGATGGAACAGCGGCCCGGGAGGCACGCCATCGGCAATCAGCTGGGCGGCGTCGAGGGTGCCGGGCTTGTCATACTGCGCAATGCGATACCCATAGCACTCCACCGGATGGCTGAGCGGATACGCGGTGACCCGATAGCCCTCTTCGTCGAACACCAGACCAGGGCCGACTTCGATGATGGTGAGCGGATAGTCGGTCCACGAACCGCTCAGGCGCAGCGCGGTCTCAACAAACTCTTTGAGTCCTTTTGGCCCGTAGAGGGTGAGGGGCAGAGAGTTTCCCTGCATCGAGCGGCTGCACAGCAGACCGGGCAGGCCGAACAGGTGGTCGCCGTGCAGATGGGTAATAAAAATCTTATTCAGTTTGCCGGGATGGTAGGGCGTGTGAAGAAACTGATGCTGGGTCCCTTCGCCGCAGTCAAACAACCACATTTCGGCGCGGGTCGGCTGTTGCAAATTGAGTATTATCGACGTCATATTACGCGTGCGGGTCGGCACCCCGGCGGATGTCCCCAAAAAAGTTAATTCCATCGTCCAGTGTCCTCAGGGCGAGTCGCAAAGTATCAGTATATCAATAAGGAGCAGCAGATGATGACCTGGCAGGATCTCCACCATAGTGAACTCACCGTTCCCCAGCTGTATGCGCTGCTGAAATTGCGCAGTGAAGTCTTTGTCGTAGAGCAGCAGTGCGTCTATCAGGATGTCGACGGCGATGATTTGGTTGGTGAAAATCGCCATCTGCTCGGCTGGCGCGATGGCGAACTGGTGGCCTACGCGCGGATCCTCAAAAGCGAAGAGGAGTTTGCGCCGGTGGTGATTGGCCGGGTCATTGTCAGCCCCGCCGCCCGCGGTGCGAAGCTCGGCTATCAGCTGATGGAGCAGGCGCTGGCCAGCTGTCAGCAGCACTGGCCGCAAAAGGCGATTTACCTCGGGGCGCAGGCGCACCTGCAATCCTTTTACGCCCACTTTGGTTTTACGCCGGTGACCGAGGTCTATGATGAGGATGGCATCCCCCATATTGGCATGGCGCGAGAAAAGCGCGCTGTCTGACTCCTCTGCACCCTCGTCCAGACGCTGCTCTGACCCGGCGAGCGGGTAAGATAAAACCCGCTCCCTCATCATGGGTACTGCTATTCCGCCGTCGAACCCCTTATAATGTGGGGTTTTACTACCGTGGAGGTTTGCGTGCTGTCTGTTTCCACTGCGCTGGCCCGTTTGCAAGACGGCCTGGGCGAGTCATTTCCAGACTCGCCCGGCACGCGAATTATCGATGTTGCCTTTCCGCTGAATGATGCCTTCGATCCGCTACTATGGTGCGGCCAGCAGGCGCAATGGCCGCAGTTTTACTGGCAGCAGCGCAATGGCGATGAGGAACTGGCGACGCTGGGGGCGGTAAAAACCTTTACCTCGCTCGACGCGGCGAACCGCTTTTTACGCCAGTCCGGCCGGCAGGATCTGCGTATCTGCGGCCTGAATGCGTTTGAACCGCAGCAGGGCAGCCTGGCGCTGCCGCGTCTGGAGTGGCGCCGGTGCGGCGGCAGGGCCATGCTGCGGCTGGTGCTGCATAGTGATATCTCCCTGCGTGAGGATGCCGCGACGGCCCGCGCGTTTCTCGCCAGCCTGACAACCACTCAGGCGACTCCCGGCGCCATACCGCCGTTGCTGAGCGAGCGCCACTCATCCGACTATCCTCAATGGCAGGCAATGATTGCGCGGGCGGCTAAGGCGATCAGCGCCGGTGAAATGGATAAAGTAGTGCTGGCGCGGGCAACCGACCTGCAGTTTGCCGCCCCGCTGGACGCCGTGAGCATCATGGCGGCTAGCCGGCGCAGCAATCTTAACTGTTTTCATTTCCTGATGGCGTTCAATGCCCGGCAGGCATTTTTCGGCTCCACGCCGGAACGGCTGTGGCGCCGGCGCGGCGCGCTGCTGCGCACCGAAGCGCTGGCGGGGACCGTCGCGAACCATCAGGAAGACGCGAAGGCGCAGCAACTGGCCGACTGGTTGATGAAAGACGACAAAAACCAGCGGGAAAACATGCTGGTGGTAGAGGATATCTGCCAGCGCCTGCAGAGTGAGGCCTCGACGCTGGACGTCCTGCCGCCGCAGGTGGTGAGGCTGCGTAAGGTGCAGCATCTCCGACGCTGCATCTGGACCGAGCTGGCGGCGCCTGACGACAGCCGCTGTCTGCTGCAGCTGCAGCCCACCGCCGCGGTGGCCGGCCTGCCGCGCCGGGCGGCGCTGGCGTTCATTCAGCGTCATGAACCGTTTTCCCGCGAATGGTACGCCGGGTCCGCCGGGTATCTGTCACTGGCGCAAAGCGAGTTTTGCGTGGCGCTGCGTTCGGCGAAAGTGAACCACGACACCCTGCGGCTGTATGCCGGGGCGGGGATCGTCAGCGGCTCTGATGCACAGCAGGAGTGGCAGGAGATTGACAACAAAGCGGCCGGGCTGCGCTCGCTGCTGTGTCCATAAAGCTTGAATGACGATGCATATCAAAACGACGTCACTTTGCCTTATCTATACTTAGCATCAATATTTGATACCGGACAATTTCATGTCAGTAAGCGCATTTAACCGACGCTGGGCGGCGGTGATCCTGGAAGCTTTAACGCGCCATGGCGTGCAGCATATCTGCATCGCGCCGGGCTCGCGCTCGACACCCTTAACCCTGGCGGCGGCGGAAAACCGCGCCTTTATCCATCATACCCATTTCGACGAACGCGGCCTCGGCCACCTGGCGCTCGGACTGGCGAAGGCCAGCCGGCAGCCGGTGGCGGTGATAGTCACCTCCGGGACCGCCACCGCGAACCTCTATCCGGCGCTGATTGAGGCAGGGCTCACCGGTGAAAAGCTGATCCTGTTAACCGCCGACCGTCCGCCGGAGCTGATCGACTGCGGCGCGAACCAGGCTATCCGCCAGCCGGGGATGTTTGCCTCCCATCCTGCGCAGACGATTTCTTTGCCGCGTCCCTCGCAGGATATTCCTGCCCGCTGGCTGGTCTCAACCGTCGACCAGGCGCTGGGCGCGCTGCACGCCGGCGGGGTGCATATTAACTGTCCGTTCGCTGAACCGCTGTATGGTGATATGGATGAGACCGGCGTGGAGTGGCAGCAGCAGCTCGGCAACTGGTGGCAGAGCGACAAACCCTGGCTGCGCCAGGCGCTGCAGTTAGAGAGCGAGAAGCAGCGCGACTGGTTCTTCTGGCGACAAAAACGCGGCGTCGTCGTGGCGGGCAGAATGAGCGCCGCGGAAGGGAAAAAGGTCGCTGAGTGGGCGCAGACCCTCGGCTGGCCGCTGATCGGCGATGTCCTGTCGCAGACCGGGCAGCCGCTGCCGTGCGCCGACCTGTGGCTGGGCAACGGCAAATCGGTCAGCGAGCTGGCGCAGGCGCAGATCGTCGTGCAACTCGGCAGCAGCCTGACCGGCAAACGCGTGCTCCAGTGGCAGGCGACCTGCGAGCCGGATGAATACTGGCTGGTGGATAATCTGCCCGGTCGCCTCGACCCGGCGCAGCACCGCGGTCGCCGTCTGCTCTCAAGCGTTGAGCGCTGGCTCGAATTACATCCGGCGGAGAAACGCCAGCCGTGGGCGACGGTGATCCCACAGCTTGCCGGGCAGGCGTGGCAGGCTGCGGTCGCCAGCAACGAGCCTTTTGGCGAAGCGCAGCTGGCGCAGCGTATTCGGCGCTATCTGCCGGAGCAGGGCCAATTGTTTGTTGGCAACAGCCTGGTGGTGCGCCTGATCGACGCCCTGGCGCAGTTGCCGGCCGGGTATCCGGTCTACAGCAACCGCGGCGCCAGCGGTATCGATGGCCTGATCGCCACTGCGGCCGGCGTGCAGCGCGCCAGCGCCCGACCGACGCTGGCCATCGTTGGCGATCTCTCCGCGCTCTACGATCTCAACTCGCTGGCCCTGCTGCGCCAGGCGTCGGCGCCGCTGGTGCTGATCGTGGTGAATAACAACGGCGGGCAGATTTTTTCTATGCTGCCGACGCCGCAGGACGAACGCCGTCAGTTCTATTTAATGCCGCAGAACGTGGATTTCAGCCACGCGGCGGCGATGTTCGGCCTGGCCTATCATCGCCCTGATGACTGGCCGTCGCTGGATGAGGCGCTGGCCGGCGCCTGGCGCAGGGCAGGGGCGACGGTGATTGAGCTGGCGGTCAATGAGACCGACGGCGCGCAGACCCTCCAGCAGCTGCTGGCGCAGGTAAGTCGCCTGTGATCCTCAGCGCTGCTGTCGACAACGGCCAGCCGGGCTATCCCTGGCTGGTGTTTCTGCACGGTTTTTCCGGCGACCGCAACGAGTGGCGGAAAGTGGGCGACGCCTTTCCCGCCTGGCCGCGGCTGTACCTCGATCTGCCGGGGCACGGCGGCTCCGCGGATATCGCGGTGCAGGACTTTGCCGGGGTCAATACTCTGCTGCAGTCTATGTTTAATAGTTACAACATACATAAGTATTGGCTGATCGGCTACTCGCTGGGCGGCCGGGTGGCAATGAACTTCGCCAGCCAGCCGCGCGCAGGCATGCGCGGGCTGATCGTTGAAGGCGGCCATCCGGGCCTGCAGGATGTAGAGGCGCGGCAGGCGCGGCGCAGCAATGATAGCGCCTGGGCGGAACGTTTTCGCCGCGAGCCGCTTGAGCAGGTCTTTGCCGACTGGTATCAGCAGCCGGTCTTCGCTTCGCTGAATGCCGCGCAGCGTGAGTCATTGGTCGCCTTACGCAGCCGGAACAACGGCGCGACGCTGGCGGCGATGCTGCAGGCAACCTCCCTTGCCGCGCAGGCCGATCTGCGCGCGTCTCTGCAGGCGCGCGATTTTCCTTTTCACTACCTGTGCGGCGAGCGCGACGCGAAGTTTCGCGCCATCGCGCAGACGCTCGCGGCGGATCTCCATCTTATTCACCATGCCGGACACAACGCGCACCGGGACAACCCGGCGGCGGTGATTGCCTGTCTGGCGCAGATTCTGGCAAGTTAACTGAAGGACATTCTATGATCTCTCTTGATGAAGCAATGCTCTACGCCCCCGTTGAATGGCACGATTGCTCCGAAGGCTATACCGATATTCGCTATCACAAATCGACTGACGGGATTGCCAAAATCACCATTAATCGTCCGCAGGTGCGCAACGCCTTCCGCCCGCTGACCGTCAAAGAGATGATCCAGGCGCTGGCGGATGCCCGCTATGACGACAATATCGGCGTCATCGTGCTGACCGGTGAAGGTGAGAAAGCCTTCTGCGCCGGCGGCGACCAGAAAGTCCGCGGCGACTACGGCGGCTATCAGGACGACTCCGGCGTTCATCATCTTAACGTGCTCGACTTCCAGCGTCAGATCCGCACCTGCCCGAAACCGGTGGTCGCGATGGTGGCCGGCTACTCTATCGGCGGCGGTCACGTGCTGCATATGATGTGCGATCTGACTATCGCGGCGGAAAACGCCATCTTCGGCCAGACCGGGCCAAAAGTCGGCTCTTTCGACGGCGGCTGGGGCGCCTCCTATATGGCGCGGATCGTCGGGCAGAAAAAAGCGCGCGAAATCTGGTTCCTGTGCCGCCAGTATGACGCTCAGCAGGCGCTGGACATGGGGCTGGTGAATACCGTGGTACCGCTGGCGGATCTGGAAAAAGAGACCGTGCGCTGGTGTCGTGAAATGCTGCAGAACAGCCCGATGGCCTTGCGCTGCCTGAAAGCGGCGCTGAACGCCGACTGCGACGGCCAGGCTGGTCTGCAGGAGCTGGCGGGCAACGCCACCATGCTGTTCTATATGACGGAAGAGGGGCAGGAAGGACGCAACGCCTTCAACCAGAAACGTCAGCCGGACTTCAGCAAATTTAAACGGAATCCATAATGCGCGTTTCGCAGGTTTACCGCTGGCAGATACCGATGGACGCGGGCGTGGTGCTGCGCGAGCGGCGGTTAAAAACCCGCGACGGGCTGTTCATCCGCCTGCAGGAGGGGGAACGCGAAGGCTGGGGCGAAATTTCTCCCCTGCCGGGATTCAGTGTCGAGACGCTGGAAGAGGCGCAAATGGCGCTGTTAGCGTGGGCACAGGCCTGGCGCGACGGCGCCGAGCCGCCGCTTCCCACGCAGCCCTCCGTCGCGTTTGGCATCAGCTGCGCGCAGGCGGAGCTTGGCGGCGAACTACCGCAGGCCGCGGATTATCGCGCGGCGCCGCTCTGCTCCGGCGATCCGGATGAGCTATTCGCCAGACTGGCGGCGATGCCCGGCGAGAAGGTCGCTAAGGTCAAAGTTGGCCTCTGGGAGGCGGTCCGCGACGGTATGGTGGTCAATCTGCTGCTGGAGGCGATCCCCGACCTGCAGCTGCGGCTCGATGCCAACCGCGCCTGGACGCCGCTCAAAGCGCAACAGTTCGCCAAATACGTTAATCCGGCGTACCGCCAGCGCATTGCTTTTCTTGAAGAACCTTGCAAAACGCGGGAGGATTCTCGGGCCTTTAGCCGCGAGACAGGGATCGCTATCGCCTGGGATGAAAGCCTGCGCGAGGCGGATTTCCGCTTTGTCGCCGAGCCGGGGGTGCGTGCGGTGGTGATCAAACCGACGCTAACCGGCAGTTTGCTGAAGGTGCAGCAACAGGTCGCCGCGGCGCATGCGCTGGGGTTGAGCGTAGTGATCAGCTCGTCGATCGAGTCCAGTCTCGGCTTAACCCAGCTGGCGCGGATTGCCGCCTGGCTGACGCCGCAGACTATTCCTGGGCTGGATACGCTGTCGCTGATGGGCGCCCAACTGGTACGGCCGTGGCCCGAAAGTACGCTGCCGGTGCTCAACATTGATGCGCTGGAGCCGCTGCTGTGACCTTTAACGACTGGCCCTGGCGGCACTGGCGTCAGCGGCGCGGAGAGGCCCTCGCCTTACGTCTGAATAACCAGCCGTTGACCTGGCGGGAGCTATGCGCGCGGGTTGACGCGCTGGCGTCTGGTTTTGCCGCGCAGGGCGTAATGGAAGGGCAGGGCGTGGCGCTCCGGGCCTATAACCAGCCGGAAACTCTGCTGGCATGGCTGGCGCTGCTACAGTGCGGGGCGCGGGTGCTGCCGCTGAATCCGCAGCTGCCAGCGGTGTTGCTGCAGGCGTTGTTACCCGCGTTAACCATGCAGCATCAGCTGGTACTGAATGGCGATGTGTTGCCGGGGAATTTACCGATGTTAACCCTGCAGTTGGTCGAGGGCGAGCATGCTGTTTGCTGGCATGGCGATCGGTTGGTGTCGATGACGTTGACCTCCGGTTCAATCGGCCTGCCGAAAGCGGCGGTACATAGCGCCAGCGCCCATCTGGCCAGCGCGGCTGGCGTGCTGGCGCTGATGCCGTTTGCCGCAGGAGATGACTGGCTGCTGTCGCTGCCGTTGTTCCATGTCTCCGGTCAGGGGATCGTCTGGCGCTGGCTGCTGGCCGGCGCGCGACTTACGGTATGTGACAAACAGCCGCTGGCGCAGATGCTGCACGGCTGTACCCATGCTTCGCTGGTGCCGACTCAGCTATGGCGCCTGCTGAATGATGATGCTGCGGTTTCCCTCAAGGCGGTGCTGCTCGGCGGCGCGTCGATCCCGGTCGAATTGACTGAACGGGCGCGAAAGCAGGGCATACGCAGCTTCTGCGGCTATGGCCTCACCGAATTCGCCTCCACCGTGTGTGCCAAAGAGGCCGACGGCGCTGCGGATGTTGGCGAAGCGCTGCCGGGGCGAGAGGTGAAAATTGTCGCCGGCGAGATCTGGCTGCGGGCGTCGAGTATGGCCGCAGGCTACTGGCGGGATGGTCAATTGTTGTCATTAACCAACAATGAAGGCTGGTTTGCGACGCGCGATCGCGGAGCATTGCATAACGGTCGGCTGACGGTTGTTGGGCGACTGGATAACCTCTTTTTTAGCGGTGGAGAAGGTATTCAACCGGAAGAGGTCGAGCGTGTGATACTCGCCCATCCACAGGTACAGCAGGTGTTTATCGTGCCGCTGGATGATGCGGAATACGGCCAGCGCCCGGTAGCGGTGGTGGAATGCGATGACGGCTGCGAGTTGAGCGCGCTGGCGGCATGGAGCGCTGAGCGGTTAGCGCGTTTTCAGCAGCCGGTGCGTTGGCTGCGGTTGCCGGAAACGTTAAAAAACGGCGGGATTAAGATTTCGCGCCGGGCGCTGTGCGAGTGGGTCAGGCAGCAGACGCATGCGACCGTATCGTAGCCACCCTCATTATCCCGCGGCATAACGCCGGGTGGGTTGAACGCGGTATGCTGGACTAAAGTAGCCCTTTCAGGCTGAGAGTAACGCGGGTGGCGGCATTAAGATCGTAGTTTTTGAGATCTTCGGCTTTGACCCAGGCGTAATCGTCAAACTCCTCGTTGATCGTCACATCGCGATTGGCGCTCACGCAGTTGAAGATGAGATAGATCATGTAGATCGTTTCCTGATGCCCGTCGGGGTAGGTTTTGACGCGGGTATCGTCGCGAAAGCACCATGGCGCGATATGGGTAAGGATGAGTTTTTCGCCGAGCTCTTCGCGTATTTCCCGCCGCAGCGCCTCTTCAATACGTTCCCCTGGCTCCACGCCGCCGCCGGATAAGGCCCATTGCCCGGGAAAAACCCCGCGGTCGGCGGCCATTTTGCAAAGCAGATAATGGCCTTCATTCTCGATCAGCGGGCAAACAATCGTCCTGTGGCGCATGGGTTTTCTCCTGCAGAGGGATGGGGCGGTATGCTGGTGAAATAGTTTGCGAGCCGCCTCGGTAAACTGCAAGCGAAATACAGTTCAGGTCTTGTTGAGTGCTACGTTAAGCGAAAATGATTGTATGGAGCACCGCCATGGAAAGGGCGACGAATTCCCCCCACGATGCTGTATTTAAACACCTGCTGTCGCATCGGGCGACGGCCAGGGATTTTCTGGACATTCACCTTCCCGCACCGCTGCGCGCGTTATGTAATCTGAACACGCTGCGGCTGGAGTCCGGGAGCTTTATTGACGACGAACTGCGGGCGAGTCATTCCGATATCCTTTACTCGCTGCAAACGCAGGCGGGGGAGGGCTATATCTATCTGTTGATAGAGCACCAAAGCTCGGCGGACCGCCATATGGCATTTCGCCTGATGCGCTATGCGATAGCCGCGATGCAGCGTCATCTGGATAAAGGGCATACGCAGCTGCCGCTGGTGATCCCGCTGCTGTTTTATCATGGTCGCGTTTCTCCCTGGCCTTACCCGATGTGCTGGCTGGCAGGCTTTGCCGATCCGGACATCGCGCGGCGGATCTATGGTGAAGATTTTCCCTTAATTGATATCACTAGCACCCCGGACGATGAAATCATGCGCCATCGGCGCGTGGCGATGCTGGAGCTGCTACAGAAGCATATTCGCCAGCGGGATTTGATGGACCTGCATGAGCAGCTGGTCAGGCTCCTGGCGCTGGGATACACTAGCCGCAGGCAGCTTAAGACGCTGTTGCACTATTTATTACAGGCAGGAAACGCCGCCGATCCGGTTGCTTTTTTGCGCCATCTTGCGCAAAACGTTCCCCGGCGGCCGCATAAGGAGACGCTAATGAATATTGCCCAGTTTCTGGAACAACGCGGCCATCAGCAAGGATTAAAGCAAGGTCTTGAACAAGGTCTACAGCAAGGTATCGAACAAGGTATCGAGCAAGGTGAGCAGCAGACCGCGGAGCGTATCGCCCGGGCGATGCTTGCTAACGGACTCGACCTGTCGCTGGTGGCGAAACTGACCGGCCTCGCCCCGGAATGTCTGGCCCGGCTGCAGCATTAATTATTCCCTTATCCACCCGCGCCGCGCCGATCGTGCGGCGCCAGCTCTCTGTTTTCGTCAATGTGTCAGCGTTAATCATAATAAACATGAATATTACTGGCGTTGAATAGGCTGTTCGTGGTTCTGGCAACGCTCGATGCCGTAAAAATACGCAACTGGTTACACTCTTGTGAAAATTCATTTCGCCAGGTCATTGATTCCTGATGGGTGCGCAGTAGAATTTTCAGGTTTTTCGGGACTTCTTTGATTTTATTTTTCTGGATAGAGTAAATAATGAAAAAAAGCATTTTTATGGCGCTGGCGGGCGTGATGATGGTTTCTTCGGCGGCCCATGCGATTAGCGTTACCGGTGAAGCCGGCGAGCATTACACCAACCTTGGCGTCGGCTTCGGCACCGAGTCCACCGGCCTGGCCGTTTCGGGTAACTGGCTGCACAGCGATAACGACGGCGACGCCGCGGGTTTAGGCCTGGGACTCAATATTCCGCTGGGGCCGTTCCTCGCGACCGTGGGTGGTAAAGGTATTTACACCAATCCGAAACAGGGCGATGAAGGTTATGCGGCCGCGGTCGGCGGCGGCCTGCAGTGGAAAATCGGCGACAGCTTCCGCCTGTACGGCGATTATTACTACTCTCCGGATTCGCTCTCCAGCGGCATTGATAGCTACCAGGAAGCCAACGTCGGCGCCAGCTGGACCATTATGCGTCCGCTTAGCATCCAGGCCGGCTACCGTTACCTGAACCTGGCGGGCAAAGATGGCAACCGCGATAACACCATCGCCGACGGCCCATACATCGGCGCCAGCGCCAGCTTCTAATCTCTTCCGGCGCGGCATCTTCTTGCTGCGCCAGATTTTCCTCCTCGTCAGCATCCCGCTTTGCGTTATAGTATTTCTCACCTGGCAGGCAAGGAGTGAGCAATGTTGAATGTGGAAATGCTGTCCACCGGCGATGAAGTGTTGCATGGTCAAATCATTGATACCAATGCGGCATGGCTGGCGGATTTCTTTTTTAATCAGGGTTTACCGTTAACGCGCCGCAATACCGTTGGCGACGATCTCGATGCGCTGGTGGCGATTCTGCGCGAACGCAGCGAACAGGCGGATGTGCTGATCGTCAACGGCGGCCTCGGCCCAACCAGCGACGACCTGAGCGCGCTGGCCGCTGCCACTGCGAAAGGCGAAGGGCTTATTTTGCATCCGGAGTGGCTGGAAACCATGACCCGCTTTTTTGCCGAGCGCGGCAGGCCGATGGCGGAAAGCAACCGTAAGCAGGCGGAAATCCCGGCCAGCGCTGAGATGATCAACAACCCGGTCGGTACGGCCTGTGGCTTTGCCATCCAGCTCAACCGCTGCCTGATGTTTTTCACTCCCGGGGTCCCCTCTGAATTTAAGGTGATGGTCGAGCAGGAACTTTTACCGCGCCTGCGCCAGCGCTTTACGCTGCCGGACCCGCCGGTATGCCTGCGTTTGACCACCTTTGGCCGCTCGGAGAGCGAGCTGGCGCAAAGTCTTAATCCGCTGACGCTGCCTCCGGGCGTGGTGATGGGTTACCGCTCGTCGATGCCGATCATTGAACTCAAGCTAACCGGACCGGCCAACCAGCGCGACGCCATGCTGGCCCTGTGGCCGGAGGTGCGTAAGGTGGCTGGCGACAGCCTGATTTTCGAAGGCACGGAAGGGTTACCGGCGCAGATCGCCCGCTGTCTGCAGGAGCGGCAGCTGAGCCTGACGCTCAGCGAGCAGTTTACCAGCGGCCTGCTGGCGCTCCAGCTGTCCCGCGCCGGCGCGCCGCTGCTGGCCAGCGAAGTCGTTCCGGCACAGGAGGATACGCTGGCGCAGGCGGCCCGCTGGGCGGCCGAGCGGCGCATAAACCATTTTGCCGGCCTGGCTCTGGCGGTGAGCGGTCAGGAAAACGATCATCTTAACGTGGCCCTGGCCACCCCGGACGGCACCTTCGCGCTGCGGGTGAAGTTTAGCGCCACCCGCCACAGCCTGGCGGTACGCCAGGAAGTCTGCGCTATGATGGCGTTAAACATGCTGCGTCGCTGGCTGAATGGTCAACCACTGGCCAGCGAACATGGCTGGATTAACGTGGTGGATTCCCTCTCGCTGTAAGTCATTCCCCCCGGCGCACCGTATCCTCGGGGCGCCGGTCGTCCAACCTGTTGTACTCCTCTGAAAAAATTCTGTGCGTTAAGTCGCAATTTTCTGCTGCGAACGGTCCAGTATACGGGAAAACGATTGCCCCGCGATGTCGCTCACACTTTACCGCCCGGACAATCGCAACACTGATTCCAGTATTCAGGATTGGAGTCCAGTATGTTGGAATCAACGAAAGTCCCGGCGCTGACCCGCGCGATTGAGATCCTCAATTTAATTGGCCGCATCGGCCCCTGCAGCGCGGCGACGATAATAGCGGAGCTGGGGATCCCGAAAAGCACGGTGTATCTGCTGCTGGGCGAGCTGAAAAAGCAGCGCTTCATCAGTATGGATAATCAGGATAACTACTGCCTGTGGACCAAGCTGGTGGAGCTGGCCGGGCAGGCGCTGAGCAAAATGGACCTGCGCGAGCTGGCGCGGCCGCGCCTCACCCGGCTGATGGATGAGTGCGGCCTGCTTTGTCATCTGGGCATTATCGATCAGGGTAACGCCTACTACATTCTGAAAATTGAGTCTCCCGCCACCATCAGCGTGCGCTCGCATGAGGGTAAGAGCCTGTCTCTTTACCGCTCCGGGATCGGCAAATGTTTGCTGGCCTGGCAGCCCGCCAGCGTTCAGGCGTCGATTATCGAAGACCTACAGTGGGAGCGGGCCACGCCAACGACCATCACCGATGCTCAACAGCTGCGGGAGGAGCTGGGGCGGATCCGCGCCCGGGGCTGGAGCTTTGATAATGGCGAGGACTATCCGGATGTGCGCTGCGTGGCTGCCCCGGTATTTAACGCCAATAACGACCTGACCGCCGCCATCTCGGTGGTGGGTACCCGTCTGCAAATCAATGAAGACAATCGCGATTACCTGGCTGGTAAGGCGATTGCCTGCGCGAAAGATATTTCACGTCTGCTGGGGTGGAAAAGCCCCTTCGAACAACTCGCCTCATCATAAGGAGAACATCATGACCCTACCGAAAATTAAACACGTCCGCGCCTGGTTCATCGGCGGCGCCACAGCAGAGCAGGGCGCCGGCGGCGGCGATTACCATGACCAGGGGGCTAACCACTGGATTGACGATCATATCGCCACCCCGATGAGCAAATATAAACAGTATGAGCAGTCCCGGCAGTCGTTTGGCATCAACGTGCTGGGGACGCTGATTGTGGAAGTGGAAGCCGACAACGGACAGACCGGCTTTGCGGTGTCGACGGCCGGGGAGATGGGCTGCTTTATCGTCGAAAAACATCTCAACCGCTTTATCGAAGGCAAATGCGTCAGCGATATCAAACTGATCCATGACCAGATGCTTAACGCCACCCTTTACTACGCGGGATCCGGCGGCCTGGTGATGAATACCATCTCCTGTGTCGACCTGGCGCTGTGGGACCTGTTCGGGAAAGTGGTTGGCCTGCCGGTCTACAAACTGTTGGGTGGGGCGGTGCGCGACGAAATCCAGTTCTATGCCACCGGCGCACGTCCGGACCTGGCGCAGGAGATGGGCTTTATCGGCGGCAAAATGCCTACCCACTGGGGGCCGCACGATGGCGACGCCGGGATCCGCAAAGACGTCGCCATGGTGGCGGATATGCGCGAAAAATGCGGCCCGGATTTCTGGTTAATGCTGGACTGCTGGATGAGCCAGGACGTTAACTATGCCACCAAACTTGCCCATGCCTGCGCCCCTTATAACCTCAAGTGGATCGAAGAGTGCCTGCCGCCGCAGCAGTATGAAGGCTATCGCGAGCTGAAGCGCCAGGCGCCTGCCGGGATGATGGTGACCAGCGGCGAGCACCACGGCACGCTGCAGTCCTTCCGCACCCTGTCGGAAACCGGCATCGATATTATGCAGCCCGACGTCGGCTGGTGCGGCGGCTTAACCACCCTGGTGGAGATCGCGGCCATCGCCAAAGCGCGCGGGCAGCTGGTAGTGCCCCACGGCTCGTCGGTTTACTCACATCATGCGGTGATCACCTTCACCAACACGCCGTTCAGTGAGTTTCTGATGACCAGTCCGGACTGCGCCACGCTGCGCCCGCAGTTCGACCCGATCCTGCTCGGCGAGCCGGTGCCGGAGAGAGGGCGCATTCATAAATCGGTCCTGGATAAACCCGGCTTTGGCGTCGAGCTCAATCGCGACTGCAACCTGAAGCGTCCTTATCAACACTGATTGCGTCGGGCCGCCCGGCGGCCCGCGCCTGAGGATATTATGATGAGCAACACTCTGCTGGAGAGCGTGGTGAAGAAAAACCGCGCCCGCTTAATCCCCTTTATGCTGGCGTTGTACGTGCTGGCGTTTCTTGACCGTTCTAATATCGGTTTCGCCAAAGAGACCTACCAGCTGGATACCGGACTCAGCAATGAGGCCTACGCGCTGGGGGCCGGTATCTTCTTTGTGGTCTATGCCTTCCTCGGGGTGCCGGCCAATCTGCTGATGCGCAAATTTGGCGCCAGGCGATGGATCGGCTGCACCACGCTGCTGTGGGGCGTGCTGTCGGCGGCGATGGCGTGGGCGGATACGGAAGCGAAATTCCTGCTGGTACGTACCCTGCTGGGCGCGGCGGAGGCGGGCTTCTTTCCCGGAATGATCTACCTCACTTCACAGTGGTTTCCCCAGCAAAACCGCGCCAGCATTATGGGGCTGTTTTATATGGGCGCGCCGCTGGCCCTGACGCTGGGATCGCCTTTATCCGGTGCGCTGCTGGAGATGCATGGATTTATGGGCCATCCCGGCTGGTTCTGGATGTTTGTCATTGAAGGCCTGCTCGCCGTCGCCGCGGGAGCGTTCACCTTCTTCTGGCTGGACGATTCGCCGCAGCATGCCCGCTTCCTGAGCGCAGCGGAGAAACAGGCGCTGATAAGCGAGCTGGCGCGCGAGGAGGAGAAAAAGATTGCCTCGCGCCTGTCCGATGCGCTGCGTAACGGGCGGGTCTGGCAGCTGGCGCTGATTTATCTGACCATTCAGGTGGCGGTCTATGGTCTGATTTTCTTCCTGCCCACCCAGGTTGCTGCGCTGCTGGGCACCAAAGTCGGCTTCGTTGCCTCGGTGGTGACGGCCATCCCGTGGGTGGCGGCGCTGTTTGGCACCTGGCTTATCCCTCGCTACTCCGATCGCACCGGCGAGCGACGCAATATTGCCGCCCTGACGCTGCTGGCGGCGGCGGTCGGGATTGCAGTGTCCGGACTGGTGGCGCCGGTGCTGGCTATCATCGCGCTGTGCGTGGCGGCGGTCGGGGTGATTGCCGTGCAGCCGGTCTTCTGGACGATGCCGACGCAGCTGCTGTCCGGCACGGCGCTGGCCGCAGGGATTGGCTTTGTTAACCTGTTTGGCGCCATCGGTGGTTTTCTGGCGCCGATCGTGCGCGTGCAGGCCGAAACGTTGTTCGCCAGCAGCGCCGCCGGACTGTTAACCCTGGCCGGCGTCGCCATTGTCGGGGTGGTCATTATCTTTTCATTGAGCCTTACCCGCGCGGTACCCCAGCGCGGCAGCGTACAGCATTGAATAAAGGAATCGCTATGAACGCACTGTTATCTAACCCCTTCAAACGGGGATTATTACGCGGTGAGACGCAAATCGGCCTGTGGCTGAGCTCCACCTCATCCTACATGGCGGAGATCGCTGCGACGTCGGGATACGACTGGCTGCTGATCGACGGCGAGCATGCCCCGAACACCATTCAGGACCTTTATCATCAGCTGCAGGCGATTGCCCCCTATGCCAGCCAGCCGGTCATTCGCCCGGTCGAGGGCAACCGCAGCCTGATAAAACAGGTGCTGGATATTGGCGCCAGAACCTTGCTGGTGCCGATGGTCGATACCGCCGAGCAGGCTCGGGAGGTGGTCTCAGCGACCCGTTATCCCCCCATCGGGAGCCGCGGCGTTGGCGCCGGCGTGGCGAGAGCGGCGCGCTGGGGAAGGGTGGAGAATTATATGGCGGAGGCGAATGACGAACTCTGTCTGCTGATTCAGGTCGAGAGCCGAACCGCGCTGGAGAACCTGGACGCTATTCTCGAGGTGGACGGCATTGACGGGGTGTTTATCGGTCCGGCGGATCTCTCCGCCTCGCTGGGCTACCCGGACGATGCCGGTCACCCTGACGTGCAGCGGGTGATCGAGCAGAGCATCCGGCGCATTCGCGCGGCGGGGAAAGCGGCCGGATTTCTGGCGGTCGACCCGGCGATGGCGGAAAAATGTCTTGCCTGGGGGGCCAACTTTGTCGCCGTCGGGGTGGATACCATGCTGTATACCCAGGCGCTGGACCGCCGGCTGGCGATGTTTAAATCTGCCAGCGCCCAGCCGCAAGAGAAAACGAGCTATTGACGGCACAGGCTGGCGCTGGGCTCAGACGAGCGCCTGCGCCAGCACCGTCAGCGGATGCTCGCAGCGTTTGCTGGTGGACATCTCAATCTGCCATTTGCAGGTCTCGCAGTCGGTGACGACGAGGTCGGCCCCGCTCTCCTCAATCTGACGGAACAGCGGGGCGCCGATAGCCTGGGATACCGCGTAATTCTCAGTTTTAAACCCGTAGGTGCCTGCGATGCCGCAGCACTGGGAATCCAGCACCTCCAGCTGCAGGCCGGGGATCAGCCGCAGCAGCTCGAGGGTATACAGCGACCAGCCCATCTTTTCCATATGACACGGGGTGTGATAGACCACTTTCAGCGGCAGCGGGCGCAGCGGTAGCGTCCTGCCGGCAGCCAGCTGTTTCCAGATCCAGCGGGTGGCAAGCTCGACGCGATCGCGAAGATCGCTGTTATCGACATCGAGGAGATGGGGGTATTCATCACGTAGCGTAAAGGCGCAGGTCGAGGAGGTGGCAATGATCGGTAGCGTGTTTTCCCGCATCGCGGCGACGTTGCTCTGCGCCTGCTTACGCGCCTTGTCGAAAAAACCGTTGGCGATCAGCGGTACGCCGCAGCATTTTTCTTTTGATAACAACTGCACCCCGGTACCCAGCGCGTTGACGACGCGAATGAGATCTTTACCCAACTGTGGATGGTTATAGTTGACGTAGCAGCCGTGAAAGAAAGCCACCTGTTCGCTGTACTGCTTCTGACGGGCGGCGAGCTGGCGGTAAGCGCGGCGGAAGGTGCCGAAACCATATTTCGGCAGCGTACGCCGGTGATCGATGTTGAGCGTCGCGTCGAGCAGACGGCGCACCGGTTTTAAGCCGGTGGCGGCGTTGACCAGGGGGGCAAAGGGGGTGGAAAGGGTACCCATCAGGTCGGTATGGCTGAGGATGGCGTCGCGCAGGGTCGGCTTTTGCTGGCCGTACTGTGCCCGGGCGCGTTGAATGATATCGCCAATTTTCACATCCGACGGGCAGGCGACCTCGCAGCGCTTGCAGTTAATGCAGTACTTCAGCGCCTCGTCGTACAGCGCGCCATCCTTCAGACGCAGGCGTTCGCCGTCCGGCCCCGCTTGTTTCGGGCCGGGATAGCGCGGATTGACCCGACTTACCGGGCAGGTGGTGGTACAGACCGTGCACTTAATGCAGCTTTCAAAACGGGTATCGTTCATGGCCGGCCTCCGGCAAGGGCGTGGATCTGTCTGGCGGCGTGCAGCGCGGTAACGGCGCAGACGCCGCCGCCACAGCCGAGCTGAATGGCATCGAACCCGCCGAGCAATGAGCCGATGGCGAACAGATTATGGAACGGCTGCCCGCCCAGCAGGGGGCGCAGCAGGGCATCGGTTTTCACGCCGAAGCGCTGCCACGGTTGTGAGGCGAAGAAATCGCGCTGGTACCAGCTTTCCCGTGGCAGGGTCTGGTGAAGGTCGAGGCCGAGGATCGGCTCGCGCACGCTATCGCGAGTGGCGACAAGACCGTTGCTGAAAAAGCTGCCGCTGGCCAGCACGGTAAAGCGCGGACGCAGCGCAATATCGCCGTGATTTCGCGTCCAGACCGCCTCGACGGCGTCCTGTCGATGGCTGATTTTCACTACCTCATCGCCTGCGAGCCAGGCGCCGCCCTCGCGAATGAACTGGCGTTGCAGCTTAGAATGCAAACGCATCCCGGGAACCGAAGGCGGCAGCGTCGGCAGCAGACGCAGCGGGCAGGGTAGACGCGCCTGCAGCCAGGGGTACAGGCGATCGTCGGCGAGGCCAAAACAGGCGGGCATGATCAGCAGGTCATACTGCTGCGCCAGCGGTAGCAGCGCTGCATGCAGGGCCGGCCACATATTCTCATCATCCAGGACGCGGGCGATATTGGCGGCGCGAAACTCGGTCGGGTTGTCACGCAGCACATCCAGCAGCGGTAACTCGATTTCCACCGCCGCGGCGGTAACTCCGTGTTGACCGAGCGCGGCGGCGGCGAGATGCGGCTGAAAATCAGCAAAGCCGCTGATCCCCACCAGACAGGCGCCCTGCGACGGCAGGGGCGCGACAGGCACCTCAAGGGGCGACAGCCATGCCGGGCGCAACGTCCCCAGCGGCGTTACCCGCCGGTGCGGCCGGCGCGCATCGCCCTGCATCACCGCGCCGCAGGCGGCCAGCAGGGCTTCGGTCTGCGTCGCGTATTCGAGCACCGCCTCTGCGCCGAGCCGGGAATAAGGGTGTTCAGGAAGCTGTTCAGCGAGCTGCTGCAGACCTTGTGCGACGTCAGTGACGTTATCGCCGTTGGGCAGCGCCGAGAGCAGGTCTAACGACGCGGAGGAAAAATGCAGCGCGCTCTGCCCGCGGCTGATGATGACGCTGCGCAGGCCGTGCTGATTCAGGGCCAGCCCGCACAGCAGGCCGGCGAGCCCGCCGCCGATAATCGCGCAATCAAACTTCATCCCGGTGCTCCTGTGGCAATCCGCACAGGCCGAGGTAGACCCAGCGGGTGAATTCGCTTTCGCGCAGCGCATCGCCCCAGGCGATGGGCTGCACGCCCTTCCAGCGTTCATTGAGAAATTCCGAGAGCTGGGTTAACGACTGCGCGGGCGTGGTGACGTTAAAGCGCTGCAGCAGGCCGGCAGCGCGGCAGGCGCAGAGTTCCCCCTGACAGGTACCCATGCCAATCCGGGTGCGGCGGCGCAGGTCGAGCAGGGTGTTGACCGCCAGGTTTTCCACCGCGTATTTCACTTCACCGGCAGTGACGGCTTCACATTCGCAGACCAGGCTACGGTGCTGGCGGCTGTCGCCAAGCCAGGACGGGGTGCGATCGCCGTGACGGTAGACGGCCGAGCCGCGCAGCGGGGTGGGGAGGGAGATTATCTTTTGCAGGGTACTTTCCGTTGGCTCCTGTGAACCGGGCAGCGGGGCTTCGGCCGTGGTACAGGGGGTGGTGTTTCCCAGCTTACGACAGACGGCGTCAGTGGCCCACTCGGCCATCAGGCGATAGGTCATCAGCTTGCCGCCGGTGATGGTAATGAAGCCTTCCATACCGTCACGCTGGGCATGGTCGAGCAGGACGATGCCGCGGCTGACGCTGCGCCCGCTGGGATCGTTATCGCTGGCCACCAGCGGGCGGACGCCGGAGTAGGCGCGGAGGATCCGGGTGCGGCCCATGACCGGCGCCAGCTTTTCCCCTTCGCGCAGCAGGGTATCGACCTCCGCCGCTGTTACCCGGTTGTCGTCAATTTCGTCATAAGGAATATGCATTGAGGTAGTGCCGATCAGCGAGATGGTATCGCCGGGCACCAGAATATCGGCGTCGGCCGGCTTACGGCAGCGGTTGATCACCAGGTTGTTAATCCGATGATCGAGGATCAGCAGCGATCCCTTCGCCGGGAACATGGTGATGCGCAGGTCGGCATATTCCGCAATACGCTGCCCCCAGATCCCGGCGGCGTTAACCACCATCCCGGCGTACAGAGTGCGGGCCTGGTGAAGTTGGCGGTCGTATACCTGGACGCCGCAGACGCGATCGCCCCGGCGCAGCAGGCCTGTTACTTCGCAGCCGGTAAGGATCTGCGCGCCGTGTTCGCGGGCGTCGAGCATATTGGCCGCGGTGAGGCGAAACGGGTCGATGGTACCGTCCGGGACCTGCACCGCGCCCAGCAGCGTCGGGTTGACGGCGGGCTCCCGGCGCAGCGCTTCCTGCGGCGAGAGCGGCGTGGCCTCTATGCCAGCCTGCTGACAGGCGTCGATAAAGGTTTGCTGCCATGCCAGGTCATCTTCAGGCAGGGTGATAAACAGCCCATTGGTCGGTTCAATACAGTGGCGGGCGATGCGGCGCAGGATGCGGTTCTCACTGATGCATTCGCGGGCGGATTCGTTGTCGGTCACCGCGTAGCGGGCGCCGCTGTGCAGCAGTCCATGATTCCGGCCGGTCGCCCCGGTGGCGATATCATGGCGCTCAATGAGCAGCGTTCGTAATCCGCGCCGGGCGCAGTCGCGGGCGATACCGGCGCCGGTTGCTCCGCCGCCGATGATAATGACCTCGCTATCAAGACGTCCCGTCATCTTCAGCTCCTCTGCTTTCGTTTAACGCCATTTAGCCACAATTAGTAAGGTTATTGTTTGATTTCGAGCATATTCGCGCGTTATTTGAGCGTGTTATGTGATTTCGTGCTCACATTGGAACGTTTTGTCATATTTCTGTAACAAATTGTGCGATGTTTCACAGTATCAACTCTACGTATTGCCTACCATCGCGACCATATTTGAAGTTGGTGATTAATCTGGGATTTTGTCGTGACGTCAGTAGAAAACAGCAAGGGCCACGGAGGCTGATATGTTAAGTATTTTTAAACCCGCCGCGCATAAAGCGCGTTTGCCAGCAGCGGAGATTGACCCGCTATATCGCCGATTACGCTGGCAGATTTTTATTGGCATCTTTTTTGGTTATGCCGCCTACTATTTGGTTCGTAAGAACTTTGCCCTGGCGATGCCTTATCTTATCGAGCAGGGGTTCTCTCGTGGCGACCTCGGCTTCGCCCTTTCCGGTATCTCCATCGCCTATGGATTTTCGAAATTCATCATGGGATCGGTCTCTGACCGCTCGAATCCGCGCATTTTCCTGCCGGCTGGCTTGATCCTCGCCGCGCTGGTGATGCTGGTGATGGGCTTCGTGCCGTGGGCGACGTCCAGCATCATGATAATGTTCGTGCTGCTGTTCCTCTGCGGCTGGTTCCAGGGGATGGGCTGGCCGCCGTGCGGCCGGACCATGGTGCACTGGTGGTCGCAGAAAGAGCGCGGCGGGATTGTCTCGGTGTGGAACTGCGCGCATAACGTCGGCGGCGGCATTCCGCCGCTGCTGTTCCTGTTAGGGATGGCGTGGTTTAACGACTGGCACGCGGCGCTGTATATGCCGGCATTCGGCGCCATTCTGCTGGCGATTTTCGCCTTCGCAATGATGCGCGACACCCCGCAGTCCTGCGGTCTGCCGCCGATTGAAGAATATAAAAACGACTACCCGGACGATTACAGCGAAAAGCACGAAGAAGAGCTGACGGCGAAGCAGATCTTTATGCAGTACATTCTGCCGAACAAGCTGCTGTGGTACATCGCTATCGCTAACGTCTTCGTTTATCTGCTGCGCTACGGCATTCTCGACTGGTCGCCGACCTACCTGAAAGAAGTTAAACACTTCGCGCTGGATAAATCCTCCTGGGCCTATTTCCTGTACGAGTACGCGGGGATCCCGGGCACGCTGCTGTGCGGTTGGATGTCGGACAAAGTGTTTAAAGGCAACCGCGGCGCCACCGGCGTGTTCTTTATGACCCTGGTGACCATCGCCACTGTCGTTTACTGGCTGAACCCGCCGGGTAATCCGGGCGTCGATATGGCCTGTATGATCATCATTGGCTTCCTGATCTACGGCCCGGTGATGCTGATTGGTCTGCATGCCCTCGAGCTGGCGCCGAAAAAAGCCGCCGGGACCGCCGCGGGCTTCACCGGCCTGTTCGGCTATCTTGGCGGTTCCGTGGCCGCGAGCGCTATCGTCGGCTACACCGTCGATTTCTTCGGCTGGGACGGCGGCTTTATGGTGATGATCGGCGGCAGCGTGCTGGCGGTTATCCTGCTGGTTATCGTGATGCTCGGTGAACGTCGCCATCACCAACAGCTGAAACAAGCCTAAGGAGCGGCGATGAAAATGAAACTTACCGCGCTGATGAGCGGAATGATTCTGTCCAGTTCGGCGCTGTGCTTCAGCGCGACAGCGGCTGATAAAATGGTCATCGCCCACCGCGGCGCCAGCGGGTATCTGCCGGAACATACCCTGCCGGCGAAAGCGATGGCTTACGCTCAGGGGGCGGATTACCTTGAGCAAGACCTGGTGATGACCAAAGACGACCGGCTGGTGGTGTTACACGACCACTATCTCGATCGGGTGACTAACGTTGCGCAGCGTTTCCCGCAGCGAGCGCGTCAAGATGGCCGTTTCTACGCCATCGACTTTACCCTGGCCGAGATTAAATCGCTGAAGTTTACCGAAGGTTTTGAGCCGAAAAATGGTAAGAACGTGCAAACCTATCCCGGGCGATTCCCGATGGGCAAATCCGATTTCCGCATTCATACCTTTGAAGAGGAGATTGAGTTTGTCCAGGGGCTGAATCATTCCACCGGCAAAAACATCGGTATCTACCCGGAAATCAAAGCGCCGTGGTTCCACCACCAGGAAGGCAAAGATATTGCCGCCAGCACATTGAAGGTGCTGAAGGAATATGGCTATACCAGCAAGCAGGATAAGGTTTATCTGCAGTGCTTTGACGCCAACGAGCTCAAACGCATTAAAAATGAGCTGGAGCCGAAGATGGGGATGGATCTCAATCTGGTGCAGCTCATCGCCTATACCGACTGGAATGAAACCCAGCAGAAACAGGCCGATGGTAAGTGGGTGAACTACAGCTATGACTGGATGTTCAAGCCAGGGGCGATGGCGCAGATTGCGCAGTACGCGGACGGTATCGGCCCGGATTACCATATGCTGGTAGCGGAAGGCTCGAAGCCGGGGGCGGTGAAGCTGACGGCGATGGTGAAAGAGGCGCATGCCAGCCATCTGCAGGTGCATCCGTACACCGTGCGCGCGGATCAGTTGCCGGAGTACGCGACTAACGTTAATCAGCTCTATGACGTACTGTATAACCAGGCGGGCGTCGACGGCTTATTTACCGATTTCCCGGATAAAGCGGTGCAGTTCCTGGACGCGAAACACTAAAAAGCCGGATGGCGGCTACGCCTTACCCGGCGTACGAACTGCGGTTTTGTTGACACTGTTCTCGGCGTGCAACGATTTCGACCCGGGAATAACGTTTGTTCTATGTTATTTCCTGGAAGATTGCGCTCCCGATATTTCTTCTGCGTTATGCCTTTCATAGCGCAGGGAGCGCACAGGGGGAGGCCAGTCGCCGCCTCCCCCTGTACCCCCGGGCTCCGGCCAGCAAAATCGCCGCTGCGCGGTCCCTTCGACTTATCCCTGCAGGCTTCGGGTCGGGCCGAGGTAGCGTCCATGCAAAACACGGCCCTCAGCCCGCATCCATGCGGGCTGCCCCGGCCTTCCGGGAACGTCTCAGCGATTTTGAGGCCGTCAACACCGGCAGTTTCAGCAGCCCAGGGCGGCAGTGCGTAAACGGCCGGTCCTGGAACAGTAGGTCGGGTAAGCGTAGCGCCACCTGACAAGACTACATCTCGATCTCAATATCGCCTTTCGCCCGGCAGCAGCAGGGCAAAATTTCTCCCGGCTGGATAAAGGCCAGCGGCTCGGTCAGCCAGTCAACCTGGCCGGAGACCAGACGCGTGCGGCAGGAGCCGCAGTAGCCTTCGCGGCACTGATATTCGACGTCGATATTATGCGACTCCAGCGCCGCCAGCAGGGAAGGGTGTTCATCCTGACACTCAAGGCGAGTGTCAGAGATTTTCAGGAAGATCCGCTTCATTACAGCTGGAAGTTACTCAGATCGTCGGCATCGACTTCAGAATCGATCTGGCCGACGAGATAAGAACTGACTTCCACTTCCTGCGGCGCCACCTGAACGTTGTCGGAGACCAGCCAGGTGTTGATCCATGGGATCGGGTTGGAGCGGGTCTGGAACGGCAGATCGAGGCCCACCGCCTGCATGCGGATATTGGTGATGTACTCGACGTACTGGCAGAGAATATCTTTATTCAGGCCGATCATCGAGCCGTCGCGGAACAGGTAGTCCGCCCACTCTTTCTCCTGCTGCGCCGCCAGCACGAACAGGTCATAGCACTCCTGCTTGCACTCTTCGGCGATTTCCGCCATTTCCGGATCGTCGCTGCCGGAGCGCAGCAGGTTCAGCATATGCTGGGTGCCGGTCAGGTGCAGCGCTTCATCGCGGGCGATCAGGCGGATAATTTTGGCGTTGCCTTCCATCAGTTTGCGTTCGGCAAAGGCGAAGGAGCAGGCGAAGCTGACGTAGAAGCGGATCGCTTCCAGGGCATTAACGCTCATCAGGCACAGATAGAGTTTCTTTTTCAGCTCGCGCAGATTCACGGTCACGGTTTTGCCGTTGACGGTGTGGGTGCCTTCGCCCAGCAGATGCCAGTAGCTGGTCATCTCGATCAGCGAATCGTAATAGTGAGAGATGCCTTCCGCACGTTTCTGGATCTGCTCGTTGGTGACGATGTCGTCGAACACGGTCGCCGGGTCGTTGACGATGTTGCGGATGATGTGAGTGTACGAACGCGAGTGAATGGTCTCGGAGAAGGCCCAGGTTTCTACCCAGGTCTCCAGCTCCGGGATGGAGATCAGCGGCAGCAACGCCACATTCGGGCTACGGCCCTGGATGGAGTCGAGCAGCGTCTGGTACTTCAGGTTGCTGATGAAAATATGTTTTTCATGTTCCGGCAGCGCCTGGTAGTCGATGCGATCGCGGGAAACGTCAACCTCTTCCGGACGCCAGAAGAAGGAGAGCTGCTTTTCAATCAGCTTTTCAAAGATGTCGTATTTTTGCTGATCGTAGCGGGCCACGTTAACCGGCTGGCCAAAAAACATGGGTTCCAGCAGCTGATCGTTTTTCGTCTGTGAAAAAGTGGTGTATGCCATTGAAGTGAGTCCTGTTGAACTGTATTGCCCGGCAGGAATGGGTTGGCCGGGCCTACACAAACGTAGGCCGGGTAAGCGTAGCGTTACCCGGCAAAAATACCTTAGATCTTACAAGCGCCGCTTTCGCAGCCGTCGTCCTGGATGGACGGGGCCAGGTCATCCTGGGCGTCTTCAGCGCCATCACGGGTGTTGTGATAGTACAGCGTTTTGACGCCGAATTTATAGGCGTTGAGCAGGTCTTTAAGCAACTGCTGCATCGGCACTTTTCCGGACGGGAAGCGCGTCGGATCGTAGTTAGTGTTGGCAGAGATCGACTGGTCGATAAACTTCTGCATGATACCCACCAGCTGCAGATAACCGTCGTTGTTCGGCATCTCCCACAGCAGCTCGTAGGCGTTCTGCAGGTTTTCGTAATCCGGCACCACCTGGCGCAGGATACCGTCCTTGGACGCTTTGATACTCACGTGGCCGCGCGGCGGCTCAATGCCGTTGGTGGCGTTGGAGATCTGCGACGAGGTCTCGGACGGCATCAGCGCGGAGAGCGTGGAGTTGCGCAGGCCGTGGGTTTTAATGGATTCGCGCAATGCTTCCCAGTCGTAGTGCAGGGGTTCGCTGACGATGCCGTCCAGATCTTTCTTATAGGTATCGATCGGCAGGATGCCCTGCGCATAGGTGGTTTCGTTGAACCACGGGCAGGCGCCTTGCTCGATAGCCAGCTCGTTAGAGGCCTTCAGCAGATAGTACTGAATCGCTTCGAACGTTTTGTGCGTCAGGTTGTTGGCGCTGCCGTCGGAGTAGCGTTTGCCATGCTTCGCCAGATAGTAAGCGAAGTTGATCACGCCGATACCCAGCGTACGACGCCCCATCGCGCCGCGTTTAGCCGCCGGGATGGGGTAATCCTGATAGTCGAGCAGCGCATCCAGAGCACGCACCGCCAGCACCGCCAGCTCTTCCAGCTCGTCGAGGCTGTCGATAGCCCCGAGGTTGAAGGCCGACAGGGTGCACAGTGCGATTTCGCCGTTTTCGTCGTTGACATCTTCCAGCGGTTTGGTCGGCAGAGCAATCTCCAGGCACAGGTTAGACTGACGCACCGGGGCGACTACCGGATCGAACGGGCTGTGGGTGTTGCAGTGGTCAACGTTCTGGATATAGATGCGGCCGGTAGAGGCGCGCTCCTGCATCATCAGCGAGAACAGCTCAACGGCTTTAATACGCTGCTTGCGAATGCTGTCGTCCTGCTCGTACTGGGTGTACAGGCGCTCAAACTCGTCCTGATCGGCGAAGAAGGCGTCATACAGGCCCGGGACGTCGGAAGGGCTGAACAGGGTAATATCGCCGCCCTTCAGCAGACGGGTGTACATCAGCTTGTTGATCTGTACCCCGTAGTCCATGTGACGAACGCGGTTGGCGTCGGTACCACGGTTGTTTTTCAGCACCAGCAGGCTTTCCACTTCCAGATGCCACATTGGGTAGAAGAGGGTTGCCGCGCCGCCGCGTACGCCGCCCTGCGAGCAGGATTTCACCGCGGTCTGGAAATGCTTGTAGAACGGAATGCAGCCGGTGTGGAAGGCTTCGCCGCCGCGGATCGGGCTGCCCAGCGCGCGAATGCGCCCGGCGTTGATGCCGATGCCGGCGCGCTGGGAAACGTATTTCACAATCGCGCTGGAGGTGGCGTTGATGGAATCCAGGCTGTCGCCGCACTCGATCAGCACGCAGGAGCTGAACTGACGGGTTGGGGTACGCACGCCGGACATGATCGGCGTCGGCAGCGAGATTTTAAAGGTGGACACCGCGTCGTAGAAACGCTTGATATAGTCCAGACGCGTTTCGCGCGGATAGTTCGAGAACAGGCAAGCGGCGACCAGAATATAGAGGAACTGCGCGCTCTCATAAATTTCGCCGGTGACGCGGTTTTGTACCAGATACTTGCCTTCCAGCTGTTTAACGGCTGCGTAGGAGAAGTTCATGTCGCGCCAGTGGTCGAGGAAACCGTCCATCTGCTGGAACTCTTCTTCCGTGTAGTCTTCCAGCAGATGATGATCGTATTTACCTTTCTCGACCATCTTCACCACGTGATCGTAGAGCGCCGGCGGCTCAAACTGACCGAAGGCTTTTTTACGCAAATGGAAAATCGCCAGACGCGCGGCGAGGTACTGGTAATCCGGTGCGTCGCGGGAGATCAGATCCGCAGCGGCTTTAATAATGGTTTCGTGGATGTCCGCGGTTTTGATGCCGTCATAGAACTGGATATGGGAGCGCAGCTCTACCTGGGAAATCGAAACGTTATTCAGTCCTTCTGCCGCCCAATCCAGTACGCGATGGATTTTGTCGAGATTGATGCGCTCGGTGGTCCCGTCGCGCTTTGTCACCAGCAGACTCTGATTCATGTGGATTTTACCTGTCCGTGAAAGAAAATATCCCCCGTTTATCCACAGAAGGCCGTTGTGACTAACTCTGTGGATAAATACTATATGTAGGGGGTTGTCGATAAAAGAAACGCTATATGGTGAGTATTTTAGTAAGGAATCTTTTGAGTACAAGGGTTGATTTTGACGTTAAATTGAGGTTGCGGAAGGGTAATAATCCGCAAGTCCACGTCGCATAAGGCCTGGAGAAGAAGTCAATAAAACAGAAAAAAAAATGAAAATTTGATCGAGTGCTGATTTCTTCATCGGAAGAAATAATCACGCGGCTTGATGCCGCGCAATCATCATAAGCGGAGGTGTTGACCTCAGTCCTGTTTGGCGGTGGTATGCAACATATAGTTAACATCAACCCCCGGCGCTAACTTGAAGGTATTGGTCAGCGGATTGTAATGCAGACCGATGATATGCTGCTCTTTCAGAGTAGTCTGATCTACCCAGCCCAGCAGCTCGGCCGGCTTGATAAACTTCTTCACATCATGAGTGCCTTTGGGCACCATCTTCATGACATATTCCGCCCCGACTACCGCCATCAGCCAGGCCTTGCCGTTGCGGTTGATGGTGGAGAAGAAGACCTGGCCGCCGGGCTTCACTAACCGCGCGCAGGCGTGCACCACCGACTGCGGGTCGGGGACGTGCTCCAGCATCTCCATGCAGGTCACGACGTCATACTGCTGCGGGTGCTTCGCGGCATGTTCCTCAACTGTTTCCTGAACATAGTCTACCTGAATACCGCTCTCCAGGGCGTGCAGCCTGGCGACCTGCAGCGGTTCGGCCCCCATGTCCAGCCCGGTGACCGTCGCGCCTTCGCGCGCCATGCTCTCGGCGAGGATGCCGCCGCCGCAGCCGACATCGAGGACTTTTTTACCGAACAGGCCGCCGGAACGTTCGGCAATATAGCCCAGCCGCAGCGGGTTGATGCGGTGGAGCGGTTTGAACTCGCCCTCCAGATCCCACCAGCGCGAGGCGACGGCTTCGAATTTGGCGATTTCAGCATGATCGACGTTAGGGGCTACCGACGTTTTTTCGGCATTCATGGGCGCTTTTACTCCTTTTCTGTTCAGACCTGCGAGTATATCAGCAGCGCGCCATGAATAAACCGTATTGCTTTACCTCTATTAGCGCGGCTGTGTTATAATTTGCGACCTTTGAATCCGGGATACAGTAGAGGGATAGCGGTTAGATGAGCGACCTTGCGAGAGAAATTACACCGGTCAACATTGAGGAAGAGCTGAAGAGCTCCTATCTGGATTATGCGATGTCGGTCATTGTTGGCCGTGCGCTGCCAGATGTCCGAGATGGCCTGAAGCCGGTACACCGTCGCGTACTTTACGCCATGAACGTATTGGGCAATGACTGGAACAAAGCCTATAAAAAATCAGCCCGTGTCGTTGGTGACGTAATCGGTAAATACCACCCGCACGGCGACTCCGCGGTATACGACACCATCGTGCGTATGGCGCAGCCGTTCTCGCTGCGTTACATGCTGGTGGACGGCCAGGGTAACTTTGGTTCCATCGACGGCGACTCCGCCGCGGCGATGCGTTATACCGAAATTCGTCTGGCGAAAATCGCTCATGAGCTGATGGCCGATCTTGAAAAAGAGACGGTCGATTTCGTCGACAACTATGACGGTACGGAGCGTATTCCGGACGTCATGCCGACCAAAATTCCTAACCTGCTGGTGAACGGCGCCTCCGGGATCGCCGTAGGGATGGCCACCAACATACCGCCGCATAACCTGACGGAAGTGATTAACGGCTGTCTGGCGTATGTTGACGATGAAGACATCAGCATTGAAGGGCTGATGGCGCATATTCCTGGCCCTGATTTCCCGACCGCCGCCATTATCAATGGCCGTCGCGGCATCGAAGAGGCCTATCGCACCGGTCGCGGTAAAGTGTACATCCGCGCGCGCGCGGAAGTGGAAGTGGACGCGAAATCCGGCCGCGAAACCATCATCGTGCACGAAATTCCGTATCAGGTGAACAAAGCGCGCCTGATCGAGAAAATCGCCGAGCTGGTCAAAGAAAAACGCGTGGAAGGCATCAGCGCGCTGCGTGACGAGTCTGATAAAGACGGGATGCGCATCGTGATTGAAGTGAAGCGCGATGCGGTAGGGGAAGTGGTGCTTAACAACCTCTATTCCCAGACCCAGCTGCAGGTCTCCTTCGGCATCAACATGGTAGCTCTGCACCATGGTCAGCCGAAGATCATGAACCTGAAGGACATCATCGCCGCGTTTGTACGCCACCGCCGTGAAGTGGTGACCCGTCGTACGATTTTCGAACTGCGCAAAGCGCGCGACCGGGCGCATATCCTCGAAGCGCTGGCCGTTGCGCTGGCCAATATCGACCCGATTATCGAACTGATCCGTCGCGCGCCGACCCCGGCAGAAGCGAAAACGGCGCTGGTTGCCCAGGCGTGGGATCTTGGTAACGTCGCGGCGATGCTGGAGCGCGCCGGGGATGACGCCGCGCGTCCGGAATGGCTGGAGCCAGAGTTCGGCGTGCGCGACGGTAAATACTACCTGACCGAGCAGCAGGCTCAGGCGATTCTGGATCTGCGTCTGCAGAAACTGACCGGCCTTGAGCATGAAAAACTGCTCGACGAATATAAAGAGCTGCTGGAGCAGATCGCGGAGCTGCTTCACATTCTCGGCAGCGCCGACCGTCTGATGGAAGTGATTCGCGAAGAGCTGGAGCTGATCCGCGACCAGTTCGGCGACGAACGTCGTACCGAAATCACCGCCAACAGCGCTGATATTAACATCGAAGATCTGATCAACCAGGAAGATGTGGTGGTCACCCTGTCGCATCAGGGGTATGTGAAGTATCAGCCGCTGACCGACTACGAAGCACAGCGTCGTGGCGGTAAAGGCAAATCGGCAGCGCGCATTAAAGAAGAAGACTTTATCGACCGCCTGCTGGTGGCCAACACCCATGACACCATCCTCTGCTTCTCAAGCCGCGGCCGTCTGTACTGGATGAAGGTCTATCAGCTGCCGGAAGCCAGCCGCGGCGCGCGCGGTCGGCCGATCGTCAACCTGCTGCCGCTGGAAGCCGATGAGCGCATCACCGCCATCCTGCCGGTCCGCGAGTACGAAGAGGGCGTCAACGTCTTTATGGCGACCGCCAGCGGTACCGTGAAGAAAACCGCGCTGACCGAGTTCAGCCGTCCGCGTTCCGCCGGTATCATCGCGGTCAACCTGAACGAAGGCGATGAGCTGATCGGCGTCGATCTGACCTCTGGTCAGGATGAAGTGATGCTGTTCTCCGCGGCCGGTAAGGTTGTACGCTTCAAGGAAGACGCCGTTCGCGCCATGGGCCGTACCGCCACCGGCGTACGCGGTATTAAGCTTGCGGAAAACGACAGCGTCGTCTCGCTGATTATTCCACGCGGCGAAGGCGCGATCCTGACGGTGACGCAAAACGGTTACGGTAAACGTACCGCGGCGGCGGAGTATCCGACCAAGTCGCGTGCCACCCAGGGCGTTATTTCGATCAAAGTCACCGAGCGTAACGGTTCCGTGGTCGGCGCCGTGCAGGTGGATGACTGCGATCAGATCATGATGATCACCGACGCCGGGACGCTGGTGCGTACCCGCGTTTCCGAAGTGAGCATCGTGGGCCGTAACACCCAGGGCGTGATCCTCATCCGCACCGCGGAAGATGAAAACGTGGTGGGTCTGCAGCGCGTGGCTGAGCCGGTGGATGATGAAGAGCTGGATGCCATCGACGGTAGCGCGGCGGAAGGCGATGACGATATCGCCCCGGAAGCGGATACCGATGACGATGTCGCCGAAGACGAAGAATAATCGTCCGAGGTAAATGTTCTGGAAGGGCCGGGTATTTTCCCGGCCCTTTTTGCATTAACATTGCGGCAAAGCCGGTTTACCGCTACCTTAACCGCATTCTGTTGAGTCCCTGACGGCCGAGCATCGCCACATTGAAATATCTTGCCTCTTTTCATACAACCCTGAAGGTTTCACGTTATCTGTTCAGAGCGCTGGCGGTATTGCTGTGGCTGCTTATTGCGTTTGTCTCTGTGTTTTATATCGTCAACGCGCTGCACGAGCGGGAAGCCGAAATCCATCAGGAGCTTAATCTCAACGCCGATCAGGCCCAGCGCTATATCCAGCGTACCGCGGATGTAATGAAAGAGCTGAAGTATGTCGCCGGTAATCGCTTGTCGGCAGGGGACGCGGTAGCGCAAGGGCAAAACGGCGATATGGCGGTGCCCAACTTTGAACCCCTGTACCCCGATTCCGACTGCAGCGCGATGAGCGCCACCTGGCGTAATTCGCTGCAGTCGCTGGCATGGTTTATGCGCTACTGGCGGGATAATTTTACTGCCGCCTACGACCTTAACCGCATCTTTCTCATCGGCAGCGATAACCTCTGCATGGCCAACTTTGGCCTGCGGGACGTGCCGATTGAGCGCGATCAGGCGCTGAAAGTCCTGCATCAGCGCATAGAGCAATATCGCAACGCGCCGCAAAATGAGCGCGGCAACAACCTGTTCTGGATAAGCCAGGGCGTTCGCCCTGGGGTGGGCTATTTTTACGCCCTGACGCCGGTCTATATGGCCAATCGCCTGCAGGCGATGCTGGGCGTGGAGCAGACCATCCGCATGGAAAGCTTCTTTACGCCGGGCAGTTTGCCGATGAGCGTGACGATCTTTGACGATAACGGCCAGCCGCTGATTTCGCTGGCCGGTGCGGAAGGTAAAATCCAGAGCGAAGCGAAGTGGATGCAGGAGCGGATGTGGTTTGGCTACAGTTCGGGTTTCCGCGAGCTGGTGCTGAAAAAAAGCCTCTCGCCGTCCTCCCTGAGCATCGTCTATTCCGTCTCGGTAGATCAGGTGCTGGAGCGGATCCGTATGCTGATCATCAATGCTATCGTTCTTAATATCCTCAGCGGCGCGATGCTGTTCGCGCTGGCGCGGATGTATGAGCGGCGCATTTTTATCCCCGCGGAGAATGACGCCCAGCGCCTGGAAGAGCACGAGCAGTTCAACCGCAAAATTGTGGCTTCTGCCCCGGTAGGGATCTGTATTCTGCGCACTGCCGACGGGACCAATATTCTCAGTAATGAACTGGCGCACAACTACCTGAACATGCTGACCCACGAGGACCGCCAGCGGCTGACGCAGATCATCTGCGGCCAGCAGGTCAATTTTGTCGACGTGCTGACCAGCAACCATACCAACCTGCAGATTAGCTTTGTTCATTCACGCTATCGCAATGAAAACGTCGCCATTTGCGTGCTGGTGGACGTTTCCGCCCGCGTGAAAATGGAGGAGTCGCTGCAGGAGATGGCCCAGGCGGCGGAGCAGGCCAGCCAGTCGAAATCGATGTTCCTGGCGACCGTTAGCCATGAGCTGCGTACCCCGCTGTATGGCATCATCGGTAACCTCGATCTGCTGCAGACCAAAGCGTTGCCGAAAGGCGTCGATCGCCTTGTGACGGCGATGAACAACTCCTCCAGCCTGCTGCTGAAAATCATCAGCGATATTCTTGATTTCTCGAAAATCGAGTCCGAGCAGTTGAAGATCGAGCCGCGGGAGTTCTCTCCGCGCGAAGTCATGAACCATATCTCCGCTAACTATCTGCCGTTGGTGGTGCGCAAGCAGCTGGGCCTGTACTGCTTTATCGAGCCGGACGTTCCGGAACAAATGTCCGGCGACCCGATGCGCCTGCAGCAGGTGATCTCAAATCTGCTCAGCAATGCGATAAAGTTCACCGATACCGGCTGTATTGTCCTGCACGTCCAGTGCGCGGGGGATTATCTGCAGATTAGCGTTCGCGACACCGGAGAGGGGATCCCGGCGAAAGAGGTATTGCGCCTCTTCGATCCTTTCTTTCAGGTGGGGACCGGCGTGCAGCGCAATTTTCAGGGCACCGGCCTTGGCCTGGCGATCTGTGAAAAACTGATCAGCATGATGGATGGTGATATTGCTGTCGAAACCGAGCCGGGGATGGGTAGCCGCTTTACCATCCGTATTCCTCTGTATGGCGTGCAGAATACCTCACCGGTGAGCAGAGACGGTTTCGCTGGCAAGACCTGCTGGCTGGCGATTCATAACACTTCGCTGGCGATGTTCGTCACCTCGCTGCTCAGCTACCACGGCCTGACGGTCCGCCGCCATGCCGGCGAAACGCCGGACGCCGAGGATGTCTTACTCACTGACGATGAGGCGCTGAGCGGATGGCAGGGAAGGGCCATGGTCATCTTCTGTCGCCGTCATATCGGTATTCCGCAGGAGCGGTCCGCCGGCGAATGGCTGCACAGCGTGACGACTCCCCACGAACTGCTGCCGCTGCTGGGGCGTATTTTCCATGTTGCGCTCGCCAGTGCGGAAAATAGCCCGGCGCTGATGGCCCCGGAGGCGCAGGCCGGCAATAACGACGACATGATGATCCTCGTGGTCGACGATCACCCGATCAACCGCCGCCTGCTGGCGGATCAGCTGGGGTCGCTCGGCTACCAGTGCGTGACCGCGAACGACGGGATCGACGCGCTCAACGTCCTCAGCAAGCAGCACATCGATATCGTGCTCAGCGACGTCAACATGCCTAATATGGATGGTTATCGCCTGACGCAGCGCATTCGTCAGCTTGGCCTGACGCTGCCGGTGATTGGCGTAACGGCCAATGCCCTGGCGGAAGAGAAGCAGCGCTGTCTGGAATCGGGGATGGACAGTTGTCTGTCCAAGCCGGTCACCCTCGACGTACTGAAGCAAACGCTGACGGTATATGCGGCGCGGGTGCGTAAAGGGCGGGAATAATGGGGGGCTCCGTCTCGCCGGGGCGAGACGGAGAGGGCGAAGAGATTACTCTTTGTCCGTCGCGCTCAGCGAGACGGAAGAGAGGTAGTTCAGCAAGGCGATGTCGTTTTCGACGCCCAGCTTCATCATCGCCGATTTCTTCTGGCTGCTGATGGTTTTAATGCTGCGATTAAGCTTTTTGGCGATCTCGGTTACCAGGAAACCTTCGGCGAACAGGCGCAGTACTTCGCTCTCTTTCGGCGACAGGCGTTTATCGCCATAGCCGCTGGCGCTGATTTTTTCCAGCAGGCGAGAGACGCTTTCCGGGGTGAATTTCTTCCCTTTCTGCAGCGCGGCCAGCGCTTTTGGCAGGTCGGTCGGCGCCCCCTGCTTGAGGACGATCCCTTCGATATCCAGATCCAGCACCGCGCTAAGGATCGCCGGATTGTTGTTCATGGTCAGAACAATGATCGACAGATCCGGGAAGTGGCGCTTGATGTATTTAATCAGCGTGATCCCGTCGCCGTATTTGTCACCGGGCATGGACAGATCGGTGATCAGCACATGGGCGTCCAGCTTCGGAAGATTGTTGATAAGGGCCGTGGAGTCTTCAAACTCGCCAACGACGTTCACCCACTCAATTTGCTCAAGTGACTTACGAATACCGAACAGTACGATCGGATGGTCATCGGCAATAATTACGTTCATAGTGTTCATGTATAAGGCTACCTTCTACAGCAAGCTCTTGACGTAAGCGTCAATGTCGCTGATATATTTTTCTATGCCTTGCGCATCCTTTTCGCGAATCAGATGCTCAAGCGTTTCACATAACTGCTTGCCGGGTATCAGATTAAGCATAGCAAATGCCCCTTTGAGGCGGTGGGCGGTTTGCGCCAGAGCAGCAAAATCGCCCGCTTCGATTTCAGTATACAATCTCTGAACATCATCCGGTACCGTATCGGCAAACAGTGCGTAATAGCCGCTGGCATGGAGTTCGGCGTTACTCTCGTTTCCTGAGGTGACGGGCTGAACCGCCTCCTCCGCCAGCTGCTGCTCAATAAGCTGCAGGATAGCCTCCTGCATCGCCGTGCTAATATTAAAGTTGACCCGCAGTTGGCCCGGGCCGATCTTGCGTATCCCGACCTCATCATCGCTTAAAAGCAAGCCTGAAGCAGTAAGATTAGACGGATTATCCGTTAAATAAAGATCAAAGGCTTGACTGGTCGCCCGATCGTCCGGTGTGATGCAGGACGCTCCCCAGCTCTCCAGCTGGCGAGTGACAATCCGCCGCACTTCGCTGGAAGTCACATCCAGCAGGACGATAACGTCATCCAGCAAATGCTCTCCCGCCTCTGGCGCCTCTTCGCTAGCCGGCATTTTCAGATGCAGGGTATAGCGCGTCCCCAGCGACTCCCGGGCTTTAATGGTCAATTGCCCGCCCAGCTTGCGCGTCATGCGGTCGCATAGCCAGAAGGTAAGGGCGTTTGCTTTGCCGTACAGGTCGCTCTGGGTCTCGTTGAGATACGGGAAGTGCATATTGTCGATCTCGTTTGCCGAGACGCCGTTGCCGGTATCCAGAATGCGGAAGGTCAGGCGATCGCTGGCCGACTCATCCTGACAGACGTCGAGGGTGATCTTGCCGATAGGCGTGGTCGTCACTGAATATTGGATTAACAGCACCAGCGTGCGCCGCAGAGCTTCACGGTCGCCATAGCGCTGCTCGCCGGCCGGGAGCGCATTGTTGATGAGCAGCTGCAGACCCTTGCGTTTCATCGCCGGCAGCACTTCCGGCACGACGTCGTCAATAAGCTCCTGCACCGAGAACAACGTCTGGTTGGTTTTCCAGGCATCGCTTTCCAGCAGATTGGCGAGCTGAATGTCATCGATGAGTTTGACCAGCTCATCGGCATGCTGGGCCAGCGTCCGATTCTCTGTACTACTGAGCGCCGCCGCCTCTGCCGCCAGCGTCAGCGCGGGCTGCTTCAGGGCGCTGCCGATGTGCTGCATAAAGGCGGCCCGTCCCTGCTGGTTTTTCTCATACAAGCGCTGGGCCTGCTTGAGCTTTTTATTGACCAGCACTTCGCGGTCCTGATCACGGATGATCAGGATCTGGGTGCGCGGCGCTACCTGGCTGCGATACTGGCGGATTTCATACTGCTCATTATTGACGGTGGCCTGAATTACCCCCTGATGCTGGTCCGCCATATTGGTGATGTTCTGCAGATTCAGGTGCGGAAGCAGATGGTCGGCAATTGGATTGCTGATAACCGTTCGGTTGGCTTCCTGATCGTGAACGAGCAGCCCCAGCGGCAGCAGAGAAACAATCTCTTCGTTAATGGCGCGCAGCAGGCGCAGTTCGCTGTTGGCGGCGGAGGGGAGCCCGGCGCCAGACGAATGGCTGCGTCCTTTATAGTGGCGAAAGGTGGTAAAACCAAACAGCGCCAGCGCCAGCAGACCAATGTTGAGCAGCAGCGGCAGAAGAATGTTCTGCATGGACTCCAGCAGCATGGTGCTCATTGGTACCGTCCACAGCAACTGCATACCGGTGGTGCTGATGTCGGTGGCGATGTCAATCTGCATGCCGTTAAAGGTGATCCCGATATGATCGGCGCTCTCTTTATCCGGCGTGGTGGCGAGATTTTGCGACGGGTCAGGCTCGATACGGAAGCTGTCGATGGTCATGCCGGGCGGGATCAGATCGTTAATCGGCAGGTCGAAGGCGACCACCGTGGCAAGGTGTCCGGGCTGGTTGAAGGTGGTGCGTAACGTAAAATAGTGCGCGTTCTGCCAGGCGAGATGGCGCAGCGGCGAGAACGTCTCGCGCTCATCAAGGGTATTAGCCTGCAGCAGCATTTCCGCGCGCCGCGACTCCACGACGCTGCTGATCGTTGACTCTTTGAAGCTCGAAGAGAGGTCCTTCAACGGCAGGGTGGAGACCAGGATCAGACTATTGTCCAGGCCGTTGAGATAGTACATCGACCACGGAATGGTCTCCGCGCCCCACAAAATATCGAGATAATCGGACATTTTCTGCGTCATTTCGAGGGTGGAGCTGTCATGGGAGCCAAAGATCAGGGCTTCGGTTTTACGCCGGGGTTTCTCCAGGTAGTAAACGTCCTGTTTTAAACGCGTCTCCTGCAGACCGCCGCTTGCGGTGTTGACTGAGGTGGCGGCGATATTGTCGTAGATCTGCCAGGTGGCATAGCGCCAGGCGTCAATGCGCTGGTGCAGAGCGTGGGAGACATCAACCACCTGATAGCTTTTCTCCTTCAGCCAGGCATTGACGGCGCTTTGGATCATCACCCCCATTGTCGCCAGCAGGACAATAACCATCAAAATGAAGAAGCGGCTGATGTTGCCGGGGATCAGGGAGAATTTTTTCGGGGTCATCTTGTGGCTGAACGACTCATCATTGTTTGTAAACAGGATGTAGCGCCAGAGTAACTGGCAACAAAGCAGATGCTGCTGGCAGTATAAAGGCTAATGGCGTAAATCCATACTACAGATTGGTGCCAGCGGTGCGATGCCGCCCAGGAATTATCTTAGAAACGAAGCGTAAATGAAACCGCGCCGGGAAGGTTAACCGGCGACGATATTGACGGAAACAAAAGGGAAGAATCGCACGAAATAACAAGACATTGGCAGAATATGCCCCACTGATGGCCTAATTGATTGATTAATAGTCGTTAGGGAATCATTAGCCGTAGCACAGATAAATTAAAGTTGTGTAAAGAAGGGTAAAAAAAACCGGATGCGAGGCATCCGGTTGAAATAGGGGTAAACAGACATTCAGAACTGAATGACGGTAATAAATAAAGTTAATGATGATAGCGACTCTTATTTTAGCCACCAATGATCATTTTGTTTTACCATTCAGTGCTATAGATATGTTGTCGTCTATCGCTTTGATTATAAAAGGTTAAATATTTTTTTTGATGATTAGTGCGTATTTCCCTGACCATTTTGCGGTGAAAAAAGTTCCGCTGAATTTACAAATTGAAACATCTTGTGGGAACTTTGAAACATCTTAGAAGTTTTAGTATCATATTCTTGTTGGATTATTCTGCATTTTGCAGCACAATGAAATAGCCGACTGATTAGAAGGGTAATCAGTAAGCAGTGGCATAATAAAAGGCATATAACAAACAGAGGGTTAATAACATGAAAGTTAAAGTACTGTCCCTCCTGGTACCGGCTCTGCTGGTAGCAGGCGCAGCAAATGCGGCTGAAATTTATAACAAAGACGGCAACAAATTAGACCTGTACGGTAAAATTGACGGTCTGCACTACTTCTCTGACGACAAGAGCGTCGACGGCGACCAGACCTACATGCGTGTAGGCGTGAAAGGCGAAACCCAGATCAACGACCAGCTGACCGGTTACGGCCAGTGGGAATACAACGTTCAGGCGAACAACACTGAAAGCTCCAGCGATCAGGCATGGACTCGTCTGGCATTCGCAGGCCTGAAATTTGGCGACGCGGGCTCTTTCGACTACGGTCGTAACTACGGCGTAGTATACGACGTAACGTCCTGGACCGACGTTCTGCCGGAATTCGGCGGCGACACCTACGGTTCTGACAACTTCCTGCAGTCCCGTGCTAACGGCGTTGCAACCTACCGTAACTCTGATTTCTTCGGTCTGGTTGACGGCCTGAACTTTGCTCTGCAGTATCAGGGTAAAAACGGCAGCGTCAGCGGCGAAGGCGCGACCAACAACGGTCGTGGTTGGAGCAAACAGAACGGCGACGGCTTCGGCACCTCTCTGACCTACGATATTTGGGATGGCATCAGCGCTGGTTTCGCGTACTCTCACTCCAAACGTACCGACGAGCAGAATAGTGTTCCGGCACTGGGTCGTGGCGACAACGCTGAAACCTACACCGGCGGTCTGAAATACGACGCCAACAACATCTACCTGGCCACTCAGTACACCCAGACCTACAACGCAACTCGCGCCGGTTCCTTGGGCTTTGCTGACAAAGCGCAGAACTTCGAAGTGGTTGCTCAGTACCAGTTCGACTTCGGTCTGCGTCCGTCCGTGGCTTACCTGCAGTCTAAAGGTAAAAACCTGCAGAATAACTTCACAGGTGTAAACTACGGCGACCAGGACATCCTGAAGTATGTTGACGTTGGCGCGACCTACTACTTCAACAAAAACATGTCCACCTATGTTGACTACAAAATCAACCTGCTGGATGAAAACGACTTCACTCGTAAAGCCGGTATCTCTACCGACGACGTGGTTGCACTGGGCCTGGTTTACCAGTTCTAAGTTGCAAGCTGCATAACAAAAAGGCGCCTCTGGCGCCTTTTTTTATGTCCGGTTTAACCTCGCTGGTATACTCTTGTCGCCCTGGTAAGAGGAGCCTCGATTAATGGATATGACTTTCTTTCGCGCCGCGCTGCTGGGCGCCTGCGTTCTGCTCTCTGGCTGCGATTCAGCTACCACTCCTGCGACCCCCACCGCGACGGCCACCGTGCTGGATGGCAAAACGATGGGCACCTTCTGGCGGGTCAGCGTCATTGGCGTGGATGAGGCAAAGGCCCAGGCGTTGCGCGCCAAGGTTCAGGCCCAGCTGGACGCCGACGATCGCCTGCTGTCGACCTGGAAAAACGACTCCGCGCTGATGCGCTTCAATCATGCCGCCACTACCGAACCCTGGCCGGTGAGCGAAGCGATGGCGGATATCGTCACCCTGTCGCTGCGGATTGGCGCCAAAACGCACGGCGCGATGGATATTACCGTGGGGCCGCTGGTCAACCTGTGGGGCTTTGGCCCGGATAAACAGCCGGTCATCACCCCGGATGCCGAGGCGATAGCCGCGGCGAAGGCGCGCACCGGCCTGCAGCATCTGCAGGTTATTAATCAGAGCGGCAGGCAGTTCCTGCAAAAAGATATTCCCGATCTGTTTGTCGACCTCTCCACCGTGGGAGAAGGCTATGCCGCCGACCACCTCGCGCGGTTGATGGAGCAGGAGGGGATCTCCCGCTATCTGGTGTCGGTGGGCGGGGCGCTGGTCAGCCGCGGGATGAACGGCGAAGGCAAGCCCTGGCGGGTAGCGATCCAGAAACCGACCGACCGCGAAAACGCCGTTCAGGCGATTGTCGACATCAATGGTCACGGCATCAGCACCTCCGGCAGCTATCGCAACTACTATGAACTCGATGGCAAACGCATCTCGCACGTTATCGATCCGCAGACCGGGCAGCCGATAACCCATAAGCTGGTCTCCGTGACCGTCATTGCGCCAACGGCGCTGGAGGCGGACGGCTGGGATACCGGACTGATGGTGCTGGGGCCGGAAAAAGCGCAGCAGGTGGTGCGCGAGGAGGGGCTGGCGGTCTACATGATCGTTAAAGAAGGAGAGGGTTTTAAAACCTGGATGTCGCCGCAGTTCCGCACTTTCCTTGTCGGCGAGAAAAATTAAAAAGCAAGATTGCGGGTTTTTTACTGCGGGCTTAACCACAGACTGAGGGTACACTTACAGCTGGAGACCCGTCATGAAACCGATAGTTGCCGATACCGATGATCGCCGCTGGCAGGCGGTCTGCGAACGTGATACCCGGGCCGATGGTCAGTTCGTCTTTGCGGTACTGACCACCGGCATCTGCTGTCGTCCCTCCTGCCGCTCGCGGCGCGCGCGGCGGGAAAACGTACGCTTTTTTGCCGACGTCGCCGCCGCCGTGGCGGCGGGATTCCGCCCCTGCAAACGCTGCCAACCGGATAAAGACAACCCGCAGCAGCAAAGGGTCGACAAAGTGGCGCAGGCCTGTCGGCTGCTGGAGCAGGACGCGCCCCTGACCCTCGAGGCGCTGGCAGGCCAGCTGGCGATGAGCCCGTTTCATTTCCACCGTTTATTTAAATCCGTCACCGGCATGACCCCTAAAGCCTGGCAACAAGCGTGGCGGGCGCAGCGCCTGCGGGAAGCGCTGGAGCAGGGGATACCGGTGACCCGCGCCGCGCTGGCGGCTGGTTTTCCCGACAGCAGCAGCTATTATCGCCAGGCCGACGCAGCGTTAGGGATGACCGCCAGCCAGTTTCGCCGCGGCGGCGCCGCCACCGTGGTAACCTGGACCACGGGCGACTGCGCGCTGGGTCGTTGCCTGGTGGCGCAGAGCGAGCGCGGCGTCTGCGCGGTGCTGCCGGGTGATAACGATGCGGCATTGCTCGACGACCTGCGCCGGCGCTTTCCCAATGCCGAGCTGCGTGAAGGCGACCCTGATTTTTGTCAGCAGATGGCCGAGATTTTCGCCCACCTCGACGACAGCCGGCGGCCGGTATCGCTGCCGCTGGATCTGCAGGGCACCGCGTTTCAGCTGCAGGTCTGGCAGGCGCTGCGGCAGATCCCGGCGGGTGAGACCCGCAGCTACCGCCAGGTGGCAGAGCATATTGGCCAGCCGCGGGCGGTAAGAGCCGTGGCCGGCGCCTGCGCGGCGAATTCGCTGGCGGTGATTGTTCCCTGCCACCGGGTGGTGCGTGAAGATGGCGCCCTGTCCGGTTATCGCTGGGGAACGGCGCGAAAAGCGCAGCTGCTGGCGCGCGAGGCCCAACATGAGGAGGAGTAATGCTCGATCTGTTTAGCGATACCCCACCGTGGCAGGAGCCGCTGGCCCCCGGCGCGGTGGTGCTGCGGCGATTTGCCCGCGAACGCGCCCCGGCGCTGCTGCAGGCGATAGCCGACGTCGCCAGTCAGTCGCCGTTTCGCCAGATGGTCACGCCGGGCGGGTACACCATGTCGGTCGCCATGACCAACTGCGGCGCGCTGGGCTGGACTACCGATCGCCACGGCTATTTGTACGCCCCGGTCGACCCGGTAACCGATCAAACCTGGCCGCCGATGCCTGCCGTATTTCATGAACTGGCGCTGGCGGCGGCCGCCGCCGGCGGCTATCCCGAGTTTTCCCCCGACGCCTGTTTGATTAACCGCTATTGTCCTGGCGCAAAACTGTCGTTGCATCAGGATAAAGATGAACAGGATCTGCGGGCGCCGATTGTCTCGGTCTCGCTGGGCTTGCCGGCCATCTTTCAGTTTGGCGGCTTGCAACGCAGCGACCCGCTGCAGCGGCTGCTGCTGGAGCATGGCGATGTGGTGGTCTGGGGCGGCGAGTCGCGCCTGTTTTATCATGGCATTCAGCCGCTGAAAGCGGGGCATCATCCGGAAACGGGCGACTGTCGTTACAATCTCACCTTCCGACAGGCGGGCGGTCGCCAGTATTAAAATAAGAATTATTCTTGATGTCATCGGCGAGCCGTTTAAACTGCTGGCTGTTTTGCTTTTGCGGATAGCCTGTTATGGAACTTCTCTCTCTCGTCTGGCGCCAGTACCGCTGGCCGTTTCTGGGCGTTATTGCTCTCAGCCTGCTCAGCGCTGCGCTGGGTATCGGCTTAATCGCTTTCATTAACCTGCGTCTGATTACCTCTGTCGATACCTCGCTGCGGGTCCTGCCGGAGTTTCTTGGTCTGCTGGGGCTGCTGATGGCGGTGACCCTGGGTTCGCAGCTGGCGCTAACCACCCTCGGCCACCATTTTGTCTATCGTCTGCGCGGTGAGTTTGTTAAACGCATCCTCGATACCCAGATTGAACAAGTAGAGAAGATCGGCAGCGCGTCGCTGCTTGCCGGGCTGACCAGCGATATCCGCAATATCACCATCGCCTTTGTGCGCCTGCCGGAGCTGGTGCAGGGGATCATTCTCACCTTCGGCTCCGCGGCCTACCTCGCCTGGCTGTCAGGAAAAATGATGCTGGTGACGGCGCTGTGGATGGCGCTCACCATCTGGGGCGGCTTTGTGCTGGTCTCGCGGGTGTACAAACATATGGCCAGCCTGCGCGAAACGGAAGATAAACTGTATCACGACTATCAGACGGTGCTGGAGGGGCGTAAAGAGCTGACCCTCAACCGCGAGCGCGCGGAGTATGTGTTTAACCAGCTCTACCTCCCGGACGCCCGGGAGTACCGGCACCATATCGTTCGCGCCGATACCTTCCACCTCAGCGCGGTCAACTGGTCGAATATTATGATGCTTGGCGCCATCGGGCTGGTGTTCTGGATGGCCAACAGCCTCGGCTGGGCCGATACCGCCGTGGCGGCGACCTATTCCCTGACGCTGCTGTTTCTGCGCACGCCGCTGCTCTCCGCCGTCGGCGCGCTGCCCACGCTGCTCAGCGCCCAGGTGGCGTTTAACAAGCTGCGTCAATTCTCCCTCGCCCCGTACCGGGCCGACTTTCCCCGGCCGCAGGCGCATCCTGACTGGCAGACGCTGGAGCTGCGCGATGTCACCTTCCATTATCCGGACCAGCGCTTTGCGGTAGGGCCGCTTAATCTGACGCTGAAGCGCGGCGAGCTGGTGTTTCTGATAGGCGGCAACGGCAGCGGCAAGTCAACGCTGGCGATGCTCCTGACCGGCCTGTACCAGCCAATATCCGGTCAGATCCTCGTCGACGGCCAGCCGCTGGCGGCGGAGAGGCCAGAGGAGTACCGCAAACTGTTTTCCGCAGTGTTTACCGACGTCTGGCTGTTTGACCGCCTGCTCGGGCCGCAGGGCGAGGAGGCCGATCCGGCGCTGGTGGCGACATGGCTGGAGCGTCTGCAAATGGCTCACAAGCTGCAGCTGGAGAACGGAAAGATCGCCGACCTGCGGCTGTCGAAAGGGCAGAAGAAGCGCGTGGCGCTCCTGCTGGCGCTGGCCGAGTCCCGGGACATCATTCTGCTGGATGAATGGGCGGCGGATCAGGATCCGCATTTCCGCCGCGAGTTCTACCAGGTCCTGCTGCCGCTGATGCAGCAGATGGGCAAAACCGTGTTCGCCATCAGCCATGACGATCACTACTTCCAGCACGCCGATCGTCTGCTGGAGATGCGCGCTGGCCAGCTCGCCGAACTTACCGGCGAAGAGCGGGAACAGGCTTCCCGCGATGCGGTGGCCCGTACGGCCTGATTCACAACGCGCGCCCGGAAAAGCCCGGGCGCCGCTGAAATTTTCAGCGTCTACATCGCTGACGGTTATTATTTCCCCCTCCTCGCGCTATGCTTAAGGCTTCCGGCCCGCAGGCCGGCTCACCATTCTCAAAAGGATTGCCCGATCGATGTCCGTTTTGCATAAAAAAAGCGCCCGCTTGCGTGACGAAGAGCGCGCCCGTCTGATTTGGCTCTTGAGCACCGATAAAGCGGTGACTTCCGCGCTGCTGGGCAAACTGACGCTGGCTGAGCGCTATGATGAAGGGACGCTGGCCGATGACCTGGCCGAAGTGGAAATGCTGGTCTCGCATCTGCCGCCGCCGGATCTCGCCGATGCGCTGGAAGCGCTTCCCTATGACGCCCGCACCGCGCTATGGTGCCTGGTGCCCGACGATAAACGCGGCGAAGTGCTGCTGGAGGCCTCAGAGAACGTCTGGGGCGACCTGATCGACAAGATGAGCGACCCCGAGCTGCTGCAGGCCATGCAGCCGCTGGATATCGATGAACAGGTTTACCTGCTGCAGCATCTGCCGCGCAACCTGACCGGACGGCTGCTGGCGACCCTGCCGGCCGAGAAGCGCGCCCGTATTCGCCAGATTATGCGCTACGCCGACAACAGCGTCGGGTCGATCATGGAGTTTGAGGTCATTACGGTGCGACCGGAGGCCACCCTGGCGGCGGTGCAGCGCTATCTGCGGCGTCTCGGTAAAATGCCGGAAAACACCGATAAGCTGTTCGTTACCACCCGTAACAAGCTGCTGCTCGGCGAGCTGGAGCTGCAGACCATTCTGCTCAATGATGCGCAGAAGCGGGTGGGGGAGGTGATGGAGGGCGATCCGGTCACCTTTCAGCCGCACGAAGAGGCGGAGAAGGTGGCGCGCACCTTCGAACGTGATGACTTGCTCAGCGCCGCCGTCATTGATGCCGACGGCAAGCTGATCGGGCGCCTGACCATCGATGAGATCGTCGATGTGGTTTATGAAGAAACCGATAACGATCTGCGGCGGATGGGCGGCCTGAGCGATGAAGAGGATGTCTTCGCCCCGGTCAGCAAAGCGGTGAAAACCCGCTGGGCATGGCTGGCGGTCAATCTGTGTACGGCGTTTATTGCTTCCCGGGTCATCGACGGCTTCGAACACACCATTTCACAGCTGGTGGCGCTGGCCTCGCTGATGCCGATCGTCGCCGGGATCGGCGGCAACACCGGCAACCAGACGATCACCATGATCGTCCGGGCGATGGCGCTGCAGCAGATCCAGCCCGGCAGCTTTACCTTTCTGATCCTGCGTGAAATGGGTGTTGCGCTGATTAATGGCCTGGTGTGGGGCGGGATTATGGGGGCCATCACCTGGTGGCTGTATGACGATCCGCAGCTCGGCGGGGTGATGACGCTGGCCATGATGCTCAACCTGCTGATGGCGGCGATGATGGGCGTGATAATCCCGATGGTCATGGTGAAGCTGGGGCGCGACCCGGCGGTCGGCTCCAGCGTGATGATCACCGCCATCACCGACACCGGCGGCTTCTTTATTTTTCTGGGTCTGGCGACGCTGTTTCTAATGTAGCCTGCGCTTTTGCCCGCAGGCGGCGGGGGATGATCGCCATCGCGATAATCCCCGCCAGCACACCGATCGCCAGATTGCTGGTTCCCACCGTCGCGGCGACGGTCACCAGCATCACCAGCGTTTCCGGCCACGGATTACGCGCCAGCTCGCCCGGGCGAATGCTGTGCCAGCTAAAGGTTTTCACCGCCACGATCACCATCACCCCGGCCAGAACCGCCATCGGGATCTTCGCCATCACCTGGCTGAGCGCTGTCACCAGCAGGAGCAGCACCAGGCCGGCGATTACCGTTGAGAGGCGGCTGCGGGCCCGGCCCATTTCCACGTTCACGATAGTCTGGCCGATCATCGCGCAGCCGGCGATGCCGCCATAGCAGCCGGCAAGGATATTGGCGATACCCAGCCCGGCGCTTTCCCGCGATTTGTTCGACGAGGTATGAGTGAGATCATCCACCAGCTTAGCCGTCAGCAAGGACTCCATCAGGCCGACAAAGGCGATGCTGAGGGCGCACGGCCAGATTATCTGCAGGGTGGTCAGGTTCAGGGGAACGGTCAGGGCGGTGAACCCCGGCAGGCCGCCGCTCATTGACCCTTCATCGCCGACGGTCGGCAGCTGCTGGCCGGTGGTCGCGGTATAGAGGGTGAGTGCGACGATGGCGATCAGCGGCGCCGGGATAGCCTTAATAACGCGCGGCGCCCACAGGACGATAAGCAGCGTCAGGACGAACAGGCCAACGATTAGCGGTTGTCGACTCCAGAAATGCGGCACCTGAGCAAAGAAAATCAGGATCCCAAGGGCGTTGACGAACCCGGTCATCACCGCCGGGGGAATAAAGCGCATCAGGCGCGCCATGCCGCACAGACCAAACAAAATTTGAATAATACCCGCCAGAATGACAGCCGGTAAAATGTACCCCACGCCGTGCTGATGCACCATCGGGCCAATCACCAGCGCCACCGAGCCCGCGGCGGCGGTGACCATCGCCGGGCGTCCGCCGAAGACTGACATCGCCAGGCAGAGCACAACCGAAGCAATCAGGCTTACCTGCGGGTCAACGCCGGCAATGACTGAAAACGAAATCACTTCAGGGATGAGCGCCAGGGCGGTGAGCACGCCGGCCAGCACTTCGCGCGTCAGTAAAGACGGGGAGCGGAGGATGAGACGCAGGTTGCCGGAAGCGGCGGGGTCAGAAACTGGGGGCATAAAAAAAGTTCGCAGCTTATAAAAAAAGAGGGAGCGGTGTCAGGCCCTGCTTCCGTGCGGTCTGTCACAAAACCAGGGATGATAGCGCGGAATCTGTCAGCGCACCAGTACAAAAAGTGATTTGGTGTATACATTTATTAAACATTTTTATAACGGATCTCAAAACAGAACTTAAAATTTAAACAATATTTAAATTTTTGAGCTTCGGTGGTAACGTGAGGGGTGAGAATCGTATCACCTGCGCTAAATAAAAACAGCGAGTAAAGTAAGGCTCAAATCCGATGAATAAAAAGATGGCCGTACCACGCTCACAGGCGGTTGGTCCCAACAGCACTCGGACCAACACCCGCCATGAGCAAGAGACGGATGTATTGTTGATTGGCGGCGGCATTATGAGCGCCACACTGGGAACCTGGCTGCAGGAGCTTGAGCCAGACTGGTCTATTACCATGGTTGAGCAGATGTCCAGCGTGGCGGAAGAGAGCTCAAACGGGTGGAATAATGCGGGTACCGGCCACGCGGCGCTGATGGAGCTGAACTACACGCCGCAGACCGCCAACGGCATCAATATCGACAAAGCGGTCGACATCAACGAAGCCTTCCATATCTCGCGTCAGTTCTGGGCGCATCAGGTGACGCGCGGCGTCCTGAACAAACCAAAATCTTTCATTAACAGCGTGCCGCACATGAGCTTTGTGTGGGGCGAAGATAACGTCAACTTCCTCCGTGCGCGCTACGCGGCGCTGCAGCAAAGTGAACTGTTTCGCGGTATTCGCTATTCTGAAGACCATCAGCAGATCAAAGCCTGGGCGCCGCTGGTGATGGAAGGCCGCGACCCGTTGCAAAAGGTCGCCGCCACTCGCTCAGAAGTGGGAACCGACGTCAACTATGGTGAAATTACCCGCCAGCTGATCGCCGGTCTGCAAAAGCATGATAATTTCTCCCTACAGCTGGGCACCGTGGTGCGTCGCTTCAAGCGCAATGCCGACAAGAGCTGGACGGTCACCCTGGCGGATGCCGACAATCGTCGTCAGAAGCGGGTCATTAAAGCTAAATTTATCTTTATCGGCGCCGGCGGCGCAGCGCTGACCCTGCTGCAGGAGACCGGCATTCCGCAGGCCAAAGAGTATGCGGGCTTCCCGGTCGGCGGCCAGTTCCTGGTCTGCGAAAATCCGGAGGTGGTGAACCACCATCTGGCGAAGGTCTACGGTCAGGCCGAAGTGGGCGCGCCGCCGATGTCGGTGCCGCACATCGATACCCGTATTATCGACGGTAAACGCGTGGTGCTGTTCGGACCATTCGCCACCTTCTCGACCCGTTTCCTGAAGAACGGTTCGCTGTGGGATCTGCTGGCCTCGACGAATACCTCAAATATTTTGCCAATGCTCAACGTCGGCCTGGACAACTTCGATCTGGTAAAATATCTGATTAGCCAGGTGATGCAGAAAGATAAAGATCGTCTGGCCGCGCTGTGCGAATATTATCCGGAAGCGCGGAAAGAGGACTGGCGGTTGTGGCAGGCCGGTCAGCGCGTGCAGATCATTAAGCGCGACGCGAAGAAGGGCGGGGTACTGCGCCTGGGCACCGAAGTGGTCAGCGATGATGAAGGCACCGTCGCGGCGCTTCTCGGCGCGTCGCCAGGGGCCTCCACCGCGGCGCCTATCATGCTGCAGCTAATGGAAAAAGTGTTTAAAGATAAAGTCAATTCGCCGGAATGGCAGGCCAAGCTGAAGGCGATCATCCCAACCTACGGTATTCGTCTTGACGGCAACCCGGCGGAGATCGAGAAAGCGCTGGCGTGGACCAGTGAAGTGCTGGAACTGAAATATGAGCCAGCCGGGGCGGTGGATGAGGTACCGCAGGCGGAGCTGAAGCCGCTGAGCGGCGGCAAGCCGATGGCGGATATCGCGCTCTGATAAACGCTCTGACAAAAACGGCAGCCTGCGGGCTGCCGTTTTTTATTGCCGTTTGCGCTGTTCGCCTTAGCGGACGACAGCGTTGCCGATAGTCTCGTCGGCGCGCCAGATGCGATATTTCACATCGACATTGCTCGGCGTGTATACCACGATCGGCAGTTTGCTGTTGTAGCGCAGCATGGCGTCATCCCCGAGGCCGGCAGTGACAAATTTCTTCTCTTTTTTGCCGTCCGGGCAGGCCATCATAGTGGATACCGGGCCGCTCAGCTTCTCAAAGACATAGTAATCATAGCCCCAGCCTTCCAGGGTTTTACTTTCCAGTTCCCCGCCGAGACGATGATGGTTGCAGTCGACTTCCAGCGTCTGGCCGATCATCAGCTCAACCTTGAGCGCCGACTCATCCTGCTGCTGCGGCAGCTGAATAACCTGACGCTTCATGCCTTTTTCCGCTTTCGGGAACGGCGCGACTTTTTCCAGCGGCTGGTCTGCGGCCAATGCGCCAGCGGACATGCAGGCGGCGGTCAGCAGAGAAACGGCTAGCGTAGTGATTTTTTTCACGGTTGATCATCCTTTATTTTCGTTCCTGACAGAGATAGCCTATCATCACTCAGCTGAATGTTAAGATTTATTTACCAATTTTTGCAAAATGAATAGTGTTATCTACTGGTAAGACATCGGCCGCGCAGAGCGCAACAGAGGCGCTGGCGGGCCGCCAGCCCCCTGCCGGGAAAGCTATTCATTACGGCTATTTTTCGCTTCCTCAATAAACTCTTCATCGATTTCGTCGGTATTGCCGGCATGTTCTCGTCCCGACAGCAGGTTCCAGCAGGCGATAAACAGGGCGGCGATCAGCGGCCCGATCACGAAGCCGTTGATACCGTAGATCTCCATGCCGCCCAGAGTGGCGATAAGGATCAGATAGTCCGGCATCCTGGTATCCTTGCCCACCAGCAGTGGACGCAGAATGTTATCCACCAGGCCAATCACAATCACAAAGAAGCCGACGATAAAGGCGCCCTGCCACAGCTGGCCGGTGGCGAAGAGGTAGATGGCCGCTGGCACCCAGATAATGGCCGAGCCCACCGCCGGGATAAGCGACAGAAACGCCATCAGCGCTCCCCAGAGAATGCTGCCGTCCAGACCGGCGATCCAGAAGGCAAAGCCACCCAGCGCCCCCTGCGCCAGCGCCACGGCGACGGTACCTTTTACCGTGGCGCGGGCCACAGCGGCGAATTTAGCGAACAAATGCTGCTTCACATAGCTTGATAACGGTAGAGACTCGAGGATCAACAGCACCAGATAAGGTCCATCCTTCAGCAGGAAAAACAGCAGATACAGCATGATGCCGAAGCTGACGGTGAAGCCAAAAGTCCCTTTGCCAATCAGAAACGCGCTGCCGGCCAGATACTGACCGCCTTTCAGAGCGGCATCAGAGAGCTGCTGCTGGATCTGCTGCGCGCTATCAAGGTTATGATCGGCGAGGAAGCTTCTGGCCCAGCCGGGAAGATGGGCGAACAGGCTGGCGACCACCGTCGGAAACTGGGTGTCGTTATGCTGCAGTTTGCTGTACACCAGGTTGAGCTCGTAGGCCAGCGAGGAGAGAATGATAGCCAGCGGCGTAAAAACGATAAGACAGATAATGACGATGGTCATCAGCGCCGCGAGGCCATTGCGCTCGCCGAGGCGGGTACGGATCTTGTTTTTGACCGGATTAAAAATCACCGCGAGGATCGCAGCCCAAAGGATGGCGGAATAATAGGGTGAGAGAACATCAAAAAAGGCCAGGGTTACAATGAAGACGATAAGGATGAAAAATCCTTTGGTAAGTCCATTAACTCTCATGTTATCCGCTCCTGCTTATGAGTCATACGGTCGAATAATAGATGCTACGACGTAATTTACCATCAGGATAGTCGTACATCTTCACGATACGTTGAAGAAAGGGCACAAATTAAGCGAGCGGGCGGCAACAGGGGAAACAGGCATAAAAAAACCAGCCTTAAAAGGCTGGTTTCTGTGGAGTTTTTGGTCGGCACGAGAGGATTTGAACCTCCGACCCCCGACACCCCATGACGGTGCGCTACCAGGCTGCGCTACGTGCCGACGCGTGGGGAACAATATTACCCGTTCCCCAGGCGAATGCAAGCGGGTCACGCGCGATTGATTCATAATTAATCAATCAGTTAGCGATAAAGCGTTTTTCGTCAGTCAGGACCTGCAGCAATAGACTGAGCTGCGGTTTCTGATCTTTAATTTTCTCGCCGTCGCGGCTCCAGGTGGTATAGGTGCCGTTATGGTTGAGGACCACGGTGATGGTCGGGGTGGTGATGGCCAGCGTATCGCCGTTGGCCGCGGTGACCCAGTTACGACGCCGCGCGGCGCTGAACAGATCTTCTCCCTGCGAGTACTCATTGGCCGGCGTCGAAACGTGAAGCAGGCGCTGCATCAGCGTAGTCATCACATCTTTGTTATCGGTCAGGGTGGCAATCTCCTGCGCCGGCGTGCCCGGCCAGTGAATAACCAGCGGCACCTGCAGCTGCTCGCGCGACCAGTCGAACGCGTCGTGTTTCGCATTCAGCGGCTTGCCGTGGCCGCCGGTAATAATTACCACCGTATTATCGAGTTTGCCGGCTTCGCGCAGCGCAGTCAGCACCCGATCGATCTGGGCATCAACGTCGCCAGCCGCCTTGCTGTAGCGGCGGACAAAGCCCTGCTGCTGCGTGTCGTCGAGGGTGGTGCCATTGAGCGAGATCCACGAGAACCAGCGATTCTCATCCTGCGCGTAACGGTCCAGCCAGCCGATCCACTGATTGGCCGTCTGCTCGTCGCTCTGGGTCTTCGCGCTCGGCAGCGAGAAATCGGAGAGCAGTGCCTGGCGATACAGCGGGCTGCTAAACCCATCGGAGGAGAAGAGGCCCAGCTGGTAGCCCTGCTGGTTGAGGGCGGTAATCAGCGCGGCGGGAATACGCGCCGAGAGGACACCGTCCATATAGCCAGGCGAAATACCGTAGAACAAGCCAAACAGGCCGCTGTCGGCGGTATTGCCCGAGCTCATATGCTGGGTAAAGTTAACGTTTTCTTTGGCAAATGCCGCCAGCGCCGGCATGGTCTTTTCAAACCGCGAGTAGTTCAGGTTGTCGACGGTGATCAGCAGCACGTTGTAGCCCGCGCCGAGGTCACGATAGCGCAGGTTGCTAAGCGGATACTGGACCGATACCGCCTCCGGCGCCCCTTGCTCCACCAGACGACGCTGATAATCCTGGGCGTCGAGCAGGCCATGTTTCTCAAGGAAACGACGGGCGGTCATCGGATAGGAGAGCGGCAGATTCGCCCGCTGCATAGTGATCGGGCGATAGAAATTGGCGTCCGCCCAGATATAGACCAGGTGGCTGCTGACGAACGACAAAAAGAAGAACCAGGCGACCGGGCGGGCGTAATGGCGGCGGCGCGTCAGGCTGCGCAGCTTTTGCCAGCTCCAGGTGGCGAAGAGCATTTCAATCAAAAAGATGACCGGGACGCTGATAAACATCAGCTGCCAGTCGCGCGCCATCTCATTCTGGTCAGGGTTGATGACCAGCTCCCAGACGACCGGGTTTAAGTGCAGATGGAAGCGGGTAAAAACCTCGCTGTCTATCAGCAGCAGCGTCATCCCGGCGGTGGCAAGGATCACCGACAGGAAGCGCATCAGTCGCTGCGAGACCACGATAAAGGTCAACGGAAAGAGGATCAGCACATAGCTGGTAAACACCAGAAAGCTGAAATGCCCGACGAGACTGACGTACGAAAACAGTCGTCCGGCAAGCGTCGTCGGCCAGTCGGCGACAAAAAGGTAGCGGCTGCCGAGCACCATGGCCAACAACATGTTGAACAGGGCGAACCAGTGCCCCCAGCTAACCATCTGGGAGACTTTTTCTCGGTAGGGCTGACGTAGAGTCACCATATACTGTTGCTGTTATCCTTAATGCGCTGGATCGTCGTTAATCGAAGATTGCAAAGCCTGCGCGAAAGAACGGGCGATGGCCTGACGCTGCGCCGGCGCGACGCTACTGTTGATCAGGTTGGTCACCATATTGCCTAACACCATCAGTGAAAGGTCCACCGGGGCTTTGTGTGATTCCAGGACGTTCGTCAGCTCGCTGAGCAACTGTTCGACCTGTTGATCGCTATAGCGGGAAATTTGCGGCATAAACTCAAAATCTGTTTGTTCGTGAAAGGGCAACATATTACCGTAGCAGCAGCTTTTTTTCCGCATTTTTTCGCCGCGGCGCAAAAGCGCATCAATCGACGGTAACGACGTCGAAATGTGTGGCGCCAGTTGCGTCGGCCACCCGGCGGTGGTTGAATACCGCCCGGTCTAAAAGGAGAGTTTAACATGAGTCTGGATATCGACCAGATTGCCCTGCATCAGTTAATCAAACGTGATGAACAAAATCTGGAGCTGGTGCTGCGCGAGTCACTGCTGGAGCCGAACGCGACGGTCGTCGAGATGATGGCTGAACTGCACCGGGTCTATAGCGCCAAAAGCAAAGCCTATGGCTTGTTCAATGAAGAGAGCGAACTGGCCCAGGCGCTGCGCCTGCAGCGTCAGGGGGAAGAAGAGTTTCTGGCGTTTAGCCGCGCGGCGACCGGTCGCCTGCGTGATGAGCTGGCGAAATACCCGTTCGCCGAAGGAGGCATTGTCCTCTTCTGCCAGTATCGTTACCTTGCGGTCGAGTATCTGCTGGTGGCGGTACTCAATAACCTGAGCAGTATGCGCGTCAACGAAGAGCTGGATATCCGCTCGACCCATTATCTGGATATTAACCATGCCGATATCGTCGCGCGCATCGATCTCACCGAATGGGAAACCAACCCGGAGTCGACCCGCTATCTGACCTTCCTGAAAGGGCGGGTAGGGCGCAAAGTGGCCGATTTCTTTATGGATTTCCTCGGCGCCAGCGAAGGGCTTAACGCCAAAGCGCAGAACCGCGGCCTGCTGCAGGCGGTGGATGACTTCGCCGCCGATGCCCAGCTTGATAAATCCGAGCGACAGAACGTGCGCCAGCAGGTCTACGCCTACTGCAACGAACAGCTGCAGGCTGGGGAAGAGATTGAGCTGGAGTCGCTGTCCAAAGAGCTCGCCGGCGTCAGCGAAAAGAGCTTCCAGGAATTCACCGCTGAGCAGGGCTATGAGCTGGAAGAGAGCTTCCCGGCGGATCGCAGCACCTTACGTCAGCTGACCAAGTTTGCCGGCAGCGGCGGCGGATTGACCATTAACTTCGACGCCATGCTGCTGGGCGAACGCGTATTCTGGGATCCCGCCACTGATACCCTGACCATTAAGGGTACCCCGCCGAACCTGCGCGACCAGTTGCAGCGCCGGACGTCAGGCGGCAATTAAGCCCTGCGCCCCGGCGGCGCTACCGCTGAACGGGGACGATCTCCACGCCGCTCTGCACCAACTGTTGGCGTAGCGCGGCGTCGGGTTCTCCATCGACAATCAGCGTACTGGCGAGGCTCAGCTCGCCGATGGCAAAGGCCGACGCGGCGTTGAGCTTTTCCCGGGAGGCCATTACCACGGTTTCTGCCGCCCTGGCCGTCAGCGCGCGCTTGATGCCTGCCTCTTCGTAATCACCGGTGGTGAAACCCGCCCGCGGGTGGACGCCGGTCACCCCCATAAAGAACAGATCGGCGTTGATCCGCGCCATTCCCGCCAGCGTCTCGGCGCCGACGGCGACAACCGAATGTTTAAATACTCTGCCGCCGAGCAGGATCACCTCGATTCGCGGGTGGTCCACCAGCGCCACGGCGATGCCAGGGCTGTGGGTGACCACCGTGCAGCTGAGGTCGGCGGGTAAAAAGCCGATCATCGCCGCGGTGGTGGTGCCGCCATCGACAATCACCACCTGTCCCGGCTGGATCAGGGCTGCGGCGGCGCGGGCGACCGCCTGCTTGGAGGCGATCTGCACGCTTTTGCGCGTTTCAATTGGCGCAATGGCGGCGGATACCGGCAATGCCCCGCCATGGACCCGCTGCAGTTTTCCCTCCGCCGCCAGCTCGCGCAGATCGCGGCGAATGGAGTCCTCGGAGACGTTAAACCGCTGGCTTAGCTCCCCGGACATCACCTGTTTTTCCTCGGTGAGGATCTGGAGGATCTGCTGTTTTCTCTGACTGGCGAGCATCGGTTTTCCTTCATCGAATGATCTTGTTTGTGCACGATTATGCATGTTATGGTGCCTGCTGTCACCTCAAAGGGGAAATAACATGCAAACACATGCACCGCACGTCCGCCACGTTCGCGAGACGCTGCTCTCGGATAACTGGTACACGTTGAAAAAATATACCTTCGAACTGCTGCGTCGGGACGGTCGCTGGCAGGAGCAGAGCCGCGAGGCTTATGACCGGGGCAACGGCGCAGTCATTTTACTCTACAACCGGGAAAAGCGGACGGTGGTCCTGACCCGTCAGTTCCGTTTTCCGGTATTTACTCATGGCCACGACGGATATCTCATTGAGGCGGCCGCCGGGCTGTTGGATAACGCCTCGCCGGAGGCGCGGATCGTTGCCGAAGCGGAAGAGGAGACCGGCTTTCGCGTGACCCGTGTCGAACCCGTCTTCACCGTCTTTATGAGCCCCGGCTCCGTCACCGAAAAACTCTACTTTTTTATCGCCGAATATCAGGCCGATGACCGTCGGGGCGACGGCGGCGGACTGGCGGCGGAAGGTGAGGACATTGAAGTACTGGAGTGGCCGCTGACGCGGGCGCTGCAGGCCATTCGCGATGGCGAGATCATGGATGCTAAAACCATTATCCTGCTGCAACACCTGGCGCTGAATGCCGACACGCTCCTCGCCGGCTGAGCGGCAAGGAGCGGGGAGTTAACGCAGCTCGCGGGCAATGGCGCTGTACATCAGCGCCGCTTCCAACGGCTGAGCGTTGAAGGAAGGTTCCGCCTGCGGCCAGGTCGACCACTGGACGATCACCAGGTGTTCCGCGCGGTTCACCATGATCACCTGGCCGTAGATCCCCAGCGCCCACAGCGACCCTTTAAGCCCTTCCTGCGGCGTCGGCTGGACGTTTTGCGCATTCGCCGGAATCGCGTTATTCCACCACTGATAGCCGTAAATACCCTCCGGATGCGCTGCCGAGACCGAGTTTAGCGCCTTGGTCCAGCTGGCGGCTTGATCGAACCAGCCAGTCGGCACCAGCTGTTTGCCATTGCTTAACCGACCGTCACGGGCGACGAATTCACCAAAGCGGCCCCAGTCTTCAAGGGTGGCGTTAAAGCCGTGGGCGCCGACGTCGTGCTTCCCTTGCTGATAAGCATGCCACACGCCGTCGTGGGCCATCCCGGCCGGCTGCCATAGAGCCTGTTCAAGCCAGGCGGCCAGCGACATGCCGGTGGCGCGCTCCAGGATATCCCCAAGCAGCCAGGCGCCGCCGGAAGAGTAGGACCACTGCTCGCCCGCCGGGTGTTGACGCGCCAGGCCGGTGACGATCTTACGCACGCAGGCATAGGCGCCGGGCTGCGCTTCACACTGGGTCAGGCGGGCGAAATGCGACTGCGGGTCGGTGTAGTCTTCATTCCATTCCACCCCGCTGGTGTGTTGAATCAACTGCTTCAGCGTTACGCCGTCCCAGGCGGTGCCTTTCAGTTCGGGTTCATAAACGGTAATCAGGTCATCAAGGGAGTGGATTTTACCCTGTTGAATGGCGATACCGACCAGCGTCGAGACCACCGATTTGCCCACCGAGCGCGAGGTCCACAGGGTGGTGTCGGTATTACCTTCGGCGAGATATTTCCAGGCGACTTTACCATCTTTCAGCACCAGCATACCGCTGACGTTCTCGCGCTTCAGGTAATCCTGCAAATTCCAGGTGTGGCCGTTGAGCGTATACCGGGCATCGGTCAGTTGTTTTTCAGCGCGCTCCAGCGGCGTCGAGGCGCCGTGGCGGAAGACATCGCCGGCATAGTTGCGATAGTCATTGCGAAAGCCAATCACGCGTGAAGTCTGATCCCAGCTGAGCATGTCTTTGGCCGCGGGTAGCGTTTGATCGTAAGGCGTTGGGCAGACATCCAGCGTCAGGCTGCCGCAGTGTTGCGCCATTGCCGCCGCCGGCAGCGCCGCCAATATTAACGCCAGGGCCAGTGGTTTTCTTATCATTGTCATTTCCTCGTTTGCCATAGATTCGCCGCGCAGTATATAAATCGGCGCGCGCCGGCTAAAATCAGCACATGGGGGATTTTCCCCCTTAAGGGAGAAAAAGGATGAAAACCCTACAGTATTCATTCGCACAGATTGAAGCCTTCGCGACGATTGCTGAGACCGGCAGCCTGTCGCAGGCGGCCATTCGTTTAGCTAAAGACCGGACCACGCTGCGCGATCTGCTGGACTATCTGGAAGATGCGCTGGGCTACCGGCTGTTCAGCCGTGAAGGACGTAGCCTGACGCTAACCGCCGAGGGCGAGCAGCTGTTTCGCCAGGCGCATCTGCTGTTGCGTCAGGCGCAGGCTTTCGAGTCTTTTGCGCAAACGCTGCCGCAAACCGCCGGGCAGGCGCTGCGTCTGGTGTACGATCCCTTCGTGCCGCGTGAATTTCTCTGTGCGCTGGCCGATAACCTGGCCCGACGGCAGATCCGCCTGAGCTGCTGGAGCGCCTCGCGTCGCGAAGCCGAGCAGGCGCTGAGCGATGGCGTGGCGGAGATGGCGATTTGTCAGGCTAACAACCGCACGCTGGGGAGCGAAATGGAGTGGCGGGCGCTCGGCACCGTGGATCTGCGTTTCTACGCGGCGGACAGTCTGTTCCACGACGCTCCGCGGCCGCTGACGCTATTGAATCTTTCGTTGACGCCGCAGTTAGTGATGCACCGGCGCAGTGACGATCAAATCGCCCGCCGGCTGCAGATTTCCGGCCATACGCTGTATATGAATGAAATTACCCTGTTGCGCCATGCGCTGGAGCAGGGGAGGGGCTGGGGGTTTTTACCGGACCATTTGCGGCCAGGCGAGTGGCAGGGAGTCAGTGAAATCGCGACGGAGGTCGGCAGTCAGGGGCTGAACGTCACTATGGTGATGCTCTGGCTGCCCGGAATGAATAAGCATCGGATGCTTAGCGACATCGTGCACGAGGCGCCGGAGCTTTGGCAGCGCAGATAACAAAACGCCCCGGAGCCTGAGACCCCGGGGCGCTTGCCATACAACTTGCTATCGGCGATTACGCGCGAACGAAGTCGATGTGAGTCAGTTTCGGCTTGAACGCGTGGCGCTGAACAGCCTGAACTTTGACTTTTTCTTCTTTGCCATCAACAACGACGGTCAGAACTTCGCTGTAAAACTCAGCTTTGTCCTGCATGTTCCATACTTTGTCGTGGTCCAGTTCGATAGCAACCGGAGCAGCTTCGCCACCGTAGATGATTGCCGGGAACTTGTTAGCTGCGCGCAGGCGGCGGCTCGCACCCTTACCCTGCTCTTTACGTACTTCTGCGTTGATAGTAAACATTGATGTCTCTCTATATATAAAGCCTGCTACAGGCGACCCAGCAACAGGCGGATTATCTGCTTTGCGAATGCAAAAGCGGGCGGCATTATAGCCGCCAAACGACACCCGGGCAATCAAAACCTCAGCTTTCCGGTAATTAACGCAGCTCGTTGGCGCGACGAAAACGCCCCTGATAATCGAACACTTTTTCCCGCACCTGCCAGTACTGCCCCTTCATGCGGGCGACGACAAAGTCCGGATGGCGCAGCAGCGCCTGCTGGGTCACGATATCCGCCGGCGTTATCCAGCGCAGCGGCACCCCGGGGGTGCGGGTATGCGGGCGAATAAACAGTTGTTCGAAGGCGGTGCGCTGGGCGGGGGTCTGCAGACGGAAGCGCTCACTGACATCCGCCCCGTCTTCATCGTAATAGGTGATTTTTAGCCACGGACCCTTCTCGTCGCCACCGTGCTGCAGGGCCATGCCGCTGCAGCGCAGCACCAGCGCGTCCTTCAGTTTCAGCGCCGCCTTCAGCATATCGTCCGGGTCAACCAGTATAGTGTCGCACTCCCGGCAGCGGCGGGCGGCGATGTCGTTTTCCGCATTACACTGCGGGCAGTTTTTAAAGCGAAAGCGGAAGTCGCACTGTTCGCGGTGGCCGTCGTCATCTTCGAACCACCCCTGGCAGCGGCGGCCAAAGTGTTCAATCAAGGTGCCGTCGGCGGTGGTTTTGCCCCAGAAGGTATTGGCGAAGCCGCAGGCCGGGCAGAAGACCTGCACCGGCACGTTGTCGCTTTTGCCCTTCGGCGTCCCCACTTCCGGGGCATACAGGTCATGCGGATTGCCGGCGTAGTCGAGGATCAGACAGTCGGTTTTCCCCGGCGCCAGGCGCAGACCGCGGCCAACGATCTGTTGGTAAAGACTCACCGACTCGGTGGGGCGGAGGATGGCGATCAGGTCGACGTGCGGGGCGTCGAAGCCGGTGGTCAGCACCGCGACGTTCACCAGATAGCGATACGCCTGCGCTTTAAAGGCCTCGATGATGCGATCCCGCTCCGGCCCAGGCGTTTCGCCGGTGATCAGCGCCGACTGGCCTACCGGCAGCAGGCCGGTCACTTCCCGGGCGTGTTCCACGGTGGCGGCAAAGATCATCACCCCTTTGCGGTTTTCGGCGAACTCCACGATCTGGCTGACAATATGCGGCGTGATACGCTGTTGTTTTTTCAGCTCATGGTTAAGATCGGCTTCGCTGAACAGGCCGTTGCTTTGCGCCTGCAGGCGACTGAAATCGTACTGCACCACCGGCATATCGAGGCGCTCCGGCGGCGTCAGATAGCCGTGTTTAATCATATAGCGCAGCGGTAGCTCATAGATGCAGTCGCGGAACAGGGCCTTTTCATCGCCGCGCACCATCCCATGATAATGGAACTGATAGATCCAGCCCTTGCCAAGGCGGAACGGCGTGGCCGTCAGGCCGAGCAGCCGGATCTGCGGATTGACCTGCCGCAGGTGACCGATGATCTGCTGATATTGGCTGTCGTCATCATCGCTGATGCGGTGGCATTCATCGACGATGAGTAGCGAAAATTCGCTGCGAAACTGGTCGAGATTGCGTGCCACCGACTGCACGCTGCCGAACACCACTTTGCCGTGGCTCTCTTTTCGCTGCAGACCGGCGGCGAAGATATCCGCCTCGAGGCCAAGGGCGCAGTATTTGGCATGGTTCTGCGCCACCAGCTCTTTGACATGGGCCAGCACCAGCACGCGGCCGCGCGCCAGCCTGGCAAGCTCGGCGATCACCAGACTTTTGCCCGCGCCGGTGGGCAGGACAATCGCCGCCGGCTCGGTATGGCGACGGAACCAGGCGAGGGTGGCATCGACGGCTTCTTGTTGGTAAGGACGTAATGTAAAAGTCATGAATTCACGGGGCTAATTAACTGGCGAATAGTATGCCATGAATCTTTTCCCTTGAGTGGTGTTAAGAGCCCGTTATACTAGCCGGTGAAATTCTTCTTTTTCGGGCGATTTGCCCGCTCCAGCACTATGACAGGCTAAAAAAATCTCATGCGACTTGATAAGTTTATCGCTCAGCAGCTCGGCGTCAGCCGGGCTATTGCCGGGCGTGAAATTCGCGGCAGCCGCGTTACCGTGGACGGCGACATTGTGAAAGATGCCTCTTTTAAGCTCCAGCCGGAGCACGAGGTGGAGTATGACGGAAATACGCTGACCCAGCAGAATGGCCCGCGTTACTTTATGCTCAACAAGCCGCAAGGGTACGTCTGTTCCACCGACGATCCCGATCATCCGACTATCCTTTATTTCCTCGACGAGCCGGTGGCGCATAAGCTGCACGCCGCCGGACGGCTGGATATCGACACCACCGGGCTGGTGCTGATGACCGATGACGGCCAGTGGTCGCATCGCATTACCTCGCCGCGCCACCACTGTGAAAAAACCTATCTGGTGGCGCTGGAAAGCCCGCTGGCGGAAGGGACCGCGGAGCTGTTCGCCAAAGGCGTCCAGCTGCATAACGAAAAAGATCTCACCAAACCGGCGTTGCTGGAAGTTATCACTCCGACCGAAGTGCGCCTCACCATCAGCGAAGGCCGCTACCATCAGGTGAAACGCATGTTCGCCGCCGTGGGCAACCACGTGGTTGGCCTGCATCGGGAACGCATCGGCGACATCCTGCTGGATGAATCGCTGGCGCCGGGTGAATATCGTCCGCTGACGGAAGCGGAAATCGCCAGCGTGGGCGCCCCGCAGCCACGGAGTAAAACGTGACGCTGAAGCAGAATTCTTCACTGGGGATTGTGTTTATCCTTGGCCTGCTGGCCATGCTGATGCCGCTGTCTATTGATATGTATCTTCCGGCCCTGCCGGTGATTGCCGCCCAGTATAACGTCCCGGACGGCAGCGCGCAGATGACGCTCAGCACCTATATCCTCGGCTTTGCGCTGGGTCAGCTGCTGTACGGCCCGATGGCGGACAGCCTTGGCCGCAAGCCGGTGATCCTCGGCGGGACGCTGGTCTTCGCGGCGGCGGCGGTAGCCTGCGCCCTGTCGCAAACCGTCGATATGCTGATTGTCATGCGTTTCTTCCACGGATTGGCAGCCGCGGCGGCCAGCGTGGTGATTAACGCCCTGATGCGCGACATCTATCCGAAAGATGAGTTTTCGCGCATGATGTCGTTTGTCATGCTGGTCACGACCATTGCGCCGCTGGTGGCGCCGATGGTCGGCGGGGCGGTGTTGGTCTGGTTCAGCTGGCATGCCATCTTTTGGATCCTCGCCCTGGTGGCCCTGCTGGCCTCGCTGATGATCGGCCTGTTTATCCGCGAAACGCTGCCGGCTGAAAGGCGTCAGCCGTTCCATCTGCGCACCACGCTGGGTAACTTTGCCACGCTGTTCCGCCACAAGCGGGTACTGAGCTATATGCTGGCGAGCGGCTTTAGCTTCGCGGGCATGTTCTCTTTCCTTAGCGCCGGTCCCTTTGTCTACATCAATATAAACCACGTTGCGCCTCAGCACTTTGGCTACTATTTTGCGCTGAACATCGTTTTTCTGTTTCTGATGACCATGTTCAACAGCCGGTTTGTGCGGCGGGTAGGGGCGTTGCGTATGTTCCGCGCCGGGCTGTGGATCCAGTTTGCCATGGCGGTGTGGATGGTGGTCTGCGCGCTGCTGGATGTCGGCTTCTGGTCACTGGTGATCGGCGTAGCGGCCTTTGTCGGCTGCGTATCCATGGTGTCGTCTAACGCCATGGCGGTGATCCTCGATGAGTTTCCGCATATGGCGGGCACTGCTTCGTCGCTGGCGGGGACTTTCCGTTTCGGTATCGGGGCGATTATCGGCGCGCTGCTGTCGATGGCGACGTTTACCACCGCCTGGCCGATGCTGATCTCTATTGCCTTCTGCGCAACCTGCTCTATTTTCTTCTCGCTTTACGCATCCCGGCGGCGAAAAATCGCACGCTAGGTCACATTTTCAGGGGCGAAATCGCCCCTTTCTTGATGCATGTCAACCGCAATGGGCTTCAGGGTTCTGCGATTTGTTTCCTTTATGTAAAATCAATTAGTGTAAAAAGTCGCATTGTTGCGATAAAAAAGTTGTTTTGGATCACAGAAACGGGTACATATAGCGCCAATCGGCTCGCCGGGTATAAAAAATAAAGCGCTGGATTATAAGCGCTTAACCCTGGTCCGCCGCCGCTGTAAACGTTTTCTGCCTCAAGGCAGGACTATTTGTCAACAGTGTGTTAATATTGATGTAAATTTATTGTGAAGCCTTTTGCTTCCGGGGAAACCAAGTGAATACACAACAACTCTCTATCGTACACCGTCTGCCGCAGAGCTATCGCTGGCTGGCCGGTTTTGCGGGTTCCAGAGTTGAACCGATTCCGCAAAACGGCGCGCAGAACGAGAACAGTCTCGTTGCCCTTAAATTGCTGAGCCCGGACGGTGAGAAAGCCTGGCCGGTGATGCATAAGCTCAGTCAGGCGTTAAGCGACATCGAAGTCGACTGTTCCGTGCTGGAGTGCGAAGGTGAACCCTGCCTGTTCGTTAACCTGCAGGATGAGTTTGCCGCCACCTGTCGTCTGAAAAACTTTGGCGTGGCCATCGCCGAGCCCTTCTCCGGCAATAACCCTTTCTGAACGTCAGCTTAGCGCCAGCAGCTGGCGGGTATACTCATGCCGGGGTGCGCTGAAGACGGACTTGCACTCGCCCTGTTCGACCACCTCTCCCTGACGCAGCACCATCACCTGGTGACATAGCGCCCGCACCACGCCTAAATCATGGCTGATAAAAATATAGGCCAGCTGATGCTTTCGCTGTAAGGCTTTCAGCAGGTTCAGGATCTGCGCCTGAACGGTTTTGTCCAGCGATGAGGTCGGTTCATCGAGGACGATCAGCTGCGGTTTGACGATCAACGCTCTGGCGATGGCGATACGCTGTCGCTGGCCACCGGAGAACGCCGCCGGATAGCGCTGGCGGCTGGACGGGTCGAGGCCGACCTCCTGCATGGCAAGGATCACCGCCTGTTCGCGTTCGGCCGCCGTCAGCGTCGGCTGGTGGACGCGCAAGCCTTCCTCAATGATCTGCTGCGCCGTGAGGCGCGGATTGAGCGACGAGTTCGGATCCTGAAAAACCACCTGCATCTGTCGGCGCAGCGGTAGCAGCTGTCGGCGGTTACGCCCCTGAATCGGCTGGCCGGCGAAGGTTATCTTGCCCCCGGACGGGATCAGGCGCAGCAGGGCCAGGCCGGTGGTACTTTTACCGGAACCCGATTCCCCCACCAGGCCCAGCGTCTCGCCGGCGCGCAGCTGAAAGCTGAGGCTGTTGACCACCCGATGATGATCGACCACCCGACGCAGGATCCCTTTGCGAACGGGAAACGCCACCTTTAAATCGTCCGCCTGCAGCAGCACCGGGGCATCGGCGGCCAGCGGCACAGGCTCCCCGTCCGGCTCGCTATCCAGCAGGCGTTGGGTGTAGGGATGCGCTGGCGCGCTGAACAGCGCCCGACAGTCATTGTGTTCCACGCAGCGGCCGTTCTGCATTACCGCCACCCGGTCAGCCAGCTGGCGGACGATGCTCAGGTTATGAGTGATAAACAGCAGCCCCATGTTCAGCTCCTGCTTCAGCTCGCGCAGCAGTTGCAGAATTTGCGCCTGCACCGATACGTCCAGGGCGGTAGTCGGCTCGTCGGCGATCAGCAGCTCCGGGCGAGTCAGCAACGCCATGGCGATCATCACCCGCTGGCGCTCGCCGCCGGAGAGCTGATGCGGATAGTCCGCCAGCCGCCGCGGCGCCTGACGGATCCCGACGCGCTCCAGGCAGTCGAGGATCTCCCCGCGCGCCGCCTGTTTGCGCATTCCCCGGTGTAATGACAGCACTTCGTAGAGCTGTTTTTCCAGGGTATGCAGGGGGTTGAGCGATACCATCGGCTCCTGAAAGATCATCGCGATCCGGTTGCCGCGCACGCCGCGCAGGGTCGCCTCATCCGCATGCAGCAGCGACTGGCCATGAAAACGGATGTCACCGCTGGGGTAGCTGGCCGGCGGGGTAGGGAGCAGCCGCAGCACCGACAGGGCGGAGATGCTCTTACCGGAGCCGGATTCGCCCACCAGGGCCAGCGTTTCGCCGACCGCCACCTCGAGCGACAGATTATGCACCACGGTCTGCGTCTCGCCCTGCTGGCGAAAGGCAATAGAGAGATTGTCGATAGCTAATAGCGGGTGGGTCATATTACACCGCCTTACTCGGGTCAAAGGCGTCGCGAACCGCTTCACCGATAAAAATCAGTAGCGTCAGCAGCACGGCGACGGAGAGAAATGCGGCAATGCCCAGCCAGGGCGCCTGCAGGTTGTTTTTGCCCTGCAGCAGCAGCTCGCCGAGGGAGGGCGAGCCGAGCGGCAGGCCGAAGCCGAGAAAATCCAGCGACGTCAGGGTGGTAATGGAGCTGCACAGGATAAAGGGCAGAAAGGTGAGGGTCGCCACCATCGCGTTGGGCAACATATGCCGCAGGATGATCTGCCGGTCGCTAACCCCTAACGCCTGCGCCGCCCGAACATAGTCGTAGTTGCGGGTGCGGAGAAATTCCGCGCGCACCACGCCCACCAGCGTCATCCAGCCAAAGAGAACGGTGATTGCCAGCAGCCACCAGAAGCCCGGCTGCACGACGCTGGAGAGCAGGATGATCAGGAACAGCGTTGGCATGCCGGACCAGACTTCGATAAAGCGCTGTCCCCACAGGTCGATTTTACCGCCGTAGTAACCCTGTATCGCCCCGGCCAGCACCCCCAGCACGCTGGAGAACAGCGTCAGCAGCAGACCGAAGAGCGCCGAGATGCGTGTCCCATAGAGGATCCGCGCCAGCACATCGCCGCCGTTGGCGTCGGTGCCGAGCCAGTTGCTGGCTGAGGGCGGCGATGGAAAGGGAACCGTGCTGGCAAAATTAATTGTCGTCGCGCCGAAGCGTACTGGCGGCCATAGCGCCCAGCCGTGAGTCGCCAGCTGCTGCTGCAGCCAGGGATCCTGATAGTCGGCGGCGGTGGCGAACGCGCCGCCGAAGGTTTGCTCGGTGTAGTTTTTTAACACCGGGACGTACAGCTGGCCCCGGTACTGCACCAGCAGCGGGCGATCGTTGGCCAGCAGCTCGGCGCCCAGGCTGCAAAGAAAGAGAATTAAAAACAGCCCCAGTGACCAGTAGCCGCGACGGTTGTGGCGAAAGCGCGCCCAGCGGGCCTGATTAACGGGACTGAAGAAAGACATTAGCGGCCCTCAAAATCAATGCGCGGGTCGACCAGCGTATAGCTGATATCGCTGACGATATTCAGCAGCAGGCCAATCAGAGTGAAAATATAGAGCGTGCCAAACATCACCGGATAGTCGCGGGAGACCGTCGCTTCATAGCCCAGCAGACCCAGGCCGTTTAGCGAGAACATCACTTCGATCAGCAACGAGCCGGTAAAGAACATACTGATAAAGGTGGCCGGGAAGCCGGCGATTACCAGCAGCATGGCGTTACGGAACACGTGTCCCCAGAGGATCTGTTTCTCACCAACGCCTTTGGCGCGGGCGGTGACCACATACTGTTTGCGGATCTCGTCGAGGAAGCTGTTTTTGGTCAGCATAGTCAGCGCGGCAAAGCCGCCAATTACCGTCGCCAGCACCGGCAGGGTGATGTGCCACAGGTAGTCGAGGATCTTCTGATACCAGGGGAGGGTGTCGAAATTTGGCGAGACCAGACCGCGCAGCGGGAAGAGGTCGAAATAGCTGCCGCCGGCAAAAATCACGATCAGCAGGATGGCGAACAGAAAGGCAGGGATCGCATAGCCAATGATAATCAGTGTACTGCTCCAGATATCAAAGCGGCTGCCGTTGCTGACCGCTTTGCGGATGCCCAGCGGAATGGAGACCAGATAGATAATCAGCGTGCTCCACAGCCCGAGGCTCACCGAGACCGGCAGGCTGTCTTTAATCAGCTGCAGCACGGAGGCGCTGCGAAACAGGCTGTCGCCGAAATCAAAGCGCAGATAATCGCTCAGCATCTTCAGATAGCGTTCGTGCAGCGGTTTATCGAAGCCGTAGCGGTGGGTGATCTCGGCGATGACTTCCGGGTCGAGGCCGCGCCCGCCGCGATAGTGACCCTCGCTGATATTGCCTGCGCCGGTGCGGGCATGGCTGGCGCCCATGCCGCCGTCGCTAGCCCCCGGCATCCCGCCGCGCTGATTAAACTCGATGGCGGCGATGGCCTGATCGACCGGGCCGCCAGGCGCGATCTGGACAATAAAAAAGTTAATGGTGATGATGGCCCACAGGGTGGGGATGACTAACAGCAAACGGCGGATCAGGTAGCTGCCCATGGGATGTCCTTAGCGTCTGTCCGCGGGGAGGGTGGCCGCTTTGTTCACGTCGTACCACCAGGTATCGAGGCCGGACGAATAGATGGGGCGGGTCGCGGGGAAAGAGAACTTATTCCACCACGCGGTGCGGTCCTGCGCCATATACCACATCGGCAACATGTAGTTATTCCAGGTCAGCACACGATCCAGCGCCCGACCGAGAGGGATCAGTTTCTGCTTATTGCCCTGCCACTGCAGGATCTGCGCAATCAGCTTATCCACTACCGGGCTTTGCACCCCCGGCGCGTTGTAGCTGGAGTGAATATAGTCGGACGCCCAGGAGATTTGCAGGTCGGTCCCCGGCCAGGGCATGGCGCGCCACAGGCTTGGCATCATGTCGTAATCCCGGCTGCGGCGGCGGTTGCTGTACTGCGAATTATCAACCTGACGAATATCCATGACGATCCCCAGACGCTGCAGGTTGTGCTGAAACGGCAGCACCCAGCGGTCATTGCCTCCGGCCGGCAGCAGTAGCTCAAAGCGCAGCGGCTTGCCGGTGGCGGCGTTGACCCGGCGCTGGTTCTTCACCGTCCAGCCCGCCGCATTGAGCAGGGCGTCGGCTTTGAGTAAGTTGGCGCGGTCGAAGCCATCGCCGCGGGAGACCGGCGGCTGGTAAACCTGGCTGAAGAGCTCCGGAGGCAGTTCGTTTTTCATCGGCGTCAGCAGGGCCAGCTCGGCTGCGTCGGGCAGGCTGCGGGCGGCATATTCGGTGTTCTGGAAATAGCTGTTAGCGCGCTGATAGGCGCTGTAAAACAGCGCCTTGTTCATCCATTCGAAATCGAACGCCAGGGTAATGGCCTGCCGCACCCGGCGATCGGCAAAAATCGGGCGCTGAATATTGAACGCCAGCCACTGGGTATCCTGAGCCGAGGTATTGGTATGCTCATCTTTAATGATGTAGCCGCGGCTGTAGTTGCGACCGACGTAGCGGGTAGCCCAGTTTTTGGCGACGGTCTCTTCCCGGCGATCGACGGCTCCCGCTTTAAAGGCTTCGAAAGCGACATTGTCGTCGAGATAATAGTCATAGCGCAGCGTATCGAAATTCCAGCGACCGCGGTTGACCGGCAGGTCGGCCGCCCAGTAGTCGGCGACGCGGGAATAGGTAATATATTGCCCCATTCGCCAGGCGCTGATGCGGTATGGCCCGCTGGCCAGCGGCGGCTTCGACAGCGGGTCGCTGAGTTTGTGCTGGCGCCAGAACGCCTCGGGCATCACAGGCAGGCTCAGCAGACTCAGCATGTTCTCTTTGCCGGGCTGGCCGAGGTCAATACGCACGGTCAACGGCGCGATGGCCTTCACGGAGGTGCCTTTATAAAACAGGCGAAACTGCGGCACCCCTTCGGTCATAAACTTGTTGAAGGTAAACGCCACATCGCGGGCGGTGATCGGCGTGCCGTCATGGAAGCGGGCGCGCGGGTTGAGCGCGATCTCCATCCAGGAATAGTCCTCGGCATAGCGCGCCCGCTCGGCAATTAGCGGGTAGTAGCTGCCGGGCTCATCATCCGAGGTGGTGAACAGGGTATCGTAGAGCGCCTCCGTGCGTACCGCGGGGTTGCCGCGCAGCGCATAACGGTTGAAGTTATCAAAGGTGCCGATCGCCGCCAGGGTGAGGGTGCCGCCTTTCGGCGCCCTGGGATTGACGTAATCAAAATGACTGAAACCGGCGGCGTATTTCGGTTCGCCGATAATCGCGAAGGCTACGCTTTCCTGAATGGTTTGCGCCTTAGCGTCCAGGCTAAACAGAGCCAGCAGAATCAGAAAGAGGCGCGCATACATAGGCGGCAGAATACCCTGTCATGGCCGGCCCCCATGGCCGACATCCGTTCCCGCATCATAAGTGAGACTTAGCGCGTTGTGAAATAGTTCGCGGGTTCATCGTGCGCAGCCACCAGCCCGGCCAGCGACAGCGGTCGGCTGATCCAGTACCCCTGCAGGAAATGAACGCCCTGGCCGCGAAGCCACTCCGCCTGTTCCTGGGTCTCCACCCCTTCGGCGACGGTCATTAATTTCAGCCGGCGGCTGAGGGTCAGTACCGCATCCAGCACCGGCGAGGTTACTGTTTCAGTACCAATCGCCTGCACAAAACCGCGATCGATCTTCAGATAATCGAAGTTATACCGTTCGAGATAGATCAGCGCGCTATGCCCGGTGCCGAAATCATCAATCGCGATTTCGAATCCCTGGCGGTGGAGCCAGGCGAAGTTAGCCATCGATTTTTCTTTATCAATCATCGCCCGCTCGGTTACCTCCAGCACCACGTGAAAGTGGTCGGCTGGCAGCGCGGCGGCGAAGCGCAGCATATCGTCGCGGAAGCTGTCGGCCTGCAGATGAGCAGGGGAAATATTCAGCCCCAGCTTCACGCCGCGCGGCAGAATACGCTTCAACACCGCAGCGTCGCTGGCGATCAGCGCGAGCAGGTGATGGGTTAGCGGCACGATCATCTGCTGGGTTTCGGCCAGGTTAATAAAAACGTCGGGCGGAATTTCACCAACCACCGGATGGCGCCAGCGCATTAGGACCTCCACGCCGCTGATACGTAGAGTCTGAGCATTAACCACCGGCTGATAAACGATGTAGAACTGGTTATTTTTGATCCCCAGCAGAATGGATTTTCGCGGATCCGATTTGATCGTCAGCACGTAATAGCAGAGCAGCCCCGCCAGCAGGCCGCAGACGACCCCGAGCAGCAGAGCAAACTGCGTATTTTCCGCCAGCCAGCTGTTGGCATACAGATAGACCTTCAGCGGTAAGCCCTCGATCTGTGCCTGGCGGATCGGCGCGTTATGCAGCGTTTGCGGATCCACCAGCCGATTACTGAAGGTGGAGATAGCGGTGTGATCGATGGCCAGCGCAATGCCGCTGAAATCGTTTTGCCGCGCGGAATAGAGGATATACGGTGTGAGATTAGCGTTAATCGACACGAAAATGCCGCTGTTTTGATCGCCGGGTTTACCTACCCACAGCGCCAGCGCCGCGCTCTTCGGCATCATCGGCGTGCCTGGTAAAATCGCCATAGCAACGGGTTTGCTGATATCGATGGCCGGGATCAGCTGGCTGAGGGGCGTATTCATGGCTCCCGTAGCCGATGAGCAAAAGGCGATGCCGTTTTTGACCAGCAGGAAAGCGCGGACGTTGGGGCTGAACGCGGCGTGGGAGGTAAGCCCGGAGTCAATATTCTCGCAGGGCTGGTCCACCAGCGGCTGCAGGCCGTCAATGGTCTGGCGCAGGTCGTGAAAATAGCTTTTCAGATAGGTATTAACATTGTTGATAATGGCGTCGAAACGCTCGGCCCGGTTATGGTAGATCACCATAAACTGAATGCTCCCAGCCAACAGCGCGACGATGATCCCCACGCTCAGGCTGGTTAACCAGGTTTTACGCTGGGGCGAAAAGTAGCGAGTAAGCATAGCCAGATTCTTTCCGTATTAATGAAGCGCATCAACGGAGTGTCGGTCGTCGTTTTTCTCATTCCCACTTAAAAGACATAGCTTATTTTGCGACGTTGAGAACCAGGTGGCAAAAAAAAACACTGCCTGGGGCAGTGTTTTTTATCCCGCAGCCAGCCAAGGGATAACCGGCGGCGGTAGAGGACAGTTTACGAGCGGCTCAGGACTCGACGCGCTTCATTGTAGCGCTTTTTCCAGTATGGCTCATCCATGCTGGAGATAGTCACCCCGCTGCTGGTGGAGGCGTGAACAAACTGGTTGTTGCCGAGGTAGATCCCGACATGGCGGCCGGTAGAGCCGGCGCGAAACAGAACCAGATCGCCTGTCCGCAGTTGGGCACGGGAAATCGATTTTCCGGTTTCCTGCTGTTCAGAAGTTGAACGCGGCAGTTCCAGACCAAATTGTTCGCGGAAGGTGCGTTGCACAAACGCTGAGCAGTCGATACCCTTGCGGGTGCTGCCGCCGAGGCGGTAACGCACGCCTTTCCAGCTGGCATACTGATCCATTAAACGGGACTTTACGTCCAGGTTACGGACCATCGTTTCAAATTCATCCTGAGAGGCTTGCAGTGATGATAAATCGCCACTACCCACAGCATGCGTCTCAGAATGCATATTCCTGGCGGTACTTGTTGAACTACACGCGGAAAGCAGAACCGCTACTGCAATCGCGGGGGCTACCCGCAAGATATATCTCAAAATCGGCTGAGATTTGACCATGCTGTTTATTTTCCCTTGTTGTCCTTAACGACAATGTCGTTATAAAAAATGCCAAACGTGTTAGAGCCTAAATACCCATCCGCAATGAGACAATTCCTTAAGCTTAAATTTGTGCAGTCACGCACAATTTTATTCATGCCCTGAATTAATGCTGCGGAAAAGGCAAAACGAGAACGAGATTACCCTATCAAACGCCGCATGGCGAGCGGTTTTGCGCGATTTCTTATAAGTATTTTGGTGACAAAAAGTGAATCATCGGGAAAGGCCAAAATTACGGCAATATCGGGCAAAAAACAGACAATTCCTTCATTTGTCACGGGATTAATGTGACAAGAAGATGAACGTCATGTTGAAAAAAAGGGAAAATGTAAAAAGGGACCCAAAAGGTCCCCTTATAGTTAATGACTTTGGCGGCTGCCGGAGACATTATTTGGCCGATATTCTGCTGGGTAAGTAGCGATCGAAAAAGGCGATCAATTTATCGCTCAGCGGGGTCATCAATACCCAGGGCGCGCCGATCAGCACGGCGGTCAGGGAGCCGACGGCAATATCGCTAAACCAGTGGGCGCCAATCATTACCCGCGGGAAAGCAAAGACCACAAAGATAATCAGCGCGACGCCCAGCGCGCGACGGCCAAAATAGCGCCACATAAAGCTCGCGAAGATCAGCAGCATCATCCCATGATCGCCAGGGAAGCTGTCCTTCGACGCATCCTTAGTGGGGAAGTTAACGACGTCGCTGACGCGGGTAATATCGCTAAAAAACAGCGACGGGCTGGCGCGCTGTACCGGCATCAGGTGTTGTGCGAGCTGGTTGATGATCACCGCCGCCAGCAGCATCACCAGGCCCATGATGGCGATCTGACGACGGCCTGCAGTCGGCGCCTTTAGCCAATAGCTCAGCATCAGGCAGCCCATCGCCAGCAGCGAACAGGCGTCGAAGGCGCGATTGTTGATGATCGCCAGCAGCCAGGCATAAGCATGGCTGACGCTGACGCCATGGTTAAAGAAATGGAAGAGCGCGGAGTCGACCGGCAACCACGCGCCATGGTTGGCTGGCAGATACCAGGAGCAAAATAGCGCTACACCCGCGATGTTAAGCAGCAGGATTAAAGGAATTCGGTTTTTCATCATAGCCATTGCGATTTTGTGACAGTCGGCGGCAACCTTAGCCGCCTTAACTTAAACGAAGCCTCAACAACGAGGTCTGGAGTGCGTTCCAGTCGGCTTCATTCGCGGAAATAAGCTCGATCCGGCTATCGGGCGGAGCGACGCTGAGGGTCTCGATATGGAGATCCTCCCCCTGACGGTTGATTCGCACCGCCCCCTCGGCAATGCGCATCACGCCTTTAACGCGCCCCACTGGCGCCAGCCTGGCCCATTCGAGCAGGCCGATGGTGTCAAAAACCGTCTCCGCGTCGAAGATCCAGCCGCAGCCCTGATAGCCCTGGCCATTGTTGAGATGGCGGCGCCAGCGCTGGTGTTCCGCCAGGCTGAGCGCGGCGAGGCCGGAAGTGGGGGAATGGCGGTGGGCGTGCTCCGCGCTCGCCGGCAGCGGGGCGGTGTTCCGTCGTGGCTCATCGAGCAGGGTCAGATCGATATTGCCCTGGATTGCCGACACCTTGCGACGCTCGCCGCCCCAGCGCTGCCACCAGTCGGCCAGCGCCCGGGCGCTTTCGGGGGTTTCCCGATCACTTTTATTCGCCACAATGATGTCCGCCGCGGCCAGCTGATCGCGGAAGTTGTCGTTGCTGACGGCTCTTTCATCCAGCAGCTGGCGGGGATCGAGGATGCACAGGGTGGCGCGCAGATCGATCCAGGGCTCATACACCGCCGCGGTGAGGATATCGAGGATCTGCTTTGGGTGGCCCAAACCGGTGGGTTCGATCAGCAGGCGATCGGGTTTGCCCTGGCGCAGCAGGGTGTTCAGCCCAACCTGCATCGGCAGGCCATTGACGCAGCACATGCAGCCGCCGGGGATCTCTTTGAGCAGGGCGCCGCTGTCGGCCAGCAGCGCGCCGTCTATCCCGACTTCGCCAAACTCGTTAACCAGTACGGCCCATTTTTCATCCGCAGGCTTCTGCGCCAGCAGATGAAGAATCGAGGTCGTCTTACCGCTGCCGAGAAAGCCGGTGATCAAATTGGTTCTGGTCACTCTTTTCTCCAGGATAAATGTAATGTTGTAACAGTTACGCCTATCCTGACGAAAAAAGGGGGAAAAGAGAAGTCCTGAGGCGGACAGAAGAGAATTCTGTCCGCATAAGCGCAAATATTGTTAAGAATTCAGCGCGCGGGCGACGGCCTCGCGGGCGCCGTGCGTCGCCAGCTGTTGCCAGGCGGCGCGGATCCCGGCGACAAACTGGGCGTTGTGCGGCAGGTCGCGGCCAAATATTTCCTCCAGCCCCAGCAGGGCGTCGACGCGCTGCTGCTCATCGCTCTGGGCCACCCGCTGCCGGATCTTGTCGACCAGCGGATCGCGCACGTCGATCGTCTGACCGGCGTCGTCCGTGCCGCTGACGTAGCGCATCCAGCCGGCCACGCCGAGAGCCAGCAGCGGCCAACGGCTGTCGCGCGCCAGATGTACGCGGATGCCATCGAGCATGCGCTGGGGCAGCTTCTGGCTACCGTCCATGGCGATTTGCCAGGTGCGGTGTTTGAGCGCCGGATTGCTGAAGCGGGCGATGAGACTGTCGGCATAGGCCAGCAGATCAACGCCGGTAATGGTCAGCGTCGGAGCCTGTTCGTCAAGCATCAGCTGGCGGGCGGCGCGGCGGAAGACGTCATCCCGCATGCAGTCGCTAATGTGCGCATGCCCTGCCAGATAGCCAAGCCAGGCGAGGAAAGAGTGGCTGCCGTTGAGCATCCGCAGCTTCATTTGCTCCCAGGGCAACACGTCATCGGTCATCTGCACGCCCGCCGTCTCCCAGGCGGGTCGCCCGGCGACAAAGTGATCTTCGACCACCCACTGAATGAAGGGTTCGCAACTGATGGCGCAGGGATCGTCGACCCCCAGCACGGCGGCGATTTCCGCCAGCGACTCCGGTGTGGCCGCGGGAACAATGCGATCCACCATGGTGCCCGGGAAGCTGACGTTGTCGGCGATCCAGTCCGCCAGCGCCGGGCTGCGTTTTTCCGCCATGCCGAGGACGGCATTTTTTACCACGTGACCGTTGTCGGGGATATTATCGCAGGAGAGCACGGTAAAGGGCGGAAGGCCTCGTTCCCGGCGGCGGGCCAGCGCTTCAACTAAAATACCGGGAGCCGACTGCGGCAGCGTCGGATTCTCCAGATCGTGAATAATGCGCGGATGCGTCGGATCCAGTTTCCCGGTCGCCGGATCGATGCAGTAGCCTTTTTCCGTAATGGTCAGCGAGACAATCGCTACCTGCGGCTCGCAAAATTTTTCGATAATCGCCGCCAGCGAATCGAGCCTGGCGTTCAGACATTCGTGCACCGCGCCGATCACAATGGGCTGGTTGCCGTCGGCGCCTTTTTCCAGCACGGTAAACAGATGGTCCTGTTCGCGAAGTTGGCTCATCAGCGTGTCGCCGCTGAACAGACTGATTTCACAGATCCCCCAGTCGCCGCTGACGTTATTCAGCACGCGATCGGTGAGCAGCGCCTGGTGCGCGCGGTGAAACGCGCCAAAGCCGAAATGGACAATACGCGAGCGGAGCTGGCTGCGATCGTATTGAGGGTATTGCACGTTCTTCGGTAGCGTAGCGGTTGCAATTGTTGTCATTCTTCCCACACCTGTTTAACTGCTTATTAACAATGCCAGTCTAAAGTTATATGACAGGAAGTTAAATTGGTAAGCCGAAATTATCCGCTGACTGTGAGCTGGATCAATCAATAGGCCAGCACTGTTTGCAGCCAGGTGAGAAACATGTATGGTAGTCGTCATGAGTGTCGCCATTATTGGTATAACAACTTTTGTGAGGGCATAGCGATGGAGCAAACCTGGCGGTGGTATGGGCCGAACGATCCGGTATCGCTTGATGATGTACGGCAGGCGGGGGCGACCGGCGTCGTCACTGCGCTGCACCATATTGCAAACGGTCAGGTATGGCCGGTCGACGAGATTAAAGCGCGTCAGGCGCTGTTAGCGGCAAAAGGGTTGACCTGGTCGGTCGTCGAAAGCATTCCCGTCCACGAGGATATTAAAACCCACAGCGGGCAGTATGCGACCTGGATTGCCAACTATCAGCAGAGCATCCGCAACCTCGCGGCCTGCGGCATCGATACCGTGTGCTACAACTTTATGCCGATCCTCGACTGGACGCGCACCGATCTGGAATATGAGCTGCCGGACGGCTCCCGGGCGCTGCGTTTCGATCAGATCGCTTTCGCCGCCTTTGAGCTGCATATCCTTAAACGCCCGGGTGCGGAAGCGGATTACAGTGAAGAAGAGCAGCGTCAGGCTGAGGTCTATTTCAAGGCGATGAGCGAAGCAGATATCGATAAACTGACTCGCAATATCATCGCCGGCCTGCCGGGAGCGGAAGAGGGCTACACCCTTGACCAGTTCCGCGCGCGTCTGGCGGAGTACGACCACATTGATAAAGCGCAGCTGCGTGAAAATATGGCCTATTTCCTGCGCGCCATCGTGCCGGTATGCGAAGAGGTAGGGATCCGCCTGGCTGTGCATCCGGACGATCCGCCGCGGCCGATCCTTGGCCTGCCGCGTATCGTGTCGACCATCGAAGATATGCAGTGGCTGAAGGAGACGGTGGACAGCATTAATAATGGCTTCACCATGTGTACCGGATCGTATGGCGTTCGCGCCGATAACGATCTGGTGAAGATGGTGGAGACCTTTGGCGATCGCATCCATTTTACCCATCTGCGCTCTACCTGCCGTGAAGCAAACCCAAAAACCTTCCACGAGGCGGCGCACCTTAGCGGCGACGTCAATATGGTGGCGGTGGTGGATGCTATCCTGCGTGAAGAGCAGCGGCGTAAACAGGCCGGCGATCTGCGCCCGATCCCATTTCGGCCGGATCATGGTCATCAGATGCTCGACGATCTGCGCAAGAAAACCAACCCAGGCTATTCGGCGATTGGCCGTCTCAAGGGGATGGCGGAAGTGCGCGGCGTCGAGCTGGCGCTGAAAATGACCAAATACCCTGAACTGCTGTAATCGCGGCAATGGGTATAATAAAAAGGACAGCCAGCGCTGTCCTTTTTTACTGTCGGGGCGTTACCGATGATTAATCCGCGCGGCCCATATAGCGGCACTCTTCGATATGAATGCGGATTTTCTCACCGGTGGTCAGGTATTCCGGCACCTGAATCACCAGGCCGGTGCTCATGGTGGCTGGCTTGGTGCGGGAGCTGGCGGACGCACCTTTAATACCCGGCGCGGTTTCGATAATTTCCAGGTCAACGGTCTGCGGCAGCTCCAGCGCCAGCAGCTGGCCGTCCCAGGTCAGCACCTGCATGTCTGGCATCCCACCTTCCGGAATAAACTGCAGCTCTTCTTCAATCTGCTCTTTGGTAAAGGTGTAAGGGGTATAGTCTTCTTTATCCATGAACACGTATTCGTTGCCATCGACGTAGGAGAAGTCGACGAAACGGCGGGTCAGGGTGACGGTATCGACGATATCGTCGCCTTTGAAGCGCTCTTCTACTTTCAGGCCGGTGCGCACATCGGAGAAGCGCATTTTATACAGTGTCGCAGCACCGCGGGCGCTGGGTGACTGAATATCAATATTTTTCACAATCAGCAGCTTGCCGTTGTAATTCAGCACCATACCTTTTTTAATTTCATTCGCTCTTGGCATTGCAGTAATCCTGTCACTTAACGAGTCAAAAATATCGCGTAAAACTACTCGCGCCCGGGCGTTCAGGCAAGCGGATTTCGCGAGTTTTGCTATCTTCTGGCAAAACGTTTAGGCTGTGGCGCAAAATGAGCGTTTGGGAGTCGGGTTGTGGAATGTCGTACTGATTGTGGCGCATGTTGCATCGCCCCCTCTATATCATCGCCGATCCCCGGCATGCCGCAGGGCAAGCCAGCTAACACCCGTTGTATCCAGCTTTCCGAGCGCAATTTATGCCTTATTTTCGGCTCCCCTCTGCGCCCGAAGGTGTGCGCCAGCCTGCAGCCCTCGCCGGAGATGTGCCTCACCCACCGCGATGAAGCGATCACCTGGCTGCTGGAGCTTGAGCTGGCCACCGCGCCCTGAGCTCAACGCAGCAGATGAGAGGGATGGAAACCAATGTGCTTACACGTCTCTTATCCGCCACAGGCAGGCCTGAGTGACAACGCCCATCGCCAGCGCAATCCAGAACACCGCGTGATAGCTCCAGATCTCCGCTACTACCCCCGCCAGTGAACCGGCGATGATCCAGCCGACGCGGGTAGTATTGGTATAGAGGGTGGTGGCCGCTCCCGCCTGCCCCGGCATCAGGTCCTGGAAATAGAGCATGCCGATCCCGGCGAGGATCCCGATATAGATGGCGTTCAGCACCTGCATCGCCAGCAGCAGCGCTGGCGTATGCACCGTCAGCATGCCGACGTAAAACAGCACCCCGGCCACTGCAGAAAGACGCATCAGAAAGCGTTTGCCGAAACGCCGGGCGTAGTAACCGGCAATCAGCATGGTCGGAATTTCCAGTCCGGCGGCGGTGCCCATCATCAGCCCCGCCAGCTTCTCCGGCAGATGCAGCTCGTTAATGATAAACAGCGGCATGTTAATGATGTACAGGCTGTTAGTACCCCACATCAGGGTGCAGATGCTGAACAGCAGCAGCGCATTGCGGCGATGCGTGCGCGGAGCTTCCAGCCGGCCGGTCGCTACCGGCTTTGCTTTGCGCATGCTGGGCAAGAATAGCCAGACCATGATCCCGCAGACGATAAACGCCGCCGCGGCGCTGAGATACATCGCGGTAAAACCAAACCCCATCGCCAGGGCGTAGGCCAGCGGGGGACCAATCACCCATGCCAGGGAGACCTGGGCACGTAAAATGGAGCTGAACATCACCGCTTCGCGGCCGGTCCTGTCGGCATGCTCACGCGCGAGGGCAAACATCTGCGGGTTGGCGGTCGATCCAAAGCTGCTGAGAAAAACGCCGATGAACAGCAAAATGAAATAGTTGCGGTTCCAGGCAAAGAGTACGCAGGCCAGCACCCCCAGCAGACAGCAGACGACAATCAGCTGCTTGCGATCGCCCTGACGGTCGGAGCGGCCGGCGAGGAACTGACTGACCAGAATGCCAATAACCGCGCTGCCGGTAAAAAAGAAACCGACCATCGCCGGGCGGACGTGCACTTCGTTGGTCAGAAACAGGCTCAGGGTCGGGGTTTGCAGCGCCCCGGCAATGCCCGTCAGAAAGGCGACGATTAAGAAGGCGGAAGAGGTGACATCGAACCCGCGTCGGGGGAGAGCGGCGCTACGGTTTTCCATGGGTTTGGTTTTCTGTAGTTTCAGGAGACGGCGCGGAGTTTACGCCTGCTGGCTAAAAATAAATAGTAGTATGGCACGAATAATTAAAAAGGCGTTTCAAAATATAGGGTTCAGCAAAAAGCTGACGTTCGAGGCGGTCGACAGCTAAGGCTTCAGCAAAAGTGTGCAGTACCTCTAAGTTCTGCGATCAAGTCGCTGACGTACCTTGCGCGTTGAGCAAGAAAGGTACAAAATTCTTGAAACGTTTCAGCGTCATTCGGCAATCCGTTCCCCGTCAGATGGCGCCTTTTTTCTCAAGTTAGCTGAAACGATTCAATTCAGCAGGAGAGGAGAACCATGTTCCAGTTATCTGTGCAGGATATTCATCCCGGCCAGCAGGCCGGTAATAAAGAAGAGGCCATCCGGCAGGTCGCCGCCGCGCTGGTCAGCGCCGGCAACGTGGCCGATGGCTACGTGAACGGCATGCTGGCGCGCGAGCAGCAGACCTCGACCTTCCTCGGCAACGGGATCGCGATCCCGCACGGCACGACGGATACGCGTGACCAGGTGCTGAAGACCGGCGTTCAGGTGTTTCAGTTCCCGCAGGGCGTCACCTGGGGCGAAGGGCAGACCGCCTATGTGGCGATCGGGATTGCCGCCAGCTCAGATGAACACCTCGGCCTGCTGCGTCAGCTGACCCATGTGCTGAGCGATGACGCGGTCGCCGCGCAGCTGCAGTCCGCCACTACCGCGGAAGAGCTGCGCGCGCTGCTGATGGGAGAGAAGCAGAGCGAAGCGCTGAAGCTGGATAACGAGACCCTCAGTCTCGACGTCGCGGCCAGCGATCTGCTGACCCTGCAGGCGCTGAACGCGGCGCGTCTGAAAGAAGTTGGCGCTGTCGATGCCGCCTTCGTTAGCCACGTCATTAACGATACGCCGCTGAACCTCGGTCAGGGCGTCTGGCTGAACGACAGTGCGGAAGGCAATTTGCGCAGCGCCGTGGCGGTCAGCCGCGCGGCTAACGCCTTTACCCGCGACGAGCAGCCGGTTTCCCTGCTGGTCACGGTGGCGATGGCCGACGAGCAGCCGACCGCAGTGCTGAACCGTCTGAGCAAGCTGCTGCTGGACAAGAAAGCTGAACATTTGCTGAAAGCCGACGCCGCCACCGTGCTGGCGCTGCTGACCAGCGACGACGCCATTGCCGAAGATGTGCTGAGCGCCGAATTCGTGGTGCGCAATGAACACGGCCTGCATGCCCGTCCGGGCACCATGCTGGTCAACACCATTAAACAATTTTCCAGCGACATCACCGTTACCAATCTCGACGGTTCCGGCAAGCCGGCTAACGGTCGCAGCCTGATGAAGGTTGTGGCGCTGGGTGTGAAAAAAGGTCACCGTCTGCGTTTTACCGCGCAGGGTGAGGATGCGCAACAAGCGCTGGATGCGATTGGCGAAGCGATCGCCGCAGGCCTTGGGGAGGGCGCATAAATGAGCAGACGTGTAGCAACGATTACGTTAAACCCGGCATACGACCTGGTGGGATTCACCCCGGAGATTGAACGCGGTGAAGTGAACCTGGTGCGCACCACCGGCCTGCACGCCGCCGGGAAAGGCATTAATGTGGCGAAAGTGCTGAAAGATCTCGGCATTGACGTCACCGTCGGCGGTTTCCTGGGTAAAGACAACCAGGACGGCTTTCAGCAGCTGTTCAGCGAGCTGGGGATCGCCAACCGTTTCCAGGTGGTGCAGGGCCGGACCCGTATCAACGTTAAGCTGACGGAAAAAGATGGAGAAGTGACCGATTTCAACTTCTCCGGCTTTGAAGTCACCCCGGGCGACTGGGAACGCTTCGTCAACGACTCCCTGAGCTGGCTCGGGCAGTTCGATATGGTCTGCGTCAGCGGCAGCCTGCCGTCCGGCGTTAGCCCGGAAGCCTTCACCGACTGGATGACCCGTCTGCGCAGTCAGTGCCCATGCATCATTTTCGACAGCAGCCGCGAAGCGTTGGTTGCCGGACTAAAAGCGGCGCCGTGGCTGGTGAAACCGAACCGTCGCGAACTGGAAATCTGGGCTGGCCGCAAGCTGCCGGAGATGAAAGATGTTATCGACGCCGCCCATGCGCTGCGCGAGCAGGGTATCGCCCACGTGGTGATCTCCCTGGGCGAAGAGGGTGCGCTGTGGGTCAACGCCTCTGGGGAGTGGATTGCTAAACCACCTTCAGTGGAAGTGGTCAGCACCGTTGGCGCCGGCGATTCGATGGTCGGCGGCCTGATTTACGGCCTGCTGATGCGTGAATCCAGCGAGCATACCCTGCGCCTGGCGACCGCCGTCGCTGCCCTGGCCGTCAGCCAGAGCAATGTAGGAATTACCGACCGTACCCAGTTGGCCGCGATGATGGCGCGCGTCGACTTACAACCCTTTAATTGACAGCAGGAGAGGCATAATGAAAACGCTGCTGATTATTGATGCCGGACTCGGACAGGCGCGCGCCTACATGGCGAAAACCCTGCTGGGTGCCGCGGCGCCGAAAGCGCACCTTGAGCTGATTGATAACCCGAATGACGCCGAACTGGCCATCGTGCTGGGAACCGCGCTGCCGGCCGATAGCGCACTGAATGGTAAAAACGTTTACCTGGGCGATATTAACCGTGCTGTCGCCCATCCGGAGCTGTTCCTGGGAGAAGCGAAAGACCACGCTAAGCCCTACGTTGCGCCAGCGGCGGTAGCCGTTCCGGCCGCCGCTCAGGGGCAGAAACGCATTGTCGCGGTCACCGCCTGTCCGACCGGCGTCGCCCACACCTTTATGGCGGCAGAAGCCATCGAAACCGAAGCCAAAAAACGCGGCTGGTGGGTGAAGGTGGAGACCCGCGGCTCCGTTGGGGCGGGCAATGCCATCACCCCGGAAGAGGTGGCCGAGGCGGATCTGGTGATCGTCGCTGCCGATATCGAGGTGGACCTGGCGAAATTCGCCGGCAAGCCGATGTACCGCACCACCACCGGTCTGGCGCTGAAGAAAACCGCCCAGGAGCTGGATAAAGCGGTGGCGGAAGCCAAACCGTACCAGCCATCCGGCAAACCTCAGGCGGCTGCTGAAGGGAAAAAAGAGTCGGCGGGCGCCTATCGCCACCTGCTGACCGGCGTCTCCTATATGCTGCCGATGGTAGTGGCCGGGGGCCTGTGTATCGCGCTCTCCTTTGCCTTCGGGATCAAAGCGTTTGAAGTGAAAGACACCCTGGCGGCGGCGCTGATGCAGATCGGCGGCGGCTCGGCCTTCGCGCTGATGGTGCCGGTACTGGCAGGCTTTATCGCCTTCTCCATTGCCGACCGTCCGGGTCTGACTCCGGGCCTTATCGGCGGTATGCTGGCGGTTAGCGGCGGCTCCGGCTTTATCGGCGGGATCATCGCTGGTTTCCTTGCCGGTTATGTGGCGAAAGCCATCAGCACGAAGCTGAAACTGCCGCAGAGTATGGAAGCCCTGAAGCCAATCCTGATCATTCCGCTGGTCTCCAGCCTGATCGTGGGTTTGGCAATGATCTATCTGATCGGTAAACCGGTAGCCGGTATCCTCGCCTGGCTGACCCACTGGCTGCAAACCATGGGCACCGCCAACGCGGTTCTGCTGGGCGCGATCCTCGGCGCGATGATGTGTACCGACATGGGCGGGCCGGTAAACAAAGCGGCCTATGCCTTTGGCGTTGGCCTGCTGAGTACCCAGACCTATGCGCCGATGGCGGCGATCATGGCGGCCGGTATGGTGCCACCGCTGGCGATGGGTATCGCGACGCTGGTAGCGCGCAATAAGTTCGATAAAGGGCAGCGGGAAGGGGGCAAAGCCGCGCTGGTTCTTGGCCTGTGCTTTATCTCGGAAGGGGCGATTCCTTTTGCCGCCCGTGACCCGATGCGCGTTCTGCCGTGCTGTATCGTCGGCGGCGCGGTAACCGGCGCTATCTCCATGGCGGTCGGCGCGAAACTGATGGCGCCGCACGGCGGGCTGTTTGTTCTGCTGATCCCGGGGGCGATTACGCCGGTGCTGGGCTACCTGCTGGCGATTGTTGCCGGAACGCTGGTGGCGGGCCTTGCCTACGCCGTGCTGAAACGCCCTGAGGCGCAAACAGCGGAAGTTGAAAAAGCGGCATAATCCTACCGCAATAAAAAAGGGCCGATTGTTCGGCCCTTTTTTTGTCTCTATTTACGCCACTTCGGCAATCTGCTGCGCCCGCAGCCAGGCAATCTCTTCCGCCCAGATATCCGGGTTGATGGTTTCCAGAATCAGCGGAATACCGTCGAAGCGGCTGTCCTGCATGATCCAGCTGAAGCAATCGTGGCCGATGTTGCCTTCCCCCAGGCTGTGGTGACGGTCGACCCGGCTGCCGAAGGCGCTCTTGGCATCGTTGAGATGCATGCCGCGCAGATACTGAAAACCGACGATGCGTTCGAAGGCGGCGAAGGTTTTTTCGCAGGCTTCGGCGCTGCGCAGGTCGTAGCCGGCGGCGAAAGCATGGCAGGTATCGATGCAGACGCCGACGCGGGATTTATCTTCCACACCGTCGATGATGGCCGCGAGGTGCTCGAACTTAAAGCCGAGGTTGCTGCCCTGGCCAGCGGTGTTTTCGATCACCGCAGTAACGCCTTCGGTCTTCGCCAGCGCGATATTGATCGATTCGGCGATGCGCGCCAGGCACTCCTCCTCCGGGATCTGCTGCAGATGGCTGCCGGGGTGGAAGTTGAGCAGCGTCAGTCCCAGCTGCTGGCAGCGGGTCATTTCATCAATGAAGGCATCACGGGATTTTTCCAGCGCTTCTTCCACCGGGTGTCCAAGGTTAATCAGGTAGCTGTCGTGCGGCAGGATCTGCCCCGGGCCAAAGTGATACTTTTCACAGGCGGCTTTGAATTCGGCGATGGTCTCGTCGCTGAGCGGCGCGGCGCGCCACTGGCGCTGGTTCTTGGTGAAGAGGGCGAAGGCGGTTGCTTCGATTTCGGCGGCGCGAATGGCGGCATTGGCCAGTCCACCTGAGGCGCTCACGTGCGCTCCTACGTATTTCATAAAAAAACTCCAGTTAAAGCCGCTGGGGGGTGGGTAATGATAGCGGCTTAACTGGAGAAAGATGTAGTGCTTTATGCCATCAGGCTGTGGATAGCGACGTTAATGACCCCGCCGCCGACAATCAACCAGACGAACAGCATCAGCGCCATCAGCAGCGGTTTCGCCCCGGCTTTTTTCAGCGCGCTGACGTGGGTGGTGACCCCGAGGGCGGCCATTGCCATCGCCAGCAGGACGGTATCCAGCGTCACCAGCATATCCACCACGGCTTTCGGCAGCAGATGGAAGGAGTTAAACACCGCCACCAGGATGAACATAATGGCGAACCACGGAATGGTGATTTTGCTTTTCTCGCCGTTGCCTGCCGGGGTCAGCTGTTTAACACGCGCCGCCAGGAACAGCAGGAACGGAGCCAGCATCATGACGCGCAGCATTTTGGCGATAACCGCCGCGTTCTCCGCGTCCGGGCTGACCGCATGGCCGGCGGCAACAACCTGCGCCACTTCATGCATGGTGGAGCCCATATAGATCCCGTAGGTCTCCGGGGTAAACCAGTGCGCCAGCAGCGGGTACATCGCCGGGTAGAGGAAGATGGCGATGGTACCGAAGATAACCACTGTAGCGACGGCAACCGTCACTTTACTGGCTTCGGCTTTGACCACCGGCTCGGTGGCGAGCACGGCCGCCGCGCCGCAGATGCTGCTGCCGGCGCCGATCAGCCAGCTGGTGTGTTTATCGAGACCAAACACTTTCTGGCCAAGGAAGCAGGCGATGAAAAAGGTACTGGAGAGCGTCAGAACATCAATCAAAATACCGCTCACGCCGACGTCGGCAATCTGGGCGAACGTCAGGCGAAAGCCGTAGAGGATGATCCCCAGGCGCAGCAGATGCTGCTTGGCGAAGATCACCCCGCCGTCGCAGGGCTGCCAGATTTTCGGGTAGACCGTGTTGCCGACGACCATCCCGAACAGGATAGCGAGGGTCAGGGCGCTAAAGCCCGCGCCGGCGATGGCCGGGAAACTACCGGCCCACAGGGCGGCGCCGGTCAGAGCGGCGGTCAGCGCCAGGCCTGGGACAAAATGCCACAGGGAACGATGTTTGGTGGGTAAAGTGAGTGCTGTCATAACCTTCTCCTTTGTCTGCCTAAAGGTTACGCCGCGCGGGATTAAATATAAAATTGATTATATGTTTATAATCAATCGTAATAAGTGGTTAATGGCCGCTTCGCCGGTTACAACGGGGCGAGAGCGGGTTAGGCAGAAGCGGGGCGGTCTCGCCGGCAAGACGATGATTTTGTGATATAAGCGGATTTTCCTTCCGTCAGCCGCCTCGATTTGTGTCACCATAGTAAGGAAGGTTATTCAGGTTGGATTACTAAACGGGTGGGTTATGCATATTACGCTGCGGCAGCTGGAAGTGTTCGCCGAAGTCCACAAGAGTGGGTCGACCACTCAGGCGTCACAGATGCTGGCGCTTTCGCAATCCGCGGTCAGCGCCGCGCTGACCGATCTGGAAGGGCAGCTCGGCGTGCAGCTGTTTGACCGCGTCGGTAAACGACTGGTGGTGAATGAGCATGGACGGCTGCTGTACCCGCGTGCGCTGGCGCTGCTGGAGCGGGCCCTGGAGATCGAGCAGCTGTTTCGCGGCGATAACGGGGCGATCCGAGTCTACGCCAGCAGCACCATCGGCAACTATATTATGCCGGAGATTATTGCCCGCTATCGTCATGACTTCCCGGATCTGCCGGTCGAGCTGAGCGTCGGCAACAGCCTGGACGTCATCAACGCCGTCGCCGACCTGCGGGTGGATTTCGGCCTGATTGAGGGGCCGTGCCATGCCGCCGATATTATTGCCGAGCCGTGGCTGGAGGATGAACTGGTGGTGTTTGCCGCGCCCAACTCACCGCTGCTGGCGGGGGAGGTGACCCTGCAGCAACTGGCTGAGGCGCCGTGGATCCTGCGCGAGCATGGCTCCGGCACCCGGGAGATTGTCGATTACGTTCTGCTGTCGCATCTGCCGGCGTTTCATCTGGGCATGGAGCTGGGTAATTCAGAGGCGATCAAGCACGCGGTCAGGCATGGCCTGGGCATCAGCTGTCTATCGCGGCGGGTGATTGCCGAACAGCTTGCCTCGGGCACGCTGGCGGAGCTGAAAGTGCCATTGCCCCGGCTGACGCGCACGCTGTGGCGGATCCATCACCGGCAGAAGCATATTTCTAAAGCATTACAACGTTTTCTGCACTATTGCCAGGTGTAGCAGCCCGGTTTTATCGCCTGATTACGGGGGGAATTCGCTGGCAATTCCGCAGGTTAGTGCTTTACTAATAATTTGCGGGCGATCATGAAGCTCTCTTATAACTTTGCATTTGTACCGGATGGAACCCCGATCGTCTGCTACAATCGCGCCTCATTTTTTGGATGGATAGCATTATCACATGGTTTCGGAAACTAAAACCACAGAAGCGCCCACGCTACGTCGTGAACTGAAGGCGCGCCACTTGACCATGATCGCCATCGGCGGTTCCATCGGTACGGGTCTTTTTGTTGCCTCTGGCGCAACCATTTCGCAAGCAGGTCCCGGCGGGGCGCTGCTGTCTTATATTCTGATCGGTTTGATGGTCTATTTCCTGATGACCAGCCTCGGCGAGCTGGCGGCGTTTATGCCGGTATCCGGTTCCTTCGCCACCTACGGGCAGAATTATGTTGAAGAAGGCTTCGGCTTCGCGCTGGGCTGGAACTACTGGTACAACTGGGCGGTGACGATCGCCGTTGACCTCGTGGCCTCACAGCTGGTGATGAGCTACTGGTTCCCCGACACTCCGGGCTGGATCTGGAGCGCCTTGTTCCTCGGCATCATGTTCCTGCTGAACTGGATCTCGGTGCGCGGCTTTGGCGAGGCGGAATACTGGTTCTCGCTGATAAAAGTGGCCACCGTCATTATCTTTATCATCGTCGGCGTGATGATGATTGTCGGCATCTTCAAAGGGGCGCAGCCAGCCGGCTGGAGCAACTGGGGGATCGCGGATGCGCCGTTCGCCGGCGGTTTCTCGGCGATGATTGGCGTGGCGATGATTGTCGGCTTCTCGTTCCAGGGCACCGAGCTTATCGGCATCGCTGCCGGTGAATCTGAAAATCCGGAGAAGAACATTCCGCGCGCGGTGCGCCAGGTCTTCTGGCGTATCCTGCTGTTTTACGTCTTCGCGATCCTGATTATCAGCCTGATCATTCCGTATACCGATCCGAGTCTGCTGCGCAACGATGTGAAGGATATCTCCGTCAGCCCGTTCACCCTGGTGTTCCAGCATGCTGGTTTGCTGTCGGCGGCGGCAATCATGAACGCCGTTATCCTGACTGCCGTGCTGTCGGCGGGTAACTCCGGGATGTACGCCTCCACGCGTATGCTGTACACCCTGGCCTGCGACGGTAAAGCGCCGCGTATTTTCTCGAAGCTGTCGCGTGGCGGCGTGCCGCGTAACGCGCTGTACGCGACCACCGTGATCGCGGCGCTGTGCTTCCTGACTTCCATGTTTGGCAACCAGACGGTGTACCTGTGGCTGCTGAACACCTCCGGGATGACGGGCTTTATCGCCTGGCTGGGTATTGCGATCAGCCACTATCGTTTCCGTCGCGGCTACGTCCTGCAGGGTAACGATATTAATAATCTGCCGTATCGTTCCGGGTTCTTCCCGCTGGGGCCGATCTTCGCCTTCGTGCTGTGCCTGATCATCACCCTCGGACAGAACTACGAAGCGTTCCTCAAGGACACCATTGACTGGGGCGGCGTGGCGGCGACCTACATCGGTATTCCGCTGTTCCTCGTCATCTGGTTTGGTTACAAGCTGGCGAAAGGCACCCGCTTTGTTCGCTACAGCGAAATGACCTTCCCGGACCGCTTTAAGCGTTAATCTTCGCGATTGTGCGATAAAAGCCCTCTGTGAAGAGGGCTTTATATTGCTGGCAAAGTGCAATCTTCAGGGATTGCCCGGCTGCGCTGCGCTTGCGCGGGCCTACAGATAACCGCGTAACTGATTGATATTGCGATGTTTCGTAGGCCTGGTAAGGCGGAAGCCGCCACCCGGCAGACATGTGAGCACAATAACGAAGACAGATTTGTCATCACCCGGAAGCCCTCTGAACAGAGGGCTTTTTTTATGTTTGTGCGGTTACAGCTTGTCACAATTCTTCATAATTATATTGATAATCGTAATCATTATCTTTATCATTTTCGCCCATTACGGATGAAGCCACTCCCCGTCTCTGCCGCTTGTACAGACTGACACCGGGCGACCAGCCACATCGACGAGAAAACAGCGCGAGCATGCCGCCGACAGAGCGGCAAGCCGCCAGCGCGTGTGAGCAGCACCTTGTTGTTTGTTTGGTTGTACACCTCATGGAGATTTGGAATGTTCAGGTTAAACCCTTTTATCCGGGCGGGATTGTCTGCGTCCGTCGTATCGTTGGCGTTTCCGGCTCTGGCCGATGTGAATGAAGAAACGCTGGTGGTGACCGCCTCGGCCACTGAACAGAATGTCAAAGACGCGCCGGCGAGCATCAGCGTCATCACCCAACAGGATTTACAACGCAAGCCTGTTCAGAACCTGAAAGACGTGCTGCGCGATGTGCCTGGGGTCCAGCTCACCAACGAAGGGGATAACCGCAAGGGCGTTAGCATCCGCGGTCTGAGCAGCAGCTATACCCTGATCCTGGTCGACGGCAAGCGCGTTAACTCGCGGAACGCCGTCTTCCGCCACAATGACTTCGACCTTAACTGGATCCCGGTGGATGCTATTGAGCGTATCGAAGTGGTGCGCGGCCCGATGTCCTCCCTTTACGGCTCCGATGCGCTCGGTGGGGTGGTCAACATTATTACCAAAAAAATCGGCCAGAAATGGACCGGGACGCTGAGTGCTGATACCACTATTCAGGAGCACCGCGATCGCGGGGATACCTATAACGGCCAGTTCTTCACCAGCGGCCCGCTGATCGACGGCGTACTTGGAATGAAGGCCTACGGCAGCCTGGCAAAACGCGCCAAGGACGATCCGCAGTCATCCAGTAATGCCACCGGCGAGACGCCGCGCATCGAGGGCTTCACCAGCCGCGATGGCAATGTTGAATTCGCCTGGACGCCGAACGAAAACCACGATTTTACCGCAGGCTACGGCTTTGACCGTCAGGATCGCGATTCCGATTCCCTTGACCGCAACCGCCTTGAGCGGGAGAACTACTCTCTGAGCCATAACGGCCGCTGGGATATCGGCAACAGCGAGCTCAAGTTCTACGGCGAAAAGGTGGATAACAAAAATCCAGGGCAGAGCGGGACTATTACCTCGGAAAGCAATGCCATCGACGGCAAGTATGTCCTGCCGCTGGGCATGATTAACCAGCTGGTGACCTTCGGCGGCGAATGGCGCCACGACAAACTGAAAGATCCGGTCAACCTGAGCAGCGGCGGCCAGTCAACGTCGGCCAGCCAGTACGCCCTGTTTATCGAAGACGAATGGCGCATCATCGAGCCGCTGGCGCTGACCACCGGCATTCGTATGGACGACCATCAGACCTATGGCGATCACTGGAGCCCGCGCGCCTATCTGGTGTATAACGCCACCGATACCGTCACCGTCAAAGGCGGCTGGGCGACGGCGTTTAAAGCCCCGTCGCTGCTGCAGCTTAACCCCGACTGGACCACCAACTCCTGTCGCGGCTCGTGCAGCATCGTCGGTAACCCGGATCTGAAACCGGAAACCAGCGAAAGCTTCGAGCTCGGTCTCTACTACCGCGGGGAAGAGGGCTGGCTTGAAAATGTCGAAGGCAGCATCACCACCTTCCAGAATAATGTCGACGACATGATCGATGTTCTGCGCACTTCCAGCGCCAGCGAAGCGCCGGGCTACCCGAACTTTGTCGGCTGGAAAACCGTCAACGGTAAGCGTGTGCCGATCTTCCGCTATTTCAACGTCAACAAAGCCCGCATCAAAGGGGTGGAGACGGAGGTGAAGATCCCGTTTGGCGATGAGTGGAAGCTGACGGTGAACTACACCTACAACGATGGTCGCGATCTGAGCAATGGCGGCGACAAACCGCTGCAGACGCTGCCGTTCCATACCGCCAACGGCACGCTCGACTGGAAACCGCTGGACGACTGGTCCTTCTACGTGACGGCCAACTATACCGGCCAGCAGCGCGCGGTGAGCGCCACCGGCAAAACGCCGGGCGGCTACACCCTGTTTGACGTTGGCGCGGCATGGCAGGTGACCAAAAACGTGAAACTGCGCTCCGGGGTGCAGAACGTGGGTGATAAAGATCTGAGCCGGGACGACTACAGCTATACCGAAGAAGGCCGTCGCTACTTTATGGCGGTGGATTATCGCTTCTGATTGCCGGCGCTAAAACGCGTCCTGTAGGCCTGAACATGCGCCGCGAAGCAGCTTCGCGGCGCATTGGCGTTTAGCCAAAGAGATGCTGCGCATGGAAGCGCAGATGGTCTTCAATAAACGAGGCAATAAAGTAATAGCTGTGGTCGTAACCGGGCTGGATGCGCAGCGTTAACGGCCAGGCCTTCTGCCGCGCGACCTCCGCCAGTACCGCCGGCTGCAGCTGTCCGGCAAGGAATGGATCGTTGTCGCCCTGATCGATAAGCGTCGGCACGGCGTCCTCCGGCCGGCTGGCCTGCATCAGCGCGCAGCTGTCCCAGGAGTGCCATGCCGATTCATCCGCGCCGAGATAGGCGGTAAACGCTTTCTTGCCCCACGGGACCTGGGAGGGATTGACGATCGGCGCGAAGGCGGAGACGCTGGCGTAGCGGCCGGGATTTTTGAGCGCCATAATGAGCGCGCCGTGGCCGCCCATCGAGTGGCCGCTGACGGCGCAGCGTTCGCCGACGCTAAACTCGCTACGAATAAGCGCGGGCAGTTCGTCACGCAGGTAATCGTACATTCGGTAGTGCGCCGCCCAGGGCGCCTCGGTGGCGTTCAGGTAGAAGCCGGCGCCTTGTCCGAGATCGTAACCGTCGTCGTTGGCCGCCTCGTCACCGCGCGGGCTGGTATCCGGCATCACCAGCGCGATGCCCAGCTCGGCGGCAATGCGCTGGGCGCCCGCCTTGGTGGTAAAGTTCTCATCGTTACAGGTCAGCCCCGACAGCCAGTACAGCACCGGCGGCGGCGTTTCGCGCTCAGGCGGTAAAAAAATGCTGAACGTCATGGCGCAGTTCAGGACAGGGGAGTGATGACGCCAGCGTTGTTGCTGGCCGTCAAAACAGCGATGCTCTTCAAGCAGTTCCATGCAAGGCTCCTCGGAAGGGATGTGCGCGTAAACGTTCATAATACAGATATTTCATTAGCCGGTGAGCAACTTTCACTTTCTCCTTTTGAGAACTTACTGCATCATTAATGCAACTTATAGCCAACATGCCGGTGTAGCGACGGCGCTTATGAATGCGTACAGCGGTTGGAACATTCCGGATACGGCGATAAGGATTTGGCGTTGCGCCTGAGGTATGGCTTCGCTCCCTAATAAAAGGCAGCGCCAATTTCAATAATTATCGTTACGGCTACTGGATTCTGTGCGCCACCTCACGCACAATGAATACAAACTTTGCCCCCAGAAAAAGCAAAGAGCGCCACACCTGCAGGAGAAACATAAATGTCATCACTGAGTAAAGAAGCCGTCCTCGTTCATGAAGCGCTGGTCGCTCGTGGGCTGGAGACGCCGATGCGTGCGCCAGTACAAGAAATTGATAACGAAACACGCAAGCGTTTGATTACCGGTCATATGACCGAGATTATGCAACTGCTGAATCTGGATCTGAGTGATGACAGTCTGATGGAGACCCCGCATCGCATCGCCAAAATGTATGTCGATGAGATCTTCTCCGGGCTGGATTATTCTCGCTTCCCGAAAATCACCGTCATTGAAAACAAAATGAAGGTCGATGAAATGGTCACCGTGCGCGATATCACCCTGACCAGCACCTGCGAACACCATTTCGTTACCATCGATGGTAAAGCGACGGTAGCCTATATCCCGAAAGATTCGGTGATCGGCCTGTCGAAAATCAACCGCATCGTGCAGTTCTTCGCCCAACGTCCGCAGGTCCAGGAGCGTCTGACGCAGCAGATCCTGATCGCGCTGCAGACGCTGCTCGGCACCAACAACGTGGCGGTATCCATTGACGCGGTGCATTATTGCGTGAAGGCGCGCGGCATTCGCGACGCGACCAGCGCCACCACCACCACCTCTCTCGGCGGCCTGTTTAAATCCAGCCAGAATACCCGCCAGGAATTCCTGCGCGCAGTACGTCACCACAACTAAAACGGAGCAGGGTGCATGGAGAGAAATGTCACGCTGGACTTTGTCCGCGGCGTCGCCATCCTCGGTATCCTGCTTCTCAATATCAGCGCCTTCGGCTTGCCGAAGGCCGCTTATCTCAATCCCGCCTGGTCAGGAAGCGCGTCCCTTAGCGATGCCTGGACCTGGGCGCTCCTCGACCTGCTGGCGCAGGTGAAGTTTCTCACCCTGTTCGCGCTGCTGTTTGGCGCCGGTCTTCAGCTATTGCTTCCGCGAGGGAAGCGCTGGATCCAGTCGCGGCTGACGCTGCTGGCGCTGCTCGGTTTCATTCACGGTCTTTTTTTCTGGGATGGCGATATTCTGCTGGCCTATGCCCTGGTGGGGCTGGTGAGCTGGCGCATGGTGCGTGAGGCGCACCATGTCAAATCGCTGTTCAACACCGGGGTGGTGCTCTACCTCACCGGCATTGCGGTGCTGGTCCTGTTGGGGATGATCTCCGGGACCGTGGCGAATCGCTCGTGGGCGCCGGACGCGGCGAACCTGCAATATGAGCAGTACTGGAAGCTGCACGGTGGCATGGAGGCGGTCAGCAACCGGGCGGATATGCTATCTGACAATCTGCTGGCGCTGGGCGCGCAGTATGGCTGGCAGCTGGCGGGGATGATGCTGATGGGCGCGGCGCTGATGCGCAGCGGCTGGCTGAAGGGGCAGTTTAGCCTGCGTCACTACCGGCGTACCGGCGCGCTGCTGGTGGCGGCCGGCATGGCGGTCAATCTGCCGGCAATATTCGCCCAGTGGTATCTGGCCTGGGACTATCGCTGGTGCGCGTTTTTACTGCAGGCGCCGCGCGAACTTAGCGCCCCGCTGCAGGCTATCGGCTATGCCGCGCTGGCCTGGGGCTACTGGCCGCAGCTCTGCCGTTTCCGCCTGGTGGGCGCTATCGCCTGCGTCGGACGCATGGCGCTGACCAACTACCTGCTGCAGACCCTGATCTGCACCACCCTGTTTTATCATCTTGGGCTGTTTATGCGCTTCGATCGTCTGCAGCTGCTGGCCTTTGTCCCCCCCATCTGGGCCGTTAACCTCCTTGTCTCATCGCTCTGGCTGCGCCGCTTCCGCCAGGGGCCGGTGGAATGGCTGTGGCGTCAGTTAACCCTGCGTGCGTCAGGCACATCATTGAAAGACACATCCAGATAACGATCTCGATCACAATCATTAACAAAACGGATGTAAACGTTTCCAGCCGTGTGACCTCACTCACGCAGCGGACCGCGGGTCGCTGCCAGAATAGCCTCCTTGCTAAGCACAGGAGGTGAATGTGACGTGCTGTAATTCTCTTAAGGTTGCTGAGTATGATCACCATTCGTGATGTCGCCCGCCAGGCGGGCGTTTCCGTGGCCACCGTGTCGCGGGTGCTGAATAACAGCGCGCTGGTGAGTCCGGATACGCGCGACGTGGTGATGAAAGCGGTGACCCAACTGGGCTACCGGCCCAACGCCAACGCCCAGGCGCTGGCCACCCAGGTCAGCGATACCATCGGCGTAGTGGTGATGGACGTCTCCGATGCCTTCTTCGGCGCGCTGGTGAAAGCAGTGGATACCGTTGCTCAGCAGCATCAGAAATATGTGCTGATCGGCAACAGCTATCACGAGGCGGAAAAAGAGCGTCACGCCATCGAGGTGCTGATCCGTCAGCGCTGCTCGGCGCTGATCGTCCATTCGAAAGCGCTGAGCGATGATGAACTGAGCGACTTTATGCAACATATCCCGGGGATGGTGCTGATCAACCGCATCGTGCCGGGGTATGCCCATCGCTGCGTCGGACTCGACAACGTCAGCGGCGCGCTGATGGCCACCCGTATGCTGCTCAATCATGGTCACCAGCGCATCGGCTATCTCTCCTCAAACCACGGCATTGAAGATGACGATATGCGCCGGGAAGGGTGGAGCAAAGCGCTGCAGGAGCAAGGCATCATCGCCCCGGACAGCTGGATCGGTTCCGGCTCCCCGGATATGCAGGGCGGTGAAGCGGCGATGGTCGAACTGCTGGGGCGCAATCTCGGCCTCACCGCGGTGTTTGCCTATAACGACAGCATGGCGGCCGGCGCGCTGACGACGCTGAAGGACAACGGCATTGTCGTGCCGCAGCATCTGTCGCTGATTGGCTTTGATGATATTCCTATTTCCCGTTACACCGATCCTCAGCTCACCACCGTGCGCTATCCGGTAATGTCGATGGCAAAGCTGGCCACCGAGCTGGCGCTGCTGGGGGCGGCCGGCAAGCTGGATCGCGAGGCAACGCACTGCTTTATGCCGACGCTGGTGCGCCGTCATTCCGTTGCCCAGCGGCAAACTGTGGGGCCGATCACTAACTGACGCGATCGCGGGATGTAACCGCTTTCAATTTGTGAGTAAATTCACAGTATATTAACATTCGCCTGATTATGATGGCAGCGTTTACCAGTCTGAACCACGAGGTGATGGATATTCCTCACTTTATTTAGTAGGAACAAGGCGTTAAACGAGTTTTACAGTCGTATTTTTCTGGAGCGTTACCCGACACGGAAGACCGAATTTTCGTCGTGAAATGCGTTGTGCGGTAACACTAATGCAACAAATCCCGCCTGCATTTTCTCACAATAATGACCCTGCATAATAAAACCGGAGATTCCATGAATAAGAAGGTGTTTACCCTGTCTGCTGTAATGGCTGGTCTGTTATTTGGCGCCGCCGCACACGCAGCAGATACCCGTATCGGCGTGACGATTTATAAATATGACGACAACTTTATGTCGGTAGTGCGTAAGGCGATTGAAAAAGATGGCAAATCCGCGCCAGACGTCCAGCTGTTGATGAATGATTCGCAGAACGACCAGTCGAAACAAAACGATCAGATTGACGTGCTGCTGGCGAAAGGAGTGAAGGCGCTGGCGATTAACCTGGTTGACCCGGCCGCCGCAGGTACGGTGATTGAAAAGGCGCGCGGGCAGAATATTCCGGTGGTGTTCTTCAACAAAGAGCCTTCCCGCAAAGCGCTGGATAGTTATGACAAGGCTTATTACGTCGGTACCGACTCGAAAGAGTCCGGGATTATTCAGGGCGATCTGATCGCCAAGCACTGGAAAGCCAACCCGAACTGGGATCTGAATAAAGACGGTCAGATCCAGTACGTTCTGCTGAAAGGCGAGCCGGGCCATCCGGATGCGGAAGCGCGTACCACTTACGTTATTAAAGAGCTGAATGATAAAGGTCTGAAGACCCAGCAGCTGCAGCTGGATACCGCGATGTGGGATACCGCCCAGGCGAAAGACAAAATGGACGCCTGGCTCTCCGGCCCGAATGCCAACAAGATTGAAGTGGTGATCGCTAACAACGACGCCATGGCGATGGGCGCGGTTGAAGCGCTGAAAGCGCACAACAAGAGCAGCATTCCGGTGTTCGGCGTTGATGCCCTGCCGGAAGCCCTGGCGCTGGTGAAATCCGGCGCGATGGCCGGTACCGTGCTGAACGATGCCAATAACCAGGCGAAAGCGACCTTCGAGCTGGCGAAAAACCTTGCCGACGGGAAAGACGCCGCGGCAGGCACCAACTGGAAAATTGACAACAAGATTGTTCGCGTCCCCTACGTGGGCGTCGATAAAGACAACCTGAGCCAGTTTACCGGCAAATAATCGTGATGTGAGTTGCGGGCGTGGGTTATCCACGCCCGATTATTCCTGATACAGAACCAGACTCCTGCTGGCGCTAGTGCGCCGGACGGGGCTTGCATGAACGCAGCCAGGTATAACTATGGTCAGCAATAATAGCGAACGGTCAGGCGAATATTTGTTGGAGATGAGCAACATCAACAAATCGTTTCCTGGCGTCAAGGCTCTTGATAATGTCAACCTGAAGGTTCGTCCGCACTCCATTCATGCGTTAATGGGTGAGAACGGCGCCGGTAAATCGACATTATTAAAATGCCTTTTTGGGATCTATCAAAAAGATTCCGGTAGCATTCTTTTTCAGGGAAAAGAGATCGATTTCCATTCGGCGAAAGAAGCCCTGGAAAACGGTATTTCGATGGTGCATCAGGAATTAAACCTGGTATTACAGCGTTCGGTCATGGATAACATGTGGCTCGGGCGCTATCCAACTAAAGGCATGTTTGTCGATCAGGACAAAATGTACCGGGATACCAAGGCCATTTTTGATGAGCTGGATATTGATATCGATCCGCGCGCCCGCGTCGGTACCTTATCGGTATCTCAGATGCAGATGATTGAGATCGCGAAGGCGTTTTCCTATGACGCCAAAATCGTCATCATGGATGAGCCGACGTCATCGCTGACGGAAAAAGAGGTCAACCATCTGTTTAAGATCATCCGTAAGCTGAAAGATCGCGGCTGCGGTATCGTCTATATCTCGCATAAAATGGAAGAAATTTTCCAGTTGTGCGATGAAATAACCATCCTGCGCGACGGCCAGTGGATCGCCACCCAGCCGCTGGAAGGGCTGGATATGGATAAGATCATCGCCATGATGGTCGGGCGTTCGCTTAACCAGCGTTTTCCGGATCGCGAAAACACTCCGGGCGAAGTGATCCTCCAGGTGCGCAATCTCACCTCGCTGCGCCAGCCCTCCATTCGCGATGTCTCCTTTGACCTGCATAAGGGCGAAATTCTCGGTATCGCCGGCCTGGTGGGCGCTAAACGCACCGACATCGTGGAGACCCTGTTCGGCATCCGTGAGAAGGCCAGCGGCACCATCACGCTGCACGGCAAGAAGATCAACAACCACAGCGCCAACGAGGCGATTAACCACGGTTTTGCGCTGGTGACCGAGGAGCGGCGCTCTACCGGGATTTACGCCTATCTGGATATCGGATTTAACTCGCTGATCTCCAATATTAAGAAATATAAAAACAGCATCGGCTTGCTGGATAACTCGCGAATGAAGAGCGATACCCAATGGGTTATTGACTCGATGCGCGTCAAAACCCCCGGTCAGCATACGCAGATTGGCTCGCTTTCCGGTGGTAACCAGCAAAAGGTCATTATAGGCCGCTGGCTGCTGACCCAGCCGGAGATCCTGATGCTGGATGAGCCAACGCGCGGTATCGACGTCGGCGCCAAGTTTGAAATCTATCAGCTGATTGCCGAACTGGCTAAAAAAGACAAAGGGATCATTATTATTTCTTCCGAAATGCCGGAACTGCTGGGGATTACCGACCGCATTCTGGTGATGAGCAACGGCCTGGTCGCGGGCATTGTTGAGACTAAAACCACCACGCAAAACGAAATACTGCGTCTTGCGTCATTGCACCTTTAAGATCAGGGGCTTCACATGAGTGCGTTAAATAAAAAGAGTTTTCTCACTTACCTGAAAGAGGGTGGGATATATGTTGTCCTTCTGGTCCTGCTGGCCATTATTATTTTCCAGGATCCGACATTTTTAAGTCTGCTCAATCTGAGTAATATTCTGACCCAGTCCTCGGTGCGTATTATTATTGCCCTCGGCGTGGCCGGACTTATCGTCACGCAGGGGACCGACCTCTCCGCCGGCCGTCAGGTGGGTCTGGCGGCGGTGATTGCCGCCACCATGCTGCAGGCGGTGGATAATGCCAATAAGGTATTCCCGGATATGGCGACCATGCCGATCCCGCTGGTGATCCTGCTGGTGTGCGCCATCGGGGCGGTCATCGGCCTGATTAACGGGATCGTCATCGCCTACCTGAACGTGACGCCGTTTATTACCACCCTCGGCACCATGATTATCGTCTACGGCATTAACTCGCTGTACTACGACTTCGTGGGCGCGTCGCCGATCTCCGGCTTCGACAGCCACTTCTCCCATTTCGCGCAGGGGTTTGTGGCGCTGGGCTCCTTCCGCCTGTCCTACATTACCTTCTACGCGCTTATTGCCGTCTTCTTTGTCTGGATCCTGTGGAACAAGACGCGCTTTGGCAAAAACATTTTTGCTATCGGCGGTAACCCGGAAGCGGCGAAGGTCTCCGGGGTTAACGTAGCGTTAAACCTGCTGATGATCTATGCCCTCTCCGGCGTGTTCTACGCCTTCGGCGGCCTGCTGGAAGCCGGTCGTATCGGCTCGGCGACCAATAACCTCGGCTTTATGTACGAACTGGACGCCATCGCCGCCTGTGTGGTGGGCGGCGTATCGTTCAGCGGCGGGGTAGGGACGGTGTTTGGCGTGGTGACCGGGGTGATTATCTTCACCGTCATCAACTACGGCCTGACCTATATCGGCGTCAACCCTTACTGGCAGTACATTATTAAGGGGGCGATTATTATCTTCGCCGTGGCGCTGGACTCCCTGAAATACGCCCGTAAGAAATAAGATTGAACGCATCAAAAACCCGCGCCTGGCGCGGGTTTTTTTATATCTGAAACGAATGCGTTGATGGAGGCTACTTTTCTTTCTGCAGCTCCAGCAGCTGCTCCGGGGTGACGGCCGGGTAGGACTGGGCGTCATCCGGCACGTCATGCTGCTGCGCCGGAATCGGGATGAGAGGGCCGAGAAAGCGCGGTTCCCGTTTGAAGATATAGAGATCCGCCAGCGCGCCAAAGCGGGCGCCGAACTCGCGCAGCCGCACGCTCCACATATCCTTCGGCGACGGCACCGCGTAGCACTGGGCCTGGATCCCCATATGCAGGGCGATAAACAGCGCCCGTTCGCAGTGGAAGCGCTGGGTGATGATAATGAAGTCGTTGGTGTCGAACACTTTCCGGGTACGGACGATCGAGTCGAGGGTACGGAAACCGGCATAGTCCAGTACGATATCCGCGGGATCGACGCCGCCTTTAATCAGGTCCCGACGCATGGTCATCGGTTCATTGTAGCTTTGCAGAGCATTATCGCCGCTCAGCAGGAGATAGTTGACCTTGCCGCTGTTGTAGGCGTTCAGCGCACCCTGGATGCGGTAACGGTAATACTGATTGATGACGCCGGTGCGGTAATATTTGGCGGTGCCCAGCACCACACCGACCTGACGGTAGGGCAGGTCCTGCAGTTCATCATAGATATAGGGCGCGGTTTTCCAGCTCATCCAGCGGTCAAGGCCCAGCACGGTCAACAGCAGCAGGCCGAGCAGGACTAACAGGCTGTAGAACGCACGCTTTAACATGAACTTGGCTCAATAATAGACAACGGAGTCTTCAGGCTACTTTACCCGCCGGGTAAGCGCAAGAAACCCGCGTTTGATTGCGGGGATTTTCAGCAATATAGACAGATCGCCGAACGCAGGCCGGGTAAGGCGTGAGCCGACACCCGGCATAGGGATCTTCAGCTCGCCATGGCGCGAACCGTAGGTCGGGTAAGCGTAGCGCCACCCGACACCTAACGGTATAAAAAGTCAGCCGGATAAGCCGAAGACGCCGTCCGGCAATCTGCTCAGGCTGATCAACCTAACAGGACGCGCTCAATATTGTGGCAGCCCAGCGCCTTCAGGGTGGCGACGGTGGCATCCCACTGGATCAGCGCCGCGTCGGCTTTCTCCGCCAGGATTGCCCGCTGGATAGCGGGATAATCATAGCCGTTGAGGCTAAGGAGATTCAGCGCCCCCTGCAGCGGCGGCAGCGTCGGGTTGAACGCTGCGTTTTCCGCATAGCTACCGCTGAAAATGGTACCGTCTTTCAGCTCCAGCGCCACGCCGGAAGGCGAGTGGCTATAGGGCGCATGGCAGCAGTTGGCGGCCTGAATAGCTGCCTGGGTCAGGGCATCGCCGCTCACCGGGTAGCCATGGTCCTGTTCATCCATCAGCAGGGTTTTGATCTCCAGGTCTTTCGGGCCAAAGGCGTCCGGCAGATAGTGCTCCAGAGCATGCGCTTCGCGACCCGGCAGATGAATGCGCAGCGCCAGCCCGCTGTTCAGTTCGTTCATAAACTGACGGCAATGACCGCACGGCGTGTAGTTCACCGTGATAGCGCGCAGGGAGGTCTCGCCGCGCAGCCAGGCGTGGCTGATGGCGCTCTGTTCCGCGTGAACGGTCTGCTGCATGGTAGCGCCGAGAAACTCCATATTGCCGCCAAAGTACCAGCGGCCGCTGACGCCGCGGGCGATAGCCCCGACGTTAAAATGAGAAAGGTCGGGGCGCGCGCAGGCAGCGGCAAGCGGCAGTAGCGCAAAAGCCAGCGCGTCTTCGTCCAGACCTGTCGCATGCTGCAGCGTCGCCACCTGATCGGCTTCGAGCAGCGCCGGGAAATGCGGGTCGGCGAGCATCGGGGCGATGGCCGCCTGCAGATCTGCTGCCAGAGTCGTCAAAGCAGCTTGAAAACGTGAGTGCATAGCGTTGCCTCATAACAGTGTAATGGGAAGCCAGTGTACGGGCGGCCAGCGGTTCCATATGTGATGAATATCTCATTCTTTATGCAACTCCGATTTGTTGCATTAAAAAATGTGATTTAAATCACTATTAACCTACCACTGCGAGGATCAGCGGAAATAAGAACGGCGCCATCAACGAGGTGATGATCCCGCATAGCACCAGCGCCAGTGAGCTAAACGCGCCTTCCTGATAGTCCAGCTCGGCGCAGCGGGCGGTGCCGAGGGCGTGCGAGGCGGTGCCCATTGACAGGCCGCGCGACGCTTTGGTGCGAATGCGCATCAGGTTAAGCAACGTATGCCCAAATACCGCGCCGAGGATGCCGACAAAAATTACGCACACGGCGCTGATGGCCGGAATGCCGCCGATGCTGCCGCTAACCGCCATAGCAATCGGCGTAGTGACTGACTTAGGCAGAATAGAGGCGGCGATTTGCGGCGTGGCGCCCATCAGCAGAGCGACGGTGGTGCCGGTGATCATCGCCACGCAGCTGCCGATAAAGCAGATGGTAATGATAGATTTCCAGCGGGCGCGGATCTGGTGCAGCTGTTCATACAGCGGGAACGCAAGGGCCACTACCGCCGGCTGCAGCAGATCGTTCAGGACTTTGCTGCCGGCAAAATAACGCTCATAGGAGATCCCGGTCAGCAGAAGAAATGGAATAATCACCACCATCGCCACCAGCAGCGGGTTGAGCAGCGGGAACTTAAAGCGGGCCGCCAGTTTGCGGGCGAGAAAAAAGACGATCAGGGTTAGCGGTAGCGACCACCAGATTTCATGCATCATTCTTCTTTTCCTTTTTGGCCAATCACTTTACGTTCGCCATGCACCAAATGGGAGCTCCAGCTCACCACTACAAACACCACCAGCGTACTGATGGCGCAGGAGATAACGACAGGCCCCAGCTGGGCGCGCAGCAGATCCCAGTACTGCATCACCCCAACGCCGATCGGCACGAACAGCAGCGCCATATAGCGGATCAGGATATTACAGCCGGGGTTGACCCATTGCGGCGGCATAATTTGCAGCGCCAGCAGCACGAAGAGGATCAGCATGCCGATGATGCTGCCGGGGATAGTGATAGGCAGCAGCCCGGCGATAAAAATTCCGCCGTACAGGCAGGCGTAAATCAGGACGAAAGCCCGCAGGTACTGCCAGATAATAGTCAGCGATTTACTCATGGTAATAACCCTTGATGAAGTGCATTCATCATACAATTAATCCCTAAAATGTGCTACCGATCACATCATGAATTCTATGCATAGCGCTGATAGCTTACGGGAACCATAGTCTCACCCGTCAGGGCCCGACACCTTGCGGCTCAGGCGGGATCGCTCCCCACGCTACCTTGCTGAATGAGGCGCGGCAAATAAAGGCGAATGGGACGCCACAGACCTCTGTAAAGCATAGAGATTATCTCGCCGCTTTGCCGCATCGAGCGTGCGGGGAACGGCGTGCGTCTGGTCCGACGCATTGAGCGCTTTCAACCAGCGCCCGGAGGCGCTACCATAGCGCCTCTTTTTTTTCCGGGTAACGATATGCGTGTTCTACTGGCGCCGATGGAAGGCGTGCTCGATTCGCTGGTGCGCGAGCTGCTGACCGAGGTTAACGATTACGATCTCTGCATCACCGAATTTCTGCGCGTGGTGGATCAACTGCTGCCGGTAAAATCGTTCTACAGGCTATGCCCGGAACTGCATCACCAGAGCCGCACGCCGTCCGGCACCCGCGTACGCGTCCAGCTGCTGGGACAATATCCCGAGTGGCTGGCGGAAAATGCCGCCCGCGCGGTGGCGCTGGGTTCATGGGGGGTGGATTTAAACTGCGGCTGTCCGTCGAAGCTGGTAAACGGCAGCGGCGGCGGGGCAACGCTGCTGAAAGATCCAGAGTTGATCTATCGCGGCGCGAAAGCCATGCGAGAGGCGGTTCCCGAGCATCTGCCGGTGACGGTGAAAGTTCGTCTTGGCTGGGACAGCGGTGAACGGCGCTTTGAAATCGCCGACGCGGTGCAGCAGGCGGGGGCCAGCGAACTGGTGGTTCACGGCCGTACCAAAGAAGATGGCTACAAAGCCGAACGCATCAACTGGCAGGCGATCGGCGAGATCCGCCAGCGCCTGACTATCCCGGTGGTCGCCAACGGTGAAATCTGGGACTGGCAAAGCGCCCAGGATTGTATGGCTGTCACCGGCTGCGATTCGGTGATGATTGGCCGCGGGGCGCTCAATGTGCCGAACCTCAGCCGGGTGATCAAATACAACGAACCGCGCATGCCGTGGCCGCAGGTGGTCCAGCTGTTGCAAAAATATACCCGCCTGGAAAAGCAGGGTGATACCGGCCTGTATCATGTGGCGAGAATTAAGCAGTGGTTAGGCTATTTACGCAAGGAATATACCGAGGCGCTGACCCTGTTTAATGAAATTCGCGCCCTGCAAACGTCTGCTGAAATAGCGGCGGCGATCGGCCGCTATTAACCGCCATACTGTTATTCGCTTCACATATTATTACTTGCATGCCTGTTGATGATAGGCATGGGTTGAATAAAGTGATAATGTGCGGTCAATCAATTCAGGATTGCTACTGAACTCAGGCAAAACCTAAGCACTTTCGTCATTCGTGGCGCAAAGTGCTTAGGTTTTTTTTTGGTAAAAATTCAGGGTGGATAAAATGATGATGTAAAACAATGAGATGTGAATAACGATTTCTCTGGCATTGTCGCGGTTTTATTACCGACGGACGCTTTTTGCCATTCATTTTTAAAAAAAGAAAACGGGTAAATAAATAGCCTGGGGATCCCCTTTGTTTTTATTCAGTCACGGTGGATATCACAATGCATAACAAAAAAATAAATCAGCTTTTGATCGGCGCTATGCTGGCGGCCATGGCGCCTGCCGTGAGCGCCGCGGACATCCCGGCGTGGAACGGCAGCGCGCTGGGGTTTGAAGCCGGGCAGCAAGGGCTGCTGGGCGATATGCTAGGCATTCGTCCGATCCTTGAAGAAAACGGCTTTCATTATAATCTCGGCTATCTTAACGAGATGGCCTACAACGCCGGCGGCGGTTATGACCATGATAAACACCTGGCCTATATTGACCAGGTGGCGCTGACCTTTACCCAGGATCTGGAGCGCTGGACCGGCATACCGGATGCGCGTCTCGAAGGCAACATCGTCAACCGCAACCACGATGATAATCTCACCACGAAACGGCTGCAGGATCCGCGGGTGAGTTTCAACGATCTATCGCAGGAGAGCTGGGGCGGCGGGTCGATTACCCGCCTTGGCTGGCTCACCTTTGCCCGCAGCTTTGACGACCGCCGCCTGACCTGGCGCATCGGCATGATGAACAAGGTGCAAACCTTCGACCAGATCATTCCCTGCGATTTTCAGCTGCTGACCCAGTGCGGTGGGAAATCGGCCAACTCGCTGACCTGGAATAACTGGAACATTCACACCTGGGGCACCACCCTGGAGTACAAGCTGACGCCGACGGTCACCCTGAAAGGCGGGGTGATGGAGCAAAACCCGCAGGCTACCGCGCGCAGCCACGCGTGGAGCTGGTCGACGAAGGGTAGCAAAGGCATCTTACTGCCGATGGAGATCGAAACCCGTCCGCTGATTAATGGCCTGCCGGGAGCCTATAACCTTGGTGTGGTCTGGACTAACGCGCCGCAGAGCGACCTCTACAGCGGTAAATCCGGCGGCGCCGGGGCGACCGATCCGCAAGGTTACGCCGAGCACGATAGCACCTGGTTTATGTACGCCGGCCTGAACCAGCAGATCACCCGCCACGCCGACGACCCGCTGCGGGGGATGAGCGTCTCACTGAGCGGCAGCCTCAGCGACCAGCGCAGCAACTATATCCACTCCGCCGTCGCCGCCTCCATGCGCTACCGCGGTCTGTTTGACGCCCGCCCGGAGGACTGGATTGGCTTCGGCCTGACGTGGATCGACATGAGCAGCCACTACGCACGTAATCAGCGCTATATGAATCAGATAAGCGGCGCCACCGACTATAACGATCCGGCTTACCAGCCGGTGGCCGGTCATTCGCTGAACGGTGAGCTCTATTATCGCTTCCGCCCGGTCTCCTGGCTGGAGCTGCAGCCGGGCCTGCAGTACTGGCACCGTCCGGGCGGCGTCGCGCAGACCCAGGACGCGTGGGTAGTGGAGTGGAAAACCGTCGTGACCTTCTGATAGTCGCGATCTTAATCACGTTTTTTCACTTGTCAGGTTGAGCGCGCAGCAGAAGTTGTTACAGTGCGGGTGTTGGATTGCAACTGCTGCGGCAGGCAAAACCTGATCACCTGGCGTTTCGTCGGGGGTCAGGTTTTTTTGTTTCTGGGGTCTATATGCAAATCGCCAAAGTACTCAATAACAATGTGGTGGTGGTTCTCGACGAGCACCGGCGCGAACAGGTGGTGATGGGGCGAGGGCTGGCCTTTCAGAAACGCCCGGGCGACGTGCTGGACGACAGTAAAATTGAAAAAGTTTTCGCCTTACAAAGCGATGAGCTGGTCGGCCGCTTAGGCGAGCTGCTCAGTCAAATACCGTTAGAAGTGATGACCACCTGCGATCGCATTATCGACCTGGCACGCGGACGGCTGGGCAAGTTACAGGAAAGTTTGTACATCACGTTAACGGATCACTGTCATTTTGCTATCGAGCGGCAGAAAAAGGGCATCGCACTGCGTAACGTGCTGCTGTGGGAGATTAAGCGGCTGTATCCGAAGGAGTTCGCGCTGGGCCAGGAGGCAAGGGCCATCATTGCCAAAAGGCTCGGCGTGAAGCTGGCGGAGGATGAAGCCGGATTTATCGCCCTGCATCTGGTGACGGCGCAGCTCAACAGCGAAATGCCGGAGGTCATGCACGTAACCCGGGTGATGCAGGAGATCCTGCAGCTGGTGAAGTATCAGCTGCAGCTTAACTACGATGAAGAGTCGCTGAGCTATCAGCGTTTCGTCACCCACCTGAAGTTTTTCGCCCAGCGGATGCTGACGCGTACGGTGGTGGAAGATGACGACGTCTCGCTGCACAGCGCGGTGAAAGATAACTACGCCAAAGCGTGGAAGTGTGCGGAAACGGTGGCGACGCATCTGCAAAAGCAGTATCAGCGGTCGCTGACCACCGAAGAAATTATGTTTCTTGCCATTCATATCGAACGGGTAAGAAAAGAGGGGCGTTAATTCTCCCCAACAAAACTGGATTGTTACTGCATGATGCAGGCAAAACCTGAGCGCGACGCCCACCGGCGTGGTTCTCGGGTTTTTTTATTTTTTACTACTCAGTCGCCGGTTGTCTGCGGGCAGCGGCAGTAAGGAAAAGAGCATGGAATATAAAGCACTCGCGCAGGATATTCTCAACCGCGTCGGCGGCAAAGAGAACATTGTGAGTCTGGTTCACTGTGCGACACGTCTGCGTTTTAAACTGAAGGATAACGGCAAAGCCGATGCCGAAGGGCTGAAGGCCAATCCGGGCGTGATTATGGTGGTGGAGAGCGGCGGCCAGTTTCAGGTGGTGATTGGCAACCACGTTCACGACGTCTGGCTGGCGGTGCGCCAGGAGGCGGGGTTAAGCGATGACAGCGAACCGATTGCCGAGGAAAAAGCGGCCAAAGGATCGGTGTTAAGCCAGCTTATCGACATCATCTCCGGCATCTTTACACCGTTTATCGGCGTGATGGCGGCAACCGGTCTGCTGAAAGGCCTGCTGGCGCTGGCGGTGACCTGCGGCTGGCTTACGCCGGAGCAGGGGACTTATAAAATCTGGTTTGCCGCCAGCGATGCGCTGTTCTTTTTCTTCCCGCTGTTTCTTGGCTATACCGCCGGGAAGAAGTTTGGCGGCAACCCGTTTATCTCGATGGTGATTGGCGGGGCGTTAACCCACCCGCTGATGATTCAGGCCTTTGAGGCCAGCCAGGCGCCGGGCGCGGCGGTGGAGCACTTTCTCGGCATTCCGGTGACCTTTATCAACTACAGCTCGTCAGTGATCCCGATTATTCTCGCCTCATGGGTCTCCTGCTGGCTGGAGCGCAAGAGCAATGCGCTGTTGCCGTCATCGATGAAAAACTTCTTCAGCCCGGCGATCTGCCTGGCGGTGGTGGTCCCGCTCACCTTCCTGGTGATTGGTCCGGTCGCCACATGGCTGAGCCATCTGCTGGCCAACGGCTACCAGTTTATCTACGCGTTTGCGCCATGGCTGGCGGGCGCGGTACTGGGCGCCATGTGGCAGGTGTGCGTTATTTTCGGCCTGCACTGGGGGCTGGTGCCATTGATGATCAATAACATGACGGTGCTTGGTCACGACTCCATGCTGCCTATTATCCTCCCGGCGGTGATTGCCCAGGTGGGCGCCGTGCTCGGTATTTTCCTCGCCACCCGCGATGCGCGCCAGCGGGTGCTGGCCGGTTCCGCCTTCTCCGCCGGGCTGTTCGGCATCACCGAGCCGGCTATCTATGGCCTGACTCTGCCGCTGCGCCGTCCGTTTATCTTTGGCTGCGTCGCCGGGGCGATTGGCGGGGCGATCACTGCCTTTAGCAACAGTTATGCCTACTCGTTTGGCCTGCCAAACATCTTTTTCCCGGCGCAAATGATCCCGCCCGGCGGGATTGACGCCAGCGTCTGGGGCGGGCTTATCGGCACCGGCGCGGCTTTCGTGCTCGCCTGCGTGCTGACCTTCTTCGCCGGCCTGCCGCGCGCCAGCGCTGCACCGGGCGCCGTGACGGTAGCCCCGGCCTCGGCAAACGATATTCTGGCGCCGATGAGCGGCAGCGTTATCGCCCTCGAGCAGGTGCCGGATAGCACCTTCGCCAGCGGCCTGCTGGGTAAAGGGGTCGCCATTATCCCGGCGGTGGGCCAAGTGATTGCCCCGTTCCCGGGCGAAGTGGCCTCCCTGTTTCAGACTAAACACGCCATCGGCCTGCAAAGCGACAGCGGCATTGAGCTGCTGATCCACGTCGGCATCGACACGGTCAAACTCGACGGCGTGCCCTTTACCGCGCATGTGAAAGAGGGCGACAGGGTACAGGCCGGCGATCTGCTGATTGAGTTTGATCGCCAGGCGATTCTGGACGCCGGCTACGACCTGGCGACCCCGATCATTATCAGCAACAGCGACGACTACCGGGAGATTGATACGGTGGCGTCCAGCGCCGTCGAAGCCGGTCAACCGCTGTTGACAGTCAGCCATTAATCACAGGAGAAAGAGATGAAAACATTCCCGGCGGATTTTTTGTGGGGCGGCGCGACCGCGGCCAATCAGGTGGAAGGTGCTTATCTGGAAGATGGCAAAGGCTTATCCACCTCCGATGTACAGCCGCACGGCGTGTTCGGCGAAGTGGTCGAGCGCGTACCAGGCGACAACGGGATTAAGGATGTGGCGATCGATTTTTACCATCGCTATCCGGAAGATATCGCCCTGTTTGCCGAGATGGGCTTTAACTGCCTGCGAGTCTCTATCGCCTGGACCCGCATCTACCCCAACGGCGACGACGCCGAGCCGAACGAAGCCGGCCTCGCGTTCTACGACAAGCTGTTCGACGAGATGGCGAAGCACAACATCACCCCGCTGGTGACGCTGTCGCATTATGAAATGCCATGGGCGCTGGTAAAAAACTATGGCGGCTGGGGCAGCCGGGAGGTGATTGGCTTCTTTGAGCGCTACGCCCGGACGGTGTTCAGCCGCTATAAAAATAAGGTCAAACTGTGGCTGACCTTTAACGAAATCAATATGTCGCTGCATGCCCCGATGACCGGCGTCGGCCTGCCGGCCGGCAGCAGCAAAGGCGAGGTGTATCAGGCGATTCACCACCAGCTGGTGGCCAGCGCGCTGGCGGTCAAAGCCTGTCATGAGCTGGTGCCTGAGGGCAAAATCGGCAATATGCTGCTCGGCGGGCTGATGTATCCCCTGAGCTGCAAACCGGAGGATGTGTTTGAGACGCTGCAGGAGAACCGCAGCTGGCAGTTCTTCGGCGACGTACAGGCGCGCGGCGCGTACCCGGGCTATATGCAGCGCTATTTCCGTGACAACGGCATCACGCTCACCATCACCGACGCCGATCGTGAAGCGCTAAAAACCACCGTCGACTTTATCTCCTTCAGCTACTACATGACCGGCTGCGTCACCGCCGACGAGGCGCTGAACCAGCAGGCGCGCGGCAATATTCTCAGTATGGTGCCGAACCCGCACCTGGCGAGCTCGGAGTGGGGCTGGCAGATAGATCCGCTGGGCCTGCGCACGCTGCTGAACGTGCTGTGGGATCGCTACCAGAAGCCGCTGTTTATCGTGGAAAACGGTCTGGGCGCCAAAGATAAGGTGGAAGCCGACGGCAGCATTAACGATGACTACCGCATCAGTTACCTGAACGACCACCTGGTGCAGGCGCGGGAAGCCATTGACGATGGCGTTGAGCTGATGGGCTTTACCAGCTGGGGACCGATTGACCTGGTGAGCGCCTCAAAAGCGGAGCTATCGAAGCGCTACGGCTTTATCTATGTCGACCGCCATGATGACGGTACCGGCACCCTGGCGCGCAGTAAGAAGAAGAGCTTTGGCTGGTATAAAGAGGTGATTGCCAGCCGCGGCGCCAGCCTGAAAGCCTAAAGGATGCCCGCCCGGCCATCGCCGGGCGGGGGGTTAGCCCGGTTTACGCGCGCGCAGTAAAAAGATCATCGGACGTTCTTTCTCTTCATCCAGGGCGGGCTGTTGGACAATCTGTTCGGCGCTCGGACCCCACTCATCCAACTGCTCCAGCACAAAACCCGCGGCGATAAGCGCGTTTATCCAGCTTGAGAGCTTGCGATGTTGCTTGATGACGCCCTCGGCAAACCAGTTGCTGACGCGCTCACCCTCCTGCTGATAGTGACTGACCGGCCAGCTTTTTTGCCCCTGCTCATCCACCCGCCAGCCCTGCTGCAAGGGGGCGGTATAGATGGGATGTTCGGCGGAAAAGACCAGGGTGCCGCCGGGAACCAGCGCCTGCTGCAGGGTGGCGAAGAGCGGGGCAATGTCCGGTAAATAATGCAGCGCCAGCGAGCTGTAGACCAGATCGCAGCTGTTGGCGGGCAGCGTCAGGGTTTGCAGATCGGCGTAGCGGTAGACAATCTCATCCCCGCGGGTCATCTCCCGCGCCTGCGCCAGCATCCGCTGGGAGATATCAAAACCGGTTATCTGGCTGGCTCCCTGCTGCTGTGCCCAGCGGCAAAACCAGCCGTAGCCGCAGCCGAGATCCACCACCCGCAAACCGGTTATCGGCGGCAACATTGCCTGCAGGGAAGGCCACTCCGGTGCGCCTTCCAGCCCCTTCACCGAGCGATCGAGGGTCGCATAGCCGGCAAAAAACTGCGGGTCGTCATAAATATTCTGGCTCATATTCATCCCTTGAATTGATAAGGTTGTTTATTTTTAGCAAACTAATAATTTAGTCACACGCTTTACTAAACGCGTTTAATTCAATTAACTTATGATAACCAACCTGATTAAGTTATCTGACCTGTCCAATGAAATTGATATTAAATAAAAGCGTGCTGGCGGCATTGCCCCTGGCCATCGCGCTGGCTGGCTGCGCGCCATCTCATGAGGTTGCTAATCCGCCGCAGCAGCAAATTCCAGCCTCCCATGTTTCCATGGATCTCCCTGCCGCCGTGAAAAATGGCTGGCCGCAGACTGACTGGTGGAAAGATTACCATGACCCACAGCTTAATAATCTGATTCAGCGAGCGTTGGCCAACGCGCCGGATATGCAGATTGCCGAACAGCGCATCAGGCTTGCCGAAGCGCAGGCGCGAATGTCGCAGGCGAATCTTGGCCCGGAGATGGATTTCTCCGCCGATATTGAACGCCAGCGCATGTCGGCCGAAGGCCTGATGGGACCGTTTGCTACCGACACCGACGGCAATACCGGCCCGTGGTACACCAACGGTACCTTTGGCCTGACCGCTGGTTGGGATCTGGACCTGTGGGGCAAAAACCGTGCGCTGGTGAAAGCGCGTATCGGCGAGCTGAAAGCCCAGGTTGCTGAACAGGCCCAGACCCGTGAGCTGCTCTCCGGCAGCGTGGCGCGTCTGTACTGGCAGTGGCAGACGGAAGCGGCGATCAAAGCGGTGCTGCAGCAGGTGAAAAACGAGCAAAATAATATCGTGACGGTCGACAAGGCCCTGTATCAGCGCGGGATCACTAACTCCGCCGAAGGGGCGGAGAACGATATTAACGTCAGCAAAACCGACCAGCAGCTGGCGGACGTGACGGGCACGATGAAAGAGATTGAAGCGCGGCTGATGGCCCTGACCAACAGCCAGAGCCAGTCGCTAAACCTCAAACCCGCCAGCCTGCCAACGGTCAGCGCGCAGCTGCCAGATACCCTCGGCTATGAGCTGCTGGCGCGCCGCCCGGATCTGCAGGTCGCCCACTGGTATATTGAGGCGTCCCTGAGCGAAGTGGACGCGGCGAAAGCGGCATTTTATCCGGACATCAATCTGATGGCGTTCCTGCAGCAGGATGCCCTGCACTTAAGCGATCTTTTCCGCCATTCGGCGCAGCAGATGGGCGTTACTGCCGGGTTGACGCTGCCGATCTTTGACAGCGGCCGCCTTAACGCCAACCTGGATATCGCCAGCGCGCAGAATAGCCTGTCGATCGCCCAGTACAACAAAGCGGTGGTGGATGCCGTTAACCAGGTGGCGAAAACCGCCAGCCAGGTCGAAACATTAATGGCCAAAAGCCAGCAGCAGCAGCAGGTTGAAAAAGACGCTCAGCGGGTAGTAGATCTGGCGCAGGCCCGAATGGCGGCGGGGATCTTACCTGGCTCCAGAGTCAGTATGGCGAAGCTCCCGGCGCTGCAGGAGCGGATCACCGCATTGCGCCTGCACGGCCAGTGGATTGACGCTAGCATTCAGCTGACCTCGGCCCTCGGCGGCGGCTACCACCAGACGGTGAAGTAACCGCCAACCACGGTGCGCCCGCGGGCGCGCCGCTTAGTCTTTCTTCTTACTCTCGCGCCGCCTGAGCCACCAGTGGGCGGCCACCACCACCACCACCGCGAGGATCAGCCAGATCCAGTGCTTCAGATGGGCGTCCAGATGGTGCAGCCACGGGCCAACCACCTCGCCGCCGAGATAGCCAATGGTGGTAAACAGCAGGGCCCACACCAGCGCTCCGACAATATTCAGCGGCAGGAAAATGCGCGGCGGCAGGCGGCTGGCGCCGATCAGCAGGGGGCCGATTACCCGGAAGCCATACATAAAGCGGGTGCCGATGACAAACAGCCACGGCCGGTGCTGGATCATACGCTGCGCTTTACGGATCCGCGCTTTCTGACTGGCGAAACGGCGCAGGATGCGTCCCCCGAAGCGGCGACCGACCAGATAGAGCAGCTGATCGCCAATCATCCCGCCGAGGGCGACGGCGATCACCACCAGGGGAAATTTCAGTAGCCCCTGATGCGCCGCGACGCCGCCCAGCAGGGTAATGGTCTCACCTTCCGCCATGCTGCCGACGATCAGCGCCGCGTAGCCATACTGGGAAATCAGGTGATTGATATCCATAAAAAGCTTTTCTCCTTACCTCATCACCTCTTAATCATACACCCTGCTGACCAAAACGCGGCGACGCAGAATTTTCTGTGCTGTACATAAAATAATCTACAGGGTGAATTATACTTGGATCAGTGCAGTACGAAGCCGTGACAAGGGGGACGCTATGAACCATGTCTGGGGGCTCTTCGCTCATCCCAACCGGGAAATGAGCGTGATTAAGAGCGAGAATGAAACCATTTCTCATCACTATACGCATCATGTGCTGCTGATGGCGGCGGTTCCGGTAATCTGCGCCTTTATCGGCACCACGCAGCTGGGCTGGAACTTCGGCGATGGCACCGTGATTAAACTGTCGATGCTGACCGGACTGGCGCTGGCGGTGCTGTTTTACGCCGTGATGCTTGCCGGGGTGGCGATCATGGGGCGGGTCATCTGGTGGATGGCGAGGCAGTATCCGCAGCAGCCTTCCCTGAAACGCTGTATGGTGTTTGCCGGCTACGTCGCCACCCCGCTGTTTCTGAGCGGGATTGTGGCGCTCTATCCGCTGGTCTGGCTGTGCGCGCTGGTCGGTACTATTGCGCTGTTCTATACCGGGTATCTGCTGTATCTCGGCATTCCGACCTTCCTGAGCATTAATCGGGAAGAGGGGTTAAGCTTTGCCAGCTCGACGCTAGCTATTGGGGTACTGGTGCTGGAAGTGCTGCTGGCCATCACCGTGGTGCTCTGGGGGTATGGCTACCGACTCTTCTGATCGGGCGACACGGGTAAATATGCATTGCCGGCAAATATGTATTTTATGTCGGCAATGCAGCATTTCTTCACGATTCTTATTAGGCACAGGGCCTTACGGCGCGGTATGATGGCGTTTGCCAGCGAAGTTGCCCACTTAACCTCGCGGCGTACGTTCCATAACGTGCAAAAATACTTTTCAGAATGCCCATGATGCCGAAATTTCGAGTCTCTTTGCTCAGCCTGACCTTGCTGCTGGCTGTGCCTTTTGCGCCCCAGGCGTTAGCAAAAACCCCGACGGCGGTGACCGCCTCGCAGCCGGAAATTGCCTCCGGCAGCGCCATGATCGTCGATCTGGCCACGAAAAAAATCATTTATGCCAGTCAGCCGGATCTGGTGCGCCCGATGGCGTCGATCACCAAAGTGATGACCGCCATGGTGGTGCTCGATGCCCATCTGCCGCTGGATGAGATGCTGACGGTGGATATCAGCCATACGCCGGAAATGAAGGGGATCTACTCCCGCGTGCGCCTCAACAGCCAGATTAGTCGCCGCGATATGCTGCTGCTGGCGCTGATGTCTTCCGAGAACCGCGCGGCCGCCAGCCTGGCGCATCACTATCCGGACGGCTACGACGCTTTTATTCGCGCGATGAACGCCAAAGCCCAGGCGCTGGGCATGACCCATACCCGCTACGTGGAGCCCACCGGCCTGTCGGTGCATAACGTCTCCACCGCCCGCGATCTGACCAAACTGCTGATCGCCAGCGAGCAGTATCCGCTGATTGGCCAGCTGAGCACCACCAAAGAAGAGACCGCCACCTTCGCCCATCCGGCCTACAGCCTGCCGTTCCGCAACACCAACCATCTGGTGTATCGCGATAACTGGAACATTCAGCTGACCAAAACCGGCTTCACCAACGCTGCCGGCCACTGCCTGATTATGCGCACGGTGATTAACCAACGTCCGGTGGCGCTGGTGGTGATGGATGCCTTCGGCAAATATACCCACTTCGCTGACGCCAGCCGCTTGCGGACCTGGATTGAAACCGGGAAGGTGATGCCGGTACCCGCCTCGGCGCTGAGCTATAAAAAGCAGCGCGAAGCGCAGATGGCGGAGGCGATGCTGAAAGGCGGCGCGCAGACCGCGCAGAACGATTAATCTGCATGTCTCACGGATGGCGGCGCATTGCGCCTTATCCGGGCTACGTGATTTGGCGCCGGGTTCGCCCCTTTCGTAGGCCCGGCAAGCGCAGCGCCGCCGGGCAATCAGGCCGAGTGCCGGTGTTTGTGCAGGATGGCGGCTGACGCCTCTCCGGAACCGCGCTGAACGGTAGCCCGGCTAAGGCGTTTACGCCGCGAGCCGGGGATTTGGCGCCGGATATCACTCCGGTAGCGTCCAGTCGCCGTCACCCAGCGCGCGCTGCATAATCAACGTATCCCGCCAGTCGCCCATCTTGTAGCCGACGCTGCGCAGCTGACCCGCCACGGTAAAGCCGAACTTTTTATGGATCGCCAGCGAGCCGGCATTGTTATGGCCATCGCCGATGATCGCCAGCATCTGCCGCCACGGGCCTTTCTCGCACTCAGCGATTAGCCTGGACAGCAGCGCGCTGCCGATGCCGCGTCCGCCCATTCCGGATTCCACGTATATCGATTCCTCGAGGGTGTAGCGATAGGCCGGACGCGGGCGATAGAAGGTGGCATAGCAGTAGCCGACGATAGCCCCGCGCCACAGCGCTACCAGCCACGGCAGGCCGTTGTCGCGCACGGTCTGGATCCGTTTACGCATTTCGTCAACGGTGGGGGGGATCTCTTCGAAGGAGGCGCGGCCATTAAGCACGTGCCAGACATACAGCGCGGCGATAGCGTGCGCATCGTCGGGCAGCGCTTCGCGAATTTCTAAATCACTGTCGAGTAACGGGGCCTCTGCGGGCATGGCGGCGCTCCTGAATCTGCCGGAGAAACATTCTCCGGCGTGCAGCGTAATACAGAAGCGCCAGGCTGAATAGTCCTGCCGTCGATTATTGCGGATCCGCCGGAGAGGCTGGCGTCGGGGCCGCTTCACCCCAGTATTTCTGCTTGCTGGTTTTACCAATCCCCGGGTTCATGCTGTTGGTCGGATCGTTCTGGCGATAGAACTGCTGCAGGCTCTCCGGGGCCTCATACAGATGACCCACGTTATGCTCCGCCGGGTACTGGGCGCCGCGCGCTTTCAGTAACTCCAGCATTTTTTCCTTCAGCGCGTGGGCGTCGACCCCTTTCCTGACGATGTAATCCTGATGGAACACATGGCACATAAAGTGGCCATAGTAGAGCTTATGCACCAGCTGGCTGTCGATTTCGGGCGGCAGATGTTCGAACCACTCGGTATCGTTACGGCGCAGGGCGATATCCAGCGCCAGAATATCTTCGACTTCGTCGGCATGCACCGCCTGATAGCGGATCGCCGCGCCGGCGGCGGCAAAGCGATGGAGGAACGCCTTGCTGCCTTCCTCCGGCGTACAGGCGAAGAAATCCCCCTCGGCCTGCTGGAAGTACTCCGTCAACCAACGCTGCGCTTCTTCGATGCCGTCGCCAGCCATCTTCAGCAGCAGATGATGTTCATATTTATCACGCCAGGTTTTCATCCGCTCCGGTAAATGTGCCGGGAAGACGTGGCCGAGCTTCTGCATAAAGCGGTCGGTAAAGTGCGGCTTAAACAGCGAGACTTTCTCCAGCATCGCGTCGGTGCGCCCCTTCATGGTGAAGAAGAACGGCATTTTGTCGGTGCCGAGCTTGTCGATCATCAGGAAGGTGTCTTTGCCATACTTCTCGGCGATATCGTAAATATCGCGGTGCATATATTCCCCCGCCACCGGAAGATGCTGGAACTCAGCGAGGATATGACGGCGGATCTCGGTCAATACCTGCGGCTGGTTGGTGCCAATGTAAAACACCTGCTGGCGCTTTTCCGCCGGGAAAGTATCGAGACGCACGGCGAAAACCGCCAGCTTGCCGGCGCAGCCGGAGGATTCGAACAGGCGGTCCGGGTCGGCGTTATAGCGCGCCGGGGTGTCGGCATCGACATCGCGCACGCGGGTGACATAGTCGTGATCGTGGGCGTGGCGGCCGTCGTGCAGGACATCGCTATCGCTAATCCGTTCGTCATCGAGGCGGCTGAGGATCTGCTCCGGCGTGCTGCCGAGATCGATGCCCAGATGATTGACCAGCTTCAGCTTGCCGTCGGCGTCAATCTGCGCGAACAGCGACATCTCAGTGTAGGCCGGCCCGCGCTGCACCAGCGAGCCGCCGGAGTTGTTGCAGATCCCGCCGATGACCGACGCGCCGATGCATGACGAACCGATCACCGAGTGCGGTTCGCGTCCCAGCGGTTTGAGCGCTTTTTCCAGCGAATAGAGGGTGGTGCCGGGCCAGGCCAGCACCTGCTCGCCTTTGTCCAGCAGATGCAGTTTGTCCAGGCGCAGGGTGCTGATAATCACGATCTCGCGATCGTAATCATTGCCGTTGGGGGTCGAACCTTCGGTCAGGCCGGTGTTGGCCGCCTGCATCAGAATAATTTTATCGGCGTCTACGCAGGCGTTGAGCACGCGCCAGAGTTCCAGCAGGGTGCCGGGAAAGACAACCGCCAGGGCCTCGCCCTGACCGGAGCGGAAGCCTTTGCGGTAGCGCTGGGTTTTTGCCGGGTCGGTCAGCAGATGCGAAGGGCCAACCAGGCGCGCCAGGTCAGCCAGAAACGTTTTATGGGTGTCAGTGGGTGCAGATGACATGTTCCACTCCTTGTGGTGGTGCGCGAAATATCGAGGATAAGCATAGCGCTTTGTATGACAATTTGATGCATGAATGTTTCGCAAAAATCAGAGAAGAACCTTAGCATTCTGCGGGCGCGTTGTTTATATATATGGCAAACTGCGGTTTTTATTATGTTTTACCGAGTCCCCGTCTGAGATAAAGCGAGATAACAATGAAATGGCTCTGCACTGTAGGCGTCGCCGTGAGTCTGGCGCTGCAACCCGCGCTGGCGGATGAACTGTTTGGTAACCACCCCCTGACCCCGCAGGCGCGGGATGCCTTTGTCACCGACCTGCTGAAAAAAATGACGGTGGACGAGAAAATCGGCCAGCTGCGTCTGATAAGCGTTGGCCCGGATAACCCGAAAGAGGCGATCCGTGAAATGATCAAGAACGGTCAGGTGGGGGCGATTTTTAACACCGTTACCCGCCCGGATATCCGTGTAATGCAGGATCAGGTGATGCAGCTTAGCCGCCTGAAGATCCCGCTGTTCTTTGCCTACGATGTGCTGCACGGTCAGCGCACCGTGTTTCCGATAAGCCTCGGCCTGGCCTCGTCGTTTAACCTTGATACGGTGAAGACCGTGGGCCGCGTGTCAGCTTATGAAGCCGCCGATGACGGCTTGAACATGACCTGGGCGCCGATGGTCGACGTCTCCCGCGACCCGCGCTGGGGACGCGCTTCCGAAGGGTTCGGGGAAGACACCTATCTGACCACGATGATGGGCCAGGCGATGGTGGAGTCGATGCAGGGCAAGAGCCCGGCGGACCGCTATTCGGTGATGACCAGCGTCAAGCATTTCGCCGCCTACGGCGCGGTGGAGGGCGGGAAAGAGTACAATACGGTCGACATGAGCCCGCAGCGCCTGTTCAACGACTATATGCCGCCGTATAAAGCCGGGCTTGATGCCGGCAGCGGCGCGGTGATGGTAGCCCTGAACTCGCTGAACGGCACCCCGGCGACCTCTGATTCCTGGCTGCTGAAAGACGTCCTGCGCGACCAGTGGGGCTTTAAAGGCATCACCGTTTCCGACCACGGCGCCATCAAAGAGTTGATTAAGCACGGCGTGGCCTCCGACCCGGAAGACGCGGTGCGCGTAGCGCTGAAGTCCGGCATCAACATGAGCATGAGCGACGAGTATTACAGCAAGTACCTGCCGGGGCTGGTGAAGTCCGGCAAGGTGACCATGGCCGAGCTGGATGATGCCACCCGACACGTGCTCAACGTCAAATATGATATGGGACTGTTCAACGATCCCTACAGCCACCTGGGACCGAAAGATTCTGACCCGCAGGACACCAATGCGGAAAGTCGTCTGCATCGTAAAGAGGCGCGCGAAGTGGCTCGCGAGAGCCTGGTGCTGCTGAAGAACCGTCTTGATACGCTGCCGCTGAAAAAATCCGGCACTATCGCGGTGGTGGGCGCGCTGGCGGACAGCAAGCGCGACATGATGGGCAGCTGGTCCGCGGCCGGGGTGGCCGACCAGTCGGTGACCGTCCTGACCGGCATCAAAGAAGCGCTGGGCGATAACGGCAAAGTGATTTACGCCAAAGGGGCGAACGTTACCGATGACAAAGGCATTGTCGATTTCCTCAATTTGTATGAGAACGCGGTGCAGGTTGACCCACGCTCGCCGCAGGAAATGATCGACGAAGCGGTCGCGGCGGCGAAGCAATCCGATGTGGTGGTCGCCGTGGTGGGCGAGGCGCAGGGCATGGCGCATGAGGCCTCCAGCCGGACCGATATCACCCTGCCGCAGAGCCAGCGCAATCTGATTGCCGCTCTTAAAGCCACCGGCAAACCGCTGGTGCTGGTGCTGATGAACGGGCGTCCGCTGGCGCTAGTGAAAGAGGATCAGCAAGCCGATGCGCTGCTGGAGACCTGGTTTGCTGGCACCGAAGGCGGCCACGCCATCGCCGACGTGCTGTTTGGCGACTACAACCCGTCGGGCAAGCTGCCGATGTCTTTCCCGCGCTCGGTGGGGCAGATCCCAACCTACTACAGCCACCTGAATACCGGCCGGCCGTATAATCCGGAGAAGCCGAACAAGTACACCTCGCGTTACTTCGATGAAGCCAATGGCCCGCTGTATCCGTTTGGTTACGGCCTGAGCTACACCACCTTTAGCGTCTCCGATGTCAACATGTCGTCGGCCACCATGCCGCGCGATGGCAGCGTGACCGCCAGCGTGCAGGTGACCAACACCGGCAATCGCGAAGGGGCGACGGTGATCCAGCTCTACCTGCAGGACGTCACCGCCTCCATGAGCCGGCCGGTGAAAATGCTGCGCGGCTTTAAAAAGGTCACCCTCAAACCGGGCGAAACGCAAACCGTTAGCTTCCCAATCGACGTCGACGCGCTGAAGTTCTGGAATCAGCAAATGAAATACGTTGCTGAGCCGGGCAAATTCAATGTCTTTATCGGCGTGGACTCCGCCCGCGTGAAGCAGAGCGAGTTTGAGCTGCTGTAAGGCATCGCTCTTAAGTCCAACGTCACGCTTTAAAGGCCGATTAATCGGCCTTTTCTTTTTCGCATCGCTGGCAAATGGGCTACGCTTTTCTCTTAAGCTTCTGTAAGCGAAGCGCAAAAGAACTGAGGGATGCGGGATGAAGATGGCAACGACATGGTCCGGCGCGCTGGCGCTGGCCGCCCTGATAAGTTTACCGCTGCAGGCGGCGGAGCCGGTGAAGGTCGGCTCGAAAATTGATACCGAAGGCGCGCTGCTGGGCAATATGATCCAGCAGGTGCTGGAAAGCCACGGCGTAAAAACGATTAATAAAATCCAGCTCGGCACCACGCCGGTGGTGCGCGGGGCGATTGTCGCCGGCGAGCTGGATATCTACCCGGAATATACCGGCAATGGCGCCTTCTTCTTCAAAGATGAAAACGACCCGGCGTGGAAGAATGCCCAACAGGGCTATGAGAAGGTGAAGCGCCTCGATCAGGAGAAACATCAGCTGGTATGGCTCACCCCGGCGCCGGCCAACAACACCTGGACTATCGCCGTGCGCCAGGACCTGGCGGAGAAAAATAAGCTGACCTCGCTGGCCGACCTCAGTCGCTACCTGAAGCAGGGCGGCGAATTTAAGCTGGCGGCTTCGGCGGAATTTATTGAGCGCCCGGACGCGCTGCCGGCGTTTGAAAAAGCGTATGGCTTCAACCTCAACCAGAACCAGCTGCTGTCGCTGGCCGGGGGCGATACGGCGGTGACCATCAAAGCGGCGGCGCAACAGACCTCCGGCGTTAACGCGGCGATGGCCTACGGCACCGATGGCCCGGTGGCGGCCCTGGGGTTACAGACGCTGAGCGACCCGCAGGGCGTGCAGCCGATATATGCCCCGACGCCGGTGGTGCGCGAGGCGGTGCTGAAGGCCTACCCGCAGATCGCCGACTGGCTGCAGCCGGTCTTCGCCAGCCTCGATGAAAAAACGCTGCAGCAGCTGAACGCCCGCATTGCGGTGGAGGGCCAGGATGCGAAGCGCGTGGCGGCAGATTATCTGCAGCAGAAAGGCCTGCTGAAGTAAGCCACCGGTGACCATTCGCTGTACTCATCGCGTCGGCCTGCTGCTGACAGGTCTGCTGCTGGTTACGCTGGCGCTGCCGTTTGTCACTTATGCGCCGAATCGCTTACTCTCCGGGGAAGGGCGCGGGCTGTGGCAGGCGCTGCCCTGGCTCGCCGGCGTTCAGCTGGCGGCGGCCCTTGCCGGGATGCTGCTCTGCTGGCTGCCGGGCAGGATCGTGCCGTTTCTCCACCTGCTGCTGGCCGAACTGCTCTTCCCGCTGCTTATCTGGGGCAGCGGCCAGGCGGCGCTTGAGCTCTCCCGCCATGGCTCGCCGCTGGCGCGCACCTCGCCCGGCAGCGGCCTGTGGCTGTCGCTGGCGCTTTGTCTGCTGCTGGCCAGCGAGGCCATCCGTCATCTTACCGTCCGGCCGCTCTGGCGCTGGCTGCTCAATGCGCAAGTCTGGCTGTTGCCCATCATCCTGCTCGCTATCGGGGCGCTCGATCAGCTCTCCTTGCTGAAGGAGTATGCCAACCGTCAGGAGGTATTTGATGACGCCCTGCGCCAGCATCTGCTTCTGCTGTTCGGCACCCTGCTGCCGGGCCTGCTGATTGGCCTGCCGCTGGGGGTATGGCTGTGGCGGCGTCCGCGCTGGCAGGCGTCAGCTTTCACCGCGCTCAATGTGATCCAGACTATTCCGTCGGTAGCGCTTTTTGGCCTGCTGATTGCGCCGCTTGCCGGTCTGGCGCGTTATTTCCCGACGCTGGGCGAGCTGGGCGTCTCCGGGACCGGCGTGGCGCCAGCCCTGATCGCTCTCACTCTCTATGCGCTGCTGCCGCTGGTGCGCGGGGTGGTGACCGGCCTGCAGCAGGTGCCGCAGGATGCCCTGGAAAGCGCGACGGCGATGGGCATGAGCGCCGGGCAGCGCTTTCGTCAGGTGCAGCTTCCGCTGGCGATGCCGGTACTGCTGCGCAGCCTGCGGGTGGTCAGCGTGCAAACCGTCGGCATGGCGGTGGTGGCCGCGCTGATCGGCGCCGGCGGCTTTGGCGCGCTGGTGTTTCAGGGGCTGCTGAGCAGTGCGCTGGATCTGGTGCTGCTGGGCGTGGTGCCGACCATTGCCCTGGCGGTGGTGGTGGATGCCCTGTTCGCCCTGTGGGGCGCCTGGCTAAAAGGAGAGGCCAATGATTGAATTTCAAGGGGTCAGCAAAGTGTTTGCCGGCCACCCGGCGGTGAAGGACCTGACCCTGGAGCTGCGCGAAGGCGCTTTCTCGGTGTTGGTGGGGACTTCCGGCTCGGGCAAGTCGACGACGCTGAAGATGATCAACCGTCTGCTGGAGCCGGACCGGGGCACTATTCGCTTTGCCGGCGAGGACATCCGCCTGCAGCCGGTCCTGACCCTGCGGCGGCGGATGGGCTATGCCATCCAGTCCATCGGCCTGTTTCCCCACTGGACGGTGGCGCAGAATATCGCCACCGTGCCGCAGCTGCAAAGATGGCCGCGGGCAAGGATCGCCGACCGGATCGACGAGCTGATGGCGCTGCTGGGGCTGGAGGCGACGCTGCGCGACCGTTACCCGCATCAGCTCTCCGGCGGTCAGCAGCAGCGGGTGGGGGTGGCGCGGGCGCTGGCGGCAGATCCGGAGGTGCTGTTGATGGATGAGCCCTTCGGCGCCCTCGACCCGGTGACCCGCGAGGCGCTGCAGCAGGAGATGCTGCGCATCCACCGTCTGCTGGGACGGACAATTGTGCTGGTGACCCATGATATTGACGAAGCGCTGCGTCTGGCGGACCACCTGGTGCTGATGGACGGGGGCGAGGTGGTCCAGCAGGGGGCGCCGCTGGAGATGCTCCTGCGACCGAAAAATAGCTTTGTACAGACCTTTTTTGGCCGCAGCGAGCTGGGTGTGCGCCTGCTGTCGCTGCGCGAGGTGGGGGACTATTTGCGTCCCGACGAACGGCTGGCGGGCGAGGGGCTGACCGTCACCATGACCCTGCGGGAAGCGCTGTCGCAGTTTGTCGCCCGGCGCTGCGAGACGCTGCCGGTGGTCGATGCCGAAGGCAGGCCCTGCGGTACGCTGCATTTTGCCGATCTGCTGCGCCAGGAGATGAGCCATGAAGGCGCTTCGTGAGCCGCTGTGGTGGCTTATCGCGCTGTTTATCGGCTTGCTGGCAGGGCTGCCCTACAGCGCGCCGCTGTTCAGTCGGCTGTTCCCGGAACTGCCGCGGCCGGTCTACCAGCAGGAGAGCTTCTGGGCGCTCACTCTCGATCACGGCTGGCTGGTGGTGGCGTCCAGCCTCGCGGCAACGGCAATCGGGCTGGGGGCAGGGGTGGCGGTCACCCGGCCCGCCGGCAGCGCGTTTCGTCCGCTGGTGGAGACCATCGCCGCTATCGGTCAGACCTTTCCGCCGGTGGCGGTGCTGGCGATGGCGGTGCCGGTGCTGGGCTTTGGCTGGCTGCCCGCGCTCATCGCCCTCGCGCTGTATGGCATACTGCCGGTGCTGCAGGGGACGCTGGCCGGGCTGGGTTCGATACCGCCTGGGGTGTCAGGTGTGGCTGAAGGGATGGGAATGACCGGCTGGCAGCGTCTGTATAAGGTGGAGCTTCCGCTGGCGGCCCCGGTGATCCTGGCGGGGATCCGCACCTCGGTCATCGTCAATATTGGTACCGCGACCATTGCCTCGACGGTGGGGGCCAGTACGCTCGGGACGCCGATCATCATCGGCCTGAGCGGCTTTAATACCGCCTATATTGTTCAGGGGGCGCTGCTGGTGGCCCTGGCGGCGATTATCGTCGACCGCGCGTTTGAGCGTCTGACCCGCTGGATCAGCCGACACCGCCACGCACAATAAAGGAATAGCCGGCCAGCATTACGCCGCTGATCCCGCCGATGGCCATAAGTAAGAAGAGAGTGACGACCGCGATTTTCGCTGGCTTCATAATAGGCTCCTGATGTTAACAGGGGGATTATACGGTGAAGCGCAGGTGTTAATGAAACATTAATTGCGGTTTAGCGCGCCGCGCCGGGCTTTTTGCCGCGTTTGCTGCGCAACGCGCCGCAAAAAAGTGTGATCCTGGCCGTCATTTTTCATTTTTATGCAGGGCTTCAAAGAAAGTTTTCGCCAGGCAGGGTATGGTACGCGCTTTCAGGCATGTGTGGTTTGCGGGTATGTACGAGTTTGATCTGGTGTTGCTGCTGCTTCAGCAGATGTGCGTATTTTTGGTCATCGCGTGGTTGATGAGCAAAACCCGACTGTTTATCCCCCTGATGCAAGTCACCGTTCGCCTGCCGCACAAGCTGCTGTGCTACGTCACTTTCTCCATTTTCTGCATTATGGGGACCTATTTCGGTCTGCATATCGAAGACTCCATCGCCAACACCCGCGCCATCGGCGCCGTGATGGGCGGCCTGCTCGGCGGGCCGGTGGTCGGCGGGCTGGTAGGGCTCACCGGCGGCCTGCACCGCTACTCGCTGGGGGGAATGACCGCCTTAAGTTGCATGGTCTCCACCATCGTTGAGGGGCTGCTGGGCGGTCTGGTGCACAGCGTGCTGGTCAAACGCGGCCGGCCGGACAAAGTCTTTAGCCCGCTGACCGCCGGGGCGATCACCTTCGTGGCCGAGCTGGTGCAGATGATGATCATTCTGCTGATTGCCCGCCCGTTCCAGGACGCCCTGCATCTGGTGCAGAGCATTGCCGCGCCGATGATGGTCACCAATACCGTCGGAGCGGCGCTGTTTATGCGCATTCTGCTGGATAAACGGGCGATGTTCGAGAAGTACACCTCCGCCTTTTCCGCCACGGCGCTGAAGGTGGCGGCGTCCACCGAGGGGATCCTGCGTCAGGGATTCAACGAAGAGAACAGCATGAAGGTGGCCCAGGTGCTGATCCAGGAGCTGGACATCGGCGCGGTGGCGATCACCGATCGCGACAAGCTGCTGGCGTTTACCGGCATCGGCGACGACCACCATCTGCCGGGCAAGCCTATCTCCTCCTCATATACGCAACGGGCGATTGAGACCGGGGAGGTGGTCTACGCCGACGGCAACGAGGTGCCTTACCGCTGCTCGATTCATCCGCACTGTAAGCTGGGGTCGACGCTGGTGATCCCCCTGCGCGGCGAGAACCAACGGGTGATAGGCACCATTAAACTGTATGAGGCGAAAAATCGCCTGTTCAGTTCGATCAACCGCACCCTCGGGGAGGGGATTGCCCAGCTGCTGTCGGCGCAGATCCTCGCCGGACAGTACGAGCGGCAGAAGGCGCTGCTGACGCAATCCGAAATCAAGCTCCTGCACGCCCAGGTCAACCCGCACTTCCTGTTTAACGCGCTTAACACGCTGAAGGCGGTGATCCGCCGCGACAGCGATCAGGCCGGCCAGCTGGTGCAGTATCTGTCGACCTTCTTTCGCAAGAACCTGAAACGGCCGACGGAAATTGTCACTCTTGCCGATGAGATCGAGCATGTTAACGCCTATCTGCAGATTGAGAAGGCTCGCTTTCAGGCTAACCTGCAGATCCAGATGGCGGTGCCGGAAGGGCTGGCGCATCACCAGCTGCCGGCTTTTACCCTGCAGCCGATCGTGGAGAACGCCATTAAGCATGGTACATCGCAACATCTTGGCGTCGGCGAAATTACCATCCGCGCCAGCCAGGACGATCGCTGGCTGCAGCTGGATATCGAAGATAACGCCGGGCTGTACCGGGCCAACCCCCAGGCCAGCGGGCTGGGGATGAATCTGGTGGACAGGCGGCTGCGGGCGCGTTTTGGCGCCGACTGCGGCATCAGCGTCACCTGCGAGCCGGAGCGCTTTACCCGTGTCACCCTACGTCTGCCCCTGGAGGAGAATGCATGCTGAGAGTATTGATCGTCGATGATGAGCCGCTGGCGCGGGAAAACCTGCGCATTTTGCTGGAGACACAGCGCGATATCGAGATCGTCGGCGAGTGCGGCAACGCGGTGGAGGCCATTGGCGCGGTGCATAAGCTGCGTCCCGACGTGCTGTTTCTCGACATCCAGATGCCGCGCATCAGCGGTCTGGAGATGGTCGGGATGCTCGACCCGGAGCACCGCCCCTATATCGTGTTTCTCACCGCCTTTGATGAATACGCGGTGAAAGCCTTTGAGGAGCATGCCTTTGACTATCTGCTGAAGCCGATTGAAGCTGCCCGGCTGGAGAAAACCCTCGCCCGCCTGCGCCAGGAGCGTAATCTGCAGGATGTGTCGCTGCTGGATGATGCTCAGCAGACGCTGAAATACATTCCCTGTACCGGCCACAGTCGTATCTGGCTGCTGCAGATGGAGGATGTGGCCTTCGTCAGCAGCCGGATGAGCGGCATCTACGTGACCGACCGCGAGGGAAAAGAGGGCTTTACCGAACTGACCCTGCGCACCCTCGAGAGCCGCACCCCGTTGCTGCGCTGCCATCGCCAGTATCTGGTGAATATGGCGCACCTGAAGGAGATTCGCCTGGAGGAGAATGGTCAGGCGGAGCTGCTGATGCGCGCCGGGCAAACGGTGCCGGTGAGCCGGCGCTATTTAAAAAGCCTGAAAGAGGCGATTGGCCTGTAAAGCTGGTACACTGCGCCCCATTGCATCATCGACAGTAAAAGGCCCTCATGCTCAGTAATGATATTCTCCGTAGCCTGCGCTACACCCTGAAAGTCAATAATAACGATATGGTGCGCATTCTCGCGCTCTCCGCTATGGAATCCACCGCCGCCAGCTTCGACACCTGGACGACGAAAGAGGATGAAGAGGGCTTTGTTCGCTGCCCGGACATTATCCTGTCGGGTTTCCTTAACGGCCTTATCTATGACAAGCGCGGCAAAGATGATTCGGCCCCGGAGCTGGCGCTGGAGCGTCGGGTGAATAACAACACGGTGCTGAAAAAGCTGCGGATCGCCTTCTCGCTGAAAACGGACGATATCCAGGCGATTATGAGCGAGCAGAAATACCGGGTGTCGGTGCCGGAGATCACCGCCATGATGCGCTCGCCTGACCACAAAAACTACCGCGAGTGCGGCGACCAGTTTCTGCGCAATTTCCTGCGCGGACTGACCCAGCGGGTGCATAACCCGAAGGCATGATTTTTTGCCGGGTGGCGGCTTCGCCTGACCCGGCCTACAACGACTGACCCCCCGGGCGCGTGCTAGCATAGCGCCGCCGGGCAAAAAAAAAGCCGGAGATACTCTCCGGCTTTTTTGTTATTTCACCTGCTGACCCGGCTTGGCGCCGTCGTCAGGGCTTAACAGGAAGATATCCTTCCCGCCAGGGCCGGCGGCCATCACCATGCCCTCGGAGATGCCGAAGCGCATTTTGCGCGGCGCCAGGTTGGCGACCATCACCGTCAGGCGGCCAATCAGCGGCTGCGGATCCGGGTAAGCGGAGCGGATGCCGGAGAAGACATTGCGTTTTTCGCCGCCGAGATCCAGCGTCAGGCGCAGCAGCTTGTCGGAGCCCTCGACGAATTCCGCGTTTTCAATCAGCGCCACGCGCAGATCGACTTTGGCGAAATCGTCAAAGGTGATGGTCTCCTGAATCGGATCGTCCGCCAGCGGACCGGTGACCGGCGCCGCGGTGGCTTTCACCTCTTCTTTAGAGGCTTCCACCAGGGCTTCCACCTGTTTCATCTCGATGCGGTTGTACAGCGCCTTGAACGGATTCACCTTATGCGCCAGCAGCGGCTGCTGAATGGCATCCCAGCTCAGTTCGCTGTTGAGGAATGCCTCCGCACGCGCGGCCAGCTGCGGCAGGACCGGCTTCAGCCAGGTCATCAGCACGCGGAACATATTCAGGCCCATAGTGCAGATGGCCTGCAGGTCGGCGTCGCGGCCTTCCTGTTTCGCCACCACCCACGGCGCCTGCTCGTCGACATAGCGGTTAGCCACGTCGGCGAGGGCCATGATTTCGCGGATGGCTTTACCGAACTCGCGGCTGTCCCACGCTTCGCCGATGCTTTCCGCCGCGTCGGTGAAGGTTTTGTACAGCGCCGGGTCGGCCAGCTCCGCGGCCAGCACGCCGTCGAAACGCTTGCTGATAAAGCCGGCGTTGCGCGAGGCGAGGTTAACCACCTTGTTGACGATGTCCGCGTTCACGCGCTGCACGAAATCTTCCAGGTTCAGGTCGATGTCATCGATGCGCGAAGAGAGCTTGGCGGTGTAGTAGTAGCGCAGGCTGTCGGCATCGAAATGATTTAACCAGGTGCTGGCCTTGATAAAAGTCCCGCGCGACTTGGACATTTTGGCGCCGTTAACCGTCACGTAGCCGTGCACGAACAGGTTAGTCGGCTTACGGAAGTTGCTGCCTTCCAGCATCGCCGGCCAGAACAGGCTGTGGAAGTAGACAATGTCCTTGCCGATAAAGTGATACAGCTCGGCCGTGGAGTCTTTCTTCCAGTATTCGTCGAAGCTGGTGGTGTCGCCGCGCTTGTCGCACAGGTTCTTGAAGGAGCCCATGTAGCCGATCGGCGCGTCCAGCCAGACGTAGAAATATTTGCCCGGCGCGTTGGGAATTTCGAAGCCGAAGTACGGCGCATCGCGGGAGATGTCCCACTGCTGCAGGCCGGATTCGAACCACTCCTGCATCTTGTTCGCGACCTGCTCCTGCAGGGCGCCGCTGCGGGTCCACGCCTGCAGCATTTCGCTGAACGACGGCAGGTCGAAGAAAAAGTGCTCGGAGTCACGCATCACCGGCGTGGCGCCGGAGACCACCGATTTCGGGTCGATAAGCTCGGTAGGGCTGTAGGTCGCGCCGCACACTTCGCAGTTATCGCCATACTGGTCCGGAGATTTGCACTTCGGACAGGTGCCTTTCACAAAACGGTCCGGCAGGAACATGCCTTTTTCCGGATCGTAGAGCTGAGAGATGGTGCGGTTTTTAATAAAACCGTTCTCTTTCAGGCGGGTGTAGATAAGCTCCGACAGCTCGCGGTTCTCGTCGCTGTGCGTCGAGTGATAGTTATCATAGCTGATGTCGAAGCCGGCGAAATCGGTCTGATGCTCCTGACTCATTTCGCCAATCATCTGCTCCGGTGTGATACCGAGCTGCTGCGCTTTGAGCATGATCGGCGTGCCGTGGGCGTCGTCGGCGCAGATGAAGTTGACCTCGTGGCCGCGCATTCGCTGGTAACGGACCCAGACATCAGCCTGGATGTGCTCCAGCATGTGGCCGAGGTGGATGGAGCCGTTGGCGTACGGCAGGGCGCACGTTACCAGAATTTTCTTCGCGACTTGAGTCATAGTGAGCATTACATCTTCTGTTGTAAAAAGGGCTTCCGATATTACCAAAAGGGCTGTGGGTGCGCCATAAATGGCTGCTCATATATGGATAATCGTTACCTGTGATAAACTCTGTGATTACTGAAAGCATCTCAAAACAACAAAGGAGTCGGGATGAATTCGCAATCCCAGGCCAAATCCCCTGAGCGCCTACGTGCGATGGTCGCCGGGACACTGGCCAATTTCCAGCACCCAACCCTGAAGCATAATCTCACCGCCCTTAAGGCGCTGCACCATGTCGCCTGGCTGGACGATACCGTCCATATTGAACTGCAAATGCCGTTCGTCTGGAGCAGCGCTTTCGAAGCGCTGAAAGAGCAGTGCAGTGCCGAACTGCTGCGCATCACCGGCGCGAAGGCCATCGACTGGAAGCTGACCCACAGCATCGCGACCCTCAAGCGGGTGAAAAACCAGCCCGGGGTCAACGGCGTGAAAAACATTATCGCCATCAGCTCCGGCAAAGGCGGCGTCGGTAAATCTTCTACTGCCGTAAACCTGGCGCTGGCCCTGGCGGCGGAAGGGGCGAAGGTGGGCATTCTGGATGCCGATATCTATGGTCCGTCGATTCCGACCATGCTGGGTGCGGAAGACAGCCGCCCGACCTCGCCGGACGGCACTCATATGGCGCCGATCATGAAATATGGTCTGGCAACCAACTCCATCGGCTACCTGGTGACCGACGACAACGCCATGGTCTGGCGTGGGCCGATGGCCAGCAAGGCGCTGATGCAGATGCTGCAGGAGACGCTGTGGCCGGATCTTGATTACCTGGTGCTGGATATGCCGCCGGGCACCGGCGACATCCAGCTGACCCTGGCGCAGAACATTCCGGTGACCGGCGCGGTGGTGGTCACCACGCCGCAGGACATCGCGCTGATCGACGCCAAAAAAGGCATCGTGATGTTCGAGAAAGTGGAAGTGCCGGTGCTGGGGATCGTTGAAAACATGAGCATGCATATCTGCATCAACTGCGGGCACCACGAGCCTATCTTCGGCACCGGCGGTGCGCAAAAACTGGCCGAGAAATACCACACCCAGCTGCTGGGCCAGCTGCCGCTGCATATTACGCTGCGGGAAGATCTGGATAACGGCACGCCGACGGTGGTGGCGCGTCCGGACAGCGAATTTACCGACATCTACCGCCAGCTGGCGGGCCGGGTGGCGGCCCAGATGTACTGGCAGGGAGAAGTGATCCCTGGTGAGATTGCCTTCCGCGCCGTTTAAGGCCGCGGCGAGCGCATCAGCCAGTATCTGCCCTCGGGCGACGCGCCCTGTGCTTCGATGGTCCAGCCATGACGCTGGTAGAAGCGCAGGGCGTTTTTATTTTCCATCAGGCACTTCAGCGTTCCGCTGGCGGTAAAGGTCCGTTCGACCTGCGCCAGCAGCGCGCTGCCGATATGTTTGCCCTGCCAGTCGGGGTCGACAAACAGATGGTGAAGGAAATTATCGGCGGTCCATACGGCGGCAAAGCCCACCGGATGGCCGTCGCATTCCGCGACCCACAGCTGTTCATCCGCGGTGGCGGCATCGAAATCTTCCAGCCGCCACGCCGCGGCGGGAAGCCAGGTCCACGATAAACTGCGCGCCCGCAGGAAGATCTGGCGCAGCGCCGGAGAGTCCGCTGGCTCGCCGGGGCGGACGTGGAGATTGCGCGGATCAACGATGATAGAAGATCTCGCCATCATACACTTTGAGGATTTTGCCTTCGGTATCAGTGATCAGCACGTAGTTACCGCCCATATAGGTCCAGTGGCTGCCGGCGTCCGGCGCAGGCAGGTTACGCTGCTGCCACTGTTTAATGTTGTATTCCGGGGTGAGGTACATCGCCGGAACGGTGTCGCCGATGTGAAACTGGGTGAAATCGGCGGTGAACTCTTTCAGCGCATACTGATCGATCCCCGCGGCAGTAGCCGTCCAGCTGGCGCCAGCGGTGGCAAGAAGTACGCCCAGAAGCATCATTTTTGTTTTACGCATAATTTCCTCAATATTACCTGGACTCAAATTAGCAGCCTCGTATCATTCCTGATGCGTTGCTGAAATGGCAAGCACTGGATTTTTAAAAAGTGTAAGCAAAACGCGGCGCAAGTCTTGTGCCGCTTGCGTTGCAGCGACGGTGATGCGTATTTTGGGAGCAATCTGAAGCAGGGGAGAATCGGCATGTTCAGGCTGGAAGATCTGACCTTATTTGTCCGCGCCGCGGCGCTGGGCAGTTTTAGCGACGCGGCGCGCGAGGCCGGGCAGCAGCCGGCGCAGGTCAGCGCGGCGATTAAGCGTCTGGAGACGATCCTCAATATTCGCCTGTTTGCCCGTTCGACCCGCAGCCTGCGCCTGACGCCGGAGGGAGAGACCTGGCTGCCCTACGCCACCCAGATGCTCGATACCCTCGAGGCCGGTCTGCAGAAGATCCAGACCCCGGACGATGAAGTTCGCGGCATGTTGCAGATTGCCGTGCCGTCGGACCTCGGGCGTAACCTGCTCCTGACCCTGTTCCGCGATTTCCGCCAACGCCACCCGGCGCTGCGCCTGCGGCTGCTCTTTTCCGATCAGCTGACCGACGTGTTTAAAGATCCGGTGGACGTTGCGTTTCGCTATGGCAATAACGACGATGCTTCGTTTATCTCGCTGCCGGTGGCGCCGGAAAATCGTCGGGTGCTGGTGGCCTCGCCTGAGTGGATCGCCCGCCATGGCGAACCGCAGACCCTCGAGGAACTCAGCCAGCACAATGCGTTGATCTACATTTTGCGCGGCCGTCCGTTCGACCGCTGGTCGCTGAGCCTCGACGGCGTGGTTCAGCAGCAGAAGGTTTCCGGCACGGTGATGAGCGACGACGCCGAGGTGATCCGTCGGCTGGCGATCGCCGGGGAGGGCATTGCCTATAAATCGATGCTCGACGTCAGCGACGATCTGCGGGCGGGGCGCCTGCGGCGCCTGCTGCCGCGTTATCAGGGGGATGTAGTGCCGTTGAATCTGATTTGTCCGCACCGCAAACAGCTCTCTGCCGCGGTGCGTTTGTTATATGAAGAGGTGAAATCACATGTGAAGGGCTTAATGCCTGACTAAGGTCGCGAAGTAATACACCAGCGGGACGGCCAATACCCACAGGCCAATCGGGATCTCCCGCCACTTACCGGCGATAGCCTTGATCACAATGTAAAACAGCAGCCCGCCGGCAATCCCGGTGCCAAAGCTGTTGGCGATAAGGGTGATCATCACCATCATCAGCACCGGCAGCCCGTCGGTGAAGTTGGCAAGATCCACTTTGCGCAGGCCGCTGAACATGTTCAGGCCAATCAGGATCAGCGCCGGGGCGGTGGCTTCTTTCGGGATCATCAACGCCACCGGCGTGAACAGCAGCATCAGCAGGAACATTACCGCCGCTGACAGCGCGGTGAGGCCGGTTTTGCCGCCCGCTTCCGCTGCCGCCGAAGATTCAATCAGCGCCGTCGCCGCCGGAATGCCCACCCACGGGCCGAGCGCGGCGGCAATCGAATCGACCATGAACGGGCGATTAATCTGCGGCATGTTGCCTTCTTCATCCAGCAGACCCGCCTCGCCGCCCACCGCCAGCGTTGTCCCCATGGTGGAGAAAAACTCAGATGCGAAAAAGACGAACAGGAACGGCAGGAAGGCGATGTTTAACGCCCCCAGCAGGTCAACCTGTCCCAGCACCGGCGCCAGCGAGTGGGGGGCATCGATAAAATGCGTCGGCAGTTTAGTCACGCCGAACGGGATACCCACCAGCGTGGCGCACAAAATAGCCCACAAAATCGCGCCCGGTACCTTACGCGCCTGCAGGACTATCGCCAGGAACAGGCCGCACAGCGCCACCAGCGCGCCGGGGGCGAGAAAGTCGCCGAGCATCAGGGCGTTGGTTTTCGCATTGGCCAGCACCAGCCCGGCATTGCGAAAACCGAGGACGGCGACAAACAGGCCGATGGAGGCCGTCAATCCCAGCTTGATCGACTGCGGCACCGAGCGGGTGACCACTTCGCGCAGGCCAAAGCGGGTCAGCAGGAAGAAGAGGATCCCCGACCAGCAGGCAATTCCGAGGCCAGTCTGCCAGCCAATCCCTTCGCTACCGGCCAGCGTCACCCCCACCAGCACCGAGCCGCCAATGCCCGGGCCGACGATAAACGGCAGGTTGGCATAAAACGCCATCAGCAGCGAGCCGACGACGAAGACCAGAATGGTGCCGGTGGTGGCGGCGCCTTTATCCATCCCGCCGATCGCCAGCAGCCCCGGGATGACCACCAATAAATAGGCGGCGGCGAGGAAACCGGTGATCCCGGCCAGGCATTCGGTGCGTAGCGTGCCGCCGCGCGAGCGCAGCGCAAAGCGGCGCTCCAGCCAGTTAGCGCGGGCGGAAGAGTGAAGTGTGTTATCGGCCATGCTCAGGCTCCCTGAGGATTATTGTTGTGATCGGTTGGCTCCGGGATCTCCCGGCAGGCTATCAACGGGTCGACTATCTGGCGGCTGCCGCCGTCGGTCAGACCCAAATCGGTTAAATGCGGCCCGGCGTTACAGGCAAGGCAGGTGCCTTCAATGGCCTTGAAGACCCGGTACGGCGGCTCCCAGTCGGCGACTTGGCTGCTCAGATCGCGCAGCTCGCGGAACTGACGCGCCAGTTCCGTGGCCGGGAGATCCGACAGCATGCCGGCAATCGGCATCGCCACATGGGCGAGGATCTCGCCCTGTTGCGCCAGCGCCATCCCGCCGCCGGAGGCGATAAGCTGGTTGGCCGCCAGCGCCATATCATTAGCGTCGCGCCCGAGCACCACCAGATTATGCGAGTCGTGGGAGTAGCTGGTGGCGATGGCGCCGCGCAGCTCACCCCAGCCTTCAAGCAGGGCGATTTGCGGCGTCGCCTGATGGCGGCCGTGGCGGTGCTTGACCCAGATCAGACTGAAGCCGGCGGGCAGCTGGACTATCCCGTCACGAACCTGCACTTCCACTTCGCCCCACTGGGTGAAGCGCGCGCCGCGGATATGGCGCAGGCGGGCGATGCCGTGACGAATGCCCTGGACGCGCAGAATAAAGTCATCGGCGCGGAGGGGGGCGATCTGCAAAGTATCGCGCGGCGGCGTGACGCCCGCGGCGGGCGCGATCGGTGTCAGCAGGTTGCCCGCGCGGGCCAGCAGCTTACCGCCAACGTAGACTTCGCGGGCCACCAGTTTCTCCAGGGAATCAAACACCACCAGATCGGCGCGCCGCCCGGCGGCAATCAGCCCAAGATCGTGGCGCTGCAGGCGAATAGCGGCGTTGAGGGTGGCGAATCGCAGCGCATCGACCGCCGGTAAACCGTGCTCGATCAGCAGATTAAGCAGGGCGATGATGCCGCCTTTCTCCAGTAGTATATCCGGCGGCACGTCATCGGTGCAGACGGTGATCTGCGAGGAGAGGTGCGGCAGCGTTTTTAACGCCGCGACGATATCCGGCAGCAGATAGGGGTGCGAGCCGCGGATCTCGATCGTCAGCCCGGCGCGCAGTTTTTCCAGCGCGTCGTCCGCCGAGGTCAGTTCGTGATCGGAGGTGACGCCGGCGGCGAGGTAGGCCTGCAGGTCAGCGCCGCTCAGGCCGCGGGCGTGGCCTTCAATCAGTTTGCCGCTGTTGAGACCGGCCTGGACAATCTCCTGCATCCGCTCGCTACCGTGCAGCACGCCGTGCATATCCATCACCTCCGCCACGCCGCGCACTTCCGGCCAGCCGAGCATGGTCTCCATCTCCGCGCCGGCAAAATCGGCGCCGGACATTTCGAGACCCGGCGTGGAGGGGACGCTGGACGGCGCGGCGACCATCACCTGCAGCGGCAGATGGCGGCTGGCGTCCACCGCATAGCGCACGCCAGCGACGCCGAGGACGTTGGCCAGCTCATGCGGATCCCAGAACACCGCGGTGGTGCCCTGGGTGAGGACGATTTCCGCATAGCGCTCCGGCGGCAGGTGCGAGCTTTCGAGGTGCACGTGGGTGTCCATCAGGCCGGGGGACAGGTAGCCACCGGCCAGGGAACGCACTTCATGGGCGTCTTCGCGACTGCCGCGCGGATGGACGCTGGCGATCATCTCGCCGACGATACCGACGTCAGCGGGGCGAATTTCGCCCGTGGCCATATCGACGATCTGCGCATCGATCAGCAGCAGATCAAACGGGGATTCACCGCGCGCGGCCTGCACGGCGCGACGGCGGACTTGAGCATTGCTGGACATAACCACTCCGGCACAAGGATAATGCGGATACTCTAGGGGCACAGCAAACGTTTGCCCAGATGAATAAATTTATCACCCGATAAGCTCGGGTTATTGTGCAGGACCACCGTAGCGAACCCGATGATGAACGAACCCTGGCAGCGGCTGCCCGCGCTCTCTCTTAAACAGCTTCAGTATTTCGTCACCCTGGCCCAGCTGCGCCATTTTACCGATACCGCCAGTCGGCTGGCGATTAGCCAGCCGGCGCTGAGCAGCGCCCTGCGGCAGATTGAAACGGTACTCGGCGGCAAACTGGTCAACCGTACCGCTGCGACGGTCACTCTGACTGAACTGGGGGCGGCGATTTTACCCCACGCCCAGCGGATCCTCAGCGTGGCGCAGGCGGCCTTTTCCGATATGCAGCAGATTGTCGAGGCGGGCGGCGACGGGACGGTGCGTATCGGTCTGGTGCCGTCGGTCAGTTCGCTGCTGTTTCCGCTGCTGCCGCAGACCCTGGCTGAGGCCTTTCCGCGTCTGCGCATTGAATTTCACGATCAGACCAACGATGCGCTTATCCAGGCGCTGCAGCGCGGCGAGATTGATTTCGGCATCGGGGCGATCGACAGCTCACTGCCCGCAGAACTGCTGGTCTATCCGCTGCGCGAAGATCCCTTCGTGGCGGTGCTGCACCGCGACGATCCGCTGGCCGCGCAGGCACATCTGCCGTGGAAACAGCTGGTGGGGCGGGATATTGCTGTGTTCTCGAAGGGCAATATCCAGCGGCTGGTGGCGGCATTAGTGGAGAGCCATCGCCTGACGCTGACCACCCGCTACCAGGTGGACTATATCGAAACCCTGTATGGTCTGGTGCGCTCGCGCTTAGCAGTGGCGATTCTGCCGGCGCTGTACACCACCCATCTGCAGGACCCGGCGCTCAGGGTCGCCCACCTGCAGCAGCCGGCGCTCGCCCGCACAGTGGCCCTGATGCGCGGCCCGCAGGCGCTGCCCCCGCTTATTGAAGACTGTTTTTCTCTGCTGCAGGCCGCCTTGCGCTAGGGCAGGTGCTTGATCAGCACGTCTACGGTTAAGTGGTTGATGTACTCCAGCGAGTGTGAGGAGAGGACGCCCAGCAGCCGGTTATGGTGCCCGGCAATAATTAAATCGATCTGCCGCTGCCGAACGCAGGTTTCCACGTCTTCAAACCGGCGGGTGGTCACCAGCGAGAGGGTATCCACCGGCAGGGAGACGGTGCAGGCCAGCTCGTTGAGCAGGGCTTTGGCCTGGATCACCTCCTGTGAAACCTGATCGTCGCGCAGGCTGTCGGAAACATAGTTCAGCGCCCGGTAATCGGTGCTGATGTGGGCGATGGTGATGCGCATGCCGTTCTCTTCTGCCATTCTGGCGGCATGCTGGAGCAGCGGGACGCCGTCCTGACTGCTGTTAATCAGTACCAGCGCATGGTGATAAACGGCCATGGCGTATATCCTCGGTAGGCTAAATAGCGCATGATGTCATTATTTTCCGCCCGCCAGCAGCGGAATGCAATCCCGTCCGGTTGCCTGATGAGCATGATGGCCGCGAAGGTGTCGTATCCAGGGCTAAAGGCTTGTTGTATGAACCGGTGAGTTGCGGTAAATTCCACAACGCTTAACAATTTCACTATTTTGACTCGGGGTGCCCTTCTTCGTTGAAGGCTGAGAAATACCCGTACCACCTGATCTGGATAATGCCAGCGTAGGGAAGTCAGAGACCGCAGGGTCATTGCTTCTACCTCGTCTGGCGGGAGCAAACTATGCCTGAGCTGTTGAATCCCGCGCCTGTCGCGCACCTGCGCCATCTGCTGCGCGCCCATTCCCCCCTTGTGCACTGCATGACCAATGACGTGGTGCAGACCTTTACCGCCAACGTTCTGCTGGCCGTTGGCGCCTCGCCGGCGATGGTGATCGATCCCCGCGAAGCGGCGCAGTTTGCCGCTATCGCCGATGCGCTGTTAATTAACGTCGGTACCCTGACCGAAGATCGCGCCGTGGCGATGCGCGCCGCGGTGGAGCACGCCCGTCAGGCCGGCAAGCCCTGGACGCTGGATCCGGTGGCGGTCGGCGCCCTGACCGTGCGCACGGCCTTTTGTCACGAGCTGCTGGCCTTCCAGCCGGCGGCCATTCGCGGCAATGCCTCTGAAATTCTGGCGCTGGCCGGGATGAGCGCCGGCGGGCGCGGGGTGGATACCACCGATACGGCCGCTGCGGCGCTGCCGGCGGCCCAGGCGCTGGCTCGTCGGCTGGCTACCGTGGTGGCGGTCACTGGCGAGGTGGACTACGTCACCGACGGCGAGCGGGTGCTCAGCGTGGCGGGGGGCAATCCGCTGATGACCCGGGTGGTGGGCACCGGCTGCGCGCTGTCGGCGGTGGTGGCGGCGAGCGCGGCGCTGCCGGGAGACCGGCTGGAAAACGTGGCCGCCGCCTGCGGGCTGATGAAGCAGGCCGGGGAGATCGCCGCCCGTCAGGGAGGCCCAGGCAGCTTTATTCCGGCGTTTCTCGACGCGCTGTATCAGGAGGTGCAGGGATGAAACGCATCAACGCCCTGACCATCGCCGGCACCGATCCCAGCGGCGGGGCCGGTATCCAGGCCGATCTGAAAACCTTCTCCGCGCTGGGGGCCTATGGCTGCTCGGCGATCACCGCCCTGGTGGCGCAGAATACCCGCGGCGTACAGTCGGTCTATCGCATCGAACCGGATTTTGTGGCCGCGCAGCTCGACTCGGTGTTCAGCGATGTGCGTATCGATACCACCAAAATCGGCATGCTGGCGGAGACCGATATTGTGGAAGCCGTGGCCGAGCGGCTGGCGCGCTACCGGGTTGCTAACGTGGTGCTGGATACCGTCATGCTGGCGAAAAGCGGCGATCCGCTGCTGTCGGCTTCAGCGGTGGAGACCCTGCGTCAACGATTGTTGCCGCAGGTGTCATTGATCACCCCGAATCTGCCGGAAGCGGCCGCGCTACTCGATGCCCCCCATGCGCGTAACGAACGGGAAATGCTGGAGCAGGGGCGGGCGCTGCTGGCGCTGGGCTGCGGCGCGGTATTGATGAAGGGCGGCCATCTCGACGATGCCGAAAGCCCGGACTGGCTCTTCACCCGCAAAGGGGAACAGCGGTTCACCGCGCCGCGAGTGCAGACCAAAAATACCCACGGCACCGGCTGTACGCTCTCCGCCGCGCTGGCGGCGCTGCGCCCGCGTCACACGGACTGGGCGGCCACCGTTACCGAGGCGAAGGCCTGGCTGTCGGCGGCTCTGGCGCAGGCCGACTCTCTGGAGGTGGGCCACGGTATCGGGCCGGTGCACCATTTCCACGCCTGGTGGTAAATGGCAGCGCAACGGGACAGCAGAATCTCCTGAAAAAATGGCCCCCCGGCTGGAAAATAGGCTAAGTCGGTACCAGGCTTAACCTGCCCAAAAAAATTGGGTTGGGATAATGCATGCCGGCTTCGGCCGGCCTTACGGGAGATTGCTATGACTGATATTACGCAGTTGCTGGGCAAAGATGCCGAGAGCCTGTTGCAGCACCGTTGTATAACCATTCCGTCCGACCAGCTGTATCTGCCTGGCGCAGATTATGTTGATCGGGTGATGGTGGATAACAACCGACCACCGGCGGTGCTACGCAATATGCAGACCCTGTACAATACCGGACGCCTGGGGGGAACCGGCTACCTTTCCATTCTGCCGGTTGACCAGGGCGTGGAGCACTCGGCGGGCGCCTCCTTTGCCGCCAACCCGCTGTACTTTGATCCGAAAAATATCGTCGAGCTGGCGATCGAAGCCGGCTGTAACTGCGTGGCGTCGACCTACGGCGTGTTGGCCTCGGTGTCGCGCCGCTACGCGCATCGCATCCCTTTCCTGGTGAAGCTCAACCATAACGAAACGCTGAGCTACCCCACCGAATACGACCAGACCCTCTACGCCAGCGTTGAGCAGGCGTTCAATATGGGGGCGGTGGCCGTGGGAGCGACGATCTATTTCGGCTCAGAACAATCGCGTCGTCAGATAGAAGAGATTTCCGCCGCCTTTGAGCGGGCCCATGAGCTGGGCCTGGTCACCGTGCTGTGGGCCTATCTGCGCAATTCGGCGTTCAAGAAAGACGGCGTCGACTATCATGTTTCCGCTGACCTGACCGGTCAGGCCAACCACCTGGCGGCCACCATCGGCGCCGATATCGTTAAGCAAAAGATGGCGGAGAATAACGGCGGCTACAAAGCGGTTAACTTCGGCTATACCGACGATCGGGTATACAGCAAACTGACCAGCGATAACCCCATCGATCTGGTGCGCTACCAGCTGGCCAACTGCTATATGGGCCGCGCCGGGCTGATCAACTCCGGCGGCGCGGCGGGCGGGGAGACCGACCTTGCCGACGCGGTGCGCACGGCGGTGATCAATAAACGCGCCGGCGGCATGGGGCTGATCCTGGGCCGCAAAGCGTTTAAGAAATCGATGGCCGACGGCGTGAAGCTGATCAATGCCGTGCAGGATGTTTATCTGGATGGCAAAGTGACTATCGCATAAGGCAAAAATCCGGGCGGCACCGCCCGGATTGCTCGTTGTTTGTACCAGATGCGGTTTATTAAGACTCTGCCGCGTTGGCGGTAAACGGTTTCGCATGCTGATCGCTGGTAAAGCCAGGCTGTTCAACGCGGATTAACGGGCACAGGAAGAAGGCCAGAATATATAAGGCGGTATAGGCTATTACCACGCCGATAGTGCTGAAATAGGGCAGCAGTACCACGGCAATCGCCGGCGCCAGAAAGTTCGACAGCCCGGCTGACAGGTTATAGACCGAAATGGCCGCGCCTTTATGGTTCGGCTCCAGCGCCGGGAACACCGCCGCCATCGGCACAAACGCGGCGACAAAAATCCCCAGGGCAATAGCCGGTACCAGCGCCATGGCAAAATTATGGCCGAAGTGCTGGGGCAGGTAATAGAACGCCAGGCTGGAAAGCGCCATCCCGATGCAGCCGAACCAGCGGATAACCTTCATCCAGCCCATTTTCTCCGCCACAATCCCCCAGAAAACGTTCGAAAAGATAGTAGTGAAGAAGAATGCCGCCCATACCTGCAGCCATTCCGAGGTGGTAAATCCCAGCTCATCAACAAACATCATCGGCATGATCACCGCAAAACCAAACAGCGACAGGGTGTTGATAATGCGCACAATGCTCGAGAACAGAATGCTGCGGTTGGTATAGAGCAGCGTCGCGGCGCGCCCCAGTTCGGCGAATTTTTCACGAGTGGTCAGGTTCTGCATATGGCGCGGCGTTTCGGTATGACGCATCGACACCAGCGCAATAATGCCGCCGGTGGCGCAAAAGAGCAGCGCCAGCCACAGGGTGCCCATTTCGCCAATGTGGGGAATGGTAAAGCTCGGAATATAGCTGCCGAACACGCCGATACCCACCGAGTAGACCGCCCAGAACCAGCCCAGCGCGGAGCTGGAACTGTCGCTGCGGACGTTGTGGATAATGGCGACGATAAAGGAGTAGAGGAACAGCGGGTAGGCCAGGCCGCGGATGCCATAAAACAGCAGGATCAGCGCATAGTTGGCGCGACCGAGGCCGAAGACGAGGAACAGTACGTGGAATACACACCATAGCACGAAGCCAATCAGCATGGCTTTACGTGGGGTAATGATTTCCGCCACCACGCCGGAGACCCACGCCGACAGGGCGGCAGCCAGACCGTAGAGGGTAAAGGCAAAGGAAGCCTGCGCCGGGGTGAATCCGAGTGCTTTGATGTAGTGCGACAGAAAAGCCAGCTCAAAGCCGTCGCCGGTCATAAACACGGCGATGGCGACATATCCCCAGATGAGGTTGAGCGGTAGACCGTACCACTGTTTGTTATTAACGGACATGTTGACCTCAATTTCAGAGTGCAGATGAGTGTCTCCGCTGCACAGCAGCGGAGCATTATTGTTATAAAATAAGGAGGTATGTTATTCGCGAATCAGCCTGCCGGCCTGTTGTAGCGCCTTATAGGCCGCATACCTGCGCTGATGAAGCGGGCTAAACGCCGTCTCGCTGTGATAGGTGGCATCCACCTGAGTAAACTGCTTCATGGCCTCCGGCAGCGAAGCCGCGACTCTGCCCGCCACCGCGCCGAGGATGGCGGAACCTAACAGCACCGGCTCGCGGCTGGCGGTGCTCACGACGCTAACGCCGCAGGCGTCGGCCAACAGCTGACGCACCAGCGGATGCTGCCCGGCTCCGCCGCTGATGACGATATTTTCACTCTCAATTCCGCAGGCGCGCTGGGCGTCAATGATCTGTCGCAGACCATAGCCAATCCCGCATAGCCCGGCAACGTACAGCGCGGTCAGGTTATCCAGGTCCCGCTCCATCCTCAGCCCGGCAATCAGCGCTTTCGCGTGGGGATCGGCAAGCGGCGCGCGATTACCGAGAAACTCCGGAACGACGTGCAGACCGGCGGCCAGCGTTACCGCCTCAGAAGGGGAAGCAACTTGCGTCAGAACGCGATCCGCCAGCCAGACCGGTAGAGGGACGCCTGCGGCTTTCGCGTGCTCGCGCGCTTCCGCCGCCGCCGGATGGAAGCTCAGCAGCTGGTCGATAGCCGCGCCGGCGGCGCTTTGCCCGCCTTCACTTAGCCAGTAGCCCGGCACCATCGCCGAATAGTAAGGGCCCCAGACGCCCGGGACGAATACCGCTTCCTGAGTGGTGGTCATGGTGCAGGAAGAAGTGCCGAAGACATAGGCCATATTGTTGACCGCGCCGTTAAGCACGCCGACGGTACCGATGCCGCCCGCGTGGGCGTCAATCATCCCCACCGCCACCGGCGTACCGATCGGCAGGCCCATCTCCTCTGCCGCCGTGGCGCAAAGGCCCTCGCCGCAGGGGGTGCCTGGATCGACAATCCGCTGGCCGATGCGGACAAAATCTTCATCCGCCAGCTCTTCGAGGCCAATCTGGCGGAAGTAACCGGCATCCCAGCGTTGTTCATGCGCCAGGTAGGTCCATTTACAGGTCACCGTGCAGACCGAGCGGGCTTCATCGCCGGTTGAGCGCCAGGTGAGGTAATCGGCGAGGTCGAAGAAGTGGCGCGCCTGCTGATAGATGTGCGGGCGATTCTCCTTCAGCCACAAAATTTTCGGCGTTTGCATCTCCGGCGAGATTTTGCCGCCAACGTACCGCAGTACCGGGTGGCCCGTGGCATTGATCTTTTCCGCCTGCCCGGTGGCGCGATGATCCATCCAGACAATAATGTTGCGGTCCGCATCGTCCGAAGGCCCGACCGCCAGCGGCGCATCGTTATCGCCAATCACCACCAGCGAGCAGGTGGCATCGAAGCCGATCCCGGCGATCGACGACGGCGAAACGCCGGCGTTGGCCACCGCCGTTTTAATGCAGTAGCACACCGCCTGCCAGATCTCACGGCTCGACTGCTCGACCTTGTTTCCGGCGCTGCGAAACAGGGTTATTTCCCGGGTCGCGTGGGCGAGGAGCTCGCCCCGCAGATTGAATACCCCGGCGCGCACGCTGCCCGAACCGACATCCACGCCAATAATGTTTTGCGTATCGTTATGCATCACATCCTCTCACAGGCTGGCCAGGGTCAGAGATCCACGCTGTTCGGCAGGATCACAATGTCGCGCACGGTGACGTTTTTCGAACGCGTCACCATAAACAGCACCGACTCCGCCACTTCAATCGGCTGCATCAGGCTACCGTTGGCCAGCGCTTCGTCCATTTTGGCTTTTGGCCAGTCGTCCAGCAGAGCGGTAACCACCGGGCCCGGCAGTACGGCGCCGACGCGCACGCCATACTGCGCCACCTGGCGACGAGTGGTGTGCACAAATGCCTGCACCGCGAATTTCGACGCGGTATAGACAGGCTCCCAGATCACCGGTACCACGCCCGCGATCGAGCTGGTGAAGATAATATCCCCGGATTTTTGCGCGATCAGATGCGGCAGGACGCTGCGCACGCAGCGGAAGGCGGCGTTGATATTAAGGTGCAGCACGCGGTCCCAGACGTCCGGGTCGCCCTCGGCCACCGGCCCGCCGATATAGGCGCCGGCGTTGGCGTGGAAGATATCGAGACGCCCGGTAAGCTGCAAAATGCCCTGCAGTAGGTTATCGACCTGGTCCGCCTGCATCAGGTCGACCTGCAGGGCGAAGGCGTTTTCGCCAAGTTCGGCGACCAGTTTGTTGAGCTTTTCGCCTTCGCGGTCGATCAGTACCACTTTTGCGCCAGCTCCCAGCAGGGTCCTCGCGCACTCGAGGCCGATACCGGACGCCGCGCCGGTGATCGCGGCGACTTTACCGCTGAGGGAAGTATTCATAGAGGAGACAGAGTGCTTCATTTTATAATCCTTTGCCGTGTCTGGTTAAAACTATCGAACGCGAGGGCATCACGTTCGAGGTGATAGACTAAACCTGGTAACATATTGAATATCAGCATCTTAATTCAGGCTTGCTGGCATGTTGAGGCGGTATGCGCGCGTACTTCCTGGCGTGAAAAGGATGCTCAATCGATGAAGCTATGTTGCTCTCGCTTCATCGATTGAGCAAGTGGGGAAATTAACAGCGACATGATTTTGTGACGCAAGTTGGAAAAATGAAGAAGATAACGATTTACGACCTGGCGGAACTTTCCGGCGTTTCGGCGAGCGCGGTGAGCGCTATCCTCAACGGTAACTGGAAAAAGCGCCGCATCAGCGCCAAGCTTGCGGAAAAGGTGACGCGGATTGCCGAGGAGCAGGGCTATGCGATTAACCGTCAGGCCAGCATGCTGCGCAGTAAAAAATCACACGTCATCGGTATGATTATCCCCAAATATGATAACCGCTACTTCGGTTCCATCGCCGAACGCTTTGAGGAGATGGCCCGCGAGCGCGGCCTGCTGCCGATTATCACCTGTACGCGCCGGCGTCCGGAACTGGAGATCGAAGCGGTAAAGGCGATGCTCTCCTGGCAGGTTGACTGGGTGGTCGCGACCGGGGCGACCAATCCGGATAAAATTTCCGCGCTATGCCAGCAGGCGGGCGTGCCAACGGTCAATCTCGACCTGCCGGGCTCTCTCTCGCCATCGGTGATTTCGGATAACTACGGCGGCGCGAAAGCGCTGACTCATAAGATCCTGGCTAATAGCGCCCGCCGCCGCGGAGAGCTGGCGCCGCTGACCTTTATCGGCGGGCGCAGCAGCGACCATAACACCAGCGAGCGTTTACGCGGCTTCCACGATGCGCATCGCGAGCTGGGGCTTAGCGTGCCGCAGGCGAATATTCTGGCTCCCGGCTATTCGAAAGGCCACGTTGAGGCCTGTCTGCAGGAGCGGTTTAGCAGCGAGAAGACGCTGTTGCAGGGGATATTTGTTAACTCGACGATATCCCTGGAAGGGGTTGTGCGCTGGCTGTCGCAGGTGGGTCTGACCGGCAGCGAGCAGCCGCCGATGGGCTGCTTCGACTGGGATCCTTTTGTCTACCTGCTGGGGCACGATATCGACATGGTGCAGCAGGACGTGCCGGCGATGCTGGACGCTGTTTTTTCGATTATTGACGCCGGCGAAGCCAGCCAGCAGCGGATTGAAATTCCCCCGCGACTGATGAGCAGCAGCTGAGTCGCTGTCTGGCTGTTAAACGTTACCGCGTCAGCAGCCAGCGGGCGGTATGCTCATCGGTCACCAGGCCATTGATCCAGCCGCCTTTAAGGGCGGCCAGGATCGCCGGTCGTTTATGTTCTCCACAGGCAGCGGCAATCCGCGGGCAGTGGCTCTGGCGGATATCATAGCTGGTGATCATGCGGTTGATCTCGCTGTCTACCACGTCGCCTTGCGCATCAATAAACCGCCCGAGGATTTCCCCGATGCCGCCGCGGGCGGTCAGCTCATCCATCTGCGCCTGATTGATAAAGCCGTCTTTAAAGATCGGACTTTGCGTGCCCAGCGGACCAATGCCGACAAAAATCACGTCCGCCTCTTGGGCGACGCCGGAGACGCTGCGGAATAAGCGGTTGGTGCACCACATCTCATGCTCCTCCGCGCTCTGGGCGTAGCGCGGCGCCGGCCACTGATAGTACTTGGCCTTAATTTTGCGGGTCAGCAGCAGGGGCACGTCATCGTAATAATTGCACTGCCCGTCGGCGTTCATGGCGCTGATCAGCGCCACGCAGCGGGTATTCAGGCTGTCAAAATCGATGCGCTGCAGCGCTTTTTTCAGGGTCAGGCCCGAGCCCAGACCGATAATTTTCTCTTTATCATCCTGCAGATAGCGAGCCATCAGCTGATAGCAGCCAAATGACACACTGTCGAGGGTGCTTTCTTCGCTAAAGGCGGGGACCACATTGCACTCGATCAAGCGGTATTTTTCTTGCAGCAACTGCGCATAATCGAGGCAGTTCGCTACCGGATGGTGCAGATTAATTGACACAATCCCTTCTTCTTTCGCGGCGGCGATCAGCCGTTGCACCACCGGTCTGGAGGTGCCCAGCTGGCTGGCAATCTCGCTCTGATTCTGGCCGGCGATGTAGTACATCCATGCGGCACGCACCTTCTGATCCAACCGGATATCGTCTTCTTTACTCATGGTTTCCCGCCCTAAGTTGCTGGCCAGGGCACGCAATTGGCCCGGCGAATACCCGCATTCTCGCCGTGGTTGGCATAACTGGCAAGCTTTTGCTCTTTTCTGGTCATTTGTAATTTAATTGGGTAATTGCTCTTTTGTGATCTATGGCTCTTATTTAGGTCAAATGATCAATTACAGTGGCGCCATCAACTCAAGGAGAGCAGAACATGAACAATCAATTCACATGGCTTCATATCGGTCTGGGTTCTTTTCATCGCGCGCATCAGGCGTGGTATCTGCATCGTCTGATTGCTTCCGGGGATAATCGCTGGCGCATCGCGGCGGGGAATATTCGCAACGACGCCGAGCAGGTGGTCCAGGCGCTGGCGGCGCAGGGAGGACGTTACGTCCTCGAGACCGTCAGCCCGGAAGGGGAGCGCGAATATGAAGAGATCACCTCAATCCAGAAACTGCTGCCGTGGCAGGCCGGGCTACAGCCGCTGATTAACGAAGGGGCAAACCCGCAGACCAAAGTTATCGCCTTTACCGTGACGGAAGGGGGGTACTACCTGAACACTCGCCATCGGCTGGAAACCAGTAACCCCGATCTGCAGGCCGACCTGCAAGGCGAGTGCAAAACCATTTACGGCACCCTCGCGCGGATCCTGGAAAAGCGCATGGCCGACAACGCCGGGCCGCTGACCCTGCTCAACTGCGATAACGTGCGCCATAACGGCGAGCGTTTCCACGACGGCATGGTCGAGTTCCTGCAGCTCACCGGCAAACAGGCGGTGATTGACTGGATGGCGGCCAACACCACCTGTCCGAACACCATGGTGGACCGCATCACCCCGCGTCCGGCGGCCGATCTGCCGGCCCGCATCAAAGCGCAAACCGGAATTGATGACAAAGCGCCGGTGATGGGGGAGACCTTTATCCAGTGGGTAGTGGAGAACAACTTCCGCGATGCCCGCCCGAATCTGGAGGCGGTCGGCGTGGAGATGGTGGAGTCGGTCATCCCGTATGAAGAGGCGAAAATCCGTATTCTAAACGCGTCGCACAGCTGCATTGCCTGGGCGGGAACCTTAATCGGCCAGCAGTATATTCATGAAAGCACGCTGACCGATGTTATCTACGCCATTGCCGACCGCTACGTTACGGAGGACGTTATTCCGTGTCTCGGCGATAACGGCATTGATCTGCCGACCTACCGGGATGTGGTGCTTAAGCGCTTTACCAACCCCTATATCCAGGACACCAACCAGCGCGTCGCCGCCGACGGCTTCTCGAAAATTCCGGCGATGATCGCGCCAACCTTGCAGGAGTGCTACCAGCGCGGCGTCCGCCCGGAAGCGACCGCCATGCTGCCGGCGCTGTTCTTCGTCTTTATGGAGCAGTGGCACAAGGGAACTCTGCCATATCAGTACCAGGACGGCATCCTGGATGCGCAGGCGGTGCATGAGATGTTCGAGGCTCAGGATCCGGTGGCTGTCTACGCGCGCGATAAAGCCCTGTTTGGTGATCTCGCCAACAACGCGGATTTCCTGGCGCTGATGCGCGAGAAAGTCGCCGCCGTTTACACGCTGATTAACTAAGAGGTGGCTATGTATCTGGGTATCGATCTCGGCACATCGGAAGTCAAAGCGCTGGTCATTGATGAAAACCATGAGGTTATCGCCAGCCATAGCGCGCCGCTGAGTATTCAGCGGCCTCATCCGCACTGGTCAGAACAAGCGCCGCAGCTATGGTGGGAGGCGACGGAGTACCTGATGGCCACGCTACGGGAAAAATGCGCCCAGCATTGGCCGGCCATTAAGGCGATTGGTCTCTCCGGGCAGATGCACGGCGCGGTGTTGCTGGATGCAGAGGGGGAGGCGATCCGTCCGGCCATTCTGTGGAACGACACCCGCTGCGCCGCAGAGTGCGCCGAGCTGGAGGCGATGGCGCCGGAGCTGCATCAGGTGGCGGGCAACCTGGCGATGCCGGGCTTTACCGCGCCGAAGCTGTTGTGGGTGCGCCGTCATGAGCCGCAGCACTTTCAGCGCACCGCCACGGTGCTGTTGCCCAAGGATTATCTGCGCTACCGGATGACCGGGAAGAAAGTCTCCGATATGTCGGACGCCGCCGGGACGCTGTGGCTGGACGTGGCGAAGCGCGACTGGTCCGACGCTCTGCTGGACAAGTGCGGCCTGTCACGCAGCCAAATGCCGAAGCTGGTCGAAGGCTGCGAGGTTTCCGCCACCCTTGACCCGCAGGTGGCTGCCCGCTGGGGGCTGAACGCCTCGGTGGTGGTGGCCGGGGGCGGGGGGGATAACGCAGTCAGCGCCATTGGCGTCGGCGCGGTTTCGCCGGGGGATGCGTTTATTTCGCTCGGCACCTCCGGGGTGCTGTTTGTGGTGACCGACGCCTATCGTCCGGCGCCGCAGTCGGCGGTACATGCGTTTTGTCACGTGCTGCCGAACCTGTGGCACCAGATGAGCGTCATGCTGAGCGCCGCCAGCTGTTTGCAGTGGTTCTGCCGTCTGACCGGCACCACGGAGGTGGCGCTGCTGGCGGAGATTGCCGAGCTAAGCGAGGAGGATAAAGCCAACGCGCCGTTCTTCCTGCCCTATCTCTCCGGGGAACGAACCCCGCATAACGATCCTGACGCGCGCGGCATCTTCTGGGGCATGACCCACGCCAGCCTGCGCGCGCAGCTCGGCTACGCGGTGCTGGAGGGGGTGAGCTTTGGGATCAACGACGGCCTGCAGGCATTGAAAGAGAGCGGGACGCCGATCGCGCAGTGCTCGCTGGTGGGCGGGGGCGCCCGCAGTCCGTTCTGGGCCCAGCTGCTGGCCGATATTCTCGCTATGCCGGTGGTGACCCACAAAGGCGGAGAGACCGGCGGCGCGCTGGGCGCGGCGCGGCTGGCCTGCCTGGCGGCGGGCAAACCGGTTGCCGCGGTGTGTGAAAAACCGGAAGTCTGGCAGACCTGGCGTGCGGATCCTGTTCGCCACCACACCCTGATGCAACGCTACGCGCAGTTTAAAGCCCTGTATTTAAACGATCTGCACTATCGACAGCACTGATTTTCATCATAACCGCCGCTTCGTTGCACGTCGCGGAGCGGCCACCCTGTACCCTGAAAACGAGGTCATTATGTCTATCAATAATAAACAGTGGCTCGGTTTACCCCTGAACCTGCTCTGGGGATACATCGCCATTGCCGTATTTATGACCGGCGACGGTTTTGAATTAGCCTTTCTGTCGCACTATATCAAAGCCCTCGGCTTCTCTCCGGCGGAGGCCTCCTTTGCCTTTACCCTCTACGGCCTGGCCGCCGCGCTGTCGGCGTGGATTTCCGGGGTGGTGGCGGAAATTATCACCCCGCTGAAAACGATGATGATTGGCTTCGTGCTGTGGTGCGTATTCCACGTGCTGTTCCTCGTTTTCGGCCTCGGTCACGCCAACTATGCGCTGATCCTGCTTTTCTACGGCATCCGCGGCTTCGCCTATCCGCTGTTCCTCTACTCGTTTATCGTGGCGATTGTCCATAACGTCAAAAGCGACAACGCCAGCTCGGCCATCGGCTGGTTCTGGGCGGTGTATTCCATCGGCATCGGGGTCTTCGGCAGCTATATTCCGAGCTTTACCATTCCGCACATTGGCGAAATGGGCACCCTGTGGCTGGCGCTGGCCTTCTGCCTTACCGGGGGCGTGATTGCCCTGGTTTCCCTGCGCCATATTCAAACGCCGCAGCATATGCAGAATCTCACCACCCGTGAGAAGTTTTCCGAGCTGGGACGCGCCGCGACGCTGCTCTATACCAACCGCAATATTCTGCTGTCGAGCATGGTGAGGATTATCAATACCCTCTCGCTGTTCGGCTTTGCGGTGATTATGCCGATGATGTTTGTCGATGAGCTGGGCTTCAGCACTTCAGAATGGCTCCAGGTATGGGCAGTCTTCTTCTTCACCACCATTTTCTCTAACGTGCTGTGGGGGATCCTCGGGGAAAAACTGGGCTGGATGAAGGTGGTGCGCTGGTTCGGCTGCATCGGGATGGCGCTCTCCAGCCTGGCGTTTTACTACATTCCTCAGCACTTTGGCCATAGCTTTGCGATGGCGCTGATCCCCGCCATCGCCCTCGGGATCTTTGTCGCCGCCTTCGTGCCGCTGGCGGCCGTGTTCCCGGCGCTGGAGCCGAAGCATAAAGGCGCGGCCATTTCGGTCTATAACCTGTCGGCGGGGATGTCGAACTTTCTCGCGCCGGCGATTGCCGTGGTGCTGCTGCCGTTCTTCAGCACCATCGGGGTGGTGATCGCCTATACCGGATTGTACGTGGTGGCCTTTTTCCTCTGCGCCTTTATCCGCGTGGAGCAGCCGGGGTTCTCCCACAAGGAAGCAACCGCCCGCGAGCAGGTTGAATTCTCATAGGTACTGCGGCTGGCATGCGCTTCATGCCAGCCTTAATGAGGTGAACGAATGAGTATGCAGGCGGTTATTTTTGACATGGATGGCGTGATTATTGATTCCGAGGCGCTGTGGCGTCAGGCGCAGATTGACGCCCTCGCGCAGTGGGGGGCAACGGCGAGCGTTGCTGAATGTGAAACCCTGACCAAGGGCAAGCGCCTCGACGACATTGCCGGCACCTGGTGCCGCTATTTTCAGCTTGATCTCGCTCCGCAGCGGCTTGAAGACGCCATCCTGCAGCGCATCACCCGCCTGATTGCCGCGAAAGGCGAACCGATGCGCGGGGTGCAGGAGGCGTTACGCTATTTTCGCGAAGCGGGTTATAAGATTGCGCTCGCCACGTCATCATCTCGTCAGGTTATTGCCGCTGTGCTGAACAAGCTTTCGCTCTGGCACTTTTTTGACGCGATCTCCAGCGCGGATGATGAACCACGCGGCAAACCGCACCCGGCGGTGTACCTGACGACGCTGCGGAAGCTCAATCTCAACGCCAGCCAGTGTCTGGTGATTGAGGATAGCTTTACCGGCTTTTGCGCGGCCCAGTCGGCGGGGATTGCCACGATAGTGATTGCAGAAGATAGCCAGCACGCGCGTTTTCAGGCCGCCGCTGGCCGCTATCAAACCTTACCTGAACTGCTGGAAGCGCTTAGCGCGGAGCCAGCGGCGGCGGTTTAAGTCAGCCATTTGTGGGCGCAGACATTCCCGGGATGTAGCTGGTCGGTTAATCTCTTCTCTGCGCTCACGCCCTTTTTTCTCCTGGTCGATCTGCCTCACATTTCGCTCATCTTTTGTGAAAACAGTCACGTCTTGCTGTGCCAATGCCCAAATTTATGGCCTTGCTTAGCGGTGTTTGTCCGAGGAACTGCTACGTAATTGTGCTTAGATTATATATTGAAACGTATTTTCAATAATGTGAAACCGCTTTGCCGATTTGCCTCTGTCGATCGGATTTGGCCGTGATAAGGATTGAGCATGAAAATTGAATCTGTGAATGTCACCGTTTTCCAGTATCCCACTCGTCGGGTTTCCGACAGCGCCGGGCACTCCCATCCGGGGGCTGAAAGCATGGCCAAAATGGCGATGCTGACCATCACCGCTGATGATGGGGCGCAGGGTTTTTCGTTTGCGCCTCCGGAAGTCGTGCGCCCGTTCGTGGTGAATACTTTTTTTCGCAAAGTGCTGGTGGGGCAGGACCCGTTTAACCGCGAGCGTATCTGGCAGGATCTTAACCACTGGCAGCGCGGCAGCGCACATCAGCTAACGGAGCGCGCGCTGTCGTTTGTTGAACAGGCGCTGTGGGACCTGATCGGCCGCAGCCTTAAGATGCCGGTTTATAAGCTGCTCGGCGGCTATCGCGACACTGTCCCGGCTTACGGTAGCACCATGTGCGGCGACGATCTGCCGGGCGGCCTGTCGACCCCGGAAGAGTATGCCGCTTTTGCTGAGAAGCTGGTCGCCCGCGGCTACAAGGCCATCAAACTACACACCTGGATGCCGCCAATCTCTTTTGCGCCCAATCCCAAAATGGACATTAAAGCCTGCGCGGCGGTGCGCGAAGCCGTAGGGCCGGATATTGACCTGATGATTGATGGCTATCACTGGTACAGCCGCGCCGAGGCGCTGTGGATCGGCAAAGAGCTGGAAAAACTCAATTTCGCCTGGTTTGAAGAGCCGATGGAGGAGGATTCGATGTCTTCCTATGCGTGGCTGGCGGAAAACCTGTCGATTCCCATCGTCGGGCCGGAGAGCTTCGGCGGCAAGCACCACATGCGCGCCGAATGGGTGAAAGCCGGGGCCTGCGACATTCTGCGCGCCGGCGCTAACGGCGTGGGGGGGATTACACCGACCATGAAGGTGGCGGCGCTGGCGGAATCTTTCGGCATGGATTGCGAAGTCCACGGCAACGGAGCGGCAAGCCTGGCGGTGGTGGGCGCGATCCGCAACTGCCGCTGGTACGAGCGCGGCCTGCTGCATCCGTTCCTCGACTACGATGAACCGGCGGCCTATCTCAACAGCATTGTCGACCCGATGGATGACCAGGGATTTGTGCATTTGTCACAACGTCCGGGTCTCGGTGAAGACATTAATTTTGCGTATATCGAAGCCAATACCGTTAGCCACGACTGATTTAAAAAAATAAATACCCGATGGCGCTACGCTTATCGAGCCTGCGGCCCGGTAGACCGGATAAGCCGAAAATGCCGCCATCCGGCAACATGTACCCTACAGTACAGGCAAACAGAGATATGAAAAAAACCTCCTTACTGGGAGCGTGTATTCTCGCGCTCGCCATGTCGATGGGGAGCGGGGAGGCGGTGGCGAAAACGCCGCCCGACCAGCTGATCATCGGCATGAATATGAATAACCTGCTCACCCTTGACCCGGCGGCGATGACCGGTAACGAAGTGGTGGGGATCGTGGTCAACCTCTACGACTCGCTGGTGGAGCTTGACCCTGAGCAGCTCACCACCGTCAGGCCCGCGCTGGCGAATTCCTGGGATATCAGCCCCGACGGCAAAACCCTGACCTTTCATCTGCGCGATGACGTTAAGTTTCACTCCGGCAACCCGCTGACCGCCGCCGACGTCGTGTGGTCAATGCGGCGCATCCTGCACCTCAACCTGGCCCAGGCCTCAGTATGGAAATCCTATGGCTTCAGTAAGAAAAATATCGACAGCCAGGTCAGCGCGCCGGACCGCTTCACGGTGCAAATCGTATTACCCAAAGATAACGATCCGCAGCTGGTGATTTACTCGCTGGCGGCGCTGGGCAACCTCGGAGTGCTGGACAGTAAAACGGTGCAAAGCCATCAGCAGGATAACGACTGGGGTAACCGCTGGCTAACCACCCATGAAGCCGGTTCCGGGCCGTTTATCCTCGAAACCTGGCAGGCGAAAGATGTGCTGCGCATGAAGCGCAACCCTGACTACTGGCGCGGCGAGGCGAAAATGAGCCGCGTGGTACTGCGTCATTTCCAGGAGTCGCAAACTCTGCGCCTGATGATCGAAAAAGGCGACCTTGATATTGCCAACAATATGGCGGTTTCCGATATCAACGCCCTGCGCAGCGATCCGCAGCTGACCGTCGATGCGGTGCAGCGCGGCACCATGTACTACGTGGCGATGAGCATGAAAGAGGCGCACTTCGCCAATCCGAAAGTGCGCGAGGCGGTGCGCTTTCTGATTGATTACCAGGGTATCAATAAAGCGCTGATGCCGGGCTACGGCGTGCTGCACCAGCGGCCTATCAAAGCGGGAATGCCGTCCACGCTACCCGATCCCGGCTACAGGCTGGACGTGGCGCGGGCGAAAAAGCTGCTGGCGGAAGCGGGATATCCCAACGGCTTTGATACCACGCTGCGGGTACTCTCCGATCAGCCATTTCTTAACATCGCTATCGCCGTGCAGTCGACGCTGATGCAGGCGGGGATTAACGCCAAAATCATCACCGGCACTGGTAACCAGATCTACGGCGCAATGCGCGAGCGTAAATTTGACCTGCTGGTAGGTCGCGGCGGCAGCGGGATGGAGCCGCATCCGCATTCCAGCCTGCGCGCGCTGGTCTATAACCCGGATAACAGCGATAAGGCGCGCCTGACCAACTTCCAGGGCTGGCGTACCGGTTTTTACGACCCGCAACTGAATACGATGATTGACCAGGCCCTGCTGGAACGCGATCCGCAAAAACAGGTGGCTGACTACCAGGCCATCCAGACACGCTACGACCAGCTGGTTCCGGCTTTAATTCCGCTTTCGCAGATGGTTGATTCGGTCGTCGTGCGCAACGAGGTACGGGAGTATCAGCCGCACCCCTCCGCCACCACTTTTCTGCGTGACGTCTATAAAGTCCGCGAAGGAGAGAAAGGATGAGTACCGCAATCCTTGCGCCCGGCTCACGCGGCCGGCGCTTATCAAAACGGCTACTGCAGGTGGTGATTACACTGTTCGGCCTGCTGCTGCTGACCTTTACCATTGGCCGCGTCATGCCCATCGACCCGGTGCTGGCGATTGTCGGCCCGGATGCTGACCAGAGTACCTATCAGCAGGTTTACCAGCAGCTGGGGTTTGATAAATCGCTGACCACCCAGTTTGGCATCTATTTCGTCAACCTTTTGCACGGCGATCTGGGCAATGCGCTGCTGACCGGGAAACCGGTGGTGGACGATATTATCCGCGTCTTCCCGGCCACCATGGAGCTGGCAACGATGGCGATTATTGTTGGCGCGGGTCTTGGTATTCCGCTGGGCGTGTTGGCGGCGGCGCGGCGCAATAGCGTCTCCGATTATGTGGTACGCATTATCAGCCTGGCGGGCTACTCGACGCCGATCTTTTGGGTCGGGATGATGGGGCTGCTGGTGTTCTATGCCTGGCTTGGCTGGGTAGGCGGCGCCGGGAGGGTAGATCTCGGGCTGGATGGTGTGGTGCCGCGCCGCACCGGGCTGATGACCGTTGATGCGCTGCTGGCCGGCAACGGCCAGGTGTTCTGGAACGCCATTAATCATCTGATTCTTCCCGCCTCGCTGCTGGGTTTTCACTCGCTGGCTTATATCAGCCGTATGACCCGCAGCTTTATGCTGGCCCAGCTGTCGCAGGAGTTCATTATTACCGCCCGGGTGAAAGGGCTGACCGAGCGCCAGGTTATCTGGAACCATGCGTTTCGTAACATCCTCGTGCAACTGCTGACGGTGGTGGCGCTGGCCTACGGCGCGCTGCTGGAAGGCGCGGTGCTGATTGAAACCGTCTTCTCATGGCCGGGGTTTGGCTCCTACCTTACCGGAAGCTTGCTGCTGGGCGATATGAATGCGGTGATGGGCTGCGTGCTGCTGGTGGGGGTGATCTTCGTGATGCTCAACCTGCTCTCCGACATGCTGTATCAATTCTTTGACCCGAGGACAAAATCATGACCGTTTCTCTGGATTCGCCGCTTTCGGGTGGTGCGGGCGAAGGCCGTCAGCGGCTGCAACGCGCGGCGGCGCGGGCCGTCGGGTTTGTCGGCAAAATGGCGCGCAATCCGCTCACGGCCATCGGCGGAGGAATTATCTTTATGCTGCTGGTGGTGGCGATTTTCGCGCCGCTGATTGCGCCTTATAACCCGCTGGTACAGGACCTGAATAGTGCGCTGGTCGCGCCGAATGCGCAGCACTGGTTCGGCACCGATGAGTTTGGCCGGGATATCTTTAGTCGCCTGGTGTACGGCTCCCGCATCACGCTCTATATCGTGCTGCTGGTCTCGGTGACTGTCGGTCCGCTCGGACTGCTGCTGGGCGTCAGCGCCGGCTATTTCGGCGGTAAAGTCGATATGGTGCTGATGCGCGTCACCGATATTTTCATCTCCTTCCCGAGTCTGGTCCTGGCGCTGGCGTTTGTCGCCGCTTTAGGACCGGGGCTGGAGCACGTGGTTATCGCCATCACGCTGACCGCCTGGCCGCCGATTGCCCGTCTGGCGCGCGCCGAAACGCTCTCTCTGCGCCAGGCTGATTTTATCTCCGCCGTGCGTCTGCAGGGCGCTTCATCGGCCCGCGTCCTCTGGCGCCATATCGTGCCGCTGTGTCTGCCCTCGGTCATTATCCGTATCACCATGAATATGGCCGGGATCATTCTGACCGCGGCCGGCCTCGGCTTTCTCGGCCTCGGCGCGCAGCCGCCAGAGCCGGAGTGGGGAGCGATGATCTCCAGCGGGCGCACTTATATGATGGAGTGCTGGTGGGTCGTAACCATTCCGGGGCTGGCGATTTTGATCAATAGCTTAGCGTTCAACTTCTTAGGAGATGGCCTACGTGACATCCTCGATCCCCGTAGTGAATAATGCACCGCTGCTCGACGTGCGCGATTTGTGCGTCGACTTTGTTAACGGTAGCGCGGTGACCCACGCCGTGCGCGGCGTCTCCTTCCAGCTGGGGCATGAGAAGCTGGCTATTGTCGGCGAGTCCGGTTCGGGTAAGTCCACTGTTGGGCGCGCGCTGCTTCAGCTGCATCCGAAAAAGGCCCGCGTCAGCGCCAGCCGGATGCAGTTTGCCGACCTCGATCTGCAGCATCTTAGCGAAGCGCAGATGCGCGGCGTACGCGGCAAACGTATCTCGATGATTATGCAGGATCCGAAATATTCGCTGAATCCGGTGGTCTGCGTGGGTAAGCAAATCGCCGAGGCCTGGCTTACTCATCATCCCGGGCGTAAAGATGAGGCGAAAGCCAGGGCGCTGGAGATGCTGGAGGTGGTGCGTATTCGCCAGCCGGAGCGCGTTTATCAGCTTTATCCGCATGAAATATCCGGCGGACAGGGGCAGCGCATCATGATCGCCATGATGCTGATTACCGACCCGGAGCTGATCATTGCCGATGAGCCCACCTCCGCGCTGGACGTGTCGGTGCGCCTGCAGGTGCTGGGCCTGCTGGATGACCTGGTTCAGTCGCGCGGGCTGGGGCTGATTTTTATCAGCCACGATATCAACCTGGTGCGCAGCTTCTGCGACCGGGTGCTGGTGATGTACGCCGGACGGGTAGTGGAGTCCATCGCCGCTAAAGATCTCGATCACGCCCGTCACCCCTACACTCAGGGATTGATTAACTCGCTGCCGGATATGCAGCATCGTCGCCCGATACTGCCGGTGCTGCAGCGTCAGGCCAGCTGGTTAACGGATTAAGGAGCGGATAATGATTGAAGTTCAACATCTCAACCTCGCGTTTGGCGAGGGGGAGAAGCGTAACCAGGTGCTGTATGACGTCAGTTTCCACGTTAAGCCCGGCGAGATCTACGGTCTGGTAGGAGAGTCCGGTTCCGGTAAAACGACGGTGCTCAAGTGTCTGGCGGGGCTGTTTACCCACTGGCAGGGGGAACTGACCATCGATGCTCAGCCCTTAGGGCATGAAATTAGCCGCGAGCGCTGCCGTCAGGTGCAGATGGTATTTCAGGACCCCTACGGATCGCTGCATCCCCGTCACACCATTGGCGATATCCTCGAAGAGCCGCTGCAGATCCATCGTATCAACGACCGCGACCGGCGGATCAATGTGCTGCTGGATAAAGTTGGCCTCAACCGCGCCTTTCGCGAGCGCTATCCGCATCAGCTCTCCGGCGGGCAGCGGCAGCGCGTGGCGATAGCCAGAGCGCTGATTCTTGAGCCTCAGGTGCTGCTGCTGGATGAGCCGACGTCGGCGCTGGATGTGTCGGTGCAGGCTGAGATCCTTAACCTGCTGGCGGAACTGCAGCGGGAGGCTAAGCTCACTTACCTGATGGTCACCCACGATCTTGGGGTTATTGCCCACTTATGCCAGAAAGTGGCGGTGATGCAGTACGGGAAGATCCTCGAAACCCTGACGGTCGATGCGCTGGTCAGCGGCCAGGCGCAGACGGCCTATACGCAGATGCTGGTTAACGCCAGTCGGCAATATACGCGCGAAATGGCGCGCGAGGTGGCGGAATACTAAGCTTTATGCCGCATTGTCTCACGGCAGATGCGCCCATTTTAATGGGTAACTATTTGATGTTATAGGTTTTTTGTGGTTGTGGGTATCGTCTATTAATGTAAGCGCGGTGCTTGGATCGATATCCTGCCCAGGTTTTTCCTGCAGCCGCAGGTGCCGTTTTACCTTAACATTCAGAGGCTCAATCAACGAACCCGGCTGCTGTATACCAGCCGGGCACCGTCTTTGCTTTGCGAAGCCTGATCAGCGTAGCAGCGGGCAGTCGGGCGGCAGCCGGCAGCGCAGGGCCGCCGGTAACAGCTCCATACGGAAGGTTTTTCCGCTGAGCGGCTCGCCGTCGAGGTTAAAGGTCATCTCATGGGGCGCGGTTATTTCAAACCACGAGGAGACACCGTCAACAATATTCGGCGAGTTTTCCGGATTCGCCAGGGTGCTGAACAGGGCAGGGATCAGCTCTTCGCCGGTGAAAATGCGCAGATGCAGCAGACCATCGTTAATCAACGCCTCCGGGCACAGCTGCTGGCCGCCGCCGGCCTGGCGGCCATTGCCGATGCCGATGACCAGCGCATCGCCCTGCCAGTGAAAGTTCTCCCCGCGGATCTCGCAGCGGTCCGGCTTCAGGGTATCCATGCGCATCAGACCGTGGATTAAATAAGAGACACCGCCGAGCGCGGCCTTGAGTTTTTCCGGCGTTTCGGTGGTGATCCGGGTGCCGAACCCGCCTGTCGCCATATTAATAAAGCCGGTTTTATCATTCACCCGGGCGATATCTATCGGCACATCGCGGCCGACGATCGCCAGCTTGAGGGCGCTGGCCAGATCCTGCGGGATACCGACGCTGGTGGCAAAGTCGTTAGCCGTGCCCAGCGGTAAAATCCCCAGCGCCATCTTGCCGCCGCGCTCCACCAGCGCGGTCGCCACTTCATTAATGGTGCCATCGCCACCGCCGGCGATCACCGTTTCAACGTTCAGCTGCAGGGCTTCATCGATAAACCGAGCGGCATCGCCCTTTTCCCAGGTCACGCGGACGTGAATATCAATCCCTTCATCGCGTAACAGGTTAACCGCTTCGCGTAGCTGCGGTTCATTGGCACCTTTGCCGTTAAGGATCAGTAAGCTGGCAGGAAACGTAGACATCATCAAGGGAACCTTTATTGCTCAATGTTGCATAAAGTGTACCGCATGACGAAAGCGAAGACCGGAGGAGAGGCAAAAAAATAAGCCCGCGTAAGGGCGTTTATACACCCTTACAGCAGGGGCTTTCAGCGGTGCAATGCGGGTTTGCTCGGCACGCAAGACCACTGAAAACCACTATAAATCATTCTAGCGTGGACAATGTGTGGACACTCTTAACGTCAGTGCCACCGCGTAAAGGATTAAGCGTTACCGCATCTTGCAGGTACTCAGGGGCGAAATGCGCGTAGGTCATTGTTTGCTCAATTCGTGAATGCCCGAGAATCCGTTGAAGCGTGATAATGCTCCCTCCATTAATCATAAAGTGAGTTGCAAAGCTGTGACGCAATGCGTGCGTAGCCTGACCCGGTGGCAGGTCCGGTTTCAACTCCTTCATTAGTCGTCTGAACGCAGGATAGTTAGCGTTAGTGAAAAGATAACCACGCTTTCCTGAAGTGATCATTGTTGCCAGCTCCTCGGAGATCGGAACGGTTCGCGGCTTGTTGGTCTTTGTCTTAACAAACGTGACGCGATTTTGAATTATGTTTTCCGCTTTCAGTTTTGCTGCCTCGCTCCACCTCGCTCCGGTACTCAGACAAAGTATCGCAATTTTTTTATTATCCCCGTCCACTTTGGACAGTAGATCAGCGATCTCCTCTTGTGTCAGGTAGCCTGTTTCGGGCTTGTCCTCTTTCAATCGCTTTAGCCCCCTGAAAGGGTGTTCACCGAAAAATAGCTCTGCATCTATCAAAGAGGTAAACATTCCGCTAAGGCAAGTCAAATCGCGGTTGATGCTCGATGGTTTGATGCCCTGAGAGCGGCGCACTGTGCCGTACTGGCTAATCAATGACTTAGTAATCTGAAAGGCGCATGGGTCACTTGTAATCTTGGTGAATAACTCAATTTTGCCTAAATAATCTCGACCATGAGTCTCATGCTTGCCTTTCAACTCCCACCATATTTTTGTTAACTCTGACAGATGCCGCTTATCTGCCGGTTTTGCTAAGGAAGGTGCGAACAAGTTCCTGATATGAGATCATCATATTCATCCGGAGCGCATC